>Ga0210388_10000004_pt1 | contig 597912 bp, 582 predicted proteins | sample IncBWC19OmetaG_FD_155485 | JGI IMG/M metagenome (GOLD analysis project Ga0210388, IMG submission 155485) | Forest soil microbial communities from Barre Woods Harvard Forest LTER site, Petersham, Massachusetts, United States - Inc-BW-C-19-O ... | reverse complement strand
CCGTCCTCCTCGCTCGTAAAGCGATATGGCAGTTGCTCCCCAGCCGGACAGCGATAGGCGTCCTCCTCTGGCAAATAGACAAAGTCCTGCTTGCCGAAGCGGCGATCTGACTTGGCACTCGACGTCTGCGGCTTGGGCAGAGTTACCGTGATGCCGGCCTCGTGGCACGCGAGAATCTCCAGGCTGCTGAAGTAGCCGCGATCGGCAACGGCCTCAAGCGTCTCGGTCTGGAGCACAGCCTTCGCCTGCTTGGCCATATTGGCAAGTTGAGCCCGATCTGAGCCGCTATTCGTTACCTCGTGCGCCACAATCAGATGATGCTCGGTGTCAACAGCGACCTGCACATTGTAGCCGACGACGCCTGAGCCGCGGCCGCTCGTTGCCATCGAACGACTGTCAGGATCGGTCAGGGATATCTGCTGATCGGGCGAAGCCAGCATCTGCTTCTCGTAAACAGCAAGCTTGCCCATTTCCTTCTTCAGTTTTGTCAGCTTCTCGTTGAGCCTCGTCACCTTCGCGGCCAGCACTTCGGTCGGTTCCTGTCGGTCGGCCGTGTCAAGTTGGCTCAGATAGCGCACGACGCTCTCCTCCAACTGGGCACGACGCCGTTCCACCTTCGCCCGTGTGAAGTTCTTGTCCCGGTTGTTCACGGCTTTGAACTTGCTGCCATCGATAGCGACGCTCGCCGTCGCAAGAAGACCCATCTCACGGCAGAGTTCGACGAAGCGCGCGCACACCTTGCGTAGCGCCAGGCCATTGTCCTTGCGGAAGTCCGCGATCGTCTTGTGATCAGGTGCGAGCCGACCCAGCAGCCACATGACCTCAACATTGCGTCCGGCTTCTCGTTCGAGCCGCCGGCTCGACTGAACCCGGTTCAGATAGCCGTAAATATAAAGCTTAAGGAGAACCGAGGGATGGTACGAGGGCCGACCTGTCGCCGCCGGCTCAACCCCCTCAAAGCTCATCTCAGCCAAATCGAGCGCATCAACAAACACGTCGATCACCCGAACAGGGCTGCTCTCGTCAATGAAATCATCGAGGCATTCGGGCAATAGCGTCGACTGCCCACGATCCGCCTCTTCAACGAAGCGCCTCATCAATTCCCCCATAGAATCACGGGAGAATCATAACAGTAGCTCGGCGTTTTCACACAGCCAGGGTCAAACCCGGAAAAGCTCAATGTGAGCAAATGTTTTCCGCTCTTCCCCCGATAACAGACATTACCGAACCGCTTGACTGGGCTGAGTTCGGTGGGAGCGCTTTCAATCCATATCTAGTATTCTGCGAATGCGCCCTTGGCAAAATACCGCCACCGGGATTAGGAACGCGACCAAGAAGCCGAAGGGCCCGCGGCGCAGCCGGTCGAACCCGGGGTAGTCGGACCACGCGATACTTGACTCGTGTCCTAGCAGTTACGACGTGCTCTTTGCGAGCGGCAGCTTTGCGCCAATAGCGGCCATTCAATTGTCACAAAAAGCGATGTCTGCTTTTCACCCAGAAGCGATCATTCGAGAATTGATAAGTTGCATCACAAACCTTATCCGTCGCGAACTGGCTCCATTTTATGCCATTCCTTATCAGTACCGAGCTGGTCGTATTTGGCGAGAAATTCAAAGGCCCGCAGGCTGGATAGACGATCCGTGCCGGCCTCGGGCGAGGCGCGAGAGGCCGCTCAACGCTCAAGGCAGCTTTCCTGCGGGGTCCGAAAATGACGCGTCCAAACGGCCCTGTTAATTCGCTGGACCAAGCGTCTGGAGCTTACAATAAAAGCTGCTTCTTCAGCGAAGGCAAGAAACTCGCCGCCACGCTCTGCCGGCTTATATAGCCGCATTCTGCGACCACGGCGAGCTACGCGAACGCCACGCCTTCGCCGGTGGCAATGGAAATGCCAACCCGCGAGCCAATCGGCCAGCGCGTCAGTGCCTGATTTCCACCGGACCTCACCAGCAACCGATCTCGGGATGATTCGGGGCACTCCACGTATGTATCGACGTACCCACCCTGATACACATGCGCGACAACCGTGCCACTTGTCGCGCAGGACTCGGTCGCTTCCGTCATCGTGAGATGCTCGGGCCGCACAAACAAATCGACCGGCGCGGACGCCGCGACATCCATCGAAGCCGCGCGCGGTACTGCCACCCTTGCGATCCCGACGGCTATCACGGCCATTGTGCCCTCAATACCGTCAAGGCGCCCGCGCAGCACATTGGCGTCGCCGACAAATGACGCAACAAAGCGGTCACACGGCCTGCGGTAGATTTCCTCGGGAGTTCCGAGCTGGCGAATACGTCCCTCGGACATGACGGCCAGCCGATCGGAAAGGCTCAAGGCCTCGCCTTGATCGTGGGTAACGAAGATCGTTGTAACATTCAGCTTGCGCTGGATCTCCCGCAATTCCAGCTGCATCGACGTTCGCAGATTTTTGTCGAGCGCGGAAAATGGCTCATCGAGCAACAGCACGGCTGGATTGATTACCAGCGCACGCGCCAGGGCGACGCGCTGCTGCTGTCCGCCGGACAGCTGACGCGGCATGCGATCTTCAAATCCTGTTAGCCTCACCAGCGCAAGCGCTTGCTCGACGCGGCGATCCCTGTCCCGCTTCGGAACCCGGCGCGCCTTGAGGCCGTAAGCGACATTGCCGGCGACGTTCATATGCGGAAACAGCGCATAGTTCTGAAACATCATGCCGATCTCGCGCCGGTAGGTCGGCACATCATTCATTCGTTCGCCGGCGATGCGGATTTCTCCGCTGTCCGGGCCGAGGAATCCCGCGGCCAGATTCAGCAGGGTCGTCTTGCCGCAGCCCGACGGACCAAGCAGGGTCATGAACTCGCCCTGCCGGATCGAAAGCGACACCTCATTCAGCGCGGTTATCTCGCCGAATCGCCTGGTCACGGCGTCGAACCGCACCGCGCCATCATTTGCCGCGATCGATCTGAACCTGGCGCCTGTGTCAGCGGCTTTGTTCAATATTCAGCACCTTGCCGAGACCGAGATATGCGTTGGCGAAGACAATCAGCCCGGCGGTTCCCGCGATATACATGACGGAAAGCGCGGCCATCGACGGATCGGCAAACTCCCTGACATAATTGTACATCGCCACCGGCAGCGTCTGCGTTCGCTGCGCCGTGACGAAAAGCGATGCCGTAAACTCGTTGAACGACAGCATGGCGGCAAACAGCCAGCCGCTGACCAGGCCGGGGAGCAACAACGGCAGCGTCACGGTCGCCAGCACGCGCGACGGCGATGCCCCGAGGCTGGCGGCGGCCCGTTCATAGCCCTGATCCAGATTGCGCAAGGAGATATAGACGCTGCGCAGCACGAACGGCAGCACCAGCACGACGTGGCAGGCGATGACAATGAAATAGGTCCGGTTCCATCCGACCTGCGCGGCCAGGATGAGAAAGCCAAGTCCGACCGTAAAATGGGGGATGACGAGCGGCGACAGCAATATGGCCTCGATGGTTTTCCTGAAGCGAAACCGGTAGCGGTCGAGGACAAAGGCGAACATGGCGCCGACCACGAGCGCCAAGCTCGAACTCCACGCTGTGACGATCAGGCCGTTGCGAAAGCCCTCGCGGAAGTCCTGATAGGCAATAGCTTTGGCGAACCAGCGCAACGACCACGCCTGCGGCGGAAACGAGAGTATCGCCTTGTCGTTAAATGCCGCGATCGTAACGACCGCGGCCGGCAGCACCAGAAAGCCGAGGATCAGCAAGACGGCAACTCTTCCAACGAAAACGAGCAGGCGCTGGTACATCGAGCGGGGCATGTCAGTGTGACCCGATATTTTCGAGCGGGCGCGCTGCCAGCCGCAGCATGGACAGGACCACGATCGTGAGCGCCAGGCCGGCAACGCACAGGCTTGCCGCAAACGGGAAATTGAAACTGGCGAAACCGAGCTGATACACCAGATTCGAAATCATGTTGACCCGTCCGCCGCCAATCAGCTGCGGCGTGGCGAAAGCACTGAACGTCCATGCAAAGGCCGTGGTCACTCCGGCGACGACACCCGGCATGGACAGTGGCAGCGTCACCGTCAGGAATACACGAATTGGACCGGCACCGAGGCTTTCTGCGGCCCTTTGGTAATCCCGATCGATATGCGACAGGCCCGCGGCCAGCATAATCACCATGACCGGCATCGTCACATGGACAAGCGCGACGACAACTCCGAATCTGGTGAACATGAACTGGATCGGCTGTCGGATGATGCCAAGCCCGAGCAGACCAGAGTTGACGAAACCATTGTTGCCGAGGACGATGATCCAGGAATATGTGCGCACCACTTCCCCAAGAAACAACGGGGTGACGACGATCACGAGAAGGATGGATTTGGCAATCGCGTTTTGCGTTCGAACCAACGCATAGGCCAGGGGATAGCCGACGATCAGCGTCGAAACGGCGGTCAGAAAGCATATCTGCACGGTATCAAGAAATACCCGTGCATAGAGAGGTTTCAGCAGATCGGTGAAGTTCGCCAGCGTAAAGCCGCCAGGTTCCAGCGAACCGGGAATGTAGGCGCGCAAGCTGAATTGCAGCACCGCCGCCATCGCTGCGAGAAGACCGAGGGCGCATAGCACGGCCGGTGTCGTGAATGTACGGAAGTAGGGCTGCGGGTTCACGGGCAGAACGGGGCTCTGATGGCCGTATCAATTCATGATGTTTTCGGCAAACCACTTTCGCCACTCTGCCGTCTTCTCGGCACGCAGCTTGGGATCGATGTTGATCTGCGCTTTCCATTGCGCCGCGGTGGTAAAAACGCCGGGAAGCTTAGCTATCTCCGGATCGATCTTGGCATTGAGTACCGCAGGGCTACCTTTCTTGAGCTTGGCGATTTCTGCCTGAATGTCCGGATCGTAGAGAGTGTTCATGAATTTGTACGCCAGTTCGGCCTTCTTCGAACCCTTCATGACGGCTACGGTGTCGACGCCGAGAACTGCACCTTCTTTCGGAATAATGAGGGTGATTGGAACTCCCTGCCCGATCATGTAGTAGGCATTCATGGACAAGACGATTTGCACCGGCGTTTCACCGCTGGCGAGCAACTGCTGGCTGTTAGCGTCGTTGGTATAGAAGGCCTTGAAATTGGGTTTCAGCGCCTTGAGTTTCTCCTGTCCCTTTTCCCAATGTGCGGCGTCGCTCCCGGACAGAATTGCCGAAATGGCAATGATGTGACTGGGGTCAAAATCCGGCGCCGCGATCTTGCCTTTCAATTCGGGCTTCCACAGATCGTTCCAGCTGTCGAATTTCACGTTGCCGAGCAAATCGGCGCGATAGCCGATTGTATAAACGTATGCCCAGGCGCCGAGATGAAACGGGCTGATCCGGGCTTCTTCGGCGAGATTTTTGGCATTTGGAATCTTTGCGAGGTCAAGCTCTTCAAACAATCCATCGTTTGCATAAAGCCATCCGACATGGGACGTCGTAAATGTAATGTCGCTTTCGGGATTGCCTTTGGCGAGCTTTTCCTTGTTCAGTCGATCGATCGTGCCGCCGGTGATAAACTCAACCGGGACGCCGGTCTCGGCCGTAAATTTCTTTGCCACCGTTTCGGCGACAAGATCGCGCCAGCTGCCACCCCAAATGCTGACGACCAGCTTGTCCTGCGCCTGTGCGGGTGCGGGTGCGACGATCGCGAGAGCGAAAATAGCGAGCAAAAAACGTTTCATGTTCTGATCCCCTGTTCGCCCGTCCGCTACGGCGCCGATCGGCTCTCGCACTACGCCATGGCAACATTCTGCACCATTGGGGTCGAATCGACAACAGCACTGATCTTTCCTACATTAGCAGGCTGTCATGTCAGACTGCCGGACTTGCCGCAGTCAGATATAGTGGGGCGGCGGCAAGCCGCCTGCTCGCAAAGGAGTTGGCTGATGGTGACGTCGGGGCAGCAATCCGCGGATCCGCATCGGCCGTCCGAGATCCTCGACGCGCTGAAGCGTCTTGGCTTCGGTGCGGCAATTGCCGTGCCGGACAGCTGGCTTGGCGAGATCCTTGTGCGTATCGAGCATGAGCCGAGCATCCAGCTGGTGCGGGCTACGCATGAGGAAGAGGCACTGGCGATCGCTTGCGGTACCCGACTGGGCGGCCTGCGCACGGCGATGTTCGTGCAGAATGCGGGGCTGTTGAGCATGGGTGCAGGCATGGTCTGCCTTGCCCAACGTTACCAATTTCCGCTGTTGATGCTGGTATCGTATCGCGGGACCATTGAAGACCCGGTATTCTATCACACCCCCAAGGGACGGGTCACCGAGCCGGTCCTCAACGGCCTTGGGCTTGCCTATGCGCGGACCGACCGAAGCCGGCTAATCGGCCCTCAGGTCGAACGCGCCGCAACCTACGCCGAGGAAGCCTCGTGCCCGTTTGCGCTTCTGTTGTCGCAGGAGGACGTTCAATGGTGAACTGGCCAAGCAGGGCCGATTACTATCGGATACTCGCCGACACGCTACCCGAACACGCGCTGGTAGTGACTGCGCTGGGCAATGCCTCCTATCTGTGGGCGGCCATGCATCACGCGCCCGAGAATTTCTACCTCGAAGACGCGATGGGTCTTGCGCTTCCGCTGGCGCTCGGGCTTGCGATCGCGCAACCGAGCCGACGAGTTGTCGTGGTTGAGGGAGACGGAGCGGTCCTGATGCATATGGGCGCCCTGGTCACCGTCGGCGCGGTGGGACCCGGCAACCTCACCGTGTTGCTGATCCAGAACGGCGTTCATGCCGCTTCCGGGGGCCAGGCCTTGACCAATGCGAGCCTCGACCTCGCCGAGCTTGCACGTTCGGCCGGGATCGCCCGCGCCCGGAATGTGACGACGCCGGAGGCCTTGGCCTCGGCCATGGGCGCCACCTCCGATGGCGCCGGCGCGAGCGTCCTTGTTCTCTCGACGATGCCGGATGTCGAAGTCGTTCGACCCCCGATCGCATTCGATCCGGTACTGACCAAACACCGCTTCATGTCCGCCATAGGAGCGCCGCGCTATGTGCCGACCATGTTCGGCGGCGGACGGCTCCAACACGACTAGGCCCGGATGCCGAACGTCATGTCCGCTCTTTCCTACGTTCCCGAGCCGCTCAGCAACAGCAACTGCTCGATAGCTGGACCGGAGTCGTTGTTGTTCGGCACATGCATGAAGATGTAATCGGCAGGTCCGCCAACACCAGCGCAGCTGCAAGCTTCTTCTGCACCATCGGCAATTCTTCGCCCTCGCCACGCTTCTGCAGGCATTCCGCCAAACCGTGAAGCGCCCAAACATTGTCCGGGTGCTGCGCACAGCGCTGAATTCGGCCGCTCAAACCCAGATCATCGCGATAAACGCGCTCGGCCTCATCGTGGTGCCCCTGTTCAAGCAGCAGAGCCGCGAGCGCATGCCTCGGTGGGTGCATCCAAGCCCACGGCTCGATGTACTCCAGATCATCGTCTCTTCGCACGCTCTCGCGCAGGTGGGCATAGGCCGCTTGGTGGTTGCCCCTGTGATATTCGAGTTCGCCATCCAGCATCTTCTCGCCCACCGCCAATACATTGTGCGCGGGATTGTTGAAGAACCTGCGGTGCGAGGGGATGCGCCGCAGGCTTTCGTGAAAAAGCCCGCGCTGTTCGGCGGCGGCACGAAAATTCTTGAGCGTGGCGTAAGCGATGCCCTTTGCATAATGGTGCATGGCAGTCGACACGAGGTATAGCCCGGGGTCATTCGGCAACGGCTCGTCGATAATCTCCTGCCAGCGTCCAAAACGCACCATCACGTGCGTTTTCATCGAATAGTAGCCCTCGAGACTCATGACAAACTTCGGCCGGCCCTTGAGAGTGAGGACCTCCCTGGTCAGCATGCGGCACATCTTATTGGCGGTATCGATCGAATCTTTGTACCTGCCCATGAACATGCAGACGTGCATCATCAAGTGAAGGTCGTGCGCGCACGCCACCGTATAGAGCGTGAACGGCCCTGCGTAAGCCAGATACATGTCATTCGCCGCGATGGCTCTTTCGCTTGCAGTCTTCGCCTTCTGGTACTCGCCGCACAGCATGTAGATATGCCCCGGCATGTGATTCAGGTGGCCGGCATCCGGGCACATCGTGGCAAGAGCGTCGGCCGAAGCCATTCCCCGCTGCGGCTCGTTCGACATTTCAAGGGCATGGATCTGCAGATGCACGATGGCCGGATGCTGCTTGATGCCCTGCCGGTTGGCCAGATCAATCGAGCGATCGCAGACCTGAAGGGCCTCGACCACGTCCGAATTTCGCGCCGGCAATCCGGTTTTGACATCCCATAACCGCCTCGGTGTTCGCGTGATCAACGCCTCCACCAGGAGTGCCATGACGTCGTGATCGTCTTGATGGTCGTAATAAACCCTGCGCATTTCCGCGGCGTAGTCATCGTCCCAGCGATCGAAGGTTTCCGGTTCGACGGCATGAGGTTTCTGAATGCGGCAAACCATCGCCTCTACCAGCCGTTTTTCGACATCTGTCGCATTGTCAGACAATGCGCGCGCCGTCTGGAGATGCTCGAAGGCGAAACTGGTGGAGGCATTCGCCTCTTCCTCGCCATGCTCGCGCCAGGTTAGGTTGTAAAATGGCCCGCAGCCGTAGGCGACGCCCCAATGGGCCATGACGCATCGGGGATCGGATTCGAGCGCCTTGCGAAAGCACTTGACGCCCTCGCTCTTGTTGAAACCAAAGCACCAGTTCAGGCCCAGATTGAACCAGCGCTGTGTCCCGGGCGACACCGTGGAGATGGCCCTTGTATGGCTGCCAAGATTGAAGCGATCCATTCCCGCCAACTCCGTTATTTCCTCCGCGTTGCCCAGCATTGACCATATTTCCTGCGCCGCGCGGATCGATCTACAGGCGAGGGCTCACAGAGAGGGCGCCGCCGGGATCTCTTCCATTTCCGGCAGTGAATGCACCGCTTCTGCCTGCGCAAGATTAGTCATGATGACCTCGTAATCCGGTTTTTGGAGTGGCAACACATCCCTCAGCCCGAAAGCCTGGCGCGTTGCTTCGGGTAGAGCCGAAATGCCCGTGCGGACGGCATCAAACAATTTGGCTGCCGGCTTGCCGGCCGCGGCGATAAACGGGAGCCCGGGCGTAGGCTCGGTGGTTCCGATAGCCTTCAGACCGGAGGTGTGGGAATCGAATCGCCGGCTCATTCGCCAGGTTACGGAATCGATGGCCGCGATGTCCGCCAACCCCTTTGCCACCAGTCGCATCGACGCCTCATGCGAGCCGGTATGAACCGCCCGATCAAAAAAGCGTCCTTCCCGCGCGTATGGCGCGGACGCCAACATGATCGCGCCATAACCGGACTGAGAATCCCTTCCATTGATCGCCAGGGTGCAGCCGAAAAATTCAGACAGGTGCGTGCGCGGGTCTAAGGACGATACAACGAGCGTGCTGTGGTAGAATCCAGGTGGACAGCCTTCGACGCCATAGTCGGGCGTGCCCACCAGCACGACGCCGTTGCAGAGTTTTGTGATATAAGGCAACCCGCAGGTCTGGCCCAATATCAATTCGGGATGCAACCACCCCTCGAGCCGCGGCGCGAAATGAGCGACCCGCTCTGGAGCATCGATCCCACCACGTCTGATCGCGTCGCGAAGGCTATCCCAGAGCGCGTCGGCATGAGCTTGCGCTCCGCGCACCGCATACATCGGCAGAAACGCGACCGCACTCATCGCTCGCTCCATCGGCGCGATCTCGCAAACGAACGCGCCGGCGCGGCTATTTCAAGCGAAGCGGAGAGCGGCCCAACGCGTTCTGCTCCTGCACCAGACGCCGCAACAGCGCGACAAACAGCTTTTGATCCCCCTCGCCTAGCGCCTCGACGGTGCGCTGCTGAGCACGCAGCGCGTACTTGTCGGCGGTCTTCAGAAAGGAAATGCCGTCCCGGGTGAGCAGGAGCAAACGCTTGCGGCCATGGGCCGGGTTGACGCGTACCGTGACATATCCTCGATCCGTCAGACGGCGCACCACATCGGAGACGTTGGCGCGGTCCATTCCGACATGCGCGGCAAGCTCGCTCTGGTCGATTTCGCCGAATTGATAGAGAACCGACAACGCGGTGAATTGGATTGTTGTGATGTCGAGGTCGCCCACTTCCTGCATGAACAGCGCAATATGAATTTGATGCAGCCGCCGGATCAGAAATCCAAACCTCTCCGTCAAAGGCGCATCGGCGAACAGAGACGTGGCGGGTCGGACCGAAGACGGCGCTTTCGCACCGGCTGCAGCAATTGAAACGCTGGTTTTCTTGGTCATGGCATTGCAGCTCAGGCGTTGAATGGGGAAAATCGCGAACCGGTCGGAGACATAGTGCAAGCCGGGCTTTTTCTGTCATGGCACGACCTCACCCGGCTGAAACAGCGCGCCCGTGACCGGAGCGCCCAGCCGCATCAGGATCAGGCGCTCGAGAAGCAGAACAGTGCCGTAGAGCACGAGGCCAATCAGCGACACCCAGCCCAGCGCTGCGAACATCAAATCGATCTGCAAATTGGAAGATGCCAGCACGATGATGTAACCCAGTCCATTCTGGACGGTCACGAATTCACTGACGATCACGCCGGTGATGGCGAGCGTCATTCCGACCTTCAGCCCGCTCATGATCAGCGGGACCGCATAAGGCAGCCTGATCTGCCAGAACGTTTGGGCAGGAGACGCCCGCAGCGAACTGCACAGCTTCAGCACCAGCGGATCGGTGGCGCGAAGTCCGGCAAGCGTCGCCAGCACGATGGGAAAGAACGAGATGAAGCCGGCAAACGACAGCCGGGATACAATGTTGACACCGAACCAGACCACGAACAACGGCGCCAGCGCGATCTTCGGCAACAACTGGAACATGACGATGCTGGGATAGACCGCAAGGCGGAACATACGCCAATGCATCAGAACCGCCCCCAGCAGAATGCCGCCAACCGACGACAGCACGAATGTCAGCAGGGTTTCGTACGTCGTCGCCAGGATATGAGGAAACAAAACGCCAAAACTGCTCGCGGCCACTTTCACCGCCGCCGAAGGCGATGCAAGGCTGAGAGGATTAATCCAGCCATGCAGCACCGCGTATTCCCACAGCAGCAGGATGCCGCAGCAATTTGCCAGCGGAAGAAGGATGCGTTGCGCCCGGCTGGACCTCTTGAGCATTCCCATCACCCAAACATCCTGCGCCGGACCAGGATTTCACCGGCAGATACCGCGCCATAGACAGACAGGCCGAACAGGCTCAGCACGACCAGGGACGCAAGGACATTCGCGGTCTGCGAAAGTGCGGCGGCCTGCACGATGTACCAGCCGATCCCGGCCCTGGCGCTGACGAACTCGCCGAGCACGACACCGATGATACAAAGCGTCGTGCTAACTTTCGCGCCAACGAAGAGCTGCGGCAGCGCCATCGGCAATTTGACGTGAACGAGAGTTTGCCAGGACGTGGCGCCAAGCGCGCTGCATAGCCGCGCGGCATCCGTGCTGGTTTCCTCGAATCCGGCGCGGGCAGCCGTCAGTATCGGAAAAAAGCTCAGGCAGACGGCAAAACTGAGGTGCGACCAGGCCCCGGTGCCGAACCAGACCACGAACAGCGGCGCCAGCGCGATCTTCGGGATGATTTGCAGCACCACAAATAGCGGTGAGAACATGTCGTTGATCACGCGAGACAGCGTGAAAACCGTTGCAAGCGCTATTCCGACGGCCAGCGAGATAAAGAGGGCGGCAACGACCTGAGTGATCGTCAGGGCGCCATGATAGCACAAGGCGGAGGCATTGAGCGCGAGCGCCGTCAGCACCCGGCTCGGCGGGGGCAGCAGAACCTCGGGAACAGCTAGTATCCGTGCAAGGATCTCCGCGCCGGCGATGCACAGGACAATGAAGCCGACAGGGAGTAATGCGCCGTCGGCGTGACGCCGGAAGAAGCCGAGCCTGCGAGCTGCGGGCAGACCGACGCCCGTGGGAAACGTCTCAGCCGACATGGTTTTGTTCGATCAGGCCACGCAGGCGGCCGCAAAGCTGATTGAATTCCACTCTCTCCGCCAATTCCGGAGCTCGCGGCCTGGAGAATGGCACGACAACGTCTTCCACGATGGTGGCCGGGCGCTTTGTCATCACCAGGATGCGGTCGGACAGCAGCACGGCCTCGCGGATGCTGTGGGTGATGAACATGGCCGTGCGCGCAAGCTGCTGCTGCCATAGATCGAGAAGCAGAACGTTCATCTGGTCCCGGGTAATGGCATCCAGCGCGCTGAACGGTTCATCCATCAGCAGGATGCTGGGATCGTTGATCAGGGCCCGGCAGATCGATACCCGCTGGCGCATTCCCCCGGAAAGCTGGTGCGGACGATGACCTTCGAAGGACTGCAGGCCAACGGATTGCAGCAGCGCATGCGCCCGATGTTCGACCGGCTCGATCGGCGTCCGGGCAATGCGCGCCGGGAAAAGCACATTTTCCATGACCGTCTTCCATGGAAGAAGGGTCGGATCCTGAAACATCACGCCTGTGTCGCGGCGCGGACCGGTCATCGGCGTACCGCCGACCATCAACAGACCGTCGCTGATCTCTTCCAGTCCGCCGCACATCATCAGCAGCGTGCTCTTCCCGCACCCGCTTGGCCCGATGATGGATACAAATTCGCCCTTCTCAATGCTAAAATTCACGTTGTGCAGCGCTTCGACGGCCTTCCCGTCAGGATCGTAGACCTTGCGCAATCCGTCGCCGCGAATGTAGGGCATCAACTTCAAACGCTCCCTGACCGAACCGGTTCAGGTCAATAGCTTCGAGACATCAGCAAGTGAAGCCTGCACGCCGCTCCACTCCGCATCGGACAGTTTGACGGGGCCGGCGAACTTGTTGGAGACGGCTTTATCGAGATCGGGACGCTTGCCATCCGGCGCGACATATTTCATCACGAGGTCGGTCATCGTCTTGTAGTCATCGGGAGGCGCATAGCCGATGGCGTTCTTTTTCGCGGCCTCGTGGACGACCGAATAACGGAAGAAGTCCAGCGCCAGTTTGGTCTGCGCGCGCGCGTCCTTGGCGAGCTCCATCTCCGGATTGGCCTTGAAGAAGATATCGAGAGATTGTTCTGGCTTCAACAGGACGAATTTCGTCGCCTCGTTCAAGCCACTAGCGATCGCGCCGCAAAGTTCCGGCTCCTTCTCGAGCAGCGCCTGCTGGGTGAACAGGGCATTGCCGTAGAGCGGCAGGTTGAACTTGCTGAACAGGATGATTTTTGGCGAAAATCCATTGGCGATGTAGCCGGGCACTACCGAAGGCGCGAATGCCGAGATCGCGGACACCTGCTTTTCGATCAGCAGCCGCTGACGGACATTGGGATCCACCTGCAGAATCTCGACCTTGCTGAGGTCCACGCCGGCATTGGCCGCGAAGGCGGGTAGAAACGGAAATTCTCCCGATTTGGTGGTGGCCGCGAATTTCTTGCCCTCGAGGTCCTTCGGCTGCGTCACGCCGGTGTCGCTCATGGTGATCACGGCCATGAAGGCATCGTAGGAACAGCAGGAAATCTGCACGATCGGCAGACCCAGCGCAGCCTGCTGCAGACCGGCCGTGGCCGCCGAGAGGCCGAACTGGAATTGACCGTTTCCGATCGCCTGGGCGGCTCCGACGGAGCCGGTGCCCTTTGCGATATCGACATTGAGGCCTGCTTTCGACCAGTACCCGCTCGCCTTGGCGACAAAGGCGATCAGGTTAGGCCCTTCCGGCACCCATGGCAGCGTAAAGGTTATATTGCGCTGTTGCGCGATCGCAGGGCGTCCGAAGCCTGTGGCCGCCACCGCTCCCAGAGCCGCCGCGCGCAGCATGTCGCGCCGCGTCGGCCGCAGCCGGCGAGAGGCACCAATTCTGACTTCAAACATGTCGTCTTCCCTCGCCGCTCAATGTAAGTACACTAACATTCAAAATACGGGCCAACCTGATTTTTAGATTTTGTGAGATATTTCAACGCGAACGCCCGCAGGAGGGTAACGAACTGACCATCCATTCCGCAAGTGCCTGAAAATTAGCCAGACGCCATCCAGGATGGTTCCAGCAGGCCCACTGAGTTCATCCCGCTACGCCTCCAATTTGCTGTAGCGGGAGTGCGACCGATACATGTTGATTGCGAGTTCCGAAATCTGGGATAGGAGTCGTCTCTTCCGAAAAACGAGCTGGCGGCAGGAACGACATGCGTAAAAGTGCAAAGCCGGGCCGGACCATGTTGTTCAGGCGCCCCGGCTTCCTGGTACGGCGGCTGCACCAGATCTACGTCGCCATATATTTTCAGAATTGCGAGCGGTTCGGCACCACGCCGGTGCAGTCGAGCGTGATGCAGGTGCTGATGTCGCAGCCCGGGATGGACCAGGTCGCGCTGGCGGGCGAAATCGGCATCGACCGCACCACCGCCTCAACTGTCCTGTCCCGGCTCGAAGCGCGCGGCATCGTCCGGCGTGAGGCGGATCCCGAAGACCGGCGCACCAAACGCGCCTTCCTGACGGCATCCGGAAAGGCGATGTTGCGCGATATGCAAACCGCCATCGAGACCGCGCACAAGGAACTTATCAAGCCGCTGGATCCGGCCGGTCGCGAACAATTTCTCAAGCAGTTGCTGTGTCTGGTGCAAGCCAACAACGACAAGGGCCGGTCCTTACTGCGCAATCTCTAGAGAGTTGGTTTGGGCGATGTCGGGACTCTCCGGTTTTCTCCGGCGGCGTTTGGCTCTTGCTCCGATGCGTTTCATCTCGACCGGATGCCGGTCAAAAATCAGGCGGCTTCGCTCAAAAAAAGCCCTTGCCTCGCAGGAATTCCGGGTTAGGCTTTTTTATTCAGCAAAAACAGGCAACCGTCGACCGCCTGTAATTGGCCGGCGGGATAGTCAGCGTACTGATGAATTGGTACTTTGTTCGTCCCTTAAGCGTTGAAGAGGAGAACCGATATGAGCGTGAGACGATACAATCGGTTGCCGGATCGTCACTGGGGCTTCCAGCGCGCGAGCCTTCGCTGTTCCGTGCTTTCATTTTGCGCGGCGCTGGCGATCGCCGCGGTGCTGAACGCGTTATTCGCGGGCAAAGCCAGCGCGGAGGTCAGCGAGCTTCGTCTCGCGCGCCAATATGGCATTTCCCATCTCGCAATGGCGATCATGGACCAGCTTCAGCTGGTGCAGCGACAGGCCGAAAAGGCAGGCCTGAAGGATTTGAAAGTGACCTGGAGCCGTTTCAGCGATGGGCCGGGAATGAATGAGGCGCTGCTGTCAGGCAATCTCGATATCGCCAATGGCGGCCTGACGGCTTTGATTGTGCTATGGGACAAGAGCAAGGGGGCATACGTCGGCCTTTCCGCCCTGAGCTCGATGCCGGCGGTACTGATGACTCGCGATCCCAACGTCAAGAGCGTCAAGGACTTCAAGGACACGGACCGGATAGCCGTGGTGTCGCGGGTTTCGATGCAGGCGATCATCCTGCGGATGCTGGCGGTCGACGCCTACGGCAAGGACCAGTTTGCCAAACTCGATTCGTTGACCGTCCCCCTGCCCCATCCGGATGCGATGGCCGCGATGCTCTCCGGCCGCAGCGAAATCACGGCTCATTTCACAGCGGCGCCCTATTATCAGCAGGAACAGGCCGCTGGTGTGCACCGGGCATTGAGTTCTTACGCAATCCTCGGCGGACCGGCGGCCTACAGCGTCGCCTATACATCGAAAAACTTCATCGAGCAAAACCCCAAAACCGTTCAGGCCGTGCTGGCCGCAATCGAGGAAGCGACCGAAATCATCAAGAAAGATCCGAGGCGCGCAGCCGAGACATATTTGAAGGCCGAAAACTCTTCGCTCAGTGCCGAGGCTGTCGAAGACATTATCAAGGACCCCGAGAACGTCTTCACTACGACCCCGCAGAATGTCATGAAGTTCGTGAATTTCATGACCGAAACCGGGATGGTGAAATCTCCCGCACACAGCTGGAAGGACCTGTTCACATCGCTCATCGCAGACAAGCCCGGCGGCTGATCGGGCTCGGATGACAGCGCAGGAACGCAACGATCGCTACGGCCAACGCCTGCTCGAGGTGAACAACGTCACTCTGCAGTACAAGACACCCCAGCACCTCGTGACCGCCACCTACAAGGTAAGTTTCAGCGTTCGGGAGAGCGAACGATACGTCATCCTCGGGCCGTCGGGCTGCGGAAAGTCGACCTTGCTGAAGGCGATTGGCGGCTTCATGGCTCCGGTAACCGGAAGCATTTCCATTCGAGGTAAGGCCGTCCGCGCGCCAGGTCCCGACCGGATGATGGTCTTCCAGGAGTTCGAGCAACTAATGCCCTGGAAAACCGTGCTGCAGAATGTCGTGTTTCCCATGAATGCCACCGGCAAATTCGATCGATTGGAGGCGAAGGAGCGCGCGCTGTCGATGATCGACAAGGTCAAGCTTGGGAAATTTCGCGATATCTATCCGCATATGCTGTCGGGAGGCATGAAAATGCGCGTCGCGCTGGCGCGCGCGATGGCCCTTGAACCGTCCGTCTTGTTGATGGACGAGCCGTTCGCCGCACTTGATGCATTGACGCGGCGCGAAATGCAGGACGAGTTGCTCGGTCTGTGGGAGCAATTCCGCTTTACCGTGTTGTTCGTCACGCATTCGATCGAGGAAGCCATCATTGTGAGTTCGCGCATCCTCGTTCTGTCGCCGCATCCAGGCCGCGTCCGCGCGGAGCTGGATGCGAGCAGGTTCGGCTCCGACGACGTAGACAGCCCTGGCTTTGGAGCGCTCTCCAAGCGAATTCATAGCCTGCTCTTTAGCCATAGCCCCAACAGTCCGAAAGGCCATGACGATGCCTAGTGTCCCTCTAACGCCAGTAGGACCGCCGCTTCCGGAGTTCGAGTGCGAATTGGTCGATACGTCCAGTGTTGGCGCTGTCGAACGACCGCTGGGATTCGTCGAGAGGTTCGCCAACAACGATACGGTTCGGCGTCTTCTAATCCTCATCGCGCTCGGCCTGATCTGGGAACTGTACGCGCGATGGATCGATAATCCGCTCATCCTGCCGACGTTCAGTGCCACCGTTAATACGTTTATTTCCGATCTGATGAGCGGGGTGCTCGTCGATCGCATTATCACTTCGCTCCGTTCGCTGCTCCTCGGTTATGTCGCCGGCTTGGTTTTGGCTGCGTTGTTCACGACCATTGCCGTATCGACCAGGATCGGATCCGATTTGCTGTCGACCTTGACGGCGATGTTTAATCCGGTGCCGGCGATTGCGTTGTTGCCGCTGGCGCTGATCTGGTTCGGACTCGGCGTGCCTTCGCTGGTCTTTGTCATCGTGCATTCGGTGCTTTGGGCAGTCGCGTTGAATACGCTGACCGGCTTTCGAAGCGTGCCGGAGACGTTGCGGATGAGCGGACGCAACTATGGGCTCCATGGCATCAAATATGTTGCGTTGATCCTTATTCCCGCAGCCTTTCCATCGATCCTTGCCGGCTTGAAGATCGGCTGGGCCTTCGCATGGCGCACGCTCATTGCGGCGGAACTCGTCTTCGGCGTTTCCTCCCGTTCGGGCGGACTCGGGTGGTACATCTTTGAGGCCCGTGCCGAACTCGAGACAAGCCGAGTTTTTGCCGGGTTGCTCGCGGTCATCCTGATCGGACTCGCGGTCGAAGCGGTCATCTTCCGTTTCATCGAGCGACGAACGGTCGTGCGCTGGGGCATGCAACGTTAGGCTTGCAGACGCCACTCACCCCTAACTCAGTGAAACAAATGGCAACGAAAGGAATGGCAGGGATGCGAACGCTGATCGGGGGACAATGGATCGTCGCCAATCAAGGTCGTGGCCATACGCTTTTACGCGATGGTGTCGTCGTATTCGAAGGCAAACATATTATTCATGTCGGCAAGACTTTCGATGGGCCAGTAGACCGGACCATCGACGCCGGATCGAAACTGGTTTGCCCGGGCTTCATCGACACCCATGTTCATTCCGGGCATCGCGCATCTCACAGGTTGATCACCGACACCGGCAGGCCGCTCTACTTCGGCCAGCCATTTCTCGAAATCAGCGTGCCGAAGGAAGGGCGCGTCGTTTCGGGAGACCCTCGTTACCTGAAGCCCGGCGATAACGCGCTCAACGCCGCGCTCGAACTCAACGCCATGTTTACCGTGGTCGAGCTGCTCCGCAACGGCGTGACCACCTTCGTCGAGTTTGGCAGTCAGGAAAGCGTCCAGCTGGCTCTGATGAAGCAGATCGAGCGCTTCGGGACCCGCGGTTACCTCGGGCCCGGATATGATAGCGGGCGATGGGTCGGCGACGAGCGCGGCGGATTGAAGCGGTTGCATGATCCCGAAGGCGGTCTTCGCGGCCTTAGCATCGCGGTCGAATTCATTCGCAAATACAACGGCGCGCTGGACGATCGCATTCGCGGGCTCTTGGTCCCGCGAGAGGTGGAAACATCCACCGTCGAGCTGCTCGAGAAGACCCTGAGCTTTGCCGACGAGCTTCGGGTTCCGATGGCCACGCACGCCGCATACAGCATCCTCGAATTTCACGACATCGTTCGCGAACACCAGATGACGCCGATCGAACTGTTGGACCAGGTTGGCATGCTCCGCACTACCCTGAATATCGGTCACGGCAATCTCATCGCCGACAACAGCAATTTGAACTATTCCGGCGCCCGCGATCTCGAGCTGATGGGAGCGCACAAATGTTCGATATCCCATTGCCCGATCAATATCGCGAGGCGCGCGCGAACGCTCGACAATTGGGAGCGCTATCGCGACGCGGGGATCAACATCTCGATCGGAAGCGATACTTACCCGCGCGACATGGTCATGAACATGCGTACGGCGTCGTTGATGGGAAAGATCATGGGCCACGACTACTTCAAGGCCTCCGCAGGCGAAGTATTCGAGGCCGCAACGCTCGGGGGCGCCCGGTCGCTCGGGCGGGACGATCTGGGCCGGCTGTCCGAAGGCGCCCTCGCCGACATCCTGATCATTGATTTCAGCGGCAGGAATTCGCTGCGATATGGACCGGTCAGGGATCCGATCAAGAGCCTGGTCGAATGCGGCGTCGGCGATGACATCGATACCGTAATCGTCAACGGCAAGGTGTGCATGGAAAACGGCGTGGTGCCGGAACTCGATATTGCCGGCCTGCGCAGTCAGGCGCAGCTCTCGGGCGAGCAAGTATGGTCAACCCTGCAGGATTGGGATCCGCGCGGCCGGACTGCGGAAGAGGCCAGTCCCTGGTCCTTTCCGCTTCATTCGCACTGATAAATACCTGGCAGGAGCTTGCACGTGATTGACGCCGTATCGCCCGTTCCGACCTATGCTTCGAACGATCCGCGGCTTCATTGGCATACGCTATCGCAGGCCGAGCGAGATGCGGCATATGACAATAACAAGGCGGTGCCCAACAGCGCAGCGCTGATAGCCGCGCGAAACGAAGCATCTGCAGAGTTGCGGGCGGCCCACAGCGCCGCGCTGGACATTCCCTACGGCCCTCGAGAAAGAACCAAGATCGATCTCTACCCCGCCCGGAACAAATCGGCACCCTGTCTGGTATTCATTCACGGCGGCTATTGGCAGCGCAATTCTCGTGACGTTTTCGCCATGCTGGTCGAGGGAATGGCGGCAGATGGCTGGTCTGTCGCCATCCCCGGTTATTCCCTGGCGCCTGAAGCGTCACTGACCGAGATCGCGCGCGAGATACCTCTGGCGCTGGATTGGCTCGCTGAAAACGGAGCTTCCCATGGCATTGCGGGGCCCTTCGTCTTGTCCGGATGGTCCGCCGGCGCCCACCTCGCAGCACTCGCGCTTGACCACCCTGCGGTGACGGCCGGACTAGCCATCTCCGGCGTCTATGATCTAGCGCCCATTCGCGACACCTCGCTGAACGTCGCGCTGAAAATGACGGATCGGGAGATCGCCGCCCTTTCGCCGCTGCGACTTCCGATCGTTCGGAAACCTCTCGCGATCGCCTATGGTTCGGCGGAATTGCCGGCACTGGCGTGGGATTCGAAGCGGTTTCATGACGCGCGCAGCGTCGCTGGCGCGCCCGGCGACCTCGTCGTCATTGACGACGCGGACCATTTCACCATCCTGGAACAACTGCGGCAGCCGGATGGACTGCTGGTGAAGCTCGCCCGGAGGCTGCTGGGACAGGCTTCCTGATCCAGGGGATAGCGTGAAGCGAGAGCGGTCCGTCCTACTTTGTCGTCCTCACCGCCTCGGCATCGATCCAGACCTGACCGTCCCTGATCGATACGGGATAGCGGCGCAATGACGGACTCGGCCATCCCGCGGAAACATTGCCATCGTGAAGATCGAACGAGGCAAGGTGGCGTGGGCAAAACAATCGACCTTCGGCGACACGGCCCAGGCTCAGATCGGCCTGTTCATGCGGACAAGTCCGTTCGCACGCAAAAATCCGGTCGCCATCGCGGACCAGCAACAGATCGACGTTCTCCAGCCGGAAGCAGATGATCGGTTGATGTGCCAGCCGGTTCAACGGACAGATCGCAACCCATTTATCGTGCGCTGACGTCATGGCGAGTGGCGACGGTCTGCGCCGTTCGGTTTCAGTTCACCCACCAGAATAGACCCCCTGCATCTGCAATCATAGCGCAGGCGGGTCCCAGATCGCTACGCGTATCGGAGTGGGGTTGAAGCCGTTGCACGGATTGTTGACCTGCGGGCAGTTCGATATGACGAAAAGCACATCCATGTCCGCGGTTATATCGACGTAGTTGCCGGGTGCCGAAATGCCGTCGACGACCGTGAAATTTCCCGAGGGGTCGATCGGCACATTCATGAAGAAGTTCAGATTTGCGACGATATCGCGCTTGGTCAAACCGTGCTTCGACAGCTCCATGATGAAATTTTCGCGGCAGGCGTGCTGGTACCTGGTCGATTCCCCGAACCGGACCGCGTTGCTTTCGCAGGAGCAGCAACCGGCCGACGTATCGTGCCGTCCGCAGGAATCCGCTGTAATCCTCGCCATCACCCGGCCGTTGTTCGAAACCAGACGCGTACCCAAATCGATATAGGCCGACCCCTGGACACGCAACGTGTCCTGCGCGCTGTAGCGCTCCGCCGGATTGTCGGCGCAATACAGCAGCGCGTCGACCGCCTGCTGGCCTTCGCTGTCGACGATTCGCAACGTCTGTCCGCGCTTCAGGACTCGGGACCATGGCCGTTCGGCCGGAATGTCATAACGGTATACGGCGCCGGACTCATCTTCCGGAGATGCAGTTGCGAGGCTGGTCATCCTTAATCTCTCCTTAGGCAAATAACCGGTCCGTGAACTCGAAGGCGCGAACAATCTCCGGCGATATGGATCTGCAGAGATTGTCGGAGCCCGCCGGCGGCGCGCGATGGCGGAGGAGCGTTACCGGTCCGAGCAGCGGAGCGCGAAAGGGATTGAGCGGATGAGCGCAATTCGACAGCGCAAGAATGACGTTCATCTCCGCTCGCAGGTCGACGAAATCGCCCGGGCGCTTGCGGCCCGCGTTCCAGAGGAAGGCCCCGTTTGCGTCGACGGAGACAGGCGCAAAAAAGGTCACGCAGGGCGGGATGTCCCGCAAGCCCAGCCCGACCTTGGTCGCCGCGGCTAGAAAATTATCATGCGTGTTGCGCGAAACCGTTCCGAAGGCCGCGAGCGTCGAAGCCGGGGTCGAGCCTCCGACCATCAGGTCGTGTGCGCCGCTGGTATCTTCGACAAGCGATACAAATACCCGCCCCATGTCAGACAGGATGACACGCCCCTTCGAGATCGCAGCACTCCACTGCACCTTGACCGTGTCGGCGCAGTTGATACGTTCGGAAGTGTCTTCCTCGCGCCAGCCGATCATCGAGACGCTCGACATGCCGAGATCATCGATGATCCGGAGCAGTTCGCCGCGGCGAAGCCGCATTGTTGCATACCAATCCGCGGGAATCTGCTCGCGGCTGATCACGGCTTCCGGCGCAATCGGTTTCGCATCAAGTGCCGTCGCGTCCGGCAGGCCCTTCGGCGTAGCTTCCTGCCCCGCCGCCCGAAGCTGTTCGTAGCGGCGGCGGTTAGCCTCCGATATCTCGCGCTTCATTTCCGCCGACATCATGTTCGCGACTCCTTGTCGTGTGACATTGCTGCTTGCCTGGAACCGACTTCCCTCGGCCTCATGCGATGGTAAAATGTGCCTCGACAGGTTTTCCCGCTCTGCCGTTGATCGGCAGGATGTCCTGCGGACAGGCGGAGAATGCGATCACAAGATCCATTTCCGCCCGCAGCCGGACGTAACCTCCGGGCACCGGCCGCGGTGGCGCGGCGAAACCAAGCGTACCGTCGGCGGACCAGGGAATATTCATGAACAGGTTGAGCGGACTTGGCACTTCCGCCGGCACCAGACCGAGTTCAGCCATCCCGGCAAACAGGTTGTCCGTGCAATTGTCATGATGGCCCTCCACGCCGAGGAAGGCGTAGCGATAGCGGTCGCAGGCTGCGATCAGCGTATCGTGGATTCCTCCCGAGGTATCTTCCGTCAAAGTTAGGATCGGACGGCGCTTGTTGGTTCGCAACACGTCGCCTGGTCGGGGAACCAGATGCAGGCTGTGCGCGCGGGTATGCTCGTTCGACATGCACTCGCCGAGATCGGCACGGTTGAAAGCCCAGGTGTCGACAACCTGCTCGCCATGGGTATTGATGACGGTGACGGTTTGTCCCGCCGATACGAAGGCGGCCTTGCCGCGCCGAGCCGGAATTTCAATCTGAGATTCCATCATGCTGGCGCCTCACGGCCTGAAGGCGATCATGTCGATCTCGACAATCCCGCCCCGGGCAAGCGCCGTCACGCCCACCGTGGTTCGGGCCGGACGCCTGCCGTCGGAGAAATAGGTCGAGAAGATCTTGTTCATTGCCGCGTAATCACCGTTGAAATCGGTCAGGAAGATGCGCACGCAGACGACGTTGGCCAATGAGAGCCCGCAACCCCTGAGGACGCGGGTCAGATTATCCATCACCTTGTGCGTCTGGGCCTCGATGCCGGGCGGAATGGGGAGTGAATCGTCGACCGGATCGGTTGCAAGCTGGCCGGTCACGAAAATGAACGGACCTGCCTCGACGGCGTGGCTGTAAGGCGCGACCGGTTTTGGTGCGTCAGGCAAAAGCTGGAAGATCGGATCCATGGCGGGAATCTCCTTGTTTTTCAGCGCCTGCCGTTGGCGGCGCCACCGGCGTAACGCTGGAGGAACTGGCGTGCACGTTCAGTCTCGGGATCGGAGAAGAACCGGTCCGGAGATCCCGTTTCGACCGCTCGCCCGCGATCGAGAAACAGCACTCGGGTCGCCGCTTCACGCGCAAATCCCATTTCGTGGGTGACGATCACCATGGTCATGCCTTCCCGGGCAAGATCGCGCATCACGACCAGCACTTCGCCGACCAGTTCCGGATCGAGTGCGCTGGTTGGTTCGTCGAACAGCAGAAGATCCGGCCGCATCGCGAGCGCACGTGCTATCCCGACGCGCTGCTTCTGTCCGCCCGACAATTTCGCCGGGAAGGCATCGCGCTTCTCGGCAAGTCCGACCTTCGAGAGCAACGCCAGCGCCTCGTCGCGAACTTCGGCCTTCGGTCGCCGCTGCACCTGGACCGGCGCCTCCATGAGATTTTGCAGCACGGTGAGATGCGGCCACAGCGCGAAATGCTGAAAGACCATGCCGATCCGCGTTCTGATTTTCGATAGTTCGCGATCTCCCATTACGATGCCGGCGCCATTGATGCCGATCCGGGTTCCGTTCAAATAAATCTGTCCCGCATCCGGCCTTTCGAGCCAATTGATACAACGCAACAGCGTCGATTTTCCCGAGCCCGACGGGCCGAGCACGCAAACCGTTTCGCTCTTGTCGACCTGGAAGCTGACGTCAGACAGCACCTCGACGTCTCCAAACTGCTTCGATACGCCGGCTACGTCGAGAACCTTGCTCAATTCTGCCATCGCTCGTCCTATCGGCGTGCTTCGGCGACGCGGCCGATCGAACTCACCCCCGCCTCGATCACCAGACAGAGGCCCCAATACAGAAACACCGCGCTGATGAATGCCGCGAACGGAACGTAGTGCCGCGACTGGATAGAACTAGCGGCGTGCGTGAGTTCTGGCAGCGCGATGATGGTCAGGAAGGCACTGTCCTTGATGATCTGTATCATCTGGTTGCCGATGATCGGCCCGGCCGACAGCAGCAGCGGCGGAAGAATAATGCGGCGAAACAGCCGGATCTCCGGAAAGCCGAATGCCACGCCTGCCTCGATCGGTTCTCGCGGCTGCGCAGCCCAGGCGCCGCGCAGAATCTCGGCCATGTAGGCGGCATTATAGATCGTCAGAGCGGCGAGCCCCGACGTCCAGTTGTCGAGCCTGACGCCGAACGATGGAAAGCCGTAGTAAACGATATAAGCGAACAGCAAGAACGGCACGCAGCGCATGCCGTCGACGAAGGTGCGCGCCATCCACGAAATCAACTGCGCTTTCGACATCAGTGCGGGCGTCAGGACGAAGCCCAGCAACAGTGCCCCGGCAGCCGAGAGGGTCGACAGTATCGTGGTGTTGGCAAGCCCGCTCAGAAGCAGCGCGCGTTCGTGCCAGACAATGCCGAAATCATGGATCATGCCGCGACCTCGGCGGCGACTTGGCGACGCTCGATCCAGCGCTGCAGCGAAACCAGCGCGAAGACGATCGGTGCATAGAGCGCCACCGCCACCAAAAGCGGCGGCAACGGTTCATAGGTCTCGGAGCCGATTCTTACGGCGGCGCGCGTGATATCGACGACGCCAACCACGGCAAGCACCGGCGTCACTTTGATCAGCAGCGACATTTCATTGACCAGACCGGGAAGGCTCACGCGCACGATCTGAGGCAAGACGATTCTGCGAAAGCGCAGACCGGCACGCATGCCGACCGACAGTGCCGCCTCGTACTGGTCTTTCGGAAAGTTCATCAGCGCGGACCGCCATACCTCGCAGTTGAAGGCCGAGGTGTTCATGACCAGCGCGAGGATCGCCGCCGAAATCGGATTGATCGGCACGCCTACATTGGGAAGCGCGAAAAACAGCAGCAGCAGCAGCGTGACCAGCGGAGTCGCACGCAGCATGCTGACGTAGAGGGTCACGATCCCCGCGACGATCGGAACATTGGCCCAGCGCACCAAAGCGAGGCCAAGTCCGATCGGCAGCCCAATCAGGATGCCGACAAGTGACAGCGACACCGTCACCACGGCGCCTTGAAGGATGGCTGCGATATCGCCGCCGCTCATGACAGATCATTTCTGCCAATTGGGCCGTTAGAATTCCGGCTCAAACGCAACCGGCAGGTTGGGAAATGCCTCGCCGAACCATTTCTTTTGAAGCTCGGCAAACCTCCCGGTCTCCTTCTCCTTGGCAATGAACCCGTTCAAGAAGGCCAGCAGATCGACGTTACCTTTTGCAACTGCCCAGGCCGGGAACGATTTTCCCGAGACCGGCTGGCCGAGTTCGAACACCGGTTTTTCGGCCACCAGCGTTTGCAGATTGATGACGGTATTGACCACGTAGTCCACCCGTCCAAGGGCCAGATCCTGATAGGCCTCGGGATAAGACGTGTATTCGACGATCTTGCCGAGCTTCCCGCCGTCCTTCTCCAGCATCGCGCCGAGTTCGGGCAACCGGGCCAGCAGCGCGCTACCGGCCTGAACACCAACGGTTTTTCCGTTCAGATCCTTGACCGAGGAGATCGACTTGTCGTCCTTTCGTTTGACATAATAATGCGTCGCGTCCGCGATCGGGCTTGTGAAATCAAGCGACTGCTTGCGCTCCTTTGTGATGATCGCGGCAGTAATGGCGACGTCATACTTGCCTGTGCTGACGCCGGCCAGGATACCGGTCCAGGGCAGGATTTCCTGCTTGATCTCGAAAGGCGCATATTTGCGCAAATCCTCGATCAGCTCATTGTCGAAGCCGGTGGGCTTGCCGTCCTTCACGAACTCGAAGGGACGGTAATCATCCTCGGTCGCGACGATGAGGCCGCGCTTCTTGATCTCATCCATGCTGGCGGCTTTTGCATTTCCCGCCATTGGCAGGACAAACAGCGCTGCCAGCGAGCCGAGCATCAAACGTCGTGACAGAGAATTGGAGCAACCGAGCCGATACATTGTCATGATAAGTCGTCCTCCGTTGGTGTGATGACAAGCAGATGTTGGTGTCGCGTTTGCGCGCCCTTTCAGTCGAAAGTGAACCCGTGTGAACGCAGATGGGGCGGGAACGCTACGCCTTCGGCCTTTGCCGCCTGCCGCGCCTTGTCTTCCGACCAACCATAGAAGGCCGCTTCGCCATACTCGGCGTTGGAACGATGTTGCTCCCTGGGGATCGCGTGACGGGCGTTGCGGCGACGGTCGTAGTCATCAAGGGCTTGCGGAAGCGGGCCGTCGTCATAGCGATCGAGGTGCGTAGTCGCGAGCCGTGGCAGACGCAAGCTGACATGCCCTTCGGCCCGCGGGTAGCCGAGACATAATCCGGCAACCGGGAACACCAGATCGGGCAATCCGAGAATCTCCGCGACCTTGTCGATCTCATTGCGAATGACGCTGATCGGGCAGACGCCGAGTCCGGCGCTCTCCGCACACAGGATCATGGTCTGCATCGCCAGCGCGGCGTCGACGGTCGCATTAAAAAACCCTTCAAGCGTCCCGTTTCGCACCGGCTTTTCGCGCAGCTGGCCGATCCGCTGCAGTCGCCTCGCGTCTCCAAGAAAAGCGAAGAAGACGGGCGAGACACCGATCCATGGCATGGCCGGAAAAAGCGCGCCGATCGCGGCGCGTTTGGCGGGATCGACAACACGCAAGATCGATGCTTGCTGAAAATCCGACTTGGCCGACGCGCTCAGTGCCGCCGCGACGAGAAGGTCGAGCAGGTTGTCGCCCGGAACGATATCGCTGAACTGGCGCACCGTCTTTCGCGAGATGACGCGCCGTATCAGGTCGTTGTCTTCGACGCCATTCCCCGAGGGTCCGCCATCGCCAAAACGCCGCTCGATCGCCTCTGCATAGGTCGACATCAGTTCGAACTCCGATCAACGAGGATGGCAGCGCGTGTAACCTGAAGCGGCGGGTCGGCGACTACCGCCGGCATTCGGATATTTGTGACGCTCATCGCCAACTCCACGGAAGGTTCACAAACTTCGGAATTGGCATGGACCCGAGCGATGCCAATTCCTGGCCACTGAGGTCTCCCGGGATTTTATCCCGCCGTGTCCCGCGCGGATTTCTCCCGCGCAGGCGGCAGCTCTTGGACCAGCCATCAAACCGGATGCGGAACCCTAGCCACCAACTCAATCCCAAGGATTGGAGCAAAGGACATGCCAGACCAGACCACCGGCTGCATTCCCGGCTCTTTCCGCTCGCAGGTTTTCTGCCCCTCACTTACGATTGGCGGGCAAGCACCTAGGGATTGCGCGAGATTTGCCCGCTTTGCCTAATCATCGCCGAGCAATGGAATGCGAAGCGTATCACAGGGTAGGGAATTGACGACCCGTTCCGACATCGGCGGCTAGAACTGCCGTTTTTGAGGCACGTTGCACAGATTGTAATCTCCCGGCCCCCTGCTGATCCGGCTGTTCAGCCGGCGGCGCCCGTCGCGTCCGCCTGTCTGGAATGTGCCGCCACTATCTGCTGCATCAGGGCAATGAAGCGCCTTTGATCTGCCTTGCTCAGATCGACTACCGTCTCACGGTGAGCGGCGCGCGCCGACCTTTCCATTTGCCGGAGCAGCGCTGTCCCGGCCTTGGTCAGTCGGCAAACCTGCGCCCGGCGATCCCCCTGGTCAATCGAACGTTCGACAAATTGACGCAATTGCAAGCGCTTAAGCGCACCGGTTGTCGTTGTGCGATCGAGCGCAACATCGGCTGCCAAGGTCGTCTGGTCGGCGGTTCCGCGCTTTGCCAGCGCAGAGAGAAGACTATACTGCAGCGGGGTGATCTCGAAGGCCGCGCAATTCTTCTGGAACAGCGCGACGTGGATTTGATGCAGCCGCCGTATCAGGAAGCCGGGACGCCGGTCGAGCGGCCACGAACGTTCGGTTTTTCGCAGGCGTTTGCTGGCCATTCAGTCGCTCCCGAGCGCGCGCGACGCGCCCACCCATGCATGAATTTGATGCTGTCTATGGCACGAATGTTGGTGTATGAAAATACGAAGCATACTTCGCAATTAGCTGGCGGCGAAGACGCGCCGGCGATCGGGAGAGGAGATCGAGCATGTCAGTAAGCACCACCTTCGACCTACTTCTGCGCGGAGGGCGCGTCATCGATCCGGCATCGGGCATTGATGGCATGAAGGACGTCGCCATTCGCAACGGCAAGATCGCCGCGGTTCAGGCAGACATCTTGCCGTCCAGCGCCAGGGAGGTCATCGACGTTAGCGGCCAGATCGTGCTGCCAGGATTGATCGACACCCATGCCCATGTCTATCAGTACGTCACCGGCCGCTTCGGCGTGAACGCCGACATGGTGGGCGTCCAGTCAGGGGTGACGACATTGGTCGATCAGGGCGGTCCGTCCTGCATGACCTTGCCGGGTTTCCGGCATTTCGTTGCCGAGAAGGCGAAGTCTCGGACCTACGCATTCTTGTCGGCGTATCTCGTGGGCGGCCTGGAGGGACATTATTACCCCAATCTCTATAGCCCCGACGGCGTCGATATCGATGCCACCGTGAAGGCGGCGACCGCCAATCGCGATCTGGTTCGCGGCATCAAGGCTCATGCCGAGATCGGCGGTTTTGCGCGCTGGGGCATCCGCGTCATCGAGATGGCGGCCGAGATCGGACGCCGCGCGGACCTTCCGGTCTATGTGCATTTCGGACAACTTTGGGGTCTGCCGGAGAGCGGCACCAACGGCGAAGACGTCGATACGATCCTGACGCGGGTGATCCCGCTGCTGCGCGCCGGCGATGTTCTGGCCCATCCATTCACGCGGCACCCCGGCGGCTTCGTCAATCGCGAAGGCGAAGTGCACCCCGTGATCCGGGCTGCGCTCGATCGGGGAATGCGGGTCGACGTCGGTCACGGTAGCCATTTCTCCTACCGTCTCGCGCGCAAGGCCATCGCCGCCGGCATCATTCCGACCACGCTGGGTGCCGATATCCACGGCTACAACACGCACGTGCCAGCGCCGGCCGGAACGCCGGACGAGCATGCCGATGAGGAGAACCACCCCTTTGCCAGCCAAGCGAAATTCAGTCTGGTACAGGCGATGAGTTCGATGATTGCGCTGGGCCTGACGCTGGAGCAGGTGGTGCCGATGGTGACTTCGCATGCGGCCGATATGCTGGGGCTTTCCGGTACCATCGGCACGTTGCGTCCTGGCGTCGATGCCGACGTTACCGCGCTCAGGCAAAAGCCGGGCCGCTACATCCTGCGCGACAACGAGAAGACGGAAGTAGTTGCGGACAGCCTGTTGCAGCCGCTATTTTGCTTGCGTGCTGGCACGCGCCATGATGCCGTCGCTCCGATCCTGCCGCAGGCGGTCGCAGCATAGCTGCGCATGGCGGATGGGAGTGGAGACGTCGATTAATGTCTCATGCTGAAGGCGATCTTGCTTCGGACGCAGCGGCCGGCACAGGACAGGGCGTCGGAGCAAGGCTGCTTCGCAAGGAAGACGATCGCTTCATGCGCGGACGCGGCCAGTATGTGGCCGATATCCGGCTCGCGGGTCTGCAGGATGTCGCCTTTGTCCGCAGCCCGCTGGCCCATGCCCGCATTAGAGCCATACACGTGCCGGAGCGCTATCGCAACGTCGTGTTCACGGCTGCTGATCTGACCGGGGTCAAGCCGATCCGCGCGGTATCCGGTCTGCCCGGTTTCAAGGTATCGGAACAGCCTGTGCTTGCGACCGGCAAGGTGCGCCATGTCGGGGAACTGATCGCGATGTGCGTGGCGCCGACCCGGGCCGAGGCGGAAGATATCGCGGCCTCGGTAGAGTTGGTGCTCGAAGAGCTTCCAGCCGTCTACGATATGCTCAAGGCGCGGGACGCCGGGGCGGCGCTCGTCCATGAACATTGGGGCGACAATATCTTTCTTGAAAGCGCGTTCGAAGTGGATATCGCGCCGGCCTTCGACGCGCCGATCAAGGTGACCCGCACGATATCGACCGCGCGCCAGTGCATGTCCCCGCTCGAGGGGCGCGGCGTGGTCGCCACCTTCGATCATCGCCTTGACCAGCTCACGCTTTATACCGGTGCCCAGATGCCGCATATCGTCCGCAACGGCCTGTCCGATTGTCTCGATATCGAGCAGGGCCGAATCCGTATCGTGTCGCCCGATATCGGCGGGGGGTTTGGTCACAAGGGAATTCTCCTGCCCGAAGAAGTCTGTCTCGCCTGGCTTGCGATGCACAAGGGCCATCCGGTGCGCTGGGTCGAAGATCGGCGCGAGCATCTGACCGCGAGCGCCAATTGCCGCGAGCACCACTACAACATTACCGTTTATGCCGATAGCGACGGCCGCTTGCGCGGGATCGACTGCGAGGCAACCGTCGATTCCGGCGCTTACTCGTCGTATCCGTTCTCCGCCTGCCTCGAGGCCGCGCAGGTGGCAAGCATCCTGCCGGGTCCCTATCGTATGCCGGCCTACCGCTGCAGAACCTTCTCGGTTGCGACCAACAAATGCCCGATCCTGCCTTATCGCGGCGTCGCCCGCACTGGCGTCTGCTTTGCGCTGGAAATCATGCTGGATGCCGTGGCCGCGGAATGCGGAATTGAACCTGGCGAAGTGCGGCTGCGTAATTTGGCAGGCCCGGAGGAAATGCCGTTCGACAACATTACGAAAAAACATTTCGATAGCGGTGACTATCCGCAGGCCATGCGGCGCGCACTTGCCGCGATCGATATCGCGGCCGTACGGGATCGTCAGCGCGGCAAGGAGCCCGATGGACGGCTAATAGGCGTCGGCCTCTCGATCTATTGCGAGCAGGCGGCGCACGGCACCTCGGTCTATGCCGGCTGGGGCATCCCGATGGTGCCCGGACACGAACAGGCCAACGCCCGCATGACGCCGGATGGCGGGCTCGAAATCCGGGTCGGCGTGCATTCGCATGGTCAGGGGCTCGAGACTACGCTCGCTCAAATCGCCCACGAAATTCTCGGCATTGATACGGCGAGGGTGCGTGTCGTGCATGGCGATACCGCCATCACGCCCTATTCGACTGGCACGTGGGGTTCGCGCTCGATGGTGATGGCCGGCGGCGCGGTTGCGACCGCGTGCATCGAGCTCGGCGAACGCGCGAAGCATATCGGCGCCAAACTTCTTCAACTGGACCCCGCGATGGTCCGATTGCACGACGGTCGCGTGCATGGACCTAACAGCAGCATCGGCCTCTCGGAAATCGCACACACCTGGTATCGGCGTCCGCAGGATCTGCCGCCCGACGTCGATCCGGGAGGGCTGGAGTCGACGAGCGGCTACAAGCCGCAACGCGACAGCGGCACGTTCAGCTATGCAGCCCACGCCGTCATCGTTGCGGTGGACCCGGATCTCGGCGATGTCGATATCCTCGATTACGTCATCGTTGAGGACGGCGGCGTGTTGGTCAATCCTATGATTGTGGACGGACAGATTTACGGCGGTCTCGCGCAGGGCATCGGCACCGCCCTTTATGAGGAAATGCCGTTCGATACCGCCGGGCAGCCGCTCGCGACCACGCTCGCCGATTATTTGCTTCCGGGCCCGACCGAAGTGCCCGAGCCCCGGCTCGATCACATGGAGACGCCCTCCCCTTACACGATGTTCGGCGTCAAGGGCATCGGCGAAGGCGGCGCCATCGCACCACCGGCGGCCATCACCAACGCCGTGAATGATGCTTTGCGCCCGCTCGGAGTTGAACTCCGGCACTCCCCGATTTCACCACGCCGCATCGTCGAGGCAATTCTGGCGTCACGTGAAGCGGAAAGATCGGCCGCATGAAGGCGGCAGCGTTCGCTTACGAACGCCCCTCCGATCTGAACGCCGCGCTTTCCCTGATGGCCAAAACGAACGGCACGGCGAAGATCCTCGCCGGAGGCCAGTCGCTTGGCCCGATGCTCAATCTGCGGCTGGTAGAGCCGGATCTGATAGTCGACATCACAGGGCTTGCCGAACTGAAACAGGCCGAACGCAACGGCGATGAACTCGTCATCGGCGCCTGCATCACCCATGGCGACATCGAAGACGGTCGGATACCCGACGTTACCCGCGGCGCCATGCAGCGCATTGCGGGCGCCATCTCCTACCGGGCAGTTCGCAATCGTGGCACGATCGGTGGATCGCTCAGTCACGCCGATCCAGCCGCGGACTGGGTTTCGGCGCTGGCGGCGCTGCGGACAAAGCTCAGGTTGCGCAGTATTGCAGGGGTTCGCGATCTTGCCGTCGAGGAATTTGTCACCGGAGCGCTCGAATCCGCGTTGCTGCCCGGCGAGATCGTCGAGGCTGTTCATGTACCCGTCATGGCGCCGTCGGCACGCTGGGGCTACGTCAAGGCTTGTCGCAAGCCGGGCGAATTCGCCCACGCGATTGCCGCGGTGCTGATCGACCCGGCGGCGGCAACTGCGCGCGCAGTTATCGGCGCCCTCGACGCGGCTCCGATCGTGCTTGGCGATGCCGCCGCACTTTTCGGCGGGCGGGTCACGGGGGATTTCAAGGCACAGTTCGATGCGCGGATAGCCGATGCAATCCTGATCAAGGCCGGTATCGCGAACAAGGCAGGCCGGCACATCCATGTCACGGTGCTGCGCCGTGCGATCAACGAGGCTGCCGCGTGACCACGATTACGCTCATCGTGAATGCGCGCACTGTAGATGCGAAGGTCGAACCTCGCACCCATCTCGCGGATTTCCTGCGTGACAGCCTCAATTTGACCGGTACCCATCTCGGCTGCGAGCACGGAGTGTGTGGGGCCTGCACGTTGCTGCTCGATGATATGCCGGCGCGTTCCTGCATCACCTATGCGGTCGCATGCGACGGAGCGCGGATCACCACGATCGAAGGACTCGATGATGATGAAATCACTACAGAGCTTCGCGCGGCCTTCAGACGCGAACATGCCCTGCAGTGCGGATATTGCACGCCCGGGATGCTTATCTCCGCCCGCGACCTCGTGCTTCGCCTACCCGTTTCCGACGAGCGCAGCGTACGCGTCGGATTGAGCGGCAATCTCTGCCGTTGCACCGGATATGTCGGTATCGTGCGGGCGGTACGCTCCGTGATTGACGCAAGACGTAAACGAGGCATACGGCCGATTCCCGGTGGAGGACGTAGCGCACTCGGTCCGGTGGGATCCGGTAACGGTTCAGCCTCAAATGCCCCCACAGTGCCCGTTGCAGGAACTGCGCAGCAGCCCGAAGACAATGGCGCATTGGTCATTCCGGATTTCACGCCCGAGAAGGTTTTCAAGGATCATTTCACGGTTGGTTATCCGCCCGAGGCTGTCTTCGACATGTTCGGCGACATTGCGCGGGTTGCCGCCTGCCTTCCGGGTACGTCGCTCACCGGCGTGCCGACTCGGGAACGCGCCGAGGGTCTGATCCGGATAAAACTCGGCCCGATCTCGGCGAGTTTCCGTGGCGCGGCGCGCATCGAGCGCGACCCCCAAAATTTGTCGGGCCGGATCGTCGGCGCGGGCAGCGACCAGCGCAGCCGGTCTTCCACGCAAGGCGAGATACGCTACCAACTTGTGCCGATCGAACAAGGCGCTGCGACGCGCGTCGAACTTTCGATCGGCTATGGTCTGAGGGGAATGCTCGCGCAGATTGCCCGTGAGGGATTGGTACGCGATCTTGCATCGCGGCTGACCGCCGACTTTGCGCGAAATCTCGAGCAAGAACTTTTGGGCGTTCGACCAGATGGACCGGAGAGATCACACGACCTGAACGGCGTTTCGCTCCTGATTGAATTGTTGCGTTCGCGACTACACAAAGCCATTCAGCGAGTCCTCTTTCTGCGTCGCAGATCGGATTAAGTGCCACGCTCGTGATGTGCAGCCGACCGCTTGGTTCGCGGCGGGAGCGCAAATTGAATAGCGCGTCCGCCCGAGACCTGGTCAAGGACCTGCGTGCGTGCCGGCGTCATCGGTCTTACGTTTCACAATCTGAGAGGGTCCGCAGTCGTTCGGTTGGCGCTTGCCGAGGCCACCAGGTCGCGACCTTCACTGGCCACAGCCGCCCACTTGGCTAAATCGCTAGGTGCCTGAAAAAGCTTGGTGGGCGCACTGATAAGCTTTTGCGTAAAACCTTATCAGTCGTCGACTGGCTCCATTTTGTGCCAAACCTTATCAGTCAGCCGACTGACTCCATTTGTGTAATTTTCTTATCAGTGCGAACTGACTCCACCAACGTCGGTACTCAATCCTTGCACACAAAAACTAATCCGGCGCCGCCACAGCCGGATCATCTGCGCGTACCGAGTTGCTTAACTTTGCAGGATCGACCTTCTTGCGAGCGGCCCAGTCTGCAAGATTTGGTGGCCGATAAGTAGGCACGGCGCGCCATCGCTCAAATACCGACTGGTCGATCGTCTCATTTACGTTGGTATGTGTGCCGTCATTCCGGATTGGTGTGACGATTTTTGTGCCGCACCCGCAGCAACAGCGATGGCTCGCGGTCTGGAACCTCTTGGAGATGTAGAGGATCCCATCGTCGAGCTCTTTCGGAATGAAGTCGACGTATCGGGGCTGCAGCGTGGCGTTTCTCACGTCCTGTCCTCTTTGGTCAAGCCGTGGGTGGGAAGCCGCGCATTTTGGTGCCACCATCGTCTCAGGACATCCGCTTGCTTCGTTAGTGCCGAGAGGAGCTAAACAGCGAATGGTTTCGCCGCGCGAGTTCGTTTTGACCGATAGGAACGGTGAAATGCGCACCTGTACGGGTGAAGCTTTCAAAACGCCTCACCAGATCCTAGTCCTCATTCGCGACGAGCGACCAAAAGTAAAATTGGTGGCGATGCCCGGTGAAAGTGAGTTTAATACGATCGTCAACGCCTCCGCACCAAAGCGGATCGGTTGATTCATGCGGCGATCAATAAGATCGCCGTGCTAGCTCTTCAGTCGAACCCGACTAAATTTTGGCGAAAAGCTATCCGATCTCACAACTCATAAGCATTTGCTCGAAACCTTATCAGTCGATGGATTGACTGACTCCATTTGCGACCAAAGCTTATCAGTTAACCTCGATTTCCTTGCCAACCTCCGCCGTGCTTGAATTACCAAGGGCAACATTCCAGCCGGCAGTGGCCAGCAGGCTGTCGATAATCCGCGCCCGCGTTGTCGCCTCATTGAAATGAAGCAGGTTCGCGGTCGCCGCACTCGAAGAGGCAAGCGCCCTGATTTCGTCTGCCTTCTTTTCAGCGGTTAATCGCGGCGAACGATTGATTGCTAAGTAAATCGACAAACGCTGCATGCTCAGGCTTCGGCAAGCCCAAGTCCCTATAGATATCCTTGGTTAGGTTTTCCGCGAACAGACGCAATTTTACGAGCGCGCTGGCCGGATCGTCATGCGCATAAGCCTCGGCAAAGCCGCCAAGCGCTGCAAGCTCGGGCCATCGCACGCGGAGAATCTCGAAGTTTTCGGACTTCATGTTGTCGCCTCAACCAACGCCGCAGCGAACTCATCGCGGTTGGCAATCATAATTGGCGTTTCATGAGGGCCGTCCAGGGCATCTGCAACGTCGAGACGAAGTCGCTTCTCGAAATAATAGAGAAGCGCTTTGCGCACCGGCACTCGAAGCCGGGCATCTTTCATTCCGTAATCACGAGCCACGACTTCTTGCTGCAATTTGCCCAGCTTCGGGTTGGGGCAAAGAACAACCTCGAAGAACTCGTTCCAAAAAATGTCGTCTTCCGGTGTGGCGCCGGCCTCCTCATCCCCGCCGATATCGAGACAGCGCGACAAAAGAAAGTCCTTAAATTTCTTATCGATGTGGCAATAGGCTCGAACATGCCAGCGTAGTCCGTCGTTGCTAAAGGCGTGCGGCGTAATCCATCGCCAAGTCGGTTCGGGCCGCGAGGCGTTCATTGACTGGTACAGAAGCTCTATGGCACACCCGCGCCTGATCGCGGAAAGAATTCCACGCAACACATTCACCTCAACCCGACGATGCGGTACCGGCATCGCGTCAAGTGGAGGCAGGTGAGACAGCCAAGTGTCTTCTGGTTCGACGATGTGATCGGACACCGACTGGAGCTGCATGAGATATCTGTCCGCCTCGGCCTTCAAAAAAGTCGGCTTAAAGCTGGGCGACGGGAAATAGCGCTTCTCGCTTCGGTCATAGACCAAATTTCCAGGCGCTCGTTCCTCGTAAAGGCTGAGGTCTTTTGATGCCTGGGGGACCGAAACGCCAAACTCCTTCATGATGTCGGCCCTGTTGATGCCGCCCTCCCAAAGAAGGCGGAACTCAATGAATTCCAAGCGCTTTTCGACACCCCATCGCATTAGTTAAAATCCGTATAGTTGTTATATTGACATTGAAACTGTATGGGTATAGTTAGTGTTCCCATCGTAGGATGTCAAGTAATTTTCGGAGGGTGAATGACGGAACCGGGCGGAAGCCACGATTGCTTGCCTCTCTTGCTCAACAGAAATCAGGCTAGCTACCGCCCGCGACCGCGGCCCTAGCCGCGAGGCCCATCTTGCCTGAAAAGCCGTTGGACGGTTGATCCCTACTAGATATTGGGGATAGCGATGATTTCTTGACTATAACGTTCTCTTTATGTTCGATTCTTGGTAGCTTTTGCAAAATTTTCGGCCCGGCCTTTCTGGGTGCCCCATCGGATTTCGATCACCCGATAGGGACGAGCCACCACGACACAGGTGATCGGCCATATCGTTGGATCGGGAGGAAATAGTGCTGCAGTCATTTTGCTTCATCCATACCGGCGACATCCATCTCGATAGCCCCTTGAAGGGACTGGCCGGACAGCAAGGCGCGGCAGCCGAACGAATTCGCACCGCGACGCGCACCGCGTTCGAGAACCTCGTCAGCCAGGCAATCGAGGACGAGATCGACTTCATCGTCATCGCCGGCGATCTCTACGACGGCGACTGGCGCGACTACCAGACCGGCCTCTTCTTCGTAAAGCAGATGGGCCGGTTGGCGCAGGCCAAGATCCCCGTCTTCCTGCTTCACGGCAATCACGATGCCGAAAGCCAGATCACCCGCAAGCTCACACTGCCGCCCAATGTCAGTGTGTTTCCGGCGCGCAAGGCTGAGACCTTCCGGCTGCCGCGTCTTAACGTTGCCCTACACGGCCAGAGCTTCCGGCAGCGCGACATCACAGACAATCTGGTCCCGGCTTATCCGTCACCGATTGCGGGCTGCTTCAACATTGGCGTCTTGCACACCGGCTTGGGCGGCATGCCGGGACACGCGAACTATGCGCCATGCGCCATCGAAGACCTGATCAATAAGGGGTACGACTACTGGGCGCTCGCGCATGTGCACCAAGCCGCCGTCCTCCATGAGCAGCCGCATGTCGTGTTCTGCGGCAATCTGCAGGGCCGCCACATCCGCGAAAGCGGCCCGAAAGGTGCTTCGCTGGTAACGGTCGAGGACGGCCAGGTCGGGGAGATTTCACCGCTCCATGTTGATTGCGTGCGCTGGATCCATTTGCCGGTTCCGGTGGAACAATGCAGCGCTGTTGCCGACGCGGTCGACCGCGTTCGGCAGGCCATCGAAGAGGCCGTCGAGCGCGACGGGCAAGGGCGTCTGCTCGCGTGCAGAATCGAGTTGATGGGGCAGACCGGATTGCACGGCGAACTGCTCGCATCGGCAGATCACCTCCTTGCCGAGGCAAAGGCCGCAGCTCTGGGCTTGGGCGAGGAGCTCGCGTGGATCGAGCGTCTCGTCGTTGCGACCGCGAGCCCCGAAGCCGCAGCCTCTCGCAAGGACGCGTTGGGCGACCTTCAGCGCATCATCGAGAGCGCTGGCAGCGATGCCGAGCTGCAGGCGCGCCTCGCGACGGATCTTGGCGATCTCGTCCGCAAGCTGCCCTACGACATCCGCACGGATGCGGACGACGCCGTGCTTAAAGCAGCCATCGACGGCAACATCGCAAGCTTGATCGCCCATGGCGGTGCGTATCTCAGCGCACGTCTCGCAGCGGAGAAGGTGTAATCATGCGCATCCGACAGCTCGACCTGCTTCGATACGGTCACTTCACGGACGCCATCATCGCCCTGCCGGTCGGCAAGCCGGATTTTCAGATGCTGCTTGGCGAGAATGAAGCCGGAAAGTCCACGGCAATGAACGGGATCGAAGACCTGCTCTTCGGCATTCCAGCCAACTCGCCCCGTAACTTCCTGCACGAGTACAACACCATGCGCGTGGGCGCGCTTCTGGAGAAGGGGAACGACACGCTCAAGGTGCGCCGACGCAAGGGCAACAAGGACACGTTGCTGGGCGACGATGACACGCCCATCCCTTCGGGCGAGGGGGCGCTGGCCCCGTTTCTTGCCGGCGCCGATCGCCGATTTTACACGCGGATGTTCAGCCTCGATCACGAGCGCCTGCGCCAAGGCGGCAAGGAAATCTTGCAAGCGCAGGATGATGTCGGCCAGATGCTGTTCTCGGCAAGCGCCGGGATCATGGGCCTGCGCGAAACGCTCAAGGCCATGGAGGCTGAGGCCGACGCGCTTTGGGCTTCACGCCGCGCGGCGCACCGAAAGTATTTCCAGGCAGAGGAACGTCTGAGGGTTGCCGAAGCCTCGATGCGCGACGATGTCGTGACGACCACCAAGTGGCAGGCACTCAAGAGCGCGTACGAGGCCGCCAATGATGCTTACGGCGTCATCGAAAGCGAAATCGGGTTCAAATCGGCGGAATTGCGCAAGCTCAACCGCATCCGCCGGGTCTGCCGCGACGTGCGCAAGCGCGCGGAGACTCAAAGCGCTATCGACGCGCTCTGCGAGGTCATCCCGTTTGGTGCCGACGCTTCCAAGATTCTTGAGAAGGCCGCGAAGGATGAAGCGGCGGCCACGGTGCGCATCGCGACCCTGAGCGAGCAGATCGCGGCGCTTGAGGTAGAATGCGCGGCCTTGATCTTCGACGAAGCCGTGCTGGCACGTGCCGAAGATGTCGCGCAGCTCCGTGATCGCCGCATTCAGGTTCGCGCCGGGAAAGCCGATCTCCCCAAGCGGCGGGCGGAATTGGCTGCGGCGGAAGCAACCCTCAATCGCCTCGCCGGCGAGCTTGAATGGAGCGGAAATATTGATCAGTTGATCGCGCAAATTCCCGCCAAGGCTAAGGTTGCGGTCCTTCGCGGTTTGCTCAACCGCCGCGGGGCGCAATCCGGCGCGGTAGAGAATACGAAGAGCGCCGTGGCCGAGGCCGAGGAGAAGCTCGGCGAGATCGCAGCGGAAATCGAATCCCATGGGCCGGTGACAGATGTCTCGAAGCTCGCGACGGTCATCAAGGCTACGCGCGAACTTGGCGACATCGCCGGCCAGATCGCCAATTCGAAGCGCGAGGAGCAGGAGGCGCTGGCCACAATTGCACGCTTGCTGACGGCCCTGCGGCCGGCAGTCGGCGATGCTGCGGTCCTGGAATCGACGCATGCTCCCCCACTGGCTTCGGTTGAGGCTCACCGAGACGCCTGCCGGAGCCTGGAGCAGCGGCAGCGGACCTGCCGTGAACGGATCCGCAATGCGGAGCAGGAGTGCGTCCGGCACCGGAAAGCCCATGAACGCATCATCGCCGACGAGCACGTCGTGGCAGCCGACGAGCTTGAACGCTTGCGCGGCCGGCGTGACACCGGCTGGTCAATCATCCGGCGCCGACATGTAGAAGGTGTTGCGGTTTCCGAAGACGAGATAGCGGCCTTCGGTCCGCCCGGTGCGTTGGCGCAGGAGTTCGAGGCCGCGATGCGCGGTGCAGACTCCGCTGCTGATCGGCGCTTCGAGCACGCCGGCGCCGCCGCGCAGCTTGCGGTGATTGGCCGCCAGATCGGCGAGCAGAACGACCTGCTGGAATCCCTCGCATTGGAAGAACAGGCGTTGGCGCAAGAGCGCACAACCCTGGATGCCGCCTGGGTCGCGCTGTGGTCGGGCAGCTCCATCACGCCACAAGATCCAGACGTGATGATCGAGTGGCTGCGCACGCGGTCCGATATCCTGGACCTTAACGTGCGGCTCTCGGCGGCGGAGCGGCATACAGGCGGATGGCAACAGCGCGAGGACGAGGGCAAACGTCTCGTCATGGCCGAACTTGAGAGGTTGGGGGTTTCCACAACTTCTCTTGCTGCCCAGCCGCTGCATCTTGTCATCGAGGCCGCGGCGGCGCAGGAGCGCCGACGCGAAAACGCCGCCAAGACGGCTGGCGATCTCAATGAGGCGCACCGCAAGGCGACGGGCGTGGTTACGCGCAAACGCAAGGATTTGGGAAAGGCCGAGGCGGCGTGGACAGAGTGGACGAGCGAGTGGCAATCCGCCATGAAGGCGTTGCAACTCGCCGCCACGGCGACGCCTGAGACGGCCGAAGCGCAGATCGACGCCATCGACGACATGCGCGAGGCAGCGGTCCGGATCAATGAACTGCGGCATGAGCGTATCGAAAAGATCGAGCGCGATGTGAAAGCATTCGAGGCCGACGTGGAGGCCTTAGCGCAAGCCATCGCACCGCGCTTGAGTGGCACGGACCCCGAGGAAGCTGTCTTGGTGCTCGATCGTGAAGCTGCAGGCGCAGCACGCGTGCGGGACCTGAAGGCCGCCAAAGATTCAGACATCGCCGGCTTGCAGGAGAAGAGCGACGAGTTCCGTGAATCGAGCCGCGAAGCGCGCGAAACCATTGCACAGCTCCAGCAGAAGGCCGGTGTCGCATCGACCGACGAATTGCGGATCGCAATTCAGCGCTCCGACGAGATGCGGAAGCTCGACGCCGAGCTTGATCGGCTTACAACCGCGCTGACGCAGGATGGCGATGGTCTTTCGGTTGCGGAGTTGGGCGCCGAGTGCTCGGGCATCGACCCGGACGCCATCGCGGCCAAAGACCAGACGATCACTGAAGAAGTGCAGGAATTGCGCAGCCGGCTGATGGAAGCCCGCGAGGCCCGCAACACCGCCTGCGAAGCCTTCGAGGCCATTAGCGGGGACGACCGCGCGGCGAGGGACGCCGCGGATCGGCAAGCCGCGCTCGCCGAGATGACCGAGATCGCCGAACAGTATGTGCGCCTTCGCTCTGCGGCCGTATTGCTGCATTGGGCGATCGATCGCTATCGACGGGAGAAGCAGGCGCCGATGCTCAAGCGCGCGGGCGAGCTGTTTGCCATCCTCACCTGCGGATCTTTCCAAACGTTGCAGCTTGAATTCGACGAACACGACAACATGCAGCTCGCCGGCCTGCGCTGCGACGGCCGGCGCGTGCCGGTTGGCGGCATGAGCACCGGCACCGCGGACCAACTCTACCTCGCGCTCCGGATCGCTGCGATCGAGGACTATCTCGACCACGCCGAGCCCATGCCGTTCATCGCGGATGACCTGTTCATCAACTTCGACGACAAGCGCGCGGCGGCAGGCTTCCGCGTCTTGGCCGAACTCGCGCAGAAGACACAGGTTCTTTTTTTCACGCACCACCAGCATCTGTTGGACGTCGCGCAAAAGGCGCTCGGCATTTCGATACCGGCGGTTACATTACCAGCCGTCACGGCCGACTCGGAACCTGCACCGATTCACTCAGAGGCAGCTTGAGCCAACAATGCCCTCCGCCTTTGAAACTGATAAGCTTTTGTTAGAAGCCTATCCAGTCACCTAAAAAGCTGTCGAGTTGCCGCGAAGCTAACTCACGGGGAATCTGCCTCGAATGAGACTGACAAGCTTTCTCTCAAAATGGAGTCAGTCAGACGACTGACAAGAAAATTCTCAAAACCTTATCAGTTCGCAGTGCGTGAGAAATCCGTTGCATGCAGACTCGAATGATCTAGAATCGCGTCGCAATCGATTTGAACGACATGGCCGGCAAGCAAGCCAAGACCCTATCGACTGATCATATCGACGATCTCTTGTTTTTCGCCGAACGCTCCCGGCATCCCCTCCGCAACCGTTTGATCGTCTTGCTGTCGGTGAAGGCGGGACTTCGTGCTGCGGAAATCGCCAAATTGAGCTGGGACATGATTCTCGGCCCTAGCGGTGAGGTTGGCATAGCCATCGAGCTGCAGGACAAGATCGCAAAGAAGCGAGGCGGCCGATCGATCCCTCTTCATGTCGAACTGCGAGAAGCCCTGATCGAAGCGCGTAAGCTCTGCAATGGTCAGGGCCCTATAATCCGCTCTGAGCGCGGCGGCGCGATGACGCCGATGAGCATCGTGGTCTGGTTCACCCGGGCTTACCAGGTACTCGGCTTTGACGGCTGCTCGTCGCATTCGGGCCGCCGGACTTTCATCACGCGAGCCGCTCGCGTCGTGCACAAGGCTGGTGGATCGCTTCGCGACGTACAGCTCTTGGCTGGCCACCGTTCCATTCAAACCACCCAACGCTATATCGATGGTGACAGCGACGCCCAGCGGAGGTTGGTATCTCTAATCTGAAATCGGCCCCTGTCCGCAAGCTGACGCGAAAGCCTGCCACAGGTCTGACTAGCCCCGCCGACATTGTTCCCGAGCACTATAATCGCGCCGTTGATCTGATCAGAAGGATCTGTGGCCTGGCGGGATCTCTGACGTTTCTTGATAACGTCCGAACCGATGTACAGGAAACCGGTATCCTCGATGCCGTCGCTAATCATAACACGCCGAAGATTTTCGACTGGCTTCTGGACGCGTTTAGCTATCAGGGCATCTCCGACGAGGTCGCCCGAGGCTATATTCGGAAGCATGGCAGAATCACCTGGTCGGATATAGCGGGGAGTCTCGATGCCGCCCCGTCCTGCCCGCTGCTCCAGACCTATTGGCACTTTGATGGATGCCGATACGACAAGGGCAGCCGTACCTGCTCCGAACCCGACCACATCGATAGCTGCCCGGTGCCGCGCCACAAGTTGCGCAACGGTCGGCTCAACCAGACCGCCTACAGCTTTTTCCTCTTTGTCCGTGACGTGGCCCATGGCGACCTAATCGGCTGGATCGACGACCGACTGACCATGCCGACCCCTGCTTCGATCTCCCCCCATATGGATCTTGCCAGAGAGCGCCAGGAGCAGCTCATCGCGCCGCTGCGCAACATTTACGGCGTCTCCGACAAAATCCTTACCATGACCCTTTCAGGGCTGTTGCTTGGTGCCGCAGATGGCCGCCCGTATTGGTTCGAAACCGGCAAAGACATGATTGCCATCGACACCCTGGTCCATAACTTTCTGCACCGCACCGGCATCCTTGAGGATTGCGGCACTCCCCACCCCTATGGCTCAGCCTGCTATGGCCTTGGCGGCTGTGCCGAGATCATTCACACCGTCGCTTCCCAGATCGATGCCAGCGCCTTTAACAAGCAATTTCCGAGGGTATTTCCTCGGTTCGTGCAACACGCGATTTGGCGGTTTTGTGCTGCCGATGGCCTCGCCGTTTGCAACGGCAACCGCATCGATGACCGTAAATCATGCGAAAATGCCTATTGCCAATTGTTCAATAAATGCAGTCATAAGCCATTGAAATCATAGTATATTTATGTAGTAAAAAGTACTGTTATCGCTTGAAATTCATAGATTCGTAGAATACACTGTGATTACAAGCTCGCATAGTGCGGCTCGGAAGCTTAAACGGAGAATATACTTCCATGACTAGGTATAGACCGCCCGATCCCTGGGATCAAAATCGCAATACCTATTCGTCGCAAAAAGGGGGCCCATCGGCTCCCTTCTGCTTTTCAGGGAGAATGTCATGACCAAGAAATCTGGCAAACTAGGCGACAATCCAACTACCCAACTGTTGGTGTACGGCCTCGATGAAGCTGGCAAAGCCAAGGGCGCTCGTTTCCCAGCCGCTGAAACGGAGAAGGTTCTGCCGGTTCTCACAGCCATGAGACTCGAACACTGTCAGTCCGGCTCGGACGAAGTTTCTAGCCTCGGTATGAAGCTGCCGGTCGGACGGATCTACGCCCGAGGCAAGGCTTTCATTCCGAACATCAAGCGGGACCTCTACGACAAGCTCTTGGCGGCAGTCTCGACATGCAAGGAAAACCAAGACCGTTTACTGACCGAACCGACAACGGCCAACGCACCGGGTCCAGAGGCCAGCGACGGACCGGTACAGCAAACGGGGGGCAAAGCTGCCGCCCTACCACCGCTGCCTTCGGGGCTCCCGCAGAACTGGGAGTCGATTGCTGCAGGGAACATGATCCTGGCCGACGCCGGCCCAGGCGAAGGTTTCTGGCAGGCCATTGTGATCGCCCGCGATAACGAAATCCTGACCCTCCGGTATCGCGATTTTCCCAAAGTGAAACCGTTCGAACGCCACGTTTCGACGGTGGCGCTGATCAATCCGACGCCTGCTTAACCGCCTTCCTGCCGGGTCAACTCACGGTCCGGACCACGGCCCGGACCTTGCAAACCGAGCGCTCCCCCTCGGCTACGCCTTTGGCGAGCCATCCCCAATCTCACATCATTAAACGGAGACAACATGTCCACAGACAGGGATCGAATTCGCATGCTTAACGATGAGCTTCGACAGCACCTTCTCGGCGGCGGCGCCGTCATGACTCCCGGTATTGCCGCGCTGGGATCAGAGGCTGTTAACCGTCTCATCCAGACCATCGCCACCTTTGATGATTTTTGCACTGCCAACGACCCGCACGGCGAGCACGATTTTGGTGCGTTCGAATTTGACGGCACTCCCGTCATGTTCAAGATCGATTATTACGACAAAGACCTTAACTTCCACTCACCGAACCCTGCTGATCCCGCCGTTACCGAGCGGGTCATCACGCTCATGCTGGCAGAAGAATATTAGTCACCCCGCGGACGCCCCCGCTTTTTCCTCTTACTAGAAGCATCGGTCGGGGGCGTCTCAAATAAAGCGCCAGGTTTGATCCTTAAAGCGATGGCGACATGCCAAAGTGTGACGGCCGTTGGATTCCGTCGGCCAGCTTCGAGGCCGCTGAGGTAGCTTTGCTCAACACCCACCTTTGCTGCAAACGCTTCCTGCGACAGCCTCGCCGCGAGTCGCCTCACTCGAATGTTTTCTCCAATAAGTCGCCGAATATCCATTCCGGCATGCGAAAGAAAAACACTCGCAAGTTCTATGCACTAAAGTGTATAATGATCGGCTTATGCTACAGTGAGTGTTTGTCACGCACGCCGAGATCACAGACGGAACGTACGCCATGAAAATCAAAGTTCTCGTCACTCCAATTTGGATCGCCCAGATTCTCTTGACAAATGCGACGTTCACGCCTGCTTTGGCCCAGGAGAGCAAAGCCGATCCCACTTTTAACGGCTTGGCGAATACGCTTCATTGCAGCTTGAAAGCCTTGACGTTTTGCAGCGGAAACTATTGCGCGGATTTCTCCGGATATAGCGCAGAGAACCTTTGGATATCTCTGGCCACTCGGCAAGTTTCGTCAGGATTTCCGATGGGACGCCCACCGGCCGCGCCCGCATTCCCAATTCAAATTGTCGAAGTGTCTGAGGCTGCTTTCAACAGCTTCCTGCACGTGAAATTCACGTTTACGGGTCCGGACGGGCGAGACCGAGCTGGTTTATTGGTCTTCGTTCCTAGAAGTAATGGTGGCTACGAGATTCACTACGGTGGAACCGGGACTTCCGAAGATTCCAGCAAGAAGATTGGATCCCTGGCGATTAGTCGTAGCACCATAGGAGGCTCGTGCGAAATCGTGAACCACCCGTGACGTTTGAATTATCGACTGGTTTTAGGACGAGGTGTGTACTCGGGGCGGCTACGCAACGCCGATTTTGGCGGGTGTTTCGCTAAAGCAAGGTAACGGTCAAAGCAGAAGAAATTGAGCATTTCAGAGCTAGATTTTCGCCTGAGACGAAACACTAATTTCTCGATCAGCTTTGAAAAGCATCGGAGAGATAGCATGAAACACTACGTTCCGGACTCGAACGCCTCATTCACCCTTCCTCGCCCGTTCGGTCTCGACTCCAAAACCTGGAGATACGTGAAACCAATCTCTGAGGCGTTACAGCAAGCCCAGCAACAGACCGGGCGGTTCAGATTCCACGGTTATTTAGTAGCAGTCTATCGAACGTACCAAGAGTGGAAGGAGCTCGGCATTTCCAAAAGGATGGGCCATCACCTCGCGGAACAGCTTAAGGTCCCTCGCAGGAAGGGAACGAGTCCAGTCAGGACCTTGATCGATGTAACGTTTCCCGCGTTGGATTCGAAGCAAAAAAGCAGATGGTCAAGGGCACTAGAATTTGCCGCACTGACAAAGACAACGCCAGACGATCTGCCAAAACTTTTCGATAGTTCTTCCGGAATTGCTGGCTGCGCCCGTTTTGCAGCAAAAGAGGAGCCGAAAAAGAATATCAACAGGAACGATTGGATTTAATAGCTGCCGCTGTTTTTCTTTGTGTCATCATAGCAAGATTTATCATCTCTGCGGACGCGGCTCAGATCTGAATGACTTTCCATTCGAACGCAGCTTGACCGGATTGAGTTTCTCCCGTGTATAAGCCGCGCTTACCGATTTGATTGGCAAGTTTCTGTAGCAGTTGAATTGCGCGCTCCGCGCTGACATGAGGACCGAATAGGACAACGATTTCATTTTTCAAGGCTTCATTGCGCAACACGCATTTTTTCTCGCGCTTTTTCGTTCGCTTGCGATAGGCCCTCATTTCCTTCGGGAACGAGCTTGCCCCAAGTTCTATTTCGTAGTCACCCTGACTGTAAGTCCAAAAGTCCGAGGAGGCAGCGTAGATCGCGGCTGTTCCAAAACTATGTCCTTGATCTCCGATCCGCCGGTTTCTCAGGCTGGTCATTCTGTAAAATCCCTGTCGCAAGGTTGAACTGATCACAAGGAATTATTTACAAGATCGCGGTTCGCGCGCCGGAAGTGCTTACAAGACTGGTTTTTGCGGCCCTAATCGATTCTACGTGGACAGCGCAACACGCTTCGCGCGAGCGAGCATTGGTACACCCCTTCCCGCCGGCAATCGCCATGCGGTCAAGCTGCGGGCCCTTCATCGCGTGAAACAACGAAACTCTCTGACCCTTGCGCAATTCGCTTTTCCGCTGAACAAATCTCGCGCTTATCTCCCCATCGGACGTCACGAGAACCTTGCCATCAGGCCCTTTCCGGTCGACCTGAAAGACCCGGTAAGTATCGGCTGGCAATTTCAGCATGTAGCCGACGACCGCCGGCAGATCGCCTTGGGTACAGGCCGATCAAAAGCCGCCGATGATTGAAGGAAAAGCGGCTTAAGAACTGATCGGGTTTAATTCCGGGAATTCACGAACGAGCTTGCCATCGACCAACCCGCCACCTTTTCCTTCTGCATCTACTTCTTGAGCTTCACGAGTTGTCATGCCTCGCTCCACTACAAGCGGGTTGTTGTGATAAGATCCCCACTGCTTATGAAATGGCGCAACACCAAACCGGCGGCAATCGGCGATAACATCGCGGACCCATCGCGGCTTTAATGGACGGGCACCCGCACCGCTTTCTCCCCCAGATATTAGCCAATCTGGCAAAGACCCGTTGGACGGCAACCGCACGGGCCCAAGAGCAGGCTCGTAAGAAATGAAGCGAATAACCGCAGGTATTTTCTTTAGGCGCTTCCACCGCAGATCAAACCGTGTTTGATCTTCGGCGGTTGTTCCGAGCCACACGTTGGAATACCCATCGCGCCAATCGGACGGCAGCATTTTTTCTATATTTTCTGGTCTTTTCGTAAGCACCAGCCAATCTAATTTATCGCATTTGCGTATTAAGGCGAACAAGTCATTGCGCCACGCAGAATCAACCCGATTGTCAAAAACGTCGGTGAGCGATGCGCAAAAATACCCGCGGTCGATGGCCATTTTCCTTTCTAAACGTGCGGGCTTGCGCGTTCCAATGGATCGGCTTTTTCCAATTCTGTTCTGACGTTCGTTTGCACTCCCCGTGGGGTCCCCATTGCACTTTTTTATATCGGTGACCCATCATTGCTTCGGCATAACAATGATCACATCCCGGCGATACTTTTTAGCAGCCAATCCATGGATTGAATGTATGATCGCACCATTCTATTTTCGAATTTTCACCCATCACAAATCTCCAAAGTTCAGAGCTTCGCTCTGCCCGCAACGCCGGTCACGGTCGTATCCTTTACAAGTTTCTTTTCCGCCTCTAACGGTGGCTGATCGCATTAACAAAGAAGGGTGCGCAACTCGCGCACCCTTTGGTCTTACTGCTCCCACTAGTTGATGAATAACCAGCCATCACTTTCCGAACACTAAGTGTTTTCTCTATCTCAATTCATCGGTTCAGGATCAAAATATCGTTTGAACTGATCCGGCCTTTCACAAAGGCTTTGAGCGTATAATTCGCCATCGTAGTGTCTTTCACCAGCGACGTGACGTGGATCCGATAAAGCTTGTCGGTCAGATATTCTTTCAGTTTCCGCTGAACATGCAGGACCAACGACTCCTTTAGCCGAGATTCCCGTATGCCAGTTATTTGTGGCGCCTCAAACCTCGGGGGCAAAAGAACCACGGCATTAAAGTGAAGCCCGTCATTCACCTGAAAAAGGCGAACGTCCGTTTTTATTGATTTTGGTACAGGAAAGTCCGGCGCGCCAATCAACACCGGCACCAGATCACACCATCCTCGCTTATCAGCTTTGCGCACGACCTGTCTCTTTAAGAGACCATGAAACCGAGTCACCTCCTTTGTCATGATAGCGATTTTGGTTGATTCCCGACCAGGTAACTGGCGAAACATGAAATTGACGAAATATGCTTCCGCATCCTGATTCTCGATTATTTCCTGTATCAACGTGTCGTAATTAGAGACGAGTTGTTTTCGCAATGTGTATGACTCGTATTGTGTACTGGTGTGATACGTCATGAAGTAACTCCACCTACTGACTGAAAGTTGCTGTTTTTTTAGAAAAGAGGCACAACTAGACCATATGGTTTGTGCGTTTCCGATAGAGCAGACTGCGACGCGCCATTGGGCAACCAACGTGGTCGGCTTGCTGCGGTAGAAATTAGTATTTACAGTAAAGGTTTCGACGTCTGCTATTTTGCTATTGGTAGTTCGCGTCTGCCAGACGTCCGCAATAGCGGCGCAAAAGAAAGGGTGCGCAGAATGCGCACCCTTGCAACATTGACCAATGCCTCGCTGCGGATTCCAATGATCCTCGCCCGGGCGTACCGATTGATCTCGCTCAGGATTCCGAGATGATCTCGCGCGCCATTCCGATTTGATGTCGCCCGGGTCGCGAGGCGTTCTGGCTGTCTGATTTCTGGCATCGGTGATGCCGTGGTCAACCTTGAATCGCGGCTTAGAGTCCTTCTTCGTCTGCTGCTGATGAGCTGTGGGCAACGCCCTTGGCGTTGTCCAAGCGCGGCGGCATGTCCACAACGCTACTGGCTGAGCCCTTTCGACCGGCTTTGCGGGTTCGCCGCGGGCTCGCGCCGGCGTGATCGATGCGGCGGGCGTTGTCGACCAGGCGATCGAGGACGGCATCGGCGTATGTGGGGTCGCCGATCAGCGCGTGCCATTGATCGACGGGAAACTGACCGGTGACGATGGTGGAGCGCCGGCCGTAGCGATCCTCGAGGATTTTCAGCAGGTCGTGCCGGGCCGCGCGGTAAAGGTCGCAGAAGTGCGAACAGCGATAACCTCCGGGTTCGCTTACGATGCACTCCTCCACAGGATTGCCAGCGTCACATGCTTGCGCCGGAGTTCGCGATGCATCGCCGCCTAGTCCGGCTCCGCCTGCCGGCGGTGGCCCCGCCGCGTGCCGGGACCGGCACCGGCGCTGGCGAACAGCCGGCCCTCCAGCACAGTGTCGGTGACGTCATCGAGCAACGGCCAGCTCAGCCCCGCCGCCTCGAACCCGCGGATCGTCAACCGCACCGTCGAGGCGGCCGTCCCCACCCGCTGGGCGATCCCGCAGCCCCGGCATCCCGGCCGCCCTTAGTCTCATCACATGGCGCATCGCAAGCCTCTCCGTCAGCATCAAGGTCCTCGTTCGCAAAGCCGAAAGGCAGGACCGCATCGGAGCCAAGAGGCCTCGTAACTCCGGGCGAGATCAGTCCGAAACGGTGGGCTACATCGAGCGGAATCAGTACCTGGCTTCAATGCAGCATTTGAAGGACAAACTCCTTACGCGCATGCGGTGGCTGCTTCTCGTAGAAGGAGCGGAACGGTGTCGCTTTCCATTTGCTCTTCAATGCCGCCACGGCCATGCTGTCTGTCCGTTTGCTGTTTGGAGCCTTCGAAGACGTCGGCTTCCCGATTTTCATCGCAGGCTTGTTTTTGCTCCGCTCAGCATGCAAGTGCCCCCGAATGAAACGCAGCTGCTCCTCCTCCGAATTCATCTCCGCGAGATCGTTTAGCGTCGCGCGTGTGTTTAGCTTTCGACGCTCCAAGATCGCCTTTTTTATCGATTTCGGAAGGGCAGCGTGAGCGTGTGCTTCTGCAATGCGCTTTCGATCATAGCCGGTTGCTTTCGCAAGTTTTGCGTAACCTCTATCGTGGGGTTGCTTTCCTCCTTTGGTAACCCCTTTCACGTTTTGAAGGTGCTTTCGCTCTTCGGCATATTCCACAATAGCTAGCGATTTCTCCAACACGCTCAGGTCGTTTCGATGGAGATTTTCGGAGGCTCTCCAAGCTTTCGCTTGCTCGCGCTTTATGATGACCGCGGGTATGGTTTGGACGCCCAAGTTTTTAACCGCACGCAGGCGGTGTTGCCCGGCCGCTAGTCCAAACTTGCCTTTGTGAACGTCGCCAAGTTTGTAGATTTGGATTGGGCTCCGTAAGCCCTGGTCGGCAATGGACCGTTCAAGTGGTTTGAGTTTGCGGTCATCTATTTTTCGTCCACTATTCCCGAGCACGATGTCATCAACGTTAACCATGATGGTCTGCTTCGGTTTCGGTATCGACCCATCTTTGCTGGAAACTGCCGGCTCGTCGACCAGATCCCAATCGTCGCTGTTGCTATTTCGTGACGCCATGTTTCTCTCCATCTTGTTTGCTGAAGCGTAGGGCGCAAGAAGCCTGTGCGCGTTCAGGAGTGTAGGAGAGCCAGCGCCATAATAGCGGGTACGGGTATTTCCACTTTCCGGGATTCCCGTTCCACGTACCGAAAAGCATTCTACGATAAATGACTTTCGGAGTAAGAAATATGGGTTGAGGCTATCGTATAGTGATCGTAGTTCGCGGACGGAAGCGTCCGCAAGAACTTGGAGATATTCCATATGGGCCGATCAAAGGGTGATGGTGCCAGGATCCCACTAGCCTGGCGATCTCAGTATAGAGGCAAGATAGCCGACGAGCACTGGAAAGAACTGGGAAAGTCGATCGAGGTGCCCCAGGACGCCAGGACCAGAATTCAAAATGCAATGGATCTCTACGCTCAATATGGTCCAATTTACTCTCCAGAATGCTCTCTGTTGGCAAGCAAAGCGAAGTCGGCGATCAAGCTTTGGTTGAAAGCAACCGAAACTCTCACTTCATCGCTAACTCCGCCTGGTGCCAACCTAACCGATTTTTTGCCACGTTTTGATGAGTGGCCTCATAGAGAGTTTTTTCGGAGCTTGTCCAGAGTGCTACCGGTAACGCAAGTCGCTGCGGTGAGCTTGCTGGCACAAAAAACCGCCGAGCTCGCACTCGATAAGCTGAGTGGTGAAGATCGAAGCGGCCGGATTGAAGTAGATCAATGGGCCGCTTGGGCTTGCATAGTGACTAAGGCACTCCGGACCACGGGCTTAAAGATATCTGGAAAAAGCCTCGACAAGTCCAACCAAGAGTCTGTTTACGTGAACGTGATGCAACTTTTGCAATCCTGGCTTCCGTCGGAATGCCAGCGTCACAGCAATTATGAGTCGATGAGAAAGGGTTTGCAGACAGCAAATAAAAAATTCGGGCGCTTGAAAGAAAAGACACTAATTCACATGATTGCTGGTTGGGGTAGCCAACTCGTTGGTGGCTATCCTGGTAACTTGAAGGGGGCTTCGGACGAAGTCATTTCGCACCTGGACGGTGCTGTTGAACTGTTCATCGAAAAAAGCAGGGTCGACCCCCCAGAGATACGCAGGCGAGAGTAATGCCCGCGTGACTTATGCATGAGAGCCCTATCAGGGATCCTTTGCCAGCTTGCCTTACTAATCCCGACTTTCAGACACAGAGCTCGCGGGTTGTGGAACGAGTATCCTCGCCCGACCTGTTTCTCATTCCCGCCCTTTTCGGCCGTTCCGCATAAACTAGAATCTCGTCCGGACACATGATGACGGGTCCCCGCATCTGTTTGCTCGATCGGATTCGATAGGCCAATGAATACGAACGTTCGCTTACGAGAGATCTGTGATAAAAGCTCAGAGTTAGCCGCGATGCCGCGCGACGCTCCGATTCGCCTTTCAATTGCCGCTGAGCTTGCCTTCCCAGACGGCACGATGACTGCGTCGGGCCTGCGCAAAGAAGCCTCGCGAGGCCGACTGATCGTGGAGCGCATCGCCGGTAGGGATTTTACGACTTTGAACAACATTAACCGGATGAGGGAATTATGCCGCGTCCAAGCAAAGGCGCCCGACTCTATAAACGAAAAGCCCGGCGCCGCGGCGGAAAACTCATCGCCCAAGCCGTATGGATCATCAAAGATGGGCCTCGACATTTCGCCACAGGATGCCTTGCGAGCCCGTCTGAAAAAAAGCCTCCTCGAGAAGCAGAACAAGCGCTAGCAGACTACATCGCGCGAAAGTACAACCCCGAGCGGCGACGCCGAGACATCGAGGACATAGATTGCGCTGATGTTCTTTCGATCTATTTGGCTGACGTCGGTGAACCGGGCGAACAGTTCGAGATTGAGGCGAGGATTGGCCGTCTCAATGAATTCTGGGGCGGCAAGACGCTTTCCCATGTCAATGCCCAGACCTGTGCAGCCTACTGCAAACATCGCGGTAGCCCAGGTGGTGCCCGACGCGATCTCGAGACGTTTCGCGCAGCCATCAACCACCATGCAAAGGAAGGCTTTCACCGCGGGCTCGTTCGCGTGTCCCTTCCGCAGAAAGGCGAGGCACGCGACAGGTGGCTCACGCGCGACGAAGCAGCAGCGCTGATTTGGCATTGCTGGCGGTATCGGGAGAGCCAGACGATTCATTCTGGCACATCAAAGGGCCGCCCCGTGCAGACAGACCGACGTCCGCTGAGACATGTTGCCAGGTTCATTCTGATCGGCTTGTACACCGGCACCAGGGCGGGCGCGATCGCCACCGCGTCACCCTATGCCGAACCGGGCCGGTCCTTTGTCGATTTGGATCGCGGCATTTTTTACCGAAAGGCGATCGGCAAACGAGCAACCAAGAAGCGCCAGACGCCGGCGCCGATACCGCCGCGGCTGCTCGCCCACATGCGGCGCTGGACAGCGCGGAAGCTGATCGCCACTTGCTTCGTTGAGTTCAATGGCAAGCCGATCTCGTCGGTGAAGAGGGGCTTCCAAAGCGCCGTGAGGCTCGCCGGTTTGACCGGTAGCGTCACGCCACACACCTTGCGCCATACGGCAGCGACTTGGCTGATGCAGCGCGGCGTGCCGATCTGGGAGGCCGCGGGGTTCTTGGGCATGTCGCCCGAGGTCCTGCAAGACACCTACGGCCATCATCACCCCGATCATTTACAGGGCGCTGCGGCTGCAATCGGCCAAAAAGGCCGGTACGTTTCGGTGGTTGAATCGGTGGTTGACTTGGGAACGACCAGCGATCAGAAGAAAAACTCTAATGATTACTGGTCGGAGTGGCAGGATTCGAACCTGCGACCCCTGCGTCCCGAACGCAGTGCTCTACCGGGCTGAGCCACACTCCGACAAGAACGCGGCTTATAGCCTTGGGTTTCGCATACCGCAAGAAGCCGAATGAAGGACGGTTCCCCTCGTGAATGTGGGCCTGAAAACGCCAATTTTGCCCGCCGGCGAAGCTGCCGTGGCTCGGGCAGCGCGTTGCCTCACTGGGGGCGGGCTGGTCGCATTCCCGACCGAGACCGTCTATGGCCTCGGCGCCGATGCCACCAACCCCGCCGCGATTGCGCGGCTTTATCAGGCCAAGGGCCGGCCCGCGTTCAATCCGCTGATCGCCCATGTCGGGGATATCGAAGCCGCGCGGCGGATTGCCGTCTTTGACGCGCAAGCGACGATCCTGGCCGAGGCGTTCTGGCCCGGGCCACTGACGCTGGTGTTGCCCAAGACAACGGACTGTCCGGTAGCCGATCTCGCCACCGCCGGTCTCGAAACCGTCGCCATCCGGGTGCCGGCGCACCCGGTGGCGCTGGCGATCCTGCGCGCGTTCGGCCGTCCCGTGGTAGCGCCATCGGCCAATCTGTCGGGGCATGTTTCGCCGACCACGGCCGCACATGTCGAAAGCGACCTGGCCGGGCGGATCGACCTGATCGTCGACGGCGGCCCGGTCAAGGTCGGGGTCGAATCCACCATCGTCGGCTGTTTTGGCGAGCCGATGCTGCTGCGGCCCGGCGGCCTGCCGCGCGAAGACATCGAGCGCGTGCTTGGCCGGCGGCTCAGGCAACCGCCCGAAGACGCCGACAGCGATACCGGCCAGCCGCTGGCGCCGGGCATGCTGGCCTCGCACTATGCGCCGCGCACATCCGTGCGGCTCAATGCCAAAAGCATCACGCCCGGCGAGGCGCTGCTGGCGTTTGGCCCGGATGCGGTGGCGGGGGTTGACGCGGCCGCGGCGGTGATGAATTTGTCCGCGCGTGGCGATCTCGATGAGGCCGCCGCCAATCTTTTCGGTTATCTTCGTGCACTCGATGCCAGGGGCGCACGCGCCATCGCAGTCATGCCGGTACCGCATCACGGGCTCGGCGAAGCGATCAACGACCGGCTGCGCCGCGCCGCGGTGGAGCGGGAATAGCCAAAGCAAGCAGCAAGCCAGAGAACTACAAAGCATTCGAGATGAACATCGTCCAGCCATCCGCGCCGCCGCTCTCGCCCGAACTGATCGCGCGTCTCAGCGCCATCGTCGGCGACAAATATGCGGTGACGGATGCCGCCGACATCGCGCCCTACCTCACCGAGGAGCGCGACCTGTTTCACGGCCGCTCGCCGCTGGTGCTGCGGCCAGGCTCAACCGCTGAAGTTTCGGCGATCTGCAAGCTTGCGAATGAACACCGCATCGCGCTGGTGCCGCAGGGCGGCAATACCGGCCTGGTCGGCGGCCAGACCCCGCATCATGGCGAAGTGGTGGTCTCGATGCGGCGGATGGACAAGATCCGCGACGTCGACAGCGCCTCCAACACCATGACCTGCGAGGCCGGCGTGGTGCTGCAGGTCGCCCAGCAGCGCGCGGCCGAAGTCGACCGGCTGTTTCCGCTGTCGCTTGGCGCCGAGGGAAGCTGCACCATCGGCGGCAATCTCTCCACCAATGCCGGCGGCACCACGGCGCTGGCCTATGGCGTGGCGCGCGAGATGGCGCTCGGGATCGAGGTGGTGCTGGCCGACGGGCGCGTTCTCAATGCGCTGTCGAAGCTGAAAAAGGACAATACCGGCTACGACCTGCGCAACCTCTTCATCGGCGCCGAGGGCACGCTCGGCATCATCACGGCCGCGACCGTGAAACTGTATCCGAAGCCGCGCGCGGTCGAAACCGCCTATGTCGGCCTGAAATCGCCGGCGCAGGCGCTGAAATTGCTTTCGATCTCGCAAGCCGAGGCGGCAGGCACGCTGACGAGTTTCGAGTTGCTTTCCGATATCGCGGTGGATTTTTCCGTCCGGCACGGCATCGACGTCCGCGATCCCCTCGCCGGCAAGCATCCGTGGTACGTGCTGATGGAGTTGTCCTCGCCGCGCGAGGACGCCCGCGCCACACTGGAAGCGATCCTGGCGCGGGGCCTGGAGGCCGGCATCGTCGACGACGCCGTGATCGCCAATAGCCTCAGTCAGCGCTCAGCGTTCTGGAAGCTGCGCGACGAGATGTCGGCGGCGCAGAAGCCGGAAGGCGGCTCGATCAAGCACGATATCTCGGTGCCGGTGGTCGCGGTGCCGGATTTCATCGAACAGGCCGATGCTGCCGTGATCAAACTGATCCCGGGTTCGCGGCCGGTGCCGTTCGGCCATCTCGGCGACGGCAATATCCACTACAATGTCAGCCAGCCCTTGGGCGGCGATACCGCGGATTTCATGGGCCGCTGGCACGAGGTCAACGCGGTGGTATTCGACATCGTGCTGCGGATGGGCGGATCGATCTCGGCCGAGCACGGCATCGGCGTGCTCAAGCGCGACGAACTGCCCGAGGTCAAGGACAAGGTCGCGATCGAACTGATGCGCGCCATCAAGGCCATGCTCGATCCGCATGGCATCATGAATCCCGGCAAGGTACTGTGACAGCGTCGGCGTCTGCTACTACGTTGTCCATCGCGCCGATCGGGGACGCCGATGTCGCTGATGTCATCGCGCTGTGGCAGGCTTGCGGCTTAACGCGGCCGTGGAACGATCCCGCCGCGGATATCGCACTGGCGCGGCGCGGGCCGAACTCGACCGTGTTGATCGGCCGCGACGGCAGCACGATTGTCGCGACCGCCATGGTCGGACACGATGGCCATCGCGGCTGGGTCTATTACGTCGCGGTCGATCCCGACCGCCGTGGGCAAGGCCATGGCCGAGCAATCATGAACGCGGTAGAGGATTGGCTGCGCGCGGCTGATATCCCGAAGCTGCAGCTGCTGGTCCGGCGCGATAACGCGAAGGCCGGCGCATTCTACCAGTCGATCGGGTACGAAGAAGCCGAGACGATCGTCTTCGCCAAGTGGCTCGATGGCCGCAAGCCGGCAGCGTGATCCGAACATGGCAGGCTATTCATGACCATCTCCGACCGCATCCGCGTCAAGGACGTCCGCCTGCTCTCCGACAACCATTACATCCTGAAGACGACCACCTTCGAATGGCGGCGGGCCAATGGTGAATGGCAGACCCAACACCGCGAGAGCTATGACCGCGGCAACGGGGCTGCGCTGTTGCCGTACAACCTGGCGCAGGGCACCGTGGTGCTGGTGCGGCAGTTCCGCTATCCGGCCTATGTCAACGGCTACGACGATCTCCTGATCGAGGCGTTGGCCGGCCTGCTGGACAATGAATCTCCGGAGATGCGGGTTCGCGCCGAGGCGGAGGAGGAGACCGGTTATCGGCTGGGCGAGATCCGCAAGATATTCGAAGCCTTCATGAGTCCCGGCTCGGTCACCGAAAAACTGCACTTCTTCGTCGCCGAATATGAGCCCGGCATGAAGGTCGGCTCGGGCGGCGGCAATCCCTCCGAAGGCGAGGACATCGAGGTGCTGGAAATGCCGATCGACCAGGCCACCGCCATGGTCGGCGACGGCCGCATCGTCGACGCCAAGACCATCATGCTGCTGCAATACGCGGCGCTGCATATTTTCAGGCAACATTGACAGCCCTGCGGGCCGCGGACAGATTGCCCCCATGCGCATCACCCTGATCCATGCTTTGAAACATTCGATTGTCCCGATCGAGGCCTCGTTCGCCCGGCTCTGGCCGGATGCGACCTTGATGAACCTGGTTGACGACAGCCTGTCGGCCGATCTCGCGCGCGACGGCCGCCTCACCGTCGCGATGACCGACCGCTTTCTCGCGCTCGGGCGCTACGCGACCTCGACCGGCGCTGATGCGATCCTGTTCACCTGCTCGGCGTTCGGCCCCTGCATCGAGGCGGTCGCGCGCGAGCTGGCGCCGATGCCGGTGCTCAAGCCCAACGAAGCGATGATCGAGCAGGCCGCCTCTCGCGGCATGCGGATCGGTTTGCTCTCGTCGTTCCCGCCGACGCTGGCCTCGATGCCCCGGGAATTTCCCGCGGCCATGGAGATCGTGCCGAAACTGGCGGAAGGCGCCATGGCCGCGCTCGATCGCGGCGATCGCACTGAGCACGACCGCCTGGTGGCGGAAGCCTCGCGCGACTTGCGCGACTGCGACCTGATCGCGCTCGCGCAGTACAGCATGGCGCCGGCGGCTGCGCTGGTCGCCGAGGCCTCCGGGCGGCCGGTGCTGACCACGCCGGACAGCGCGGTCGCGAAGCTGAAGCAATTGCTCAGCGTCCGCGCGTGAGCCGCGATACCGAATCCGTCATGGCCGGGCTTGTCCCGGCCATCCACGTCTTTCTTTCCTTGCCTTAAGACGTGGATGCCCGGGCCAAGCCCGGGCATGACGAAAAGAGACGATGTTCAGAACAAACTTCCCTGCCCGTCATCCGACGCCACCGGCGCCGGCTTGCGCTGGCTTGGCTTGTTTGCGGGCCTCGGCGCTTCGGCTTCGCGCTGCTCCGCGGTGATCGGCAGGATCAGCTGCGCGTCGTCATTGGCGACGCGGTTGACCCGCGTGGAGACCTCGTGCCAGGCGAACTCGCCCTCGCGCGGCGGCCGCAGCAGCGCCATCACCTCGTCCGCGTCGTCCGACCTGCAATCGAGCCAGCGGTCGAAATCGCCGGCGCCGATCGCCACCGGCACGCGGGGATGCAGGCTGGCGAGATCGCCGCTCGCCGGCGCCGTGACGATCGCGACCGTATCGAGTTCCTCGCCGTTGGGGCCGATCCAGGTTTCCGCAAGCCCAGCGAGCCCGATCGGAGCACCGTCGCGGCGATGGACGAAATAGGGCCGCTTGCGGTGCCCGGAAGCCTGCCATTCATAATAGCCGTCCGCCGGGATCAGGCAGCGCCGCCGCCTGATCGCGTTCTTGAAGGCCGGTTTTTCCTTGACGGTCTCCGCACGGGCGTTGATCAGCAACGTGAAATTACGGGGGTCCTTGACCCAGGCCGGCAGCAGGCCCCAGCGCATCAGCCGGAAATGCCTGATGCCGTTGTCGACGATGACCACAGGTATGGGTTGGGTCGGCGCAACATTGTGCCTCGGCGGGAAATTCGGCTGTTCGAGATAGCCAAAAATCAGCCGCAGCGCCGCCGGGGGCGAGGTGATGACGAAGCGTCCGCACATTCTATGCCTTAAATATGCATAAGTTCAGGACCTTTTAACCCCGAACGTCAAGACTGCGGCAGATGACATCAACGGCTTCCAATCCCGCGCGAGCCGATCGCCCGACGCCGCGGCAGACCGGCCCCGTCGACCCGGCGCGGGCCGCCCTGCTGCGCGCCGCCAATATCAATCCCCGCACCGGGCTTGCCACCGACTATCTGAATCATTTCAACGAAGCCATCATGCTGCTCGAAATGATTCCGGACATGCCGGAATGCGCGGACGATTTCCTGGTTTGGCAACCGCTGAGCTATCGCGAGCATTTCACGGCCTCCAATTTCGGGGCGCGCGATCTCGCCATCGAGGCCTATGATTCCGCCGACACCGTCATCCGCACCGAATTCGACAACCTCACCAGCGCCATGACCTCGATCCTGACCGCGGTCGGCGCGGCGATGCGCGAAGCCACGCAGGACAAAACCCGGGCTACGCTCGCCGAGCAGGCCACCAACTGGGTCAAGCCGCTGGTCGCGCTGGCCGGTGGCGTCATCAATGGCGGCGCCGAGGCCGACGTCGATTACATCATGACGCATTGAGCCATGGCGGAGGCTCAGCCCCCCCATCCCCAGCTGGCGGTCAGCGCGGCGATCTTTCGCGACGACAAGATCCTGCTGGTGCGGCGCGCCCGTTTCCCCGCCAGGGGGCTTTATTCGCTGCCGGGCGGCCGGGTCGAATTCGGCGAGACGCTGCAGGCGGCGCTGCATCGCGAGGTCGACGAGGAAACCTCGCTCCGGATCGAGATCATCGGCCTTGCCGGCTGGCGCGAGGTGGTCCCGGGAACCGCGGGCGGCGGGCATTATCTGATCATGTCGTTCGCGGCGCGCTGGGCCTCCGGCGAGGTGATGCTGAACGACGAACTCGACGATTTCAGGTGGCTGTCGCCCGGCTCGCTCGGCGATCTCCAGCTCACTCCGGGCCTGCAGGAGATGATCCAGCGGGCCCAGGACCTGCTCCGGGCCTGACCCATCCGGCGGCCGGGACCCGCCCAGCGCCTTGCTTCCAGCCCATTGAAAAGGCATATCACGGCCATCCATGTCGAAGCATTTTTGGGCCGTTCTCATCCTCATCTCGGTTGGCCTCTCGAGCCCCGCACGGGCCCAGGATGCGGCTGCGCCGTTCGACGGCGACCTGCAGCGGCTGGCCGAGATCCTCGGCACCCTGCATTACCTCCGGGGCATTTGCGGCAACAATGAAGGCAGCAAGTGGCGCAACGAGATGCAGGCGCTGATCGATGCCGAAACCCCCTCCGGCGACCGCCGCGCCCGCATGATCGCGGGTTTTAATCGCGGCTATAACGGGTTCCAGCAGACCTACCGGACCTGCACGCCGGCCGCGACGGTGGCGATCCGCCGCTACATCGAGGAAGGCTCGAAGATTTCGCGCGACCTGACCGCCCGTTATGCCAACTGACGCGGCCGCTTCGTTTTGGACCCACGGGCCCATATTGTTCGGCGCCGTTAACCTTTCCTAAAGAACTGGCCTAGGCGGCCACGCGGCGCGTGCTACATCTCGCAGCGTTCGACGCGTTCCGCCCTGGACCCGCGCAAAGCCTGTTGAGTTTCATGAGCCATCCAGCGTCCTACTCGATCGCCCGCGACCCGTTGCCCGATCACGAGCAGAAGCAGGCGGCGCTGAGCTATCTGAACGAGGCCTGGGCGGAGGCGCGGCACGACGGCGTCGACGGCGATTGCCTGGCGCAGGCGAGCCTGTTTGCGGCATTCGCCGAACTGGTCGGAACCTATGGCGAGGACGCGGTGGCGAAATTCGTCGAGGGCCTTCCCGGGCGCGTCCGCAACGGCGAGTTTTCGACGCGGCTGGCGAAGCAGTAGTTTTTCCGATTCGATTTTCAAACGGCCAATTTTTAGAGCCATCATTCCGAGGCGCCCGAAGGGCGAACCCGGAATCTCGAGATTCCGGGTTCGATGCTTCGCACCGCCCCGGAATGACGACCTGACATACATCCACGATCTCGCCGCATGATTTTTTTTGCGCGAGGTATTCCTTTATTCCCGCCCTCTTCATTGAGGGCGCAGGGAATGCCGGGCGGCCGATGCGCCCGATAGCCGCGTGTGCAATGAGTAGTGGGTAGAAGGCACACGCGTTAGCAGGTCACACCGGAATCACCCGGCATTCCCCACGCAATGGTTTACGGATTATAGCGCGCTCTCCCCGGTGCTCCGGGCCTTTTGGCCACCGTCATCCGCGTCACTTCACGCGAACTTGACACCAGCGTCGGGGTGCCAGGACCACACGCTTTTTCCGTCCGCCTCAAGTGCCCTCGTCAGATGCACCCTCGGCGTCCACCGCATCCCGCCCCGCGTTCGCGACGATCATGATACGCCCCTTTTGGTGGGGCGGGACGGGAGCAATATAGGATAATCAGAATATTCGGTAAAGCAGAATATTTTTGCAGGAAGGGCTTGACAATTGGAGCGGACAAGGACGTCGGGAGGTCGGTGATTTGCCCGTCGGACCGGCCGGCCGCCGGCAGCTCATCGGGTTGTTCTCACCTCACAGTTCGTTGATCGTCGATATATCGTACGCTTCCGTCATTTCCGACACGGCGCCGCGCCGGCGTGACCCGTTTAATATGACGAACATACTTCAAAAGAGCCGCTGCGCAGCAGGATCAAGTCGCTGCGGGGCGAGCGAAGAGAATGGCCTTGTTATTTTATCAGCCGGATAGCGCGCCTCTGACCGCAATCCCATGTCACCGCTCCGGGGTCGAAACCCACAAGGAGAGAAACGATGAAATATCTTTTGACGATGATCGGAGCGCCGATCACGGCGCTGTGTGCGCTGGCCTTTGTCGCGTCTGCGACGCCCGCTTCGGCGGGCGAATATTGCCGCAGGGACATTACCTCCTACATGCTGTCCTGCAGTTTCGAGACCATGGCGCAATGTCAGGCGATGTCCTCCGGCCGCGGCGGCGATTGTCTCCGCGATCCGTTCCGGCCCGATGCCAGCACCGCCTATGCCTATGCGCCCAAAGCCCGCCTTTCAAGGATCGGCGCTCGCCACGCCAAGCACGCCGAATGAAATCTCAGCCGCCGGCGAAAGATGCGACGAGCGCGTCGACTTCCTTCTGATCCGGACCCTTGCAGCGGGCGTTGACGCGCGGGCCGGTGGCGTAACCGATCCACAATACGATTTCGTGCGGCCGCGGCGCGTCGTGGATCAGCACCGGGGTTGAATCAAAGGCATCCAGATCCCAACCCTCGTCCAGCGGACCATAGATCAGATCGACGGTGGTGCCCGGCGGGCCGACCTTGGCGTGGCCCGGAATGATGACGCGACCGCGTTTGATGGCGCGGCGCATCGCCATGCCTAACCTCGGATGGATCATCGCCGCGCCGTGTTCGAGGTCGCCTCCGATGCCGACCACCGCCGCCTTGGTGTAGGCGCGCAGCTGCGCCGGGCTCGCGCCAAGTGTCGCCAGCGCCGTCCTGGTGAGCGAAGCCCCGAGCTCGAGCGAATATTCGATCAGGGGTTTGAGGTCGGCGCCGGCCGCCTTGCCGGCGAGCGGGTTCTCGAACACCGCGGCAATCGCAACGCGTCGCAGCGGGGGGTTGGCGGCCGCGCCGTACTCGCTATTGATCTCCTCGACCACGGTGACGGTCTTGCGGATGGTCATGATGTCCTCGCTCTTCTGGTGTCTGTCAGTGCCCGGCAGTGTTATCGGTCTAAGTCAGTTGGACGAAGGGTCGGAGCCATTTACGTCCGAGTCGGGTCAATCGCGTCGTTTTTGGCCGCCGGCCAGCGTCCGGCTTGAACGGGCGCGTCTCGCGAGAGAGGCGCGCGCGATATGCAAGAGCATATTCCCCGATGCTGCCGCCTTGGGCGGCGGGCACTCCGTCACTGGTTCAAGATCGGAATGTCCTTGGCGGCCCTCGGACCCGGCAGCGAGCTCAGGAAGGCGTGGATGTCGGCGGCATCCTTGTTGGACAGCACTTGCTCCGAAAACGACGGCATGTCGTTCGGCGCCTCGCGCAGGAAGGCGACGAACGATTCCACCGGCAGCGCAATCTGCGCCAGCGCCGGGACCGGATAGTTGAAGTTGCCGCCCTGCCCGGCACGGCCGTGGCATTCGAAGCAACCGTCCGCGAGGTAAAGACGCTTGCCGTTGACGGGGTCGCCGGCCGGCAGGTCGTCGGCGCGCGCCGTAACGATGCCGCCGATAGCGAAAACGGCGGCGATCACGGCAACAGTTCCGATGCGCATCACAGACTGACTGATCCTCATCTTCGCTTGTCCCCGCTTCAACGCTGATCCATCACGACATCAAGCAGCGCCGGCTGGCCGCTCTTGACCATGGCGACCGCGCGCTTCAGCGCGGGCGCAAGCTCGTTCGGATCGCTTATCGGGCCTTCGCCGTAAACGCCGAAGCCCTTGGCGAGCGTCGCATAATCGACGAAGGGGTCCTTGATGGTGGTGCCGATATCGGTGTTGGTGATGCCGCGGCCATGGCGCGCGGCCATCGTCTGCAGATACATGTATTCCTGATGATAGGCGCGGTTGTTATGCACGATATAAAGCAGGGGAATCCGATGGTGCGCGGCCGTCCATAGCGTCGACGGCACGAACATGAAGTCGCCGTCGCCGCCGATCGCGATCGTCAGCCGGCCGTGCCGCTTGTTGGCAAGCGCAGCGCCGAGCGACGACGGCAAGGTGTAGCCGACACCGCCGCCGCCGGCGACGCCGTTCCATTGATGCGGCTTTTCGAAATTCCACAGCCGGTGCGGCCATGACAGGCGGATCGAGGTGCCGACCAGCGACCAGTCTTCGTCCTTGATCTGGTTATAGAGCTCGGCGCACAGCCGCGCCGTGGTGATCGGGCTCGCGTCCCAGCCGATGGTGGCGTCCGATTTCGCCTGCTCGATGGTGGCGAGCTTTGCCGCCGCGAGCTTCTTGCCGCGCGCGTCGAAGGCCGCTTTGCGGCCCTCATCGACCTGGCGCTTGACCTGCTCGATCAAGGTCGGCAGGCTCGCCTCGGCATCGCCTGTGATGTCGAGGTCGGCTTCCTGGTAGCGGCCGAGATCCTGATAGTTGGCCTTCATATAAAGGCCGCGGGTACCGAGCATGACGATCTTGGCGGTCTTCTTGTACCGCGGCTCCGAGCTGCGCACGATGCGATCGTGGAAACTGCTGAGCGTCCCCCACACATCGTTGACCTCCATCGCCAGGATCAGGTCGGCCTGCGACAGGATGGAGCGGCGGAACGACTGGTTGAGCGGATGGCGCGAGGGAAAGTTCATTCGGCCGTAATTGTCGATCACGGCGCATTGCAGCGTTTCGGCAAGTTCCACCAGGCGCGGCATGGCCGCCGGCGTGCGCGCTACCCGGTCGCACAGGATCACCGGGTTTTCCGCCGCGACCAGCATCCTGGCGAGTTCGGCCAACGCCGCGTCGTCGCCTTGCGGCGGCAGCGCCGGGGTGAATTTCGGGATGCGCAGGAGTGCGCGGTTCTCGATCGGATTTTCCTGCAGCTCCGCGTCGAGCGACAGCATCACCGGCGCCATCGGCGGCGTGGTGGCGATCTTGTAGGCGCGCACCGCCGATTCCGCGAAATGCTGCAGCGAGGCCGGCTGGTCGTCCCATTTGACGAAGTCGCGGGTCAGCGCCGCCGGGTCGATCGCCGAATGCGGCCATTCGGCGCCCGGCGCGCGCTTGTCGGCCTCCGTGATGTTGCCGCCCATCACGATGACGGGGACGCGGTCGCACCACGCATTGTACATCGCCATCGATGCATGCTGCAGCCCGACCACGCCATGGCAGATCATGGCGAGCGGCTTGCCTTCCATCTTGGCGTAGCCTTGACCCATATGCACCGCGATCTCTTCGTGCGGACAGGTGATGATCTCGGGCTTGGTATTGCCGCCATGGTTGATCACCGCCTCATGCAGGCCACGGAAGCTCGAGGCGCAGTTCATCGCGAGGTAATCGATGTCGAGCGTCTTGAGCACATCGACCATGAAGTCGCCGCCGCTCGAACTCTGATTAACCGGATCGGCCGGCGGCGGCATCGTGTCGGCGGCGGCGAGTTTTGGGCCGGGAAGGCTGGCCTTGGGACGCTCTTCCGGAAAGCCCGGGACCGCGGTGTTGGCCGCGGCCGGCGTTCCCAGCGCCGCGGCGCCGGCGATGGTTGCGCCTTTCAGGAAATTCCGACGGCTGGTGTCGGGGACGCCATCGCGGCGCGGGCTGCTGCGTTTCGACATGGTTTCCTCCCCCGGAGCTTTGCCAGATGCCCGCGAGCTCATTTTTTGGTGTGCCAGTGTCGTCCTGAATCTCGGCAACCGTCAAGCCGCGGACGCATGCACGCATGCAGCTTTGGATGAGGTGCTCCGCGAAATCAGCGGGGCAGTGTTCCTCAATTAGACTTTCAGCTGGCGGGCGATGAATTCCTTTACCACCTCGCGCGCCTTGTCGGTCTGAGGACCGGGTTGCGCGACCCACTCGTGAACGGAGTTTTCGAACAGGCGATAGTCGCACGCGCCACCGGCGGCCTTGTAGCTCGTGACGAATTTTTCCTGAAACTCCGGCAACATGTTGTCGTCAAGCGCGCCCTGCATGATGAGAAACGGCACTAGCGTAACCTTTTCGCTGCGCTCCAGAATTTCCTGCGGGTTGCTTTCGTGGATCGTCTCCCACGGATTGAAGAACACCTTGTTGTTTTTCACCATGCCCGCGTTGCCGCGACGCTCCGCGTTTTCATAGCGCGCAAAGGTGCTGCTGATCGGCGAACGCATCGCGACGTAGCCGACGGTGGCGTCGACACCAGGCGCAGAGGCAAGCGGAATCGAATTGTAGCGTAGATCATGCGGCCGCATCGCCAGCAGCTCCGCGACGTGACCGCCGCTGGAGGATCCGTAGACACCGAGCTTCGAGGCGTCACCGTCCCAGGACGCGGCGTTCGCCTTGAGCCAGCGCACGGCGAAGTTGGCGTCCTGCACGCAGGCCGGATACGGCGCTTCCGGCGCAAGCGTCAGGTCGACGGCCACGACCAAGAGGCCGCTCGCCGCCAGCGCTCGATCCATCGGTTCTTCAGCGAGGCGGTTTTTTGCGTTCCACGCGCCGCCGTGCAGGTCGAGAACGGTCGGGAATGGTCCCGGCCCTTTCGGCTGGTAAATCCGGGCCATCAGCATGCGGCCGGCACCATTGCGCCGAAGCTCGACTTCGCTGACGTCAAGATCGAATTTCGCGGCGGGATCATATGCGGGCACGCCGGCCGCATGGGCCGCACCGGATCGGAAGGTGCGCGCGGCGGACAGACCTATCCCGCCCGCGGCGGCCATCAGCTTGAGAATATATCGCCGAGCCAACGTGGCTTTATTCAAGTTCGCCTCCCGTCCATCGATTGGTTTCGGCAATGATAGCCGACCTTGCCGTCGGTCGCTAACGCTCTTTGCGATCCAGTTATGCGGTCCAGACAGACCGCCCGCATGTCTGTTTCGTGTCATGCGCGAAAGCCGCGGCTCCTTTCACGGGTGCTGAAGTTGGAATAATATCGATCTGCGAGGGAGCGCCATGAAACTTCCGCCTCGCACGTTCGCGAGGAGCGCGCAATCATCCGGGGAGAAGCAAAGTGATCGATATACTGTTCAAGGGGGTCGGGTGGACCGACATCGCGCTCACGCTCGACCGTGTCGCGGTCGGGATGTTCTTCATGTTCTCGGGCTACCACAAGCTGTTCAACGCGCAGCGCCATCGTGCCTTTGTCGACGAGCTGACATCCCTGCACGTTGCGGCGCTCTGGATCAACCAATGGTGGGTGCCATCGGTCGAATTCGCTGGCGGCAGCGCGGTCGTCATCGGACTGCTTACGCCGCTTGCCGCGCTCGGCCTGCTTGCGATCGTCCTCGTCGCCAGCTTCACGTCGGGGCGACTGCGCATCGCAGGTTACCAGCCGATCGATCGAGCGGACCGGATCGACGATTGGCTCTATCTGCCTGAGGTCCTGTATGCGTTCATGCTGATCCTGTTCGTCTCGGCCGGGGCCGGGCCGTACAGTGTCGATGCCGTGATCCTGCGCTGGCTCGACAAGTCCGGCGCGCTGTGACGCGACCGGGATTGGCGATGCGCCTTCCCTCGAGAACGGAAGGACTAGGCCTTCAGCGTCTCCAGAAACCGCACCGGCTCGCCGGTCGCGGGCGTCGTCAATTCGCCCTGCCACATCACCGGCCGCCCGCGCACGAACGTGCCGACCGGCCAGCCGGTGACGCGCAAGCCGTCATAGGGCGTCCAGCCGGCGCGCGAGGCCACCCATTTGTTGGTGATGGTCTCGCTGCGCTTGAGATCGACCACGGTGAAGTCGGCATCATAGCCGGCGGCGATGCGGCCCTTGCAGGCGATATTATAGAGCCGCGCGGGACCCGCACTGGTGAGATCGACGAAGCGGGCCAGCGACAATCGTCCGGCGTTGACGTGGTCGAGCATCAACGGCACCAGCGTCTGCACCCCGGTCATGCCCGAGGGCGAGGCCGGATAGATTTTCGCCTTCTCCTCCAGCGTATGCGGGGCGTGATCGGAGCCGAGCACGTCGATGATGCCCTGTTCGATGCCGCGCCAGATGCCGTCGCGGTGTTCGACTGATCGCACCGGCGGGTTCATCTGCGCGCGGGTACCGAGCCGCTCGTAGCATTCGGGCGCGACCAGCGTGAGATGATGCGGCGTCGCTTCGCAGGAGGCGACGTCCTTGTGGTCGCGCAGAAATTCGATCTCCTGCCTGGTCGAGATGTGCAGCACATGGATGCGTTTTCCCGTCTCATGGGCGAGCTTGACCAGACGCTGCGTCGCCAAGAGCGCCGCGGTCTCGTCGCGCCAGACCGGATGCGAGCGCGGATCGCCCTCGATGCGCAAATGCTTGCGCTCGTTGAGGCGATATTCGTCCTCGGCATGAAACGCGGCGCGGCGTTTTATTACGTTGAAAATCCGCCGCAGGCTCTCGTCATCCTCCACCAGCAGCGCACCAGTCGACGAGCCAACGAACACCTTCACACCCGCGCAGCCCGGCGCGCGCTCGAGTTCCGGCAGATCGGCCACGTTGTCCCGGGTGCCGCCGATGAAGAACGCAAAATCGCAATGCATGTGGTGACGGCCGCGCCTCACCTTGTCGGCGAAGGCCGCTTCGTTGATGGTCAGGGGATCGGTGTTGGGCATTTCGAACACCGCGGTGACGCCGCCCATCACGGCGCTGCGCGAACCGGTTTCCAGGTCTTCCTTGTGGGTCAGGCCCGGATCGCGAAAATGCACCTGCGTGTCCATCACGCCGGGCAGGATGTGCAGGCCCTTGCAGTCGATCACCTCCGCGGCGGAGGCGCTTGCGAGCGAGCCGATCTCGGCGATGCGGCCGCCCGCGATGCCGATGTCGCGCACGCCCTCGCCGTCCTGATTGACCACGGTGCCGGACTTCAGGATCAGGTCAAAACTCTGGCTCATCGTTTCTCGTCCAAATCCTCAGGCTGAGGTGATCCCAGGCCCGGCGGGCCTTGTCGTTTAAGCCTTGGCGGCATACGTTCCGCTGCAACATGTCACAAGAGATTTTTGCATGAAAGCAGCGTTTCTCCCCGACCGTGGCGTGGTCAAGGTCTCGGGCGACGGCGCGCGGGACTTTCTCAACGGCCTCGTCACCACGGACGTGACGCTGCTTCGCCCGGGGCTAGCCCGGTTCGGGGCCTTGCTGACCCCGCAGGGCAAGATATCGGTGGATTTCCTGATCACCGAAGCGCCCGCCGGCCACGGCGGCGGTTTTCTATTCGATTGCCCACGCGCGCTGGCGCGGGCGCTTGCCGACAAGCTCGGCTTCTACAAGCTGCGCGCCAAGGTCGGAATCGAGAATCTGTCCGAAAATCTCGGCGTGCTCGCGGCCTGGGACGGCGATTTCGCGATCAGGCCGGACCTTTCGTTCGCCGACCCCCGCAACGCCGCACTCGGCTGGCGGATCCTGATCCCCGAAGAACTCGCCCGGAAGGTCGCCGATCTGATCGGCGCGGAGCTCGTGGACAGCGCCGCCTATGAGGCCCATCGCATCGCCTCGGGCGTCCCGCGCGGCGGGCTGGATTTCATGTATGGCGACGCGTTTCCGCACGAGACCAACATGGATCGCCTGCACGGCGTCGATTTCGACAAGGGCTGTTACGTCGGCCAGGAAGTGGTGTCGCGGATGCAGCATCGCGGCACCGCGCGGACACGAACCGTGCGGATCCTGTTCGAAGGTTTTGCGCCGGAACCCGGCACCGCGATCGTCGCCGGCGACAAGCCGGTCGGCACCTTGGGTTCGACCGCGGATCGCAACGGTCTGGCGCTGATCAGAATCGATCGCGCCGCCGACGCGCTGGCCGCAGGTCAGAAGCTGACTTCGGGCGGGCTTGCCGTCCGGCTCGCCGATCCGGATGATCTCGCCAGCCAGCCGAAGCAGACCGTCGCATGAGCCGGTCCGCGCGCCTGCATGCCGATGGCCTGATCCGGTGCCCGTGGCCCGGCGAAGACCCGTTCTACATGGCCTATCACGACACCGAATGGGGCGTGCCGGAATATGATGACCGCGCGCTCTATGAGAAGCTGATCCTCGACGGTTTCCAGGCCGGGCTGTCATGGATCACGATCCTGCGCAAGCGGGAAAACTTCCGCAAAGCCTTCGACGATTTTCGGCCCGAGAAGATCGCCCGCTACAACGCCAAGAAAATCCACGCCCTGATGAACGACGCCGGCATCGTGCGCAACCGCGCCAAGATCGAAGGCGCAGTTGCCAGCGCAAAATCCTACCTCAGAATCATGGAAGACGGTCCCGGCTTCTCGAAATTCCTCTGGGATTTCGTCGACGGCAAGCCGAGGGTCAACAACTTCAAGACCACGGCCAGCGTGCCGGCGTCGACGCCGCTCTCAATCGAGATATCGAAGGAGCTCGCGGCGCGCGGATTCAAGTTCGTAGGCCCGACCATCGTCTATGCCTTCATGCAGGCCACCGGCATGGTCAACGACCACCTGGTGACATGCTTCTGCCACGAGAGTTGCGCCGGAAAACAGCGCAGCCCCCGCCTCAAAGCCAAATGACCTCCCGAAAGGAGCTGGCGGCGCCGCCGATTTCGATTCGCGTCTGGCAGCGCATGCTGTCGGGACGCCGGCTCGATCTGCTCGACCCCTCGCCGCTCGATATCGAGATCGCCGATATCGCCCATGGGCTAGCGCGGGTCGCGCGCTGGAACGGCCAGACCCGCGGCGCCCATATCTTCTCGGTGGCGCAGCACACGCTCCTGGTCGAGGCTGTCATGCGCGAGCAGACCCCGCGCGTCGACATCCGCGTGCGGCTGGCGGCACTGCTGCACGATGCGCCGGAATACGTCATCGGCGACATGATCTCGCCGTTCAAGGCGGTGCTGGGCGGCGACTACAAGGCGGTGGAAAAACGGCTGCTGGCGGCGATCCATATCCGCTTCGGCCTGCCGCCGGCGCTGACGGACGAAATCACCGAGCAGATCAAGGCCGCCGACCGCGGCGCGGCCTATCTCGAGGCGACGGAACTTGCGGGCTTTGCGGAAACAGAGGCAAAACGCCTGTTCGGCCGCGATCCCGGATTGCCGGAGGCCGCGCGCCAGGACTATCTGACGCCCTGGTCCGCGGCCAGGGCCGAGAAGCGGTTTTTGGCGCGATTCAAGGCCGTTACTTCGTAGGGTGGGCAAAGGCGCAAAGCGCCGTGCCCACCTCTTCATATTACGTCGTATTGCGGTGGGCGCGCTTCGCTTTGCCCACCCTACGTATTATAGTTGGCGAGAAAAAAGGAACGCCATGCTTCACGTCTGTTCGCTCGCCGCACTTCCCGATACCGTCAAGGCCACCGGCGCCAGTCATGTACTGACCGTGATGGCCAATGTCGCCCAGGTGCAGCGGCCGGAATCGGTGCTCCCCGCCAATCATCTGAAGGTTCAGATGGACGACATCACCGAGGCGATCGAGGGTTATGTCGCGCCCTCGGATTTCCATGTCGAGCAGGTGCTGAATTTCGTGCGCGGCTGGGACCGTGCCGCGCCGCTGGTGGTGCATTGCTATGCCGGCATCAGCCGCTCGACCGCGAGCGCCTTTGCCGCCGCCTGCATGCTCAATCCGCATCGCGACGAAATGGCGATCGCCCGCCAGATCCGCGCCGCCTCCCCGATCGCGCAGCCGAACCGGCTGATCGTCAGCCTCGCCGACAAGGCGCTGGGGCGCGAAGGCCGGATGCTGCGCGCGCTCGACGAAATGGGGCCGGGCAGCATGACCGTCGAGGGCCGCCCGTTCCGCATCGATCTCGACTGATGCTCACAAACGGCGCCAGATGAGCGACAAGCTGCTCACGCCGATCGAGATCGGCCTGACCGCCGCCATCGTCGCGATCGAAGGCAACGAGCCCTTGATCCTCACCGCCTCCGCCCGCGACGGCGACAAGCTCGCCGGCCTGCCGTTCGGTCCGTTCGACGCGGTGTCGCATCGCACCTTCGAGATCGGCCTGCGCGCCTGGGTGGAGGAACAGGCGGGATTGCGGCTCGGCTATGTCGAGCAGCTCTATACGTTCGGCGATCGCGGCCGGCACACCGAGGCTGGCGACACCCATGTCGCCTCGATCGGCTATCTCGCGCTGACGCGCGCGGCCGACAATGCCTCGCGCGCGCCGGGCGCGACCTTCGAGCCCTGGTATCGCTTCTTCCCCTGGGAAGACTGGCGCGAAGCGCGGCCCGAGATGATCGAGCGCGACATCCTGCCCGAATTGACGCGCTGGGCCGGCGAGAGCGAACAACCCGATACCGCCCGCGCGCTCGGCCGCAAGGACCGCGTGCGGCTGTATTTCGGCACCGAGGGCGCGCATTGGGACGAAGAGCGCGTGCTCGACCGCTATGAGCTGCTCTATGAAGCGGGATTGACCGAGGAAGCGCGGCGCGACGGCCGGCCCGCGGCGCTGGCGCGCAAGAAGATACCTGTGCTCGGTGTTTCCATGCGCTTCGACCACCGGCGGATTCTGGCGACCGCGATCGCGCGGCTGCGCGCGAAATTGAAATACCGCCCCGTGGTGTTTGAACTTTTGCCGCCCGAATTCACACTTACTGAGTTACAACGCACGGTGGAAGCGATTTCGGGGCGGCATTTGCACAAGCAGAATTTCCGCCGACTGGTGGAAGCCGGCGCCCTGGTCGAACCGACCGGCGTGATGTCGACACAGACCGGCGGCAGACCTGCCGCGCTGTTTCGCTTCCGCCGCGAAGTGTTGCAGGAACGGCCCGCGCCGGGCCTGCGGGTGCGCGGACGGCGCTGAAGGCCGGTCGGCGCTAACGGCCGGACGGCGCTTGGCAGGTGGCGCGGAAGATTTTAACGCGGTAGCCCTCGAGATCGGGCGAATCGCCTGGAGGCTCGATGTTCGCGCCATTCGATTTTTTCTCGCTCGTCATTGCCATCGCAGCGTTGATCTTCGCGCGCAAGGCCTTCAATCAGGCGGCCGCGTTGCGCGCGCGACTGGATTTGATGGAGCGGCTCGCGTCGGCGCGGGACGAGACGAGGACCGCGCGACCGCCGCTCGCGGCACAGGACAGGCCGATCGCGCCACCGCCCGAAAGCGAGATCGGGACCGCGGCCGCCAGCGAAGCAGCGCCGCCGCCGCTTGAAGTTGCCGTGCCGCCGGCAAACGCCGCTATTCCGGCGCCCGTGCCTCCGCCGCTGCCGCCGGCAGAGCCCGGTTTCGAGGAGCGCATCGGCACCCGCTGGGTGGTCTGGATCGGCGGATTGACGCTCGCGCTCGGCGGCTTCTTCATGGTGCGCTATTCGATCGAGGCGGGCCTGCTCGGGCCCGGCGTGCGCACCTTGCTGGGCGGCGCGTTCGCGCTCGCGCTGCTGTTGGCCGGCGAATGGACCCGCCGCAAGGAGAGCATCTCGGCGATCGCGACACTGCCGATCGCCAATATCCCGGCGATCCTCACCGCCGCCGGCACGGCGGTGGCGTTCGCGACCGTCTATGCGGCCTACGCGCTGTATGGGTTCCTCGCGCCGCCCGCCGCGTTCATCCTGCTCGGGCTGGTGGCGCTGGCGACGCTGGCAGCCGCCCTGCTGCACGGTCCGGCGCTGGCGGGGCTGGGCGTTGCCGCCGGCTTTGTCACGCCGCTCCTAGTGTCTTCGCAAGCGCCCGACTACTGGGCGCTCTATATTTATCTCGCCATCGTCAGCGCGGCGGCATTCGGCCTGGCGCGGATTCGGCTGTGGCCCTGGCTCGCGGTCACCACCATTGTCTTCGCGCTGCTCTGGACCGTGCCCTGCCTGCAATGCGGCCCGCCGATGGTCGCACCGCATGCGTTTCATGTCATCGCCGGATTCGCACTCGCAGCCCTGCTGGTGGTGTGCGGCTTCCTGTTCGGGCCGCCCGCGGACGAGGGCCGGATCGAGCCGATCTCGTCCGGATCGCTCGCGGCCTATCTGCTGGGCGCGACCATGATCGTGCTCGCGAGTTCTCACGCCGACGCCACGATCGTCGTGCTCGCGGCGCTGGTGGCGGCCACGCTGGGCATCGCATGGTTCGCGCAAGCGGCCACCGGCGCGGTCGCCGCCGCGGCCGTATTCGTCTTCGTGGTGTTCGCCGAATGGGCGGTGCGCGGCAATTCGGACCTGCTGGTGCTGCCGGGCGGTCCGCTGCCCGGCATCGGCGGACCCGCACCCACCGAGGCCTCGATAAGGTTGCATCTGGTCGCGGCCGCGCTGTTCGCGGGCCTATTCGGCGCCGGCGGATTTCTGGCGCAGGGCCGCTCCGTCAGCGCCATCATCCCGGTGGTATGGTCGGCCGCTGCCGTGTTCACGCCGCTGGCGCTGTTGATCGCGCTCTATGCGCGCATCGCCCATCTCGACCGCTCGATCCCGTTTGCGATCCTGGCGGTGGTGCTGGCGGCGGCCTATGGCGCCGCGACCGAAATTCTCGGCAAGCGCGAGGCGCGGCCGGGACTTTCGATTTCGATCGCGCTGTTTGCGACCGGCACCCTCGGCGCGCTGGCACTGGCGTTCACCTTCGCGCTCGAAAAGGGCTGGCTCACGATCGCGCTGTCGCTGATGTCGATGGGCACGGCGTGGATTTCGATGCAGCGGCCGATCCCGTTCCTACGCAGCCTCGCCGCGATCCTTGCCGGCATCGTGGTGCTGCGGATCGGCTACGAGCCGCGCATTGTCGGCAACGCGGTCGGCACCACGCCGATCTTCAACTGGCTGTTGTTTGGCTACGGCATTCCGGCACTCTCGTTCTGGGTGGCGAGCTATTTCCTGCGCCGCCGCGGCGACGATGCACCGCTGCGCGCGGTGGAAGCGGCCGCCATCCTGTTCACGGTGCTGCTGGCGTTCCTGGAAATCCGCCATGCCGTCAACGGCGGCGACGTCTACCGCGACAACGCCGGTCTCACCGAAACCGCGCTGCAGATCTGCGTCGCGCTCGCCATGGCGATCGGCCTGGAGCGCCTGCGGATCCGCTCGGGCAGCATCATCCACAATATCGGCGCCATCCTGCTGACGGCGTTTGCCGGCCTTGCAGCCGTCTTCGGGCTTGCGTTCCTCGACAACCCGGCGATCTGGCCGATCGAGATCGGCGGCCTCTTCATCAACCCGGTGCTGCTCGGCTATGCGATGCCGGCGGTGCTGGCGCTGCTGTTGTCCTATGCGGTGGCCGGCCGGCGCCTGGCAGCCTACGGCAACACCATCGCGGGCGCCGCGTTGGCGCTCGCGATCGCCTATGTGACGCTCGAAATCCGCAGGCTCTATCACGGCCCGATCCTGACCAGCGGCGCAACCGGCGGCGCCGAGCAATACACCTATTCGATTGCCTGGCTCGCCTTCGGGGTGGCGCTGCTCGGCATCGGCATCGTCGTCAATTCGCAGCGCGCAAGGCTTGCCTCCGCGGCCGTGATCGCGCTGACGATCGTCAAAGCGTTCCTGATCGACATGTCGACGCTGACTGGCGTCTACCGCGCGTTGTCCTTCATGTGCTTAGGGCTGGTGCTGGTGGCGATCGGCTGGCTGTACCAGCGCATCCTGTTCCGCCGGCAGGCGCCGCCTGCCGTACCGGCGGGGACATAAGATGACGGCAACACCGGGCCGACGCGGATCAGTCTAACCCAGTGATTCCGACACCAGGCGAATCCGGAACACGGGCTTGCTGGACTCGTCGAGCAGTTCCATGTGCCATTCGGCGTTCTGTTTCAGGCTGCGGGAAATACTGCCGACCAGGTTGGCGCAAACCCTGGTCATCTCGGCCCAGGCAGCCTCGCGGCTCTCGAATTCGGAAGGTTGATCGGAGGCCCCGGAATAGCGGCCATGGCTGATGCGAAAGAAATACAGCGACATCGTCGAACCCATTTGTTTGGGCCGCGCCCACAGCCGGTCGATCCTCGGCAAATTTGAACGGGATTCGCTACCAAGGCATGAAGTTCCCGGACCGTACGACTACGGCCGCCGGAGCCGGCTGAAGACATCAACCGACCGCTATCGCGTTCAACGCCAGGGCAGTTCCAGCTGCGCAGGGAAATTCGCGGCGCGTTCGCGGCTGACATCGTCGAGCCCGAAACGGAATGGCCGGCCGGATTGAGTTGCCTTGCCGCAATAGGTGCCGAACAGGCGGTCCCAGAACGAGAACACGTTGCCGTAGTTGCTGTCGGTCTCGGCCTGAACCGCGGAATGATGCAGGCGATGCAGACCAGGCGTCACCAGCAGCGCACGCGCATGACGTTCAGCCGCGTTGGGAATGCGGATATTCGCATGCGTCAACATATTGACGATGGCCTCGACGCTCTCGTAGACCGCCAGCACGACCGGCGACAGCCCGCCAAGCGCAACGACCGGAATCATGAACCCGGTGCTCACGATCATCTCGATCGGATGGTTGCGCAATGCCGAGGAGACATCGAGATGCACATCGCAATGGTGAACGCGGTGCAGCCTCCACAGTAGCCGACTGCGGTGAGAGAAGCGGTGAAAGGCATATTGGCCCAGGCTCTTGACCAGGAGCGTGCCGGGCCATGCGATCCACCACGGCGCCGCGATCCAGTTGAACAGTCCGGCGCCATGATCGGCAGCCCACTGCGCCGCCGCCACGTTCAGGACGGGCACCGCGGAAACGATCAGGCCATTGAGGATCCCCAGGCCGAAATTGGTTGGCCACCGCCGAGCGCGTTCGGCCGGTTGCCGAAACTGCGGAAACACAAATTCGATCGCGCCGAACAGCACGATCATGCCCCAGAACGTCAGGAACCAGGCATGTTCGCGGATCAGCGCGTCCATCATCGTCAGGTCCCCGCGGGTCCCGCGGCGCCGTTGCTGGCGTTGCGATAGCGATACTTTTCCCACACCGGCCGCCAGTCGATCGTCGCGGCGGGATGACAATCAGGGGCTTCGGCGAGAACCAGCGCCTTCTTCACCGGGACATATCGCGACGCGCCGAAGATATCGAGCACTGCGTACTTGGCCCATTCGAAGAACATCGAAACGCGGCTCTGCTCATCCCAGGCGCCGTCCATGTAGAAGAAGTGACGCTCGAAGTCCGGCCTGGTCACGCGCGCCAGCAGCGGCAGCGTTTCGGCATTGATGAAATAGGGCAGCACCAGCGAAACCTGTTCGCATTCCGGCCTCTGAAAATAGACGACGACCGAGAGCACCTTCGGCGGCTTGACCGGGTTTTCCCGCAAGGCGTATCCATGCTGGCGGATGACGTCGGCGACCGCCGCGCCGACGTCGAAGTCAGTCATCATCGCCTCGCGCGTCCGGCTGGCCTGAACCCGGACGGCGATCGATGCGATCAGCGCCAGCAGACAAAGGCTGCGAATGACCGCCTTGTTCATGCCGCGCGCCTCCAGGGGGCGGCGCCCCACCACGCGATCAGCAGCACGGCCATGCTCTGGGCAATGCCGAGTATTTGCGCGCCGTCCCCATCATGCCAATAATCATGCGACGGGCCGCTCCAGGCCAGCAGGCAGAGCCGGAGCGTGTTGACGAGGATCATCACGGTGCAGGCGATCAAAAGCGTCGCGAAATCGCGGCCAACCCACTCGGTTCGGATCAGCATGGCGACCGCGACGCAGGCCAGCACGGCGGTCGAGACGTTGTTGAACGAGGAGCAGCCGCCAATCAGCGCGATGGCGTGTCCGCCGGGAGCAAGGAAGCTGGCGCCTTGCCAGCTGATGTCCGGACGCAACGAGGCCAGCACTTCTCCGACCAGGGCCGCATCGGCACGAAGCAGTTCCGGCGTGAAGAGCTGGAAGACAATCGGTCCCCACACCAGCTGCGTCGACAGCGCCAGCAACACCCCTCCCGCAGCCTTCAGATTTCGGTCGCCGCCGCCGGCGGTCAGGAAATAGAAGGCGGTGACGGTCGCAAGCAGTCCCGTGCCAAACCGGTAGGGCAGGAAACTCAGGAAAAAGACAAGAACGCAGATTGCCAGCACCAGACAAACGTCGAGGCGGGTCGCGCGCGCCGCCTTGTCACTGACATTCAGGCGATAGACGACCACGTAGCAGGCGAGCCAATAGATATAGTTCTGGGCGGCCAGACTGGCGGCGAACGCCTGCAACGAACCGGTGTCGATGAGTTGCACCGCCTGGTTGGCGAGAAGGCAGATCGCGACCCAGAGATAGGCTTCGCGGCGGCCGATGGATGCGACAGCTGCAGGGAGCTCCGGCCGTTCCATTCCGCCGGCTATTGAAATGTGCAAATCTCACCCCCATCGCACGCGAATACGCCTGGGCATCTGCCATTCAAATGTAGGGTGCGGACTGCCCCGCCTCCGAAACCACGGGAGACGGAAACTTGGCTAGCCGCGATGCTTGAGGCGCTTGAAAAGCAGATATCCGCCATACGCCACAACTGCCGCCGCGAGCCCAACCGGTCCGGTCACGCCGACCATGGGCGCCGGAACCGGCAAGCCCGCCCAGCCCGGCGTGACACTGACGACAAGCACGGCCAAACCCGATGAGCCCACGCAAACAACCTGTGCAAGTCGGCGGCTCAGCTGGTTCATCCTCGAAGCCCCTTTTTCCCGATCGAGAATCGTAGCTGTTTTGGCACCTCGCCACAAGGTTGGCGAGGCGAGCGAACCGCCGAGCTAACGGAATTTTCCGAGAGGACCGCGACCGGTCAGTCGGTGGAGCGGCGCAACTCCGGTGCGCTTTCGGGTCTCGACGGTTCCGGTCGGGCCTCGGATTTGACCGGCTCGATTCCGGCGCTCTCGACGTGGGGCGTCTCGACGCGGGCCGAGGCTTCCACCGAGCCGGTGCGCTCGGGGTGCAGCGAATGCGGCCTTGCCACCGCCCGCGCCAGCAGCATCTGCGTGGCGCCCTGGTGATGGAAATCGCAATAGGCGAAAGACATGCCCGAGACCGATCCGCGGAAGCTGCGCTCGTCCTGCTTGTCGAGGTTGAAGCACGGCTCGAACGGCAGGCCCTTGATCGAGGCGCAAACGGCCTGGCCGCGGATCTGCAGCGTATTGCCGGGCAGCCGCAGGTGTCTGATCGGGCCCGAGCCCGAGAATTGCACCGCGCCGGTCGCCCCCATGTCGTCGAGGACGCGGCCTGCGCCGCGGGTGCCGTCGAAGCAGGTGAAGGCGAACACCTTGCCCGCCACGAACCTGCGCGCCTCTTCGGCATTCATCATCTGTCCGGCCAAGGCGGGCGCGATCACCGCACCGGCTGTGACCGCCCCCAACACGAAACGCGCAAGCATGCTGTAACTCCGACTTTACTAGAGCGCGGGCAACGCCTGGTAATCTTTACCCGCTGCTTACCATACCAACCGTGGCAACATTGGAGCAGCTTGGTTGGTAAAGTCTGAACATCGTTAGACAATTTTCACCACGTTGCGGCCCCGAACCTGGCCGGCCAGGATCTTGGCGCCGGCCTCGATGACTTGGTCGAGCCCGATTTCGTGAGTAATTTCAGATAGTTTACCGGCGTCCAAGTCGCTGGCAAGGCGGCTCCAGGCGATCTTTCGCGCTTCTATCGGGCACATCACCGAATCGATGCCGAGAAGGCACACCCCGCGCAAAATGAATGGCGCCACCGAGGACGGCAGGTCCATGCCGCCGGCAAGGCCGCAAGCGGCAATCGCGCCGCCATACTTCGTCATCGACAGCAGGTTGGCGAGCGTGGTCGAGCCGACGCTGTCGATGCCGCCTGCCCAGCGCTCCTTGGCCAGCGGCTTGGCCGGGCCCGACAGTTCATTGCGATCGATCGCTTCGGCCGCGCCGAGCGCCTTCAAATACGGCGCTTCCGACAGGCGGCCGGTGGAAGCGATGACGGAATAGCCGAGCTTCGACAGCACGGCGATCGCGACCGAGCCGACGCCTCCGGCGGCGCCGGTGACCACGATGGGACCATGCTTGGGGGTCAGGCCATGTTTCTCCAGCGCCAGCACTGCCAGCATCGCGGTGAAACCGGCGGTGCCGATCGCCATGGCGCCGCGCGAGGTCATGCCTTCCGGCAGGCGCACCAGCCAGTCGCCCTTGACGCGCGCCTTCTCGGCATAGGCGCCGAGATGGGTCTCGCCGAGGCCCCAGCCGGTGCAGATCACCTTGTCGCCGGCCTTCCACTGCGGATGCGAGGAGGTCTCGACGGTGCCGGAAAAATCGATGCCGGCGATCATCGGAAAACGCCGCACCACCGGCGCCTTGCCGGTGACGGCAAGCCCGTCCTTGTAATTGAGCGTCGACCATTCGACTGTTACCGTGACGTCGCCCTCCATCAGTTCGGCTTCGTCGAACTGGGTGAGCGCTGCGGTAGTGCCCTTCTCCGCCTTGTCGATCCTGATCGCCTTGAACGTTGCCAACCCGAAAACTCCCTTTTTTCGCCCGGGATATTTACCGGATCACGCCGGTTGCGCAACCGGGCGGGCTACCGGCGCCTCGACGATCGGCAGGTTGATCAGCGCCGACAGCACGCCGAACAATACCGACAGCCACCAGATCGGCGTGTACGATCCGAACTTCTCGAACACGACGCCGCCGAGCCAGACACCGAGGAAGCCGCCGACCTGATGGCTGACGAAGGCAAAGCCGTAGAGGGTCGCAAACCAGCGCGTGCCGAACATCAGCGCCACCAAAGCCGAAGTCGGCGGCACGGTGGAGAGCCAGGTCAGGCCGGTGACGGCGCCGAAGGCGATCGCGGAGAAGCTGGTGATCGGCAATGAGACGAAGGTCGCGATCGACAGCGCGCGGGCGAAATAGAGTGCCGACAGGATGTAGCGCTTCGGGAGCCGGTTCTGCAGCCAGCCGACGCTGAGCGAGCCGATGATGTTGAACAGGCCGATTGTGGCGATCACCCAGCCGCCGGTTTGCGCGGGGATGCCACGATCGACCAGATAGGCCGGCAAATGCACGGTGATGAAGGCGAGCTGGAAGCCGCAGGTGAAGAAGCCCAGCACCAATAGTACATAGGACCTGTGGCCGAACGCCTCCGCCAGCGCGGTCTTGAACGACTGATCATCCGCCGCGGCCACCTTGACCGCTGTCGCGGGCGGCGTGGCCAGCGCCAGCGACAGCGGAATGATCAGCAGCATCAGGCCGGCGAACACCGTCAGCGCCGCCTGCCAGCCGAAATTGCCGATCATCGCCACGCCGAACGGCGCGAACAGGAATTGGCCGAAAGATCCGGCAGCTGTCCCGGCGCCGAGCGCGACGCCGCGCCGTTCGATCGGCAACAGCTTGCTGAACGCCGACAGCACCAGGTTGAACGAGCAGCCGGAGAGGCCGAAACCGATCAGGACGCCGGCGCCGAGATCGAGCGACAGCGGGGTCGCCGCATAACGCATCATCAGGAGGCCGCCGGCGTAGAGAAGCGCGCCGACCCACATCACGCGCAGAACGCCGAAGCGGTCGGCAATCGCCCCGGCGACGGGTTGGCCCAGCCCCCACAGCAGGTTTTGCAAGGCGAGCGCCAGGCCGAACACGTCGCGGCCCCAGGAAAACTCCCGGCTCATCGGTTGAATGAAGAAGCCGAGGCTGGCGCGCGGCCCGAAACCCAGGAGCGCGATGGCGCAGCCGCAGACGATGATGACGAGCGGCGTCCGCCAACTCATGGCAACGGGAGATCGACGCAGTTCGCCACTGCTCGCGGCCATGACAATTTCCTCATTGGTTCGGGCGGATCACGAAGAGATTCCGACAGCGCGCGAGATGCGAATGCCGCCGGCACATCGGCGCGCCCGCAAGTTAATGCACTAGCATGGAAATCCCGATCGCTGTACCAGTCAAACTGCACACCGCAATGCAGCGTTGCAAATGACGGCCAACAGCCGTGACAAATTAATGATCCGCCCATCTAGCGGAGCCGCGGGAGGCGTGTTATATTCGATTTGCTCGTTATGAGGATAAGTCTCTTCCTCGTGACCTGCCGAACCCTCTGCGACGCTGCGGGCTGGTTCGGAGAATACCACGCAGCTTTTGGAAGATACCGGCCCATCGAGGCCGGATTTCTCAGCACCCTAATATGCTCAAATTGAGTATATATGGGGTATCCAAGGGAGGCATTCATGCCGATCGCTGGAATCTACGGTCCCGACGATTTCGGACCCGCGCACCGTCATCCCGCCGCGCAGCCGCCCCACCGCGCCAGCCACGCCGAGCGCGCCCGTGCGCTGCCCGGGCGCGCCGTTGCGCTGCCGATGCCGCAGCTGGAATGGACGCCCGAGGTCGAGCGCGCCACCGCGCATCTCTATGAGCGCGTCAGGAACGTGATCTCGCCGGTCGAGTGGCCGTTCATGGCGCCCTACGTCAAGGCGATCAACGAATTGAAGAAAACCCGCGACGCGGTGATCCTGGCGCATAATTACCAGACGCCGGAGATTTTCCATTGCATCGCCGACATCGGCGGCGACTCGCTGCAGCTCGCCATCGAAGCCACCAAGGTGACGTCCGACATCATCGTGCAATGCGGCGTGCACTTCATGGCCGAGACCTCGAAGATCCTGAACCCGCACAAGACGGTGCTGATCCCGGACTCCCGCGCCGGCTGTTCGCTGGCGTCGAGCATCACGGGCGCCGACGTGCGGCTGTTGCGCGAACGCTTTCCCGGCGTGCCGGTTGTCGCCTATGTCAACACCTCGGCCGACGTCAAGGCGGAGGTCGATATCTGCTGCACCTCGTCGAATGCCGTCGCCGTGGTGGAAAGCCTCAATGCGCCGACGGTGATCTTCCTGCCCGATCAGTATCTGGCGAAATACGTCGCCTCGAAAACCGACGTCAAGATCATCGCCTGGAAGGGCGCCTGCGAGGTGCATGAGCGTTTCACCGGCGACGAGCTGCGTGCCCATCGCGAGGCCGATCCCTCGGTGCAGATCATCGCGCATCCGGAATGCCCGCCCGACGTGCTGGCGGAAGCCGACTTCACCGGCTCGACCGCGCACATGATCAACTGGGTCCGCAACAATCATCCCAGGCGCGTGGTGATGATCACCGAATGTTCGATGGCCGACAACGTCCAGGCCGAACTGCCCGACGTCGAAATGGTGCGGCCGTGCAACCTTTGCCCGCACATGAAGCGGATCACGCTGCCGAAGATTCTCGACAGCCTGGTGTACCTGCACGAGGAGGTCACCATCGATCCCCTGATCGCCGACAGAGCGCGCCGTTCGGTCGAGCGGATGATCAATCTGAAGAACTGACCACTGTCATCCCGGCCAAGCGAAGCGCCGAGCCGGGACCCATACTCCGCGGCCGTTGTTTTGGAAAAGAAAGAATAACTGACAGCTGATGAGACAACCACTGCCGGTGGTTATGGGTCCCCGCTTTCGCGGGGACGACGATCAATGAGAAGCCGATATGAGTGATCAACTGCACAATCTCACCCGCAAGTCCGACCATGTCGTCATCGTCGGCGGTGGCCTCGCGGGCCTGTTCTGCGCGCTGAAACTTTCGCCGCGCACCGTCACCGTGATCTCGGCTGCACCACTCGGCCAAGGCGCCTCGACGGCGTGGGCGCAGGGCGGCATTGCCGCCGCGGTTGCCGAAGGCGACAGCGCGGAGGCGCACGCGGCCGACACCGTTGCGGTCGGCGCGGGCCTCGTCGATGAGACGATTGCGCTCGGGATCGCGCGCGAGGCGGGCGCGCGCATCCATGACCTGCTGCGCTACGGCGTGCCGTTCGATCGCGATCTCGAAGGCAGGCTCGCGGTCGGCCGCGAGGCCGCCCATTCCGCCCGGCGCATCGTCCATGTCCGCGGCGACATGGCGGGCAAAGCGATCATCTCGGCTTTGACCGAGGCGGTGCGCGCGACGCCCTCGATCCGGGTGATCGAAGGTTATGCGGCCGAATCGCTCTTGACCGAGGACGGCGCCGTCGCCGGGTTGCAAATCCGGAAAGTCGGCGACGCTTCCGCGAAACCTTTGACCATCGCTTCGCGCGCGGTGGTGCTGGCGACCGGCGGCATCGGGCGTCTCTATGCCGTGACCACGAACCCGATGGAGGCCAGCGGACAGGGGCTTGCGATCGCCGCCCGTGCCGGCGCCGTCATCGCCGATCCGGAATTCGTGCAATTTCATCCCACCGCCATCATGGTCGGGCGCGATCCGGCGCCGCTGGCGACCGAGGCGCTGCGCGGTGAAGGCGCTACCCTGATCAACGAAAGCGGCCAACGTTTCATGCTGGCGCGGCATCCGCTCGCGGAGCTGGCGCCGCGCGATATCGTCGCGCGCGGCGTGTTCGCCGAAATCGCCGCCGGCCACGGCACGTTCCTCGACGCGCGGCAGGCGCTCGGCACGCGCTTCGCCGAGAAATTTCCGACCGTTCACGCCAGCTGCCTCGCCGCCGGCATCGATCCGGCCACGCAGCCGATCCCGGTAGCGCCCGCCGCGCATTATCACATGGGCGGCATCGCAGTCGATGCGCATGGCCGAACCTCGCTCGGGAGATTGTGGGCCGGCGGCGAAGTGTCCTCGACCGGCGCGCATGGCGCCAACCGGCTGGCGTCGAATTCGCTGCTGGAAGCCGTGGTCTATGCCGGCCGCATCGCGCAGGACATCGCGGGCCACGCCATCGCTGCGCCCGCGCGCATGCCGCTGATGCCGGTCGAGGAGCCAAATCACGCCATGCCACCGGCGGCGGAAAAAAATCTTCGCGCCATGATGACCTCGCATGTCGGCGTGATCCGCGACGGCGGGCAACTCGAGGAAGCCGTGCGATCATTCGCGGCGCTGGAACGCAATGCCGGCAACATCGCGCTGCGCAACATGGCGACCTCGGCATTGCTGGTGGCCGCATCGGCATGGGCGCGGCGCGAGAGCCGCGGCGCGCATTATCGCATCGATTATCCGGCCGAGCGGCCGGAGCTCAGGCATCGCACCATGACGACGCTGGCGGCGGTGCGGGAGATCGCGGCCTCGCTCGAACGAAGCTCGGCGCGGGCGCCGCAGCCGATCACCGCCTGAGACGGAAAAAGCATCATGACCACTTTAGCCTCGCTATTGCACCCCGACGCGTTCCTGTCGCCGCTCGCGATCGAGGAGGCCGTGCAGCGCGCGCTCGACGAGGATCTCGGCCGCGCCGGCGACGTCACCTCGGTCGCCACCATCCCGGAAACAACGATGGCCCATGCCATCATGGTCGCGCGGCAGGCGGGTGTGATCGCCGGGCTGCCGCTTGCCGTCGCGATCTTTCAAAAGCTGTCGCCCGACATCAACATCCACGCGCACGCTCGCGACGGCGCGACGGTTGCCGCCGGCGTGAATGTGCTGACGATTTCCGGCCCGGCGCGCGCCGTGCTGGCCGGCGAGCGCACCGCGCTCAATTTCGTCGGCCGGCTCTCGGGGGTTGCGACCCTGACATCGGATTATGTCCGCCATACCGCCGGCACCAACATGCGCATCTGCTGCACCCGCAAGACCACGCCCGGCCTGCGCGCGCTGGAAAAATATGCGGTACGCTGCGGCGGCGGCTTCAATCATCGCTTCGGGCTCGACGATGCGATCCTGATCAAGGACAACCACATCGCGGTCGCCGGCGGCATCAAGCCGGTGCTGGAGCGTGCGCGAGCCCATATAGGGCATCTGGTCAAGATCGAGATCGAGGTCGATACGCTGTCGCAGCTGCGCGAAGTGCTCGACACCGGTCTCGCCGATGTGGTGCTGCTGGACAACATGGATATCGCCACGCTGACCGAAGCGGTGGCGCTGGCCAAAGGCCGCGTCGTGCTGGAGGCCTCCGGCGGCGTCACGCAGGGCTCGATCGCGCAGATCGCGGCGACCGGCGTCGACTACGCCTCGTCCGGCGCGCTGACGCATTCGGCGCCGAATTTCGACGTCGCGCTCGACATCGACGCCTAGCGTGAGATGAATTTGGGTTGAGCGAGCAGCGATCGATTGCTCCCTCTCCCCGCCCTTCGCAGGGAGAGGGTTGGGGTGAGGGGCTCTCTCGGCATCGGGACTCGCGGAGAGCCCCCCTCAGCCGGATTGCTTCGGACGATGCTTCGCATCGCTCGGCGCAATCCGACCTCATCCCCGCAAGCGGGGCGAGGTGACCGAGTTCGCGCGTTGCCGATTCAACTCAAAGCCATCATGCTCTAGCGCCGCACCGAATTCGGATTCAATTCGGCTTCGCTCTTCGCCTCTTCGGTCAGCTCGGCCGAGAGCGCCGCGGTTTGCGCCGGCGTTCCCCAGCTCGGCGCATCGCTGCCGTCGCCCCACGCCTTCGGCCGGTAGAAGGTGTGGACGCCGAAACGGTACATCCTGGTCATTTCGCTGACCCAGGACGGGCGCACATAATAGGCATGGTAGTGCGTCGACTTGCCGACTTCCGGCAGCCAGATCTGGCCATCGAGCATCGCCGCGGCGATCTTCTTCGCGCGCTCCCACATCTCGGGCTCGCGAATGACGTCGGGATTGTTGTCGCAGGCGAAGGTGAACTGGCACGCCATATGGTGATTCTTGTTCTGGTAGACCACGCCGCACACCGTGTTCGGATAGAAGCCGGAGAAGGTGCGGTTCATCACCACTTGGGCGACCGCGATCTGGCCGCGCACCGCCTCGCCGCGGGCCTCGAAATAGACCGCTTCGGCAAGGCACTTCTCGGATTTGGCGCGCGCCTTCTCGTCCGCCAGGCCGAGCCGCTCGGCCGGCGTCTTGGCGTGCTGGTTGTCGGTGTTGACTTCGCCCTTGGGGGCGATGCTCTCGCCGCTTTCGCTTGTCTTCGAGGCTTCATCCGCCGCCCGCGGCAGCGATGCCAACACCTTCATGTCGGGATCGGGGGCGGCGACCTCCGGCGTGACGATCGAAGGCTCCTCGCCGGGCTGCCAGCGTTCCATGTTCCCGGCCAAGCCGCCGAGCGAGCCTCCGAAATAAAGGCTCGCGGTCTTCACCGAGAAGCCGTCGCGCGGCGGAGCGGGCTCGAGCGGGATCGGCGAGGCGTCGGGTGAGGTCTTGAGGTCGTCGAGCGGCTGGGCTTCGAGCGACATCGCGACATCGTATTGCGGAAGCGGCGGCGCGTTCAGCGCGGCCTGAAGCTCCGGATCGAGCGGCGCGCGCTCGACAGGCGGTGCGGCCGCGGTCTTGGCGCCGGCTACCGAGGCGTTGGAGGTCGACGGGTCCTCGAGCGCGGGCGCGGCATCGGCGGGCGCTGCAGGCGCGGGCGCGACGAGCCGGTCGCCCTTCAGCGTGCGATCGACCTTGGGGAAATCGGAAGCCTGGTAGCGCGCCGGCGCCTGCAGGATCGGGTTGCGCGTCACCGATCCCGTGACGTCGCCGCCCTGGTTGTCGAGACTGGCGAGAATGTAGGTCGCGGGATGCGGGATCGAAGTGCCGATCGGACGGCCGAACGAGAAAGTCGCGACCTGGATCGTGGAGGCTGCGGAGAATACCCGCGTCTGCCAGCGTTCGGCGACCCCGGGCTGCCGGGCCAGCAGCGAGGCGATATCCTGGTATCCGATCTCGGTCGGCATCAATGCGAAGACGCAAAGGCCGATTCCGAAGGACGCGAACCGCGCGCCCTTCGGCCGGTTACGCATTACTGACATCGTCAACTCACGCAACGCAACACATACGAAAATCGAATCCAGTACATCCGTGCAATTCGATCTTTTTTGGTGTTATCGAATTTAGGTTGCGAGGGAGTTAATCGGCGTTGCCCGCGCGACACAGGCAAGTATTGCTTGGCTTTGCGCCGTTGACATCGAAAAGCTTGGTAAACGGCCGTCCGAACAAAGTGGTAAATATCGCGTCAATGAAAATGATGAAGAAATTTGCACCCGCATAATTACGGGTTCCCGTATTTGCACGGTCTGGGCGAAGTCGTTGGATTGAACACTCGCCACTTCGGGAATCGGAAGCCAACCTATTCCGTCCGTGAGGCCTTGATGGCCAGCAACGCCCTCTTGAGCGCGGGCAGGTCGTCTTTCACTGCGTTCCAGATAATCTGGCTGTCGACCCGCTGGTACTCATGGCGCAGGATGTTGCCGATGCCGGCGATGTCCTTCCAGCGGACATCCTTGTGCTGTGACTTGAGCTCACGGCCAAGGTGGCGGCTGGCTTCGGAAATCACCTCAATACCGCGCTCCAGCGCCGACCGCAAAACCCAGGACCGCTCGTAGTCGCGGAGAGTTTTCCCGGCAATAGCCTTTTCGATTCCCCGGATCGCCTCAAGCATGTCGTGGATACCAAGCAGAGGGGAACGGGTCGCCATCAAAAGACCCGCGTGGCCTCGGCCTCAACCCGCTTGCGAATGAGAGGGTGAAGCCCTTTGCGCGTGGTCAGGTCCACATCTACGCCCAAGCCGTTTTCGAGTAAACGCTTGCTGGCGACCAAATCGAATGCGTTGAATTTGCCGCGGGGGTCATAATCGATAAAAAGGTCCAAATCGCTCTTGGCGCCAGACTTGTCACTGGCCATGGATCCAAACAAATATAGCGAAGTCGCGCCACGCGCCCTGAGGGCGTCGGCGAAAGTACGCAGCTTTCTAAGTGCTTCTGTCCGATTCACGGTCTTCCTCTGTCGCAATGATATAGGCCGCAGCAAAACCGGACGCCAGTCTCGAAACACAAATGTTGTGTTCTCAAGCCTGGCTGGCGACCGCCTTGCCGAGCGCGGCTTGGGCGGCGGCGAGGCGCGCGATCGGCACGCGGTAGGGCGAGCAGGAGACGTAGTCGAGCCCGATCGCGTGGCAGAACGCAACGGAAGCCGGATCGCCGCCGTGCTCGCCGCAGATGCCGACCTTGATGTTCGGCCGCGTCTTGCGCCCGCGCGCCACCCCGATCTTGACCAGTTCGCCGACGCCGTCGCGATCGACCGAGATGAACGGGTCGATCTCGAGAATCCCCTTGGCGATGTAGATGCCGAGGAAGCCGGCGGCATCGTCGCGGCTGATGCCGTAGGTGGTCTGCGTCAAATCGTTGGTGCCGAACGAGAAGAACTCCGCGGTTTTTGCGATATCGCCGGCCATCAGGCAGGCGCGCGGCAGTTCGATCATGGTGCCGACCTGATAGGAGAGTTTCTTGCCCGTCTCCTTCATCACCGATTGCGCCGTGGCGTCGATCCGCGCCTTGACCAGATCGAACTCGGCTCTGGTCGCGATCAGCGGCACCATCACCTCGAGCCCGACCGCCTTGCCGGTGCGCTTTTCGGCCTCGACCGCGGCCTCGAAGATGGCGCGGGACTGCATTTCGGCGATCTCAGGGTAGGCGATCGCCAGCCGGCAGCCGCGGAAGCCGAGCATCGGATTGAACTCGGCGAGATCGCGGGCGCGATCGGCCAGCCTGCGCGGATCGGTGTTCATCGCGCGCGCGACTTCCTCGATCTCGGCTTGGGTATGCGGCAGGAATTCGTGCAGCGGCGGATCCAATAGCCGGATCGTGACCGGCAGGCCCTTCATGATCTCGAACAGCTCGACGAAATCGGCGCGCTGCATCGGCAGCAGTTTCGACAGCGCGGCGCGGCGGGCCTGTTCGTCCTCGGCGAGGATCATCTCGCGCACGGTGCGGATGCGCGTCTCCTCGAAGAACATGTGCTCGGTGCGGCAAAGCCCGATGCCCTCGCCGCCGAACTTGATGGCGGTGCGGGCGTCCTCCGGGGTGTCGGCGTTGACGCGGACGCCGAGCTTGCGGAAGGAATCGGCCCAGCCCATCAGCGTGCCGAACTCGCCCGACATCGCCGGCTCGATCATCGGCATCCGCCCGGCCAGCACCTGGCCCAGCGAACCGTCGATGGTGATGACGTCGCCGGTCTTGAAGGTGCGCGAGCCGATGCTCATGGTGCCGCGGCCGTAATCGACGCGGATCGAGCCGCAGCCGGAGACGCAGGGCTTGCCCATGCCGCGCGCAACCACCGCGGCGTGCGAGGTCATGCCGCCGCGCGTGGTCAGGATGCCTTCGGCGGCGTGCATGCCGTGAATGTCTTCCGGTGAGGTCTCGATCCGCACCAGAATTACCTTGCGTCCGTCGGCCTGCAGTTTCGCGGCCTCATCCGAGGAGAACACGATTTCGCCCGACGCGGCGCCGGGAGAGGCCGGCAGCCCGGTGGCGATGACGTCGCGCTTGGCGGCGGGATCGATGGTCGGATGCAGCAACTGGTCGAGCGAGGCGGGATCGATCCGCATCACCGCGTCCTTCTTGCCGATCAGGCCTTCATTGGCGAGCTCGACGGCGATGCGCAGCGCCGCCTTCGCGGTGCGCTTGCCGCCCCTGGTCTGCAGCATCCACAATTTGCCCTGCTCGACCGTGAACTCCATGTCCTGCATGTCGCGGTAGTGCTTTTCCAGGAGCGTATAAATCCGCGTCAGCTCCTTGAAGGCTTCCGGCATCGCGGTTTCCATCGACGCCTTGTCTGAACCGGATTCGTTGCGCGCGTCTTCGGTGATGTCCTGCGGCGTGCGGATGCCCGCCACCACATCCTCGCCCTGGGCGTTGATCAGGAATTCGCCGTACAGCCGGCTCTCGCCGGTCGAGGGATTGCGCGTGAAGGCTACGCCGGTCGCCGAGGTCTCGCCCATGTTGCCGAACACCATCGCCTGCACGTTGACCGCGGTGCCCCACTCCTCCGGGATGTCGTGCAGCCGGCGATAGGTGACCGCGCGCGCATTCATCCAGGATGAGAACACGGCGCCAATCGCGCCCCACAACTGGTCGTGCGGATCCTGCGGGAAATCCTTGCCGGTCTCGCGTGCCACCGCATCCTTGTATTGGCCGACCAGGTTGACCCAGTCCTCGCCGGTCAGATCGGTGTCGAGGGTGTAGCCCTGGCTGTCCTTGAAGGTATCGAGGATATCCTCAAAATGGGAGTGCTCGAAGCCGAGCACGACGTCGGAATACATGGTGATGAAGCGGCGATAGCTGTCATAGGCAAAGCGGCGGTCGCCGGACATTTCCGCGAGCGCTTCGACCGTCGCATCGTTGAGGCCGAGGTTGAGCACGGTATCCATCATGCCCGGCATCGAGGCGCGGCCGCCGGAGCGTACCGAGACCAGCAGCGGATTCCTGGAGTCGCCGAACGCCTTGCCGGTCAGCTTGCCGACATGGTCGAGCGCCTTTTCGACCTGCGCTTTCAGCTCCTTCGGATAGCTCTTGTCGTGCGCGTAGAAATAGGTGCAGACCGAGGTCGGAATCGTGAAGCCGGGAGGCACCGGCAGGCCGAGATTGGCCATCTCGGCGAGATTGGCGCCCTTGCCGCCCAAGAGATCGCGCATCTCGGCTTTGCCTTCGGCGCGGCCGTCGCCGAAGGTGAACACCCATTTGCCGGCCTTTGCGGCGTCGCCTGCGGGCCTGGCCGGGACAACCTTGCCGGCCGGCTTCGGCGCGGCTTTCACGGGGCCCTTCTTGAGCGCCTTGCGAGCCGTGGCCGGCACCACGGGCTTCGCCCGGGCCGGCGCGGGGGGCCTTGATTTCACTACGGTTTTCTTGGATTTAGCTGCGGCTTTGGCCATGGCGTGCAATAATCCGCGAGAGGGGAGGAAGTTGCGCGCCTTACACCATTTTGAACGGTTCGGCGCAAGCCGCGAGTTCCCGGCTGGAACGCTACTGGTGCAGCCAAGTGAGCGCACCGAGGCCGATCAGGCCGATGCAGATCAGGTAGATCGCGACGATCAGGTTGAGCAGCCGCGGCATGATCAGGATCAGCACGCCGGCGATCAAGGAAATGATCGGTGAAATGTGGGCAGTCGTGATGACCATTGAAATCTCTCCAGATGGGCTTTGGGGGAAATCGAATCGAGGCTTCGCATTTTACCTGCCTGCGAAGTTCCACGATAGGAGACGCCTGTCCGTTCCACCGGTTCCCTCCCGCACAAAAAATGCCGAAAAATGCCGCGTTTGAGGCGCGACTTTTTTGGGAACGATGCCTTGGCCGATGAATTGGGAGGGGGATTGCGCGCCGGCCGCAAGGCCTGCGCGCGACCATCTCCTCAAGGAGTCGAGCATGCGGAACAAGTTACTTGTCATTGCGGCGATCGCCGGCGCCCTCGGCGCGCCGATCGCGGCGCAGGCGCAGGGCACCATCACGACGGGCGTTGCTCCCGGCGGGCCGGTGGTCGTCGGCGGCGAGGCCGATGGCATCGCGATCGACCAGCGGCCGGCGTTCCGCGAATATGTCATTCGCGAGCGGGTGCCGACCTACACCATTCCGGACCGCGTCATCGTCGGCGGCGTGCTGCCGGAGACCGGCGTCACCTATTACGACGTCCCGCAAGAGTACGGCGTCACGCCCTATCGCTACACCGTGGTCAACGGCCGGACCGTGCTGGTCGAACCGCGCACGCGCCGTATCGTTCAGGTGGTCGAGTAGCGTAGCGTCGGAGTGATCGCGTAGTTGCGTCTGAGTGATTTGTCCGGAAATCGCAGCGGCGCTTTCGGACATCGAGGCCCCGTCCGGTCCCCCGCCGGGCGGGGCTTTGTTTGACGTGGTCGCGAGTGCAGGGCGCTCAGCAATGCGAGCCAACGCGCCGAAATTTTTCACCGTCGTCCCGGCCTCCGAGCCGGACCCATACGCCGCGGCCGTTGTGTTGAGACACGCTGTTCGACGACTTTCGCGCCACCGCCGCCGCCTGTGAGTATGGGTCCCGGCTCGGAGGCCGGGACGACGTGGAGCACGGTCGCGCCTCGGATTCAAGTTTCAAACAGCTCCACACCCACCGTCATTGCGAGCGAAGCGAAGCAATCCATCTCGCCGCGCAAAGAAAGAATGGATTGCTTCGCGGAGCCTGTCATCGGGCGCGCATTCGCGCGACCCGTCGGCTCGCAATGACGAGCCTGTTCAGACTCTCTTTCTCACCACGAGGCGGTGAATCTTCTTGCCCGACGAAGCGCTCACGACTTCTTCGTCGAGCAGCGTTGCCGCGGCTGACAATTCCGCCCGCACCAGCGCGGCATCGAACGCCGCGTAGAGACGGCCGTGCTTGTCACGCTGGTCGGCCTCCTCCGTGACGCGCCAGCTCAGATAGAAGACGCCGCCGGGCTTGACGATATCGAGCATGCGGCGGACCGACGGCGCGATCTGCGCGCGGCCGAGATGCATGATCACGGTTTCGCACAGCACGCTGTCGAACGCACCGCCTTCGATGCCCTTCAACTCGGGCAACTCCGCATGCGCAAATTTCAGATGCGGATATCGCGCGCGCGCCTCGGCAAGCAGGCCGTCGGACGCATCATAGCCTGTCGCCGGATAGCCGTTGGCGTTGAGCCAGGCCACCTCGCGTCCGCTGCCGCAGCCGATATCGGCGGTCGAACCGCCCTTGATGAAAAAGCGCGCAACGATCTCCTGCAGATCGACCGGCGCCGGCTGCTCGTGCCAGTCCTTCGCATAGGCGGCCGCATCGGTGTCATAGGCGGCGAGGGTGTCGCGATCCACGGGATCAGCCCTCGATCCTGGAGAAATCGGCCACCGCTCGCGTCGCAGCGCGGATTTCGTTCAGCAGTTTCAGGCGGTTTTCGCGAACCTTTGGGTCGTCGTCGTTGACCTTGACCTTGTCGAAGAATGCGTCCACCGCCGGACGCAATTTTGCCATCGCGCTCATGGCGGCGGCGAAATCTTCGCTGGCGACGGCGGCGCTCGCCTCGACTTTCACCTGGTCGATGGCGTTGGCGAGCGCCTTTTCCTCGGCGAGACTGTAGAGCGCGGAGTCGGGCGCGCCGTCGAAACTGCGCTTGTCCTTCTTCTCTTCGATGGTGAGAATGTTGCTCGCGCGTTTGGTACCGGCAAGCAGATTCTTGCCGTCATCGGTATCGAGAAATTTGCCGAGCGCTTCCACCCGGCGAACTACCATCAGCAGATCGTCCTGACCTTCCAGCGCGAACACGGCATCCACGAGATCGTGACGCGCGCCCTGCTCGCGGAGTTGGACTTTCAGGCGGTCGGCGAAGAAACCGAGAAGGTTGCTCAAAACCTCAGCTGTTTTCGAATCAGAATGGCCAAATCTCTCTCTTGAGAGTATCGAGTTACGTTCCATAACTCTATCCGACAGAGAATCGCCGCCCAGGACGCCCTCCAAACGCGCTGCCGCTTCGAAATCTTTATCAAGCTCGGCGTCCCGAATATGCTCAGCAACCTCATAACTCGCTTCATTAAGGACATTTAGAAGATGCAGACGTTCTTGGTTGTCTAGCACTAATCTCGTCACCCCCAGCGCCGCACGTCGCAGCGCATACGGGTCCTTTGATCCCGTCGGCTTCTCATCGATCGCCCAAAATCCCACCAGCGTATCAATCTTGTCCGCGAGTGCCACGGCCACCGACACCGGATCGGTGGGCACGCGGTCGTTCGGTCCCTGCGGCTTGTAATGCTCCTCGCTCGCGGCGGCGACGGAGGCGTCCTCGCCCTGCGCCAGCGCGTAGTATTTTCCCATCAGGCCCTGCAGCTCCGGAAATTCGCCGACCACTTCGGTCAGCAAATCCGCCTTCGCCAGGTGCGCGGCGCGTTTTGTCTTCTCGACGTCGGCGCCAACCAGCGGCGCGATCTCGGCGGCGAGCCGCTCGATCCGCTTGATGCGCTCGGCCTGCGTGCCGAGCTTTTCGTGGAACACGATGTTGTCGAATTTCGGTAGGCGGTCTTCGAGCTTCGTCTTCAGGTCGGTGTCGTAGAAGAATTTCGCGTCGCTCAGCCGTGCGCGGATCACGCGCTCGTTGCCGGCGACGATGGTCTTGCCGCCGTCGGAGGCCTCGATATTGGCAGTGAGGACGAACTTGTTGGTCAGCTTCTTCGTCCTGGGATCGCCGACCACAAAGCATTTCATGTTGTTGCGAATGGTGGCGCGGATCACCTCGTCCGGGATCGACAGGAATCTCTCCTCGAACGAGCCCATCATCACGACGGGCCATTCGACGAGGCCTGCGACTTCGTCGAGCAGGCCCTGGTCCTCGACCAGTTCGAGATTTTGCACCTGCGCCAACGTTCTGGCGTCGCTGAGAATCGTGTCCTTGCGGCGCTCGGCATCGAGCACGACCTTCGCGTCCAGCAGTTTTGCCTCGTAATCCTCGAAGCGGCGCACATTGATCGCGGCCGGCGCCATAAAACGGTGGCCGTGGGTCGTCTGGCCGGCCTTGATGCCGTCGACGGCGAACTCGACGACATCGGGCTCCTCGGTCTCGAGGCCAAAGGTCGCGACGATGGCGTGCAGCGGCCGCACCCATTGCAGCGCGCCGGGCTTTGCCGAACGCTCGCCCCAGCGCATCGATTTCGGCCACGGGAAGGTGCGGATGATCACCGGCAGCATGTCGGCGAGCACGTCGATCGTGGCGCGGCCGGGCTTTTCGATCAGCGCAATGTAAAAATCGCCCTTCTTCGGATCGCGCTGGATCTTGGCTTCCTCGATCGAGGCAAGCCCGGTGGCCTTGAGAAAACCCGCGATCGCCGCCTCCGGCCCGCCGACGCGCGGGCCCCGGCGCTCCTCCTTCAGGTCGGATTGCCGGACGGGAATGCCGTGCACCGTCAGCGCCAGCCGCCGCGGCGTCGCGAACGCCTTCGCGCCTTCATAGACAAGGCCCTCGGCGACCAGCCTGTCGGTCACCATGCGCCGCAGATCCTCGGCCGCCTTTGCCTGCATCCGCGCGGGTATCTCTTCCGAGAAAAGTTCGAACAGAAGATCGGGCATTTACTTACCCTCCCCTCGATGGGGAGGGTCGCCTGCCGCAGGCAGGCGGGGTGGGGTGACAGTGATGATGTCGTGGATGGTCTCAAGCACCGCGTCGGTCCTGCTCATCACATCGTTATTCCAGAATCGTATCACTCTATAACCTTCCGATTGCAGCCAGCGCGTCCGGACTTCGTCGCGGCGACGCCCCTCATCATCTCCGTGTTGCGATCCATCGACCTCGACGATAAGCCGCTCTGCCAAACAGGCGAAATCGGCAATATACGGTCCGATAACCACCTGCCTCCTGAAGTGACTTCCCTTCACATCTAATCTTCGCAAATGCCGCCAAAGAATTTGCTCAGCGGCCGTAGTGTTTGCGCGCAGCCGGTTCGCAGTTTTGCGCTTGAAGTCGCTGATTGGCTTCCTTGCCATATCGCTACCACTTTCACCCCACCCCGCTCGCCCAAGCATGGGCGAGCGACCCTCCCCCTCAAGGGGAGGGTAAAGACCCCACCCCGCCCGCTTCGGTATGCATCCAGGCTTCGCCGCAGGCTTTTGCCAGTTCGCGGACGCGCATGATGTAGCTCTGACGTTCGGTCACCGAGATCACGCCGCGGGCATCCAGCAGGTTGAAGACGTGGCTCGCCTTGATGCACTGGTCGTAGGCCGGCAGCGCCATCAGGTGCTCGCGGCGGTTGCCCTCTTTCCATCCGGCGGCGAGATATTTCCTGCAGGCCTCTTCCGCCATCCTGAACTGCTCGAACAGCATGACGGTGTCGGCATATTCGAAATTGTGCCGCGAATATTCCTGCTCGGCCTGCAGGAATATTTCGCCGTAGGTGACCTTCTCGGCGCCGTCGCGGCCGTTGAAATTGAGGTCGTAGACGCGGTCGACGCCCTGCACATACATTGCGAGCCGCTCCAGCCCGTAAGTGAGTTCGCCCGCGACCGGCGCGCATTCGGCGCCGGCGACCTGCTGGAAGTAGGTGAACTGCGACACCTCCATGCCGTCGCACCAGCATTCCCAACCCAGCCCCCAGGCCCCGAGCGTCGGGCTCTCCCAGTCGTCCTCGACGAAGCGGATGTCGTGCAGGCTGGAATCGATGCCGATCGCGGCGAGCGATTTCAGGTACAGCTCCTGCAGGTCCGGCGGCGATGGTTTGATGATCACCTGGAACTGATAATAGTGCTGCAGCCGGTTGGGGTTTTCGCCGTAACGGCCGTCCTTCGGCCGGCGCGACGGCTGCACATAGGCGGCCTTCCACGGTTTTGGGCCAAGCGCGCGCAGCGTGGTGGCGGGGTGAAAGGTGCCCGCGCCCATTTCCATGTCATAGGGCTGCAGGATCACGCAGCCCTGATCGGCCCAGAACCGCTGCAGGGCGAGGATAAAACCCTGGAACGAACGTTCCGGGCGCATGTGCGGGGGCAGAGAATCCATCGTCGATTCGGTCTTCGCTGAAAGCGGGGCGGAAGCGCGCGGGACCGTATCGGTGGGGGGGCGGGGAATCAAGGCAACCGCGAAGGGCCGTTGCCGCGAAACCCCCGAGAGGGTGGGAGCCGCTTTCAGCCCGGCCGATAGGCGCCGGTGGCGGGGTCGCGGCGCAGCGTCGGGATATCGCCGGAACGAGCGGGTTCGGCGACCCGTGCGAGGCGGGCTTCTTCCAGTTCCCGGTTGACCTGTAGCGCGGCGCGGTAGGCCCAGCGGACTACCGCCAGCCCACCCAGGACGCCCGCAAAGACGATCAGCGGCGGCATCGGTCGATCCTTGTCGTTCATTCGTCACGCCCCATCAGATATTCTCGCGCAAGCCGGCCGCGCCTGCAATCGCCTTCTCCGGGACCAAATGGCGCGGACACGAAAACGTCAAAACCCGAATTTCGCCCAAATTGCGCGGGTCTCCAGCGCGGAAATCACCTCGTCCGGCAGACCCGCGATGACGCTTTGTTGATGAAGCGCGCCGGCGCCCGCCGCCTTGCGGCCGAACAGGCTGGAGAGCAACCCAGTGGACGGCGCGATCACCGGCGTCACGACCTTCTCGCCATAGCGGTCGCGCAAGGTCGAACGCAGGTCGCCGATCGCATCCGCCAGCCCGAGCGACACCGAGGTTTCGCCGGCCCAATATTCGCCGGTAAACAGCACGCTGTCTTCGCCCTTCAGCCTGGTACCGCGGCTTTGTTTCACCAGCGCGATGAAGATGGCGTGGATCTCGCGCTGAAGCGCTTTGACGCGCGCAACGTCGTCAGGGTTCTCCGGGAGAAACGGATCCAGCATCGCCTTGTGCTCGCCAGCGGTATAGAGCCGTCGCTCGACGCCGATCCGTTTGATCAATTCCTGGAAGCCGAAGGTGCCGCCGACCACACCGATCGAACCCAGGATCGAGGACGGATCGCAAAAAATCTCGTCACCCGCGCACGCGATCATATAGCCGCCGGATGCCGCGACATCCTCGACGAACACCAATACCGGCAGTTTCTTCTCCGCCGCCAGTTGCCGGATGCGAAGGTAGATCTGGCGCGATTGCACCGGCGAGCCGCCGGGCGAATTGATTACGAGCGCCACCGCTTTGGCGTTCTTGGTCGCAAACGCGCGCTCGAGAATCCGCGCTACTCCGGAAAGCGACATGCCGGGCCGCAGCGGCGTCACCGCGCCGATCACGCCGGACAGCCGGACCACGGGGACGACGGCGGTTCCAGGCCGCAGCCGCGCCGGAACCAGTTGCATCAGCCGCTCGACCAGGCCCGACCAGCCTGCGCGATCACTTTTTCGTTCGTTCATGCGGTTACCTCAATCTTAACCATTTCTTATAGCACCCCTGTCATGAATCGATGGAACAGCTTTTGCATTGCCGTGGTTGTTAGCTGCAATGGCGCGGCGGAGAAAGACATGAAAGCTTACCTGCTGATGATGCTGATCGGTGCAATTTTCACCGCAATTCATTTCACTTCGGCGCCAAAACCGGGATCGAAGACGCTCCCGCGATAATAAACGCCCCGCAAATCCTCGGCCTCACCGTATCGCCATCGGCAACACCCCCTTCCCGGCCAGAATCTCCTGCAGCTGTTTATTGGGCAGTGCTGACTCATCCTTGAGCAGCAGCGCGGCGTGCATCTGAAGCGGCGCCTTGCCACCCTTGACCGCGCACACCAGTACACGAATCGCCGGTGTCGCCGCGTCGGCATGAACGGGAAGAATTTCGAGACTGCCAAAGCCGCGATCGAGCGCGGCCAGCACGTCCCTTAGCCCATCGGCGCGCCAGATCAGGCTGAGGACGCCGCCGGATTTGAGAATTCGCCGGCTGGCGTGAATCCAGCGTTCGAGCGTTGCCTCGCTCGCCACATGCGCGGTCGCGCGGGATGGGTTCGGCGAGGCGCGGTGCCGCAGCGAATCGTTGAACGGCGGATTCATCAGCACGACGTCGACGCTGTCGGCTCGCAGACCCGCCTCGGCAAAGACCGGGGCTTCGGAGGTGACGTCGAGCACGATGATTTCCGCGGGAATCGCATTGGCCTGCGCATTGTCGCGCGCGAGCGCGGCGAGCCCGGAATCAATCTCGACCAGCACCAACCCGATGCCGGGAACGCGGCTGGCGAGCGCTAGACCCGCAGCACCTACGCCAGCGCCGAGATCGGCCACGCGGTCGCCGGCTTGCGCGCGTGTCACTGCTGCCAACAGCATCGCATCGTGGCCGGCGCGGTGACCGGTTTTCGGTTGTCGCAGACGCAACCGGCCGCCGAGAAACGCATCCTCGGTAAACCGGCCCGCCTCAGTCATCGGCCCGCAATTCGTGGGCGAGACCGGCGTCGGCGAGCAGCTGGCGCGCCTGCCGGTTGTCGTCCTCATGCACCAGGATCCGGCGCGGCAGGATGCCGAGCGAGCCTTCGATGATGCTCATGTTCTGATCCAGCACCAGATGATGGATATTGGCGCCATCGAGCAGTGAGCCTACCGCCGAAACCAGCACAATATCGTTGGTCCGCACCAATTCCCGCAATTTCGTGCTCCTTTTTGGACCGAACCGACGCCGCGGCAGCCTGTCGCCGCATCGCGCCCTTGCCGCTTCGGCCCTCGCTTTCTATTGTTATATGGATAGTGCCGATTGGGCAAAAGTGGAGACCAGCGCGTGGCGGTTATTGTACCCTTCGAGAGCCCGGCGGGCGCCTCCATCGATCAGCTGGTCGCCCTGGTCTCGTCCGACATGGAACGGGTCAACACCACCATCCTGTCCCGGACCGGCTCCGAAGTCACCATGATCCCCGAGGTCGCCAACCACCTGATCTCCTCAGGGGGAAAACGGCTGCGCCCGATGCTGACGCTGGCGATGGCGCAGCTCGCCGGCTATTCCGGCGACGGCCATATCAAGCTCGCGGCGTCAGTCGAATTCATGCATACCGCGACGCTGTTGCACGACGACGTCGTCGACGAAAGCGAACTGCGGCGCGGCAAGCTGTCGGCGCGCATGCTGTGGGGCAACGAGGCGAGCGTGCTGGTCGGCGACTTCCTGCTCGGCCAGGCCTTTCGCATGATGGTCGAGGTCGGATCATTGCGCGCGCTCGACATCCTGTCGTCGGCGGCGGCAACCATTGCCGAGGGCGAAGTGATGCAGCTCGCCGCCGCAAAGAATACCGCGACCACCGAGGACGAATACCTCGCCGTGATCCGCGGCAAGACCGCTGAATTGTTTGCCGCCGCCTGCGAGGTCGGCCCCGTGATCGCCAATCGTCCGAAGGCCGAACAGACCGCGTGCCGCTCGGTCGGCATGAATCTCGGGATCGCGTTCCAGCTGGTCGACGACGTGCTCGACTACGGCGGCAAGGCGGCCAAGCTCGGCAAGAATGTCGGCGACGATTTCCGGGAGGGCAAGATCACGCTGCCCGTGGTGCTGGCGTTCCGCCGCGGCAATGATTCCGAGCGCGCATTCTGGACCAGGGCGCTCGAGCACGGCGAGATCGGCGACGGCGATCTCGATCACGCCATCGGGCTGATGACCAAACACCGCGCGCTCGAGGATACCATCAGCCGCGCCCAGCATTACGGCGCGATGGCGGTCGATGCGCTGGCGCTGTTTCCGGGCTCGCCCATGAAGAGCGCGCTCGAGCAGGTGGTGGCGTTCTGTTTGGCGCGGTCGCATTGACCGTGAGCGGCGCCAATTTTTCGCTGTTCCTGCTGGCGGCGCTGGTCATTGCCGCCGTTCCAGGGCCCGGCATTTTCTACGTTGCGGCGCGGACGTTATCTGGCGGCAGGAGGGCGGGCATCGCATCGACGTTTGGCACGGCATTGGGCGGAATGGTGCATGTCGTGGCCGGCGGCCTCGGCGTCTCGGCGATCGTGCTCGCCAGCGCGCAGCTCTTTACTGGTCTGAAGCTCATCGGCGCGCTCTATCTGATCTGGCTCGGCATCAAGACCATCCGCGACGCGAACGATGCACCGCCGCAAGAGGCGGGCTCTACCGGCCCGGAACGCGCCTTCCGCGACGGCATCCTGGTCGAGGCGCTCAATCCAAAGACCGCAGCGTTCTTCCTGGCGTTCATTCCGCAATTCCTGGACCCCGCCGCCGGCCATGCCGGTCTCCAGTTCATGGCACTCGGCCTGATCTCGGTCTCGCTCAACACGATTGCCGACGTCATCGTGGTGGTGGCAGCCTCCACCGCCCGCGCGCATCTGGTACGCCGACCGGTCTTCGTTCGGCGATTGCGGCAGGGCTCTGGACTTTTCATGGCCGGGCTCGGGATTTCGCTGGCGCTGGCGCGACGACCAAATACGTAGGGTGGGTTAGCCGAAGGCGTAACCCACCAAACGCGCCGGTGTTGCCTCGTAATGGTGGGTTACGCTGCGCTAACCCACCCTACGATATTCTCCACTCCGCGAATTAGCTCAACACCCCGGCATGCACCCACCATCCGGGGTGATCGAGCCGGATCTTCTCGGCGGCGCGGCCGGCCTCGGCGGTGTTTTCGAAGATCGCAAAGCAGGTCGCGCCCGAGCCCGACATCCGCGCCAGCCAGGCGCCGTTGCTGGCGTTGAGCGCGGCGAGCACCTCGCCGATCACGGGCTGGATGCGCATCGCCGGCGCTTCGAGATCATTGGCGCCGCCAGCCAGCGCTTCGACCCAGTCTTCGAGCGAAGCGCCGTCTTCCGGCCAGGCGGTGGCCTGCAGCACATCGGCTGCGCCCACCAGCAATTCGCCGCTGCGCAGGCCCAGCGCGTCGAACACGTCCCTGGTCGCCACCGGCACGCGCGGATTGACCATCACGCAGGGCATCTTCGGCAAACTCAGCGGCATCAGGGTTTCGCCGACGCCGGTCATGACGCAGGCGCGCGAGGCCAGGCACACCGGCACGTCGGCGCCGGTCATCTGCGCGACCTCGATCAGGCGCGCATCGTCGATCGCAAGGCCGTTGGCGCGCGCCAGAAGCCGCAGCGCCGCTGCGGCGTCCGCCGAACCGCCGCCGATGCCGGCAGCTACCGGCAGCATCTTGTCGAGGATAAAATCGCCGAGCGTGAGGCCGGCGACGCGCTCGCCGAGCAGCTGCGCCGCCTTGAACACGAGGTTGTCGGCACCCTCGCCGCAGGCCTGCGCCAGCGGCCCGGTGGTTTTGAGATGTAGTTCGGACCCGGGCGAAAGCGTGATCCGGTCGGCGCAATCGGCGAACGCGACCACGCTTTCGAGCTCATGGTAGCCGTCAACCCGCCGGCCAATCACCCGCAGGGTCAGGTTGACCTTGGCGCGCCCGTCCTCGCTCAGCGCCGGCATCGCGATCACACCTCGATCAAGCCGAGCGATCAGCCGCCCTTGCCGTCTTCTTTTTTCTTGTCGGCGGAGGCGGCCGAGGAGGAGGCATCGTCGGGCAATCCGTTTTCGATCTTGGCCTCGATCTTCGGCAGGTCTTCCGGCTCGGGCTTCAGGTCGCGGGCATGCGCCCACTGGAATTTGGCTTCCAGCGTGCGGCCGACGCGCCAATAGGCGTCGCCGAGATGGTCGTTGATGGTGGGGTCCTCGGCCCTGAGCTCGACCGCATGCTCGAGATTCTTGACCGCGTCGTCGTAATTGCCGATGCGGAAGTAAGCCCAGCCGAGCGAGTCCACGATGTAGCCGTCGTCCGGGCGCTGCTCGACGGCGCGCTTGATCATCTTCATGCCTTCGTCGAGATTGATGCCCTGATCGATCCACGAATAGCCGAGATAGTTCAGCACATGCGGCTGCTCGGGCTGCAGTTCGAGCGCCTTGCGCATGTCGACTTCGGCCTTGCTCCACTGCTTGGAGCGCTCCTCGCAGATGCCGCGATAATAGAAATAGACCCAGTTGGCCTTTTCGGTGCCTTCCGGCAGGCCGTTGAGGCCCTGGGTGTAGGTCACCGTGCAGTCGGCAAACTTCTTGCGGCCGCGCTCGATATTGCCGAGCGCCATGATGGCTTCGACATCCTTCGGATCTTCCGCCGCCACACCTTTGAGGATCTTGATCGCCTCCTCGCTGCGATCGGCGGCATCCAGATCGGTCGCCAGCAGAACCTCGGCGTTGCGCTTCAGCGGCGAGGACGCCGGCATCCGCTCATAGACCTTGATCGCCATCTGCGGCTTCTTCACCGATTCGTAGAGGTCGGCGAGCGACAACAGCGCCATCGGATGATTGGGCGCGAGATACAGCGCCAGCTGCAGATAGACCAGCGCCAGATCCTCGGCGCCGCGGCGCGTCAGCGACGAGCCGATGCCGTAGAGCGCCTCGGCGGCGCCGGCTTGGGCCGAATCGACCAGCGGCGGCAGCTTCTTGCCGGCCTTGGTTTCGCGGATCCCTTCGAGCACCAGGGGATGCCGCGGCAGCTTCTTGTCGTAGGCTTCGTAGATCGCGGTCGCCGCGGCGTCGTCCTTGTTGCGCGAGAGCCAGCGCGCATAGTCGTCGGCCACGCGCAGCATGGAATCCTCGAGCTTGTAGGCCCGCTCCAGCCGGACGCCGGCTTCCTTTTCCTTGCCCGCGAGCTCGAGGATCATGCCGGAATGCAGATCCTTGAAGATCGGATACCATTCGGGTCCGGTCAGCTTGTCGATGCTGGCAACCGCGCCCTTGGTATCGCCGGCGCCGTAGCTGGCCCAGCCCGACAGCAGCGTCGCCACCAGGTCCGTGATCGGGCCGCGGATCGATTGATTGATGTTGAGCTGGGCGGCGGCATATTTCTTCGCCTTCAGGTCGCGCACGCCGAGCACGAGGCGGGCGACGCGATTGGACTTGTCGACCGTCAGGATGCGCTCGGCGAGCTTGACGCCCTCGTCGATATCGCCGTCGGCGAGCGAGGAAATGAAGGCGCGGTCCAGAAGCTCGTTGTTCTTCGGATCGGTGCGGAGCGCCGAACGGTAGAACGCCGCCGCGGAAGCCGCGTCGTGTTCGACATTGGCGTGCCGCGCCGCCAGATAGCTGCCCGACTGGGTCAGCGATTTCAGGTCGTGGCTGGTCGGGAACTGCGCCGAATTGTCGGAGGGATGGTCGGGCGTCTGCGCCGAAAGCGAGGCAGGCACCGCGAGCGCGGTGATGGCGAGTGCGGCAATCGTCGAGCGATTGAAACGAATGGAAAGCATCACGGTTCGCCTTGGCTCCAGGGTTGACGGCAAGATTTACGGCAAGATCTCAAGATCTTATGGATCGTCTCGAATGCGAACCCAACCGGCAGCATCGTAGCCCGCGACAATGCCGCTTTTGGCGTTCAACCGCAAGGATACGGCCTGGCGAATCGACTGGCAGGAACGCCTAGGGTGCCGCCGACCGCCTGCAAAGGCTTTCACTGTGGCGGTATCGTGGCCGGCATCCCTATCCGGCCACCATGCCTCACGCAATCGTGGTCACATCGCCTCGTAATTCGGTCCGCCGCCGCCCTCCGGGGGCACCCAGGTGATGTTGCCGTTCGGGTCTTTCACATCGCAGGTTTTGCAATGGACGCAGTTCTGGGCGTTGATCACGAAGCGGGGACCTGAGGTCTCCTCGACCCATTCATAGACGCCCGCCGGGCAATAGCGGTTGGAGGGGCCGGCATAGACATCGTGCTCGGAGGTTTTTTGCAGGTTCATGTCGGCGACCTTCAGATGAACCGGCTGGTCCTCCTCGTGGTTGGTGTTGGACATGAATACCGACGACAGCCGGTCGAAGGTGAGCTTGCCGTCCGGCTTGGGCGAAGCGATCGGCGCATGCGCTTTCGCCGGATCGAGCGTCTTGCGGTCGGGCTTGGCGTGCGACTGGGTGCCGAACAGCGAGAAGCCGAGTGTGTTGCACCACATGTCGATCCCGCCAAGCGCCACGCCAATCACGGTGCCGAACTTCGACCACAGCGGCTTGACGTTGCGCACCGGATACAAGTCCTTGCCGACCGGCGAGGCGCGCCAGGCATTCTCGTACTCGACCAGTTCATCATTGGCCCGGCCGGCGCCGAGCGCGGCATGGACGTGTTCGGCCGCCAGCATACCGCTGCCGATGGCGTTGTGCACGCCCTTGATGCGCGGCACATTGACAAAACCCGCCGCGCAGCCGATCAGCGCGCCGCCGGCGAAGGTCAGCCGCGGCACCGATTGATAGCCGCCCTCGGTGATGGCGCGCGCGCCATAGGCGAGCCGCTTGCCGCCTTCGAAAACGTTGCGGATCGCGGGATGGGTCTTGAAGCGCTGGAACTCGTCGAACGGTGACAGGTACGGGTCGTCGTAGTTGAGATGCACGACGAAGCCGATCGCGACCAGGTTATCGTCATAGTGATAGAGGAACGAGCCGCCGCCGGTCGAATTGTTCAGCGGCCAGCCGAACGAATGCTGGATCAGGCCTTTCTGGTGCTTGGCCGGATCGACCTGCCAGACTTCCTTCAGCCCGATGCCGAATTTCGGCGGCTCCGAGTTGGCGTCGAGCGAGAATTTCGCAATCAGCTGCTTGGTGAGGCTGCCGCGCGCGCCCTCGGCGAACAGCGTGTATTTGCCGAGCAATTCCATGCCGCGCGTATAGGATGATTTGTGCGAACCGTCCTTGGCGACGCCCATGTCGCCGGTAGCGATGCCGCGTACCGCGCCCTTGTCGTCGTAGAGCACTTCCACCGCCGCGAAGCCCGGATAGATCTCGATCCCGAGCGCCTCGGCCTTGCGCGCCAGCCAGCGGCAGACATTGCCAAGCGAGCCGATATAACAGTGATGATTGTTCATCAGCGGCGGCATCGCAAAGCCCGGCAGCGGGATCGCGCTGCCTGCAGTCATCCAATAGAACTTGTCGATCTTGACTTGCGTCTTCAGCGGGCAGTCGGCGTCCTCGCGCCAATCCGCAACGAGCTTGTCGAGCGCGACCGGATCGATCACCGCGCCGGAGAGGATGTGCGCGCCGACCTCGGAGCCCTTCTCGACGACCACGATGGTGAGATCGGCATTGAGCTGCTTCAGCCGGATCGCCGCCGCAAGCCCTGACGGCCCGGCGCCGACGATCACGACGTCGAATTCCATGGATTCGCGCGGCGGCAATTCTTCGCTGCTCATGATCTGGTCCCGGCCCGGTTGAGAACTCCCTATATACGTCGTTTGTCCGATTTTTCAGCCGAGAACAACCATGGAAATGGCGGCTGAGGCGTTTCGCTGCAGCGCGATCCGGCCTAGATTGGATGGATGTTCCAAGCCCCACGCCATGACGCCTGAGCGCACACCCACCGTACGCGAGTTGCTCGCCTTCTACCTGGAGGCCGGCGTCGACTGCGCGCTGGCGGAAGAGCCCGCCAACCGGCTCGCCGATCCCGACCTCGTACCTGTGGCGAGCGCAGCCGCGCCGCCCAAGGCCATCCCGGTGGCTGCCCCGGTCCCGGCCGCGCGCGTCGAGGCGGCGCAGGCACCGGAGGCGGCGATCGTCTCCGCGCGGGAAGCGGCGCGCACCGCGCCGACGCTGGAGGCGCTGCGGGAGCTACTGGAAAATTTCGACGGCTGCGCGCTGAAATCGACCGCCACCCGGCTGGTGTTTTCCGACGGCAATCCCAAGGCGCGGATCATGTTCGTCGGCGAGGCCCCCGGCCGCGAGGAGGATCTCGAGGGCCTGCCCTTCGTCGGGCGCTCGGGAAAGTTGCTGGACCGGATGATCGCGGCGATCGGGCTCGATCGCTCAAAAGCCTACATCGCCAATGTGATTCCCTGGCGGCCGCCCGGCAACCGCACGCCGACGCCGCAGGAGACGCAAATCTGCCTGCCGTTCATCCAGCGCCAGATCGAACTGGTCGATCCCGACGTGCTGGTGACGCTCGGCAATCCCTCCACGCAGACCTTACTGGGAACACGCGAGGGCATCATGAAGACCCGCGGCCGCTGGTTCGACTACGACACCGGCACGCGAACGATCCGCGCGCTCGCCACCTTCCATCCGGCCTATCTGCTGCGCTCGCCATCCTACAAGCGCATGTCGTGGCAGGATTTGCGCGCGATCGCGAAGGCGCTGGAGCAGGCTGCATCATCCTGAGTCCCGCGACGCTTTCAGTCCGCCGTCATGGCCGGGCTTGTCCCGGCCATCCAAGTCTTTCTTTCCACCAAGCGCGTCAAGACGTGGATGCCCGGGACAAGCCCAGGCATGACGAGTTTGCTGAATAAAAGCCACTGCACTCGACACCATGCTTCGACACCCTTACCGTTCACTCCAAGAATGGGAGCAGCGACGTGAGCAAGAAAGCTGTAGTCGGCAAGAAGCGCATCTCGGCCACAACCGGGGCGAGAACAAAATCAGGGGTCAAGATCCCGGGCCGCACCGCCGCCGCTGCGAAGGCTGCGTCAAACAAATCCGCCAGGATGCGACCGCCCAAGGGGCCGGTCTGGCAATGGTCGGCGGGCGAAACCGCGGCGGCGATCCGCTCCGGCGCGATTGCCGCGGTCGAAGTCCTCGACGCGCATCTGGAGCGCATGCGCGCCGTCAACCCAAAACTCAACGCGGTGGTCGTCGACCTTTCGGAGGAAGCGCGCAAGGCAGCCATGGCCGCCGACAAGGCGCGAGCAAAGGGCCGCGAACTCGGCCCGCTGCACGGCGTGCCGATCACCATCAAGGAAAACGTGGACTACGAAGGCCGGCCCAATCCCAATGGCGTGCCGGCGCAAATGAAGATCATCGCGCCTTCCGATGCGCCGGTGGTGCGCAATCTCAAGCGCGCCGGCGCGATCGTCATCGGCCTGACCAATACGCCCGAATTCTCGTTCCGCGGCTTCACGGACAATCCGCTGCACGGGCTGACGCTGAATCCCTGGAATCCCGATATCACCTGCGGCGGATCGTCGGGCGGCGCCGGCGCGGCGGTGGCGGCCGGCATCGGAACGATCGGGCATGGCAACGACATTGGCGGTTCGTTGCGCTGGCCGGCACACTGCAACGGGATCGTTACCATCAAGCCGACGCAGGGCCGGGTCCCCGCCTACAACGAGAGTTCGGCGACCGAGCGGCCGATGATGTCCCACCTGATGTCCGCGCAGGGACCGCTCGTGCGCAGCGTCGCCGACGCAAGACTCGCGCTGGAAGTCATGAGCCAGCGCGATCCGCGCGATCCCTGGTGGGTGCCGGCGCCCCTGACCGGGCCGAAGCCGAAACGACCAATCAAGGTTGCGCTGGCGAAGTTGCCCGCCGACATGGATGTCGATCCCTCGGTGCGTGCGGCGCTCAGGCAGAGTGCCGACCATCTCGAGCGGGCGGGCTACCAAGTGAGCGAAGTCGAGGTGCCCGCCATCGACGGGGTCTGGCAGACCTGGTGCGACATCATCGCCAATGAAGTCGCCGTGATGCAGGAAGCCGGCATGCTGGCGGTGACCACGGGGGATTTTCACACGGCCTGGGGCGGCATCAAGGCGAAGTCGAAAGCGTGCGACCTGGTGGGCTGGATGCGCTTGACGGCCGCGCGCAACACGCATATCCGCGCCTGGCAATTATTCCTCGAGGACCATCCGGTGGTGCTTGCGCCGACGACGGTGAAGCCGACGCCCGGTCCGCGCGCGGACGCCGTCAGCGTGGAGCGTGCGAGCGAGCTATTCTGGAACGACCTGCGTTTCATCTCGGCGATCAACGTGCTTGGCCTGCCGAGCGCCGTCGTGCCCGTGGCGCTGCACGAGGGCAGGCCGATCGGCGTGCAGTTGATCGCAGGCCGCTACCGCGAAGACCTCGCGCTCGACGCTGCGGCGGCGATCGAGAAGCGCGTGGGAATGCTGGTGCACCGGCTGTGGCAACGGATGGACTGAACCACGGCTTGAGCAAAGCTGCGCTCGCGGCTACGGCGCCTTCGGCCGCACGATGGCCCAGCCGATCCGCAATAGCGGCTGCCGTCCGTTGACAAACCATTCGAACGCGCGGGGCACTTCCGGCACCAGGCCCGGAAACCGTTGCGCGATATCGGGGGGCGGGGTGCCGACCGTATCCGATGCGCGCCAGACCACGACGCCGCCGTTGCGGTAGAATTTCGGCAAGCTCAGCCACGGCGTCCGCTCCGGCGCCGCGTCGAGCAAAAGGTGCGGACGGCCGGCGTCCAGCGCGATCAGGGCGGCGAGCTGCGGATCGCCGCTCACCGCCCGCAGCGGCTGGTTGGTGCGGCGCTCAAAACTGTCGCCGAAAAAACGCCCAATCGCCCGCGCCGGCAACGACGTCGCCACCTCGCCGCCGCCGGTCCAGGGCAGAAACAGCGTGGCGGCAAATGCCACCAGCGCAGGTGCAGCGATCGCGGCGGCCCAGACCGAGCGCAACAGGCGCTGGCGCCGCAAATAGACCAGGTCGCCTGTCGTCACGATCACGGCAAGTCCCGACATCAACAGCGCGACGCCGGATCCGCCGGCGACGCCATCCAGATTGAAAACTCCGGAGATCAGGCTTCCGATCAGCGCGGGCGCCAACGCAAAGCAATAAACATACTGCCGCGCCAGGGGATCGACCGGCGGCCGATAGATGATCGGCGCCTCTTCCGGATTGCGATCGAACCAGCCGGAGTTGAGCACCGAGAGCAGCACGATGCCCGACAGCGCCGCCAGCAAGCCGCCGAGCAGCACGGCGGCGTGCAACGCGCGTGCGCTCAAATCCGCGATCGCGGGCCAGGGCGGCAGCGAAAGCGTATCGGCCCGGATCAGCCAGATCAGGTAAGGCAGTGCCAGCACGACGATGACCAAAAGCGCGAACAGCGGATCGAACGACATCAGCATGCGCCGCCCGCGCGCGGTGGCGAGCGTAAATCCGGCCAGCAGCAGCAACAGGCCGATGGCGGCCGGGCTCGTCAGCAGCAGAAGTCCGGCTTCGATCGACCATGCAAACCACACGTTGCGCCGGTTCTGGCCGATCAATTGCCAGGAATGCAGCAGCAGCAGCGCCCACAGCGGGCGCGCCGCTACCTGCGGGCCGAACTCGAGCCCGGGCGAGGCGAACACCACGACCGTCAGCGTCAACAGCACCGCGAGCACCGCCTGCTGGCCGCCGACAATGGCGCGCGCCAGCCGGTACAGGGTCAGGAAAGTGACGACCGAGCAAAGCTGCGCCAGCAGATAGACGCCGAGCATGTGATTGCCGGCGGCGCGAAACGCGATGTCCGCGAGCCAGAATGCCAGCGGCGGCCCGAGATCGGTTCCGACCTGATATTCCCGGCCATAGGCCAGCACGGTCGCAAGCTCGCCGGGAGGGCTGCGATACAGAAGCAGCGCCACCACCAGCCACAGCGCGGCCTGCAGCAGCACCACGATCCATACCACCAGCCGCGGCCGGGCGCGGATCAGTTCGATAATCAGGGAAGTGAAACGCATGAACCGTCCGGAATGGCCAACGCCTGCCCCTCAGGCGGCGTCATTCGATCTCGCAGGTGTGATAGAGCGCGTGAGCCGCCGAGGCAACCATGGCGTTGTCGAGCGAAGCGGGCACCGCTTCGCGTCAAGAAACGCGTCCAGCAAGGCATCAGATTCCGGCCGAAAGCCCGACGTCGACCTGCGCTTCCGTCGCGACGACGCCCGGTTCGAACGTCATGGCGAGTTGCCTTTCCCGTGCGGCCACGACCGGTGCAAACAGCCGGCGGTGATGCACGGTGGGTCCCAGCCGGGCGAGCGCCTCCAGATGCTCCGGCACGCTATAGCCTTTGTGGGATTCGAAGCCGTAGCCGGGGCAATCCTGCGCCAGCGCGCACATCAGGCGGTCGCGCGTCACTTTGGCTATGATCGAGGCCGCTGCGATCGAGACCACCAGGCCATCGCCGCCGATCACCGCCTCGCAGTCGCACGGCGTGTCGAGCCGGTCGCGGCCGTCGACGAATACGTGTTTCGGCAGCTCCGGCAGCGCGTGCACCGCGCGGGCCAGCGCCCATAGCGAGGCGCGCAGGATATTGTCGCGATCGATCCGTGTCGGAGGCGCTAACGCCACCGCAAACGAGGCGGTGGCGCAAATCTGCTCGAACAGTTCCTCGCGGCGCTCGGGCGTCAGCCGCTTGGAATCGTCGATGCCCTTGGGGATCCGCTTCGGATCGAGCACCACGGCCGCGGCCACCACCGGGCCCGCCAGCGGCCCGCGCCCAGCCTCGTCGCAGCCGGCCACCGGCCAGACCCCGCGCTTAATCAGCGCGCGCTCGCGGCGAAAACTCGGCGACGCGACGGCGATCACGCCCTTCGCAGGTTTGGCCGGATCGTCCCTGGATTTGTCCCGAATCATGGCCGGGATGGTTGCGCAAGCGAAGGCGGCCGCGCAACCGGGAACTCGGCGCAATTCCCGCTATTCAAGTAAAGATCCTGGCGTCACGGCTCGCTCTTGGGATCGAACACGGAAGGTTTGCGAAACAATCGCTCGAGGCGGGGATGACGGCTTGGCGACGCGTCCAGCGCGGCAACAAAGGCGTCCCATCCCTTGCCATCGAGCGTAAAGATCCGCCGATCGGCAAGCCGCTCCTCGGCCTCGCTGAGCGCGGTGTCGAGCACGAATTCGCTGACGGACTTGCGTTCGACGGCTGCGGCCGCCTGCAAGGTCTGCTTTGCGGCGGGGCTCAGGCGAATACCGAGTTTTTCCGTTCGATTGGTGCGCAGGATCATTTTGCCTCCTGATCGGAAGGACAGCATAATCTGCCAGACGATGTTACGACAAACAAAATGGGAGAACGGCTCGCTTAGGTCTTGGCCGGAACTAGACGACCGATTCCATGAAACCGGTCGTTTCCAGGCTCTCGAACCTCATCCTGAGGAGCAAGCCTTCGCCCCAAGGGCGACGGCTTGCGTCTCGAAGGATGGCGGCTTGCACGGCCGTCGCCCGCGGCCATCCTTCGAGACGCATCGCTCATGCGATGCTCCTCAGGATGAGGTTCGGGAACGATGCCGATATGATTCGAACTTCGAAATCGTTGAACTATGTTTGGGGCTTCATCCCGAGCCGCTGGCCGCACATGCTGCCGTACACACCCAGCAGCCCCGGCACTCCAACGCCGGCATTTTGATCTTCGGTATCGAGCCGCTGCACGATCCCGGCAGCAGATGCGATGACGGTGACTTTGCAATAGCGCGTACTGGCTGTCCCAAAACCTCTGTCGGTAGCGATGTCGGTCACCGCCGAAAGCTGCCAGATATAGGAGCTTTGGCCGCTGTTCATCTTAAACACGCTTGTCGGCGGTCCGAACCGAACGACCAGCGCATCGACGTTCTGTCCGATGTATCGATCGCCCAATCGGGCGACGACTTCCTGCTTCGACGCGGCGCAACCGCACAGCGCGGCGCACAGCGCCACAATCGCCAGAAAACGCATAACCCGGTCTCCAACTAGAACAGGCTGAGTTGCTCCCCGCTCCGCTTGGGCTTCGCGAAATGGTCGGTGGTCAGTTTCGAGCGCCGCTTGTTGAGCCCGAGTTTTTCGCAGGCGATCTCGAATCGTCGCCCGATCATCCAGGCCATCGGACCCGTGCCCTTCATTCGCGTGCCCCACTGCGAATCGTAGTCGCGGCCGCCGCGCATGTCGCGGATCAGCGTGAAGACGTGGCGATAGCGGTCGGGAAAATTGGCCATCAGCCATTCGCGAAACAGGTCGCGCACTTCCAGCGGCAGCCGCAGCAGCACATAGCTTGCTTCCTTGACCCCGGCATGCGCGGCTGCGTCGAGGATGCGCTCGATCTCCGAATCGTTCAGCGCGGGGATCACCGGCGCGACCATCACCGTGGTCGGAATGCCGGCCTCGGAGAGTTGCCGCAGCGCTTCCAGCCGCTTGCTCGGCGTCGAGGCGCGCGGCTCCATGGTGCGGGCCAGTTTGGCATCGAGCGTCGTCACCGAAATCGCAACCTTGGCGAGGTTGCGCCGGGCCATCCGCGACAGAATGTCGATGTCGCGGGTCACCAGCGCCGATTTGGTCACGATGCCGACCGGGTGCGAGGCGCGATCCAGCACCTCGAGAATGCCGCGCATGATCTTCCGTTCGCGCTCGATCGGCTGGTAGGGATCGGTGTTGGTGCCGATCGCGATCATGCGCGGTTCGTAGTCCGGCGCCGCCAGTTCCTTTTCCAGGAGCAGCGGCGCGTCCGGCTTTGCGAACAGTTTCGATTCGAAGTCGAGCCCCGGCGACAGGCCGAGAAAAGCATGCGTCGGCCTGGCAAAACAATAGACGCAGCCGTGCTCGCAGCCCCGGTAGGGATTGATCGAACGGTCGAAGCCGATGTCGGGCGAGTCGTTGCGGGTGATGACCTTTCGCGCGGTGTCGAGCGCGACCGTGGTCTTGAACGGCGGCAGTTCGTCGAGGCTCTGCCAGCCGTCGTCGAACGCGACGCGGGCTTCGGCCTCGAACCGGCCGCTGGCATTGGATTGCGCGCCGCGGCCACGCCGCCGCTCGCGCTCGATTGCGACCGCCAGTTCCGGAAAAGAAGTAGTCGCACCCGCCGGTTCGGAGGGCGCCGTGACCGGCGGGTGCTTGAGGGCATGAGAGGATGCTCGGCTCATGGTCCCTACATAACACGCCTTGAGAACAAATCAAGAACATAGAGTCTCAATCCACAAGTCAGGGAATTCGGCCCTCCGCGCCTGACGGTGCGGGGATGCCGCAAAAAGCTGCAGCCGGCAGGCTGTTTTGATGGTGACAAGGTGCTAACAGTGCGGCGCTTTTTGTCGTCCGAACTCGCGAAGCCTCGCCCATGCTGAGTGTCATCGTTCCCACCGAAGGCGTCGAACAACCTGCCGTCGCCACCCTTGCGGCACTGGTGCCCGGCGCCGCCGCCGGCGTGGTGAAGGAAGTGCTGCTGGTCGACCGCGCCGCTACCGGCGTGATCGAGCGGGTGGCCGACGTCGCGGGCTGCCGCTTTCTGCCCTTCCAGGGAACACGCGCGGCGGCGCTTGCCGCCGGCGCCCGCCAGGCCCGCTCGCCCTGGCTGATGTTTTTGCATGCCGGCGCGGTGCTGGATTCGGGCTGGATCGAGGAAACCGCGCAATTCATCGAACGCGTCTCGAGCAGCGGGAAACCTCGCGCCGGAATCTTCCGCTACGCGCGCTCGCCCTATGCCGAGACCGGCCTGCTCGACGGCCTGAAATTCGTGGCGCGCATGATCGCTGGCCCCTCGGCGGACCAGGGATTGCTGATCGCCCGCGACCACTACGAGCGGCTCGGCGGCTACGCGCCGGACGCCCGCCGTTCCGAGGCGAGGCTGCTGCGCCAGCTCGGCCGCACCTCGCGCATCATGCTGCGCAGCCGGATCGTGGTAGCCTGAATATACCTGAAGCCACGATACTTGCCAAAGTCAAATAATTGTTTGACAATGGCAACTATCGAGGTGTGCCATGCTCCAGCAAGATTCCGGCGGCCAGATCGCCAAGGTGCGGGCGTTCAACCGCTTCTACACGAGAAAACTCGGCGTGCTCGACCAGCAGCTCCTGAAGAGTCCGTTCTCGCTGAGCGAGGCGCGGGTGCTCTACGAACTCGCGCACCGCGAGGATGCGGCCGCCAAGGAAATCGGAATCGAGCTCGGCCTCGATCCCGGCTATCTCAGCCGGATCGTGCAGAAGTTTGACGAAGACGGGCTGATCACCCGCAAACCCTTAGCCGCGGACCGGCGGCAATACCGGCTCGGCCTGACCGCAAAGGGGCGGCAGGCGTTTGCCAAACTCGACCGCAGCACGCACGACGACGTCGCCGGCATGCTGGCGGCATTGCCTGACGGGGAACGCCGGCGCCTGGTCGGCGCGATGGCGGAGATCGAACGGCTGCTCGATACCTCCGGCAGTTCGGCGTCACCCGCAATCCTGCGCGAGCCGGGCCCGGGCGACATGGGATGGGTGGTGCAGAGCCATGGCGCGCTCTATGCCGGCGAATACGGCTTCGATTCCGGTTTCGAGGCGCTGGTCGCGGAGATCGTTGCAAAATTCCTGACCGGATTCGACGCCGCGCGGGAACGCTGCTGGATCGCCGAACTCGACGGCGCTCCGGTCGGCTCGGTGTTCCTGGTGAGGCACAGCGACGATGTCGCAAAGCTGCGGCTACTGCTGGTCGACCCGGCCGGGCGCGGACAGGGCCTCGGCAAGCGGCTGGTCGGCGAATGCGTCGCGTTCGCGCGGGCCCGCGGCTATCGCAAGATCACGCTGTGGACCCAGAGCATCCTAACCACCGCGCGAAAAATCTATCAGGAGGCCGGATTTGCGCTGGTGGCGAGCGAGCCGCACCGCAGTTTTGGGCAGAACCTGATCGGCGAGACCTGGGAACGCGAGCTCTAATTGTCATTCCGGGGCGCGCGGTAGCGCGAACCCGGAATCTCGAGTTTCCGGGTTCGCCTCTTCGAGGCGCTCCGGAATGACAGCGAAGAGCTACGCCGTCGCGCCCTTTGCCTTCGGGCGCCGCAGATGTTCGTCGAGCCGCGGCATGATCTCGACGAAATTGCAGGGCCGCGTGCGGTAGTCGAGCTGCGCCGCCAGAATGCCGTCCCAGGCGTCGCGGCAGGCGCCGGGCGATCCCGGCAGGCAGAAGATGAAGGTCGCGCCGGCGACCCCTGCGGTAGCTCTGCTCTGGATCGTCGAGGTGCCGATCTTGGCGTGGCTCAGCATGTGGAAGGCGATCGAAAAGCCGTCCATCCGTTTCTCGAACAACGGTTCGACCGCCTCCGGCGTCACGTCGCGGCCCGTGAAACCGGTGCCGCCGGTGGTGATGATCGCGTCAATGCCCGAATCCGCAATCCATCGCCTGATCACGGCGCGGATCGCCTCGATGTCGTCGGTGACGATCTCGCGCGCGACCAATCTGTGGCCGGCGGCAGTGAGCCGGTCCGCAAGCGTGGTGCCCGATTTGTCGTCGGTCAGCGCGCGGGTGTCGGAAATCGTCAGCACCGCGATGTTGAGGGGGACGAATTTTCGCAGCTCATCGATGGAAGACATGGCGTTCTATACCTCGTGTCCCGGACGCGGCGCAGCGTCCTTCACGCTGCTCCGCAGAGCCGGGACCCACTTGCGGTGACGTCGCATGGGCCCCGGATCAGCAGCGCATCACGCCGCAAGAAGCGGCGCGCTGCGCAGCATCCGGGGCACGCCGCCATCACAGCGAGCTCGCGCCGAACGTATCGCAGGCCTTCACCGTGCCCTGCTGGTAGCCGTTCATGAACCAGCGCTTGCGCTGTTCGGCCGAGCCGTGGGTGAAGGAATCCGGCACCACCCGCCCCGTCGCCTGCCGCTGCAGCGTGTCGTCGCCGATCGCGGACGCGGTCTGCAACGCGCCGTCGATGTCGCCGGGCTCGATGAAGCCCGGCCGCTTCTTGGCCTCGCGGTTGACCCAGACGCCGGACAGGCAATCGGCCTGCAACTCGATCTTGACCTGCATCGCATTGGCCGCCGCCTTGCTGCCGGCCGCCTGCTGCTGCGCCGTCACCCGCGGCAGGATGCCGAGCAGGTTCTGGACGTGATGTCCGGCTTCATGGGCGATGATATAGGCCGAGGTGAACTTGCAGGCGCCGCCCGAACAACCGTGAAAGCGGGTCTCGACCTCGCGGAAGAATCCGGTATCGAGAAAGATCTTCCGCTCCGGCGGGCAGTAGAATGGCCCCATCGCCGACTGCGCCATGCCGCAGCGGCCGCCATTGGTGACGTTGCGGAACAGCACGATCTTCGGACCGGTATAGGTCTGTCCCGCGGCCTGGAAGATTTCGCTCCAGCGATCGTCGATCTCGCCGAGGATGCCCGAGATCATGTCGCCCATCTGGTCCTTCGGCACGCCGTTGCTGGCCGAGGTCGAGCTGCGATCGCTCTGATAGCTCGGCGCCTGGCCGCTGCCGTTGAGAATCTGCGCGCCGCCGATCAGGATGCGCGGATCGATGCCGAACGCATACGAGATCAGGCCAAGCACGATGATGGTGCCGATGCCGAGCCCGCCGCCGCCCATCGGCAGGCCGAGGCCGCCGCCACCGCCGCTGCTGTCATCGCCGCGACGGTCTTCGATGTCGGCACTACGGCGGAAATCATCGTATTGCATGCTGTTCCTCACTCGATCTGCCGGCGACGCGCGCCGTGGGTACCGAACGCGGCACTCACGTAAAATTTCCGTTCCGTTAATCAATAACCCGCCCGGCAAAAATTGCCTAGCGTGAAAGAATTACCCGGTTAAGTCGATTTTTACTTTGCCTCGTCAATGTATCGGCAGTCGGTTGTTTAGTCCCGCGTCGCCGACAGCGTCGCCTGAGTCAGAGTATTTGAGTCATGGTTGTGTCGCGTCGCGGGGCGTCTGCAAAGGCGCCCCGCACTAAATTCGAGTCCCCGTCCCATACCCAGATTATTGTCGGCGATTGCGTCGCCGAGATGTCGAAGCTTCCGGCGTCCTCCGTCGACCTGGTGTTCGCCGACCCGCCCTACAACCTGCAGCTCAAGGGCGACCTCAAACGCCCCGACGAATCCCATGTCGACGCCGTCAACAACGACTGGGACAAGTTTTCCTCGTTTGCCGCCTATGACGATTTCACCCGCGCGTGGCTCCTGGCCTGCCGCCGCGTCATGAAACCCGCGGCGACGTTGTGGGTGATCGGCTCCTACCACAACATCTTCCGCGTCGGCGCCATCATGCAGGACCTCGGCTTCTGGGTGCTCAACGATATCGTCTGGCGCAAGACCAATCCGATGCCGAATTTCCGCGGCCGCCGCTTCACCAACGCGCACGAAACCATGATCTGGGCCGCGCGCGACGAGAAGGCCAAAGGCTATACCTTCAATTATGAAGCGCTGAAGGCCGCCAACGAGGACGTGCAGGCGCGTTCCGACTGGCTGATCCCGCTCTGCACCGGCGAGGAACGCCTCAAGGGCAATGACGGCAAGAAGGTCCACCCGACCCAGAAGCCCGAAGGCCTTTTGGCGCGGGTGCTGCTGTCGTCGTCGAAGCCGGGCGACCTCGTGATCGATCCGTTCAACGGCACCGGCACGACAGGCGCTGTGGCAAAACGCCTCGGCCGCCGCTACATCGGTTTCGAGCGCGACCCGACCTATGCGATCGCCGCGCAAGCGCGCATCGCCGCGATCGAGCCCTTGCCGGAAGCCACGCTGGCGCCATTCATGACCGCGCGCGATGCGCCGCGCGTCGCCTTCGCCGAACTGATCGAGCGCGGCATGATCCCGCCCGGCACCAAACTGGTCGACTCCAAGAAGCGCCATGGCGCCCTGGTCCGCGCCGACGGCGCCATCATGCTCGGCGACAAGGTCGGCTCGATCCACCGCATCGGCGCGGTGGCGCAGGGCTCGGAAGCCTGCAACGGCTGGACTTTCTGGCACGTCGAGACCAAGAAGGGCCTGCGGCTGATCGACGAACTGCGCGCCGAAATCCGCTCCGAGATGGCGGCGGGCTAGGCGCTACGACCCGCAATTAATTCCTGCGATACCGCGCATTTGCTCCGTCACTTCCCGTCGACCGGCACGAATCCGCTGGCCTTCAGGACGGCCAAGGCCGACAGCGACGAGATGAAGCCGATGAATGCGCTCGCAGCGTCCGGCGCCTTGCCGGCCGTGGCGACTGCAGCCGACATCACAGTGGTATTCTGGATCTCGGCGGGCAGCGGACCGGCGAGATCGACGCCGGGCGAGATCACGATCTCGGTGATCTGGCCGATTTGCATTTCAACCTCGCCCCGCGCAACCCCCAGAAAGACGTTCTCGGGAACGTCGCCCTCCGACCTGTCGAGCCTGAGCTTGCCCTTCAACGCCTCCGCAATGCCGAGCCGCTCGAGCATGGCGGCCGTATAGATGCCGGAGGTCGAACCGGTGATCGGATCGCGGTACCCGATCGTATCCGCCGAAAGCAGCGCCCGCTTGAACGCCTCGACATTGCTGATGTCGGGTTTCGGCGCGCCCTTGCGGATGGCTACGCCGAGCGCGATTCCGGCGATGTCGACGGAGCTCCCCTGCACGACCTTGCCATTGCCTGCGAGCTTTTCGAGCTGGGATCTGGAGACGATGACCACATCGGCGGCTTCATCCTTCGCAATCCGGCCGACGATGGCGCCTGCCGGGCCATATTCGATTCTGGCCGTGTGACCGGATGAGTTTTGAAAGTCCGGAACTAGCCGCGATAGTGCGCCCTTCAGCGAACCGGACGACAGAATTCTGATTTCGGCGGCATCCGCAGTGCCACCGATGTGCATCGCTGCGACCAAAGCGACAGCGGCCATCGCGATCTTCAGAGCGTACATGACGATGCGGTTCGTCCGCCCGTTCAGTCCGTCGTACTCGTCGACCGGCACAGCTTCACGCATCTCCATGTCTCCGACAACGACGACTTCGTCGATCATGGCCTCTTCCGGGGTGAAACGGACCGGCAAGAACCATTCGGCTCCGCCAGAGCCTAATCCATGTATCGCAGGTATGACATGATGGCGAATTGTTCCCCGTGGAACTGCGGTAATGGGTCGCAACCCCGAATTGCCCCTCTATGGAACACTAGTCCAAGTAGCGGGTTGATTTCCCTCCACCCAAAGGAAATCCGATGGCAGCCAGCTTTGGCACCGACGACGCTCCCGCATGTCCAGAATGCAAGACCCGCATGAACCTGACGAGACGAGCGCCCCACCCGGTCTACGGGATCGAATTTGAATTGCAGACCTTTGTATGCAGGCAGTGCCGAAACGAATTTGTCAGGAGCGCGGATCGCCAGGGCGAGATCATAGGATGATCGCTGGATCAAGGCCGCTATGGACGATCCAGACCACCTTGATTTAATTCGATAATTCGTCTCTGTGCGCAGGCCGGTCTGCGCACAATGAATATTTGCGCGCCTGCCGCGCGTGGTTCGACCGTTGTGATGGGACCGGCCGGCAGGCTAGCCTCGCAAAAAACAGGGGGAAAGCATGGGCCGGAAGATAGCTATCGTCGGAGCGGGTGCGGTCGGCGGATATGCCGGGGCGCACATGGTGCAGGCGGGCGAGGACGTGACGTTCATCGATCCATGGCCGGAGCATATCGAGCACATGCGAAAGCATGGCCTGCGCGTCACCCACGCCAGGGACGTCGCGGAATTCACGGTCCCGGTGCGGGCACTGCATGTCACCGACGCCCAGCAGCTTGCCAAGGAGAGCCCGGTCGACATCGCCTTCGTCTGCATGAAGTCCTACGACACCGCCTGGGCCACCATGCTGATCAAGCAGTATCTGGCGCCGGGCGGCTACGTCGTGTCGCTGCAGAACTGCATGAACGAGGAAACCATCGCCGGCATCGTCGGCTGGGGCAAGACACTGGGTTGCATTGCCTCGAGCATCACCGTCAACCTGCCCGAGCCCGGCCACATCCACCGCGGCGCCGGCAAGCACGGGGCGAAGCACACCGTGTTTCGCACCGGCGAGGTGCACGGCCGCATCACGCAACGGGCAGAAGAGATCTGCCGGCTGGTCGGCTATACCGACAGCGCCAAGGTCACCGGCAACCTGTGGGGCGAACGCTGGTCGAAACTGGTCGCCAACGTCATGGGCAACGGGCTCTCGGCCTGCACCGGCCTGCCCGGCGGCGAGCTGCTGCAGAACGAGCCGATCCGTCGCTTCTCGACTAGGCTCGGCAGCGAAGCGATCCGCGTCGGCCAGGCGCATGGTTATCAACTGGAGGAGATCCTGCATCTGCCGCCCGAGACGATCGCGAAGGCCGGCGAAGGCGACGAGACGGCGATGCACGCCTGCGACGAGCAGCGATTCAAGGACGGCAAGCACACCGCCTCCGAGCAGCGTCCCTCGATGGGCCAGGACATGCAAAAGGGCCGCCGCACCGAGATCGAATTCCTCAACGGCTTTGTGGTGCGCGAGGGCGAGAAGGTCGGTCTCACGTGCAAGGCCAACGCCGTGCTGACGGACATCGTCAAGCGCGTGGAACGGGACGAACTCAAGCCCGATCCGCGCCACATCACCGAGTTGCGGTTGAACTGAGGGGGGTCCGCGAATGCGGTCATGCACACTGCAGCAAGCGCGCGCTCATGGATGGTGCGGTCCTTATTCGTCTTTTAACCTGGATTAACGGAATGCTTCTTTGGTAGTTCATCTTGGCGTTTGCGTTGGCGCTCCGCATTACAAAGACGACCATTGAGGTATCCGATTGGGCTCAAAGTTCGTAGGGCGGAATGGTGTAAATGCAGTCTTGCCAATTCAATCGCCCTTCGCTGCAATACGCTGACTATTGTGTCCCACGGTATCGATTCAAAAGACCTTCGGTTCAATCCCAACGTGTGCTAGATCAATCGGTGCGGGGGGGTAGCTCAGCCTGGGTAGAGCACGTGTCTTTAAGAACATGGTGTCGGCAGTTCGATTCTGTCCCCTCCCACCATTTTCGGATTCGGTATTATGACTTGGAATCAGGCAGCAGATGAATGGTCTGGTTTCTTGGGTAAGATCAATCTTACCAGGGAAGAGTTGCGATGTTCTTGGAATAGCCCTTGGTTTCGCGGACACACGAATTCTGCTGATTACAAGTTACTTCCAGGCATCCTACGAAACCAGACTGAACGAGATAAGTCACGAATCAGACGCGTATCTGCACAAATCGAGAATTTCGAACGCACTATTGCCGAGTGCAAAGTGGAGATTACCAAGATACGAAAGACGTTGACGGTCGAGCACAACCTGTGGAAGGCCGATCCCACGCCAGAAAATGAAAGACGCGTAAAGGCCGCGCAAAAAATCCTTGACGAGAAGCGCCTGAAAATGGGTCGCGCAAGGAACGCCGCAAACAATGCCCAATTGCAAATCGACAAAATCAACTTAGTCCCTACTGGCGAACGGGAAGCATTCATAGAGTTTAGTGCACGATCTGGCCAACAGTTTACGAATTCCTGGGAAGTTCTAGCAGCGATGCAGCATTGTGGTGTGCCAACGCGCCTACTTGATTGGACTGAAACACTTGCATCGGCTTTGTTTTTTTCATTGAGGAAATTCTCGCTAAGCATCGATGTTGTTTGGGCCAGGGACAAGAAAGATGGAAGAGTTGGTCCATTCCAGCGCACACCAACCGAGCTTCTTACGGAGATTGGACCGCTGCCAACTCCCTCGGTTTGGGTACTCAATCCCTTTCGCGCTTCAGCAAAGTCCACAGATAGGACCCGCATTTGGGATATATCCCGTCAACCTGAATATGACTACTTCCAACGGATCGTGGTTGAGAGAAACTGGGACTTTGAAGGTCCAATCCCTGCGTTTTCGCCCTGGCGATCTGCCCGCATGGCAGCCCAACAGGGTACATTTGTCGTCTGGGGCCGCGATAGGCGTCCATTAAATGAAATTCTCGGCTCAGATTTCGTGGCCGAGGTGTTACTTAGCGAGCGAGCCGCAATTTATGGCGTCTACATGCTGAAACATATGCTCGCGATCGATCACTTTTCTCTGTTCCGCGATCTCGATTCGCTGTCTGCGGCTATCGCAGACAGATACATCAAATAGACGATTGGTGTGAGTGCTAAAGCGCTCGCGAGCCCTTTGGGCAGGAGAGAGATCGATCTTTGTCGTTCACCACTCAGGTCTAGAACGGCCTGATCGAACCTTGTGAGGTTTCCAGCGGCCACGTCCTTTCCACTCCAACGATCCACACCCGATTTCTGGACATCAAAACTGGAAAACTGCTGCTGTTCGTCCAAATCACGGTATTTAGTCAGCATAGATTTCACACCGATTTTTCCTTCGCTTTTCGCGCCACCGATGGGGATTTGCTGCCGGCGTAAGCTGGCCATGGGAACCAAGTGGCGCGGAGGGAGACGAAGAGAGCGAAGAAGGCCGCATTGGAGAGTGAAGAGGAAATTGCTGGGGGTCTGTGAAGAGCGGCACACTCGCCAATGGTTGGCGAACCCTCACTCCGCCCTGATGCTCGCCGCCTTAACGATCGGCCACCATTTCTCGATCTCGGCGGTCTGATGGCTCTTCAGCGCCGCCGGCGTTTGCCGGTCGGGCGGCGGGGTTTCCTGGCCGAGTTCGAGAAAGCGCGCCTGCACGCCTCTGTCGGCCAGCGCCGCCACGATGGCCGCGTTCAATTTGGCGACGACATCGGCCGGCGTATTCTTCGGCGCCCAGATCGCTTGCCAGTAGCAGGCTTGGCGCCCACGCGATCGGCCGCGGCCGGAACCGGCTGAATTGAGCAGACAACCGAACCGCTTCTGTTGTAACTTTGCATCGACTGGTTGCAGCAGCAGCGGGAATCGCCTGATGGCGCGGATCTTCATCTCTCATTCCGGCCGTGACAATGAGGCGGCCGAACGGATCATCACCTGGCTCAAAGGTCGGGGATTCGACACGGCATTTCTCGACTTCGACAAGGACTCCGGTATCCCGCCGGGCGCCGATTGGGAAAGAACGCTCTATCGCGAGATCGAGCAGTCCGAAGCGGTCATCATCATTCAGACGCCGAACTGGCTGGCTTCGAAATGGTGCTTCGTCGAATTCACCCAGGCGCGCGCGCTCGGCAAGGCGATCTTTCCGATCATCGAGACCCCGACCGGCGACACCCTGATATCGCCCGACATCCAGGCGCTCAATCTGCTCAGCGATCGCGAGGGAGGCCTCGAGCAGCTGGCCCGCCAGTTGACGCGGATCGCGCTCGACGCCCAGGGTGGATTTGCCTGGGACGCCGGCCGGCCGCCCTATCCGGGCCTGCTGGCGTTTCAGGAAGAGGATGCGGCGATCTATTTTGGGCGTGACGACGACATCCGCCGCCTGATCGAGCGGCTCAACGCGCGGCGGGCGCAGGGCGGCGCCCAGCTCGTCGCGCTGCTCGGATCCTCCGGATCCGGAAAGTCGTCGCTGCTCAGGGCCGGCGTCATCCCGAGACTCAAGCGCGCCGGCCGCACCTGGATCGTGGTGCCGCCGATGCGGCCCCAGGTGCACCCGGTGGACGAGTTGGCCCGCGCACTGGCGGTTGGCAGTGGTGCCGACTGGCGCAAGCTGCAGAGCGACCTGCTCGGGGCAAATGTTGCGCGTGTGCTCGACGGCATCGCCGGCGATCTGCGCACCAAGGCGGCTGCCAACGAGGCGCAGATTCTGATCCCGATCGATCAGGCCGAGGAATTGTTCGGTGCCGCTGACCCTGAGCAGTCCGCACACTTTCTCGAAATCCTCAGCCAGGCGATGTCCAGCGAGCTGCCCTTCATGGCGGTGATGGCGCTCCGCTCGGACTATTTGGGGCGGCTGCAATCGGCAACCCAGCTCACGGCCCGCTTCGAGGAATTTTCGCTCGGACCGATGCCGGTGGCGAGAATTCCGCAGATCATCCAGGGCCCGGCGCGGGTGGCCGGCTTGCGGATCGAAGACGCCTTCGTTCAGCAGGCCGCCCGCGATGCGGAGACCGACGATGCGCTGCCGCTGCTGGCTTTCGCGTTGCGCGAACTTCTGGATCGCTCGGGCGACCACTATCTGAGCCTGGATAACTACAAGGCGCTGGGCGACGAGAAGGCGGGGCTGACGCCGCTGGAAAATGCGGTGCGCAAGGCAGCCGACGATGTGCTGGCGCAGGCCCGTCCGACCGACGACGAGCTATCGGCGCTGCGCGAGGCTTTCGTGCCGGCCATGGTGCGGGTGAACGACCAGGGCGAATATGTCCGCCGCCCGGCGCGGCTCGACGACCTGCCGGCGAAAGCTCATCCGCTATTGGAGCGGCTGGCCAAGGCGCGGCTGTTGATCGTGCGCCAGGGCACCGATGCCCGGATGGTCGAGGTGGCGCATGAGGCGCTGCTGCGCAAATGGCCGCTCTTGCGATCGTGGCTCGACAATGCGCGCGAGTTCCTGGTCGGCAAGCAGCAGTTGGAGCAGGACCTGCGCGACTGGGAGCAGGCGGCGGAGGCCGACAAGAGCGGCGCGCTGTTGAGCGGCCTGAAGCTCAATCGCGCGCGCGGGTGGCTCGCTGAGCGTCCGCAGCAACTGACGCCGCAGGAGCGCGCCTACATCCAGGCCAGCGTACAGTCCGCCGAGGCCGAGGAACTCCGCAAGGCGCGGCTGCGACGCAACATCACCCGCGGCTCGATCGCGGCGGCCGCGGTGCTGGCCTGCGCTGCGGCCTACGCCGGCCTCGAGGGTTTCAAGGCTCGCCGGGCGCAGGAAAAAACGGTGCAGGCGCAGGCCAGAACCGCCGATGAGCTCATTCGCTATTCATGGATCGATCTCGGCGCCAAGCAGCAGGAAGTGGTGCGGCTCACGGACGTGGCCAAGAAGCTCGGGCGCAAGCCCGAGGAATTGCTGCCGGACATCATCTGCGGAAGCCAGGACTGCATGGTGACGAAGAAACAGCAGCCCGGCGATTTCGACTGCAAGACCTGGCTGAAATCCGGCTTCCGTTATCTCTATTGTTCGATCCGAAGCGTCATCAGCTTCGACAAGGTGCAGGCCATTTCAGGACTGAATATTTTTCTCCCGGGCGGACCGCACGACAACAAGGAACTGGACTTCAATGACCCCACCCGGTTCGGCCACTACAATCCGGAGTTTCTGGATTGGGTGGAGAACCGCATCGTTCCGGACCGGACGGACGCTTGGTTCAAGGGCGTGACCCAACTGGTCTATGACGCGCAAATCGGGCCAATGGCGCGCGCGCTGTATCACTCCCATGAAATCCTGTTCGCCTCGCCGGAGCGCTATCAAGCCTTTGAAGCCCGGTATCAGGCCGTCAAGCAGGATTACCTGCAAAAGCTCAAGCTACGCCAAACCAATGAAAGCCGGTTCGAGGACGGCGGCGGTCCCTATGCCGTCGCGGACATCCAGGCGCGGTATCAGAAACGCATCGCGGACAAAGCGAAGGATGCAGGCGGCGATCTCGGCGAGGACGTTCGCTGGCTGTCGGACTATCTCGCCACCGACAAGGGCGATGACTGGTACCTCGCCAATACCGCGGGCGGCTTTTGGGTCAGGCGCGCGATCGACGGGACCGAACCCCAGATATTCCGGCTGGTGACAAAATTGCTGCAGACCTTCGAGCCGAAGGTGGTGAGCCAGCCGTGATATCAGGCGCAATCGTCAGCGGCTGCCGCGCCGGCTCACGAAGTCTTCGGTTGCGCTCGCCACCGAACCGCGCGAGATAATGCGCCCGCAGCGCGACGTTCCGCATGCGCCTGCGATTCTTGCCGCCAAATCCTAGGGAGATCCCATGCTGAAATTTTATTTCAACGGCGCACCGAACCCCAACAAGGTCGCGCTGTTTCTGGAAGAATCCGGCCTGCCTTACGAGCTGGTGCCGGTCGACACCCGCAAGGGCGATCAGTTCAAGCCGGAATTCCTGAAAGTGAATCCGAACGGCAAGGTGCCGGCGATCGACGATGACGGCGTGTTCGTGTTCGACAGTAACGCGATCCTGCTCTACCTCGCCGAGAAGACCGGCAAGTTCCTGCCGCCCAACACGCCGCAAAATCGCGCGCAGACGCTGTCATGGCTGATGTTCATCGCCTCGGGACTCGGCCCCTATTCGGGACAGGCGGTGCATTTCAAGGTCGCCGCACCCAAGGACCTCGACTATGCGCTCAACCGCTATCTCTATGAGGCGCACCGCCACTACAAGATCCTCGACGATCACCTCGCCAGGAGCAAATACATGGTCGGCGATACCTATACCATCGTTGACATGGCATTGTGGGGCTGGGCGCGGCTGGCGCCATTCGTGCTCGGCGAAGAGGGAGCCGCCAAATACAAGAACGTGAAGCGGCTGGTCGACGAGATCAACGCGCGTCCCGCGGCGACACGCGCCATCGCGTTAAAGGACAAGTTCACCTTCAAGGCCGAAATGGACGACGAGGCGAAGCACATCATGTTCGGCCACCTCAAGACCAAGGCGGCGTGATCGCCGCGACGTCGCGAAAACCGTAGGGTGGGCAAAGGCGCGCATGCGCCGTGCCCACCTTTCGTTTCGGAGATGTCGCGAAGAATGGTGGGCACGCTTGCGCTTTGCCCACCCTACGGAATCAATCATCGATCGCCGCGACCGCTTCGATTTCGATCAGCCAGCCCGGCCGCATCAGGCGGCTGACAACAACGAACGTGCTTGCCGGCGGTTTCTCGACATTGATGTAGCGGTCGCGTATCGGACGAAGCTTCGGCACGATGGCCTGATCCACCTCGGCGACGAGGTAGTAGTTCAGCTTGACGATGTCGGCCATGGTGCCGCCTGCCGCTTCGACCGCAATCTTGAGATTGGCGAAGACCTGCTCGACCTGCGCTTCGAAATCGCCTTCGCCGACCAGCTTGCCGGACGCATCGCTCGGGACTTGGCCGGAAAGATAGACGATGGTCCCATGATTGATCTTGGCGACGTGCGAATAGCCGGCCGGGCCCGGGGCTATCAGGGCTTTGGGGCTGAGGAATTCCTTCGGTGGCTTGCTCATGAGATTCTCCCGGCTGGCGCTTGCACCAGTCTAGCCGATGTCGCCAACCATTGAAGCGATCGCGTTGCGAACTGGGTGAGGATTTCCCCGCTTGCGCGCCGCCGGACATTGCGCTCCATTCGGCGGCCGCGAAGCCACCTCAAGGAGAGTTGCGCCATGTTCGAATTGATCGGCCTGGAAAAGATCGGCTTCGTCGCGCGCATCACCTTGCGCCGTCCCGAGCGAACCAATGCGATGAACGCGGCGATGCTATCCGAGATCGCAGAGGCGATGGACGCGGTCGAGGCGGACGCCGAGGTGCGGGCCGTGATCGTGACCGGCGCGGGCAACGCGTTTTCTTCCGGCTTCGACCTCAAGGAGCAGATGGAGCGGCGGCCGACGGGCATCGAGACCTGGCGTCCGATCCTGCGCAAGGATTTCGACGTCCCGATGCGGTTCTGGCATTGCCCGAAACCGACCATCGCGGCCGTGCGCGGGCCGTGTCTTGCGGGCGCCTGCGAGCTGGCGCTGGCCTGTGATCTCACGATCGCCTCGCCGGACGCTTTCTTCGGCGAGCCCGAGCTTAAATTCGGCGCCGGCATTGTCGTGATGATCCTGCCCTGGATCGTCGGCCCCAAGATCGCCAAGGAAATCATCCTGACCGGAGAGGACCGCATCAGCGCCGAGCGCGCCCGCGAGATCGGCATGATCAACCGCATCGTGCCGAGCGAAGAGCTCGACGAGGTCGCACTGCAGGTCGCGCAAAATATCGCGGTGATCGATCCCAACCTCGTCAAGGAAACCAAGCGGGCGATCAACCGCTCGATCGAGGCCCGCGGCATGCTCGGCGCGCTCGAACAGGCGCTCGAAATCGACCTCCTGATCGAGGGACAGGGCTCGCCCGACAAGGCCGCCTTCATGGATCTGGCCCGAAAAGAGGGGCTGAAATCGGCGCTGGCGTGGCGCGACAGCCGGTTTTCGAGCACGCGCGCGTGATCGGAGCGCTGGCCCGCAATCTGCAACAGGCGCTCGCCGCATCCGGCTGCGTCCTGTGCGATGCGAGCGGCGCAGAACGGTCGGCGGCGGAATTGATTGCGCATGCGCATCGGATTGCCGGTCTGCTCAAGCAAGCCGATGCCGGCGCTCACGAGCCCGTCCATCTCGTGATCAACAACAGGCCGCTCGATATCGGATCGTTGCTGGGGATCTGGCTCGCCGGCGCGGTCGCCGTCCCCATTCACGCGACCGCCGTCGAGGCGACGAGGGAACTACTTGCGGCGAAGACGGCCGCGCGATTCCTGATCGACGGAGACGAAATCGAGCGGCTCGCCGAAAAACCTCCCGCCCCGCGCGCGCTGTTGAGCGGGGCCGCGCTGGTGATTTTTACTTCGGGCACGACCGGCACGCCGAAAGGCGCAGTGCTGGGCCACGACGCGCTGGCCGGCAAGATCGCCGTACTGAAATCCCTGCTTGGCCTGAAGGTCGACGACACCGTGCTCGTTCCGCTGCAGCTCAATTTCATCTTCGGACTCTGGATCTGCCTGCTCGCGATCGAGTGCGGATCGCGGATCGTGCTGCTCGCGAAATTTTCCGCTGATGCTGCCGGCAAATGGCTGGATGACGGCGCCACCGTGTTGGGTGCGGTGCCGACCATGCTGCGGACCCTGCTTGCCGGCCCGGTGCCGCAAGCCGCAAACCTTCGCATGATCCTGGCCGGCGGCGAGGTGATGACGCCGTCTCTGAACGAGGGCATTTCCCGCATTTGGCCACATGCCGGCATTTTTGACCTCTACGGCTCGACCGAGACCGGCTCGTGCGACTTCTCCCTGACGCCATCAGAACAGATCAGCGGCCGCGGCTCGATCGGACATCCGACGCGCGGCGTGAAATTCAGGATCACGGCAAGCGACGGACGGAAGGCGAGGCCGGCGAGTTGGAGATCGATACGCCCTACGGCATGCTCGGATATCTCGACGATCCCGGCCTGACACGGGCGTCGTTCAACGAGAATTATTTCCGGACCGGCGACCTCGCGCGTATCCGCGCCGACAAGCGTACCGAAATCGTCGGGCGCGCCAAGGAAATCATTTCGCGGGGCGGCAACAAGATTTCGCCGCTCGAAATCGATAACCTCCTGTCCGCCCATCCCGACGTCGCGGTCGCGCTCTGCACCGGCATCCCCGACGAGCGCATGGGTGAGACCATCCATGCCATCGCGGTGCTCAAGCAAGGGGCAACGCTCAGCGAAACCGACCTGCTGGCCTGGGCGTCCGGCAGGATCGAGCGTTTCAAACTGCCGGAGGCGATCATTTTTTGCGACGCGATCCCGGTCGGAAGCACGGGCAAGGCGAGCCGCGCGGCGGTCGCACAGTTCATCCTCACGCGGCGGTAGGAGTAGCTTGCGTGGCTGCGTAGGGTGGGCAAAGGCGCGCTTGCGCCGTGCCCACCATCTCTCGACATCACGACCTGATGGTGGGCACGCGGAGCCTGTCATCGGGCGCGCATTCGCGCGACCCGTTGGCTTTGCCCACCCTACGATTCGACCCTACGATTTACCCGTTACGCGGCCTTCGCCTGCTGCTCGCCCATCACCTTCTTCACCGCCGGGCGTTCCGCCATCCGCTTCATGTGGTCGGCGACCTTGGGAAAAGTCTTGAGATCGACGCTATCGCCCTCGAGCCAGAGCGAAATGGTGTAGAGATAGGGATCGCAGATCGTATACTGCTCGCCCATCACCCACGGGCCCTTCAACATCCCCTTCTCGATCAGCTCCATGGCGGCGCCCATGCTTTTCGGGACCATGCGCTTCATGTCCGCAAAAGAGGATTCGTCAGATGCCCAGCGATAGCCGCGGCCCTTGTGCGCATGCGCGACATGCACCGTGGCGCAGAGATAATTGTTGATCGACTGCGCTTCCGCGAATGCAAAGGGATCGTCTGTTGGAGCGAGCTTCGCCTTCGGAAAGGTCTGCGCGATATAAGCCAGGATCGCCGGCGTCTCGGTCAGGATGCCCTTGTCGGTCACCAGTGCCGGCACCCGTCCCTTCGGATTGACTTCCAGATAGTCGGGGCTCTGCTGCTGATTGGCCTTGAAGTCGAGCCGCACCGCGCTGTAGTCGGCGCCTGCCTCCTCCAGCGCGATATGCGAGGCCAGCGCGCAGGTACCCGGGGCATAGTAAAGCTTGAGCATTTTTTTGATCCTCGTTGGGAAGCCGGAGGTTAGCGGTGCGGCGTTGCGCCGTCCATCCCGACCATGCCGATCGGCCGGGCTTTCGCTGTTGCCCACGGCCCGCCTCCCATGCCATCACCATCCCCGATAGCGAGGGCCCATCATGACCGTACTCATCGCCGGCGGCGGCATCGGCGGGCTGACCTTGGCGCTCAGCCTGCACCAGATCGGCGTTGCGGCACGCGTGTTCGAGAGCGTGACTGAGCTGAAGCCGCTCGGGGTCGGCATCAACGTGCTGCCCCATGCGGTGCGCGAATTGACCGAACTCGGCCTGCTCGAGAAGCTCGATGCGGCCGGCGTGCGCACCAGGGAGCTGGCGTATTTCTCCAAGCATGGCAAGCCGATCTGGAGCGAGCCGCGCGGCCTCGAGGCCGGTTATAAGTGGCCGCAATTCTCGGTGCATCGCGGCACCTTGCAGCAGATCCTGCTCGACGCCGCGACCGAGCGGCTGGGGCGAGAGAACATCCTCACCAGCCATCACCTCAGCGGCTGGTCGGAGACCGCCAGCGGCGTGCGCGCCGATTTCATCGACAGGGCGACCGGCAAGTCCGCAGGCAGTTATGACGGCGCGATCCTGATTGCGGCCGACGGCATCCATTCGGCGGTCCGCGAGAAACTCTATCCGCAGGAAGGACCGCCGATCTGGAACGGGCGAATCCTGTGGCGCGGCATCACCGCCTCGGACGCGTTTCTTTCCGGCCGCACCATGATCATGGCCGGCCACGAAATCCTGAAATTCGTCTGCTATTGCATTTCCAAGGAAGCCGACGCCTCAGGCAAATATCAGATCAACTGGGTCGCCGAGCGCCACATGCCGCCGACCTATCAGTGGCGGCGCGAGGACTACAACCGCACGGCAATATCAGAGGAATTCCTGCCCTGGTTTTCGGACTGGAAGTTCGACTGGCTCGACGTGCCCGGCCTGATCCGCAATTGCCCGCACGCTTACGAATATCCGCTGGTCGATCGCGATCCGATCCCGCAATGGACGTTCGGCCGCGTGACGCTGATGGGCGACGCCGCGCATCCGATGTATCCGATCGGCTCCAACGGCGCCTCGCAGGCGATCCTCGATGCGCGCGTGCTGACCCGCGAAATCCTGGCGCTTGGCGAAAGCCATGCCGCGCTTGCCGCCTACGAGGCCGAGCGCCGCCCCGCCACATCAGATCTCGTGATGCTCAACCGCCGCAACGGGCCGGAACAGGTGATGCAGCTGGTCGAGGAACGCGCGCCCGACGGCTACAAGACCGTCACCGACGTGCTGTCGCTGAAGGAACTGGAAGACATCGCCGCCAACTACAAGCGCGTCGCCGGTTTTCAGGTCGAAGGGCTGAACGCCAAGCCGCCGATCGTAGCCATGCCGGCCTCAACGAAGGCTTCGAGCGCGGGCTGACTTCACCTCTCCCCGCTCTTTTGCGGGGAGAGGTCGGATCGCGCCAGCGATCCGGGTGAGGGGCGAGGCATGATGATCAACGTATCTACGGTATTCGTGGACAGAGCCCCTCACCCTACCCTCTCCCCGTGAAGAACGGGGAGAGGGGAAAACACCACCGCTAGCGAACCGCATTCGCCACAGCCAACGCCCGCCAGAACGGTTTACCGATCTCGCTCTCGATGTCGGACCGGCAGATCCCGATATCCTGCAGCTCGCGCTCGCTCATGACGGCGAGCTGACGCCGGGCGCGGCGGCGTTCGCGCCAGACCCGGACCAACGCAAAAATATCCTCGATATTGGCAGCCACAGATCCCGCGGGATTTCGCGACGGCAGCGGTCGATCATGCGCGATGTCGGCGCAGGCAAGGCTTGGGGCTTCAACCTGCGGGACGCTTTCGCGCTTCGGGAAACGGGCCTGACAGGACGGGGCTTTGGGGCGGTCGAGTGCGGTGCTGATCATGGCTGATCCCTTCGTTCCGCCATGGTTTAGCGCAGCCCTGCTGACAGCATGGTGTCAGCAGCCGAGGACGGCCGATGCGGTTGTGATGGTCAAAGCCCCAGCCCGTGCGCGATCACCTTGCGCATGACATTCGGCAACGCCTCGTCCGCCAGCGTGGCGACCGGCACCCAGCGCATTCCCACGGGCGCCCGCGTGCGCGCGGCAGTTTTTGCGGTATAGACGACCAATTCCAGCGGAAAATGCGTGAACACGTGAGTGACGGTGCCGGTCTTACGGTGCCAGCGCGCGATGCCTTTCGGTCGAGGTGCCTGCTTCAGCGCGACTTTGTCGTCCTGCCCGGCGACCCAGTCGGAGGTCGGCACTTCGGTCATGCCACCGAGCAGGCCTTTTTCGGGGCGGGTACGCACCAGCAGTTCTTCCCCGCGGGTGACGACAAAAGCTGCGCCGCGCCGCAGTGCGCCGGCCTTCTTCGGCGCCTTGCGCGGAAATGTCTCCTGATCGCCGCGCGCGCGGCTGACGCAATCATCGTTCAGCGGGCACAGCGCGCAGGCCGGTTTCTTCGGTGTGCAGATCGAGGAGCCGAGGTCCATCAGCGCCTGCGCGCTATCGCCGGCGCGAGACTTCTCGTCGCCGGCCCTGGAAGCTCCCAACAGCGTCGCCGCCAATTGCTTGATCAGCGGCTTGGCCTGCGGCAGCGGCTGCTCGACCGCGAACAGCCGCGACACTACGCGCTCGATATTGCCGTCGACCGGCATGGTCCGTCGGCCGAACGCGATCGCTGATATCGCCGCCGCGGTATAGGGCCCAATCCCCGGCAGCGCGCGCAATCCCGCTTCGCTGTCCGGAAACACCCCGCCATGATCGCGCGCCACCGCGGCCGCGCAGGCATGCAGATTGCGCGCGCGCGAATAATAGCCAAGCCCGGCCCACATCCGCAGGACGTCGTCGAGCGAGGCACGGCCGAGCGAGGTGACATCGGGCCAGCGCGCCATGAATTTCAGGAAATAGGGCCCAACGGTTTTGACGCCGGTCTGCTGCAGCATGATTTCCGACAGCCAGACCGCATAGGGATCGGCCGGCCTCCCCGGCAGCGGCCGCCATGGCAGGGCCCGGCGATGGCGGTCGTACCAGGCGAGCAGCAGCGCGGGGCGGACGCTGTCTTCGACGGCCTGTTCACTTTTCCTGAGTGTCAGTGAGCGAGTCACCGTCTCATTGTAGGATCGGAATCGCGATGTGGCCAGTCGAGCCCCGGGGGATTGCAGACTATAACGCGACGCGTTATAGTCCCACATGATCCAGGGTTTTGCCGATTCCGAGACCGAATTGATCTGGTCCGGGCGCCGGAGCCGAAAACTACCGCCGGACATCCAAAACGTCGCGCTGAGAAAGCTGCGTCTTCTGAATCAGGCGCGGGTGTTGAACGATCTTCGCGTGCCGCCTGGCAATCGCCTAGAGGCACTCAAGGCTGATCGGCAGGGACAGTATTCGATCAGGATCAATGATCAGTGGCGCATTTGTTTCGTTTGGGATGAGGGAGGACCGGCACATGTCGAAATCGTCGACTACCACGGCTAGAAACGGGCTGCTTCATAATCCGCACCCCGGCGAAATACTGCTCGAGGAGTTCCTCAAGCCGATGGGCCTCAGCCAGAACGCGCTGGCGCGTGCGGTTCATGTCGCACCGCGCCGCATCAACGAGATCGTGCTTGGCAAGCGCGACATCACCGCCGATACCGACCTCCGGCTCGCGCGCTATTTCGGCCTGTCGGAAGGGTTTTTTCTCGGACTGCAGATGGACTACGATCTGATGCAGCGGCGGCGCGAAATCGACCGCGACCTGAAAACCATCCGGCCGCGCGCGGCATGACCGGCTGCCTCGACAGGCGGGCGGTGGTATAAGACCCCATGGCAAAGCCAGGCTATATCAGCGCGAAACCGCTTTCCGTCTTGCTCAGCGACGTGTTTTCCGACGCCTATGCCAAGCAGGGGTTTGCCGCGCGCGAGTTGGTCACGCGGTGGGCCGACATCGCCGGGCCCGAAGTCGCCGCCCATTCGGAGCCGCTGAAAATCCAGTGGCCGCGGCCGGTCGAGGGACAGGCGCAGGAACCGGCGACGCTGGTCTTGCGGGTGGAGGGTCCGATGGCGCTGGAAATCCAGCACGCCTCCGACGTCATCCTGCAGCGGGTCAACCGCTTCTTCGGCTGGAGCGCGGTGGGGAAACTGGCGCTGCGGCAGGCGCCGCTGTCGCGCCGGAACCGGCCTGCGGCCTCCGGCGCCCCGGACCCCGAGGCGGTCGCCGACGTCGCCAAAACCCTGTCCTCGGTGGAGGACGAGGAGTTGCGGGCCGCGCTGGCGCGGCTCGGCGCCTCGATCAAGCGAAATTGAGCCGGTGATTTGAAGGAATTGCGGACCGCCATTGCCACATTTGCGGTTTCAAGCTAGCGAACAGCCTGTTCTTTGGGTCCTTTCGGCGTGCACGCGCCAATCCGGGAGTAAAGCCTTGATCATCACCCGCCGCGCCTTCACCGCCGTTTTGTCGCTGACGGGGCTGGCCGCCCTCGCCGGGTTTTCACCGTTCCGCCTGATCGCAGACGCCATGGCGCAGAGCGCCGCGGACGTGTCCAAACCGGTATCGCTGCCCGACATGGCGCTCGGTCCCGCCAACGCCAAGGTGACGATCACCGAATTCGCCTCGATGACCTGCCCGCATTGCGCGGCCTTCAACGCCGAGGTGTTTCCGAAGATCAAGGCCGAATATATCGACACCGGCAAGATCCGTTACGTCTTCCGCGAGTTCCCGCTCGACATCAAGGCGGCGGCCGGCTCCATGCTGGCGCGCTGCATCGCCAAGGACGATGCCGGAAAATATTTCGCCGTGATCGATCTGCTGTTCAAGCAACAGCTCGAATGGGCCGGCCCAAAGACCACCGAGACGCTGACCCGGATCGGCAAGCAGGCTGGTCTTTCCCAGCAGCAGGTCGAGGACTGCCTGAAGGACCAGGCGCTGCTCGACAAGATCGCCGCCGACCAGAAATACGCCGCTGATGTACTGAAGGTCGATTCGACGCCGACCTTCTTCGTCAATGGCGAGAAGATCAAAGGCGAGACCTCGTTCGAGGAATTCCAGAAGAAGATCGATCCGCTGCTGAATAGCTGATCGATCCCGCCAGCTGCGGTTGTTTTCGTCCGGTCCGGGAGCAAGCCTTTGATCATTACCCGCCGCGCCTTCACCGCCGTTTTGTCGCTGACCGGGCTGGCCGCCCTCGCCGGGTTTTCGCCGTTCCGCCTGATCGCAGACGCCATGGCGCAGAGCGCCGCGGATGTCTCCAAACCGGTATCGCTGCCGGACATGGCGCTCGGCCCCGCCAACGCCAAGGTGACGATCGTCGAATTTGCGTCGATGACCTGCCCGCATTGCGCGGCCTTCAACGCCGAGGTGTTTCCGAAGATCAAGGCCGAATATATCGACACCGGCAAGATCCGTTACGTCTTCCGCGAGTTCCCGCTCGACATCAAGGCGGCAGCCGGCTCCATGCTGGCGCGCTGCATCGCCAAGGACAATGCCGGAAAATATTTCGCCGTGATCGATCTGCTGTTCAAGCAACAGCTCGAATGGGCCGGCCCAAAGACCACCGAAACCCTGAAGCTAATCGGCAAGCAGGCCGGCCTCACCGAGCAGAACGTCGAGGACTGCCTGAAGGACCAGGCGCTGCTCGCCAAGATCTCCGCCGATCAGAAATACGCCAACGAGGTGCTGAAGGTCGATTCGACGCCGACCTTCTTCGTCAATGGCGAGAAGATCAAGGGCGAGACCTCGTTCGACGAATTCCAGAAGAAGATCGATCCGCTGCTCAACAGCTGATTGATCTCGCCAGCTGCGGTTGTTTTCGTCCGCGCCGGGAGCAAGCCATGATCGTCACGCGCCGCGCCTTCACCGCCGCCCTGTCGCTGACCGGGCTTGCCGCTGCCATCGGATTTTCACCGCTGCGCCTGATCGCGGAGGCGATGGCGCAAGGCGCGGCCGACGTCGCAAAACCGGTATCATTGCCGGACATGGCGCTCGGCCCCACCGATGCCAAGGTCACGATCATCGAATATGGATCGTTGACCTGTCCGCATTGCGCGGCCTTCAACGCCGAAGTGTTCCCAAAGATCAAGACGGCGTACATCGACACCGGCAAGGTGCGTTACGTCTTCCGTGAATTTCCGCGCGACCCCAAGGATGCGGCCGGCTCGATGCTGGCGCGCGGCATCGCCGGGGACGACTGCGCAAAATACTTCGCCGTCGTCGACGTCGTGTTCCGGCAGCAGAACGAATTTCTGGAGAAGACGACGGAAACCCTGACCCGGATCGGCCGGCAGGCCGGCCTGAGCCAGCAGGCCGTCGAGGCCTGCCTCAGGGATCAGGCGCTGCTCGACAAGCTCACCGCCGGTCGGAAGTTTGCCATTGAGGTCTTGAAGATCCCGGGAACCCCGACCTTCTTCATCAACGGCGCGATGATCGATGGCGTGCCCGACTTCGAGGAATTCGACAGGAAGATCAAGTCGCTGTTGAAAACCTGATCGTCGCGTCGCGGGATCCCGCGACTCATTTGCCTCGCACAAGCCTCACAAAAGCCTTGGGAAAAGCGCCGGGCGGCGGTTGCCCTGAAGCCCCCGCCTCGCCATTGTCGCCCCACGAGCCTGCGAAAAGCGACTCACCCCCACACACCGACATTGCCTTCTATGGTATTGTCCCGGCAGGGAGATTCGCGCCCTGCCAACAGAGAATCTGTGTCCATGAAGCTGACCCGCCTTCGCCTCCACGGTTTCAAGTCGTTCGTCGAACCCACGGATTTCCTGATCGAACCGGGCCTGACCGGCGTGGTCGGGCCGAACGGCTGCGGCAAATCCAACCTGGTCGAGGCGCTGCGCTGGGCGATGGGCGAGACCTCGCACAAATCGCTGCGCGCCGCCGACATGGACGCGGTGATCTTCGCGGGCTCCGGCAACCGGCCCTCGCGCAACCACGCCGAAGTGGTGATGACGATCGACAATTCCGACCGCTCGGCGCCGGCCGCCATCAACGACCGCGAGATGCTGGAAATCTCGCGCCGGATCGAGCGCGACGCCGGCTCGGTCTATCGCATCAACGGCCGCGACGTGCGGGCCCGCGATGTGCAGATCCTGTTTGCGGACGCCGCCACCGGCGCGCGTTCGCCGGCGCTGGTGCACCAGGGCAAGATCGGCGAGATCATCCAGGCCAAGCCCGAGCAGCGCCGCCGCGTGCTGGAAGACGCCGCCGGCGTCGCCGGCCTTCATGCCCGCCGCCATGAAGCCGAACTGCGGCTGAAGGCCGCCGAGACCAATCTCACCCGCGTCGAGGATGTGATCGGACAGCTCGCCGGCCAGATCGACGGCTTGAAGAAGCAGGCGCGGCAGGCGATCCGCTATCGCGAGGTCGCTGCGAAAGTGCGCAAGGCCGAGGCGCTGCTGTTTCACCTGCGCTGGATCGAGGCCCATGCCGGCGTTGCCGAAGCCACCACCACCCATGACCTCTCGGTCCGCGAGATGGCCGAGCGCACCCGCGAACAGGCGGAAGCCGCGCGGATTCAGGCGATCCGCGCTTCCGAACTGCCGGCGCTGCGCGAGGCCGAGGCTCGCGCCGCGGCGGGACTGCAGCGGCTCACCAGCGCGCGCGAAACCCTCGATCGCGAGGAAGAGCGCGCCAAAGAGCGCGTCGCCGAGCTCGACCGCCGGCTGATGCAGTTTTCGGCCGACATCGCGCGCGAGCAGCAGCAGGCCTCCGACGCCGAAGTCGCGCTGGGCCGGCTCGATGCCGAAGACACCGAGTTGAAGGAAGAGATCAGGACCCGCGTCGAAAAGCGCAGCGGCGTTGACGAGCGCGTCTCTGAGGCCGAAACGACATTGGCCGCCGCCGAACGCCTGTTTGCCGAGTTGACCACCGCGCTCGCCGACTTGACCGCCAAGCGCCATCAGCTCGAAGACAATGTGCGCAGCCATCGCGATCGGCTGGCGCGGCTCGATCAGGAGATCGCCAACGTCGCGGTCGAAGAGCAGAAGCTTGCGCAGGAAACCAGCGGGCTCGGCGACCTCGCCGCGCTCGCCGACGCCATGGAGATCGCGCAGCAGGGCCTCGCGCAGTCCGAGACCACCGTGCAGATGGTCGAAGCGAGCCACGTCGCCGCCCGCCAAAGGCTGGAAGCCGCCCGCGCACCGCTGACCGACGCCGACAAGCGGGTGCAACGGCTGGAGACCGAGGCGCGTACCATTTCGAAGCTGGTCAACGGCGAGACCAAGAATCTGTGGCCGCCGATCATCGACGGCATCACCGTCGCCAAGGGTTTTGAGAAGGCGCTTGGAGCTGCACTCGGCGACGATCTCGATGCCCCGGTCGATCCGTCGGCGCCGATGCGCTGGACCGACGCCGGCGTCACCGAGGGCGATCCGGCGCTGCCCGAAGGTGTCGAGGCGCTCGCCGCGCATGTCCAGGCGCCGCTCGAACTCGGCCGTCGCCTGGCGCAGATCGGCGTGGTGGCGAAAGAGCGCGGTGCGGAGCTGGTGTCGCAGCTCAAGACCGGCCAGCGGCTGGTCTCGCTGGAAGGCGATGTCTGGCGCTGGGACGGCTTTGTCGCCGCCGCTCATGCCCCGACCGGCGCGGCGCGGCGGCTCGCCGAACGGGCGCGGCTGGTCGACATCGAGAACGAGCTGGAGCAGGCCCGCATCGAGGCCGGCGCCAGGCGTCAGACGATGGAAGCCGCGGAAGCCAATCTCAAGGCGGCGTCCACGGCCGAGAGTTCGGCGCGCGAGGCCTGGCGCACGGCGCAACGCGAGGCCGATGCCGCGCGCGAGCGTCATGCCGCAACCGAGCGCGAGATCAACCGCCACGCCGCGCGCAAATCCGCGCTGGCCGAGGCGCATAGCCGCCTCAACGCCGATCGCGGCGAAGCGGAAGCCGCGCAAGCGAGCGCCAACATGGCGCTCAACGAATTGCCGGCGAGCCTCGAGACCGAGACAAGGCTCGCAGCCGTCCGCAGCGACATCGACGGCCATCGCCGGCTCGCAGCCCAGGTGCGCGCCGAAGCGCAGGCACTGGCGCGCGAGGCCGAACTCGCCGACCGAAGGCTGCAAGCCATCCTGGCCGAGCGCAACCAATGGCAAAACCGCAAGGCCGGCGCGGTCTCGCAGATCGAGACCATCGAGGCCCGCGTCACCGAGGTCAAGGCCGAGCGCGCCGAGCTCGACAATGCGCCGGCGATCTTTGCCGAAAAGCGCCGCGCGCTGATTTCGGAAATCGAAGCCGCCGAGACCGCCCGCCGCGTCGCCGCCGACGCGCTGGCGTCAGCCGAAAACGTGATGGCGGAGACCGACCGCGCCGCCAAGATTTCGCTGGAAGCGTTGTCGGCTGCGCGCGAAACTTGTGCCCGCGCCGAAGAGCGGCTGGAAGGTGCGAAACGCCGCCTCGCCGACATCGAGCGCGAAATCCACGACATGCTGGAAATCGAGCCGCAGGCCGTAGCTAATCTCGCCGAGATCAAGCCGGGCGCGGAATTGCCGCCGCTTGCCGAGATCGAGGAAAATCTCGAAAAGCTGCGCCGCGACCGCGAGCGGCTCGGCGCGGTCAATTTGCGCGCCGAGGAAGAGCTGCGCGAAGTCGAGGCCCAGCACACCTCGCTGACCACCGAGCGCGACGACCTGGTGGAAGCCATCAAGCGGCTGCGCCAGGGCATCCAGAGCCTCAATCGCGAGGCGCGCGAGCGGCTGTTGACCTCGTTCGAGATCGTCAACGGCCATTTCAAGCGGCTGTTCACAGAACTGTTCGGCGGCGGCGAGGCGGCGCTGCATCTGATCGAAAGCGACGATCCCCTGGAAGCCGGCCTCGAAATCATCGCCAAACCGCCCGGCAAGAAGCCGCAGACGTTGTCGCTGCTCTCGGGCGGCGAACAGGCGCTGACCGCACTGGCGCTGATCTTCGCGGTGTTCCTCACCAATCCCTCGCCGATCTGCGTGCTGGACGAAGTCGACGCGCCGCTCGACGACCACAATGTCGAGCGATTCTGCGACCTCCTGCACGAGATGACCGCTTCCACCGAGACGCGCTTCATCATCATCACGCACAATCCGATCACCATGGCGCGGATGAACCGGCTGTTCGGCGTCACCATGGCCGAGCGCGGCGTCTCGCAACTGGTCTCGGTCGACCTGCAGGACGCGGTGAAGATTCTCGACCAGAACGTGGCGTGATAGTCTCGTCATCCTGAGGAGCCGCGCCGCTTGGCGCGGCGTCTCGAAGGATGGGCCGCAGCGATGCCGTCACCCTTCGAGGCTCGCAAGGGCTCGCACCTCAGGATGACGGCATGCGATGACCGCTCCCGATCTTCCCGCCGAACTCAAGGCCGCCCTCGCTGCGAAGCTGCAGGGATTCTCGCGCAACGACGCCGCCGCGCGCGCCGCGTCGATCTCGAAAACCTACCGCGACGGCGGCGGCTCCGGCGCGATCCTCTCCGAGGCCGATGCACTCGCTTACGCACTGGCGCGGATGCCCGCGACCTATGCCGCGGTGACCGCGAGCCTGAATGCGCTGTGCGCGATTGCCCCCGACTTCGCGCCCAAAAACCTGCTCGATGTCGGCGCCGGGCCGGGCACCGCGAGCTGGGCCGCGGCAGAAGCGTTTTCGTCGCTACAAGATTTTGCCCTGCTGGACGCCAACCGCGCCTTGCGCGCGCTGGCGCTGGACCTCGCCAGCGACGGTGCGCGCTTTCGCGATATCAAATATCAGCAGGGCGAAGCCCGCGCCGCGCTGGCAGATGCACCGCCAGCCGATCTCGTGGTCGCAAGCTACATGATCGGTGAGATCGGCGAGAGCGACCGCCGCCAGCTTGCCGAGTTGATGTGGGCGAAAACCCGCGACACGCTCCTGATCGTCGAGCCCGGCACGCCCGCGGGCTACGCCAGGATCATCGCGATGCGGGCGCAATTGATCGCGGCGGGCGCGCATGTCGCGGCACCCTGCCCGCATGACCGCGGCTGTCCGCTGACAGCACCCGACTGGTGTCATTTTACGCAGCGGCTGCCGCGCTCGCGCGCGCACAAGCAAATCAAGGGCGCGGAGCTTGCTTTCGAGGACGAAAAATTCGCCTATGTCGCGCTGACACGTGCGCCGGTGGTGCAGCGCTTGTCCCGCGTGCTGACACAGCCGGTGGTTACAAAAGTCGAAATAGCAACGAAACTCTGCACGTCAGACGGTGTCGTCCTCGCAAAAGTGCCGCGCCGCGCCAAAGCGGACTACGCCCGCGCCAGACGTTGGCGATGGGGCGATGCGTTGATGGAGGAAAGCTAACCAGTACCCGAAATTACAAGTTGGTGTTGCCGTCCATCTTCGTGGCCTCCTCAGGATGAGGTTGATTTTTAAAATATAACAATCTAAGGATGAGACGACCGCCTCGAAACATGGACACACGCAACTCACCGGCCTCAGCCGCGCATTCTACTTTGCATGGGGTTGTTTTCGCGATTTTTGTAGAGGCCCCTGCGGCAGGCACCGCATCGCGTCCGGGGCACCCACTTGAACTTATCCCGCCTTGCGGCAGACCAAGGGGATACCCACCTCGTGGCGGCCTGACGCCCGGCGTCGTTTTCGTCTAGGCTGCCCGCATTCGTTGTCTCACCAGGAGTTGCTTGCCATGTCATCGGGCTGGATTGTTCTCGGCATCCTCGTCATTCTCGTGCTGTTCGCGTTCGGCGCGTATAATCGGCTGGTCGCGCTCGGCCAGCGTGTCGGCCAGGCTTTTGCCGACATCGACGTGCAGCTCAAGCAGCGCCACGATTTGATCCCGAACCTGGTCGAGACCGTGAAGGGTTACGCCGCGCACGAGCGGGGCACGCTCGATGACGTGGTGAAAGCGCGGGGTGCTGCGATGTCGGCACAGGGCCCGGCGCAGGTGTCGGCCGCCGAAAACCAGCTGTCCGGCGCGCTCGGAAAACTGATCGCGCTGTCGGAGGCCTATCCGGACCTCAAGGCCAACGCCAATTTCCAGCAGCTGGCGAGCGAATTGTCCGATCTCGAGAACAAGATCGCGGCGAGCCGCCGCTTCTACAACAACGCGGTTCAGGAATACAACACCGGCATCCAGCAGATGCCGGCGGCGCTTTTCGCCGGCATGTTCGGTTTCACCAGGAAGGATTTCTTCGACCTCGGCGCCTCCAGGACCGAAGTCGAGGCCGCGCCGCAGGTGAAGTTTTGAGGCGATGATTGCCTATCGCCGTCATTCCGGGATGGTCCGAAGGACCAGACCCGGAATCTCGAGATTCCGGGTTCGCGCTTTCAGCGCGCCCCGGAATGACAGTGGTTAGCGGAAGCCCATCATGGCCGCGTACGGTCTCTACACCCACATCGCCTCGAACAAGTTTCGTTCGATGCTGCTGCTCGCAGGCCTGTTCGTGCTGGTCTACGTCATGGTCTATGCCGGCGCGCTGATCGCCGAGGTCGTGCGCAACAGCGGCGGGCCGGTCGATTATTATCTGGCGGCGGCGGCGCGCGATCTCATCACGGCGTTCCCCTATGCGACCGGCGGCGCGATCCTGTGGATCGTGATCGCCTATTTCTTCCACCAATCGATCGTCGACGCCGTGACCGGCGGCGAGGAGGTGACGCGGCAGCAGCAGCCCCGGCTCTATAATCTCCTTGAAAATCTTTGCATCTCGCGCGGCATCCCGATGCCGAAGCTGGAGATCATCGACAGCGATGCGCTCAACGCCTACACGACCGGGCTGAACCAGCGGCAATATGCCATCACCGTCACCTCGGGCCTCTTGAACGCGCTCAACGACCAGGAGGTCGAGGCGGTGCTCGGCCACGAACTCACCCATATCCGCAACGGCGACGTGCAGATGATGGTGATCGCGGTGATCATCGCCGGCGTGGTCGGCTTCTTCGCCGAACTGTTCTTCCGGACGTTCACGAATTTCGGCTATTATGGCGGTTATGGCGGCGGCTACGGTCGCGGCTCGTGGTCCTCTTCCTCATCGTCGTCCTCTTCTTCGGATGGCGATCGCAAGAGTTCCGGCGGCGGCGCCATCATCGTCATCATCATCGCGGTGGTCTTGATCGCGCTGGCCTGGCTATTGTCGCAGCTGGTACGACTGGCGCTGTCGCGCTCGCGCGAGCTGTTGGCCGATGCCGGCTCGGTCGAACTGACCAAAAACCCCGACGCCATGATCTCGGCGCTGCGCAAGATTGAGGGCCGCGGCGAGCTTCCCGGCGCCACCTCGGCGGTGATGGAATTGTGCCTCGACAACCCGCGCGAGGGGTTTCACGACCTGTTCGCAACCCATCCATCGGTCGACGCCAGGGTGCAGGCGCTGGTGAAATATGCCGGCGGACACGACCCAGGCCCGCTGGCGCTTCCGGCCGACGCGGCCGGGGACGGTCGGCCGATGGGGCCGAGCGAGGGTCAAATCCCGCCGCCCTTGCCGTCGTCCGGACCATGGGGCGATGCCAAGGACCCCGCGGGGGCCTCACAAGGCCCCTCGCCAAGCCCCTGGGGCAGTCCGCCCGCCGGCCCGTGGGGGCCGCATTAGGGATTTGGCCCGCCCGGGCGGCGTTAACGACGCCGACAGGATTAACCCTAACGGCAGTCTAATGAATTGAATTCCCCCTTGTTTCTGCCATGTTCGCGCCCAAAGCAGGCTTGCGCCGACCGGGGGACTCTCGCTATCGGTCGGAGGATTTTGAGGACATGATCCGCGGGCAGATCACCGGTTTTCCCGGAAACAGGCGGCCTGGTTTGTTAAGGGATCGTGCTGCCGGCAAAAATGGCGGGTAAGGGACGTTTATGGCGAAGCCAGTAGTGATTGTGGTGGGTGCTGACAAGGGCGGGGTCGGCAAGACCACCGTCTCGCGCACCCTGCTTGATTATTTCAGCGCCAACAATGTGCCGACCCGCGCCTTCGATACCGAGTCTCCGCGCGGCACCCTGAAGCGCTTCCACCCTGATCTCACCGAGATCGTCGACATGACGACGACCTCGGATCAGATGAAGATCTTCGACACCCTGAATGCGGCGAGCCCCTCCGTCACCGTGATCGACGTCCGCGCCGGACTGCTCTCGCCGTCGCTGGCCTCGCTGCGCGACATCGGCTTTCTCGACGCCGCCAAGTCCGGGCAGATCACCTTTGCCGTGTTCCATATACTGGGCCCGTCGATCGCCTCGCTGGACGAGATCGCCGAGACCGCAAATTTCATGGTCGGCGCGAAATATTTCCTGGTCAAGAACTTCATCAACGACACCCAGTTCTTCCAGTGGGACGAGGCGACCTACAATTCCTATTTCCACCGCATCAAGGACGCCACCGAGCTGACGATTCCGAAGCTCAACGAAATGGCCTATGAGCAGGTCGAGGTCGCCTCCGTCCCGTTCCTCAAATTCGTCGCCAACAAGGGCGTCCATGACGAGGCCGCGAACTATTCGTTCGTGCTGCGCGGCTATGTCCGGCACTGGCTGGCCAATGTCTGGAGCGAATTCGACCGCATCAAGCTGACCGACCTGGTCGGCTCGGGCAAACCGGGCGCGCGGGGCGGCGAAAAATAATTGCGGGATCGAGGGCTCCCGGGCTGGATCGGACGCGGATTTCGCCTGATATAGCTGACGATGTCCATCACGCCGGTCTTCATCATCTGCTCGCCCCGCCCGCTGGTCGGCAAGACGCTGATCGCGCGGCAGTTGAGCGAATTCCTGCTGCTGAAGCACGGCCAGGTGACGGCGTTCGACATCAACCTGAAAGAACCGTCGCTGCTGGAATTCCTGCCAGCGATCGCCGAGACCGCCGACGTCGACAACACCTTCGGCAAGATGGCGCTGATGGACCGGCTGATCGTCAATGACGGCGTCGCCAAGGTGATCGATCTCGGCTTTCACGCCTTCGACGAGTTCTTCAAGATGTCGGAAGAAATCGGCTTCATGAAGGAAGCGGCGCGGCGCGCGGTCGCGCCCATCATCCTGTTCGTCGCCGACACCGACCGCGTCTCGGCGCGCGCCTTCCCGGTCCTGAAGGAGCAGATCCCGAGGTCCGCCCTGGTCGTTGTCGACAACGAACATGTGGTGCGCGGCGAATTGCCCGAAGCCATGGCGCAGGGCCGTGTCCTGCGCATCGCCGCATTGCCGGTGTTTCTCAAGACCTATGTCGACCGCCTGACCTTCTCGTTCACCGGCTATCTGCGCAACGAGAAGGATTCATCGACCGAACTGCATCAATGGATCCGCCGGAACTACACGAGTTTTCGGGAGCTGGAGCTGAGCTTGATCCTGCTGAAGTCGTGAGCAAGAGCCGTTGTAGGCCTCTTCAGTCTTCGCGAAGAAACCATAAGTTGCAAATTCATGCTAAGGCCTTAAGTTGGGCTGGTCAGCAAGGCTAGTCCTGCGACGGAAATCGCTGATTCCATCAGACGGCAGTTCATGCAGCAAACGACGGCTTTTCCGCCTTACCTCTACAAAAATCAGGGTGCCTTCAGTGCCCGACAGCTCGAACGTCTGGCCGATGCCCGCGTAGCCGTCGCTGGACTAGGCGCCTTTGCCGGCGGTGCGGTGACGTTGGCGCAGTTGGGCATCGGCAGTGGTGCGCGCGGCTGGCTACGCATCGCCGATCCGGACGTCTTCGAGCGTCACAACGCCAATCGCCAGCTTTTCGCCACCTGTTCGCACACCGGTCACAACAAAACCGACGCCGTGGCGAGATGGATCCGCGATCTGGTGCCGGAAATTCGCCTGCAACCGTTTCGTGACGGTATCACTCTGGAAAACCTGCAGCAATTCCTCGCCGATTGCGACCTGGTGGTGGACGCCGTCGACTTCTTGCGTCCCGACGTCAAGCTTGCCCTGCACAGCTTGGCGCGGCGGTTGAAAATTCCGGTGGTGACCGGCCTGTTGGTGGGCAAAGGCGCGATCTGTTACTGCTTCACGCACGACGGGCCGGACTTCGAAGAGTTTTTCGCCGCGCCCAGCGACCCGGGCTTGCGCGAAACCTGGACCATGCCGGCCAGTCGCATCATGCCCCATACCACCTTCTTCCCCGACCAGGTCGGGCCAACGCAAAGCCAACGCAGCGCCTTGATGCACACGTTCGAAGTATTGGGCGGACGTCTGCCGATTACCAGCAACGCGCTCTCCGCTGGCACGTGCCACATGTTGTTCGACACCATGGTGACCAATCTGATTCTGGGATTGCCGGTGCCGTCGATTCCAAAGATCAGTTACTGCGACCCCTCCTCCCTATCGATGGGAATCATCGATCTGGAACCGGTGGTGCGTGAACATCGCGAGTCCATTTGGACACGCATCGCCCCGGTCTACGACGATTTTCTGATGCCTCGCTCCGGCGCTCGCACGATCTACACCGATTTGCTGGAGCGCTATCTCGGCGATCTCAAGGGCTGCGAGCGCATTCTCGAGGCAGGCGTTGGCACGGGACAAATCGCGGAGGCTCTGGCCAAACAGGGCAGCGAGGTTTTCGGCATCGATCGCAACCTGGGAATGCTGAGCCACGCCGTGCGCCGCTCTCAGAAATTGCGCAGCAGCGGGCAGGGCACGCTGGTGGTGGGCGAGGGCAATGTGGAGGAACTGTTCTTTCCCGATCAGTATTTTGACGGCTACGTTTCGAACAATGTGGTCTTCGACGCTGACATCGAGCGCACGCTGCGGGAGGCTTTCCGGGTCCTCAAACCAGGCGGCAAGCTGGCCATTTCCAGTGTTCAGATCTTTCCCAGCCTCCAGTCCTTGGGCGGCGGCGTCGAGAGGATCGTTGCACTGGGAGTCGATGAGAGCACGGTCAGGGAATTCCTGGCCTGCCAGCTGGAGATGTTTGAAGGCCGCGCCCTGCGCCACGGCGTGCAGACCCACGGCATGGACAAGGTGACCGCGATGCTGGAAGCCATTGGATTCACTGCCGTGGAGAAACAGCAGGTCGCCTATGCCGGCCTGAACTTCTACATCGTGGCGCGCAAGTGATCCGTGCAGTGCCTGGGGGTCATCTTGTTTTGGGCGGGCGGGTCCAGGGGGGATCGCTGAAATACCACCTGATGGACGCCCTGTTGGCGGAGGCCGATCTGCCCGCCGGCAGCTTGGTCGCAGATTTGTCAGCGGGGTTGGGGGCTGTGGCGCTGGCGCAGGCCGCACGCAGGCGCAAACTCTTCTGCCGGGTCTATGTGCCGGAATCGGCACCGGCCGCGGCCGTGACGACGATGCGCGAGGCTGGAGCTGACGTTCGCCTTTGTCCTCCCACCATGGATGCCCTGGCGGCTGCCCTGACCGAGCTGGCAGTGGGGCACGAGAGCAAGGAGTTCTATTGGACCAGGCAAAACTACCGGACCTGCGATGCCTATCGTGGCTTGGCCGAAGGACTGACGGTGGGGAGACCCGACCACTTGGTAGCCGGAGTGGGAACCGGATCGTCGCTGCGTTCTTTTGGAGGTTTCTTTCAGGAGCGTAACCCCGCCTTGAAGTTGCACGCCATCCTGTCCTCTGACTTGGGTGGCCTGCGCCCCCCGGGGATGACCTTGGACTTCGCCGGATTGCGGGACGTTGGATCACCGGAGGAGCTGCGTGGCGTTTTCGGCGACCGGCTGCAAACCTACACGATGAGCCGCGAGCACCACGCCGACTCCACTCAAGCCGTGCTGCACGTCATGGAGGGCTTGCAAAACGCCGTCGGAATCTCGGTCGACGGCCGCTAGCAATTGGCTGCTTCCCACGGCTTTCCTTGCAAAGCCGCTCCGGGTCTACCAACGACTTAAAGTAGATATTTCAATCCGCCACACCTAAGACATCTAATGATGTGATAGGGCATTCGGAGACCGGAGGACCCGTCTTCCGGCCAACCGACGTTCAGAGAAAGGTCACGTCATGGACTTGTCACCGAAGGCGGCCCAAGCTCGTACAGCGGGAGGCCAACTAAGCCTCCGCGAGATTTCTTGCTCTGTCGAACTGCTTCCACTGTTGCGCCTGCGCCAGCTCGTATACTCTCATCAGGGCTATCTGGACGCATCCTCACGTCGCATCGACGTCGATTGCTACGATCGTCACAGCCGCTTCGTGGGCGCCTACTATCAGGATGGCCAAGGGATCGAGGAGATGATCGGCGGGGTCCGGTTGATCCTGGCCGAAGGCGAACCCAACGGGGCAGCCCTGGACGAACTGTTAGCGCAAGAGCGTCATCCCGTCCCTGATCCACGCAAACGTGCTTATGCCGCCCAGGAGCAGATGGACTTCGACGAAGTCGTGAGTTGGTCAAGAGAGTCCGGCCGCCAGCTGGTTGAGTTCGGCCGCCTCGTCATTCATCCTGACTGGCAGAAAAGCAAATTCGGGCCACACCTGGTTTACGCCATTTACGGTCTGGCGCTGATCAACGGCATAGACTTGGGCTTGGCCCTGATTCCGTCGCGGCTGTTGGGCTTTTATGCGCGCTGTGGCTGCCGCTTGCTGGAGCGTCTGGGCTCGATCCACTACATGAAGCATGAGGTCGTTCCGATCGCGGTCGATCTGCGAGCCTTGGGGGACGGCCAAAGAGAGGCTGTGAGCGCGGCGGAAGCCATGCGAAACTCCGGCTCGTGGACCGTTCCGCTGCATGACCGTCAGGCTTCCGCGTAACCCAACGAAAATCGCTGGTGCTCTGCCGCTCAATGCCCCTCGAACGACATCAGCGTTCGCACCGGCACGTCCATCGCCCGCAATTTGGCCGCGCCGCCGAGGTCCGGCAGGTCAATGATGAAGCAGGCCGCCACCACATTGGCACCGATCTGGCGCATCAGCTTCACCGCGCCCTCGGCGGTGCCGCCGGTCGCGATCAGGTCGTCAACCAGGATCACGCGCTCGCCGGGAAGGATGGCGTCGGCATGCATTTCCATTTCGTCGAGGCCGTATTCCAGCGAATAGGCGATCCGCACCGTGGTGTGCGGCAGCTTGCCTCTTTTCCGGATCGGCACGAAGCCGGCCGAGACTTGGTGCGCCACCGCGCCGCCGAGAATGAAGCCGCGCGCCTCGATGCCGGCGACCTTGTCGATCTTGTTGCCGGCCCAGGGCTGCACCAGTTCGTCGACCGCGCGGCGAAAGGCGCGGGCGTCGCCGAGCAGCGTGGTGATGTCCCGAAACAGAATGCCCGGTTTCGGGTAGTCCGGAATGGTACGGACGGAGGCTTTCAGGTCGTTTTCAAAATTCATCGGTTTTCTCTTTTCTCCCTTTCGTCATTGCGAGCGCAGCGAAGCAATCCAGAAACACCGGGGAAGGATGGATTGCTTCGTCGCAAATGCTCCTCGCAATGACGTCCCCTCAATAGTTGACCGGCACGCCGAGCCGGAACGCGTTCTCCACGATACGTAACCCCACTTCGCCGCCGAGCGACATCAGCGATTCCGGGTGAAACTGTACCCCGCCGACCGGCAGGCTCTTGTGCTCGATCACCATGGCGACGCCGTCCTCGGTGCTCGCGGTCACGGCGAGCACCTCCGGCATGCTGTCGCGCTCGACATAGAGCGAATGATAGCGGCCGATCACGATCTCGCTGGGCAGGTTCTGCATCAGCCGCCCGCCGTTGACCTGGACCTGCGACGGCCGGCCATGCGCCGGCTGGCCGAGCTGGCCGAGTTGCCCGCCGAAATATTCGCCGATCGCCTGCACGCCGAGGCAAACGCCGAAGATCGGCAGTTTCTTGCCGAGCGCAGCGTCGATGGTTTTGGCGATTGCAAAATCCTCCGGCCGGCCCGGCCCCGGCGACAGCACCAGCAGGTCCCAGTTCTTTTGCTTGAGCATATCCAGCGCATGAACGTGCCGCACCACAGTGACGGTGGCGCCGACCTGACGGAAATAATCCGCCAGCATATGCACAAAACTGTCGTCGTGGTCGATCAGCAGCACCTGCTTGCCGCTTCCGGTGGCATCGGGTGCGAACGCCGACAGCGGTTTTGGCGGATCGCCGCGCAGCGCCTGGAACAGCGCCGCCGCCTTGACCTGGCACTCGCGGTCCTCGGCGGCAGGATCGGAATCAAACAGACAGGTGGCGCCGACCCGCACTTCGGCGAGACCGTCCTTCATCCGGATCGTGCGGATGGTCAGCCCGGTGTTGATGCTGCCGTCGAAATTGACGGCGCCGATCGCGCCGGCATACCAGCGCCGCGACGAACGTTCATGATCCTCGACGAACTGCATCGCCCACAATTTCGGGGCGCCGGTCACGGTCACCGCCCAGGCGTGGGTGAGGAACGCATCGAGCGAATCGAAACCCGGCCGCAGCATGCCCTCGACATGATCGACGGTGTGAAACAGTTTTGAATAGGTCTCGATCTGGCGCCGCGCGAGAACTTTGATCGTTCCCGGCACGCAGACGCGCGCCTTGTCGTTGCGGTCGACGTCGGTGCACATGTTGAGTTCAAATTCGTCCTTCTCCGAATTCAAGAGTTGCCGAATTTGTTCGGCATCGCCGATTGCATCGACGCCGCGCGCGATCGTGCCGGAGATCGGACAGGTCTCGACACGCCTACCGTCGGAGCGCACGAACATCTCGGGCGAGGCCGACACCAGGAATTCGCCGTCGCCGAGATTCATCAGCGCGCCATAGGGCGACGGATTGATCCGGCACAGCCGCTGAAATACTTCGGCAGGCGTTCGCTCGCAGGGCTCTGCGAACAATTGACCCGGCACCGCCTCGAACAGATCGCCGCGCGCGAACGCTGCGCGCGCGGTCTCCACGGTGGCCTGGTATTCGCCGGGCGCGTGATCGGAAAATCCCTGGCGCGGCGTCTTGGCGTAGACGCTTTCAGGCGTATCGCGCGGCAGGCCCTCGGTGGATTTGCCCTTCCAGGCAAAATCGTAGCTCAACATCACGCCGCGCCCGGTGGCGCGGTCATAGGCCAGCAGCCGATCGGGTACGTAGAGCACGATGTCGCGCTGGTCCTTTTCGCGGGCGCGCTTCTCGACGAGGTCCTCGATCTGGAACACGAGGTCGTAGGCGAAGGCGCCGAACAGGCCGAGCAAGGGATCGTCATTGGCGCCGAATGCGGCCACGAGATCACGCACCAGCGACATCACGCTGGCGCGGCGGGTGCGCTGATCCTCGTCGACAGGAGCTGCGGCACGCACGATATGGCCGGCAAGGCGCGAGGCGTTTTTCTCGGTGACGACGACGCAGGGCTCGCGCAAGGCATCGCCGATGAAGGCGATCAGCACATCACCGCGCGCGTTCAGGGCCTGCAAGGTAAACTCGGCCCCCCGGGTTTCCAGCCGCAGCGGCGGATCGGAAAAGCCAAGGTCAAAGCTTTCGTAGCGGCCCGGCACCGTGGTGCCCGAAGACAGCACCACGCCGGGCCGGCGGTCGAGCAGATCGATCAGGTCGTCGAGCCGGTTGGCGCCGCCGGAAAACTGTTCCACCGAGCGGGTCACCGCAAGCCCGCCACGGGTGCGGTATTCGTACCTCGCCGGCAGGGAGAAGGCTGTCCTGTTCATGGCATCCTCTTACGAAACTTGCCGAGGGAACGCCACACAGGACAAACGAAAAGGCCGTCGCGCTGCGATGACGGCCTCGAACGATTGGGGAAAATGAAATCGCACCGGCCACCTCGTTAGGAGGTGCGCCACCACAGGCGGGTATTGCGGACGACGGTGCTCATGGGCAACGTAAACACCAGGACCGGAGCGGCCGTCAAGCAGGGATTGCCGCCGTCTGGCCCAATGGATTGCCGTTTTAGGACGCATCTTTTGGTGTGAAAGGCCGAAAATATGCGTAGGATTTGGTCCCAAGACCTCAGGAAAACGGGAGGCGCGCGATGACGGTGCAGGCTCTGGGATATGCAGGTTTCGGCTCGTCCGAGCTGGAGGACTGGCGGCAGTTCGGCACCGGCCTGGTAGGCCTGCAGGCGGTGGAGCGCGGCAATTCGCTGCTGGCGTTCCGGATGGACGATCGCAAGCAGCGCATCGTCATCGACCGTTCGCTGCCGGACGGCGCGCGCTTCTTCGGCTGGGAAGTCGCCGATGCCGCGGCGCTGGAGGCGCTGGCCGCCCGGTTGGAGGCGGCCCAGATCCAGGTCACCGCCGAGCCGCAGACGCTGGCGGACGCCAGGCGTGTGCATGCCTTGATCTCGTTCAGCGATCCCGCCGGCAACCGGCTCGAGGCGTTTTACGGCCCGGAGATCGACGACACCCCGTTTCTCCCGGGCCGCTCGATCTCGGGATTCCGCACCGGTCCGCTCGGCCTTGGACATGCCGTGCTGACGGTCGAGAACATCGATCCCATGATGTCGTTCTATGTCGACGTGCTCGGCTTCGGCCTCTCCGATTACATCCTGAAACCGTTCCGCGCTTTCTTTTTTCACGTCAACGCGCGGCATCATTCGCTGGCGCTGATCGAGACCGGCAAGAACGGGATGCACCATCTGATGATGGAATTGTTTTCGCTCGACGATGTCGGCCAGTGCTACGACATCGCGCTGACACAAGAAGAGCGCGTCAGCGTCACGCTCGGCCGCCACACCAACGACCTCATGACCTCGTTCTACTGCAAGTCGCCGTCCTCCTTCATGATCGAATGCGGCTGGGGCGGCCGCGAGATCAACCCGGCGAACTGGCAACCGGTCGAGATGCATGACGGCCCGAGCCTGTGGGGCCATGAGCGGGTCTGGCTGCCGGAGAAGGACCGCGAGGTCGCGCGCGAGATGCGAATGCGCGCCGCTGCCTCCGGCCTGCGCGCCCCGGTGCAGGTGATGGAGGGGAATTACAAGCTGATGCCGGGGACATGCCCGTGGTGGGATGGGGTGAGCGAGGCTGGCGGATAGGTTTTGCTTTGGGCGAGACGATCGTCATTGCGAGCGAAGCGAAGCAATCCAAGCCGTTCGCTCTGCAAACGTATGGATCGCTTCGTCGCAAGCGCTCCTCGCGATGACGAAGCACTTCACCCCAAATGCTTCTTGAAAAACTCGGTCGCCCGGCCCCAGGCCAGTTCCGCCGACGCGCGATCGTGCACCGACAGGCGCTGCTCGTTGCCAAAACCGTGCTCGGCGTCATAGCGGAAAATCTCGAGCGACTTGCCGGCGGCCTTCATGCCCTTTTCGAAGGTGTCGACCAGGGCCGGCGTGCACCAGTCGTCCTTGGTGGCGAAATGCGCCTGCAGCGGGATTTTGACGTCTGCGGGCTTGGCCGCCTGTTCCGGCGGGATACCGTAGAACACCACGCCCGCGGCAAGCTCCGGGATTTTGGTGGCGCCGATGATGGTCACGGCGCCGCCGAGGCAGAAGCCGGTCAGCCCGACCTTGGCGCCGTTCCTGGCGAGGTATTGCGCGGCGCCGCGCACGGTCTGGGTGGTGGCGTCCATGAAGTCGAGCGAGTTCATCTCTTTTCCGGCGGCATCGGTGTCGTGATAGGGCACGACCTTGCCCTTGTAGAGATCGGGCGCCAGCGCGTCGAAGCCGGCCAGCGCGAAGCGGTCGCACATGCCCTTGATCTGGTCCTGCAGCCCCCACCATTCCTGGATCACGACCACGCCCGGCGCGTTGCCGCGCGCGGCGTTGGCGAGATAGCCACCGGCGTCCTTGCCGTCGGGACGCTTGAAGGTGATGTTGGTGCCCATGGGGATCCTCCGTGATTGTCTCGAGGGGAGATTGGCGGCTATTTTGTCCGCTGTGCGGGCGGGATGCAATCGGTTAGCGAGAGCATGATGGTCTCGCCGCACACACAATCGTCATCCTGAGGAGCGGCGTCTTCGCCGCGAAGGATGGGTCGCAAGCATCCTTCGAGGCTCGCAAGGGCTCGCGCCTCAGGATGACGGTGTGCGTGGTTTTACAAAACAAAAAAGCCCCCGTTGGGGGCTTTTTTCAAATTCACGTCATCGTCACAGAGGTCAGTGCGCGTCGGCCCAGACCTTCTTCTTGGTGAAATACATCAATCCCGCGAACAGGATCAGGAACACGAACACCTCCAGGCCCATCTGCTTGCGCGCCTCCATCTTTGGCTCGGCGGCCCACATCAGGAAGGTGGCGACGTCATGGGCGTATTGCGGCACGGTTGCCGGCGAGCCGTCGTCGAAGGTGACCTGGCCGTCGGAGAGCGGCGGCGGCATCTTGATGGCGTGGCCGGGGAAAATCTTATTGTAGTAGGAGCCGTCGGGAATGGTCACGCCGGCCGGGGGCTTGTCCTCGAAGCCGGTCAGGATTGCGACGATGTAGTTCGGGCCCTGCTCCTGGAACTGGGTGAAGAAGTCGAAGATGAACCAGGGAAAGCCGCGCTCATAGGACCGCGCTTTCGCGATCAGCGACAGATCGGGCGGCGCCGCGCCGCCATTGGCCGCGCGTGCCGCCTGCTCGTTGGGGAATGGCGGGGGGAAATAATCCGCCGGCCGGCCGGGCCGGTCGAACATCTCGCCCTGATCGTTGGGGCCATCCTTGACCTTGTATTCGGCCGCCAGCGCCGCCGCCTGCGCGTCCGAATAGCCGGGACCGCCGGGATCGGCGAGATTGCGGAACGCGATATAGTTCAGCGAATGGCAGGCCGAGCAGACTTCCTTGTAGACCTTCAAGCCGCGCTGCAACGCGCCGCGGTCGTATTTGCCGAACGGACCTGCGAACGACCATTTCTGCGAGACCGGCGTTTGATCCTCGGCGCGGGCGTTCTGCACGCTTCCCGCTAACAGGCTGCCGGCGAGCGCAAGCGCGATCACCGTGGATACCATCGGCGTGGTCTTGCTTCCGGTCTTCGCGAGGACGTCGTCTGCGATCGAATTCGGAACCGGCCGCGGCGTCTCGATCCGGCTGAGCAGCGGCAGCATGATCAGGAAATAGGCGAAGTAGCAGAAGGTCAGGATGCGGCCGGCGATCACATAGATGCCTTCCGGCGGCTGCGCGCCGAGATAGCCCAAAAGCACGCAGACCACGACAAAGATCCAGAAGAACTGCTTGGCCAGCGGACGGTATTTTGACGACCTGGTCTTCGCGGTATCGAGCCACGGCAGGAACGCCAGCAGCAGGATCGAGGAGAACATCACGACCACGCCGGCGAGCTTGTTCGGAATGCTGCGCAGCATCGCGTAGAACGGCAGGTAGTACCATTCCGGCACGATGTGCTGCGGCGTCACGCCGGGATTGGCGGGGATGTAATTGTCGGCGTCGCCGAGATAGTTCGGCATGTAGAAGATGAACCAGGCGAAGAAGATCAGGAAGCAGGAGACGCCGAACATGTCCTTGATGGTGGCGTAAGGCGTGAACGGCACGGTGTCCTTTTCGGTCTTCACCTCGACGCCGGCCGGATTGTTCTGGCCCGCGACATGCAGCGCCCAGACGTGCAGCGCCACCACGCCTGCGATCACGAACGGCAGCAAATAGTGCAGCGAGAAAAAGCGGTTCAGGGTCGGGTTGCCGACCGAATAGCCGCCCCACAACAGCGTCACGATGCTCTCGCCGAAATAGGGAATGGCCGAGAACAGATTGGTGATGACGGTGGCGCCCCAGAAACTCATCTGGCCCCACGGCAGCACATAGCCCATGAAGCCGGTCGCCATCATCAAGAGGTAGATGATGACGCCGAGGATCCACAGCACCTCGCGCGGCTCCTTGTACGAGCCGTAATAAAGGCCGCGGAACATGTGGATGTAGACGGCCAGGAAGAACATCGAGGCGCCGGAGGCGTGCATGTTGCGCAGCAGCCAGCCGTAGTTGACGTCGCGCACGATGCTTTCGACCGAGCGGAAGGCCATGGTGGCCTCGGGCGTGTAATGCATCGCCAGGATCACGCCGGTCAGGATCTGCAACCCGAGCATGAACGAGAGTATGGCGCCGAACGTCCACCAGTAATTCAGGTTGCGCGGCGTCGGATAGGCGACGAACGAGGAATGCGCAAAGCCCAGGATCGGCAGGCGCCGCTCGATCCACTTCAGGACGGGGTGGGTCGGCTGGTAGTCGGATGGTCCGCTCATGATGCGATCCCTGGGGAAGTAAAACGACGCGACGGGCTCAAGCTCTCGGATACCGATCCGCGAGGTCAGCCAATCTGGATTTTGCTGTCGGAAACGAATTGATAGGGCGGCACGGCCAGGTTGGCCGGGGCGGGTCCCTGACGAATGCGACCGGAGGAGTCGTATTGCGAGCCATGGCAGGGGCAGAAGAACCCGTCATAATTGCCCTCATAGGCGATCGGGATGCAGCCGAGATGGGTGCAGATGCCGATCACGACGAGCCAGTTATCATGGCCCTCCTTGACCCGGGACTGATCGGTCGCCGGGTCGGGCAGGCTCGCGACGGGGACGCTGCGGGCCTCGTCGACCTGCTTCTTGGTGCGGTTCATGATGTAGATCGGTTTTCCCCGCCAGAACACCTTGATGTCCTGCCCGGAGGCGATCGGTGCCAGATCGACCTCGATCGGCGCGCCGGCCGCGATCGTCGAGGCGTCCGGATTCATCTGCGAAACGAACGGCCAGAGCGAGAGCACTCCACCGACGGCGGCGGCAGCTCCGGTTGCAACAAAGAGGAAATCACGGCGTGTTGGATGATCCGCCGAAGACGCTGTCGTCACGATCCCAAACCCTTTCCCAAGCTGCAGCCGGTGGAACCGCCCCAGGCAACGCATTGACGACCCGGGGGAGGCTGCCGGCGCCCGCGACCCCCGCGGCGGCAAATGGACCGCTTTCCCCTGCCCCGGCGGGCGGAACCAGCAGTCCAGAATCGTTCTATTGGCACCCTTGCCGGACGAGCGCAAGCCCGCTATCGGCTGCCATGCGTGCAATGCACTAATTCCGCCCGGAGCGATGAATTATTTGAGAGATCGCGGGCTTGACCGAGCTACCAAAACGAAATGCAAATTGCGCTTTTCCAGCCCGACATCCCCCAGAATACCGGGACGATTCTGCGCCTCTGCGCGTGCCTCGATGTATCGGCCCATATCATCGAGCCCGCCGGTTTTCCGGTATCGGACCGGCATTTCCGCCGGACGGGAATGGATTATCTGGACCAGGTGAGCATCACGCGTCATGATTCCTGGCCAAAATTCGAGCAATGGCGCAAGCAGGGCAACTCCCGGCTGATCCTGTTCACGACCAAGGGGGTCAGTTCATATCTTGACTACCGTTTTGGCCCGGCCGACATCCTGCTGTTCGGGCGGGAATCAGCTGGTGTTCCCGACGATGTCGTCAATGCGGCGGATGCGCGGCTGGTGATCCCGATCAAGCCCCCCTTGCGCTCGCTCAACGTGGCGATGGCCGCGGCGATGGCGCTCGGCGAGGCACTGCGGCAAACAGCTTCCACAACCGGCGCAAACAGCTAGATTTCAGCAATGGACATCTCCGTGATCGAAGACCGCAAGGCGCGCGCCAGGACCTGGTTCGAGCGCCTGCGCGACGATATCTGCAGCGCGCTCGAGCAACTCGAAGACGATGCGCCGGCCTCGCTCTATGCAGGTGCCGCGGGCCGCTTCGCGCGCACGCGCTGGGACCGCACCGATCATACCGGCGAGAGCGGCGGCGGCGGGGTCATGAGCATGATGCGCGGACGGCTGTTCGAGAAGGTCGGCGTGCATTGCTCGACCGTGCATGGCGAGTTCGCCCCGGAGTTCCGGGCCCAGATTCCGGGCGCGGCCGACGACCCGCGCTTCTGGGCGTCCGGCATTTCGCTGATCGCGCATCCGCACAATCCGAACATCCCGGCCGTGCACATGAACACCCGCTTCGTCGTCACCACCAAAGCCTGGTTCGGCGGCGGTTCCGACCTGACGCCTGTGCTGGAGCGGCGCCGCACCCAGCACGACCCCGACACGGTTGCCTTTCATGCCGCGATGAAAGCCGCCTGCGGCGGACACAATGGGGTTGCCGACTACGAGAAATACAGGAAATGGTGCGACGAATATTTCTATCTGCCGCATCGCAAGGAGGCGCGCGGCATCGGCGGCATCTTCTACGACTGGCTCGACAGCGGCGACTGGGATTCCGACCTCGGCTTTACCCAGCAAGTCGGCCGCGCCCTCCTGAAGATCTATCCCGAGCTGGTCCGGCGCAATTTCGAGACGCCATGGACCGCGCAGGACCGCGAGGAACAGCTGATCCGGCGCGGACGCTATGTCGAATTCAACCTGCTGTACGATCGCGGCACCATCTTCGGCCTGAAGACCGGCGGCAATGTCGACTCCATCCTGTCGTCGATGCCCCCGGAAGTGAAATGGCCGTGACGACAATGCCACTGCCCCGCGCGATGCTGATCGACATGGACGACACCATCCTGTCGGCTTATGGGCGGCCCGAGATTGCGTGGAATATGATCACCGCCGAATTCGCCGGCGAGCTTGCGCCGGTACCATCACGACAGGCCGCCGCCGCGATCCTGACGTTCGCACGAAATTTCTGGGCAACGGCCGAACCGGCGTGGCGATTAAAGCTCGAGGAAGCGCGGCGCGTATCGGTGAAGGGCGGCTTTGCCGCGCTGGCCGCGAACGGCCATCCTCCCCTGCCCGACGATCTCGCGATCCGCATCGCTGACCGTTTCACTACCTATCGCGAGGAGGAGATGTTCGTGTTCCCCGGCGCGCATGACGCGATCGACGCGCTGAAGGCGCGCGGCGTGAAGCTCGCGCTGGTCACCAACGGCGCGGCCGGAACCCAGCGCGCCAAGGTCGAACGCTTCGCGCTCGCGCACCGCTTCGATCATATCCAGATCGAAGGCGAGCATGGCTTTGGCAAGCCGGACGAGCGCGCCTATCGGCACGCCATGCAGGCGCTTGGCGTCACCGCGTCCGAGACCTGGATGGTCGGCGACAATCTGGAATGGGAAGTCGAGGTGCCGCAACGCCTCGGCATCTATGCGATCTGGATCGACGTCCACGGCGAAGGTCTGCCGGCGCAATCTACGGTCAAGCCGGATCGCATCATCCGTTCGCTGACCGAGTTGCTGCCGGGTGAAGCAGCATGAAGGCTTTGCCGAGGCAAGGCTCGGCCCGGTTCGCGGTCCCAACCAAAAATATCGAAAACAACCCCATGCAAAGTAGCAGGCCGGGGCGCCGGGATGGACGATGCCAGCGACTGCATTTGACACGTCGGGCAAATCAGCGGCACTGATTTAGGGTGCGGAGACACGCGTGAATTCACTTCACCTCTCCCACCTTTTTGCGGGGGTCAAAGACGTTGGTCAACGTCCGCTTTGGTGCGGATTTCGGACTCAAGTCCGACATCGCATCACGTCCAAAAAGTGCCATGAACAGACGTGAAGTGTCCGCCATCTTCAACCCGTAGAAAGATTAAATAGTGTCCTCAAGCCAAAACCAACCCAAAAGGCCAGCGCGGCGGCGAACATGCCTATACAGAAAGTTCCAAATCCCGATAGCCACCACGTCGTCAGAGACCAACGGCTCTTGATGGCCCCGATAGCGAAGAAAACCATGCCAGTTGCGGCAACGCACGGGATCAGCCCGCCCGCCCAGAGATTAAGTCACAAGCGGGACCAAACCGCATAATGTGAACGCAGCAAACGTGCTGAGCGCTGCCAATGCCGGAGACTTCGGGGTCGGAGCAAGACCGTATTCTTCCACCACCATAGTCTTTGCCCAGCGGGATTCATCTGCTGTGATTACATCGACTATTGCCTCCAGGTTATCGCCCGAGAAGCCCTTGCCACCGAAGATCTGCCTGATCTCCTCCCGCTCGCCATCCGGAACAACGGCTATGTGCTTGCGCTCGACAGCTAGCAGACGATTATAATCATCCCGCTCGGCCTGAGTGCCGCTGTAATTGCCCGCCGCCATGGCGAACCCGTCGGCGACAAGATTGGCCAGGCCAAGAACAAGCACGACCTGTGAGGACAAGTCAGCGCCGACCACACTTGCGACTACAGCAAAAGTGGTCACGACTCCGTCTATCCCCCCGTAGATCCAGTCACGAAGATAGCTAATGCCGGGGTCCCGCGCGAGCCGGGCGCGAATTTCTTCTTTCGTGTGACTATGCTCCAGCTCAATCTCCACGTACCGCCCCCTTGATCGTATATTTTGAGGTCCGAACATCGCCAAAAGCGCAGTACGCCGCGGCCCTCTCGCTTCTTTAACGGTCTGACAAATTCTCCTGTACGCGTTTGATCCAGGTCAAGCTACTCGGGCAGTCGTTGCCTGCGATTTTGTGATTCGGTCGACAGACCTTTACTTCGCAGACCTACGAATCCTTCGCTTAGACTCGCCTGCGCTTGGCGGTGTCGAGCGCAAGGAACACCCGACTGGAAACAAGCCCCCTCCATCGGGAGTTCTTATTAGGCGGCCTCAGCTGCCCCAGCGCCGCGGCCGTTTCTTTTTGGCTGAGCGACTCGCGAACCGTTGAACGTACCACCCCATCGTGAATGATTGAGCAGCATAGCCGAGCGGTTCCACAGGGAAGGATGTTGTTCCGGTATGTCAGGCACCCCGGGCAATCCTCTCCGGGTCCGCCTCTATCTGTCGCGCACGTAGTTGGGGTTGAACCGGCAAACCGGAGAGGCATATTCGGAGATGGCCGATAAGTCCCGCCCACGCCTTCTTGACGTTAATGTCCGCGCCCTCCAACCAGATCGGTGGGAGTGGCAGGTTAGCGACGCCGGCGTTCCCCTTGCTCAAGGATTCGAGGCCACTCGCGAAACCACTCAAATCAAGGGTGATGACGCCCTGTTTCTTTTGCTATCCAAAGGTACGTGGTGACCGCGTCCGGGTGATACCAAAGATGTGTGGCACATTGGCGGACCTTTAAGCGATGGTGTGAGTTGAAGCCTTGACTGGGACGATCGGAAGCCAGGAGCTTGGCTGTGAGCGCAATTCCTCTTCACCTTCAAAGACGCTTCGAGCAGAGATGGGCGACCAGATTTGTCCCGCCGGTTGCGTCGGTCGCGCCCAAAAGCACCAGCTTGAAACGCCGCGTTCGCAATTCGCCGTTGCCGGCAACAGCCGAACAAAAGCCCGCCGGGTTGAGTTCAGTGGGCTCGCGATCTGCACCTAGTACCCCGTTTTGTACCCCGTTTTCTTAGAAAGTGAGTCGTAATTCAAGGTGTAGACTGCGGACAGCTAAGATTTTCAATCCAATGGTCGCGGGTTGTCATCGTTATGCACCGAGTCCCGAAACGTTCCTATGTCGTTAGGGCGGCACTACGGGAGAACAAAAGGGACCCGTCGTGATCGGATCAAACAAAACCCCGTCCGAAAGGGGGGCATCGAGGCGGGGCAAGTTCCAGCGCGCTTGTCAGCGTCATAAAGCCACGAGAGGTGCCGCAGTTTAGGCAGGCTTCGCTTTGCGGCTGATCCCTTCGCGCTCCGCGATGACGGTCTGATAGAGCCCGATGAAACGTGTGCGCTTGCTCCAGCGGAAGTCCGTAGCGCTCGATCCAGCGAGCTCTTGAATCTCGCCTGACCACATTGCGAGGGCGAACGGCTCAAGCCAAGCAAAAACCCGTTTCATCACCGGCTTAAGGGGATGCCAACGATGCGGCCGGTGGTAATCGACGAAGATCGCTTTGCCGCCCCGCCGCACTAAGCCCAGCATGGCTTTTACGACCTGCACCTTCACGTCGTCCGGCACTTCGTGAAGTAGAAAAAAGCAGGCGACTGCGTCAAATTCCCCTCGTTCCGGATCGACCGCATTGCCGCATGCCACCTGAACTTGCGACAGACCTGCGAGTTTCTGCCGGGTTAAAGTGACCTGGAGCGGAGCAATATCGCGGACCTCGAGACGGCCATGCCGACCGATCTGCTCGGCGAGTTGACGGGAGAAGCTGCCATAGACCGCGGCCGGCTGAAAGATGCGATCACCCGGCTTCACCGCAGTCAGGACATCCCGGATCAACCGCTGCGCATTTCCCCAGAGAATGGCCTGGACCACGACCTGGCGATCCAGGAATCCGGTTAGCCAGGGCGTGAGGTAGGCCCAGGCATAAACGTCACGGAGATAGTCGGGTATCGGATTCGCGGTCAGCGGTGATGAGGATAGGTCGAGCAAGGCCTTTCCCCCAGGACGAGCGGAATGGGTTGCCAGGTCGGTCAAAAGCCGATGGCCAGCAGCAACGAGGCGGTCACCAGCGTCAGCAGGCCTGCGACGCCATACGTCACGAGGCGCAACAGCCGCGGCTTGCCGGCGCGCATATCCTTGAGGGTTAGAAACATACGTTCGGCCCCGTGCCAAACGAACAAGGCGATCACCGCCAAAACCACCAGCTTTCCGAGCGGGTGACGCGCGAAGGCGAGCACATGGGGAAAATCGCCGAAGGTTGCCGGCAATCCCCAGCCATGCGGGATCATGAATCCGGTTAGGATGATCAGTGCCGGGCCGAACAGTGCCGACAACATGCCGCCGGCACCGAACAGTAGCCAGAAGACCGGCGCAGCGGACCGTTTCGGCGCCGTGTGATTAATGGGTCTCAAGACATGGCCCCTATGGCGACGACGACAACCAGCAGAGCGGCAGAACAGACCAAGGCAATCAGCAGCCCCATCGCGGTCACTTGTCGCTGCGGCAGTTGCCGGCCTCGCAGGATCAGCTTCGGCATGGTTTTGGGCAGGATCTCGAACCAGGTCACCACGTGCCAAAGCACCGCGGCGAGCAGAACCGCATGGACCACGAAGGACCAATCGCTGGCGAGGATCCGCCGGTAGACCGCATAGGCGTCCTGCCCCCGCCACAGGCAGAACAGACCCACCAGCAGGATCGCGCCATACACCGCGACGGCGACCCCGGACAGTTCCCGCACGGTATAGGCGCGATAGGGCTTATGAGCCCACCAATGGCGCGGCTGCAGGCGATGGAACGGGCGTCGCTCGCTCATGGCTGTTCTCGCCGAACATAACGCAAGAAGAAATCAAGCGCGCTGTTGGTCTTGTTCTGATTGATGGCGTTGGCTGGGTCGACCTGTTTTGGACAGACCTCGGAGCAGACGCCAACCGCGGTGCAGGCCCATACCCCGTCTTCCCCGTGGATCCGGTCCAGCCGGAATTGTTGTCCGCCATCGCGCGAGTCACCATTATATCGTTGCAGCAGGGCCATTGCGCCAGGACCGATGAAATCGGGATTAGCTCCGAACTGTGGACAGGCGGCATAGCACAACATGCAATTGATGCAGTCGCTGAAGGATTCATACGATGTCATTTGCGCGGGTGTCTGCAGATAGGTGCCGTCCTCGATCGGCTTCGGCACCTTTGGCATGAGGTAGGGATAGATGCTCTCGATCTTCTTGACGAAATCGCCCACGGTCACCACAAGGTCGCGCTCGATCGGGAAATTCTGCAGCGGCTCGATGACTGCGGCGTTGGGGGTGAGGTCGCGGACAAAGGTATTGCAGGCCAGTTTCGGCTCGCCATTAATCATCATGCCGCAGCTGCCGCAGATCGCCATACGGCACGACCAACGGAACGACAGGCTGCCATCCTGCGTATCCTTGATGGATTGCAACGCCTGCAGAACCGACATGTCATCGGTGTAGGGCACGCGATAGCTGACAAAGACCGGCTCGGCATCCGAAGCGGGGCGGTAGCGCAGCACGCGCAGTTCGATGGTCTTCGAACTGGCAATGGTATCAGACATGCGCAGGATCCTTAGGGGCTGGTGGACGCCCGCCCTTTGGGGACACGTCCTTGCTTGCGGCCTCTTCGTGCTCGCCCAGCGCACCATAAGCGCGCTGACCCGGAGGCGACTTGGTGATGGTTACCGGCGCGTAAGTGATATGGGGAGTGTCGGCACTCCGATAATGTGCGAGGCTGTGACGCAGGAAATTGGCATCGTCGCGCTGCTCGAAACCGTCCAGACGCTGGTGAGCACCGCGGGATTCGGTGCGTGCCAAACCCGAATGTGCCATCGCCTGAGCAACGTCCAGCTGGAAGCCGAGTTCTATGGCCGTGATCCAATCGGTGTTCCAGGCGCGCGACTTGTCTTCCAGCGTGATCCCTGCATAGCGCTTTCGAAGTTCCGCCAACGTGTCGCAGGTGTTTTGCATCTCCGGTCCAAGCCGATAGATGCCGCAGCCCTTTTCCATGCTGGCTCCCATCTCGGCCCGCAGCACTGCATGGCGCTCGCCGGCGCCTTTCTGGTCCAGCAACGCCAACGCCTTGGCCGCCACGTCAGCCGCCTGGTCCGATCGGCGGGCGGCCGAGCTGCCCCGCGCAAATAGGGCTGCCTGCTCGCCGGCAACACGGCCGAATACGGAGAGCTCGGCGAGCGAGTTTGATCCCAGCCGGTTGGCACCATGGATGCCGACACTGGAGCATTCGCCGGCGGCAAACAAACCGGCAAGCGGCGAGGCGGTGCGGATATCCACCAAGATGCCGCCCATCGTGTAATGCACAGCGGGACGCACCGGAATCGGCATTGTCGTCGCGTCGACACCCATGAATTGTTTGGCCAGATCGCAGATCAGGGGCAGCCGTTCCTTGATCCGGGCGCTCCCGATGTGGCGCAGATCAAGCAACACCGCTTCGCCCTGCGGCGTGGTGAGAGTACGACCCTTGCGCTGCTCGTGCCAAAACGCCTGACTCAGACGGTCGCGCGGTCCCAGCTCCATGTATTTGTTACGTGGCTTAGCCTCGGCTGGCCCCAACCCGTAGTCCTGCAGGTAACGATTGCCATCCTTGTTGAGGAGGAACGCGCCTTCGCCGCGGCACGCCTCGGTGATCAGAATGCCGGTGCCGGGCAGGCAGGTCGGATGGTACTGAACGAATTCCATGTCACGTAGCGGCACGCCGTGTCGGTAGGCCAAAGCCATGCCGTCACCGGTAACGATGCCGCCATTGGTATTTTGCCGGAACACCCGGCCGGCACCGCCAGTCGCAATCACTACGGCGCGGGCATGGATGGCGGCGAATTCACCGGTGGAAAGCGAGAGCACCACCGCACCCTGGGCGCGGCCGTCTTCGGTCAATAGATCGACGCAGAAATGTTCGTCGAAGCGTCTGATAGAGGGGAACCTAGTGGAGGTCTGGAACAAGGTGTGAAGAATATGGAAGCCGCTGCGATCGGCGGCGAACCACGTGCGCTCGATTTTCATCCCGCCAAATGCGCGAACGTTAATGTGGCCATCCGGCTTGCGGCTCCACGGGCAACCCCAATGCTCGAGCTGCACCATTTCCGGCGTGCAATGTTCGACGAAATATTCGACGACGTCCTGTTCGCACAGCCAGTCGCCGCCTGCGACGGTGTCATTGAAGTGGTTGTCGAGGCTATCATGGTCCTGCACCACGCCGGCCGAGCCGCCTTCCGCCGCAACCGTGTGGCTGCGCATTGGATAGACCTTGGAGACCAGGGCGATAGTCGACTCCGGAGCGGACTGCGCGGCGGCGATCGCGGCCCGCAGGCCGGCGCCGCCAGCGCCGAGGATCAGGATGTCGGCATCAAAATGGTCCATCGTGGTCCGCTCAGATCAGAAAAAGCGAGATCGGCACGCCGACCAGCAGGAGAACGACCGCTGGCAGGCGTGATTTCCATCCGCTGGATGTCAACTCGTGACAGTCAGAACTTCGCCGCGGCGTTCTGGACTGAAGCGAATGATGACGACGATTGCAACCGCGATAACGCCTGCCACCACCGCGAGCGCGAAACTATAATTGTCGCCCGAAGACTCGGCGAGCTTGGCTTGGAACGGTCCATTGTAGGAAGCGAGGAAATTGCCGGCTTGATAGACGAAGCCCGGCAAGGTCGCGCGCACCGCGCCCGGCGAGATTTCATTCAGATGCGCCGGAATAACGCCCCAGGCGCCTTGCACACTGATCTGCATAACGAAGGCGCCGAGCGCCAGCATGAACGGGGTCGATGAATAGGCCCAAAGCGGCAGAGCCGGGAGCGCGATGAGCGCGGCGACGGTGATGGCGTTGACCCGGCCGATTTTCTCCGAAACGAAGCCGAAGAACAGGCCGCCGACGATCGCGCCGAGGTTGGCCACGATCGTAATCCAGCTGACGGTTGCGCTATCGAACGCATGCTGCTTTTGCAGGAATGTCGGATAGAGGTCTTGTGTGCCATGGCTGAACAGATTGAAGCACATCATCAACACGACCGCATAGAGTGCGACGCCCCAATTCGAGCGCAGCGTTTCCATCAGTTTAGGCTTAGGGGCGTCCTTTCTTTCGGCAAAGGCCGGAGATTCCGGTACATGCGCGCGAATAAAAAGGACTATGAGCGCGGGTAGTACGCTGAGGAGGAACATCGCGCGCCAGCCTATGGTGAAATCGCCGATATTCGCTTTATATAAAAGGCCATAGGCGATCGAGGCGAGCAGATAACCAAAGGGATAACCACATTGCAAAATGCCAGAAACGAAGCCCCGCGCTTGTGGCGGAATTGCTTCCATTGCAAGTGCGCTACCGAGACCCCACTCGCCACCCATCGCTATTCCAAACAAGGCGCGCAGCGCTAGAAAGGCCCACAGAGTTGGCGCAAAGGCGGCAAGAGCGCCGATGACAGAGTAGGAGACGATGTCCAGCATAAGAATTGGCTTGCGCCCGAAACGATCGCCGAGGCGGCCGAAAATGAATGCGCCGATGAAGCGCATGGCGAGTGTAAGAAAAACCGCGTAAGCGACGTCTGAAACCTTGACGTCGAACTCCTTAGCGATGTCTCCCAACAAGAAGACGAGCAGAAAGAAATCAAAAGCATCGAGCATCCAGCCCAGGAATGCGGCGAGAACGGTCTTCTTTTGAGTGCTCGTTAAAATGACGACTACTCGTCCCAAGTCTTCCATAAATGGTCGCCCATTTCGGCGTCAGATTGCGTGCCGAGGGCTGGGCGGCGGTGGATAATCATGGCGCATTAAGAGGCCGCCTTACTGGTCAATAGTGCTCAGTTCTGGAAATAGGATGCCCCGGCGCACTGCGGCTCCCACCTCGAGGCTAATATTCGATCAGCATCAACCGCGAGCGCCGGTTGCTTGGAGGCTGCTGATGTCCGAGTTGGGTTCATTTGCGTCATTTTGACCGTGGTCCGGCCACTTCCGGTCTACCCCGATCAACGGACTTCATCAGACCGACCCGGTTGGTCCGTTTGGTGCCAATAGGCGCCATGCCCTCGCATTTGAAATAAAAGAGGCCGCCAACTGAACCCGGTCGTTTCCAGGCTCTCTGACCTCATACCCGCGTAACGGCTTCGCCGTTATCGCTGGAGGAGCAAGCCATCGCCCCAAGGGCGATGGCTTGCGTCTCGAAGGATGGCGGCTTGCACGGCCATCGCCCGCGGCCATCCTTCGAGACGCATCGCTCATGCGATGCTCCTCAGGATGAGGTTCGGGGACGATGCCGATATGAGTCGAACGTCGAAATCGTTGAACTAGAACAAACTCCGCAGCGCCGACGATATCATCACCACGCCGCCTATGATGACGGCGACGTCGAGGATCGCGGTGTGGATATGCACCGGCATGCGTTCGACGAAGGCTCGCGCGAAAAACGCTCCCGGAAACGAGATCGCACCGATCAGGAGTGCGAAGGCGAGCACCTGCGCGGTGACCACGCCGGCCAGGCCAAACACCGAAATCTTGATCAGGCTGGTGACGACCGAGATCACGGCGTCGGTGGCGATCACCGCGGCGCCTTGAAGCCCCGCCGCCATCAGCAGCGACAACAGGATCACGCCGGAGCCCGAGGTGCCGCCGACCACGACGCCGTATCCGACCGCGCCGAGACCAAGCCCGGTATCGCCGATCCTGATATCGCGGCGCCTGGCCAGGCGGCGCAGCGGCACGCTCGATATCAGCATGGCGCCGATCACCAGCGCCGCGCCGGAATTCGTCAGCCGCGTATAGCCGTAGGCGCCGAGCGCGGTCGAAAGCGCGCCCGCCACGATGACGATCACCGCGCGACGGCGGTCGGCATAGCGCAGATAGGCGGCCATGCGGCTGAGATTGGTGAAGATCGCCGAAATGGCGATGATCGGCACCACCGGTTCTGCGCCGATCAAGGGCACCAGCACCAGCGGCATCAGCGCGCCGGTGCCGTAGCCGGCGAGCCCGCCGATGACGGAGGCAAACAGCGCCACGCCCGCGACCAGCAGGAGTTGCAACAGCGAGATATCGGCAAAGCCCGAAAGGATATTCACGGCCGGATGTCGCGCGTGTATCGCGTTACGGCCTGATCGGCAATGGCCTTCAGCGCGGCCTCATCGAGCGGAAATTCCGCCGCGAGCCAGGCGTCTTCGGCGAGCGCCAGCACTTGCCCGAGCGCCGGGCTTTCGGCCATGCCGCGCGCGATGAAATCGGCGGCCTTCAGCGGAAATTTCGGCGCGCTCCAGCGCTCCGGCAAGGTCGCAAGCATTTGCCACCGCGCGCCATCGCCGTCGCCGCCGGCCCGCGCCCAGGCCAGCATCAGCCGGTCGCGATAGCGCTCCGCACCGAGCCGGTAGAGCCTGCGCCGCGCGGTCGCCTCGTCCATTCCGGCGAGCCGCCACCAGCGATGGCCCATCGAATCCAGCGCGCGGGCCTCGGCATTGCTCAGCCGCATCCGTGCCGCGAGGCGTCTCGCATCCTCGGTGACGGCGACCGCGAGCGCGCCGAGCCTTCGAACCGGGTCCGGCTTCAGTCCCATCCGCCGCTCGGCTGCGACCATCGCCGCAAACGGCCCGGTATAGGCGACGCCGCCGAGGATCGTCTGCAGCAAGCCGCCATCCGCCATCGCGATGGTCGCGCCGGCCGCGCCATCGGCGATCATCAGCTTCATCATCTCCATGCGCACCCGTTCGGCGGACAAAGTGGCAAGGCCGGCGCGCGCGGCGATACAGGCGAGATAGCCGGCGCGATCGGGCTCGCCCGCGCCGAAGGCGGCATGGATGCGAAAGAACCTGAGGATGCGCAAATAGTCCTCGGCGATCCGCTGGGCAGCGTCGCCGATGAAGCGCACGCGTTTGCCGGCAATGTCCGCAAGCCCGCCGACGTAATCGTATATGGCGCCATCGGCGTCGACCGACAGGCCGTTGATGGTGAAGTCGCGCCGCTCGGCATCGACGACCCAGTCGCGGCCGAACGCCACCTTGGCCTTGCGCCCGAACGTCTCGGTATCCTCGCGCAGGGTCGTGACCTCGAACGGCTGCGCGTCGAGCACCAGCGTCACGGTGCCATGCTCGATGCCGGTCGGCACGCTCTTGATGCCCGCGGCCCTGGCACGGCGGACCACTTCGGTGGGCGGCGCGGTGGTCGCGATATCGATGTCGCCGATCGGAATCCCGAGCAGCGCGTTGCGGACCGCGCCGCCGACCACGCGCGCCTCCTCGCCGTCGCCGTTCAGGAGTTTCAGCACGCGGGCGGACGGACCGGATCTGAGCCAGGGCGCGTCCAGCACCCGCGCGTCGCTCATTTTTCAACTCCGGGAACGAATTTGCCATTCACGATGTGCGCCGGAACGTAGGTCGAATTCGGCGACGCGCCGGAAAATTCCGCGAGCAGGACGAGACTGGCGATCACCAGCAGCAGCGCGCCGATCAAGAGTTTGGCGATGACATGCAGCGGCCACGACGACTGCACGATCAGCCCGGAACGGGTCGCCAGCAGGAACAGCACATAGACCGCGAACGGGCTCAGGAAAACCAGGACCTCGGTGAGGGCCGGACGGATCATGACAGGCAGATCCGCTCGTACAGCACCCGCAGGATTCCCGCGGTCGCGCCCCAGATATAGCGTTCCGCGAACGGCATCGCGTAGTAGGAGCGCTCCATGCCGCGAAATTCCCGCGTGTGCGTCTGATGATTGGCCGGGTCCATCAGGAACGCCAGCGGCACCTCGAAGGCGTCATCGACTTCCGCTTTGCTGATGAGCAGCTCGAAGCCCGGCCGCACCCGCGCCACCGTCGGCAGGATGCGAAACCCGAAACTGGTGCCGTAGAGATCGAGATAGCCGATCGGCTCGATGAACTCGCGTTTCAATCCGACCTCTTCCTCGGCCTCGCGCAGCGCGGCGGCGAGCGGTGAGGCATCGGTGGCGTCGATCTTGCCGCCGGGAAAGGAAATCTGGCCGGCATGCTCGTTGAGCTGGGCCGAGCGCTGCGTCAGCAGTACGGTCGGCTGCGGACGGTCGACCACCGGAATCAAGACCGCGGCGGGGCGAACCGGCTGCTCGCGCGCGACGATCTCCAGCATGCGGTCGTTGCCGCGATCGCCGCTCCTCGGGATGATGTTGGGGTCGACGAGACCGGGCGGGACGTCGAAATTGAGCCGCGCGCGGGCGCGGGCGAAAAATTCCGCCGCGCTGATCGCAGCCGGATCGGTCTTCAGCATCGGTCCGTTCAAAGCGCGCCCCTCACCTGCTCCGCATCGGCCATTGCAAAAAACTCCCCGCCCGATGCGACGCCGAACATCCTGGCACCATCGACCACCCGCTCCTCGCCCATGTCAACCAGATCGTAGTAGAGCGCGCGGGTAACCTTGGCCCACAGGTCGGCGCGAACGTGGAGATACGGCGTCAATCCGCCGTCGGCGGCCGCCTCGAAGCGCAGGCGGTGGGCGGCGTCGCACGTCACCCAGTCGTCGACATTGGTCCGGAAGGAAAGCAGAGGGCCGCGATCATCGCTTTCCCTGACCATCTCGACCGCGAGGAACGGCGCATCGTCGACGCGGATGCCGACCTTCTCCACCGGTGTCACGAGAAAGTGCTTGCCGTCCTCGCGCTTGAGGATGGTCGAAAACAATCGCACCAGCGCCGGCCTTCCGATTGGCGTGCCCAGGTAAAACCACGTACCATCGCTGGCGATTCGCATGTCGAGATCGCCGCAGAACGGCGGATTCCACAGATGCACCGGGGGCAGCCCCTTTCCGGCAACGCTGTCGTTCGCAGCGTCCTTGGCGGCAGCCGTCAGCCCTTCAAGGCCTTGTTGCGTGGTCTGCCCTTGCTTCGCCATGGTTTGCCCTGACTCTGACCGCCGAAAATTGGCACGATTGGTGCAAGTCTTCGACGTGTGTCCTCGACGAGTTCCGCCCGTAATATAACGGATCAAGTCGCCACATCGTGATGCCGTTCATACCCCGAAATGCCGATAATGTGGGGATAGTTTAATTCAACAAATACATGGCCTTCGCATAAGTTTAGCATGGGGTTCATGGCAGGACGACGCAATCGGCGGCGTCCAAGACGAGCTTGAAGTCGAAGGATCGGGTCGAAGGAGAACTCATCAATGGCTGGCGCAGAAGGTGTCGAAAAACTCGAGGACGTGATCGTCCGCTCGGCAGAACAGGTCGCCGGACAAATCCGCGCCGCCAAGGATGCGGTCTCCACCGTCATCTTCGGCCAGGACCGGGTGATTGAAAATACCCTGGTGACGATCCTGTCCGGCGGTCACGCGCTTCTGATCGGCGTGCCCGGTCTTGCCAAGACCAAACTGGTCGAGACGCTCGGCATCACGCTCGGGCTCGATGCCAAGCGCATCCAGTTCACCCCCGACCTGATGCCGTCGGACATTCTCGGCGCCGAGGTGCTGGACGAGAGCAGTTCGGGCAAGCGCTCGTTCCGTTTCATCTCGGGTCCGGTGTTCGCGCAATTGCTGATGGCCGACGAAATCAACCGCGCCAGCCCGCGCACCCAGTCGGCGCTGCTGCAGGCGATGCAGGAACAGCACATCACGGTTGCCGGCGCGCGCCACGATCTGCCGAAACCGTTTCACGTGCTGGCGACGCAAAATCCGCTGGAGCAGGAAGGCACCTACCCGCTGCCGGAGGCGCAGCTCGATCGCTTCCTGATGGAGATCGACGTCGACTATCCGGATCGCGACGCCGAGCGGCGCATCCTGTTCGAGACCACCGGCGCCGAGGAGACGCTGGCCAAGGCCGCGATGAACGCCGACATTCTCATCTCGGCGCAGCGGCTGGTGCGACGGCTGCCGGTCGGCGATTCCGTGGTCGAGGCGATCTTGACGCTGGTGCGCTCGGCCAGACCGGGCCCCGAGGGCGGCGAAGCCGGCAAGCTGATCGCCTGGGGACCGGGACCGCGCGCCAGCCAGTCGCTGATGCTGGCGGTCCGCGCCCGCGCTTTGCTCGACGGGCGGCTGGCGCCGTCGATCGACGACGTGCTCGATCTCGCCGAGCCCGTGCTCAAGCACCGCATGGCGCTGACCTTCTCCGCGCGCGCCGAGGGCCGCACCATTCCCGACGTGATCAAACAGTTGAAAACGCGGATCGGTTGATGGCCGCAGAAACCAAGCACGCCGCCCAGGAGATCACCGCAATCCGGCGTGCCGATGGTGAGAGCCGGACGCTGGCGGCAACGCTGCCGCGTCTCGTGCTCGAGGCCCGCCGCATCGCCGCCAACGTGATCCATGGCCTGCACGGACGACGGCGCGCCGGCGCCGGCGAAAGTTTCTGGCAATACCGCCGCTTCGTCTCCGGCGAACCGTCGCAGAGCGTCGACTGGCGGCGCTCGGCGCGCGACGATCATCTCTATGTCCGCGAGCAGGAATGGGAAGCCGCCCATACGGTCTGGCTTTGGCCGGACCGTTCGCCGTCGATGGCGTTCGCCTCGAAGCAGTCGCGCGACAGCAAGCTGGAACGCGCGCTGATCGTGACGTTTGCGCTCGCCGAACTGCTGGTCGCCGGCGGCGAACGCGTCGGCATCCCCGGCCTGATGAATCCGACCGCGAGCCGCAGCGTGATCGACAAGATGGCGCAGGCGATGCTGCATGACGATGCCGCACGGCTGAGCCTGCCGCCGTCGTTTGTGCCCTCGGCGCTGGCCGAGGTTGTGGTGCTGTCGGATTTCTGGTCGCCGATATCGGAGATCAGGACCATGCTGGCCGGACTGTCCGCATCGGGCGCGCACGGCACGCTGATCCAGATCGTCGATCCCGCCGAAGAAAGCTTTCCTTATTCCGGCCGGATCGAATTCGTCGAGCCCGAAGGCGGCGGCATCATCACCGCCGGCCGCGCCGAGAAATGGGCCGGCGATTATGTGGCGCGGGTGGCGCTGCATCGCGACCAGATCCGCGCCGAGACCGACAAGCTCGACTGGCTGTTCTCGACCCATACCACCAGCCGCTCGGCGGCCGAACTGCTGTTGTTCCTGCATTCCGGCATGATGGTAGCCAAGGGCAGCGCGCGCACCTCAACCGTCAAAGCGGGGCGAAGCGCATGATCGCCGGTCTTCCGCTTTCCTTTGCCGAACCGATGTTGCTGCTCGGCCTGTTGAGCCTGCCGGTGCTGTGGTGGGTGTTGCGGGTGATGCCGCCGCGGCCGCGGCGCATCGAATTCCCGCCGACGCGATTGTTGTTCGACATCGCACCGAAAGAGGAAACCCCGGCGCGCACGCCGTGGTGGCTCACCGCCTTGCGCCTGGCCGCGGCTGCGCTGGTGATCCTGGCGGCGGCGGGGCCGATCTGGAATCCGCAAACCGGTGTTGCCGGCTCGCGCGCGCCGCTTCTGATCCTGCTCGATGACGGCTGGAGCGCTGCCTCGAGTTGGGATGCCAGGATCAAGGCTGCCGACGAACTGATCGCCAACGCCGACAACGACCGGCGCGGCGTAGCCCTGGTACCGCTGTCCGAGCCCGCCCGCGACGTCACCATCATGCCGGGCGGCACCGCGCGCGTGGCGTTGCGCCAGCTGGTGCCAAAACCCTATTCGATCGAGCGGGTCGAAACCCTGCCCACAATCGAGCGTTTCCTTAAAATGACCGGCGACTGCGAGATCGCCTGGCTGACCGACGGTGTCGATACCGGGCGCGGGCCGGAATTCCTGGAGGGCCTCAACAAGACCATCGGGGATCGGACCTTGACGATTTTCGAAGGCGGCACGCCGCCGCCGCTGGCGCTGGCGGCGGCCGAAAATGCCGCCGCGAAGATGACGGTAAAGGTGCTGCGCGCCGATGGCGGCATTGAAGCCGGCGTGGTGCGCGCGCTCGACCAGAAGGGTTCGCCGATCGGCGATGCCCGCTACAGCTTTGCCCCGGGCGAGCGCGAGACCGAAGCCGCCTTCGATCTTCCGGTCGAGTTGCGCAACGATATCGCGCGGCTCGAGATTTCCGGCGAACGATCGGCCGGCGCGGTGCAGCTGCTCGACAAGCGCTGGCGCAGGCGCGCGATCGGCGTGGTCTCCGGATCGAGCACCGATACAGCGCAGCCGCTGTTGGCCTCGACGTTCTATCTGACCCGGGCGCTGGCGCCGTTCGCCGATGTGCGGCTCGGCGACAAGGGCGCGCCGCAGCAGGTGATCACGCAATTCCTCGACCAGAAGCTGCCGATGATGGTGCTGGCCGATGTCGGCACGCTGTCGCCGGAAATCCGCGAACGGCTGACCGCGTGGATCGAGCAGGGCGGCGTGCTGGTGCGCTTTGCCGGACCGCGGCTGGCGCAGGCCGATGACGACCTGGTGCCGGTCAAACTGCGCCGCGGCGGCCGCAGCCTCGGCGGCAGCCTGACCTGGGAAAAGCCGCAGCATCTCGCAGCCTTCGCCGCCGATCAGCCGTTCGCCGGCATCGCGGTGCCGGGCGACGTCACCGTCAACCGCCAGGTGCTGGCCGAGCCGGATGCGGTACTGGCGACGAAAAGCTGGGCCTCGCTGGAAGACGGCACCCCGCTCGTGACCGGCGAACACCGCGGCAAGGGCATGGTGATCCTGTTTCACGTCAGCGCCGACATGCGCTGGTCCGACCTGCCGATGTCCGGCACTTTCGTGGAGATGCTGAGAAGGATCGTCGACATGTCCGGCTACACCGCCAAACCGGGCCCCGGCGTCGCCACCCAGGCCAGCACCGAGACGGTGGCGCCGCTGCACACGCTCGACGGTTTCGGCGCGTTCGGACCGCCGCCCTCGACCGCAAAACCGCTGGCGGCCGATTTCCGCGACCGGGCGAACCCGGAGCATCCGCCCGGATTCTATGGCCCCGCCGACGGTCCGCTCGCGGTCAACACGCTGGCCGCTGCCGATCGCATCGCGCCGCTCAATACTGCCTCCTTGCGCGCCCGGCGCGCCAGCTACACCAATGCCGAGCCGCGGGACCTGCGCGGAATCCTGCTGTCGGCGGCGCTGGCACTGTTCCTGATTGACGCCGTCGTGGTGGCGATGCTCGGCGGCGGCATCGCGGCGCTGCTGCGGCGGCGCGCGGTGCCGGCCGCACTGGCGCTGATGTTGTCGGTGATGGCCTTCGCACCCTCGCCATCGCATGCCGACGACAAGGACGATTTCGCGATGCAGGCCACCTCGCAGACGAGGCTCGCCTATGTCGTCACCGGCAATGCCGACGTGGATTCCATCGTCAAGGCCGGCATGGCCGGACTGACCCTGTTCCTCGCGCAGCGCACGGCGCTGGAAGCCGGCGATCCCGTCGGCGTCGATCCCGCACATGACGAACTGGCGTTCTTCCCGCTGATCTACTGGCCGGTCGTGCCGGGGGCCGCAAAACCGCCGCAGGACGCCATCAACCGCATCGACGCCTACATGAAACAGGGCGGCACCGTGCTGTTCGACACCCGCGACGCCATCGATGCGCCGCCGGGAGACAACGGCGCGTCGCAGACGCCGGGCATGGTGGCGCTGCGCGAGCTGTTGTCCTCGCTCGACGTTCCCGAACTGGAGCCGGTGCCGCGCGAGCACGTCCTGACCAAAACCTTCTATCTGCTGCGCGATTTTCCCGGCCGTTTCAACACCGGCCAGACCTGGGTCGAGGCGTTGCCGCGCGGCGAGGACGATGAGGATTCCTCGCGGCCGGCGCGCGGCGGCGACGGCGTCTCGCCGATCATCATCACCTCGAACGATCTCGCCGGCGCCTGGGCGATGCGCCCCGACGGACAGCCGATGCTGCCGCTGACGCCGGGCGAACCGCGACAGCGCGAATTCGCCTTCCGCGCCGGCGTCAACATCGTGATGTACACGCTGACCGGCAACTACAAGGCCGACCAGGTGCACGCGCCCGCGCTGATCGAACGGCTCGGGCAATAGGATCGCGACATGCAGTACGGTATCGCGTTCACGCCGCTGGTTCCGAGCTTCGTCCTGTGGCTGGGGCTCGCCGCCATCGCGGTGATCGCCGTCCTGTTGCTGCTCGGACGCGCGCGCGGTGCAGTGATCCGCGTCACCGCGCTGGCGCTGATCCTGCTGGCGCTGGCCAATCCGTCGTTCACCCGCGAGGACCGCGAGCCGCTGTCGTCGGTCGCCGCCGTCGTGATCGACAAGAGCCCGAGCCAGAATTTCGGCAACCGCACCCGCGAGACCGAACAGGCCCGCGAAGCCCTGGTCGACAGCCTGAAGAAGATCAAGGGGCTGGAAGTGCGGGTGGTCGAGGCCGGCCAGGCCGATGGCGAGACCGACGGCACCAAATTGTTCGGCGCGCTGTCTTCCGCATTGTCCGACGTTCCCGTCGATCGCGTCGCCGGCGCGTTCCTGATCACCGACGGGCGGGTGCACGACATTCCCGCCAACGCCGCAGCGCTGGGCTTCCAGGCCCCGGTGCATGCGCTGATCACCGGACGCAGCAACGAACGTGACCGCCGCATCGCGATATCAGCCGCGCCCCGCTTCGGCATCGTCGGCCAGCCCCAGACCATCACCTACCGGCTCGACGATCAGGGCGTCAGCGGCGACCGCGCCAAGGTCACGGTGCGCCGTGACGGCGAAGTGATCAACGAACGCACCGTGCTGAGCGGCCAGACCGTCAATGTCGACATCGACATCAAGCATTCCGGACCCAACATCGTCGAGATCGAGGCCTCTCCGCTGGAAAACGAACTGACGCCGGTCAACAACCGCGCCGTGGTCGCAATCGACGGCGTGCGCGACAAATTGCGGGTGCTGCTGGTGTCGGGCGAGCCGCATTCCGGCGAACGCACCTGGCGCAACCTGCTGAAATCCGACCCCAGCGTCGATCTCGTGCATTTCACGATCCTGCGCCCGCCGGAGAAACAGGACGGCACGCCGATCAACGAATTGTCGCTGATCGCGTTTCCGACCCGCGAATTGTTCCAGCAGAAGATCAACGAATTCCAGCTGATCATCTTCGACCGCTACGCCCGCCAGGGCGTGCTGCCGATCGCCTATTTCGACAATATCGCCCGTTATGTGCGCTCCGGCGGCGCGGTGCTGGTGTCCGCCGGTCCCGATTACGCGTCGAACACCAGCATCTGGCGCACGCCGCTGGATTCGGTGCTGCCGGCCGAACCCGTCGGCGTCACCGAGAAGCCCTATTACGCGCATCTGAGCGATGCCGGAAAGCGCCATCCGGTGACGCGCGGGCTGGAAGGATCGAGCTTTGAGCCGCCGCACTGGAGCCGGTTCTTCCGCACCGTCGACACCCGCAACGCGACCAGCCCGCCCTTGATGACGGGCGCCGACGGCAAGCCGTTGCTGCTGCTGTCGCGCTTTGGCGAGGGCCGTGTCGCGCTGCTGTTATCCGACCACATCTGGCTGTGGGCGCGCGGCTATGAAGGCGGCGGACCGCATCTCGATCTGTTGCGGCGGATGTCGCACTGGCTGATGCAGCAGCCCGATCTCGACGAGGAGGCGCTGCGCCTGCAGGTCCAGGGCCACGATCTCGTGGTGCTGCGCCAGACCATGGCCGACAGCGTCGCGCCGGTGACGGTAACCTCTCCGACGGGGGCAACGCGCGAAGTGACGCTCAGCGAAAGCGAGCCGGGGACCTGGCGCTCGACCATCCCTGCCGGCGAACTCGGCCTCTGGCAGGCCAGCGACGGCACGCTGAAGGCGCTGATCAATGTCGGCCCGACCAATCCGAAGGAATTTTCCGAAGTCACTTCCACCACCGACCTGCTCAAGCCGCTGACGCAGGCCAGCGGCGGCGACACCAGGCGCATCGCCGACGGCTCCGGTGTCGAGCTTCCGCGCATCGTGCCGGTGCGTTCATCCAGCGTGTTCCACGGCGACGGCTGGATGGGCGTGCGGATGCGCGATGCCAGCATCGTCAAGGGCGTCGGCGTGCTGCCGATGTTCGCCGGGCTGATCGGGTTGCTGCTGCTGCTCGGCGCGTTCGCGGCCACCTGGCTGCGCGAGGGACGCTGATCGCGGCCCACGCCGCGGCGTTGCGCGAATCACACAGCGCTTGCGAATTTTCGAGCGGGACGGACGGACTACGGTTGACATCCAGCGCAGACGCTTGCGATGTTATAGTGTAACGTCGCAAGCGGTCGAAATGCCTCGGCCTCCCGGCGCAAGGTGCAACGCTGCATGAAGTGGTTCCGATCGAACATCAGACATGGTTCGCGCGCGGCGCTCGTTGCGCTGGCGATCCAGTTTGCACTTTCGTTCGGACATTTCCACGGGGTCGCCGCGCACGCCGCGCCGGTTATTGCCTCGGTCCAGCAGCAATCGCCGTCATCCAGCCCCGATTCAGACCAGCAGCCGGGCGACACCTGCGCGATCTGCGCCGTCATGGCGATGGCGAACACGGTGCTGTTTGCGACGCCTCCGCTGCTGCTGCTGCCGCAGGCGATCGAATTTCTGCGCCTGACCACCGACGCCGAGTTCGTCCATCTGAACGCCGTTCGCGTCGCCTTTCAGCCCCGCGCTCCCCCGACTTCCTGACCTCGATCGGTTCGTGATTCCCTTGGGGACCGCCGCGCCGCGCGTGGCGGGGCACCGATGGATCAGACGAAATCAGTCCGCCTGACGTCGGCGGCAGGCGCTTTCCTCATTCGTCGACGACGAATACGGCGGCGGCTTTATCAGGATCGGGACAATGCCGGTATCCTCGAAACGAATGTTGGCCAGCTACGGTGCGGCCTGTCTGATGCTGTGCGGCATCGAAACGGCGCGGTCGCAGACGCCCAATCCTGTGCCTGCGCCCGAAGCCACGGCGACGCCTGCACCTGCACCACCGGCGGCCCCGGCGCCGGCGCCCGCCGCAAGCGGCCCCAAAATGCTCCCGGAGGTCGAGGTCACGGCACCGCGAACCGCGAAGCCGCGCCCTCCCAAGACGCGCGTAACTGCCGGGCGCCCGCGCGAGGAGCCCGGCGCACCGCCGCCGGTCTCGCCGGCGGCGCAGCTCGCCGGAAAATCCAGCGTGTTCGATCAGGCGCGGAGCAATCTGTTCACGACCAATGGAACGACCTCCGACACCATCAGCCACCAAACCATCCAGGATCTGCCTGGGGGCGATGCCGCGCCGGTCGAGAAAGTGCTGCTGCAGGCGCCGGGAGTCTCGCAGGATTCCGCCGCCAGCGGCTCGCTGCATGTCCGCAACGATCATGCCAACGTGCAATACCGGATCAACGGGATCATGCTGCCCGACGGCGTCACCGGCTTCGGCAGCATCTTCGACACCAGTTTCATCGGCACCATGACACTGGTCACCGGCGCGCTGCCGGCCGAATACGGGCTGCGCACGGTGGGCCTGGTCGACATGACCACCCGCAGCGACATTTTCAACAACAGCGGCAGCGTCGGCATTTACGGCGGCAGCCACGGCACCATTACGCCGAGCTTCGAATATGGCGGCACGTTCGGCAGCAATTGCCCCGCAACGCCCGCGACCACGCCAACCTATGTCAAGGCACCGGCCGCGTCCGCGGATTGCTTTGCCGGCGTCCAGTACTATTTCACCGGCCGCTACCTGCAGACCACGCTGGGACTTGAGCCCCCGACGGGGGCGTACAACGCGATCCACGATTTCTCCCAGCAGGAAAAAGGCTTTGCCTACATGTCCGCGTTCATCGACCCGACCACCCGGGTCAGCCTGATCGCCGGCACCTCGAACAACAATTTTCAGATTCCCAACAACCCCGGTCAACCGATCGGAACGCTCGGAAACCCGCCGGTCACCAGCGCCTTCGGCATCAACAGCTTCAATTCAGCGCAGCTCAACGAAAACCAGTGGGAGGTCACTCACTTCGGCGTGCTGTCGGTGCAGAAATCCTACGAGGGTTTCGACGGGCAATTGTCCTATTTCACCCGCTACAACAACCTGCACTACCTGCCGGATCCGGTCGGCGATCTCCTGCTGAACGGCATCGCCTCGACCATCACCCGCACCTCCTTCACCAACGGCATCCAGGGCGACGGTTCGTACCAGATCAATTCGGCCCATACGATCCGCGCCGGCTTCAGCGTCAGCGGCGAACAGGCCTTCGTCGGCAATACCTCGCTGGTCGAGCCGTGCATGGTCTGCGACGGCAGCGACAATGGTGCGCCGGAGTCGATCACCGACAATGTCTCGAAGCTCGGCGTGCTGATGGGGGTCTACGCCCAGGACGAGTGGAAGCTGACCAACCAGTTCACCATCAATGCCGGCCTGCGCTTCGACCAGATGTATCAATTCGTCAGCGCCAACCAGCTCAGCCCGCGGTTGAGTGCGACCTACAAGCCGTTCGAGAACACCACGTTCCATGCCGGCTATGCCCGCTACTTTACGCCGCCGACGCTGGTGGAGGCGGCTCCCGCCAATATCGGCTTGTTTGCCAACACGACGGGCGCGCCGAATGCCGGTCAGGCCAACGATCCCGTCCAGCCGGAGCGCTCGCATTATTTCGACGCCGGCGTCGATCAGAAGATTCCGTTGGGATGCACCGCGTCATCGCCAAAGGACTGCTCCAGCCTCGAGCTCGGCGTCGATGCCTACTATAAAATCGCGACCGACCTCATCGACAATGGCCTTTTCGGCCAAGCCCTGGTGCTGAGCGCATTCAACTATGCCAACGGATACAACGAAGGCATCGAATTCCACGCCAAGTACAACAGCGGCAACTTCCAGGCCTATGCCAACGTCGCCGTGGCTCAGCAGCGAGCGAGCCAGGTGGTGTCGAACCAGTACCTGTTCAACAACACCACGCCGCTCGCGGACCTCGGCGGCCTGACCGAGTTTCAGTACATCCAGACGCACTTCGTCTATACCGACCACAATCAGTTCGTCACTGCCTCGGCGGGCGCGCTCTATCAGTTCTGCGGCGGCCGGCCGGCGACGGTCGCGGAAACGTTCGGAACCGGCGGGAATTGGTGGTGCGGCACCAAACTCAGCGCCGACATGATCTACGGCAGCGGCCTGCGGGCCGGCGACGCCAATATCGGCACGGTGCCGGCCTACACGCAGGTCAATGTCGGCATCAAGCGCGAATTCCTGCTGCCCAACGATCCCCTGCCGATGACGGTTCGCTTCGACGTCGTCAACCTGTTCGACGAGATCTACGAGATCAGGGATGGTTCGGGCATCGGCGTGTTCGCGCCGCAATTCGGGCCGCGCCGCGGCTTCTTCCTTGGCATCTCGAAAAAAATATGAGCTGCGCAAGGTCCGGCCACCGGGACCGTTGGCATCGGTTGCTTCATCTATTGTCGGCTGCAGCGGCGCTCGCCTTCAGCGCAGGCGCGGCGCAGGCCCATCCGCACGTCTGGGTTACCGCGGCGAGCGAACTGATCTATGCGCCGAACGGCTCGGTTACGGCGATCCGGCACGCCTGGACGTTCGACGACATGTTCTCCGCCTATGCCTTGCAGGGGACGGTCGCAAAAAAGAAAGGCGCCTATACCCGTGAAGAACTGGCGCCGCTGGCGCAGACCAATATGGAATCGCTGAAAGCGTACGGTTTCTTCACCTTCACCAAGGTCGAGGGAATAAAACAGAAATTTCGCAATCCGACCGACTACTTTCTCGACTACCACGATGGCACGCTGGTGCTCCACTTCACGCTTCCGTTCGCGGCGCCGATCACGACCAGGCAGCTCGTGGTCGAGATCTTCGACCCCTCCTATTTCGTCGATTTTTCGCTGCAAAAGCAGGATCCGGTTCGCCTGGTCGGCGCGCCCGCCGCTTGCACCGCCGCAGTCCAGCGTCCCAGCGACGGCACGGCCGCGGCCCAGAAGCTCAGCGAAGACACCTTTCTCAATGGCGTGAACGCCAATTACGGGGCGATGTTCGCCAACAGGATCACGGTGGATTGTCCTTGAGGATCACGAATATGAAAAAGAACCGACAGATCGCGTTGAGTTGCCTGGCGATCGCTTTGGCCGGTCTGGCAATCGACGGCGCCCTGCATGACGCGCTGGCGCAAAATCCGTTTGGCGGCCCGCCCGCGGCGCCCGATGCACAGGTGGGTGGCATCGTCGGCTGGCTGCTGATGAAGCAATCGGAATTCTACCGCGAGATGTCGTCCACCATTCGCGCCGCCAAGGCCGACGGCAGCGCGGTCTGGACGCTGCTGGCGATTTCGTTCGCCTACGGCATATTCCACGCCGCGGGCCCGGGCCACGGCAAGACGGTGATCTCGTCGTATCTGGTCGCCAACGAAGAGACCGCGCGACGCGGTATCGTGCTGTCGTTCGTCTCAGCGATGATGCAATCGCTGATCGCGGTGCTGATCGTCGGCATCGGCGCCTGGCTGCTCAACGTCACCGCGAAGACGATGTGCGGCGCCGAACGCGTGATCGAGATCGCCAGCTACACGCTGATCGCAGCCTTCGGTGTCCGGCTGGTCTGGACCAAGGGCGGCAGTTTTGTCCGGGCGTTGCAATCATCCTGGCGAAGGTCCGGCCCGCAACTGGCGCCGGTCCTCGCGCATGCGGCGGCACCTCGTCTCGATCACGGACATCTTGCGCACGGTCACGGCGATCACGGACATCAATGTCACGGCCACGCCCCAGCGCACGCAACTGTCGTTTGTGATCCCGTGCCTGAGCACGCACATGAAGGACATCACGATCATCGCCACGTCCATGACGAGCATTGCGGCCATTCCCATGGTCCGGAGCCCACGCAATTGGCCGGTCCCGGCGGCTGGCGGCGCGGTTTCAGCGCGGTTCTGACCGTCGGCATCCGGCCCTGTTCGGGCGCCATTCTGGTTCTGGTGTTCGCGCTGGCGCAAGGATTGTTCTGGGCCGGCGTCGCCGCCACGTTCGTGATGGGACTTGGCACCGCGATCACGGTTGCGACCATTGCCATCGTTGCGGTCTCCGCAAAAGGGCTGGCCCGGCGGTTAGCGGCCGGCCGCGAGGGCGGCGGTGCCCTGCTGATGCGCGGGGTCGAGTTCGGAGCCGCCGGGCTGGTGCTGCTGTTTGGCATGGGATTGCTGCTGGGCTATGTCGCCGCCGAGCGCGTGACCTGCTTCTGAAAAACGAGTGCCGCGCTCGAGTCGATCAGCGGTATCGCGCCATGCTCCAGTCCGGGCGGATTTCGCCGGATGCCTCGGCGAAGGCGCCATCGACGAGCTCCGCCACCAACAGCCTGCTGTAGTCGACCGGCCCCGGCATGGCCGCCCGCCCCTTCGGCACCAGCTTGAAGCCGACGCGGCTGTAATAGGCCTCGTCGCCGACCAGCAGCACCAGGCGATGGCCTTTTGCCCTGGCATCCCCAAGCGCACGATCCAGCAGCGCCCGGCCGACGCCGCGGCCGCGGAACGGCGGCTCGACCGTCAGCGGCCCTAGCAGCAAGGCCTTGGTGTCGCCGACGCAGACCGGCAATTGCCGCACCGATCCCACCAGCAGCGTGCCGATCCGGGCCGTGAACGACAGGTCGAGCAAATGATCGACATGCTCGCGCAGCCGGTAGGCGCTCAGCACGAAACGGCCGGGCCCGAAGGTGCGCTCGTGCAGGCGCTCGATCGCCTGCGCGTCATTGGCGGTTTCGGGCAATATGGTCAGGGAGAGTTCGCTCATCCGGCGCGGGATAGCATCTGGCAGGGGCGCGGTCCATCGTCCCGGCCGCGCCGATGCCGAAGCGCGTCAATTGCGGTTGAAGGGGGCCTGCGACAGATAGGCCAACAGCTTCATCTCGCGGCGGCCGCGCGTCACCGTATCCAGCACCAGCCCCGACGATACCGACAGCACGGCCAGGATCATCAGGCCCATCGACAGCACCGCGGTCGGCAGGCGCGGCACGAGACCCTGTTCGAGATAGGTGATGATGACGGGGATCGCGAGCCCGATCGAGACCAGCGTCAGGAAAATCCCGATCGCCGTGAAGAAGCGCAGCGGCTTTTCCGAGCGGTAGAGCTTCAGGATGGTGCCGAGAATGCGAAAGCCGTCGCGCCAGGTGTTGAGCTTGCTGAACGATCCTTCCGGGCGCGCATAATAGGGCGTCTCGACCTCGGCGACCGGCAGCGCCAGTTCGAGCGCATGCACGGTCAGTTCGGTTTCGATCTCGAATCCGTCCGACAGCACCGGGAAGGATTTGACGAAGCGGCGCGAGAACACCCGATAGCCGGAAAGAATATCCTTGAAGGCCTGGCCGAACACCGACGACAGAAAGCTGGTCAGCATCCAGTTGCCGGTGCGGTGGCCGGGTCGATAGGCGGCCTGATCCTGGTCGACCCGGAAGCCGACCACCATGTCGAGATGATCTGACGTGAGCATCTCGATCATGCGCGGCGCGCTGGGGGCATCATAGGTCGCATCGCCGTCGACCAAGACATAGATATCGGCGTCGACGTCGGCGAACATGCGCCGCACCACATGGCCCTTGCCCTGACGGCGCTCGCTGCGCACCTCGGCGCCGGCCTGCCGCGCCACCTCGGTGGTACGGTCCGACGAATTGTTGTCGTAGACGAAGATTTCGGCCGAAGGCAGCGCTTTGCGAAAATCGGCGACGACGGTCGCAACCGCGGCTTCCTCGTTGAAGCACGGCACCAGAACCGCAATCCGCGGCTGTGCCGGCTGCGGCTGCGGAAATTCCCGCCGCGCAAACTGCTCGAGCGCCTCCGCCATGCCGGCCAGATCGCCGCGAAGATTCGGCGGTCGTTTCGACTCCGGCGCGGGGCTCATCGGGCAATCCTTAACGATCGTTAGGGTTTTGATCCCCGATCATAAGCAGCGATCGCTAACGATCTCTAACGTTATCGCCCGGGTCTTGGCCCGATGCATGCTGCCAAAACGCCGCCCTTGCTGCGGTTGGACACCGCACCGCAGGCGTGATTTTATCGCGCTCAAATGGACCACGGGCAGGACAGGGGATGAAGAGGTTGATTTTGGCGGACGCCGCAGCGCTCGCGGTCCACGATGCGCTTTCGGTCTGGTTACCAGCTGCGTGGGGTAAGCCCTCATGACAGCCGACGATCGCCGGACAATTGAAGAACTTGAACTGACGATATTGCTTCCCTGCCTCAACGAAGCGGAGACGATCGAGACCTGCATCGACAAAGCCATGTCGTACCTCGCCGGCAGCGATGTCAGGGGAGAAGTGCTTGTCGCAGACAACGGATCGACCGATGGATCGCAACAACTGGCGGCCGCGAAGGGGGCTCGTGTGGTTCAGGTCCGCGATCGAGGTTATGGATCAGCGCTCCGGAATGGCATCTCGGCGGCGCGCGGTCGCTATGTCGTCATGGGGGACGCCGATGACAGTTACGACCTGTCGGAGCTGGGGCTGTTCGTGGCGAGGCTCCGGGAAGGTTATGACATCGTCATGGGCAACCGATTTCGGGGCGGGATAGCGCCCGGCGCCATGCCATTCCTGCACCGCTATTTGGGGAACCCGGTCCTCAGCTTTCTCGGACGATTGTTCTTCGACGTGAAAGTAGGCGATTTCCATTGCGGCCTGCGGGCATTCAATCGTGAAAGGGTCCAGGCTCTCAATCTTCACACCACGGGAATGGAATTTGCGAGCGAGATGCTGATCTCCGCGGCCGTGCGATCCTACCGGATTTGCGAGGTGCCGACGGCCCTGAAAAAAGACGGCCGGTCACGTCCGCCGCATTTGCGTACCTGGCGCGATGGATGGCGGCATTTGAGCTTCCTGCTCATGCTGAGCCCGCGATGGCTTTTCATCTATCCGGGATTTGCGCTCATCCTGTTTGGTTTATGCATCGAGGCGGTGCTATTTCCGGGTCCGGTCCAGATTGCAGACGGAGTAAATCTCGAAATCAAAACGTTTCTGGTTGGCGCTATCGCAATTCTGATCGGAATTCAGAACCTGACCTTTGGCCTGATCGCGCAACGTTTCGCGGTCAGATATCAGCTGCTGCCCGAATCGAAATGGAATCATCGGCTGGTGTCATTTCTTACATTCGAACGAGGACTGATCGTCGCGATTTCAGTTATCGGGCTGGGAACGGCAGGCTTCATCTGGTCATTCCTGACCTGGGCTTCCGTCGATTTTGGGCCTCTTACAAATCCCATCGTGTTAAGGGTGCTCATCATCTCTCTGACCGGCATTGTGATCGGAGTTCAACTCGGGTTCACCGTCTTCCTGGCGGGTATCATGAGTATTCCGATCAGGCGCGACCGGACGCTCGCCGCCATGGATCAGGACTCGTCGGAAGTCACACCGGGCCGGTAGCCATAGCGTTTTCGAGCGAAGCCTGCCCCGGACGCGATCCGGGGTGGACACCGGTTTGCGTGAAGAAAACGCGTCAAAACAAGAATCTGGAACCTCAAGCCTTTGCTGGTTGCCCTATGAGGCGGTCGTCCCCGGATTCGGCCGGCCGCATCAGGGATGCAAACAGCAGACTCCACAGTGAAAGCATGCTGACGGGGATGGTGTAATATGGGTTGAAAAAGTGGGTCGTGAAGTACGCCACATTGACCGCGAGATTCAGGACCGCGAGAAGTGCGACCGACCTTGTGCCGGGTTCTCTGTACAGGCGCAAAATCAATACAACCCACGCGCCCGCAACAATCAGCAAAACGCCTTGCAGGTCTGTAACATAAGCCCAGATGACGCCGGCATCGATCCCCGGCGGTTTTAAATCGTTGGGGTCAGCCCCGTACGTGGTCGCAAAAGGACTTCCGGCATTGATCGCGTTGGCGATCAGTGTCGGTGTCAGTCCCACCAGGAATGCCACCCCGAACAGCGCACCCGGCAGGAACGCTTCCAGTTTTCGCGACCTCAAAAAGACGAAACCAAAAAACAGGAAATATCCAGCGGAGAGAAACAGATTGGCCAACCGGAAATCGACCGCAAGGCCGATCAGAAAGCCAATCAGCATCGTCAGAAGCACGGGATGGCGCTGCGGCGTTTTCACGAACAGGCGGGCCGTCAAAAAGCCCGCCAGCGCGCAGACCACCATGGTGGGCGCCATCGAATAGCTCGCCTTGGTGGGGTTGATCATCAGAGAAATGGCGAGACAGCCGAACGCGCCCGCGATCACGATCGCCGATCTCGACCGGGCGTAGTGGATCGCAAGCAGCGCAAAACCGAAGCTGATGACGGTCGCCAGCACATACATCGGAATCACCTGGAAGCCCTGCGGGAACAGCGCCAGCACGAAGCCGGTGCCCGGCGGATATTGCAGCACCCGTTTGTTCGTCGCCGCTATCAGGGTGTGGCAGGGAAATCTCGACGGATCGCTCCATTCCGAAAAACCGATCTCGCGCAGTTTGGACGCCATGTGATGATCGTCGTCCCGGGCCAGATTGGTATCCAGCCCGTCAAGCCCAAATCGCTGGAACAGATGAGCCTGCCGCAGATAGCAGATATCATCATAGACGCCGCGGGATTCGCTCCAATGCGACATCGACCACACATTGCTGGCCAGCACCAGAAAACACAATACGCCGCAGGCGGCCTTGAGATAGTTCATCGCTGTTGTCCTGCCGCGTGGCGCTCTCACGGGTTGTCGCCAAATTCGTCGGCGCTCGCAAGGGCTGGCTAGCGCCAGGTCGCGATCGGCAGCTTGCCTTCCAGCGCCTCCGCTATCCGCAGCCGCGTGCCCTCCGTGGTCTCCTCCGGCAGTTCGGCCGGCGCAAAGAAACCGCAGGCGATGATTTCGCGGTTCGGCTCGGGCAGGCGATCCTGCCGGAACCGCCTGATGAGATAGACCGCGACATGGTCCCGGCGCGACACATGGCTGTTGAAGAACACGCCAAGCAGCGCCGGCTCGCCCACGATCTCGATCCGCCCCTCCTCGGCGAGTTCGCGCCGCAGCGCCTCGCCAAGGGTTTCGCCGACCTCGACGCCGCCGCCCGGTAGATGCCAGCCCGCGACATAGCTGTGCTTGACCAGGAACACCCGGTTGTCGCCGTCCACGACCACGCCGCGGACCCCGAGCGTCATGCCGCGGGCGAAGCGCCAATAGAGATGGAAGAGCCGGCGCAGCAGCGGCTCCAGGCTTTTTCGCAGGGCTTGCAGGGTCATTGCGGCGTAAATCCAACGGTTACGAACATCACGCTTGATCCTTGCATCGCTTGTCGCCGCTTGCCATTACATTCGAGATGCTCACAGGATATCACGGGATGATCGCTCCGCTCCCTCTCGCAGGCCGCCCGGCTGGGTCGGCGTGATGGCGGCATTCACGCTTGCCCATCTGTCCGATCCGCACCTGCCGCCGCTGCCCAAGGTGCGGCTTGCGGAGCTCGCGGGCAAGCGCGCGCTCGGCTACCTGAACTGGACGCGCAACCGCCATAAATATCATCGGCGCGACGTGCTCGATGCGCTGGTGTCGGACCTGCGGGGGCTGCGGCCGGATCACATCGCCGTCACCGGCGATCTCGTCAACCTCGCGCTTGAGGCGGAATTTCCACCATCGCGGATGTGGCTGGAGAGTGTCGGCGCGGCGGATCGGGTCACCGTGATTCCCGGCAATCACGATGCCTATGTTCGCACCACAAGGCATCGCTTTACTGAGGCCTGGGGCCGATATCTCGATGGCGATGAGGCGGCTGCCGACGGCGTCAGATTCCCTTTCCTGCGCCGCCGCGGCCCGCTGGCGCTGATCGGCCTCTCCACGGCGGTGCCGACGCCGCCGCTGATGGCGACGGGCACGCTCGGCGCCGCGCAACTGGAAGCGCTCGAGCGCCTGCTGGCGCGGCTATCGGCCGAGCCGGCGTTTCGCGTGCTGCTGATCCACCATCCGCTGCGTTCGGATTCGCGCCTGAAGCGGCTGACCGATGCGCGGGAGCTGCTCGCGCTGCTGAAACGGCATGGCGTGGAGCTGGTGCTGCACGGGCACGATCACGTGCATTCCACGATCTGGATCGAGGGACCGAACGGCGCGATCCCCGCGGTCGGCGTGCCCTCGGCCTCCGCGGTCGCGCATGGCCGCTATCCCGATGCCGCCTATAATCTGTTTTCAATCGAGCGCGATGGCGCGGCATGGCGCTGCGAACAGACCGTCCGGGGCATCGACGGCATCGACGACAAGTTGCACGTCGATGAGCTGCGGCGGACCCGGTTGATCTAGATACTGCGCAACGCCGTGAACAGCGCGAAGCCGAACAGCGCGGCGGCGCCGACGATGAAGCCGAGCACGAAAATCCAGAACCCGCCGCGGCGCTTTTTTTCGATGACGACCGGCTCCGGCTGCGGCGTTGCGACCAGCGCGTGCTCGCGCTCGATGATGCGGCGGGCGACGTAGTCGGTGACGGCCGCGACGATTGCAGCGGCGTCGTGGGATTCGGCGAGCACGATGCGGCCGAAACGGGTGTCCTGCACGAAGCGATAGATGCGCTTGTCGCGTCCCATCAGGACATGGGCGACGACGTCGATCCACAGCCGCGGCGTTTCGCCCTGGCTGATGCCGCGATCGAACAGGTCGACCGTGTCGGGGATTTGCGCAAACAGCGGATCGAGCGCCTCGTTGAGGATTTCGAGCCGGGCGACTTCGGCATCGCGCAGATCGACGACCACGCCGGTGCGGTCGGCCGCCTCAATCCGCGCCTGCCGCAACGCGTCGCGCAACCGAATGGGGCGCGTTTCGCTGGCGGCCTGGCTTCCGGTATTTGGCGCGTCTGACATCCGCTTGGTCGCCTTATGCTGAAGGTCCCACCCGGGGTTAACCTATCAGTAACCACGTTTTCCGCAAAGGCCGTTTGTTGCCAATGGCTTACGCCTTTGATTCTTCAACCTCTCCCGCTTGCGGGGGAGAGCCTGCCCTCGGGCTTGACCCCGAGGGTCGACGCGCTCGGCAGCGCAATTGCGCGCCAGAGCGCGGCGGGTGGGGGCTCTCTCAATTGGCGCCAGTGCTTGCGGAAGCACCCCCACCCCCCGCGAAGTGCGGGAGAGGGAGAAGAAAGCGCGCTTACCGGAAGACGCAAGCGGCCCCACCCGGATGTCCGGATGGGACCGCTTCGTCCTTGGACGTCTTTCTTCTAGCTGTTTGGCCTGGCCGATCAGGCCACGACGCGGGCGGGTTCTTCCACGATGGAGAAGCGCACGCCAGCCTTGTGGCGGCTCTCTTCCGAGACCTCGCGCCAGCAGTCCTCGGCCTCTTTGCGGGTCTTGAACGGACCTTTGACCTGGGCCGAGCCTTCCACCAGCTTGTGGAAGTTCATCGAACCGAACTCGCCGCCGATCACCCAGAAATTGCTGCCGCTTGTCATGATGGCCTCCTTCTATTCAGCCGCTTGAATGTGGATTTCCGAACCCTGCTTCTTGAACTGCGCGGCTTCGGTCGAGTCGTGGAGCGCCGTGGTCGACGAGGTGCCGCCGGTGATGGTGGTCGAGACCAGGTCGAAATAGCCGGTGCCGACTTCGCGCTGGTGGCGCGTCGCCGAATAGCCGTGCTTCTCGGAAGCGAACTCGGCCTGCTGCAGGCGGGAATAGGCCGCCATGCCCTCGGCCTTGTAGCCGCGCGCCAGTTCGAACATGCCGTGGTTGAGCGAGTGGAAGCCCGCCAGTGTGACAAACTGGAACTTGTAGCCCATCGCGCCGATTTCGCGCTGGAATTTGGCAATCGTCGCCTTGTCGATATTGGCTTCCCAGTTGAATGAAGGCGAGCAGTTATACGCCAGCATCTTGCCGGGGTAGACCTTGTGCACGGCCTCAGCGAATTCCTTGGCCTCTTCGAGGTTCGGGGTTGAGGTTTCCCACCACAGCAGATCGGCATATTTTGCGAACGCAATGCCGCGCTTGATGCAATGGGCGAGACCGCTGCCGGGCTTGAGGCGGAAAAAACCTTCCGCGGTGCGCTCACCGGTGATGAACTCGCGATCGCGCTCGTCGACATCGGCCGTAATCAGTTTCGCACTCTCCGCATCGGTGCGCGCCAGCACAAAGGTCGGCGTGCCGCAGACGTCGGCGGCGAGCCTTGCCGCGATCAGGTTGCGCTCATGGGCTGCGGTGGGGATCAGCACCTTGCCGCCCATGTGGCCGCACTTCTTCTCGGAAGCCAGCTGGTCTTCGAAGTGCACGCCGGCAGCGCCTGCCTCGATATAGGCCTTCATGATCTCGAACGAGTTCAGCGGGCCGCCGAAGCCTGCTTCCGCATCCGCCACGATCGGCACGAACCAGTCGATCTTGGCGCCGCCCTCGGAGTGCTCGATCTGATCGGCGCGCTGGAAGGTGCGGTTGATGCGGCGGCAGAGTTCCGGGCCGGCGTTGGCGGGATAGAGGCTCTGGTCCGGATACATCGCGCCTGCGGTGTTGGCGTCGGCGGCGACCTGCCAGCCCGAGAGGTAGATCGCGGGCAGGCCGGCGCGCGCCTGCTGCATCGCCTGGTTGCCGGTGACGGCGCCGAGCGAATTGACGAAAGGCTCCTTCTTCAGCGATTCCCAGAGCCGGTTGGCGCCACGCTCGGCGAGCGTGCAGGCGATCGGCACGGAGCCGCGCAGCTTCTCCACCTCGGCGGGGCTATAGGGGCGGCTGATGCCATCGAAACGCCCCTTGGGCGCGGGAACCAGCTGTTCAAAAGTCTTCGCCATTTTCGTATTCTCCAATCGACATTCGTGACAGTGCGCCGCGAAACGTGACGGGAGCTAAACGCTAATCTTCTTAATTCGTATATGCTCCTTGCATTCTAATGATGATGACATGTAACATATGAACTTGTCATGGATGTCATTTTGTCATTTTTGTTATAAAGTCAGTCAGCGAGGCTGCCATGGCGGAAGGTTCCGGAAAGAAGCTGTTCGTCGGACCGCGATTCCGGCGCATCCGTCAGCAGCTCGGCCTGTCGCAAACCCAGATCGCCGAGGGACTCGGCATTTCGCCCTCCTATATCAACCTAATCGAGCGCAATCAGCGCCCGGTGACGGCGCAGATATTGCTGCGGCTGGCGGAGACCTATGACCTCGATTTGCGCGATCTCGCCAGCGCCGACGAGGACCGGTTTTTCGCCGAACTGAACGAGATCTTCTCCGATCCGCTGTTCCGCCAGATCGATTTGCCGAAGCAGGAACTCCGCGATCTCGCCGAATTATGCCCCGGCGTGACCCATTCGCTGCAACGGTTGTACGCGGCCTATACCGAGGCCCGCCGCGGCGAGACGATGGTCGCAGCCCAAATGGCCGACCGCGACGAGGGCACGCGATTCGAGGCCAACCCGATCGAGCGCGTCCGCGACCTGATCGAGGCCAACCGCAATTATTTCCCCGAACTCGAACAGGCCGCCGAAACCCTGCGCGACGAATTGAACGTGTCCTCCGAGGAGTTGTTCGCAGCCCTCGGCACCCGCTTGCGTGAGAAGCATTCGATCGTTACCCGCATCATGCCGGTCGATGTGATGCGCGAGACCTTGCGGCGGTTCGACCGTCATCGCCGGCAATTGCTGATTTCGGAATTGATCGACGCACCCGGCCGCGCGTTCCAGCTCGCCTTCCAGCTAGGGATTGCCGAATGCGGTGCCAGCCTTGAGGCCATCGTTGGTCGCGCCGGTCCGCTCGACGACACGCCGCGCCGGCTCTACCGGATTACGCTGGCGAATTATTTCGCCGCCGCCGTGATGATGCCGTATCAGGCTTTTCATGGCGCGGCTGAAGCGCTGAGCTACGACGTCAACGTGCTGGCGCAGCGATTCAACTCGGGCTTCGAACAGGTCTGCCATCGCCTGACCACGCTGCAGCGGCCGAACGCGCGCGGCGTGCCGTTCTTCATGCTGCGCGTCGACAATGCCGGCAACGTGTCGAAGCGGTTTTCCTCGGGCACTTTCCCATTCTCGAAATTCGGCGGCACCTGCCCGCTGTGGAACGTGCACTCGACCTTCGACACGCCGGACCGGCTGCTCAAGCAGATCATCGAGCTGCCCGACGGCGTCAGGTATTTCTCGATCGCGCAAGTCGTGCGCCGGCCGGTGGCGCCGCACCCGCAGGCCCAGCCGCGCTTTGCCATCGGGCTCGGTTGCGAAATCCGCCATGCCTCCCGGCTGATCTACGCCAGCGGGATGGATCTGGAGAAAACCGAGGGCACGCCGATCGGCGTCAATTGCCGGCTCTGCGAACGCGAAAACTGCAGCCAGCGTGCCGAGCCGCCGATCACCCGCACTTTGATCCTCGACGAGAACACGAGACGGGTGTCGTCGTTCGCATTCTCCAATGCGCGCGAGTTGTGAGGGGCGATTCGAGACAAATTCTGAAATCAGAAATCGATCAGCGCGCCGTTGCGGGCACGGGCGCTGGCGGAGTGATGACGGCGGCACCTGCCACGGCCAGCTTTTCCTTGGTGATCAGCCATTTGCCGTCGGTGCGGGTCAGTTCCACATCCCAGGTGCCAGGCGCGACGACGACGGTATTGTCGGCTTTCCAGTGCCAGGCCTGAACATAGGCGTTGACGATGGCGCGATCGGCGCCGGGGAAAGAGACCGTCACATTGGTCAGGTGATGCGAGGTCTTGACGAAGCCGCCGCCGTCGAAGGCCCGCTTGGCGAAGGCAGCGCGCATGTCGATCGATGTCATGTCCTTCGGAAACGGGCAGGACGGGCCCGGGCAGTTGGTCGGTTCGCCTCGGCCGATGAACGCCGAGAACTCGAAATTCGAGGCAAAACATTCTTTCCAGATGGCGAGGCCGCCGTCGCGGTCGCCCCGGCCGATCTTGTCGATCCCGAAGGGGTAACAGGTCACGTGATTGCGGACGGCGGCGTCGTCGGCCGGGCCGTCGGCGCGGGCGACGGCGCAGGCCATGACGGACAGAGCCGACACCAGCGCTACAGCAATATGTTTCACGCGCTCCCCCGTTTGCAGGCCGCGGCGGCAAAATGTCCGGCTTGACGCGATCAGAGCTTGGTCGACGCCCGGGACAGGAGTTTCCAGTCCGCGCCCTGCTTCTGCCAGTTCATCAGGATGTGGAGATTGGTGGAGCTCTTCTTGCCGTCGGGCACCGCCTCGCTCTCGCCGACCCAATGGAATCGCACGATCGCCGCGTCGCCGACGACACGGATTTTAGGGTCCTCGTAAGCCAGCGACAAAAACTTCGATTTTCCATTGGTGGCGTTGGCGATGAAGGTCGTCTTGTCCTCGATCCTTGCATCGGAGTGACTGTAGCTGAGTTCGGGCGCGCAGAGCGCGTCGAGCGCCTTGGCATCGGCGGCGACCTGAGCCGCGCGGAAGGCCTCGACATTCTTCGCGACGGCCTCTTCATCCGCCGAAGCCGCCAACGCCGGGACCACGCTTAGGAGTCCAACGGCAAGCGCCGGCAACGCAGCCAGCCTGCGACGATCGATATTCATGGTTTCCTCCAGCTCCTGTTGTGTGAGGGTAGTCTTGCAGTCACGGCCGGGTTTGTCGAGCGACGCTTCTGCTCGCCGCGCGGATCGCAGGCTCCGCGCAATCCGCTTTCGCACTGCGGCAGGCGACAAGCTGCTGCGCGGTGACCTGCGCGGTCTGGTAGCGATGTGCGATGTTTTTCATCGGCGCCAACTGGCAATAATTTCCATGGCGCCCTACGCTGGGAGCCCCGGATGTGTGGAATGGCCTCATGAGCACAAGGATCGCCTGGATCGTCCTGATCGCGGCAACAGCTTTTTTCGCCGCGGCCGGCTGCAGCTCGGCGCAGATCGTGGCCCTCGGCGCCAGCGCTACCGCGGGATACGGATTGCCGTCATCGGAATCGTTTCCGTCCCAGCTTCAGGCCATGCTGCAGGCCAGGGGCTCCGCGACGCAGGTGACCAACGCCGGCGTCAGCGGTGAGACCACCAGCCAGATCCTCTCGCGCGTCGACAGCTCCGTGCCCGAAGGCACCAGGATCGTCATCTTGAGCCTTTTCATGTTGAATGACGGGCATCATGGCGTTTCGCCGGCCATGCACCGCGCCAACGTCGCCAGCATCCAACAGAGGCTTCGCGCGCGCCACATCAGGATTGTCGATGCCAGCGGCCTGATCATGGCGGCAGCAAAGGCCGGACTGCTGCAGCGCGACGGCCTGCATCTGACGGCGGAGGGCAATCGGCGCGTCGCCGCAGGATTGATGGCCTCCCTGCGCTAGGTTCTTGTAGGCGCGCCATCGGTTGCTATTGCGCCACGGCGTCCATGGCGCGGCTTCCTTTCGAACTTTTAATCGAGCGCGGCTTGGCCCGCCCGACGGGATGGCGTAAGGCGCCGCTTATCGCTAGCCTTGGCTCGCGATCCCCTGACCGCAGCGCTTTGGCGTCCAGCCCTCGGGCGCCCGGATGCCGTCTCGACAAATCCTCTGACCCGGATAGCCACGCCCATGTTCGCTTCATTTTTTCCCCGACCAAAACTGTTCTTCTTATCGGCCATCGTCTGGACCGCGATCGCGATGGCGCTGTGGTACAGCTTTGCCAGCGATCTCGTCGGCTCATCCGAACAGCTGCCCATCGGTATCGCGATGTTCCTGTCCGGGCGGGAGCTCTGGTTCGACCTCTATTTCGCACTCTTTGTCGCGATCTTTGCCGGCGCCTGGATGGTTTTTTCACCGCATCCCTGGGCACCGTGGTCGATCATCGGCTCGGCGCTGATCCTGTTCACCTCCTACTTTCAGGTCGAGCTCAGCGTCGCCATCAACGGCTGGCGCGGGCCATTCTATAATCTGATCCAATCGGCGCTTACGAAACCGGGATCGGTGACGCTGGAACAATTGTACGGCGGAGTGGCAACGTTCGCAGGCATCGCCACGGTCGGCGTCGTGGTCTCGGTGCTCACGAGCTTCTTCGTCAGCCACTACATCTTCCGCTGGCGCACGGCGATGAACAGCTACTATGTCGCAAACTGGCCCCGGCTTCGTAACATCGAGGGCGCCTCGCAGCGGGTGCAGGAAGACACCATGCGGTTTGCGACGACAATGGAGAGTCTAGGCGTCAATCTCATCAGGGCCGTGCTGACGCTCGTGGCTTTCCTGCCGATTCTGGTCACGCTGTCCGGCAATATCACCGAGCTGCCCCTGGTCGGGTCCATCCCCTATTCACTGGTGTTCGCCGCGGTGATCTGGTCGGTATTTGGAACCGGGCTGCTGGCCTTGATCGGCATCCGCCTGCCCGGAATCGAGTTTTTCAACCAGCGCGTCGAAGCCGCCTATCGCAAGGAACTGGTGCTTGGCGAAGACGATCCGGCGCGAGCCGACCCTCCGACATTGAACGTCCTGTTTGGCAACGTCAGGACGAACTATTTTCGGCTTTACCTGAATTTCATGTACTTCAACGTCGGCCGCTACGTCTATCTGCAGACCGACGTCATTTTTCCCTACATCCTGCTCGCACCGACGCTGGTCGCCGGCAAGATCACGCTCGGCCTGATGCAACAGATCCTGAGTGCGTTCGCGGAAGTGCGTAGCTCGTTTCAATACCTCATCAATGCATGGAGCACGATCGTTGAGCTGATCTCGATCTATAAGCGGCTGCGCGGCTTCGAGGCCAAGATTCACGACGAGCCGCTGCCTTCGATCGAGATGCGAACGGAGGGCACCGCGTAGCGATGGTCGCACAGCACCGGCGTCACCCGTGAGCGGGCCAGACACGCGCGGCTAGAGAATGATGAGATTAGGTCGAGCCGGCAGCGCTAACGCTCCCTCTCCCCGCTCTTCCGCGGGGAGAGGGCTGGGGTGAGGGGCTTTCTCGACATAGGGACTCGCGGAGAGTCCCCCTCACCCGGATTGCTTCGCAATCCGACCTCTCCCCGCAAGCGGGGCGAGGTGATCCGAACTCGCACGTTGCCGATTCAATTCAAAGCCATCCGCGGCTAGGGTTCGACCCCAAGCCGCTGCAAGGCTTGCCGCGCGACCGCACGGGCAGGGTCGAGCGCCAACGCCTGGCGGTAATCGGCAATCGCCTTGTCGCGATCATTTTTCTTCTCGTAGATCTGGGCGCGTATGAGATAGCCAAAGGTGTAGCGCGGATTCAGTTCGATTCCCTTGGTGAGATCGGTGATCGCCTCGTCCAATCGACCGAGCCGGCCATAGGCCGAGCCCCGTTCGCCATAGGACCGGTAGAATTTCGGATCGATCTGCATCGCAGTGGAGTAGTCGGCGAGCGCCTGGTCCGGAAGACCCTTGTCGTCGTAGACATTGCCGCGGGTGACATAGCTGAACGCGGAATCGGGTTTCAATTCGATCGCTTTGCCGAGATCGCCGAGCGCCCGGTCGTACTCCTTCTTGCGATAATAGGCGACGCCACGATTCGAATATGCATCCGGATATTTGGGAGAGATCGCGATCGCCGTCGTGTAATCGGCAATCCCGAGGTCGATTTGACCGTTGTCGTCATAGGCGTTGCCGCGCGCCACATAGGCGCGGGAGTCCGGCTTGAGCTTGATCGCATTTGAATAGTGCCTGATAGCCTCGGCGTAATTGTTCTGGTCGTAGGCGGTCTGGCCGGCCTGGTACTCGCTGGCGGCATCGGCAAACGCCGGCGCGACGACAGCCACCAGCAAGCTTGCGACCAGCATGAGGAACCGCATGGCAATCTCCCCCGATCCCATTCAATCCGAACGCATGATAGCCCATGACGAAGCCCTCGGTAAGCCATGGCCGTCCGCACCGGCATCGGGCCGTGACCCCTGGCGCAGGTTGGCTGGTCCGCCCCGCAGGGCGTGGCTGATGACGTTGCCTGGCGGGGATGCTAGGACACGACGATCGCCTCCGACTTCAAGCCAATCGGTAACCGCATGCGAAAGTTTCCAACGGCACCATTTCTTGCCGGCATCCTGCTGACACTGCTCGGCGGGCCGCAACCGAGCTGCGCCCAATCGCCTGCGGCGAGACCCGTCGCCGCGCCGGTCTCGCGCACTGCGGCCGCCTGCCACAACGGCATGACCTTCGATCGCTTCCTCGCCGACCTAAAACAGCAGGCGGCCGCGGCCGGGGTGTCGCAGCGCGCGCTCGCGGAAGCCTCGCCCTACCTCGTCTACGACCAGGGCATCGTCAACCGCGACCGCGGCCAGCGCGTGTTCGGTCAGGTGTTCACCGAATTCGCCCGGAACAGGGCGTCGGATGGCGCGGCAAAAAACGCGCAGGCGCGAATCCGGATGCATGTGGCAGCGTTCAACCGCGCCGAAAAGGAATATGGCGTGCCGCCGGCCGTGATTGCCGCCTTCTGGGGGCTGGAGAGCAGCTTTGGCGCCGAGCTGGGCAATCTTCATACGCTACCATCGCTGGTGTCGTTGGCATACGACTGCCGCCGCTCGGAGCGGTTCGTCGGCGAGACCATCGCCGCGCTGAAGATCATCGATCGCGGCGATCTCACGCCTGACGAAATGGTCGGCTCATGGGCTGGTGAACTCGGCCAGACGCAATTTCTGCCGACGCATTATTTCACCTATGCGGTCGATTACGACGGCGACGGCCGCCGCGATCTCCTGCACAGCGCGGCCGACGTGATCGGCTCGACCGCCAACTACATCGCCAGCGGGCTGAAATGGCGGCGCGGCGAACCCTGGCTGCAGGAAGTGCGGGTGTCCGCAGCATCGAATTTTCCATGGGATCAGGCCGATCTCACCATCCAGCTGCCGCGCACGAAATGGACGCAACTCGGCGTCACCTATCCGGACGGCAAGGCGCTGCCGAACGACGACCTGCCGGCCTCGCTGCTGCTGCCGATGGGCCGCACCGGGCCGGCGTTTCTCGCCTATGCCAATTTCGCCGCCTATACCGAATGGAACAACTCGCTGATCTATTCGACCACGGCAGGCTACCTCGCCACCCGCATCGCGGGCGCGCCGCCGATGCTGCGTCCGGCAGCCCCCGTGGCGCAATTGCCGTTCAACGAGCTGCGCGAGCTCCAGCAATTATTGGTGCGCGCAGGATTCAATGTCGGCAAGGTCGACGGCGTGATGGGCCAGCAAAGCCGCAGCGCCGTGAAGGCGATGCAGATCAAATACGGCTTGCCGGCGGATTCCTGGCCGACCGCCGAACTATTGGCGCGGATGCGCGGCGTGCCGCGCGCGCAGGCCGTTCCGCAGGGCGCCACGGCTGTGCGATAGGGCCCCACGGCGGAACGCCGCCATCGTCATTGCGAGGAGCAAAGCGACGAAGCAATCCATTCTCTCTTTTCCCGAAGAACATAGATTGCTTCGCGGAGCCTGTCATCGGGCGCGCATTCGCGCGACCCGTTGGCTCGCAATGACAGTAAACAGAATCTCGAGATTCCGGGTTCGATGCTCCGCATCGCCCCGGAATGACAACAAAAAAAGAAAGAGAGTCTCACATGTCCATCTACGACGCTACCGTACCGGCCTTCCTGCAGATCCTCGGCGGCCTCACCGGCATCCTCACCAAGGCCGAAGCTCACTGCAAGGCCAAGAACATCGCGCCCGAGGTGCTGCTTTCCGCGCGGCTCTATCCGGACATGCTGCCGTTCAGCAAACAAATTCAACTGGCCTGCGATTTCGCGGCCAAGAGCTGCGCACGGCTGGCGCAGGTCGAGGTGCCGACCACGCCGGACACCGAAAAGACCTTTGACGAGCTGAAGCAGCGCCTGGCGAAAACCATCGACTATCTGAAGGCCTTCAAGCCCGCCCAGTTCGACGGCGCCGATGCGCGCGATGTCAGCTTTCCGGTCGGCCCCACCAACACGATGACGCTCAAGGGCCAGCAGTTCATCAACAACTTCGCGTTCCCGAATTTCTACTTCCACGCCGCCATCGCCCACGGCATCCTGCGCCACAACGGCGTGGAAATCGGCAAGCGCGATTTTCTCGGGGTGAGTTGATTTTCCGGCCGTGATTCCGGGGCAGCCCGCAGGGCTGAACCCGGAATCTCGCAGCTAATCTGCGTCCGCTGAATGGCTCGCGGCTTGCCGTGAGCCTCCGGAATGCACACTTCACTGGGGATTTGACGTTCCCCGCCCTACTCGCCAATCACCGAGAGCTGCAAAAATGAGCACGCCGACCGAACTGTTCGAGCCCTTCAAGCTTGGCCCGATCATGCTTCCGAACCGCCTCGTGATGGCGCCCTTGACCCGCAACCGCGCGGTCGCGGGCATGGTGCCGAGCCCGCTGGCAGTCGAATATTACGGTCAGCGCGCCTCCGCCGGACTATTGATCACCGAGGCAAGCCAGGTCTCGCAGCAGGGCCAGGGCTATCAGGACACCCCCGGCATCTATTCCAAAGAACAGGTCGCAGGCTGGCGCAAGGTGACGGAGCGCGTGCATGCGCGCGGCGGGCGCATCTTCATCCAGATCTGGCATGTCGGACGCATCTCGCACACCTCGCTGCAGCCCGACGGCGGCGCGCCGGTGGCGCCGTCGGCGATCCGCGCCAAGGGCAAGACCTTCGTCAACAACACTTTCACCGAGATTTCCGAACCGCGCGCGCTGACGCTTGCAGAGATTCCCGGCATTATCGAAGACTTCCGGGGCGGCGCCGCGAATGCGCTGGCGGCCGGCTTCGACGGCGTCGAGATTCATGGCGCCAACGGCTACCTGCTGGATCAATTCGCCAAGGACGGCACCAACACGCGCACCGACGCCTATGGCGGCTCGATCGAAAACCGCGCCAGACTGATGCTGGAAGTGGCAAAAGCGGTGACGGCGGAAGCGGGCGCCGAGCGCACCGGCATCCGCATCTCGCCGGTGACGCCGTCCAACGACGTCTCGGACTCCAATCCGCAGCCGCTGTTCGATTATATCGTCGATCATCTCAACGCGCTGAAATTGACCTACATCCACGTCATCGAAGGCGCCACCGGCGGGCCGCGCGACGTCGCGCCGTTCGACTATGGATCCTTGCGCAAGCGCTTCAAGCAGGCCTACATCGCCAACAACGGCTATGATTTCGAACTTGCGACCAAAATGCTGGCGGCAGACGCGGCCGACCTGATCGCATTCGGAAAACCCTTCCTCGCCAACCCGGATCTGGTCGAGCGCCTCAGGCGCGCCGCACCGCTGAATGCGCCGGACAAGGCCACCTTCTACGGCGGCGGTGCCAAGGGATATACGGATTATCCGAGCTTAAGCGAGGCGCTCGACGCGGCACAGTAAAGCGAGGCGCTGCTGGATCATCGCCTCCAGGCCGGTACGGATCAAAGTTTCGGAGCGCTGCCTTGCGGCGTCGGATTGCGCTCGTTCTTCTCCGCAACTAGCGCGTCGCTATCGATCGTGGCCGCGCTGATGATGCGCTTGAAATCCACCAGCGTGAATTGGGCAATTCCGACCCGGTCCGGCGAGATGCCCGGCGCCAGTTCCACGCCCAGCGCGCCATCGCAGTTGGCGCCCTTTGCCTCGACCAGCATCGCGCTTAGCGTTTTGTCCTTTGCCTGCGAACGCTTCACGCCGGCCACGCAGCTGCCGTGGCCGTTGGCGTCATCGAGCTTGATCGCGGCTCTCGGATCCAGCGGACGGTCGATCGCCTCGAGTGCCGAGGTGTCCTTGTATTTCGCTCCCACCGATACGGTCTTGCCGGCGCGATAGATGTAATAGAGATGATGGTCACCGACGATGGTCGGCGCGCCATATTTATCCATGACCTGCTTGATCATCTCGGCCTTGGGCGGCTGCTGGTCCTGCGCGAACGTCAGGCTTCGCGCTATGAAATAGGCGCGGTTGGCGCTGGCGGGCGAGGAGAAGCTGACCGAAAGCATTTCACCGGTCTGTTTCGGGCCGGAAGGAGAATTGAAATTCAGCGCCGCGATATAGCTGACAGCGGTATCCCCGAATTTCTCCTGCTGAATGTCGATCTTGGCATCGGTGCGGTCCTTGAAGGTCGACAGGATCGCCCGCGCGGTGTCGGCCGTGGAGTCGGTGGAGATACCCAGAATATCCGGGCGCAGCTTTGCCTCGAACGCGGACTCGGAAGCCTTCGCCTTGATTTCGTAGGCAAAGGACGCCGCGGGCAGCGTTGCCGCACCCGCGGCAAGAATTGCAACCAAGGCACGGCGAAGCATGATCCACCTGCGAAATCAACTAAGAAACAAGGAAGCGAAAAGCATTACGCCAAATTTTCAACCGCAATGTCAACCTCGAAGTTCCGGCCGAAGATGCCTACGGTTCGTGCCGTTCAAGACGACGAAGAAGACTCGATATTTTTTTGATCCTGTTGAGGTCTCGCTACTTTTCTGATCGTCGTTTCGACGCAGCAGCGCCGTTGTTATGGTGATCCCGGTGGTCTGGAAAATCTGGCGGCAATCTCGCATCAACCCGCAGGCAGGGTAACGCTCATGTCCGCCCTCCCGCTTCCCGCAAGGGATTTTCGAGGGGGACATGATGCGCCGCGATCCAGTCGTCGAGGGCGGTGATTTCGGCAGCCGACAGTCGCAATCCGAGCTTGGATCGCCGCCACACGATGTCTTCGGCGGTCAAGGCCCACTCCACGGACATCAGGTACCTGACTTCGCGCTCCGTCAAGGTGGCGCCGAAAGACTGGCCGAGATCGTCGAGCGATTTGGCGTTGCCGAGCATCTTGCCGGCACGGGTGCCGTAGGCATGTGCCACCCGGTTGGCATGCGCGGTGTCGAGGAACGGATAGCTGCGCTGCAGTTCCGCCGTCAGCGCCGGGATCGCCGAGACGTCCATGTCGCCGCCGGGCAGCGGCGACTTCGCGGTCCAGCCCTCGCGCGCCTTCAAGTCCTCGCGGGGCGCGGCGCCGCGCAAATAGGGCTCCAGCCGTTGCAGCGCCTCCTCGGCCAGCCGCCGGTAGGTCGTGATCTTGCCGCCATAGATCGACAGCAGCGGCGCGCCGCCGGGCGTGTCGAGTTCGAACACATATTCGCGGGTGGCGGCCTTGGCTTCGCTGGCGCCATCGTCATAGAGCGGACGCACGCCGGAATAGGTCCAGACGACGTCCTGCGGACTGACCGGCTTTGCCAGATACTCGCTGACGGAAGTGCAGAGATATTCTATCTCCTCGCTCGAGGCTTTCACCTTCGACGGATCGCCCTCGTAGTCGCGATCGGTGGTGCCGATCAGCGTGAAATCCTCCTGGTAGGGAATCGCGAACACGATCCGCCCGTCGCTGTTCTGGAACATGTAGGCGCGGTCATGCTCGTACAGCTTCCGCACCACGATGTGCGAGCCCTGCACCAGCCGCACTTTTGCCCGAGCGTTGACGCCGGCACCCAAGGCCAGCACCTGCTCGACCCAGGGACCGCCGGCATTGACCAGCACGCGGGCGCTGATGACCGTGTGTTCGCGGGTGAGCGTGTTTTCGACCGTGACGCGCCAGATCCTGTTCTCCTGCCGGATCTCGACCGCGCGCGACCGCGTGCGGATGTCGGCGCCGCGGTCGGCGGCATCGCGCGCGGTCAGCACCACGAGGCGCGCGTCATCGACAAAACAGTCGGAATATTCAAAACCCTTTGTGAAGCGGCCGGGGACCAGCGGTTTTCCGACCTCGTCTGTTCTGAGATCGACCGAGCGGGTCGGCGGCAGCAGGTGCCGGCCGCCGATATGGTCGTACAAAAACAATCCGAGCCGCAACAGCCAGGTCGGGCGCAGCCCATCATGATGCGGTAGCACGAAACGAAGCGGGCGAATGATGTGGGGCGCGATCTGCCAGAGGATTTCGCGCTCGATCAGCGCTTCGCGAACCAAATGAAACTCGTAATATTCGAGATAGCGCAGCCCGCCATGCACCAGTTTGGTCGAGAAGGACGACGTCCCGCTCGCCAAGTCGTTCATTTCACAAAGGAAAACCGAATTGCCTCGGCCCGCCGCGTCGCGTGCGATGCCGCAGCCGTTAACGCCGCCTCCAATGATCGCGAGGTCGAATATTCGATCCAAAGGCGATTTCCTGGCGCTCGCCGGTTCACTTTGGCGATTTCGCTTTCAGTTTTGAATAAATCACAACCAAATGTGAAAGCAAGAGAAAAGGGAACCTGGATGCAAGAGATCCATTTTGGAACGTGATGGAGGATTTGTTCGCTCAATTTTGGAATGGCACACACCTAGCGGATTTAAAGGGGGATTTCGCGTGCTTTGACTCGCCTCTAGCGTGCTGCGGCGGGTAGCTTTCGCCCATGGACCCACTGGGATTCGGTAGGATCATTGCGGATAGGTGGGGCATCCTAATGATGTCCCCTGATGCATTTGCGGCGGTATTGGGATTTGGATTTCTTCTCGGGTTAACGATAACGCGGATATTCTTGAATGAGCGCCTAACCCACCAGCAAAACAGAATCTCCGATTTGCAAGCGGTGCTGGACGAAAAGCTACCTGCTACTCTCTTGCCGCCTAGAAAGCGCAGTAAGCAAATGTCTTTTGGGCTGATTGCCATTTTTGGCGGCGTTATCGCGATCCTAGTAGGTGTCTTTTCGCTCTTTCTCGATAGAACCCCACGATCTCTCGCAGAATCATCTAAATCCGCGGTGCCGGTTAAGGAGATTCTAAAATCAGGGTCGTCGCCTTCGCGAGTGTCAACATTGGAGCGCCTAATACGCGCCGCGACTATCGACTGGAGCAATAAGGAACGCCTGTCCTTACAGGGGCGTTTCACCCGATCAGACGGTCCTCTCTCAGTTTACGTGACCTATGGTCAGACTGGTGGAATAGAACCTCCGGTCGTAATAAACGGAACACTCTCAATCGAACCGAATTAAAATCGGTTCGATTGCTCACTTTGATCGAGATGAAAAAGCAAATGTTACGATCGGTCATGTGACCGCGGTCGAAGGAAACCAACAAATAATACAGTGGGGAGAACCCGAACAAAACAATACCAAGGTTGGAATCACATGGGCAAGCTATTTTGGCTCGATTATCTTTGTGTGGCCTGACGGCAGAGAAGAATCCTATCCCTTCGCCATAGTAGCTAAATCCGAGACTGGCAGAGGGGTCCCGCCCGTTATTATTGGTCCTGACATCTTGATGTCGCAGATATCCGAAGGCCCAAAATAGGACGACGCTAATCCAGCGGTTTTGCTATCTCAATCGATGAAGCTTCGCCAAAAGCGGTGATCTTTTTTCCACTGTGTCAGCCCTCGCCGCCTTCGGGACACCGGGGCATTGCCCCTGACCTATCTTAGCCGCGTAACGGTCGAAGGCGCTTCCACCGCCGGCTCGTCGATATCGGGCGCTGCCTTCGGCATCGCCTCGATCACCTCGATGCCGCGGGTGTGGCACACATTGGCGAGCCCGGCCGGCAGCGCGATGTCGGTCACGAAGGTCTGGATCTGGCTGATATGGGCGATGCGGACCGGCGCGCTGCGGCGGAGCTTTGTCGAGTCGGCGACCAGCATCACGCTGCGGGCATTGGCGATGATGGCTTGCGCCGCCTGCACCTCGCGGTAGTCGAAGTCCAATAGCGCGCCCTCCTCGTCGATCGCCGACGCTCCGATGATGGCGTAGTCGACCTTGAACTGGCCAATCAGGCTGATCGCGGTCGAGCCGATCACGGCGCCATCGGCGCGCCGCACCGCGCCGCCGGCCACGATCACCTCGATGCGCGGGTGGCGATAGAGCAGCATCGCGACATTGAGGTTGTTGGTGATGACCAGCAGATCCTGATGCGAGGTCAGCGCGCTCGCGACCTCTTCCGTTGTGGTGCCGATGTTGATGAACAGCGAGCAGCCGTTCGGGATCAGCGCCGCGGCGGCGGCCCCAATCGCCTTCTTCTCCTCCGCGGCGACGAAGCGGCGCGCCTCATAGGCGAGGTTTTCCACGCCGGAGGCGATGATGGCGCCGCCATGGATGCGGGTCAGCGCGCGGTGGTCGCAGAGATCGTTGAGATCCTTGCGGATGGTCTGCGCCGACACCTCGAAACGCCTTGCGAGGTCCTCCACCATCACCCGGCCAAAGGCGCGGGCGATGTTGAGGATTTCATTCTGGCGATGGGTCAGGCCGGTCATGACGGCACCTCGCAGACAAGAGCGCGGCCCATGGTGCGGCCGTTCCGTCATCCGGTCAACGCGTCAGATCGGCGGCAAGGGCAGCCCGGCGAGGATAGGGGAATCCTGGTTAAGGCGTCGCGCGGACCTAGCGCTAGCCCATCACGCGGCGCACGAAGGCTGCCCCCTTCGTCACCACGCACATGTAGGAATAGGTTTCCACCGTGTCGCCCGCGACCGTATCGAGGTCGACCATGATCGGCCGCGTCTGGCCCTGCCACGTCGCCAGGATCGCCGGCGGCACCGGCCGGGTCCGGGTCTTCTTGACCACAATGCCGGAGATATGCGGCAACGTTTCGGTGGCCTTCGATATGCAGGCCCTGTTGTCTTCCGCCCGGCCGCTTCCGGCAGCAAACAGCATCACCAGCGCCGCCAGGACTATTCTGATCCGCATTCAGTTCTCCGACACGTCGCGAAAGCAGCCAGGCATTTTCAACTCGCCGTCGCCCCGACAACGGCAGTATAGCGGACATTGCGGCGCTGGATGCCGCTCCAGCCTGGAAAATCTTTTGTCACACCGAGTTGCGCGAGGTCCAAACCGGCTTCGCACAATTTGCAGTGCAGCAATATGACGGCCTTCGACGATATGTGTCTTTCGGTTGCCGCTAGCTGATTGTAGCATCCGTCAAAATGAACCGGAACGAACCGGTTCCCGCGGGAGAGACGACCAACCAAAAGGGGAAATATTCAATGACCATGGCAGTCACGCACGGGGCGTTGTCCGAATCCGATCATAACGCCCAGTTGCGCAAGGCAGTGATCGCATCGACCATCGGCACCGCCATCGAATGGTACGACTTCTTTCTCTACGGCACGGCAGCCGGGCTTATCTTTGGCAAGCTTTATTTTCCCAACCAGGATGTCCTGACGGCGACGCTCGCGGCCTTCGCCACCTATTTCATCGGCTTTGTCGGACGCCCGATCGGCGCCGCGATATTCGGCCACTACGGCGACCGCATCGGCCGCAAGGCGACGCTGATCGCCACGCTGCTGTGCATGGGCATCGCGACCTTCCTGATCGCCTTCGTGCCCACCTATTCGTCAATCGGCATCTGGGGCGCGATCATCCTGACGGTGTTGCGGGTGTTTCAGGGTATCGGCGTCGGCGGCGAGTGGGGCGGATCGGTGCTGCTGGCGATGGAATGGTCGCGCACCCACGGTCAGCGCGGCCTGGTGGCTTCCTGGCCGCAATTCGGCGTGCCCTGCGGCCTGTTCCTCTCAAACCTTGCCGTCCTCGCATTCAGCCAATTGACGGGCGACCAGTTCATCACCTGGGGCTGGCGGCTTCCTTTCGCGCTCTCGATCGTTCTCGTCGGCGTCGGACTGTGGATCCGCCTTGGCATCCTCGAGACGCCGGTATTCCAGCAGCTCCTGGACGAAAAGAAGATCGAGAAGACCCCGGTCATTGAGGTCTTCAAGCGGCATCCGAAGGAGATCCTGCTGTCGGCCTTGCTGCGGATGTCCGAGCAGGCGCCGTTCTATATCTTCACCGCCTTCATCTTCGCCTACGCCGTCGGTACCTTGCACATGTCGCGCGATCTGATCCTGGCCGCGGTGCTGGTCGCCTCCTGCGTCTCCTTCATCACCATCCCGCTGTCGGGCCACATCTCCGACCGCATCGGCCGACGGAAGATGTATGTGATCGGCGCGGTAGCCACGGGCCTGTTCGGCTTCCTGTATTTCGGAATGGTGGACACCGCAGCTCCCGTGGCGGTGTTCGTCGCCATCGTGCTGTCGCTGATCCCGCACGACATGCAATACGGGCCGCAGGCGGCGCTGATCGCGGAGGCCTTTACGCCGCGATTGCGCTACAGCGGCGCCTCGCTGGGCTATCAGCTCGCCTCGATCATCGCCGGCGGACCGGCGCCGCTGATCGCGACGGCGCTGTTTGCCACCTACCACTCCGGCTATGCGATTTCCATTTACATCGCTGCCTGTGCGGTAGTGACAATTGTGGCGGCGGCGTTCATGCCCGACTACACTGGCAAGGACATTTCGAAGGAATATGACGCCTGATCCCGGGCGCAGCGCCGATCGTCGGGGAGGGCCTGGGATCACCCCAGGTCCTCTTGTTTTATCGGACGCGTGCAAAAAATCCCGGCTCCCCGGCTGCAATGACAAACTCCTGATGTCATAGTCGCAGCAATCGCCGGTCAACGGCGCCGTACGCCGGCAACATCCGGCTTGGGGAGGGACCAATGGCTTTGACGGAATCCTACGTCGCCGGACCGAGGGCGCCTGCGGTGCGCGATGTCACGCTCGGCGGCTTGCTCGAACAGGCGGCAAAATCGGCGCCGGAGCGGATCGCGCTGATCGCGGGCGTCCCCGATCCCGCACTGCGCCGGCAGTGGACTTATTCAGAGCTCCATGCCGAGGCGCAGCGCACGGCGCGGGCGCTACTGACGCGTTTCAAGCCGGGCGAGCGGATCGCGGTGTGGGCGCAAAACCTCCCCGAATGGGTGATGCTCGAATTCGGCGCGGCGATGGCGGGCCTGGTGCTGGTCACCGTCAATCCCGGATTCCGCACCAACGAAGTCGAATATGTGCTGAAACAATCGCGCGCGGCCGGCGTGTTCGTGGTGCCTTCGTTTCGCGGCAATCCGATGCTGGAGACGGCGCGCGAGGTCGCCCCGCGCTGCGGCGAACTGCGCGAGATCATCTCGTTCGACGACTGGCCGGCCTTCATCGCCGCCGGCGACGACAGCACGATCGCGCTTCCCGCGGTCAAGCCGACCGATCCCGTGATGATCCAGTATACCTCGGGCACGACAGGCTTTCCGAAGGGCGCGCTGCTGCATCACCGCGGACTTGCCAATAACGGCGCCGACACCGCCGAGCGCATCGGGGTCGACCCCGGCGACGTCTTCGTGACGACGATGCCGCTGTTCCACACCGGCGGTTGCGTTTGCTGCGTGCTCGGCTCGGTGTCGAAGGCCGCAACGCAGGTGCTGCTGGAGGCGTTCGACCCGGGCCTCGTGCTCGAGCTGTTTGCGACCTATCGCGGCAACGCCATGGTCGGCGTGCCGACCATGCTGGTGGCGATGCTGGAACATCCCTCCTTCGCCTCAACCGATCTTTCTTCCGTCAAGGCGATCTGCTCCGGCGGCTCGACGGTACCGGCCGCGCTGGTCACCCGGTTCGAAGAGGAGCTCGGCGCGCCCTTCACCATCGTGTTCGGGCAGACCGAATGCTCGCCGGTGGCGGCCCAGACCATGACCAACGACAGCATCGCGGACAAGGCGGGTACCATCGGCCTGCCGCTGCCCAACATGGAGAACAAGATCATCAATCCCGACACCGGAAAGACCTGCGCGATCGGCGAAATCGGCGAGTTCTGCACCCGCGGCTATCACGTCATGCTCGGCTATTTCGAGATGCCGGAGGCGACCGCAGCCGCAATCGATGCCGACGGCTGGCTGCATACCGGCGACCTCTGCGCGATGGATTTGCGCGGCTATTGCACGGTCGAGGGCAGGCTCAAGGACATGATCATCCGCGGCGGCGAGAACATCTATCCGCGCGAGCTCGAGGAATTGCTGTTCCGCCATCCCAAGGTCGGCGAGGTCGCCGTCATCGGCCTGCCGCATGAAAAATGGGGTGAGGAGGTCGCAGCCTTCATCCGCCCGGCGCCCGGCGCCGCAATCGACAAGGACGAGCTGTCGGACTACATGCGCGCCTCGCTTGCCCATCACAAGACGCCGAAACACTGGTTCGTGGTCGAGGCTTTCCCGCTGACCGGATCGGGCAAGATCCAGAAATTCAAGCTGCGAGAATTCTGGGCGAAGGGCGCGGTGCAGGCGTTGTGATACAAGGGGCGCTACCGCATCGCTACGGTCGACAAGGCTCCCCGGATGGCGATTGTTTCGGTTTGTAAGCAAGCCGGGTGACGAAGCGGTCGGTGACCAATTACGAAATTACGGTGACAGTGCATTCAATTGACTTGCCGCCCCTTCACGTCTATCCTGCGGCATGGCTCGTCTCGCCCGCGTCGTCGTCCCCGATCATCCGCACCACGTCACCCAGCGCGGCAATGGCCGCGCGCGGACCTTCTTCGGCGAGACCGACTATGCGCTCTATCGCGACCTGCTCGCCGAACATTGCCGCGCCGCCGAGATCGAGGTGTGGGCCTGGTGCCTGATGCCGAACCACGTACACCTGATCCTGGTGCCCTCCGATCCCGATGGATTGCGCCGCGCGCTTGCGCGCGTGCACCGAACCTACGCCGGCGTCATCCAGGCACGGCGCAAGCGCAGCGGTCATTTCTGGCAGGGCCGGTTCGGCGCCGTTGCCATGGACGAGGAACATCTCGCCGCCGCGCTGCGCTATGTGTCACTCAATCCGGTGCGGGCGCGTCTGGTGGAGCGCGCTCAGGACTGGCGCTGGTCGAGCACGCGCGCGCATCTGCGCCGCAAAGACGATGGCATCACCGCGCTAAAGCCGGTCAGGGATCGCTTCCCCGACTTCGCCGACCTGCTCGGCAACGAACCGGAGACGGATCTGTTCGCTCGCCTGCGTGCCGCGGAGAGCATTGGCCGGCCGCTCGGAGACAATCGGTTCGTCGCCCGCCTCGAGCGCATGACCGGGCGCCTTCTCAAACCAGGCAAGCGCGGGCCAAAACCGTCCGGGCCGGAGGATCGCGCATGATTGCCATTGCCGAGGCGAGTAATTAAGTGCACTGTCACCGTAATTACATGATTGCCATTGCCGAGGCGAGTAATTAAGTGCACTGTCACCGTAATTGAATTCTGGGCGAAGGGCGCGGTGCAGGCGTTGTGATATAAGGGACGATGCCGCACCGCTACGGTCGACAAGGCTTCCCGGATGGCGGTTGTTTCGGTTTGTAAGCAAGCCGGGTGACGAAGCGGTCGCCGCTCCAGAGTTCGACATCGTGACCATCGACCAGCCGCATGGCTTGCTCGATTGCCTCTGCATCACCGGCGCATGTCAGCGCCCGTGATCCCACGAAATGTCCGTCGAGCCCGACCGGAAACACCCGGTACTCTGCCATCCCCGCCACCCATCCGCCCACGGCAACGCGAAACCATGCCCGTGGAGGAATGCGATTCCGTTCATGGAATGATTGCCGTGTCTGTTCGGTCCCGGACTCAAGTCCACCACGATCGCGCCCGGCGTCCCGCGGCGGCTCTAATTTAGCGATCGAAGGTTTCGGAGGTCAGCCGAAAAAGATGGCGCAGCGAGCCCGACGCATCCAGGACTTCCAGCCGCCATTCGGGATTGTCCCTGAGCCCAGCGACGGTGTCGCTGATCAGGTCGGCGCACACGCTTGCAGCCTCCTGCCATACCGCGTCATCATCCGGCAGATCGACGGCGAGATCGCTTGAATAGGAGCCCTGGCGGATACGGAAGGCGTAACAGGTCATGCGCAAATCATGGCATCGATGCGCACCCGTGTCGGTTCGGTGCCGGACACTTGCTTCCCCAACGGTTGCCTCCTTACCCGTTGCCGTAGCGGAGACGCCCTACTCGCTGTCTCTCAGGGCGCGATCGATCTCGTTTTCGGCCAGTTTGACCGCGATCGCCCGGCTTGCCGGAGTCACGCCGGTTTTGGTCGTGCCATCGCCAAATCTGATTTGCCATCGCCAACCGGCGCCATCCACCAATTGAACGATGGAATATTCCACTCCCTTGTATTCCATTGGACGCAACGACGTTCGCGAAGCCCAGCCGCTCTCGCGCCACAAAACACCAAGCGACCGCCCGCGTAAGTTCACTTCTGTACTTAACGAATTGGAATTTCGGGCTTTGGACCTTGCCCATCTCGGGCAGCGGCAGCGCGGAGGTTAGCCTACGCGGCCCGTCTCAGCTCGCCATTGGCGAGCCGGATCGCGGCGCGCTCGGCCTCGCGGGCGTTTCGAAAGATCTGGCCTTCCAGCGGATTGAAACGGTGGGTGGCGGCGAAGAAGCGATACCCGCCGTCGGTTCGCACGACGATCCCAGCGGCCTTTGAGGAGACTTCGATGATGTAGGTGTCTGACATTTTCTTTTCCGAGCGGCCCTATACCTCAGCGCGGGCCAACAACGGAAAGAACGGCAAAAAGTTCCGAGCACAGGCAGCAGGCAGCACCAATGTGTCTCGCCGGAACGGCGCCCTTCGCTCTCCCGCAATACCGCTACTTGGTGGGGCTGCCCGGCAACTGAACCGGCACGTGCGGCGAGGTGCTGATCACGCGCGGGCTTCCATCGGCGTAGCTGGTACGAGCCCTGAGTGCCTCCAGCAGCAGCATGAACTTTTCAGCGAGCATCCGCGTATACTCCACCGCATAATCCTGACCATGCGCGCGCAATGTTGCCGGCCGTCTTCATGGGAGAGCAGAAACGGTTTCTTCGTTCGTTTCAATGGTTTCCTCGCAACCCCGCCACGAAACCGGCTCACGCCGGCGTGAGGCAGCCGGACGGGCTAGGCCATAACCGGTGGCTCGTCCTGCTTGATGGCTTGCGGATGGCCGGTCTCGTCGATCGAGACGTAGGTGAAATTGCCGTCGGTCACCAGGATCGAATGCATCTCCTTGCGGCGCAGCACCCAGGCTTCGAGATGGACGGTGACCGAGGTCTTGCCGACCTTGACAAGGCTCGCATGCACGGAAACGAGGTCGCCGACGAACACCGGTTTGCGGAAATTCATCGCTTCGATCGCGACCGTGACCGTGCGCGACTTTGCGATCTTGGAGGCGAACACCCCGCCGCCGATATCCATCTGGCTGAGCAGCCAGCCGCCGAAGATATCGCCATTCTGGTTGGTGTCGGCCGGCATCGCCAACGTGCGGGTGCAGAGATCGCCGCAGGGCTCGATCTCGTTGTTCGCAGGGGCGTGAACGGCTGCCGCGTCGGTCACTTGAAGTTCTCCCAGCCGGGATCCGGCGTAAACCTGCCGCCGAACCTGGTGGCGAGCGCGCGCAAGGCATCGACGATGTTTTGCGGCCCGCGGGTTCGGGCGTAATTCAGGGGACCGCCGCGGAACGGCGCATAGCCGGTGCCGAAGATCATGGCGCCATCGACGCCGTCGGCATCGTCGACGATGCCCTCGCGCAAGGCCGCGACGCAGACATTCGACATCGGCAGGATCAGCCGGTCGATCATTTCTTCCGTCGGCTGCGCGGTCGACGGCGAAGCCGGCGACTTGTCGGCCTTGCCGTCCTTCCAGACATAGAACCCCTTGCCGGTCTTGCGGCCGAGTTCACCCTTGGCGACCTTGTCGCGCAGCCAGGCCGGCGTCGGCGGCAGCGAATCGCCGAATTTCGAGCGCAGCATGTCGCCGACATCGAGACAAATATCGAGGCCGACCTGGTCGGCAAGCTCGATCGGGCCCATCGGCATGCCGAATTTCTCGGCCGCGGCGTCGATGGTGCGCTTGTCGACGTTCTCGTCGAGCATCACCATCGCCTCCAGCATATACGGCGTCAGCGCGCGGTTGACGAGGAATCCGGGCGAGCTCTTGACCGGCAGCGGCAGCCGGTCGATGGCGCCGACAAAGGCGAGCGCTTCCTTGAGCACGGCGGGATCGCTGCCGTCATGGCTGATCACCTCGACCAGTTGCAGCCGCGACACCGGATTGAAGAAGTGCAGCCCGACCAGCCGCTCCGGCTTTTGCAAGGTGGTGCGCAAGTCCTGCAGCGGAATGCTCGAGGTGTTGGTGGCAAGAATCGCGCCCGGCTTCATCTTCGGCTCGAGGCCGGCATAGACCTTCTGCTTCAGTTCGAGCTTTTCCGGCACCGCCTCGATGAGGAGATCGGCGCTGCGCACCCCCTCGCCGTCGAGATCGGGCATCAGCCGGTCCATCGCGTCGCGGATCTCGGTCTTCTTGCGCATGATCTTGCCGAACAGGTCCGAGGCGCGCTTGATCGCGCCCGAGATCGGCGCCGGCTTGACGTCGCCGAGCGTCGCCCGCAGGCCCTGGCTGGCGCACCATGCCGCGATGTCGCCGCCCATGGCACCGGCGCCGATGACATGGACGTGCTCGACCTTGTTGCCGGACCCCGCGAGCTTCTTCATCTGCTCGCGCAGGAAGAACACCCTGATCAGGTTCTGCGCCGTCGGGGTCACCATCAGCTTGGCGAACGAGGTCTTTTCCGCCGCCAGCATTGCCCGCTTGTCGCCGCCGTGCTTTTCCCAGAGATCGATCAGCGCGTAAGGAGCCGGATAATGTTCATGCGGCGCGGCCTTCTCGGCTTCAGCGCGCATGCGGGAGGCGAGGAAGCCGCGCACCGGGGTGAAGTTCAGGAGGGCGTTCAGGAGACCGGGCTTCGCGCGTTTCAACCGGCCGAACACGGCGTCCTTTACCGCATTGCGGACATGCCGCTCCTGCGCCACCGCGTCGACCAGCCCGAGCGATTTTGCCCTGCGCGCATCGATCGTCCTTCCCGTCAACATCAGCGTCATCGCCTGCGTCGGGTTGACCAGGTGCGTGAAGCGCGCGGTGCCTCCCAGGCCCGGATGCAGGCCGAGCAGCACTTCCGGAAAGCCAAAACGCGCGCCGTCGATCGCAATCCGCGACTGGCAGGCGAGTGCGACTTCGAGGCCGCCGCCGAGGCAGAAGCCATGGATCACGGCGACCGTCGGCACCTTCAAGGCCTCGAGGCGGTCGATCACGGCATGCGCGCGGCCGATCGCGGTCTCGACGGCGCCGGGATCGGTCGCGCCGCGAAACTCGTTGACATCGGCGCCGGCGATGAAGCCGGACTTTTTGGCCGAGCGGATGACCAGTCCCGTCGGACGCTGGCCTTCCAGCGCCGCGAGTATGGTGTCGAGTTCTTCGATGACGTCGGCCGACAGCGTATTGGCGCTGGCGTTGGCACGGTCGAACAACAGCCAGGCGATGCCGTCGGCGTCGCGGGTGAGCTTGAAATTGCGCCAGGGGCTGTTCTCGTCGGGCTTCGGCCCGAGTGCGAGCACCCGATCTGCGAGAACGTCGAGGATGCGGCTGTCCATGATCACACCATCTCGATCAGCATGGCCCCACCCTGCCCGCCGCCGATGCATTCGGTGGCGATGCCGCGCTTGGTGCCGAGCCGCTTCATCGCATTGACGAGATGCAGCACGATGCGGTTGCCGCTGCAGCCGACGGGATGGCCGAGGCTGATGGCGCCGCCGTCGACATTGAGTTTGGCGCGGTCGATCTCGCCGGCCGCGCCCTCCAGCCCCAGAATCTCGCGGCAGAATTTGTCGTCGTTCCAGGCGGCGAGGCAGCCCAGCACTTGCGTGGCGAAAGCCTCGTTCAACTCCCAGGTCTCGACATCGGCGAGCGTCATCTTGTTGCGCTTCAGCAGCTCGGTCGCCGAGAGTACCGGACCCAGGCCCATGATCGAGGGATCGAGCGCCGACCATTGGCTGTCGACGATCATGGCCTTCGGCGTCAGGCCGTGCTTTTTGACCGCGTCTTCGGAGGCCAGGATGGTCCAGCACGCGCCGTCGGTGATCTGCGAGGAGTTGCCGGCGGTGACCTGACCCCAGGGCGGCTCGAACACCGGCCTTAGTTTTGCGAGTGTCTCCACCGAGGAGTCCGGTCGCACGCCGTCATCGTGGTCGTAGAATTGGCCGTCACGGGCAAACGCGGTTTCGACCTCGCCTTTCAGGAAACCCTGTGCCTGCGCATTGGCGAGCCGCTTGTGGCTTTCGACCGCGTAGGCGTCCGACTGCTCCCGCGTGATGCCGAAGAGATGGCCGACCACTTCGGCGGTTTGCCCCATGTTGAGTTCGGTGATCGGATCGGTCAGCCCGCGCTCCAGCCCGATGATCGGCTTGAAATAAGCCGGCCGCGCTTTCGCGATCGCAGCGAGCTTGCCCAGGATGCCCTTGGCGCCGGCTAAGCCGGCGAACCAGCGCACGCCGGCTTGCGGCCATACCAGCGGCGCGTAGCTCAAAGCCTCGGCGCCGCCGGCCAGGATCAAATCGGAGATACCCTCCTGGATGTAGCGGTAGGCCGTGTCGATCGACTGCATGCCGGAACCGCAATTGATCTGCACCGTGAAGGCCACCATTGCCTCACCCATGCCGAGCCGGAGGGCCGCGACGCGGGCCGGGTTCATCTCGTCGGCAATGACATTGACGCAGCCGAGGATCACCTGGTCGAACGCCGTTGGCGCAAACGGCTGCCGGGCCAATAGCGGCCGGCCGCATTGCACGGCGAGATCAACCGGCGTGAACGGGCCGGGGCCGGAACGCGCTTTCAGGAACGGCGTCCGGCTGCCGTCGACGATAAAGACCGGTCGCGTCATCAGCTTGCCGCCCTCGTTTCACCCAGTTCCTGAAAGAACTGATGCACTTCGGCAGGCTTCTTGTAAATCGGCGAAAGCTCTTCGGGTGCGAAGTCGTCGACCTCGATCACTTTCGCAACCGCCTCATGTGCCGCTGCAAGCTGGTCACCCTCGGCCTGGGTGATGACGCCCTTCTTCACCGCCTCCTTCGAATCGTGGAGCTGCGCGGCGCGCATCCTTTTTGCGATATCCTCGGCGCCGGTGACCAGCAGGAACGCCTTTTCCAGCCGCGCCACGCCGCGGTCGTCGTCGACATGCGACAGGTCCGGCGTCAGCCGATCGCGCGCCGCGGATGGCTCGAGCACCAGCTGCGCGCATTGGTGGGTGACGAGATCGGAGGGTCCGAGCACACGGGCGCCGAACGGCTGGATCACGAATTTGAGAATGACCGCGACGAAACGATTGGGCAGGTTGGCGAGGATTTCCGCAAAACGATTTTCGATGGTCCTGATACCGCTCGCCATGCACCATTCAAGCGCCGGCAAATCCGCTACTTGACGGCCCTCGTCCTGCCAGCGCTTTAGCGCCGCGGAAAGCAGGTACAGCTCCGAAAGAATGTCGCCGAACCGCGCCGACAGCATTTCCTTGCGCTTCAGGGCGCCGCCGAGCGTGAGCAAAGCCATGTCGGCGCATAGCGCGAACGCCGAGGAATAGCGCGAGAGCTGGCGATAGAACCCGGTCGCCTCACCGGCGTCGGGCGCCGGCGCGAACAGCCCGCCGGTCCAACTGCGGCCCCAGGCGCGGAACAGCGTCGTGATACTGTGACCGATATGTTTCCAGAATGCCTTGTCGAAGCCATCCAGCCCTCGCGCGCGATCCGCGTCGCCGAGTGCGTTCATCTCTTCCAGCAGATAGGGATGGGCGCGGATCGCGCCTTGCCCGAACACGATCAGATTGCGGGTCAGGATGTTGGCGCCTTCCACGGTGATGCCGACCGGCACCGAACGATAGAGATTGCCGAGATAATTTTGCGGCCCGTCGATCACGGCCTTGCCGCCATGGATATCCATGGCGTCGTCGATCGCGATCCGCATCCGCTCGGTCGCCTGCAGCTTCATGATCCCAGAAATGACCGCGGGATGATGGCCCTGGTTGAGCGCCGTGCAAGTCAGCCGCCGCGCTGCGTCGAGCAGGTAGGCGGTGCCAGCGATGCGCGCGAGCGGCTCCTCGATGCCCTCGAATTTTCCGATCGGCACGTTGAACTGCTCGCGAATGCGCGCATAGGCGCCGGTGGTGCGGGCGGCATAGGCGGCACCCGCGGCCGACAGCGACGGCAGCGAGATGCCGCGACCGGCGGCAAGCGCCGTCATCAGCATTTTCCAGCCCTGGCCGAGACGTTCTTGCCCGCCGATGATGTAATCCATCGGGATGAAGACATCGCGGCCCCAGTTCGGGCCGTTCTGGAACACCTGCATCGCCGGCAGATGGCGATGCCCGATCGAGACGCCCGCAAGATGCGTCGGGATCAGCGCCACGGTGATGCCGAGTTCGTTCTCTGATCCCACGAGATGATCGGGGTCATAGGCCTTGAAGGCGAGGCCCAACAGCGTTGCGACCGGGCCGAGCGTGATGTAACGCTTGTGCCAGTTCAGTCGCAGCCCCAGCACTTCCTTGCCTTCGAAGGTGCCCTTGCAGATGATGCCCGAGTCGATCATCGAGGCCGCGTCGGAGCCGGCTTCCGGGCTGGTCAGGCCGAAACACGGGATTTCGCGGCCATCGGCGAGCCGCGGCAGCCATTGCTGCTGCTGGTCCTTGGTGCCGAAACGCATCAGGAGTTCGCCGGGGCCGAGCGAATTCGGCACCATCACGGTGACGGCGGCGGTGAGCGATCGCGACGAAAGTTTGCGCACCACTTCGGAATGCGCATAGGGCGAGAAGCCGAGCCCGCCATGCTCCTTCGGAATGATCATGCCGAAGAACTTGTGCTGCTTGATGAAGTCCCAGGCTTCCGGCGGCAGGTCGCGCCATTCCCAGTTGATCTTCCAGTCGTCGAGCATGGCGCAGAGTTCGTCGACCGGGCCATGGAGGAAGGCCTGCTCTTCCGCCGTCAGGGTCGCCGGCGCGTTCGCCAGCAGCTTCGACCAGTCGGGATTTCCCGTGAAGAGATCGGCATCCCACCAGACGTCGCCCGCCTCCAGCGCCTCGCGCTCGGTGTCCGACATCGCGGGCAGCACGCCGTGCGCCCAGGCAAAGATCGGCTTGGTGATGAAATCGCGGCGAAAGCTCATGGCGATGTCCTCGTGGTGGGGGGTGCTGGCCGCGCGGCTAGCGGTCACGCTTATGCCAAAAGACGGCCCATTGTAGCGGAAAGCGTGGGAATTGCGTGAACACTTCGCACTGCAACTAAAGCGAAATTGATCCAATGCGCCGGAGACCGATAACGGCGATCCAGCGCATCGGTTCCGTTAGCACAGAATCGTAGCCCGGATGGAGCGAAGCGCAATCCGGGACAGATCACTTGCGAGATAACCCCGGATTACGCTTCGCTCCATCCGGGCTACTAAAGAATAAATCAATCCGGCCGGGCCATCTCGAACATGGCTTCGGGGCGGATTTCAAAATAGTCGCCCTTGCGGCCGGCGCGGACGATCGGGCGGGCCAGCGCGGTCTGGTAGACGCCATCCTTGATCATGGCCTTGTCGATGTGGACGGCGACGACCTCGCCAAGCGTCAGCCAGGATTGCGCCTTCCTGCCGTCGGCGCCCTGCAATTGAATGATCTGCGACAGCTTGCATTCGAAGGTAACAGGGCTTTCGGCGACCCGGGGTACATTGACGAACCGGCTCGGGATCGGCGTCAGGCCGGCGACCTTGAATTCGTTGACGTCGTGGGGGACATGCGCGGCGGTAGCGTTCATCTGTTGCGCCAGATCCATGGTGGCGAGATTCCAGACGAATTCCTTGGTCTCCTGGATATTGGCGACGCTGTCTTTCCAGTTGGTCGAGGCAAAGCCGATGATGGGCGGGGTGTAGCAGAACGCGTTGAAGAAGCTGTAGGGCGCGAGATTGACGTTGCCCTTGGCGTCGCGCGACGAAATCCAGCCGATCGGGCGCGGAGCGATGATGGCGTTGAAGGGATCGTGCTTCAGGCCATGGCCGTTTTTCGGCTCGTAGAAGTGCAGGTCTTTCGGGCTGGTTGCGTCCACGGCGGTATTTCCTTGTTTCGGCTCAAATCTAACCGTCATTGCGAGGAGCGCAAGCGACGAAGCAATCCATATCTCGTCATGTGATGCAAATGGATTGCTTCGCTTGCGCTCGCAATGACGGGGATTAGGCAGCCTTGCCCGCCTCACCCCGCGCCGACAGCCCCGCAAGAATAAAATCGACCATCTGGTCCAGCGACGGCCCCGGCTTGTTGATGCCCTGCGCGATCATCTGCGGGTGGAAAAACCGCATCATCGCGGTGCAGGTGCAGATCGCCGCCAGCGGCACGTCTGCCGCCTCGAATTCTCCTGAGGCGGTGCCGTCGGCGATCACCATGGCAATGAACTCGGTCAGCCGGTGCATGTGGGCGACGCAGACTTCCCAGCTCTCCTCCATTGCCACTTCGACCATCTCATGCAGCTTGGAATCGCCGACATAGCGTTCCGAGTTCATGCGATGGATGGTGATGACAAGCTCGCGCAGCCGGGCGGCCGCGGGTCCCGGCCTGGCCGCGATCGCCTGGGCGACGTCCTCGACCCCACCCATCAGGCTGCGCGCGACGCCCTCGTGGATCGCCTTTTTCGAATCGAAAAAGCGATAGACGTTCGCCGGGCTCATGCGCAGCACCTTGGCGATGTCGGCGACCGTGGTCTTCTGATATCCGATTTCGCGGAACAGGCGCTCCGCCACCACGAGAATCCGTTCCCTTGTGTCGGGTTCGATATGTTCGGAAACCAGCGTCATGTCGGTGCTCGATCGGTGTTCTCAATGTTCAATTATTCAGCGGCTTCAGCAAGCGGAAATGCGGGCCTCGCGTGGCTGCCATGCTGCGGCGCAAGATCGGACGGCTGGCTCACGCCGGTTTGTTCAAGGCTCTTGCGGAACCAGAGGGCGTAGAGGCCCGGCAGGTACAATAAGGTCAGGAAGGTTGCAACGAACAATCCGCCCATGATGGTGATGGCCATCGGGCCCCAGAAGGCGGAGCGCGATAGCGGGATCATCGCCAGGATGGCGGCGAGCGCGGTCAGCACCACCGGGCGGGCGCGCCGCACGGTGGCCTCGATGATGGCTTCCTTGCGAGAAAGTCCGTGGGCGACGTCGGTTTCGATCTGGTCGACCAGAATCACCGCGTTGCGCATGATCATGCCGGCGAGCGCAATCAGCCCCAATAGCGCCACGAAGCCGAATGGCTGATTGGCGAGGTTCAGGCCGAGCGAGGCCCCGATGATGCCGAGCGGCGCGGTCAGGAACACCAGAATCAGCCGCGAAAAACTCTGCAGCTGGATCATCAGCAGCGTCAGCATCACGATCACCATCAGCGGAAACAGCACGAAGATCGAGGCGTTGCCCTTGGCGGATTCCTCGAACGCACCGCCCGCCTCGATGCGGTAGGCCGGCTCGAGGTGATCGCGGATGTCCTGCAGCTTTGGCGAGATCTGGTTGGTGACGTCGGGCGCCTGCACGCCGTCGACGACGTCGCCGCGCACGGTGATCGCCATGTCGCGGTTGCGCCGCCAGATGATCGGCTCCTCGTGGGCATATTCGATCCTGGCGATCTGGGTCAGCGGCACCGCGACGCCGTTGCGCGAGGTCACGGTGAGATCGCCGACATGGGCGAGATCGAGCCTTTCGCCCGGCACCGCGCGGGCGACCACCTCGACCTTCTCGATGCCGTCGCGAACGGTGGTGACCGGCGCGCCGGAAATCAGCATCGAAAGCGCCTGCGAGACGTCCTGCGGCGTGAGGCCGAGGGCGCGGGCGCGATCCTGGTCGACCACGAGCTTGAGGTAGGGCGACTGCTCGTTCCAGTCGAGCTGCGGATCCTTGACGTTCGGATTCTGCCTGACGACGTCACGCACCTTGTAGGCGATGTCACGGACAACCGCGGGATCCGGGCCGATGACGCGGAACTGGACGGGGAAACCGACCGGCGGTCCGAAGTTGAAGCGGTCGACGCGGACGCGCGCCTCGGTCAAGGCGCCGTCGTCGACCGCCTTTTCCAACCGGGCCTTGATCCGCTCGCGCGCCTGGACATCCCTGGCGACGATTACGATCTCGGCGAAGGCCTCGTTCGGCAGCTGCGGGTTCAAGCCGAGCCAGAAGCGCGGCGAGCCCTGCCCGACATAGGAAGTGTAGGTCGCGATATCCTGGTCGTCCTTCAGCAGCGCTTCGGCCTTCTTCACGGAATTTTGCGTGACATTGAAGGCGGTGCCCTCGGGCAAGCGAAGCTGCAGGAACAGCTCGGGCCGTTCCGACAGCGGGAAGAATTGCTGCTGCACGTAGCCGAACGCCACGATCGACAGCGCGAACACGCCAACGGTTGCCAGCACGACCTTGAGGCGGTGCTCGACGCACCACGCGATCATGCTGCGCAGCACGCGATAGACCCGGGTCTCGTAGACGGCGTGCGGGTCGTGATTGTGGCTGACCGTGATGTTCGGCAACAGCTTGACGCCGATATAGGGCGTGAAGATCACCGCGACGAACCAGGACGCCACCAGCGCGATCGCCACGATCCAGAAAATGCCGCCGGCATATTCGCCGACCGCCGAATTGGCAAAGCCGATGGGGAGAAAACCCGCCGCGGTCACCAGCGTGCCCGTCAGCATCGGAAATGCGGTGGATTCCCAGGCAAAGGACGCGGCGCGGACGCGGTCCCAACCCTGCTCCATCTTCACCACCATCATCTCGACCGCGATGATGGCGTCGTCGACCAGTAGCCCGAGCGCGATGATCAGCGCGCCCAGCGTGATGCGGTGCAGGTCGAGCGACATCGAATTCATGACGATGAAGACGATCGCCAGCACCAGCGGCACCGAGGCCGCCACCACGATGCCGGTGCGCCAGCCCAGCGCCACGAAGGAGACGAACAGCACGATCGCCAGCGCCTCGATGAAGGAGTGCACGAACTCGCCGACGGCGTGCTCGACCACTTTCGGCTGGTCGGCGATCTGGTCGACATTGATGCCCTGCGGCACCGCCCTCATGAATTCGTGAACCGCATCGCCGACGTCCTTGCCGAGTTCGAGGATGTTGGCGCCCTTGGCGGTGACGACGCCGATGCCGAGCGCGGGCTTGCCCTCCTGGCGCACCACGAAAGTCGGCGGATCGACATAGCCATGGCTGACGGTCGCGATATCGCCGAGGCGAAACACCCGGCCGTTGCTTTCGACCGGCGTCTCGGCCACCGCCTTGACGCCGTCGAGCGCGCCGGTGACGCGCAACGGCACCCGCTGCGCGGAGGTTTCGACAGTGCCGGCCGGCACCACATTGTTCTGCTTGGCGAGCGAGTCGAACAGCGCCTGCGGGGTGATGCCCAGCGTCGCCAGCTTGGCGTGCGAGAATTCGACGAAAATCTTCTCGTCCTGGGTGCCGTAGAGATCGACCTTGGTCACGCCCGGCACTTTCAGGAGCCGCTGCCGCATGCCTTCGGCGGCCTTCTTCAACTGCGCGTAGTCGGCGCCGTCGCCGGTCATCATATAGAGAATGGAATCGACATCGGAGAATTCGTCGTTGACAAAGGGGCCGAGCAGACCCGCCGGCAGCTGCGGCTGCACGTCGGCGAGCTTCTTGCGCAACAGGTAAAACAGATAGGGCACTTCCTTCGGCGGCGTCGAATCGCGGAAGGTGACCTGCATCGCGGTAAAGGCCGGCTTCGAATAGGTCTGCACCTTTTCGAAATAGGGCAATTCCTGCAGCTTCTTCTCGATGGGATCGGCGACCTGGGCCTGCATTTCCTGGGCGGTCGCGCCCGGCCAGATCGCCGAGACGTTGACCACCTTCACCGTGAAGAACGGATCCTCGGCGCGGCCGAGCCGCTCATAGGAGAAGAAGCCCGCCGCGCCGAGCGCGATGACCAGGAACAGGATCAGGGCGGGATGGCTGACCGCCCAGGCCGAAAGATTGAAATGTTTCATCGCGCCCTCCTGAGATTACAAAAAGATCGTCATTGCGAGCCAACGGGTCGGCGCGAAGCGCCGCCCGATGACAGGCTCCGCGAAGCAATCCATCGTGCGGCAAAGAAAGTGTGGATTGCTCCGTCGCTTCGCTCCTCGCAATTGACGGGGACTAGAACGACAGTGACGACACGACCCGGACTTTTTGCGCCGGATCGAGCTTCTGCACGCCGAGCGCCACCACCCTGGCGCCTTCGTCGACGCCACCGGTGATGACGACGTCGTTGCTCTCGTAGGATTTCACCGTGACCGGCTTCAGCGCTACCTCGCCCTTGTCGTCGACCACATAGAAGGAGGGATCGCCGCCTTCGCTGAACAGCGCCGACAGCGGCAGCCGCGCCACCCGCGTGGTCGCCGGATCGGCAAGCGTCAGGGTTGCGGTCATGCCGAGCGAGACGTGGTCGCCGGCGTCGGGCAGCGAGAATTTCGCCAGATAAGTGCGCGTGGCGGGATCGGCCGCGGGCGCGATCTCGCGCAGCTTTGCGGCATATTTCTTGTTCGCCTCCGACCACAGCGTCACGCTCGCAGTGCCCTCCTTGGCGCGGCCCAACAAAGTCTCGGGGATCGCGACCACGGCTTCCTTTTCGCCAAAGCGCGCGACGCGGATCGCGGTCTGGCCGGAAGCCACGACCTGGCCGGGCTCGACCAGGGTCGCGGTGACGACGCCGCGGCTGTCGGCAACCAGCGTGGCGTAGGACAAGGAATTTTTGGTGAGTTCGACCGAACGCTGGGCGCGGTTGAGCCGGGCGCGGGCCTCGTCGGCGGTGGCCTTGGCCTGGTCGAGCTGGGCGTCCGTGGTCCAGCCCTTGACGCGCAGATCCTTGGCGCGGGTTTCGGCGGCGGCGGCCTGCTCCAGCACGCCGGTGGAGGCGCGCAATTCCGCCTCGGCCTGCTCGGCCTGCAGCTTCAGGTCGATTTCATCAAGGGTGGCGAGCGGCTGGCCAAGTTCGACGGTCTGGCCGACCTCGACCAGGCGCTTGGCGACCTTGCCCGGGACCCGGAACCCCATGTCGGCCTCGATCCGGGGCCTGATGGTGCCAACAAAGCTGCGCTCGGGGGATTCGGCCTCGTAATGCACCGTGGCGACCAGAACCGGGCGCGACGGGACCAGCTTCTCGGCGACCTTGTCATTGCAGCCAGCCAGCGCCACGACCAGAAGTGCCAGCGATGCACCCACTAAAAGCCTGGAATAGCTCGGCAAAACGGATCGGACGAACATGGTGGCTTCCCTCGTTTAAGCTCAGAGGGACTATCGATTGTCTATTGATGAATGTCAATATTCATCAGTAATCATGATTTCGTGAAGCACGAAGCCGGTTAAGGGGCGTGAATTCCTTCCGACCGGCTCAACCCGAACTGTCGGGAATCATGCCGGTCCAGGATTCCGACCATCGTTCCGGTCGGGCGCTTTTCTGCGCGAAACCTGCACGAAAATCCGCAAATCCTGAACGGCCTGAGCAAACGGGCTGCCAATCGGCCGGGCATGGTTGCGGCCATGGCGAAGATCATCCCCTTTCGATTTCGGCGATCGCGGCTGCCCCGGCGGCTGCTGGCGAAGCGCTGGTGGCTGACACCGCCCGTTCGATCCGTCGTCATCACGCTGCCGAACGCCGGCGCGCCAAAGCCAAAGCCCAAAATCCGTCATCTCACCCTCCTGCACCCCGGAAAGTGAAATCATGTCGATCGCGACCGCCTCCGATTTCGAGATTGCTCCCGTTCCCGCGCGCCTGCTGCTGCTGCCGCTTGCGGCCGCCATAGCCTGCGTCGCGTTGGCCGACTGGCTGTTCTGGGACTGGCAGACCATCGGCGTCTCGCTCGCACTGTTCCTCGGCGCGCTCGGCGTTGTCGCCGTCTTTATCAATGGTGCGCGCGCGCCAAAGAATACTCAAATCGTCATCGGCGCTGCGTTCGTCATCGGCCTGCTGGCCGTGGTCGAGGATTGCAGCGATCTTTCCCGGACGGTAGCCGAGTTGGCAACCGCGCTATTCGTCATCATCATGACCGCCCCTGAAGCATCGTCCTGGCCACGTAACCTGCTCGAAGCCGTGACGCTTCCGTTTCGCGGACCGTTTCAACTGATCGGCGATCTGTTCGGCGCGCTTCGTCGCATGAAAAGCTGGACGCCCAATTGGCTGGGCTCGCTGGTGGCCTGGATCGTTCCGCTTTGCGTTTTCGCGGTTTTCCTGGCGCTGTTCGCACAGGCAAATCCATTGATCGAAAACACCCTGATGCAGATCGACCTGCGCGCCTTCCTCAATCTGTTCAACCTCTGGCGGATCGCATTCTGGCTGATGATGGCCTGCATCACCTGGCCCTTGATCCGGCGGCGTCTGCGACGCAAGCCGGTTCGGGAATCCGAACCGCGCGCCGCCGTCGCCACGCAAACCTCCGATCTCGATTTTCTCCTTGGCACGCGGGCCATGTTGCGCTCGCTGATCCTGTTCAATGCGCTGTTCGCGCTGCAGAGCGGACTCGACCTGACTTATCTCTGGGGCGGCGCCAACCTGCCCGACGGCATGAGCCACGCCCAATATGCCCATCGCGGCGCCTATCCGCTGATCGCCACCGCGCTGCTCGCTGCGGGTTTTGTCCTGATCGCGATGCGGCCGGGCGGGCCGTCGCAACAGTCGAGGCTGATTCGCCCGCTGGTGCTGCTGTGGGTCGGGCAAAACATCCTGCTGGTGATCTCGTCGATCTTCCGGCTCGACCTCTACGTCGCGGCCTACTCGCTGACCTATCTGCGGTTTGCCGCATTCATATGGATGGTCCTGGTCGCCATCGGCCTCGTGCTGATCCTGATCCAGATTGAGCTGAAAAAATCCAATCGCTGGCTATTGTCCGCCAATGCCATTTCACTGGTGCTCGCCCTCTACGCTTGCTGCTTCATCAACCTGCCGTACCTGGTGGCCTCCTACAACGTGCAACATTCACAGGAGATCGCGGGCGCCGGGCCTAAACTCGATCTGTGTTATCTTGGGTCATTGGGTCCGCAGGCCGAGCCTGCGCTCAGGCCGCATCTGAAGCAGATACCGGCACTCGAACACGTGATTAGTAGAGGCAGGAACGCCAACCATCGCCTCGGTTATCACGAAAACTGGCGGGGCTGGGGCTTCCGGACATGGCGCCTGGAGCGATATTTGGCTAACAATCCCTATACCCCGCCTAATCCCGATCAGAGCGGCAAAGGCTAGCGCACGTGGCTCATTCCATTCTCGTCGTCGATGACGACCCCCACATCCGCGACGTCGTGCGCTTCGCGTTCGAGAAGACCGGCATGGCGATTTCGATCGCGCCTGACGGCAAGGAGGCGCTGCGCCAGTTCGACCGCAACGTCCACGACCTCATCGTGCTCGACATCGGCATGCCGGAAATGGATGGCCTCGAAGTCTGCCGGCAGATCAGGAAGACCGCCGATACCCCGATCCTGTTCCTGTCGGCGCGCGACGAGGAGATCGATCGCATCCTCGGGCTCGAGATCGGCGGCGACGACTACGTCACAAAGCCGTTCAGCCCGCGCGAACTGGTGGCGCGCGTCAATGCGATCCTCCGACGCGTGCGGACCCCGCCTGCGCCTTTGGAAAGCAAAGTGCTGAGCCATGGCGGGCTCGCGATCGATGCGGATGCCCGCACCGCGAGTTTCGGCGATACGCCGGTATCGCTGACGGCGCTGGAGTTCTCGATCCTGCGCACGCTGCTGGCGCGGCCCGGATTCGTGTTCACGCGCGAACTGATCCTCGATGCCGCCTATGCCGGCAATATCCACGTCGCCGACCGCACCATCGACAGCCACATCAGGAACATCCGTGCCAAGATGGCGGCCGCCGGCTGCGATTCCGTGATCGAGACCGTTCATGGCGTCGGTTTCAAGCTCGGACGCTGCGAGGCATCGCGTTGATCGACGACGCCAGACCTGTGCCTGCGGCGCTGCGGAAGTGGCGGCCGAGCCTCAGCCTCGTGGTTTTCCTGGTGCTGGCGAGCGTGCTGTCGCTGCCGCTGTTCAGCCTGTATTTCCTGAAAGTCTACCAGAACGAGCTGATCCAGCAGACCGAGTCCGAGCTGATCGCGCAAAGTGCTGCGCTCTCGGCGATGTTCCAGCGCGAGGTGGAGACCGCTATTCCATCGACCGTAGCGTTGGGGACGAAGGTCCCGCCTCCCCCGCAAAAGCCGCCGGACGAACCGTATCAGCCGATCTGGCCGAAACTCGAACTGGCAAACGAGAGCGTGCTGCCGCCGCGGCCGCAAGCCCGCGAGCCGGCCGCGCCGGCGGATCCCGCCTTCACGGCGCTCGGCGCGCGCATGATGCCCGATCTCATCGCAACGCAATACGTGACGCTGGCGGGTTTTCGACTACTCGACCCCAACGGCGTCGTCATCGCCGGCCGCGAGGAAGTCGGGCTGTCGCTGGCGCATCTGGAGGAAGTCGCCGAGGCGCTGCAGGGGCGCTTCAGCGCCGTGTTGCGCGTGCGCATCTCCAAGCATGACCAGCCCTCGCTCTATTCCATGAGCCGGGGCACCGGCATGCGCGTCTTTACCGCGATGCCGGTGATCGCCCGCGGCCAGGTCGCCGGCGTCATCTATGCCTCGCGCACGCCCAGCAACGTCTTCAAGTATCTTTACGAACAGCGCGGCAAGGTCATTCTCGCGATCCTTTCCATGATCGTGCCGACGCTGTTGATCGGGTTTCTGTTTCACCGCACCATCACCGAGCCGATGCGGGAACTGATCGAGCGCACCGGCCCGATCGGCAAGGGCGACCGCGATGCCCTGCGGCCGCTGAAGCGCCGCGGCACGTCGGAATTCGCGCGGCTGTCGCAAAGCTTTCTGGAAATGGCGCGACGGCTGAACACGCGCTCCAGCTTCATTTCGACCTTCGCCACCCATGTGTCGCATGAACTGAAATCGCCGCTGACCTCGATCCAGGGCGCCGCCGAGCTGCTGCGCGACGACGTCGAGGCGCCCTCGATGGACGACGAGGACCGGCGAAAATTTCTCGACAACATCATCGCCGACACCGACCGGCTCACGAAAATCTCGGCTCGCCTGCGCGATCTCGCCCGCGCCGAAAATCCGGTGGCGCTGGGTGCTGCCAAACTGTCAGACACCATCGCCGCCTTGCGTTCGGCATTTCCTTCGCTCGAACTTCGCACCTCCGGTGAACTCGAGACGCCGATGCGGATATCGGAGGAGAATGCTTCCATCATCTTCTCCAATCTCGCCGACAATGCCTTGCGTCATGGCAGCACGGCCCTCGAACTATCCGCCACGCGGCAAGACAACCTGCTGCTGATCACAATAGCCGACAATGGCGAAGGCGTTTCGCCCAACAACCGCACCCAGATCTTCGACAGTTTTTTCACCACCCGGCGCGAGAAGGGCGGCACCGGCATGGGGCTGGCCATCGTCCGCGCCATGCTGGATGCCCATGGCGGGGCGATCCGCCTGCTCGTTTCCGAACGGGGGACGGCGTTCGAGCTGACGATCCCGATCGCGGACGCGCCGTCGTGATGTTGAAGGCGCCGTCAGAATGATTCACTCCTCGTCATGGCCGGGCTCGTCCCGGCCATCCACGTCTTTCTTCCCTAAGTCCAGCAAAGACGTGGATGCCCGGCACAAGGCCGGGCATGACGAGCATCGAGTTCGGAGGCGGCAGTGATCCTCCGTGTCGGCCTTTGCCTATCGATCATCGTCTGCGGACTCGCCTTGCGCCGGTTCGGTCTCGGCCTCGGCTTGCCGTCGTTTGTCGTGAAATATGGCGGCTCGATCCTCTGGGGATCGATGGTCTTCTTTCTCGTGGCGATGGCTGCTTCAAATCGGTCGCGGCCATCGATCGCGCTGATCTCGGCGGCGATCGCCGTGTGCGTAGAGCTGTTCCGGCTCGTCCATGCCCCCTGGCTCGACACTTTCCGGCTGACGCTTGCGGGCGCGCTGCTGCTCGGCCGCATCTTCTCGGTCTGGGACTTGGTCGCCTATGGCGTCGGGATCGTCCTGGCGATCGGGCTCGATCGCTTTGCAAGCTCCGTTCACAAGATTGCGTAGGATGCAATCACTCCCCCAGCTGAAACCGCTCGAACCGGTGCAGCTCTTGCTCGATACGGGGCTTCAATTCCTTGCGCGCGTCGCGCCTGGCGCCGGCGCCGACCCAGCTCCATTTCTGCACCAGCAATTTCCGGTTCTTGCGGTCGGTCTTCAGATCGAGCGCAGCGACGATGTCGCAGCCGGCGAGGACCGGCAACGCGAAATAGCCGAGCACCCGCTTTTCCTTCGGCACGTAAGCCTCGAAGCGATGTTCGTAGTCGAAGATCAGGTGCGTCCGCTTGCGCTGGATGATCAGCGGATCGAACGGGGAGAGGATGTGCACCAGCTCCGAAGCGCCGACATCCGAAACATCCAGCGCTTCCGGCCGCGCCCAGTGCTCCTTAGCTGCGCCTTCCAGCGCGACCGGGACCAGTTCGCCGGCGCGCACCCTCGCCTCGATCAGCCGGCTGACCTGCGCCTTGCTCGGCGCGTCGAGATGACAGATCGAATCGAGGCTGACGACGCCTTGCGCGCGCAAGCTCCGGTCGAGCAGATAGGCGGTGGTCTCGCGCGGCGAAGCGCCCTTCGGCTGATGGCCCCAGCCGAAATGCCGCGTCATCAGCTCGTAGGTCTTCAGCATGCCGCTGCGTTCGGAGATCGTAGCTATACCCTGGTAGAACAACAGCTGCAGCGCCCGCTTCGACGGCTTGCGGCTCGCCCATAGATGCTCCTTGTCGACCAGCACGTCGTCGTCGATGTCGCGGATGGTCAGCGCGCCGTCGCGGCGCAGCAGCCGCATCACCTTGCGCAGGTCGGCCGGTTTGACCGACGAGAGCCATTTGTGGCCCTCCCGCCGATGGCGCTTCATGGCGGGAATGAAGAACCGCAAATCCCGCGTCGGCACGTAGGACAACGCATGGGTCCAGTATTCGAATACGCTTCTGTCGATGCTCTGGGCCTGGCGCAGGTCGGCGCGGCGGTATTCGGGAATCCGGTTCCACAGAATATGATGGTGGCTGCGCTCGATGACGTTGATGGTGTCGATCTGGACATAGCCGAGATGTTCGACGGCTGCCGCCACAGCCTCCGGCCCCGCGCCGAACGGCGCCCGCGTGTCGAGGCGCTGGGCGCGCAGCCAGAGGCGCCTGGCCGCGGCCTTGGTCAGGGGATGTGAAATCTTCGGGCGGGACATCGCGCAGCAATGTAGCGGGATTCGCCCGTCCTGCCAGACCCGTCAGTGTGCCACGGGCGGAAGCTCGAGCTTGTAGATGTCCTTGCCGATGGCAAAGGCGGAGATGCCGCCATCGCGGCGTTGCACGAACCTGATCTTGTTGGTGGAAAGGCCCATGGCTTGCGCAGACCAGGTTTTGCCGCCGTCTGTCGTGCCGTAGCCGCCGGTCGAGCCGCCGACAAAGCCCCGCGCCTCGTCGATGAAGGCGATGCCATAGGGTATCCAGTCCCTGTCATGGCTGACGGTGAGGCGGTGCCAATGCTCGCCGCCATCTTCGGTCTTCACGACGTAGCCGCGCGCCTCGCCGGCCGGGGCCTGATAGCTGATGATGGTGGCGTAGCCGACCTTCGCGCTCGGGAAGGCCAGCTTCCAGTTGACGTCGCCGGCACGATCGCTGTCGAACACCGCGCGCCACGACCGGCCGCCATCCGACGTCTTCAGGATCCGCGCATGCGCCTTGTCTTCTTCGGCAGCACTTGCGCCGGCGATGAATCCGGTATTGGCATCGACAAAATGAATGTCGAGGATCATGCCGGTCAGGCGGCTCATGTCCCTGGCACGAAAGCTCTCGCCGCCGTCGAAGGATTCGAGCATGCCGGCCGGACCGCCGACCCGGCCCCCGGCGCGCACCGCCGCTACCTTGCCGTCGAGTTTGAGCACGTCGATCGCGCACACGCCGGTGATCTGGGCGCCTTGCGCCAGCCTGACCGCCGCCCAGTGCACCCCGCCGTCATGGCTCACGTAAAGCGGCTGCCGGTCGGTCACGCCTGGAAAATAGCCGGAGCCGACATTGCCGAGAAAGCCGGTATTTTCGTCGACGAATTCCAGCGCCCGCACATAGGTGCCTTGCTTGGTCCAGATCAAGGTCCAGGCCTCGCCGCCGTCATCGGTGCGATAGACGCGCCCCTCGCCGTTGCCGTACCAGCCGGTCAGGGCGTCGGCAAAGGCAATAGCATCCTGCTTGTTGTTCAGCGTGTAGGGCTCGGACGGCAGTTTCACCCAGCCGTCGCCCGCCATGGCTGGGGCTGCGAGCGCGAGCGTCAGTCCGATCGTCAGAATCGTCCGGTGCAGCCGGCGCGCCATCATGGGAACTTTCCGTCGCCGGTCTGCAGAAAGGCCGCACCGCCTCATCGGCGGCGCGGCGGTCTTCGGTCGCAGCCTTCGCTATTTCATCATGCTCATCTTCTGCGCCTTCATGTAGTGCATGCAGGCGCTGCGCGACTTGCCTTTGCTCATGTCCGTGTTGGCCATGGCCATTTCCTTGTTTCCGGGCGATTCGCCGGGGGGCATCATCATGGCGGATTTCATCATGTTGGCAGACGTGCATGCCATCATGGCCGCCGAAGCGGGTGACAGGGCCAAGGCCGAAAGCAGCGCAGCAGCGATCAATATCCTCATATGAACCTCGCTTCAGAGATGAAGCCAGCGGAATGCTGGCTATCGAGATACGTATTTTCTACCCGCCGCGTTTCAGCAGGAAGAAAATTTTGCATGTTGCAGCGCAATGAGAAGTCCCGCGTCAAGCGGGACAAGCGGAGCAGCCCGGCTTCGTGCGCGTCATGCGACGAAGACTCAGTGCTTCGGCTGCACGCCGATACTGCCGGTCGCGATGTCGGGCTCGCACGAGGCCTTGCCGCGTTCGGCGGCCTGGCATTTGTAGACGTTGCCGGTGAGACGGTCGATCAGCCACACATTATCGTCGTTCGGACTGTCCATGCCGATGAACCGCGTGCCGACCGCCGTGATCAGCGTCGACAACAGGATTGCGGCTGCGATGATGACAGCCCCGATCAAAATCGGTACCGAGCTTCCCTGGCGATCCGGCATAATCGCGCGATATCCCTGATACTCGCCGTATCTTTTCGGTGACTGAAACAAGGCCCTGACGCTTCGCTGTCTTTTGTTTTTCTTTTGTTTTGTACGCAAGCGTTTTCCTAGACGTGCATCTGGCCGATTTGTTGTTCGCACCCCGGCGCTGGCGCGACGGCTTTGCGACCTCTGCAAAGCCGGCACGAAAAAGGCGGCCCACAGGGACCGCCTTGATTTGAGAAGTTCCATCGGTCTTCTCGAAGAGTGACTTTCACCTCCGTCCGAACAGTCCGCCCATCATGCCGCCGAAGAACGCGCCCGGTCCGCCGCCGCGATAGTGACGACCACCGCCGCCTCCGCCGCCATAATGGCGGGAGTGGCGTGTCGACTCATCGTCGCCGTCGTCGGTCGAGGCAACCTTCGTGGCGGCGATTTCGGACTGCAGCGCCTTGAACTGCAGCGCGTTGAGGAAGCCGGACTTCGGATAGCCGCGCGCCGCCTGCCAGCGCGTGATCACGGCGCGGGTCTGCTCGTCGAACTTGCCGTTGACGCGGGTGTCGAAACCAACAGCGGTGAGGCGGCGCTGCACGTCGCGGCGCTGGCCCTTGTCGAGGCCGATCTGGTCCTCGCTGGTCTGGTCGGCGTCCTGGGTGAAGGTCGCCGGATCGATGCCGGTGGTCAGGTTGCGGGTTTGGGTCGAGGGGCCGTCCTGCAGCGAGGCGATGCGGGCCAGCGCCAGCGACTTGAAGGTGCCGTTCGGATAGTTGGTCAGGTAGGCGTTGAGTTCTTCCGGCTTGTTGGAGTCCTTGATCGAGCGCCAGAACTCGAGCTCGACTTCGGAAGCCGGGCTCGCGGTGACGGCCGGCGTATTCGGCGCCTCGGCCTTCTGCTCCGCCGCGCCCGCGACCGGATTGAGATAGACCGAACCGATCAGGTCGGTGTGGCCCCATGGCAATTGGTTCTTGTTGGTCTCTTCGTTGACCTGGGCGCGCACCCTGGTCATGGCCTGCTGGATCTCGACGCCGGGGGCGGCGATGTTGGCCAGCAGCGCGCGGGTGAACGGGCTGTTGGTGCCGGCCTCGCCGTCGAGCGCGGTCTGGCCGGGGCCGGTGGCGAACGCGATCAGCGTGCCCTCGCCGGATTTCATGTCGACAAGGCCAGACTCCACCGAGAGGCTGCGGGTCGCCTTGACGGAACGGAGCTTCGCCGCAAAGGGGTTATCGCGGCAGGCGTCGAGGAACACCAGCTTGACCTTGGCGTCGGCCATGGTCTGCTCCAGCGTCAGGTCGACGTTGATGGCGGCGCCCAGTTTGACGTCCATCTCGGATTTGAGATCGGCGTCGACCGGCAGCAGGTAGTTGGTGCCGTTCACGGCGATGCCGTGGCCGGCATAGAAGAACAGCGCGACGTCGGCGCCCTCGGCCCGCTTGCCGAAGTCCAAGAGCTTTTCCGTCATCTTGTCGCGGGTGAGATTGGTGCCCTCCACCACATCGAAACCGACATTGCGCAGCAGCGCCGCCATCGACTTGGCATCGACCGCCGGGTTGGGAAGCGGCGCCACGTTCCTGTAGGCGCCGTTGCCGACCACGAAGGCGACGCGCTTCTCGGCAAGGGCCGCGTTGCCGCTGACCAGAAATGCTGCGACTGACAGTGCTGCGATCCAGAAGCGCATGATCCATTCTCCCCTGCTCTAAGCGTCGAACTGGTTGGCCATGGGCCGAACCGTTGAGGACAATGTGCTCCAGTGTGCGCGGGCGTACTGTGATCCACGTCACTTTGAGCCGGAGAGCGATCGAACCGGGTCACGTCGGGCGGCGACGGGGCCGAAATGAGGGCCAGTTGCTCGTTACGCCGCATCAGACTTGAAGGTAATGCGTCCGGGCGTTCCCGCCTTGCGGTTCGGCTTCATGACAATCTCGATATCCTGCTCGAATGCGGTGAGCATTTTCATCAGGCGTTCCACTGAATAGTCGTCGAAATCGCCACGCAGGAGGAGCGAAAGGTCGGGCTGATGAATGCCTATCAGCTTGGCAGCCTTAACCTGCGTAAGTCCGCGCTGTTTGATAAGGCGATGCAGTTCGCTCACAATATTGGCCTTTAACAGCCGTTCTTCAGGATTGGGCAAGCCAAGGTCGGCAAACACGTTGCCGCTTCCTGTGTAAACGTCAATTTTGCGTTTTGTCATGGCTTGCGACCTTCATTTTCGGTGCTCTCACGGTAGTGCAATTGTGCATCGCGCAGGCGCGATCTAACGAGCTCGATTTCTTGCAAAGGTGTAGCAATTCCCTTCTTGGCCTTCTTCTGAAACGCGTGAAGCACGTAGACCACTCCGGCGAAACGCACCGTATAGACCGCTCGGTATGTGTTGCCGTCAAAATCATCGACCAGTTCCAGAATAGAACGTCCGCCGAATCCCTTCAGCGCCTTGGCGGAGGCGGGTTCTTCGCCCTCCTGCACCTCGAACAGGGCGTAACCCAAACGGTTCTGCACCTTGGCCGGGAATTGCTTGATGTCCTTGCGGCTGGAACCGACAAAGAAACATGGCTTCGGTTCGGGACGTTTACGCACACCTCAATATAGGGATATCCCTATATTGCGTCAAATCCTGACCGCACGTTGAGGGGGCGTGACCCAAATCACATTCGCCGCTTCGAACCTGGCCTATCCTGCCAGCATCAAATGCTTATCAGGCGTCACAACGAGGACCACGACAATGACCAGCTCTCTCAGACTTTCCGCGCTCAAGGCGATTACGCTCACTGCCGCGCTGTCGATGACGGCGGGGATTGCCATTGCCGGCGACAACACCGTCCCGGCGGACCAGATCATCCATGCGCTGCAGCCGAAGCCGCTGACGCGTGGCCTGTCGACCGAACAAGTCGATCCCGCGATCAAGGCCAAGGAAATCGGCTTCCTTGCCACGGTTCGCAACCGCAAGACCCGGTCGCTCTCGCTCGGCGAGCGTGAGGAAATCGCGGAGATCGCGTCCACCAAGCCGAAAATCGATCTCAATATCCAGTTCGAATACAATTCGGCCGAGATCAGCCAGACCTCGATGTCGTCCGTCCAGGAGCTGGGCAAGGCGCTCTCCAATTCCAGCCTCAAGGGTTCGACCATCGTGGTCGCCGGCCACACCGATGCGGTCGGCGGCGAAGGCTACAACCAGGACCTCTCCGAGCGCCGCGCCGATACCATCAAGCGCTACCTCGTCGACAGGTATGGCATCAATGGCACCGACCTCGTCACCGTCGGTTATGGCAAAACCAAGCCGATCGATCCGAACGCGCCGATGGACCCGCGCAACCGCCGCGTCCAGGTCGTCAACATGGACACCAAGACCGCGTCGAAGTGACGGTAGCCGTGTTCGTCCGCCTGCCCTGAGCGGCAGGCGGACATACGAAAAATCCAGGTTCGGAACAGCCGGTCATCGGCGGCCGGCCCACCGAAACACCTGACATCAAACCTGTCGACATAGGGGACTCCCATGAAGAAGATCATCCTTGCCGCGGCGCTTCTCACCATCGGCGCGTCGGCTCATGCCGGTACCTATTCCTACGAAGGCGTCACCGTTCACGTCCAGGACGGCTGCATGTCGTCCTCATGCGTGGCGGTCTACGCGCCCGGCTACGGCTCCTATAATGGCGGCCGTTCGGCGAAAATCCACAAGGCGCACAAGGACGGCGCGCGCGTTGCTTCCGCCAAGAAGGAAGACGCCGCCCCGGCTCCGGTCACCGCGGCTCCGGCCACAGATGCGACCCCGGCCAAGGCTCCGGAGGCTGCACCCGCCGATGTTGCGCCGGCCAAGTAACAACCGTCATTCCGGGACGCGCGTGAAACGCGTGAGCCCGGAACCCCATCACCACGACGGGGCGTATGGATTTTGGGGACCGCGCGTTGCAGCGTATCCCGAAAATGATACTCTCCCATCAGCATCCAGGGATGATTGAGATGAAAACCCATTTCACCGGCCTCGCCATCGCCACTTTGCTGGTCGTCGCTCCAGCTTTCGCGAGTCTTGCAGAAGACGCCCCCGCGGCAGCGACGCCGCCGGCGGCGGCCGCTCCCCAGACCGAGCCGGCGCCCGCGAGCGTGCCGCGTCCATCGATCGTGCCGAAGACGGCAGAGCCTGCACCGCCGGCCGCCGATGCCGAGCCGGCGCCGCGCCATCGGCGCTACGCCCATCGCCACTGGCACCGCTACGGCTATTACCGCACCGCCTATTGGGAGCCGTTTCCGATCTTCTGGCCCCATTTCTATCACAACCGGGTCCACTGGAGCCGGGTACCCTGGCTGTTCCGTTTCTGACGGTGACGCCGTCGACGGCCGCGCGTTGTCTGGTCATATCCAGTTCTGGAAAAGCATCAGCCGATTGAACGTCTCCATCGACGTCCCGACGAAGGCGGCCGAGATCGGCAGCATCGCGGCGAAGCCCGCGAACGCGACGGCAACGAAGGCCCACAACAGCCAGCGCGGGCTGCTGCCGCGCCGGAGCGCATAGACCAGCGCAAGGCTCGCGAGCGTGGCCGCAGGCAGATAGTAATAAAGAAATCCGAGGGTACGGGGCAGCAGCGCCCAGGCAAGCCAGGTCCCGAAATAGAACGCCACGATCAGGAAAGCGTCGGCGCGGCGCGCCATGATGAAGTCGCGCAGGCAGACGGCGAGCGCCACCAGCGCCGCCCACAGCACCACGGGGTTGCCGAGGAACACGATCGCCGCGATCCGGTCGTCGCCGACCTTGTCGAACAGGAACCAGACCGGCCGCGCCAATAGCGGCCAGGACGGCCACGAACTCATATAGGTGTGGCCGGCGATCGCGGTCGTGGTGTTGTCGGCAAAGATGCGGCGCTGCGCCTCGACCAGATCCCAGAACGACAATCCATAGAGCGGGACGAAGCTCGACAGATAAACCAGCGCCGGTATCAGGACGAAGCAGACGGCGAAACCAAGCATGCCGAAATCCGGCCATAGCCCCGGCCGGTACCAATCATCGGCGCTGCCGTCGGCGAATTCCGTGCGCCAGCTTTGCAGCAGGCGGACCGCGCCGATGATGACGATGCAGACGGCCAGCGGGAACAGGCCGCTCCATTTGCAGGCGGCCGCAAGACCGAACGCTGCCCCCGCAAGCGCGAAGTGGAGATGCGGCCTTAGCCGGCGGAAACCGTGCATGAAGGCCGCGATCCCGAACAGCCCGAAGGCGAGTGCGAAAATATCCAGCATCGCGATCCGCGACTGCACGAACACCATCTGGTTGAAGAAGGCGAGCAGCGCTACGGCCAAGGCCGGCTGTTGGCCCTCGAACAGCGCCAGGCCGCAGAGATACATCGCGACGATCGCGAGCGCCCCGAACAGCGTGCCCGGATAGCGCCAGCCCAGCGCATTATCCCCGAAGAAGCGGATCGACAGCGCGATCAGCTGCTTCGCCAGCGGCGGATGCATCGGATTGAGCATCGGCTGTGGCAGCACCGGCTCCAGCATCTGACGCGCGGCCGGCACATAATGCACCTCGTCGAAAACAAATTTCTCCGGCGTCGTCACCCCGACCAGCAGCGCGAAATGCGCGGCGAAAAATATGATGATGGCGACAATAGGGCTTTTGGTCATGGAATTCTTGCTTTGGAAATTTTTCTTGAGAATTCTTACCGGAATCGGCTTTGGGAATCTTTCAAAGACGAAGGTGTTTCAAGCGCTGTCTTCACGGATAGATGGCGTATGAGAACCCGGTCAAGTGCAGGCTGTCGAAAAATATCTTGTCCGTCGTGTTGAACGCGTTTCGATCTCGCGGTCACTAACCATTCGGCTAGTAACGCGTCGCTTGTGATAAATCTGCAACATCACATGCGCGCGTGATCCGGTACGATGTCGGGATAAATCGATCGGGATTGAAATGCACGTGCGTCATGTTCTCTTCGTCTCCGCGCTTTGCTTCGCGGCGGGGCTTGCGGTCGATCCCGCGCACGCGCAGGTCCGTGTCGGCGAAGCAGCCGTGATCCAGAACGAAGTCGTTCGTGTCACCGGATCGGCATCGAGCCAGATCAATGTCGGCGACGGCGTGCTGCGCGACGAAGTCGTGCGCACCGGGCAGGACAGCGCGGCGCGGCTGGTGATGGCCGACAGCACCAACCTCTCGCTCGGCCCCAGTGCGACCATCAAGCTCGACCGTACCGTGTTCGACGACGAGCACAGCTACCGCGAGATCGCGATTCGGCTGACGACCGGCGCATTCCGCTTCGTCACCGGCCATTCGGAAAAGGCCGCCTACAAGATCACCACGCCGCTGGCGACGATCGGCGTCCGCGGCACGGTGCTCGACGTCCTGTCGCGGCGCGGCCGCACCACCGTGGTGCTGCAGGAAGGCGCCTCACGGGTCTGCGCGACCGGCGGCCCATGCATCGAGCTGACGCAGCCGGGCGACACCGCGATCATCACCTCGACCGGCGGCAGGACCACGATCCAGAAGACCAACAATTCGCCATGGACCTTCGCTGCGAACTGCGCGGCGCTGGCGGGACTTTGCACCGTTACCGATCTTGCCGACGCCAGGCCCACGGTGACGCCGCCGGTCGATGACGGCAGCGACCCCACCGGCATGCTGTGCGGGCGCTGACGATGGCACGATTTGCACGCAGCGTCGTCGTTTCGGCCGCACTCACCGCGGGAATTTCGCTGGCGCTGATGCAGGGGCAAACCGTTCCCGCCTTCGCAGCCGAGGCGACCATTACAAATTCAGAAATCTGCAACTCGGACCACCCGTGCCCGACCTCCAGCCCTTCGCCATCGCCCTCTCCGACATCATCGGCAAGCCCGACGCCATCGCCTTCGCCGACATCGTCGCCAAGCCCGACGCCATCGCCAAGCCCGACGGCGTCGCCAAGTCCGTCCCCAAGTCCTTCGCCCAGTCCTTCGCCGTCGCCGAGCCCGACTCCCACCCCGACGCCGACCGGCGCCGGGTCCAGCGGGGCATCGATCGGCAACCTCGCCAACGCGCGCTTCAACCAGATGATCACCAACCGGGTGCTCGGCACGGTGCTGCTCGGCGTCAACGAACAGATCAATTGCAGCGACTGCATCAGCGCGTTCGGTTCGGCGGGATCGTTCTCGGCCGGCATTCACGGCCGCAAGGAAATCACGCCCAATTTGTCGTTCCTGGCCGGCATCGCCTACACCCAGTTCAGCGAAACCGGCTACAGCGTCACCAGCGCGCCGATCGGCGCATTCGCGCTGCGCTACGATTTCGTCGATTGGGGGACGTCGCGGCCGTTTTTCGACGTCGGCGCCATCCTGACGCCGTTCGAGAAGGTCCGCTACAGCCGCAGCTACCTGACGAGCCTGGGGCCGGTCGCGCTGACGAGTTCGACCGACAGCAGCGATTACGGCGTGTACGGCCGGGCGGGCTGGATCCGCCGGCTTTCGCCGCGCGACGAGGTCGCGGCCTCCGTCGAGATCTGGCAGTTGTGGCAGCGGGTCGACGGTTACACCGATCCGAATGCGGCGTTCAATCCGTTCGACGCCTCGATCGCGTCGGGCACCGACCGCACCAATCTGGTCAAGCTTGGCGGGCAGTGGACGCATCTGTTCGGCTCCAGCGTCGAGGGCAACATCAACGGCGGCTATGTGCAGTCGTTCGCCAGCCATTCCGGCATCGTCGCAACCGTCACCGGCGACGGCATCGTCGTGCCGACCATGGGCAACCAGGGCTGGTTCGAATATGGCGGCCGGCTCGGCTTCCGCATCACCAAGGGCTGGGTCGCCGACCTGTTCCTCAACGGCACGCTGGGCCCGCAACCGGTCGGCAACACCATTCACGGCGGCGTGGGACTGCGGATCAATTATTAGGCGGCCGCGTCATCGCTCGCCGGCCAGGGTGAGCGCCGCGGTCACGCCGCCTTCCAGGATTTCGTCCGACAACCGCCTGTCGTTGACGGCGCGCGCGAGCTGAAGCGTGCCCACCATCATGCCGTAGATCGCGACCGCCTTGCGGCGACGTCCGGCGGCCGAACGATCGCGGATTTGCGCGGCGAGCAGCGCGATGATTTCCGATATCTTTGCCGTGAACGCATCGCGCGTCTTGTTCGGATGGCGCGCGATCTCCGCGACCAAGGCGGCGGTCGGACAACCGCGGCCGGCACCGTCGCGGTGGCGTGCGGAAAGATAGTCGCGGATCACAGCTTCCAGCCCGGCGCCCGACTCCAGCGCCGTGCGAAGCGCGCCCTCGCGGCGGCTCAGCGCGTTGCGAAGCACCGCCTGCACCAGATCTTCCTTGGAATCGAAATGGGCGTAGAAGGCGCCATTGGTCAGGCCGGCGCCGCTCATGATGCCGGCAAGGCCCACCGCCGCGACGCCGTTTTCGCGGAATTGGCCGGAGGCCACATCGATGATGTGCTGGCGGGTCGTATCCTTGTGTCCTTTTTGGTAGCGCATTTTGCCTTCCTGTCGCGTCCCGGCGCATAGCTCCCACGCAACCCCGAGGCGGGTCGCCCATTGCATTATGGTCATAATAATGCATTATGATTGTAATTCAATATAAATCGCCGCGGACCAGAACATGAACATGCAATTGAAACGGGCGGCTATCTCGCCCGCGGCACGGGCGATCGCTGCGACGGCCGCGGAACATCGCACCAGGTCCGCCGCCGAGCCATCGAGCGAAACGCGCACGCTATCGCACGCCGATGCCGCCCGCGCGGCGCTCCTGACCGGCCCCATCCTCGCTACCCTGCTGAAACTGGCGTTGCCGACCATGACGGTGCTGCTGGCGCAGACCGCGGTCAACATCGCGGAAGCCTATTATGTCGGCTTCCTCGGCACCGATGCGCTGGCGGGCGTCGCGATGGTTTTTCCCGTCTTCATGCTGATGACGATGATGTCGAATGGCGGCCTCGGCAGCGGCGTTGCCTCGGCCGTGGCGCGCGCGGTCGGCGCCGGCCGCAGGGACGACGCCGACGCACTGGTCTTCCACGCCATCATCCTTGCCGTCATCGTCGGCGCGCTGTTTTCGATCGGCACCATTTGGGGCGGACCGATATTGTACCGCGCCCTCGGCGGCCGCGACGAGGCGCTCGATGCCGCGTTGAAATATTCCAATTACCTGTTCGCCGGCGCGATCCCGGTGTGGATCGTCAACCTGCAGGCGGCCGCATTGCGCGGCTCGGGCAATGTCAGGGTGCCCGCCATGGTAACGCTGGTCGGCGCGCTGGTGCTGATCCCGGCCTCGCCGATCCTGATCTTCGGTCTAGGACCTGTTCCGCGCCTTGGCATCGGCGGCGCCGGAATAGCGTTCGCGGTCTATTATGGCGCGGCGATGCTGGTGTTGCTGCGCTACATGGCCTCGGGCCGCGCCGGGCTGACGTTCCGGATCGTGCCGCTGCGCGGAAACCTGTTCGGCGACATCCTCAAGGTCGGCATTCCCACCGCCATCAACACCGTGCTGACCAACCTGACCGTGATTCTCGTCACCGGCGCGGTCGGCCTGTTCGGCACCGGCGCGCTCGCGGCCTACGGCATCGCCTCGCGGCTCGACTATGTCATGATCCCGCTATTGTTCGGCGTCAGCACGTCGGTGCTGACCATGGTTGGCGTCAACATCGGCGCTGGAGATGTGGCCCGCGCCCGGAAGATCGGCTGGACCGGCGGGCTGGTCGGACTGGCGTTGACGGGCAGCATCGGTTTGGCCGTGGCGGCGTTTCCGCTGCTCTGGCTGCGTCTGTTCAGCCATGATCCGGATGTGCTGCGCGAAGGCGCGACTTATCTGCGGATCGTGGCGCCCGCCTATGGCGCGCTGGGATTTGGTTTTGTGGTCGCCTTTGCCGCGCAGGGCGCGGGCCATGTGTTCTGGCCGTTCGTCGCCTCCGCGGCGCGCATCGTTGTCGCGGCAGGCCTCGGCTGGATCGCGGTCGGCACTTTCGGCGCGGGCATGACGGGGCTATCGGCGCTGGTGGCCGCCTCGCTTATCGCCTATGCCGCGCTCTGCCTGATCGTCATGCTGTCATCAGCGGTCTGGCGCGCTGAGCGCGATGGCCCGTTTCAGGCGCCCTCATAGGCCCGCCTGAGGCCCTCGATGTCGATCTTGACCATGCCCAGCAAGGCCTGCATGGCCCGTTGCGCGCCGGCGCCGTCCGCGCCGCCGAGATATTTCGGCAGCGCCGTCGGCACGATCTGCCAATAGACGCCGAAGCGATCCCTGAGCCAGCCGCAGCCCTCGGCCTGCCCGCCATTGGCGGTCAGCGCATCCCAGAGACGATCGACCTCGGCCTGGTCGGCGCAATCGATCTTGAACGAGACCGCATGGGTGTACTCAAACCGCATGCCGCCGTTGAGCGCCATGAAACGCTGGCCGGCGAGGGTGAATTCCACCACCAGCACGGTGCCGGCCTTGCCGCTGCGACTGTCGACCGGGTTCCTCTGCACCTTTTCGATCCGCGAATCCGGCAGCAGCGAAACGTAGAAGTTGGCCGCCTCCTCGGCTTCGCCGCCGAACCACAGGCAGGGGGAGATTTTGGACATGGGTGGGTTCCCTTTATGAGCGATCGGCCGGAGGACGAATGGGGCCAGGCGATGCCGACAGCCCGCTCGTATTTTTCAGCCGTCATTCCGGGGCGCACGTCAGTGCGAACCCGGAATCTCGAGATTCTCAGATGTGCAATTGCACATCGTAGTTCGCGTCTTCGACGCGCCCCGGAATGACACGGGCATTACGTCGCGATCGGTGCCGGCATCGTGAGGAACGACCGCGTCACGTGCCAGAACAATTCCCGGTTGGTGGCGAGCGTCACCGAATGCGCGGTGCCCGGCAGGATCACGAACTGGCGGTCGCCGTTCGGCAACAGATTGAAAAACTCCTCGAGGTCGGCGACGGTAGCGATGCCGTCATATTCGCCGCGCACCAGCAACACCGGGGCGAGCACCTTGTCGGGCTTCACCACCGGCAGATTGGCGGTCATGTCGAGATAGGTCCCGGTCGGCACCTGGTCGCCGAACTGCATCTCGGCATCCGCCAACGCCTCGACCGCGGCCTGGTCGCTGGTGCCGGGCTTGTCGCGGGTCGCGATCGAGCGGATCATGTCGCGGTCGCGCTTGCGCATGTTGTGGGAGCGATAATAGGCAAGCTGCTCGGCGCGCTTGGTCAATGTCGGCGAGCCCTCGCCCTTGTAGGTGAAGGCGGCGAACACCAGCCGGTCGATCCGCTCGGGTGCGGCCATGGCATAGGCCCCGGCGCGCAGCGCGCCGGAGGATTCGCCGAGGAAATGATACTTTTGGCGACCGGTTTCCCTCGCGACGATTTCGGCCGCGGCCTTCAGATCCTCAACCCCGCTGGCGATATCGGCATTGCCGGAGGTGCGCCCCGACTTGCCGTAGTTCTCATGATCCATGGTCCAGCAATCGAACCCGTAGCGGGCGAATTCGTTCATGACGGAATATTCGCCGTGTCCGGGTACATTGAGGTCGAAGACCCGCGACGAGACCGAGGAGCCATGCACGAAGAAGATCACCGGCCGTGGCGGCTCGCCCGGTTTCGGCGCCCCCACCCGCTTGCGAAACATCCACAGGGGAATGTCGCCCTTCCTGGCCCAGTACTCGCTGCTCCAGATTTCGCCGGATTCGGAGGTCTCGGCCTGGGCAACCGGCGTGGATAGCGCGCCGGCCATGAGGCCAAGTCCGGCGCCCCTGATGACCGCGCGACGCGGTAAGGCGTCATCGAGTTTTGTCATGTTTCTCTCCCGTTATTGTTTCGTCATTCCGGGGCGGTGCGAAGCACCGAACCCGGAATGACGATGAGACCCTATTTCACCTCCGCCGGATCGCGGTGCACGGGATCGACCCACAGCACCGTCTCCGGCTTCTCCACCGGCTCGATGTCGAGATTGATCGCGACCGCCTGGCCGTCGCTGCGCACCAGCACGCATTCCAAGACCTCGTCGCGGCTGGCGTTGATCTCCTGATGCGGCACGTAGGGCGGAATGAAGATGAAATCGCCGGGGCCGGCTTCGGCGGTGAACTGCAGCTGCTCGCCCCAACGCATCCGCGCTCTTCCCTTCACCACATAGATGATGCTTTCGAGATGGCCGTGATGATGCGCGCCGGTCTTGGCGTCGGGCCTGATGGTCACGGTGCCGGCCCACAATTTCTGCGCGCCGACGCGGGCGAAATTGATCGCGGCCTTGCGGTCCATCCCCGGCGTCGAGGGCACGTTGGGATCGAGCTGGTTGCCGGGAATGACGCGGACGCCGTCATGCTTCCAGCGCTCGGCGTCACCGTGGTCGTGGGAATGATCGGAGTGGGTATGGTCGTGGGGGCCTGTCATTGCGTTGCTTTCCGCCAAATCTGTCGCCGCGGACGGTACAGAAAACCGTGATCGCAGGCCAGACGGAACGGGGAACATTTCACGCAGGCGGGACTTGTCTCTACGAAGCTTGACAGCAAAGGAGAGTTCCCATGGGTGCAACGGCAGACAAGGTTAAAGGCGCCACCAACGAAGCCATCGGCAAGGCCAAGCAGGGCGTCGGCGAAGCCGTCGGTTCCGACCGCCTGCAGGGCGAAGGCGCGGTGCAGGAAATCAAGGGCAAGGGCCAGAAGGCCGTCGGCGATGCCAAGCAGGCCACCAAGGACGCCGTCAACAAGGCGGCCGCGGCGGCGAACAAGAATCTCTGATTCCCGCTGAACGATATTTGAACGGAAAGGACCGGTCCGAAAGGGCCGGTCCTTTTTGTGTAAGTCGGGCGCCGCTCTTTCATCATCATGCCCGGGCTCGTCCCGGGCATCCACGTCTTTCTTTCCAGCGGGCAATGAAGACGTGGATGGCCGGGACAAGCCCGGCCATGACGAATTGGACTACCGCCTTTTCCCCATCACATCGGGATTGACGACATTGGTCGGCGTGCCCGCCGCATAGGCGACAATCTGGTCGAAAATATCGGTGAATTGCAGCTCGTATTCGTCACGCGTGACGTAGCCGATATGCGGGGTGGCGACGACATTGCGCATCAGGAGCAGCGGATCGCCGGGATCGCGCAGCGGCTCCTTTTCGAAAACATCCACCGCCGCCATGCCGGGCCGTCCGGCGTGCAGCGCGTTCACCAGCGCGTTCGGCGCGATCAGCGGCGCGCGGCTGGTATTGACCAGGATGGCGGTTGGTTTCATGCGCGCCAGATCGTCTGCGGTGACGATGCCGCGGGTGGCCGGGACCAGGCGCATATGCAGCGAGAGCACGTCGCATTGTTCGAAGAATTCCGCCTTGCTGGCCGCGGTCGCGTAGCCGTCGGCACGCGCTTTCGCCAAGGCCTGATCGCGCGCCCACACCAGGACCTGCATGCCGAACGCGTTGCCGTATCCGGCAACCACAGCTCCAATCCGGCCGTAGCCGTAGATGCCGAGCGTTTTGCCGCGCAGCGTCTGGCCGACGCCGATCTGCCATTGGCCCGCCTTCAGCGACGCCACCTGCTGCGGTATCGAACGCGCGGCGGCGAGTACCAGTGCCCAGGTGAATTCGGCTGTCGCATAAGAAGGCGTGTCGGCGTGCTGATCCGACGACACCACGATGCCGAGTTTGGTGCAGGCGTCGATATCGATGTGCGGATAGACGCTACGCTGGCTGATCAGTTTCAGCTTCGGCAAGCGCTCCAGCAGCGGCGCGCGGATTTGCGTGCGCTCCCGGATCAGCACCAGCGCTTCGGTGTCGCCCAACCGCTCCGCCAGCCCATCGACGTCCTGGACATGGTCGTTCCAGATTTTGACATCATGTCCGGCGAGCTTGCCGAAGCATTTCAGCGTCCGCACGGTGTCGAAATAATCGTCGAGGATGGAAATCTTCACGAAACCCTCCCTCTCCGCCTACTTCACCGCCAGCAATTCGACGTCGAACATCAGCGTGGCGTTGGGTGGAATAGCCCCGCCGGCGCCGCGGGCGCCGTAGCCGAGCGCCGGCGGAATGATCAGGGTTCGCTTGCCGCCGACCTTCATGGTGGCGACGCCTTCGTCCCAGCCGGCGATCACGCGATGTTGCCCGATCGGAAATTCGAACGGCTCGTTGCGGTCGACGGAAGAATCGAATTTCTTGCCCTTCTTGCCGTCCTCGTAGAGCCAGCCGGTATAATGCATGACGCAGGTCTGGCCGGGTTTTGGCGAGGCGCCGGTGCCGACGGTAGTGTCGATGATCTGCAGGCCTGAAGCTGTGGTCATGGTTTTCCCCGCGGTCTGGGCCGCTGCTGTGGAAGGTACCAAAGCCGCAGCAACGAACATTGCCGCTACCATCGAGATTATCACGCGCTGGATGTGTCGCATCTTGGGGCACCTTCCGTTTCGGATCGGGAGGGTGTCTAGCGCAAGGAGGGCCGCGAGGCCAGACCGTCAAAACGCGCCGTCATTCCGGGATGGTCCGAAGGACCAGACCCGGAATCTCGAGATTCCGGGTTCGATGCGGAGCCTGTCATCGGGCCGCGCTTTGCGCGGACCCGTTGGCATCGCCCCGGAATGACAGCGCTCAGGCGGCCCTGGAGACCCGTACGCCCGCCGGTGCCACTTCCTCGGTGATCACCGAAAATCTCACCAATTGCACCGCGCCGAAATTGGTCGAGATCGCGACATCGGCGGCATCGCGGCCGCGCGCCATCACGATGCGGCCGATTCTCGGATGGTTGTGACGGGCGTCGAAGGTGAACCAGCGTCCGTCCAGATAGACCTCGAACCAGGCGCTGAAATCCATCGGCGCCGGGTCGATGGGCACGCCGATATCGCCGAGATAGCCGGTGCAGTAGCGCGCCGGGATGTTCATGCAGCGGCACAGCGCCACCGCCAGGTGCGCGAAGTCGCGGCAGACGCCGATGCGCTCCTGATGGCCTTCGGAGGCGGTGCGGTCGGCGCGCGCGTGATGATAGCCGAAGCAGATCCGGTCATGGGCATAATCGCAGATCGCCTGCACCCGCCGCCAACCCGGCGCGGTGCCGCCGAACAGCGACCAGGCGAGGTTCGAAAGCTTTTCAGTGTCGCAATAGCGGCTGCCCAGCAGATAGATCAGAACGTCGTCCGGCAGTTCGCCGACCTCCAGCTGCCGCGCATCGGGCGCGACTTCGTCCGCCAGACCGCTGTCGGAGATCAGAAACTCGTTGCGAATCTCGACCAGGCCGGGCGGCGCGACGATCCGCGTGCAGGTGTTGCCGAACAGGTCGACATAGTCCCGCGCCTCAAGCTCGGGCGAAAACCAAATCCGGTGCTCGCCCAGCAAATCCTTCACCCGCGCCGGCTCGATGCTGAGCATCAGCACCATCGGGGTTTCCTGAAAACACTGAAACGCAATGTCGTACCCTGCCCGAATTTCCACGTCCTATCTCCTGTTGGGAATCGTCAAACACAAATGATGCGAAATAAGCCGTCAGTGCGGCGTTCGTTCCCGCTAATAGCCTGATTGGGATGCAGAAAATTGAGGCAATCACTGCCGATGCGATTGGTCGGCTGCACGACCAATCCGGTTCAGGCGCCGGCCTTGCGTACTTCCTCGTCGCGATGGCGCACGATGGCCTCGGGTTCCTGCTCGTCGAGCTGGGTGAGTTCCGAACGCGCCGCATGATCGACCCGCAATAATTCGTCGAGCTTGGCATGCAGCGCCAGATTGTCGCGCCGGTTGGCGCGCTGGATGAACAGCGTCATCATGAACACCGCCAGCGTCGCGATCGCGTTCCAGTCGAAGCTGGCGCGGTCGAAGAACAGCCACAGCAGGGCATAGACCACCACCACAAGGAAGGCGGCGGGATGTCCCGCCGCCTGCCCGACATGCGTCGTCCAATGTCTCCTAAGTTGACCCGCCACTCTTTTTCTTCAGGTTCTGCGCCATTTCCAGATGATGCCTGAGCGCCGGAAGGGTTTTGCCGGCCCAATCCTTCAGGTCAGGATTGTCGCCGCTCTTGGCATAACGCTCGAACAGCGACACCGCGTCCTTGTGGCCACTGACCTGGTCGGCGTCAAAGTCCGAACTGAAGTCCTTGCCGCTCTCGCTCTTGAGCTTGTCGAGCTGCTTCTGGTGCGAACTGTCAAGTGCGTCAGGCAAATCCGCCTTGACCTTGCCGCTCGAGACGAGGCCCTTGAGCTCGGTCGAGGTCTTGGTGTGGTCGGTCACCATCTGCGAGGCAAAGGTCTTTCCAGCGTATTGCCCTTGTCCTGGGCGAGCTTGCTGGAATCGATTTCGAACATGTCGGAAATCGCTACTTCCTTGACGAAGTCGGCGGTACTGGGGGCGATGCCGAGCGTCGAATTGACGCCGGTCTTTTCGCCGACCGACTGCGCGAGCACCGGACCCGCCAGCAGAAGGCCGCCCACCGCGACCATCGAGGCATTCACGATGAAGTTTTTCGAAAGCAGTCCCACGTCTCTCCTCCATTCAAAATGTCAACGCCCGAAAGCGGGCCTGCGGGTCAACATTTCTCGAACGTCGGAGTTCCCGCGCGACAGATGATGGTCGCCGTCACGGCTGACCCGACCCGCCCGCCGAACCGTAGACCTGACCGGTGGCATAGCTCGCATCCGCCGCCGCGAGCTGGACGTAGATGGAACCCAGTTCCGCCGGCTGGCCGGGGCGGCCGAGCGGCGTGTGGCCGCCGAATTTTTCCAGCTTCTCCATCGTGGCGCCGCCGGAAACCTGCAGCGGCGTCCAGATCGGTCCGGGCGCCACGGCGTTGACGCGGATGCCCTTCGGCGCAAGCTGCTTGGCCAGCGACTTGACGTAGTTCATGGTCGCGGCCTTGGTCTGCGCATAGTCATAGAGATCAGGCGAGGGATCATAGGCCTGCTCGGAGGCGGTTCCGATGATCACCGAACCTGGCTTGAGATGCGGCAGGGCCGCCTTGATAATCCAGAACGGCGCGTAGATGTTGGTCTTTATCGTGGCATCGAAATCCTCGCTGCTGATATCGAGGATGGAGGCGCGGGTCTGCTGCCGACCGGCGTTGCTGACCACGATGTCCAAGCCGCCGAGACCTTGCACCGCGCGTTCGACCAGCTGCCGGCAGAATTTTTCATCCCTGAGATCGCCGGGGATGGCGAGACCGACCCGTCCCGCCGCCCTGATCAGGTCGATGACTTCCGCGGCATCCGGCTCTTCGGTCGGAAAATAGTTGATCGCGACGTCGGCGCCTTCGCGCGCATAGGCGATCGCAGCCGCCCGGCCCATGCCGGAATCGCCGCCGGTGATCAGCGCCTTGCGGCCGGCGAGCCGGCCGGAGCCGCGATAGCTCTGCTCGCCGTGATCGGGCCGCGGATCCATCTTGCTCGCCAGTCCGGGCCATGGCTGCGATTGTCGCTTGTAGGGAGGTTTTGGATATCTCGCGGTCGGGTCCTGCAGCACAGCCTCTTCACTCCCCGGCAAATTTCCGTTGGCACTCGTGGAAGCGAGCATGGCGGCCGCATCCACGGCCGCTCTGCCGGCGGCGCCGTCGATGGATCGTCGCGAGGGTTTGGGATCAGCTGACATTTTACTGTTCTCACTCTTCCTGTTGCTAGATTTCCAGGTTTTCCAGCCGCACCGGCAGCGTGCGAATCCGCTGGCCGGTGGCGTGGAAGATCGCGTTGCAGACCGCCGCATTGGTGCCGACATTGCCGAGTTCGCCGAGGCCCTTGACCCCGGCCGGATTGACGCGATCATCCTCCTCCGACAGCAGGATCACCTCGACGCTCGGAACGTCCGCGTTCACCGGCACCAGATAGTCGGCGAGATTCTTGTTGACATAGCGCGCATAGCGCTCATCGAGCTCGGTCGCCTCGTGCAAGGCGGCCGACATCCCCCAGATCAGGCCGCCCATCAGCTGGCTGCGCGCGGTGCGCGGGTTCATGATGTGGCCGGCGGCAAAGGCGCCGACCAGCCGCGGCACCCGGATCTCGTGGGTCCACCGGTTGATCCCGACCTCGACGAATTCGGCGCCGAAGGCGTAGGCGATATTCTTGCCGAACTGGTCGCCGCCGACCATGCGCATCTGGCCCTTTTGCATGGCGCGGAACGAATCCATCGGTGCGCCGTCGGGCTTCCACTCGCCATATTCCTCGACGACGCTGACGCCGAGCGCATCGAACGCCTGGTCGAGGTCGAGCGGGCGGTCGCTTTTGGCGGCCTGCGTGCTTGGCGTCTGGCCCATGCCGACGGTCTCCTTGGCCTTGTCGACCAGGCTTTCGTTCGGCATCAACGCCTTGAACAGGCGCTGCCTGACCTGATCGCAGACCATCATCACGGCCGAGCATGTGCTCGCGGTCGAGTTGGAGCCGCCGGCGACCGGCGCGGGCGGCAGGTCGCTGTCGCCGATGAACACCGCAACCTTTTCGAGCGGCACGCCGAGTTTCTCGGCCGCGGCTTGCGCGATCACGGTGTAGGCGCCGTTGCCGATCTCGTGGCCGGCGATCTCGACGCGGGTGCGGCCGTCGCGCTGCAGGCGGACGCGCGCCGCCGCCGGCGCCATCTGGGTCGGATAACAGGCGGTGGCGCAGCCATAGCCGATCAGCCAGTCGCCCGAAACCATCGACCTCGGCCGGGCACTGCGATTCGCCCAGCCGAAGGTTTTCGCGCCGGCGTCGAAACAGGCCATCAGCGAGCGCGACGTATAAAGCTTGCCGCCGATCGGCTCCTTCATCGTGTCATTGACGCGGCGCAACTCGATCGGGTCCATGTCGAGCTTGACGGCAAGCTCGTCCATCGCGCTTTCGAGCGCGAACATGTAGGGCACTTCCGGCGGCGAGCGCATGAAGCCGGGCGTGTTGCGGTCGGCGCGGACGATCGACACCATGCTTTCGACGTTCGGGCAGGCGTAGAGCCGCGTGGTGGTCTTGGTCCCGCCGACGGCGTAGGCGTCGGCGCGCGAGGAGATTTCGGCGCCTTCGTGGCGCAGCGCGACCAGCTTGCCGTCACGGCCGGCGCCGAGCTGGATTTCATGCCGGGTCTCGGCACGATAGGTCGCAATGGTGAACCCCTGATCGCGGGTGGCGACCAGTTTGACGGAACGGCCGAGGCGGCGGGCGATGCTGGCGATGATCGCGGTGCGCGGCGTCATCGAGCCCTTCGAGCCGAAGGCGCCGCCGACATAGGGGTTGATCACCCTGACGTTGTCAGGCTCGATCCCGAGCTGTTCGGCGACGCCGTTCTTGAGGCCGTAAACATACTGGCTCGGCTCATAGATCGTCAGGCTGTCGCCGTTCCACACGCAACTGGTGGCGAACAACTCCATCGGATTGTGGTGCTGCGGCGGCGTCTCGTAACTGGCCGTCACCTTCACCTCGGCTTCGTCGAACGCCCTCGCGAAATCGCCGACCTTCGGGTCTTCCTTGAACTGGGCGAGCTGACCCTTTGCGCGCCCCGTGGTCGTGCCCGCCGAATCGAAGGTCGTGGTCGCGGGCGCCGCGGTATAATTCACGCTGACCCGATGCGCCGCCTCGCGCGCGGCCTCGAAACTTTCCGCGAGCACCACGGCGATGATCTGGCCGTCCTGCGCGATCTCGGCCGATTTCAACGGCTGGATGGTGGAGGAAGTGTAACCGCCGTTGCTGAACAGTTTTGCTTCTTTCAGTTTCTCGGCATTTTCGTGGGTCACGATGTCGATCAGGCCGCGGACTTGTCTGGCCGCCGCCAGATCAAAGCCGTCGATGCGGCCCCTGGCGATCGAACTGGTGACGAGATAGGCATAGGCCGGACGGTTCAGCCGCGTGTCCGCGGCGTATTCCGCCTTGCCGGTCACCTTGGCGACGGCATCGTAGCGCGGCACGGGCTGGCCCATATTGGCTTTCGGCTCGGGAGCGGCAATCGACATGGTCAAACCTCCATCGCTGCGGCCTGGTGCAGCGCGCGCGCCACCACGCGCTGGCCCAGCGCGATCTTGAATGCGTTGTGCCGCCTCGGCTTGCCGCCCGCAAACGCCGCCTCGGCGGCGCGGCTCGCGAGGTTTTCGTCAAATTTCCGGCCTTTCAGCAGTGCCTCCGCCTCACGCGCGCGCCATGGCACGGTTGCAACGCCGCCGAGCGCCACGCGCGCGTCGCGCACGATGCCGTCCTGGACGTCGAGCGCGACCGCGGCTGAGGCCAGCGCGAATTCATAGGACTGCCGGTCGCGCGCCTTCAAGTAGACCGAGCGCGGCCATTGCCCGGGAATGCGGAAGGCGGAGATCAATTCGCCTGGCGCGAGGATGGTTTCGATTTGCGGAGAGTTTCCCGGTTGCTTGTGCAGCTGGTCGAACGGCAGGCTGCGAACACCGGATTTTCCGGTGATTTCAACCGCGGCATCGAGCGCGATCAGGGCTTGCGCGAAATCGCCGGGATAGGTGGCAATGCACTGCTCGGATGTGCCGAGCACCGCATGGCTGCGGTTGGCGCCATCGAGTGCGGCGCAGCCGGATCCGGGAATGCGCTTGTTGCAATTGCTGAAGCTGACGTCGCGGAAATAAGTGCAGCGGGTGCGCTGCAGGACGTTGCCGCCCAGGGTGGCCATGTTGCGCAGCTGCGGGCTCGCGGCGAGCTTGAGTGAATCGGCGACGACGGGATAGTTGCGCTGCACGTCCGGATTGGCGGCGACGTCCGACATCCGCGCCAGCGCACCGAGCCGCAGGTTTCCGCCGCCGGCATCGATCGCCGACCACATACCCGCCAGCGGATTGATGTCGACCAGCGTCGATGGGCGCATCACATCGAGCTTCATCAGGTCGACCAGCGTGGTGCCGCCCGCGAGCGGCTGGATCGCGGCGACCGTCAGGGGATCGTTGGCGGGCGCTGCGGCCGCCAGCGCCTGCACCGCGGACGACGGGTCGGTTGCCCTCTGATATGCAAAAGGTCGCATGGGGCTAGCCTTTCTGCTGGTCGGACAGGATCGCGGGGGCGGCCTGCTTTACCGCCGCGACAATGTTCGGATAGGCGGCGCAGCGGCAGATGTTGCCGCTCATATATTCGCGGATATTGTCGTCGCTGTTGGCATGCCCCTCGGTCACGCAGGCCACCGCCGACACGATCTGTCCCGGCGTGCAGTAACCGCACTGGAACGCATCCTGATCGATGAAGGCCTGCTGCATCGGGTGCAGCTTACCGTTCTTGGCGAGACCCTCGATGGTGAGGATCTGCTGGCCCTCGGCAGCAAGTGCCAATGTCAGGCACGACACCACTCGCCTTCCGTCGATCAGCACCGTGCAGGCGCCGCATTGGCCGTGGTCGCAGCCTTTCTTGCTGCCGGTCAGACCGATATGCTCGCGCAGCGCATCGAGCAGCGTGGTCCGTGGATCGATGCTAATCGACTGGCTCGCGCCATTGACGCGAAGCGTCACATTGACAGGCGCCGATGCATCCGGCGCGGCGGCCGCCTCCGCCGGCGTTCCGGCGGCCCTTGCGGTGAGCGGAACCATCGCCGTCCCCGCGGCGCCGGCCATCAGGATGAAGCTGCGCCGGTCGAATTCGGACGTAGTCGGGGAGTCGGTGTTGTCGGTCATGACGGCCTCCGCCGCGGGATCAGAGCGACGCGCACGCCTGCGCGCCTCACCGTCCTAACGGGGAGGAGGAGGACCGGTTCCGAGGCCACGCGAAGCCGGGCAATCCACCGTCAGCTTCCATTGTAAATTTTTACTGATGGAACGGCGACAAGTTCCCTTGCTTGCTGCCGCCTCAATAGCCCAGCGCGCAGCCGTCCTTGCGCGGATCGGAACCGGCGGTCAGCGTGCCCTTGTCCCAGTCGATCCAGATCGCCTGGCCGCCGCCGAGCGGCCCGACCACGCGTGTGGTCTTGTGCCCGAGTTTTTGCAGGCCCTCCACGATGGACGCGGGCACGCCGTCCTCGAGCTGGTAGACGCCCTCGTAATGCAGCCCGCGCGGCATGTCGATCGCCTCCTGCACGTCGCAGCCATAGTCGAGCATGTTGGTCAGCACATGGACCTGGCCGACCGGCTGGTACTGCCCGCCCATCACGCCGAACGGCATTTGCGCGCGTCCGCCTTTGGTGACGAGAGAGGGAATGATGGTGTGCAGCGGGCGCTTGCCGGGCGCGATACAATTGGGATGGCCGGGCTGGATCCGGAAACCGCCGCCGCGGTTTTGCAGCAGGATGCCTGTGTTGTTGGAGACGATCGCCGAGCCGAAGGCATGCGCGATCGAGTTGATGAAGGAACAGACGTTGCGGTCGCGGTCGACCACGGTGATGTAGACCGTCGACGGATTCATCGGCGGCGTCACGGCGGGCAGGTCGAGCATCCGGTCCATCCGGATCTTGCTGCCGTATTCCTCGGCGAATTCCTCCGTCAGGATCCTGGCGACGTCAACATTGACCTGGGCGGGATCGCCGATGTGCTGCTCGCGCATCATGTAGGCGATCCGCGCGACCTCGGCTTCGAGATGGAATCGCTCGACGCTCATCGGAGCGAATTTCTTCAGATCGAAGCGCGACAGGATGTTCAGCATCACCAGCATGGTGATGCCCGGACCGTTCGGTGGGCACTGCCAGACGTCGTGACCCTCATAGAGGGTGCCGATCGGCGCGGTGGTCTCGGTGGTGTGTTCGGCAAAATCCTCCAGCGTGTGCAGGCCGCCGATGCTGCGCAGGGTCTCGACCATGTCCTCGGCGATGGCGCCATAGTAGAACGCATCGCGGCCGTCCTTGGCGATCGCCCGCAGCGTCTTGCCGAGTTCGGGCTGATGGATGACGTCGCCGGCGACCACGGGCTTGCCCTGCGGCAGCAGATAGCGTCCGGTGTTGGTGCCTTTCTTCAGCTTCTCGAACTGGTTCTTCCAGTCGAAGGCGGTGCGGGGCGTCACTACATAGCCCTCTTCCGCGGCCTTGATCGCCGGCTGCAGCAGGGTATCGAGCCCGAACTTGCCGTGATCGCGCAGGATGATCGACCAGGCGTCGACGGAGCCTGGAATCGAAACCGCATGCGCCGAGGTCAGCGGGATCGCGTGCATATTGCGATCGAGATACCATTCGGCCGCAGCCGCCTTCGGCGCCCGGCCGGAGCCGTTGTAGGCCACGATCTTGCCCTCGCCCTTCGGCTGCACCAGCGCAAAGCAGTCGCCGCCGATCCCGGTGGATTGCGGCTCGATCACGCCGAGCAGCGCGCACGCCGCGATGGCGGCATCGACCGCGGTGCCACCGGCGCGCATCACTTCGACCGCGGTCAGCGCGGCCAGCGGATGCGAGGTCGCCACCATCGCATTCTGGGCGTGGACCGTGGAGCGGCCGGCGAGATGGAAATTCCTCATGAAGATTGGCTCACTTTGTCGCGATATCGTTGTTTTTCGGGTCTGAATTTACATGGCATATTCATGCTGGGATAAGCAATGGCGGGGGCGCATAGCTCGAACCCTCCAGACCGCCCCGGCTTTCCCCGGCGACCCCCTGCTGATAGACCACCGCCATGCCCTGCGAGGTCGCCACCTTCTACCAGTTCGCCGCGCTGCCGGATTTCCGCGAATTGCGCGAGCCGCTGCGCGCCGTCTGCGCCGGCCTCGGGCTGAAGGGCAGCGTGCTGCTCGCCCGTGAGGGCATCAACGGCACGCTCGCGGGCAGCCCGGAGGCCATCGCCGGATTGATCGATGCGCTGGGCTGTGGCGGCCTGTTCGGCGGCCGGCTCGACCGTCTCGAACTGAAATTTTCGCAGGCGCAAGCGATGCCGTTTCGGCGCCTGAAAGTCCGTCTCAAGAGGGAGATCGTCACCCTCGGCGATGAGGCCGCCGATCCGACCCGGCAGGTCGGCATCTATGTCGACCCCGCCGACTGGAACGATCTGATCGCGGCTCCCGATACGCTGGTCATCGACACCCGCAACGCCTTCGAGGTGGCGATGGGCACGTTTCCCGGCGCGGTCGATCCCGGCATCGGGTGTTTCGGGCAGTTCAGGGATTTTGCCGCGCGCCATCTCGATCCGGCAAAGCACCGGCGGATCGCGATGTACTGCACCGGCGGCATCCGCTGCGAAAAGGCCTCCAGCTATCTGCTCGCGCGCGGCTTTGCCGAGGTCTATCACCTCAAGGGCGGCATCCTGAAATATCTGGAAGGCATTCCGCAAGGAGAGAGCCGCTGGCGCGGCGAATGTTTTGTGTTCGACGAGCGCATCGCGCTCGGCCACGGCCTGCGGGAACGCCAAACGGAAAGCGATCAATGAGTGAGACGAAAACCTTGAGCGATCGCATCGACGCGCTCGAGGCACGCGCGATGTTCCAGGATGATGCCATCGAGACATTGAACAAGGCCATCACCGAGCAATGGCGCACGATCGAAGCGCTGACGCGCCAGCTCGCGGCCTTGAGCGAACGGCTGCGCGAAACCGAGACGCAAGCGCCAGGCGCCGCCGACGAGCCGCCGCCGCACTATTAGCGGCCGATCTCGTCATTCCGGGATGGTCCGAAGGACCAGACCCGGAATCTCGAGATTCCCCGATGTGCAATTGCACATCTGAGGTTCGCGCTAACGCGCGCCCCGGAATGATGCGTCTCATCCCACGAGAGATCTATCCAGCAGCTGCAACGGCCTCACCGCCATCACCAACCGGTCGCGGCCGCCATTCTTCGCGGCATACAGCGCCCGGTCGGCCGCCGCAATCAGCGACGCCTGGTCCGCCGACTTGTCGGCGCCGGAGCGCACAACCGCTCCGCCAATGCTCGCAGTCACCAGCCCGGAAGGAGGATTCAGGCGGTGAGGCATTGCCACCTTCCTGATCTCCCGCAGAATGCCTTGCCCGATCCGTTCGCAGCCCGCGGCATCCGTATCCGGCAACAGCACGGCGAATTCCTCGCCGCCATATCGCGCCGCAAGGTCGGTGGTACGCTTGGCCTGCCTGGCCAATATGCCGGCGACGGTGCGCAGACAGTCGTCGCCGGCGAGGTGTCCGTACTCGTCGTTGAACTCCTTGAAATGATCGAGATCGATCATCAACAGCGCCAACGGCCTGCGCTCGCGATGGGCCCTGCCCGATTCCTCCAGCAACCGCTCGTCGAAGCGGCGGCGATTGGCAAGGCCGGTGAGGCCATCTTCCGTGGCCAGCGTCTCCAGTTTTTCTTCCAGATCCTTTTGTTGCGTGACATCGCGGGTGATGCCGACAACGCCGTCGACCTCGCCATCGACCGTCCGCGTGACGCGCAGCGTGGACTCTACCCAGATTTCGGATTTATCCCGATGGCGGGTGCGGTAGGCGATGCGCGCTTCCTCGGCCTCGCCGCGCTTCAACGCCGCGACGGCTTGCTCGACCCGCGGCAAATCCTCCGGGTTGACGCCGGCCAGCGCCGACGTTCCGACCAACTGCTCTGGATCCCAGCCCAGGACACGAGCCGACGAGGGCGAAGCGTAGGTGACCCGCTCATCCCGTCCGACGCGGGTCACCATGTCGCTCGATCCTTCCGCCAGCACGCGGAAATTGGCTTCCTTGGCGGCGAGAGCGGCCGCCATGCGCTGTCCCTGCAGCAACTGCCGCACGAGGTAGAGCCCCATCACCGCAATCAGCGTGACTAGGCCCGTTACAAACATCAAGCGCGTGAGGGCAGCGTGACGCCATTGCGCGAGCACCTCATCCTCGGTTTTGCTGGCCAGAACCATAAAGGGATAGCGGCTGCTTTGCTGGTAGGAGCCCACCCGCTGCAAACCATCGAGGTTCGATCGGAAATAATCCGTGCCCGAAGACACGCCGGAGGTAACGCTCTTGAAGAAGGGCCCATCCGACAGGTCGCGTCCGACGAAGCCGTCGTCGGGACGGCGCGCCAGAGCGATCCCGTCGGTAGAGAGCAAGGTGATGCTGCCGCTCGCGCCGATGTCGAACTGGCCGTAGAATTTCGCGAAGTAGGGAGCGCCGATGGTCGCGATCACGACGCCGGCAAAGCTGCCGTCGCGGTGATTGAATCGCCGCGACACGGTCATGACCCATTCGCCGGTCAGGCTCTTGACCGGACGTCCGATAAATGCACCCGGATCGGTCGATTGCAGGTGGTGGCGGAAAAATTCACGGTCGTCGAGGCTTTGCCCGCGCGCGCCCGACGACGCCAGCCAGTTGCCATTGTCGTCGACGATCGCAAACCCGCTGACCCGGTTCGACGCCGCCTTCCGCGCCACGAAAATGTCCTGCAGCTTGGCAAGCGTCGCAGGCGTGGCTCCATCGGTCTCGAGGCGGCCGACGGCGCCAAGGATGCTGGCATCCAGCAAGTCGAAACTGTCTTCGGCGTGCTGGATCAACGACCGCGCGAGGTTGGCGAGTTCCACCTCCGAGGCCTTCAGCGTGGCAGCCCGCGTGTTCCACTCGCGCAAGCCGCTCAACCCGAGAATGGTAACGCAAACCAGCGCAATGAACAGCGCGGCCCGAAAAGGCAGACGCATCAGGCCGGCTTTGTGAGGGGCGGCGTCCATCTCGCGAAATTCTCCGAATGACGGACAATCCCATGGACACCTTATTTATCCCTGAAGTTAATATGAGAAAACGTCGTCAAAACCATGCAACCCGTGCCGTAGTGTTACGGGAACCTCGACGGCCGAATCAAGGATGCTTACGATTTCACTGCAAACCATATCGCCACTGCGACGATGGCCAGTACGATCATGGCCCATACCACGGGCGTGAAATGCTTCGAACTCCCGCTCCGCGGCGAGTCGTTGGCGGCATGGTTGAACTCCTGACTCATTCGGGCGTCCGCTCGCGACGAGGCTTCGAGGGCGCCGGCTGCGCCGCGCTCACGGGATCGGATGCCGGAAACGTGTCGATCAGGCCGGCCTCCAGCCTGGCGTGAGTTTCCAGATCGGCCTTCGCGGCCTGTCGGGGATCGTCGGCATGCTTGTCATGCGCCGCAGGATCGAATTTTTCAGCCATGTTCGCCTCCAGGGTGGGTCAACGCGCCGACAAACCGGAGGTTCCCCGCGAATGGCCCGGAGCCGTTCCATCGGCGCGGTTATGCACGCCAGCGGGCAAACGGGTTTGAACAGCAATCTTTCAGGTTATGACCAATAACGCACAGACAATGGCGGCAGCTTGGGGTCGACTATCGTGTCGGTGAGACTGCACCCTCATCGATGAGGCAAACTCGCGGCGCTCCAAAGACAAATTCCGACCCCAGCCCGTTTGGAATTCCAATTTGGGGCGACCGCCGGACCTAATCGCCGGGCCGGAGGACTGTGCGCTCAAGGTCCAATTGTCGCGACATCGCGACGGAAAGCAACGTTTCGCCGCCCGCTGCCTGCGAGATGGCAGGCAGCGGGGGCGATCGTGGCTTGGCCAAGCCCGTATCCGCAGTGTATCAGGAGCGACCCTCGCCCCTCGATCGCCCTCGCGGACTCAAGCGCTTGACCCCAACCGATCCCACCAAACCCCTGCTGCGCGTGCTGGCCGGCGATCGAATGCCGGTACCGCCGATCTGGATGATGCGACAGGCCGGCCGTTATTTGCCGGAATATCGCGAGCTGCGCGCCAAAGCGGGCGGCTTTCTCGAGCTCTGCTTCACCCCGGAATTCGCCGCCGAAGTCACGCTGCAGCCGATCCGCCGCTTCAATTTCGACGCTGCGATCATCTTCTCCGATATTCTCGTCATTCCCTACGCGCTCGGTCGCGAGGTGCGGTTCGAGGCCGGCGAAGGCCCGCGGCTCGATCCGCTGGATACGCCGGCGAAGGTCGAGACGCTGGCGGCGCAGGCCGACTTCGGCAAACTCGAGCCGGTCTATGAAGCGCTGCGCCGCGTGCGCCGCGAGCTCGATCCCAAAATCGCGCTGATCGGCTTCTGTGGCGCACCGTGGACGGTTGCCACCTACATGGTGGCGGGGCAAGGCACGCCGGACCAGGCGCCGGCGCGGATGATGGCTTATGCCCACCCCGAGGCGTTTTCGAAAATCATCGACGTGCTGGTGCGGAATTCCGTCCGCTATCTGCTCGGGCAATTGGCGGCGGGCGCCGACGTGCTGCAGATTTTCGACACCTGGGCCGGCATATTGCCGCCGCGCGAATTTTTGCGATGGTCGATCGAGCCGACCCGGCGCATCGTCGAGGGCGTGCGCGCGAAGGCGCCCGATGCCAGGATCATCGGCTTCCCCAGGGGCGCCGGCGCGCAGCTGCCTGACTATGTGCAGGCGACCGGCGTCGATGCCGTCAGCATCGACTGGGCCGCCGAGCCCTCGCTGATCCGCGAGCGCGTGCAGGCCAAGGTCGCGGTGCAGGGCAATCTCGATCCGCTGGCGCTGATCGCAGGCGGCGCCGCGCTCGACCAGGCGGTCGATGACGTGCTGGCGAATTACGGCAAGGGCCGGCTGATCTTCAACCTCGGCCACGGCATCCAGCCGGAAACCCCGATCGCCCATGTCGAGCAGATGATCAAGCGGGTGCGGGCGCATAAGGGCTAACCCGCTATTGCGGCCGGCTGCGTTCGATGATGTCGGCCGCGCCCCTGGCGAGCAGTTCGAGCCCGACCGCGCGGCCAAGCTCGCGCGGCCGGTCGGCGGGGCCCGCGCGCGTCGCTTCGATGAACAGGCCGCCGGTCTCGTCCAGCACGGAAGCGGTCAGCGTCATCCGCGCGCCGTCGATGGTGGAAAATCCCGCGATCGGCGAATTGCAATGGCCGTTGAGCACCCACAACACCTCGCGCTCGGCGTCGGCGCTTGCGTGCGCGGCGGGGTCGTCGATTGAAGACAGGATACGCCGCGTCTGCCAATCCTGTGCCGCGCATTCCACCGCGACGATGCCCTGGCCGACCGCCGGCAGCATTTCCGAGATCGAGAACTCGTAGGCGATACGGCCGGCGAGGCCGATGCGTTCGAGCCCGGATCGCGCCATGATCAGCGCGTCCGCGGGTCCCACCGCGCCGCCGTCGGGCAGCCGCTGCATCTGCAGCCCATCGAGCTTGCGCACGCGGGTGTCGGCGGCGCCGCGATAATGGATCACCTCGATATCGGGGAACAGCCGCCGCGCATAGGCCGCGCGCCGCACCGCGTTGGTGCCGAGCTTGAATCCCCTGCCGCGCGAGGCCCTGAGATCGTCGACCGAGACACCCGGGCGCAGCACCAGCACATCGCCGGGCGGATCGCGCGACAGCGTCGCGCCGATCACGAGTCCCGGCGTGTCTTCGTTGCCGGGCATGTCCTTCAGCGAATGCATCGCCGCCTGTAGTCCGCCTGAAATCACCGCCTTGCGGATTTCGGCGACGAAGGCGCCGCCCTTGCCGCCATGCGGCAACAGCTTGCCGACCTGATCCGAATCGCCTGACGTTTCGAACTTCACGATCTCGACATCGAGACCGGGAACGGCCGCGGTCAGGCACCTGGCAATTTCCCCGGTCTGGGCCAGCGCCATCACGCTTTTGCGCGTGCCGATCCTCAATTGAATTGCCGCCATTCACGTTTCCTTCACCGCGCGGTGATCGCGGCGATCCAGACCTTTGCTAAACCCGAATTTAGCTTTGCGAATTCCAATTTAATGGTCGGGGAATTTTCGGCCCCCATCTCCGATACAGCAACTGATGCCTCAGCGAGAGGTCACAATCAAGGAGCCAAACCATGAAGATTTATCAGTTCCTGACGGTGTTGCCGTTTGCGTTGTCGCTGGCGATGCCGTTGGCGGCCCAGGCGCAAGGCGAGCGAAGCGTGGCGCCGGCGCGGCCATATCAAACCGAGGGCCGCGAGGTCGCAGCGCCCTCCTGGAGCGACGCCTGCACGACCGATCAGGGCCCGAGCCAGTGCGGCGAGCCGATGTGGGTCTATGGCAGCCCCGTCGCGCTCTCGCGCTACAAAAGCGCCTTCTGAGTTCGCCCGGGAGCGGCTAACTAGCGATCCCTAGAATCAGGTCGGAGGCCTTTTCGGCGATCATGATGATCGGCGCGTTGGTATTGCCGGACACCAGGTCCGGCATCACCGAGCCGTCGACCACGCGCAAGGCCTCGATGCCGCGAACGCGCAAGCTTTGATCGACCACCGCAAGCGGATCGCTTCCCATCCGGCATGTCGAGGTCGGATGGTAGATCGTGCTGCCGCGCGCTCGGCAATAGGCCAGCCATTCCTCATCGGTCGAGACTTTCTTGCCGGGATCGACCTCCTCGACCACGAACGGCGCGAGCGCCGGCGCGTGCAATATCTTTCGCAAAATCTTCAGGCCTTCGACATTGGCGGTGCGATCGGTCTCGGTTGCGAGATAGTTGATGCGGATTTCCGGCGCCGCCGCGGGGTCGGCACTGCGGATGCGCAGCGAGCCGCGGCTCTCGGGGCGCAACTGGCAGACGGATGCGGTAAATCCGGAAAACGGATGCAGCTTCTCGCCCATCTTGTCGGTCGAGAACGGCAGGAAGTGAATCTGGATATCGGGCGTGGCTAGCCGCGGATTGGTCTTGAAGAAGGCGCCCGAGGTGCCGGCGGCGATCGATAGCGGGCCGTCGCGGAACGCGGCATAGCGCAGGCCGGCAAGGATTTTTCGCGCGGGGCTGTGGACGACGTCGTTGAGCGTGATCGGTTTCGTGCAACGCATGACGATCCGCACCTGCATGTGATCCTGCAGATCGCGGCCGACGCCCTCGGCATGCAGCACCACATCGATGCCGTGCTGGCGCAGCAACTCCGCCGGGCCGACGCCCGAGAGCTGCAGCAATTGCGGCGAGTTATAGGCGCCGCTGCAAACCAGGATTTCCCGGCGCGCCCGCGCCGTGCGCAAGACGCCTTCCCTGCGATATTCGACACCGACCGCGCGGCGTCCCTCGAACAGAATGCGCTGCGCCAGCGCCGAGGTTTCGACCTGCAGATTCTTTCGTCCCAGCGCCGGCCGCAGATACGACACGGCCGTGCTCGCGCGCCTGCCGTAGCGGGTCGTGGTCTGGAAGAAGCCCGCGCCTTCCTGGGTGGCGCCATTGAAATCGGGATTCCTGGGAATGCCGGTTTCCACCGCGGCCTCGATGAAGGCCGCCGACAGCGGATCGGCGTCACTCAATTCGGATACCGGCTGCGGGCCGCCGACGCCATGGAAATCGTCGGCGCCGCGTACCTGGTTCTCGGCCTTCTTGAAATAGGGCAGCACGTCGTCAAAACCCCAGCCGACATTGCCGCGCTGGCGCCAGCGGTCGTAATCCTCGTGCTGGCCGCGTACATAGAGCAGGCCGTTGATGGAGCTCGATCCGCCCAGCGTTTTTCCGCGCGGCTGGAACACACTCCGTCCGTTGAGCCCCGGCTCGGGCTCGGTCTGGTACATCCAGTTGACGGTCTTTTCCTTGAACAGCCGGCCATAGCCGAGTGGAATATGGATCCAGGGATTGGTGTCCCTTGGTCCCGCTTCGAGCAGCAGCACCGAATGTTTGCCGTCAGCACTCAGCCGGTTGGCCAGCACGCAGCCGGCCGAACCGGCGCCGACGATGACGTAGTCGAATTCGGGAGTTTCGGACAATTTTCCACCGCGCGTTATGGAGCTTCATTCACCGATGAGGCCGGTGTTCTCGGCGACAATACAGGCGCGACGTTGCTGTGGAAATAGCCGCTGCGTCAGGAAATGACGAGTTCGACGAATCGGGCCTTGCGGAAGCCGGCTTTTGCATTCAGAACCTGTCCCATAAAAAAACCGCGGGAGAAACCATGGGGCCTCTGACCGGATTGAAGGTTGTCGACCTGACGCATGTGATGGCCGGTCCGACCTGTACGCTGATGCTCGCCGACATGGGCGCCGAGGTCATCAAGATCGAGAAGATCCCGGCCGGCGACGACACCCGCTACATGGTGCCTCCCAAGATCGGCGACCAGGCGGCGTCATTCCTGATGATGAACCGCAACAAGAAGGGCATCGCGCTCGACCTGAAGAAGCCGGGCGGCGCCAAAGTGCTGCGGCGCCTGATCGCAAAGGCCGACGTGCTGGTGGAGAATTTCGGCCCCGGCGTGATGGAGAAGCTCGGCTTCGCTTACGCCGACCTCGCAAAGGATCACCCTGCCCTAATCTATTGCTCGCTGTCCGGCTTCGGACGGACCGGGCCCTACAAGCATCGCCGCGGATTTGACCTGGTGGCGCAGGCGATGTCCGGGATCATGAGTTTTACCGGGGAGCGGCCTGACGGGCCGCCGGTGAAATGCGGTTCCCCGCTGTCGGACATCACCGCCGGGATTCTCGCCGCGCTCGGCATCGTCGCCGCCTACACCCATCGCCTGAAAACCGGTCAGGGCCAGTGGGTGGAAACCTCGCTGTTCGAGGCCGCCCTGGTGCAGACCTATTGGCAGGCGGCGATTGCGCTGGCGACCGGCGTGGCACCGAAAGCCATGGGTTCGGCCCATCCGCTGAATGCGCCCTACCAGGCCTTCGAGGCGTCCGACAAATGGATCGTGGTCGGCGGCGCCAACCAGAAGCACTGGATGCGGACGCTCGAGGTATTGGGCATTCCGGAACTGGCAAGCGATCCACGATTCAAAACCGGCGGCGACCGGATGGCGCATCTGAAGGAACTGGAAGCCCTGCTGTCCGCGCGATTCCGAACCCAAACCGCGGAACACTGGCTGGCTGCGCTTGAACAAGCAGACGTCCCCTGCGGGCCGGTCAACGACATGCTGCAGGCATTGAGCGATCCGCAGACGATTGCCCGCGACATGGTGGTCGAAGTCGGGCATTCATCGCTCGGCAAGGTCAAGACCATGGGATTGCCGATCAAATTCTCGGCGACACCCGGCGGGGTGCGAAGCGGCGCGCCGCTCTATGGCGAGCACAGCGACGAGGTGTTGAGCGCTTATGGTTTCGACGCCGCGGAGATCGCCGCACTTCGGCAGGAAGGAGCGGTAGCTCCCGCGGGCGTCCTCAAGGAAAAGACCGGCTAATCAAAGACCGAAAGCTTCAAGAAAAAATCGACAAGAATAAAATCAACGGGAGGACCTGATGTCTTTGAAGACGAAATTCGCAGCCATCGCTTTCGGTCTGGCAGCCGGTTTGCCGGCGGCGGCGGACGCCGCGTGGCAACCGACCAAGCCGATCGAATTCATCGCCACCGCCGGCCCGGGAGGCGGCACCGATAATTTCGCACGCGCGGTGCAGGGCATCATCACCAGGCACAAATTGATCGATCAGCCGATCGTCGTCACCAACAAGGGCGGCGGCAGCGGCGCCGAAGGCTACACCTACACCAAGGCGATGGCCGGCGATCCCTACAAGATCGTGTTCGGGACCTCGAATGCCTGGACCCAGCCGATGGTGTCGAAGGTGGCCTATAACTACACCGACCTGACGCCGATCGCCGCCATGGTGCAGGACGAGTTCCTGCTATGGGTCAAGCAGGACGCGCCGTATCAGACCGTGCAGGACTATCTCAAGGCGGTCGCCGCGAAACCATCAGGCGATTTCAAGATGGGCGGCGCGCAGTCCAAGGACACCGACGAAGTCCTGACCCGCCTGATCGACAAGGCCGCCAATGTCAAGTTCACCTACATTCCCTTCAAGAGCGGCGCGGAAGCGGCCGTGCAACTGGCCGGCGGCCATATCGATTCCCACGTCAACAATCCCAGCGAAAGCATCGGACAGTGGAAGGGCTCGACCCAGCGCCCGCTGTGCGCCTTCAGCCCAAAACGCCTTCCGGACGGCCCGAAGGTCACGGAAACGCAGAACTGGCACGATATCCCGACCTGCGTCGAAAGTGGCCTCGACATTCCGCAATTCGAACAGCCGCGCACGGTGTGGCTGCCGGGCAAGGTCACCGACGAACAGGCCGCGTTCTACGTCGACCTGATGAAGAAGGTGCAGGCCACGCCGGAATGGAAGGAATATGTCGAGCGGACCTCGCAGGTCGACACCTTCCTGACGGGCGAGGCCCTCACCAAATTCATCAACGAGGACATCGAGCGCAACCACAAGATCGCGGCCGACCAGGGCTGGCTGGTTTCGCACTAGAGTCCGGTCATGGTCTCCGGACGCAGCCTTGAAACGGCGACCGCGCTCCTCACCGGCGCGTTCGGCCTCGCCGTCGTCGTCTCCAGCCTGGATAACGGCATCGGCTGGGGCGAAGGCGGCGTCGACGCCGGCACCTTTCCGTTCATCGTCGGCCTGATCATCCTGAGCGGAAGCCTGTTCAATCTGGTGCAGGGCTGGCTGCAGGCGCGCGATGTGATCCTGCGGGCGAACGAGCTGAAACGGTTGGCAGCGCTGTTCGTCCCGGCCGCCGTCTATGTCGGCGTCATTCCCTTGATCGGAATGTATGTCGCCTCGGCGATCTATGTGTTCGGCGCGCTGGCCTGGCACAAGCGCGGCTCGTTTTTGTTCTCGGCCGTCGCCGCGATCGGTACCGCGGTCGCGCTCTATCTGACCTTCGAGCTGATGTTCCAGATCTCGTTGCCGCGCGGCGTGCTCGGCGATTTCTTCGGTTTCTGAGGGGAATGCGTTGGAAAATCTCGAAGCCCTGATGCACGGTTTTGGCATCGCGCTGTCAGGCAATCATATCTTCCTGATGCTGATCGGCGTGCTTCTCGGCATCCTGGTCGGCGTCTTGCCCGGCCTCGGCGCGCCCAACGGGGTGTCGCTGCTGCTGCCGCTGACCTTCGGCATGCAGCCGGTATCGGCCATCATCCTGCTCTCGAGCATGTATTGGGGCGCGTTGTTCGGCGGCTCGGTCACCTCGATCCTGTTCAACATCCCCGGCGAGCCCTCCTCGGTCGCGACCACGTTCGACGGTTATCCGATGGCGCGCGACGGCAGGCCGACCACGGCGCTGGCCACCGCGTTCGGTTCGGCCGCCATCGGCGCGCTCGCCGGCGTCGTGCTGATCACGCTGTCGGCGTCCTGGGTTGCGAAGGTGGCGCTGGCGTTCGGGCCGCCGGAATATTTCGCGGTGTACTTTCTGGCGTTCGCCAGCTTCGTCGGCATGGGCGGCTCGCCGCCGGTCAAGACGCTGGTGTCGCTTTCGATCGGCTTTGCATTGGCGGCGGTCGGCATCGACACGGTCTCCGGCAGCGTGCGGCTCACCATGGGCATCGACGAGCTGGTGAAGGGCATCAGTTTCGTGGTCGCGGTGATGGGCCTGTTCGGCATCGGCGAATTGCTGATCGCGGTGGAGGACGAGTTTCACGTCAAGGCGATCTCCTCCAAGGTCGAGTGGCGCGAGGTATTCCGCACGCTCGCGCATCTGCCGCGCTATGGCTGGGTGCTGTTGCGCAGCGCCGCGATCGGCTGCTGGATGGGCATCACGCCCGGCGGACCGACCGCGGCGTCCTTCATGAGCTACGGCATCGCCAAGCGGCTGTCGCCGCGTCGCGCCAATTTCGGCAAGGGCGAGCCGGAAGGCATCATCGCGCCGGAAACCGCCGACCATGCCGCCGGCACCAGCGCGCTGCTGCCGATGCTGGCGCTCGGCATTCCCGGCTCCGCCACCGCCGCCGTCATGATGGGCGGGCTGATGATCTGGGGCCTCAATCCCGGACCGATGCTGTTCATCGAGCAAAAGGATTTCGTCTGGGGCCTGATCGCCTCGATGTATCTCGGCAACGTCGTAGCCGTGATCCTGGTGCTGCTCACCGTGCCGATCTTTGCCGCCCTGATGCGGGTGCCGTTCTTCATCATCGCGCCGCTGATCGTGATCATCTGCACGGTCGGCGCCTATTCGGTTTCCAATTCCTATCTCGACGTCGTGATGATGATGGGTTTTGGCGTGCTGGGATATCTGTTCGAGAAGCTGCATTATCCGCTGGCGCCGATGGTGCTCGCCATCGTGATCGGCGACAAGGCGGAAGATGCCTTCCGCCAGTCGATGCTGATGTCGCGGGGGTCGCTTTCGATATTTTTCAGCAACACGCTGGTGACGAGCCTGGTGCTGCTCGGCGCCGCGCTGCTGTTGCTGCCGCCGATCTGGCAGGCGGTTGGCAGGATGACCGCGCGGCCGCCGATGAAACTGTGAGGATCGCGCCGCCCAATGACGGAGCCGGCGGCGCGACGATCAGGGACGGTGATGCGGATGCGTATTCGGCGCGGGCGCGTGCTCCGCCTCGGTCTCTTCCGGAAGCTTCTCGCCATGCACGTCGAGCGGCGCGCCGATCCACAGCGGATTGACCAGATGATCGCGGCGCGGGTTTTTGGTGTTCGGATGCACCAGCACGCTCAAACTGCCATGGTTGAGCATCAGCCACGGCACCAGGGTCGGAAACAGCTCCGAGGCAAACGCCACCTGATACATGGCCTGATCGTGCGGACCGACCTTGACGTCGTGCCAGCGCCCGAGCGTGACCGCAAAACGCTCGCCCATCCATCCGCGCAGCCGTTCGGCCTCGGGCCGCGTGGTCGCCGGATCGTAATAGACATGGGCGTGATAGCTGGCGATCTCGCTCACCGATCGCGGGCTGGCATTCTCGGGCAGGTCGGTCATTTCCGTCATCTTTCGCTGCAACGGCAGGATCGCGCACCAGCATGAACGGTGTCAACGCAACCGCCGCCATTCGAAAACGAATATTGCCAGATCGCGCATTTCCGGGTTGATTGGCAAAACCCCGCGAACGGGTGCTGAACCAAGAAAATCACACAGGGCAACCGGAAACGCCGCATGGATTTCATCGAACTGGACGGCGTCGCGTTGCGCTACGAGTTGTGCGGCAAGGGCGAGCGCACACTGGTGCTGGTGCACGAGATGGGCGGCTCGCTGGAGAGCTGGGACGACGTCGTCCCACGCTTGTCGAAATCCCGCCGCGTGCTGCGCTACGATACCCGTGGCGCCGGACTGTCGCAGAAGGCCCGCGGCGAACTCGGCATCGACACCATGGCCGACGATACCGCCGCCCTGCTCGATGCGCTCAAAATCGAAGGCCCGGTCGCGCTGGCCGGCATCGCCGTCGGCGGCGCGATCGCGCTGCATTTCGCCGCGCGATACCCCGAGCGCACCAGCGCGGTGGTGGTCGGCAGTCCCGCGACCGGCGTCGCGCCGGAGCGGCGGCCTGCGGCGCTCGATCGCGTCGCCAGGATCGAGGCCGCCGGCATGGCCTTCGCGGTGGAGGATTCCATGCGCAACGGCTATGCCCCGGAGCTTCGCGGCGACATCAAGCGCTTCGAGCGCTACCGGGCGCGATGGCTCGGCAACGACCCCGCAAGCTATGCGACGATCTGGCGGATGCTGGCAGGCCTCGACATGCAGGACGAACTGGGCGGACTGCGTTGCCCCGTGCTGGTGATCGGCGGCAGCCTCGATCGCGTGCGTCCGCCGCCGCTCGCGGAAGCCACCGCGAAATCCATCCCCGGCGCGCGCTATATCGAACTCCGCACCGGACATTACATGTCGGTGCAGACGCCGGAGCTGATCGCCGACGCCATCGGCGAATTTCTCCAGACGGTCGGCGCATAATCGAACCTCATCCCGTCTCTCCTGACCCAAGGTCTTCCCCCATGACAGCGCAGCCCGCACAGCAGATTCCCGGCGTCTACCATCGCCAGATCGGCGATATCGTCGTCACCGCCATCAGCGACGGCTATCTCGACGGCAACCTCGACGTGATGCGCAATGTCGATGTCGAACAGGCGCGCCGGTTGTTGCGCGATGCGTTCCGGCCGGCGCGGCGAACCAATGTCAACGCTTTCGTGATTCATTCCAAGGGGCGTAGCGCCATCGTCGACACCGGATCGGGCAATTATTTGCTGCCCACCGCCGGCTTCGTGCAGCGCAATCTCGCCGCCGCCGGCGTCGACGCGAAGTCGATCGACACCGTGCTGCTGACCCATATGCATCCGGATCACTCCGCCGGCCTGACCGACATGTCGAACGGCGAGCGGCTGTTTCCGAACGCGGAACTGGTGATGCACGAGAACGAGCCGAAACACTGGTTCGATGACGGCGCGATGGCGAAGGCGGACGAGCGTTCGAAAAAACTGTATTTCCTCGCCGGCCGCGAGCAGGTCGAGCCCTACAGGGATCGCACGCGGCTGTTCACGCAAGGCGAGGTGTTTCCCGGCGTCACCGCGGTGCCGAGCACAGGGCATACGCCGGGCCACACCGCGTTTCTGATCGCCTCGGGCGACGAGCAGCTGATGATCTGGGGCGACACCGTGCACGTGCCGGAAGTGCAGACCGCGCTGCCCGAAGCCGGCATGGCCTTCGATACCGATCTTGCGGCGGCCGCAGCCGCCCGCAAGCGCATGTTCGATCGCGTCGCCACCGACGGCATCCTGGTCGCCGGGATGCACCTGCATTTCCCGTCTTTCTCCCACCTGGTGCGGCAGGGCGGCGCCTATGCGCTGATCCCGGAGCCCTGGGTTCACACGCTGGATGGGATGTAGCGGGCCGCTTGCGACAGGTCACAGGGAGAAACGCATCATGATCAAGACTGCAGCCTGGCTTGCCGCGGCCCTTGTGCTCGCAAACCCGGCGGCATCGGCGCAGACCTATCCGTCCAAGCCGATCACGCTGGTCATTCCGTTCGCGGCAGGTGGTTCCAACGACATCATCGGCCGCGCCATCGGCAAGAAGCTCACCGAGGCATGGGGTCAGCCGGTGGTGGTCGAAAACCGGTCCGGCGCCGGCGGCCTGATCGGCTCTTCCGACGTCGCCGCGGCAGCACCGGACGGTTACACGCTGCTGCTGGTGTCGTCGACCTTCACGATCAACCCCGCGATCCGCAAGAGCATGCCGTTCGACACGACAAGGGATTTTGCGCCGGTCGCCTTCATCGCCCGCTCGCCGCTGCTGCTCGTCGCCTCGACCAGTCTGGCGGTGAAATCGGCGAAAGAATTGATTGCGCTGGCGAAGAGCAGACCGGGCCAGATCACCTACGCCTCGGCAGGTCCCGGCAGCATCAACCAGATTGCGGCCGAGCTGATTGCGCTGTCGGCCGGCGTGAAGCTGATGCACGTACCCTATCGGGGCGGTGCGCCGGCGCTCAACGATCTGATCGGCGGCCATGTCGACGTCTACGTATCCAGCCTGCCGCAGGTGCTGCAGCTCGCGCAATCCGGCAAGGCCAACGCGCTGGCGGTGACGAGCGTCAAGCGAACGCCGCTGCTGCCGGACGTGCCGACGCTGGACGAGGCGGGCCTCACAGGTTTCGACCTGTCGTCCTGGTGGGGCATCGTCGGTCCGGCCGGGATGCCGGCCGACGTCGTCAACGCGCTCAACGCCCAGATCGGCAAGATGCTGGCCTCGCCCGAGCTCATCACGCCGCTCGCCAATGAGGGCGCCGAGGCCGCAACCATGACCCCGCAGCAATTCGGAGAGCTGATGCGCATGGAAACCGAACGCTGGATCAAGGTCGCGCGCGAGGCGCATATTTCGATCGATTAGAGTAGACGCCGGCAGAACCAACCGTTCAACCTGGAGGACTACCGTGATGAAGTCATTGATGTCAGCGGCCGGGGCGAAGACCCGAAGAGAAGTCCTGGGCGACGAATGGGTCGACGGCAACAGCCAAAACGCCACCGAGTTCGATCGCGCCTGGCAGATGTATGTGACCAACATCAACTGGGCCGGAACGTGGTCGCGCAACATCATTCCGCCGCAGCAACTCAGCCTGGTCAATCTCGCCATGCTGGCGGCATCCGGACAGATGCACGAGTTCGAGCTGCATTTCCGCGTGGCGCTGTTGCGGACCAGGGTCCCGCTGGAGCAGTTGCGGGAACTGCTGCTGCACATCGCGCAGTATTGCGGAATCGCCACCGGCACCAGCATGTTCCGGATCGCGCGGCGCGTGCTGGCCGAGGAGGCGATCGACCTCAGCGGCATCGAGCCGCTGGATACGAATTACCTTTACAGCCTGTCCGGGGACGAGGCCGATTGAGAAAGCGGCTACGACCTCGCCGCCCCCGCGCACCGGTTCGGGGTCACATTTCAACCATGGGTTTAGGCGTACAGGCCATTTCTCATGATGGCATGGGTCTTGAATGTCCCGACTTCGGCATGCCCGCAACCGACGGGGAATGAGAGGCTTTCATGTGCATCCGCATCCTGCGCTGGACCGTCGCCGCGCTGACAGCGGCGATCGCCATCGCAAGCTCGGCGCTTGCCGCCGAGCTGCCTGCCTATAATGCCGCCATCGGCGAAAGCTCGATATCCGGCATTTCGTCGGGCGCCTTCATGGCCATCCAGTTCGGCACCGCATGGTCCTCGGTGATCAAAGGTGTCGGCGTGATCGCCGGCGGCCCCTATTGGTGCGCCGAGGCCGATATCGATGACGCCGTCACCTGGTTTTCGGGCCCGATCGCGCGCGCCTTGGGCTCCTGCATGACGGGACGGCCGCCGTCGGACCTGCAGCTTGGTGATTTCACCGGCAAGGCGGATGACGAGGCCAAGTCCGGCGACATCGATCCACTTGCAAACATCGCCCGGCAGAAAATCTACCTGTTCCACGGCACCAACGATAAAATCGTGGCCAGGGCCTCGACGGACGTGGCGGCCGATTTCTATCGCCACTATCTCGGCGACGCCGTCGGCAACCTGTTCTATCAAACCACGGTTGGAGCCGGCCATTCGCTGGTCGTCCGGCAGGACCAGCAAGGCGACGGCCTGAAGGACTGCAACGCCAATGAGAGCCCCTTCATCGATCGCTGCGATGATTACGATCAGGCCGGTATTCTGCTGCAACATATTTATGGCGCGCTGAACCAGCCCAATCGCGGCCAGCTTGGCGGCAAACTGCTGTCCTTCGATCAATCCGTCTACACCAGGCCGAAGGACGCGAGTGAATTGAGCCTCGGCGATACCGGCTACGTTTATGTTCCGGACGCATGCGCGCGCGGCGAGCCCTGCCGCGTCCATATCGCCCTGCACGGCTGCGCGCAGGATACGGGCGAAGCCGGCGTAGGCCGGCGCTTTGTCGAGGACACCGGCTACAATGCGTGGGCCGACACCAACCATCTCATCGTGCTCTATCCGCAAACGCAAGCGAGCTCGTCCAATCCGCAGGCCTGCTGGGACTGGTGGAGCTATGTCGATCACACCGATGATTACGTGACGAAATCCGGACCGCAGATCATGGCGATCAAGGCCATGCTGGATGCGCTGACCGCGCACGCGACGCCTGCGACCCCTCCCGCCGCGCCGCCGGCAACGGCGCCGGTGGGCCTCGCGGTGATCGATATGTCCGATACCGCTGCCGACGTCGCCTGGACGCCGGCGGCGGGAGCCACGACCTATCACGTCCAGCGCGCCGAGGCGGACGGTCCGTTCACGGCGGTGGGAGATGTTGCAGGATATAGTTTCGGCGATTCCGGGCTGAAGCCGCAAACCAGCTATCGCTGGCATGTCTCGGCGGTCGTGAATGGTGTGGAAAGTTCGCCTTCCAGCGACATCAACGCCACTACACGATCCACGCCTGCGCCCTGCGATACGCCGGGAAGCTGCCCGATCAATCCATGACGACCGGAATTGCCACGCGTCGTTAGCAGGGTCGAGCTGTGCGACGAGACGCCGAACGCGCGGGTCGGCTTAGAACAACTCGGTCAGATCGCGGCGGCCATCAACGATGCTGACAATCTCCACGGCCTCGACTGGGCCATCGGCCGTGTCGGGGTGCATTTCATAGAGTATCAGAAAATGTCCCTCGATCAGCAGCCGGGCGCCACGGGCGATATCGGGACGGCGCGGACCAAGCCGGGGGTGGTCGCGCAGCAATTCAATTTTTTCGCTGATAGCCAGCAAAATTCGGTCGGCGGCCGGTTCGTTGTCATTCTCCTCGGCGATGTAGCGCCAAATGGCGCGCAACTCGTCCTCGGCCCGGCGGGTTTAGACGATGCGGATCAACGGCGCCGGGCTTTTTTGGTTTTCTCGTCGGCAATCAAGTCGCGGATGGCGATTTCGCCCGCTAGGCCGCTGGCCTTGCCGGCATCCCAGCGGCGACGCAGTTCCTCGGCGTCGCGGGCACGCAGCTCGCGACGGGCCTCCCAAAGGCGAAGGGCATCGCGAAACACTTCGCTGGTGGAAGCGTATTCGCCGGCCTCAACCGCCGCGCGGACGGATGCGGCCATGGGTTCGGGCAAGGCGATGGTGACGCGCTCGATGTCGGCCATGAAATTACTCCGGTTATGAACAAGTATGTCATAAAGCATAATTGCTCACAACCGGTACTAACCGCTCGCTGGACGGATTGAGCCCTTCTCCAAACCCATCGTGAGACCCTGGGGTTTGAAACCTGTCTCGAATCTGGCAGAATCAAGACGTTGGTAGGCGTTGCGTGTCCTCTGATGATCGCGCGAGGTTAACATGCTGCAGCCACCCCGACCCACCCCCACCTGCGTCCACTTCCGGGTGACGGAAATGCCGTGCGTGAGATGCGGCGCGCAAATGAGGCTGGTCCTTTCGGAGCCTCGCAGCACACGGCTCGAACTGATGACCTACAGTTGCGTCTCCTGCGAGGCCGTCGAGAGCTTCTTGATGACGATCTAGCTTGCAGGATGGGCTGAGTTCTTCGCGAAACCCATCAAGCAGCCAAGGACGCTCGCCAAAGTGATGGGTTTCGCGAAGGCCCGACCCATCCTGCGGCCAGATTCTTCGCCATTTCCTCCAGCCATTTGATATTTGCCTGAAGATCGACCCCGCTCGTGCGAAGGCGAAGCACATGGCTATGGATGTTCCCCGGCCCGCCCGCGTCCGTATCGCGGTTGCCCTGGTTTCGGCGGTCGGTGCGTTTCAGGCGGTCGCGCATGCGGCGGCCGTATCCGACCGGGTGTCCCTCAGCGAATCGACGATCAAGTGGAACACCGTCAAATACGCCGTTGATGCGGAGAACGGATTCGTCTCGGGCTCGCTCGACGCGAACACCATCGTCGATCGCGCGTTCAAGGGCTACGTGCTCGAGAACAGCTATCTGAAGGCGACGCTGTTGCCCGAATTCGGCGGGCGGATTCTTTCCATCATCTACAAGCCGACCGGCCATGAACAGCTTTATCGCAACCAGGTCGGCGTGCCTTACGGGATGAAGGGCGGCACGTTCTACTACGACTGGATGATGGTGTATGGCGGCATCTTCCCGACCTTCCCGGATGCCGAGCACGGCAAGACCTGGCTAAAACCGTGGGAGTTCAGGGTGGTCAAGCAGAGCGCCGATGAGGTGACGGTGGCGATGTCGCTGAAGGACGATTTCGCCTATAGCGTGGCGCCGCCGAGGTTCAGACCGGGCTCGACCGGGATCGAAGCCACCACCTATGTCACGCTGAAGGCCGATCGCGCCGCGCTCGATACGCGCGTGGTGCTGAAAAATCCGCAAGCCCGGGCGATCGACTACGAGTACTGGACCTGCACGACGCTGGCGCCGGGATCGGATCCGAACAATCCGAAGGCGACCGGCGGCGCCGAAATCATCGCGCCGATCGAGGCCTACACCACGCCCCGCTGGTCGGCTACCCTCGCCGAAGGCGACGCGAGTCTCGGTCCGGGCCGGAGCCGTTTCGAAAACCTGCGCTACTTCAGGAACTGGCCCGTGGCGGGCATCGCCTACGCCGCGCCGGACATGGGCGGTGGGAGGTTCTGGGGGGTGATCAACCACGACAACGAAGAGGGGATCATCCGCATCGCCGACAATGCGGTCACGCCCGGCCTGAAAATGTGGACCTGGGGATTTCCGTCGATGGCGAACGCAACCGACCCGCGCAAGGACCCGAATCCGGCGCAGCCTTACGTCGAATTGTGGGCCGGCATGTCGGACCAGTTTTTCCACAGCGCCAGCTTTCCCGCACGGGGCGAAGTGTCGATTGCGGAAACCTACAGTCCGACGGTCGGCATGAGCAACGTGACGGACGCGAACCAGAACATCCTGATCAATCTCGTGGCCGAGGCGTCCGGCGTGAACCTTCAGTTCTTCAGCATCGAACCGGCCACACCACTGCGCGTCACGCTGAAACGCGGCGAGACGGTATTGTTCGACAAGGCCGTGACGGCCGACCCGGGCGGCGGAAATCGCATTTCCGCGCCGATTGCCGAAGGCCATAGCGGCGAACGGGTGCAACTGACGATCAGCACCGCGGAGGGCAAAGAGCTGATCGCGGCAGAGACAAACATCAAATGAACGTTTGCCGATCGCGCGCCATCTATCAGCCTTCGTGAGAGCCGCGGCTGGCGTTGTCCAGCCACTCCCGGGTCTGTTCGTCGGTCCAACCGGGAAGGGCGAAACTCGCTGGCGCCGTGACGCGTTGGCCGGGAGCGACCACAACGCCGCGGTGCGCGCGCGCCGGCGATTTGAAGCGATGCATCGTCGCGGCGTCCGCGGAAGCGCTGCAAGTGATCAACAGGCCCAGGACCAGGACCAAGGCCAGGACAGATCGCATCGCTTTTGCTCCCGCAAGCGCCATCGACGAAAGATGTGCGTACGGCGGCCTCGGTCCCCAAGCGGTCGCGGCCTCACGCTCGTTCAAATCTGCGGGATCGTGGTCTCGCCTGCCGCGCCGCCGGCAACGCCGCCGTCGCGGTCCTGTCAGAAATCGACAGGCAAAGTCGAGGCGGTGGCTTCCTCGATGATCGTCTTGATGGTCCGGGCGCACCGCCCGCATTCCGCGCTGCAGCCCAGGCGGTCGTAGATCTCGGCCACGCGAGGCGGCACGTAGGCGGGATTGCTCGCAATGGCGCGAACGTCCTGATCGCTCAGGATATTGCACGAGCAGACGATCATGGCTGCTTATATCCCCCACCCAACCAATCCGGTGTACCGCCCGCCAGGGCGAGGGAGCAAGGTTCCGGCCCGCTTCTATCGGAGTTTTTTTCGACAGTGTGTCCTTTCGGACCCTGGAGCCGCGGGGCTACCGCTACCGGCCGTTCTTGTCCGACAGGCGCTGCACGAGGGCTTCGATGGCCGCAGCCGGCAATTGCACGCCCGAGAGCTTCCATCCAAAGCCCTCGAAGTGAAGGCTGATCCCGCCGGCGTCATCGCCATCGCCGAGCCGGACCTGAAATTCGACCGGTTTGACGAACGACAGGCGGCCGATCTTCTGCAAGACCCCGCTGGCATCGAGGTCGCTCAACCGCTGCAGGTTGACGTCGGTCTCGCCGACCGCAACCCGGCCGTCCCGCAGGATCTGCGTGAGATTGTCCGCGGTCAGCATTTTCCCCACCATGGCGTCGGCGATGGTGGCGCCATAGGTCGAGGCGACCAGCCGTTCCATCGGCTTCACCGGCCGGTCCCGACCGACGCGCTTCAGATAGGCGAAGACGATCTGGTCGACCAGCGAATGCCGCAGCCGCGGCAGGTCCGTTCGCGACAGGATCGCGGCGCCATCGCCGGCGCGGACCGCCTCGACCAAACCGTTCAACGACAGGATGGCCGACCCGACATAGATCACGAGCGCGATGGCGAACGCGGCCAGGCCTCCCAGAAACCAGCGCATGACTTTCCCTTCTCGACGGCCCCGCCGCTATATGGGGATTGTCATCGCGGTTGGGTACGCAGCAATCCCGCTTCGACAACCGCGACGGTTTTCGCGAATAGCTCCTGCAATCGTGACCCGACGGGCAAATCACCTGGCTTGTCCGCCTGGACCGTCCGCCTTCTGCTGTCAAGCCTTGCGCGAAAAAATATTCTTCTTTTCAGAATATTCTGAATACCCTATATTGCTCCCCGTCCCGCCCCACCAAAGGGGCGTTGCGCAACGTCAACGACGCGGGGCGGGATGCGGTGGACGCGGATGCGCCTTTGACGAATGGCGCAGACCGCGGACGGAAAAGACGCGTGGTCCTGGCACCTCGACGCTGGTGTCAAGTTCGTGAGAAGCAAGCTTCTCAGGGGTGACGGTGGCCAAAGAGCCCGAGCACCGGGGAGAGCGCGCCCATAATCCGTAAACCATTGCGTGGGGAATGCCGGGTGATTCCGGTGTGACCTGCTAACGCGTGTGCGCTCTACCACTACCCGTTGCACACGCGGCTATCGGGCGCATCGGGCGCCCGGCATTCCTTGCGCCCTTTGATTGAAGGGCGGGAATAAAAGGATACCTCGCGCAAAAAAAATCATGCGGCGAGATCGCGGAGTTGTGCCGATCGATCGCTACTCGTCATGCCCGGGCTTGACCCGGGCATCCATCCTTCTTCGCAAGGAGCACTTTTCGAAGAAGATGGATTGCCGGGTCAAGCCCGGCAATGACAAAATGAGAGGCTGTTTGACAATTGAATCGGACGGAAACGTCGCGCCTGCTTCGCGGTCTGGCAAGATGAAATCCTGCGAAGCGCCTCGGGCGCGAAGCAGTATGGTAGCGGGAGAGGGACTCGAACCCCCGACCCCAGGATTATGATTCCCGTGCTCTAACCAGCTGAGCTACCCCGCCAGGGCGTCCCGCACACGGCTTTATCTACCGCGGTCGCGAACGCGCGGCATATAAGAAGTGCATCAAGGGCATGTCAAGCAAACGCGGAAGAGCCTCAAAACCGAGGCTTTCCCTGTTCTATTTGACGCGTTTTCTTCACGCGAACCGGTAGCCACTTCGCTCGAAAACGCTTTGTAATCAGCCAAACGCCTGCAAATGGCGCTTATTTCGGCCGCACATTGGGATCGCCGCCGGGGCTGCCGGGCGGCGGGATCACCGGCATGTTGCCGGCATCCGGCGTCGGCGCCCGCATTTCCGGGTCGACGCCCGCGGGCGGGCACAACACGCCGCCGGATTTTGCCAGCCTGTCGCTGAGCGGCGCGGCCTGCCCGGTGGTCGTGCCCTCCGGCGCGATGGTGCCGCGCGGCGGCACCGGCTGCGTCGGCGCGCAATCGGTGTTGGCGGAAACCGGCGGCACGCTTTGCGCCGGTGGGGTGACCGGCGTCGGTGGCGCCTGCGCGCTCGCCGCACTGCCCGCCGCCATCAGCACGCACAAAAGTGGAATCGCATATTTCATCCGCATACGAAGGCAACGGCCGGCGCGCGCGGATGTTCCCCCGGGAACCCTGATGCTTTCAGGATTTGCGGTAGCGGATCAGGGAAAAATGCCCCATCGGCGGCATCGGGCGGCGCTCGCTCAGGCTAACGCCGCCATGTCTTGCCGCCCACTTCTCCAGCCGCGCCCAGGGAAATTCCGGACGCCAGCCGAGCCGCCGCGCCAGTGGCGCGAACGCCAGTTCGAAGGCCCGGCGCGGACCGCTTTCCGCGCCGATGTGGTTGACCAAGATCAGTTCGCCGCCGGGCTTCAGCACGCGGATGAAATCATCCAGCGTGCCTTCCGGATCCGGCACCGCGGTAATGACATATTGCGCCACCACGGCGTCGAAGAAGGAATCCCGGAAGGCGAGATTCTTGGCGTCCATCACCGCGAGCGTCTCGACATTGGCAAGACCGAGCGCCCGCACGCGGCTCTGCGCCTTGCGCAGCATCGGCTCGGAAATATCGACGCCGCACAGTTTGGTGGTCGGCGCATAATCCGACAGCGATAATCCGGTGCCGACGCCGACGTCGAGGATCCGTCCGCCGATCCGGTCGGCCTCGGCAATGGTGGATTGGCGGCCGTGGTCGAACACCTTGCCGAACACGAGATCGTAGACCGGCGCCCAGCGCCCATAAGCCTTTGCGACCCCCGCGCGGTCGATATCTGCAGCCATGCCCCAGCCTTGAAATGATTTGCCTGAAATTTCTATCCGCGCACGGCCTCGACAAGCGGCGGCCGCGCCGCCAAGCCAGCCGATGTATTCCTCGCGCTCGCGCTCTGAATGAAACCGCCGCCGAGCACGCGGGCCTGGCCCGCGGGCGCATCATAGAACACGCAGGCCTGGCCCGGGGAAACGCCCTCCTCGCCTGCGACCAGTTCGACCTCATAACCGCCGTCCGTCGCGCGCAGCCATGCCGGCTGCGGCACGCGGGTCGAGCGGACGCGAACGAACATCTCGAGCCCGCAGCCGACCGCGCGATCGAGCGCGCCGTCGCCGATCCAGTTGATGTCGCGCAGCGCAATCCGGTCCATCCGCAGCGCCTCGCGCGGGCCGACCACGACGCGCCCCTGCGCCGCATCGAGGCGCACCACATAGAGCGGCGCGCTGGAGGCAATCCCGATGCCGCGGCGCTGGCCGACGGTGAAATGCACGATGCCCTGATGGGCGCCGATGACGCGGCCGTCGAGATCGACGATGTCGCCCGGCATCACCGCGTTCGGGCGCAGCCGGCCGATGATGTCGGTATAGCGGCCGCTCGGCACGAAGCAGATGTCCTGGCTGTCCTGCTTGTCGGCGACTTCAAGCGAAAACCGCCGCGCCAGCTCGCGCACCTGGGGCTTGGTCAGATCGCCGAGCGGAAAGCGCAGGAAGTCGAGCTGCTCGCGGGTGGTCGCGAACAGGAAATAGCTCTGGTCGCGATCGGCATCCGCCGCACAGACCAGCGCGCGCGAGCCGTCTGCGAGACGACGCGAGGCGACGTAATGGCCGGTGGCAAGCGCGGAGGCACCGAGCTCGCGCGCGGTCTTGAGCAGGTCGCGAAACTTGATCGACCGGTTGCACTCGATGCAGGGCACCGGCGTCTCGCCGGAAGCATAACTGTCGGCGAAATTGTCGATCACGGATTCGCGGAAACGCTCCTCGTAATCCAGCACGTAATGCGGGATGCCGAGCCGCTCGGCGACATTGCGGGCGTCGTGGATGTCCTGGCCGGCGCAGCAGGCGCCCTTGCGATGGCTCGCGGCGCCATGATCGTAGAGCTGCAGCGTGATGCCGACGACGTCGTAGCCTTCCGACTTCAACAGCGCGGCCGTGGTCGAGGAGTCGACGCCGCCCGACATGGCGACCACGACCCTGGTGTCCTGCGGACGGCCCTCAAGATCCAGACTGTTGAGCATGGTTCCGGTTCAATCGATGCGATCGCGGCTGCATCGAACGCCTGTCCCGCGATCAGGAAGCGATTTTTGGGCCAGCCAAAGGCCCGTGTTCGACTAGAAAGCGGTTCCCGCAAAAGCCGACCGGCCCCCGCGGGAAACGCCCGAAAGCTGCTCTCTAATATAGGCCGTATTCCCCGCAGGCAATTGCGCTTGCCCGTTTTGCGCATGGCCAGCGGCAAATCTTGCCGCCGGGCAGAAAAGGCGGCCGCCAAGGTACTCCGTAGTTCATCGGATATCGACATAACCCGTTGAATTATCTGGATAATATTTGTGACCGGGGCTGGCCCGGTCCTTGCTGACTGGAGATACCAGTTTCATTGCGAGAGGCCGCGCCCCGTGTACAGTGTGACGTCAGATACAGCGAACAGCGTTTCGTTCCAGACGGCTGCGCCCAAGCCCGCTTGGCCCGACCCGTCGCAGCAGGCCAACGACAGTTTCGGCGCGCTGGTCGACAGCAACATCCAGGCGGCCGCCGCCAACGACCCCGCCCCCGCGCCGCAGCAGCCGACCCCGGCGGTACAGCAACCTCCCCCGGCGCCACAGCCGTCCGGCAGCGATGCGCAGGCCGCGCCGGACAATTCGGCGTCGCGCAACACCGCATCCGCCGCCCCTTCGACCGGCACCAATTCGGCGGCTCCGAACGCCGCAGCCCAGCAGGCTTCCAACGCCAACGCCAATGCCGATGCCAACGCCAATGCGGCGGCCCCGCAGTCCCGCTCCAACTCCAGCGGCTCGAAATCCGACGACACCAAATCATCCGACAAGCCTGCTTCCGACAAGAATGCCGGCGCCACCACGGCCGACCCGGCCACCGCGGCGCAGCAAGGCAGCACGCCCGCGACGACGCCGAACGCGGTCGCGGTTGCAATCGCGGTGACGACGGCGTCGACCAATGCTCCCGCAGCCGCGCCGACATCCGGCAACGCCGCCACGGCGCCGCTTGCGATTGCCGCAGCGGCAATCGCCGCCAGCACCGCGGCCGGCGCGGCGCCGGCGTCTCAATCAGCGCAGGTCAATGTCGATTCCACCGCAACCGCAGCGGCGGTTACCTCAGCGGCAGCTCCCGTAACGGCGGCTACCGCAGCGGCCGTGACCTCGGCCACCACCAAGGTCGCGGCGCAAACGGCCCCGAGCCCGGCGACCGTCGCCCCGGCGCAGCAGCCGTCGACCCAGACCGTGGCAACCGATGGCGCATTGACCGCCGCGGTCGTGGCAGCCGCGCCGGTTACACCGAAAGCCACCGCCCCGACTACACCGGTCACCGGGCAGGCCAAGACCGCGGCCGGCGCCAGCGATACCAATTCGGCCAAATCGGATCCGCAGGCCTCGGCCGCACCAAACGGGGCAGTCACCGGCAGCACCACGCCGCAACCGGCCGCCACGGGCAAAGACGCCGGCAATGATCCTGCCGCCAGCGGCTCGGCCGCCGCCCCGTCGGCAGCTCCCGTCACCGCGGCCGGCCATGACCATTCGTCGGTCAGTGCGGGAACTACGCCAGCCGGTTCATCGGATACCGGCTCCCAGCTGACCGCCACCATCCAGCCGCAGCTTCCCACCGCCGCGGCGGTGCCCAATGCCGCAGGGCCGTTGAGCGTAACGGCGACCAATGCGCCGGTGCCGCTGAGCGGACTCGCGATCGAGATCGCAGCCTCTGTGAAAGCCGGCAAGAGCAGCTTCGAAATCCGGCTCGATCCGGCCGACCTCGGCCGCATCGACGTTCGCATCAGTGTCGACAACAACGGCCAGGTGACCTCGCATCTGACGGTCGAGAAGCCGGAAACGCTGTCGATGCTGCAACAGGACGCGCCCCAGCTGCAGCGCGCGCTCGACGACGCCGGCTTCAAGACCGGCGACGGCGGCCTGCAGTTCAGCCTGCGCGACCAGTCGTCGTCCGGGCAGAACAGCGGCAACCAGAGCAGCGGCAACACGCAGCGGCTGGTCATCAGCGACGACGACACGATTCCCGCGGCAATTGCCGGACGAAGCTACGGCCGCCCGCTCGGATCGAGCAGCGGCGTCGACATCAGGGTTTGAGGAGACAGTCATGGCCACAAACAGCGTCGCCCCTTCGGTCGTGTCGGCAACCACCACGCCGCCGGCTTCGTCCTCATCCTCGTCTGCGGCGAGTTCGGCGGCGGCCGCCAACGCGCTGGCGTCCTCGCAGATCGCCGGCAACTTCCAGAGCTTCCTGACGCTGCTGACGACACAATTGCAGAACCAGAATCCGCTCGATCCGCTCGACACCAACCAGTTCACCCAGCAGCTGGTCGAATTCGCCGGCGTGCAGCAGCAGATCAACACCAACGACTCGCTGGCGACCCTGGTGTCGCTGCAGCAGACCGCACAGTCGACCCAGGCGCTGGGATTCGTCGGCAAGACCGCGGTGGTCAACGGCAGTACCGCGGCGCTGACCAACTCGTCGGCGACTTGGGAGCTGAGTGTGCCGACCAATTCTACCCTGAATGTCACGATCACGAACAGCACCGGGCAGACCGTGTACAGCGGCACCTACCCGGTCCAGGCCGGCAACAACCAGCCCTTCACCTGGAACGGCCTCGGCACCGACGGCACGCAAAATCCGGACGGCTCATACAAGCTCACCGCAACCGCTGCCGATGCCTCCGGCAACAACGTCGCCATCACCACCCAGATTCAGGGCGTGGTCAGTTCGGTCGACCTCACCCAGTCGCCGCCGCTGTTGTCGATCAACGGCCAGAGCTACACGGTCAGCCAGATCCAGAGCATCACCGACTAGCCGCGATCGAGCCCCAACCCGTTTATCGGCCTGCCTTGGCCCGGTGCCCCCACGCCCCGGGCCGCGGGGCGTTTACGGCATTTCCAAGGAGATTTGTATTGAAGCCTTGGGCTTAGGCAAATTTTAAGCCGCGGGGCGTAGGTTGTTACAGTGAGTTCAGTGGTTGAGAGTTTGTGAGTACGCCATGACAGAACCCCATCGCCCGAGGGTAAAATACGTCATCGGGCCTGACGGTAGTCCGTTGACGATTGCGGATTTGCCCGCGCCCGGCACCAAACGGTGGGTTATTCGCCGTAAGGCCGAGGTCGTTGCCGCTGTGCGCGGCGGCCTGCTCTCCCTCGAGGAGGCTTGCAGCCGCTACACGCTGACCGTCGACGAATTCCTGTCCTGGCAGTTTTCCATCGATCAGCACGGCCTGGCCGGCCTGCGCACCACCCGAATTCAGCAATATCGGCAATAAAGCCTCGCTGCGACCGGTAGCATTTGATGAGAATCGGCTTCGCTTCGCGAAGCCGATTTTTTTCATGACCAGGTTTCGCCGCTGCCCTTAACCTTCGTTAACCATATCGAAACCATCCCATAGGCAATAATTGCCCAGTCGGCTCCTGGAGCCGAATCTGGGGGACGGTTGGTTTTGCAGAGTCTGGTCAGTTTCCTGAGGAGCCTTGGTGCTTCGCGGTTGATGGCGATGGTCGCGGTGACGGCCGCGCTGATCGGCTTCTTCGCGTTCGTCATCATGCGCGTCACGACGCCGCAGATGACCACGCTCTTCACCGACCTGAGCGTCGAGGATTCCTCCGCCATCATCAAGGACCTAGACCGCCAGGCGATTCCTTACGAACTGCGCAACGACGGCGCCGCGATCATGGTGCCGAAGGACAAGGTCACCCGGCTGCGCATGAAGCTTGCCGAGGGCGGGCTGCCCAAGGGCGGCGGCGTCGGTTACGAGATCTTCGACAAGTCGGACGCGCTGGGCACCACGAGCTTCGTCCAGAACATCAATCATCTGCGCGCGCTGGAGGGCGAACTGGCCCGCACCATCCGTGCCATCGACCGCATCCAGGCGGCCCGGGTGCATCTGGTGCTGCCGGAGCGGCCGCTGTTTTCGCGGGAAACCCCCGAGCCCTCGGCCTCGATCGTGGTGCGGGTGCGCGGCGCGCTGGAACCCCAGCAGATCCGGGCGATCCGCCATCTGGTCGCCTCCGCCGTCAACGGCCTGAAGCCGCAGCGGGTGTCGATCGTCGACGAAGCCGGCCAGTTGCTCGCCGACGGCGCCGGTACCGGCAACGACGCCGACAACGCCGTCGCCGACGAACGCCGGGCCGGGCTTGAGAAGCGGATGCGCAATCAGGTCGAGGCGATCGTATCCTCGGTGGTCGGTGCCGGCCGCTCCCGCGTCGAGATCTCGGCCGATATGGATTACAACAAGATTACCCAGACCTCGGACAAATTCGATCCCGAAGGGCGGGTGTTGCGTTCGACCCAGACCCGCGAGGAATCCTCGGCGACCACGGACAGTAACGGCCAGGTCACCGTCAACAACGAACTGCCGGGCAATCAGACCAACAACAACGCGCAGGCCGCGCGCGACCAGAGCAAGAAGACCGAGGAAACCAACAATTACGAGATATCCCACACCACCAAGACCGAAGTGACCGAGGCCGGCCGGGTCAACCGCATTTCGGTCGCGGTGCTGGTCGATGGCAGCTATGCCAAGAACGAAAAGGGCGAGCTGGTCTATCAGGAACGCAGCAAGGAGCAGCTCGACCGCATCGCGACCCTGGTACGCTCGGCGATCGGCTTCGATCAGAAGCGCGGCGACCAGGTCGAGGTCGTGAACCTCAAATTCGCCGAGGCCCCCGCCATCGCCCCGCTGACGGAGCCGACGGGCATGTTCGGCATGCTGCAGTTCACCAAGGACGACGTGATGTACGTCATCGAGCTCGGCGTCATGATGATGCTGAGCATCGTGGTGCTGTTCATGGTGATCCGGCCGCTGGTCAAGCGCATCCTGGCGTCCGAAGAGGTCCACACGCTCGCCGGCGGCGGTTCGATGCCGGCGCTGACCGACGGCAGCGCGCCGGCCGATGGCACCGGCCAGAGCCTGGTTCCCGGCACCAACACCACCGCGCAGCTGATCGACGTCGCCCAGGTCCAGGGCCAGGTCCATGCGCAATCGGTACACCGCGTCGGCGAACTGGCGGAGCGCAATCCCAACGAAACCGCGACCATTGTTCGTCAATGGCTTTCCGAGCCCGCGTGATCTGACATGGCCCTGCCGCAAACCTCCAACGCCAACGACATCTCCAGCGTCATTTCCTCGCTGGCGTCCCGTCAGGCCAATCGTCCGCAGGGACCCAAGATCAGCGGACCGAAGCGCGCCGCGATCCTGATGCTGGCGCTGGGCGAGCAATATGGCGGCAAGATCTGGTCGCTGCTCGACGACGACGAGGTGCGCGAACTGTCGATCCACATGTCCTCGCTCGGCACCGTCGAGGCCGAGGTGGTGGAAGATCTGCTGCTCGAATTCGTCTCGCGGATGTCGGCCTCCGGCGCGCTGATGGGAACCTTCGACGCCACCGAGCGGCTGCTGCAGCAATATCTGCCCGCCGAGCGCGTCACCGGCATCATGGACGAGATTCGCGGGCCCGCCGGCCGCAACATGTGGGAAAAGCTTTCCAACGTCCAGGAAGAGGTGCTCGCCAACTACCTCAAGAACGAATATCCGCAGACCATCGCCGTGGTGCTGTCGAAGCTGAAGCCGGAACATGCCGCCCGCGTGCTGGCCATCCTGCCCGAGGACATGGCGCTCGACGTGGTCGGCCGGATGCTGAAGATGGAGGCGGTGCAGAAGGAAGTGATCGAGCGCGTCGAGCAGACGCTGCGCACCGAATTCATGTCGAACCTGTCGCAGACCAGACGGCGCGACGCCCACGAGGTGATGGCGGAAATCTTCAACAATTTCGACCGCCAGACCGAAACCCGGTTCATCACCTCGCTGGAAGAGGACAACCGCGAATCCGCCGAACGCATCAAGGCGCTGATGTTCACCTTCGACGACCTGATCAAGCTCGACACCGCCTCGGCGCAGACGCTGATGCGCAACGTCGACAAGGACAAGCTCGGCATCGCGCTGAAGAGCGCCAACGAGGAAGTCCGCGGCTTCTTCCTCGGCAACATGTCGTCGCGCGCCGGCAAGATGCTGCTCGACGACATGGCGGCGATGGGACCGGTGCGGCTGCGCGACGTCGACGAGGCGCAGGCGCTGCTGGTCAATCTCGCCAAGGATCTCGCGGCCAAGGGCGAAATCACGCTGACCAAGAACCGCGCCGACGACGAGTTGGTGTACTGATGGCCGCCCCCGCAAAATTCCTGTTCGACATGGATTTCTCCGCCCCGGACAAGGCGCGCGAGCGGCCGGCGACAGCCGCGGAAATCGCCCAGAAGATCGCCGCCGCCGAGGGCCGCGCCTATCGCAACGGGCACGAGGCCGGGCAACGCGAGGCCAAGGCGGAAAGCGATCGCCGCGCCGCGCTGGCGCTGGAGGAGATCGGGGTCGGCATCCGCGGCATCGCCGCGCGCTTCTCCGGCATCGAGACCAGGATGGAGACCGAGGCAGTCGACGTCGCGGTCGCGGTGGCGCGCAAGCTGTGCAGCGAGTTGATCGCCGGCGAGCCGCTCGGCGAGATCACCGGCCTGGTCAGCGACTGCTTTTCGCACCTGGTGTCGACGCCGCATCTGGTGGTCAGGATCAACGAGCAGCTCTATGAAGCGGCGCGCGAGCGGATCGAGCGGCTGGCGAAACAGAGCGGCTTCGAGGGCCGGCTGGTGATCCTGGCGGAGCCGGCGATCGAGACCGGCGACTGCAAAATCGAGTGGGCCGATGGCGGCGTGGTGCTGGAGCGCGCGGCGATCGAAGCCAAGATCAATGAACTTGTCGGGCGCTACATGGCGTCGCGCAATCAGACCGCAAGGAAGTGAGGGCCTAAATCATGAGCGACACCGACGCACAGGTTCCGCTTCCGGATCTCAACGCCGCCGACGCCCCGCCGATCGGCGACGTGACCTATAACGAAGACGAACAGGCCTCGCGCATTGCCGCCGACCTGGAGGCGGTGTTCGACGTGCCGGTACAGGTGTCGGCCGTGCTCGGCCGCTCCAAGATGGACGTCGGCGAATTGCTGAAACTCGGCCCCGGCACCGTGCTGGAACTCGACCGCCGCGTCGGCGAAGCCATCGACATCTATGTCAACAACCGGCTGGTTGCGCGCGGCGAAGTGGTGCTGGTGGAAGACAAGCTTGGCGTGACCATGACGGAAATCATCAAGGCGGAACGCAGCTAGACGCTCTCTTAGGCATACGGCGGACGGCCGGCGCGAACAGACGAACAGGAGACTACCATGCGGCTTCTCATCGTTGGCACATTGAAGGGCCAGCTCACGACAGCCACCAAGATCGCGATGGACAACGGCGCTTCCGTCACGCACGCGGAGGACCACGAACAGGCGATGCGGGTGTTGCGCGGCGGCAAGGGCGCCGACCTGCTGCTGGTCGACGTCGCCCTCGACATCCGCGACCTGGTGATGCGGCTCGAGGCCGAGCACATCCACGTGCCGATCGTCGCCTGCGGCATCTCCAACGACGCCCGCGCCGCGGTCGCCGCGATCCACGCCGGCGCCAAGGAATACATCCCGCTGCCGCCGGATCCGGAATTGATCGCAGCAGTGCTGGCCGCCGTCGCCAACGATTCGCGCGACCTGGTCTACCGCGACGAGGCGATGGCCAAGGTCATAAAACTGGCGCAGCAGATCGCGGGCTCCGACGCCTCGGTGATGATCACCGGCGAATCCGGCACCGGCAAGGAAGTGCTGGCGCGCTATGTCCACACCCGCTCCAACCGCGCCAAGCGTCCGTTCATTTCGATCAATTGCGCGGCGATCCCGGAACATTTGCTTGAATCCGAGCTGTTCGGCCACGAGAAGGGCGCCTTCACCGGCGCCATCGCGCGTCGCATCGGCAAATTCGAGGAAGCCACCGGCGGCACGCTGCTGCTCGACGAAATCTCCGAAATGGACGTGCGGCTGCAGTCGAAATTGCTGCGCGCGATCCAGGAGCGTGTGATCGACCGGGTCGGCGGCACCCGCCCGGTGCCGGTCGACATCCGTATCATCGCCACCTCGAACCGCAATCTGGCCGATGCGGTCCGCGAGGGCTCGTTCCGCGAGGACCTGCTGTTCCGGCTCAATGTCGTGAACCTCAAGATCCCGCCGCTGCGCGAACGCCCCGCTGACATCCTCGAACTGGCGCAGCATTTCGCCAAGAAATATGCCGACGCCAACGGCGTGCCGCTGCGGCCGATTTCCGCCGACGCGCGGCGGGTGCTGACCTCCAACCGCTGGCAGGGCAACGTCCGCGAGCTGGAAAACACCATGCATCGCTCGGTGCTGATGGCGCAGGGCGACGAGATCGGCGTCGACGCCATCCTCACCCCGGATGGCGACCGGCTCGATACGCCGAAAACCGTGCCGGCGGTGGCGCACGCCACCTTCGCGGCCGAACAGGTCACCCGAGCGCTGGTCGGGCGTACGGTAGCCGACGTCGAGCGCGACCTCATCCTGGAGACCCTGAAACATTGCCTCGGCAATCGCACCCATGCCGCCAACATCCTCGGCATCTCGATCCGCACGCTGCGCAACAAGCTGAACGAATATGCCGACGGCGGATTGCCGATCACGCCCGCCGGCGCCGGCGACTACCACCGCGTCGCCGCGTCGGCGTAATTCCTGCCGGCTGGTACGCAAAACCCGGCGCGAGGCTCCCTTGCGCCGGAACCGTTTCACGCCCCCCACGTTTGCAATCAGGCGTCCTGCCACACCCCTGATTGAAAGCCGTCGATGTCCATCCTGCAGCTAGATCCACCGATCCCGGTCGTTACGCCGAAGGGCGAGGCCTACGCCCATCTGCTGATCGACTACGGACCCGAATACAATCTGCTCTGGGTCTGTTTCCTGGATGATTCCGGCGAGTGCTGGACCTACGACAACACCCAGATACGCGCCCAGAAGAACATCACCATGGGTCGCACGTTCGTTTCCCGCCATCAGCCGAAGCCAATGTCGGTCGCCGCCGAATAATCCGGCGCGTCGGGCTTGCGGAAGATGTGGATCGGATCGCCCGGCTGCAGGGCGCGCCCGGTGAACATCGCATAGGCGTACAGCGCGAGATAGAGAATCGCCAGTGCGCTGATTCCGTAAAAGGTCCAGACGGCGAGACGTTTCATTTCATCGGATCATCGGGTCGCGGAGCCGTGCGTCGAATCGGGGATTGCTTCACTCAATCCTTTTGTTGTTACTCTATGGAATAACAGCGGGAGGGCGATCATGGCATTGTATGCTCGGACGAATGGTACACAAACGACAAACTCGGGCTCATTCGTTCCGATTCCGGACCTGACGCTGAACCTTCCCGAGGGCGTCAATTCATTTGCGCTCGTCATCCTGAACCTGCCGAATCCGTATGCGACGGGGAGAGATTATCCGGGCGGAACTTTCGGTATTTCGGTGAACGGCGCCGTCTCGCCGGTGATTGCGTCCTTCACCTATAACGAACAGATGCCCCAAAGCCCCGGCCGCATCCCGACCACGCTGGTCCTCGCCGTTCCGCTGGCCAACAAGCCACAGATCGTGCACGGGATGTGGAGCGGCGTGCGCGGCAGCACCGTCCTAATCGACAGTCCGGCAACGCTGAGCGCGATCTTCGATTAGCTCGCACATGGCCGACATCGGTCGCGCGCGGCTACCCGGCCGCGGCGACCGCCGGCTTTGCGACGCTGACCGCGAGCTTGCCGTAGCGATCCTTGAAGGCTTCGGTATCGATCTCCTCGAGCTTGATCTCCCCGCTCATCACACCCGCCTTCCAGGCCTCGTGCTCGGGATCTTCGCGGAATTCCGGCATCACTTCCTTTGCGAACAGTTCGAGCGAGTCGCAGATGTGCTCATGGCTGTTCTTGCCGGCCTGGTTGAGCAGGATCACCTGGTCGATATGCGAGGTGCGGAATCGCCGCAGCTTTCTGCGAATCGTTTCCGGCGATCCGATCAGCCCGCCGCGCAGCGCCGCCTCCTGCGCTTCCGGATTCTCGCGCTTCCACTTGTTGTATTCGTCCCACATGTTGACGGTGCCGGGATCGGGGCGCTGGCGGTTCTGCGAGGCGCCGTAGAAGCGCAGCGCGAACTGGAAGAAGGTCGCCCCGTCGGCGCGGGCGCGCGCCTCCTCGTCGGTCTTCGCGCACATGAAGAACGACACCAGCGCCATGTTGGGGTTGATCTGGTAATCGGCGAGCTTCTTCAGCCGCTTGGTGATCGCGTTGTAATAGGCGTGCACCCAGGCATGCGCGGCGTCCGCCGAGACGAACTGGAAGCCCAGCGCGCCAAAGCCGTTCTGGCCGGCGCGCTCGATGGTCGGAAGCTGCGAGCACGCCATCCACAATGGCGGATGCGGTTTCTGCACGGGTTTCGGCACCACGTTGCGCAGCGGAATGTCGAAATACTTGCCGTGATGCTCGCTGCCGCCGTCCTTGAACATCGGGAAGATCGCACGGACCGCCTCTTCGAACACTTCCTTCTTGGTTTCCATGTCGCGGCCGAACGGCGTCAGCTCGGTGATCGAGGCGCTCTCGCCCATGCCGAATTCACAGCGGCCGCGGCTTAAGAGATCGAGCACCGCGACGCGCTCGGCGACGCGGGCGGGATGATTGGTGGTGAGCTGGATAATGCCATGGCCGAGGCGAATATTCTTGGTGCGCTGGGAGGCTGCGGCGAGAAAGGATTCCGGCGATGGCGAGTGCGAATATTCCTCCAGGAAATGATGCTCCACCACCCAGGCATGGTCGTAGCCGAGCCGGTCGGCAGTCTCCAACTGCGTCAGCGCGTCCTGGTAAAGCTTCAACTCGTCGCCGGCGACCCAGGGGCGCGGCAATTGCAATTCATAAAAAATGCCGAATTTCATCACGTCTCTCCCGAGGGGCCGGCTTGTTGGTTTGCGATAGTGTATTCCCGGGGAGGCCTAAGTCCAGCCTTGCGCCAATTCCGCACGGCGGAAGGCCCGCTTGCGCTCGCGCCGCGAATGGTTAGGTTTGGGCTCGTTGAGTCGCCGCTCACTCGCGCGATCCTTCCCCATCGAGCCCCCATGCCCATCTTTACGCCGCATCAGGATTCCGCGCTGAAGGCCGTTGCCGACTGGCTGAAGGCCAAGCCCGGCAGGAACGGCACTCCGCCGGTGTTCCGGCTGTTCGGCTATGCCGGCACCGGCAAGACCACGCTGGCGCGCCACGTCGCCGACGGCGTCGACGGCGAGGTGAAATTCGCAGCCTTCACCGGCAAGGCCGCGCTGGTGATGCGCAACAAGGGCTGCGACAACGCCTCCACCATCCATTCGCTGATCTATCGCGCGCGCGAATCCGGCGTCGAGCAGCCGAGCTTCGAACTGTGGGACGATGCGCCGGCGAGCAAGGCGAAGCTGATCGTGATCGACGAATGCTCGATGGTCGACGCCGAGCTCGGCCGCGATTTGATGTCGTTCGAATGTCCGCTGCTGGTGCTCGGCGATCCCGCGCAGCTGCCGCCGATCCAGGGCGGTGGTTTCTTCACCGATTGCGAGCCCGACGCGATGCTGACCGAGGTGCATCGCCAGGCGCAGAACGATCCGATCGTGCGAATGTCGATGGATATTCGCGAGGGCCGCGAGCTCGACATCGGCCGCTATGGCGAGAGCGAGGTGGTCGCGCGCGCCGAGCTCGATCCGGATCGGGTGATGAGCGCCGACCAGGTTTTGGTCGGACGTAACAACACAAGGCGCGCCTACAACATGCGGGTGCGGCAAAAGCAACACATCGAAGACCCCCTGCCGGTCGCCGGCGACAAGCTGGTCTGCCTGCGCAACAACCGCAAGAAGGGGCTGTTCAACGGCGGGCTGTGGCGGGTGAAGTCGCGCGCGGCGTCGAAATCCAAGATCATCACCATGCGGCTGTCGCCGGACGAGGAGTTCGGCCACAAGGTGACGAAGGTTTCCGTTCGCGGCGACTGTTTTGGCGGCGCCATCGAAACGATCCCGTGGGAACAGCGAAAGCCCTACGACGAGTTCGATTACGGTTACGTGCTCACGGTGCACAAGTCGCAGGGTTCGCAATGGGACGACGTGGTGCTGTTCGACGAGAGTTTTGCCTTCCAGGACAGCCGCGCAAGGTGGCTCTATACGGGGATTACGCGGGCGGCGAAGCGGCTGAGCGTGGTGGTGTGACGTCATCCTGAGGTGCGAGCCGCCTTCGGCGAGCCTCGAAGGATGACAAGCGAGAGTGCATGTGGCCCATCCTTCGAGGCGCGCAAGAGCGCGCACCTCAGGATGACGCTATTTCCCCGCCACGAAATAAAAATCTTCCCGTCCCGGCGGTGAGCCGTAGGTGAAGGGCTGCTGCTGGTGTTTTGACGCGCTCCAGACGTCGTCGCGGACGAGGTCGAACAGTTTTCGTACCTCGACATGCGGCTCCTTGATGTCGCGCGCCACGGCGGTTGCGAACGGGCTGTCGACGCCGTCGCCGTCGAGCGCGGTCTCGCCGTGCTTGGCGGCGTATACCACCATGAAGCCGGCCGCCGGCTCGATGTCCGAAAATCCCTTGTCGACCAGCTTCATCTCCATGGTGTGCTGCATGGTCGGCGCGAACGGATTGTCGCGGCAGGCATCGAGCATCACGAGGCGCAGCTTGCGCGCGCCGCCGACGGCGGCGATCACCTGTTCCAGCGCCACCGCCTCGGTTTCGGCATCCTTGTCGGCGGCGAGCTTGGCGTCGATCGGCACCAGGTAGTTGACGCCGCCGATCTCGAAACCGTGGCCGGCGTAATACACCACCGCCCAGTCGGCGTTTTCCGCGTCGGTGGCGAAGGCGCGCAGCGTTTCGAAGAACTTGTCACGGGCGAGATCGTTGGAAAGCGTCACCGTCTGGAAGCCGACATCCTTCAGCGCCGCGGCGACCAATTTGGCGTCGCGCGGCGGGTTGCCGAGCTCCTGCACATTCTTGTAGGCGCCATTGCCGATGATCAGCGCGATCTTGCGAAGCTTGTCGGTCGGGGCCGGCGCCTGCGGCGTCAGCGCGGCCAACCGCTCGCGCGCGATCTGGCGCGCCAGCCCGACATCGAAATTGTCATAGGGCGTCAAGGCGAAGGCGGCGGAACGGTAGTCGGCGCGCGCCTGCGCCAGATCGTGCTTCTTCTCGAACAACTGACCGCGACCGGCATGGGCGCGCACATGATTTGGATTGAGGCCGAGAACGAAGTTGTAGTCCTTGAGCGCCGCGGTCAGATCGCCCTTGGCCTGTTCGGTGTCGGCGCGGCTCGTGACGGCGAACAGATTTTTCGGTTCCTTTTCGATCACGCTGTTGCAGTCGGCGAGCGCCTTGTCGAACTGGCCCATCGCGGCGTAGGTCTGACAGCGGTAGTTGCGGGCCATCGGCCCGGTTGGATTGATCCGTTCCGCCTCGGCGAAATCCGCCAGCGCGCCGTCGAAATCCTTGGTCACCGTGCGCAAATGCCCGCGGTCGGCCAGCGCCCGGTAGAGATCCGGCTTGATGTTCAATGCCGCGTTGAAATCGTCGAGCGCGCTTTGCAGCGCGTTCTTGCGCATGTATAGCGTGCCGCGGAAATAGATGGCGTTGAAGGCTTTCGGACGCTTCTCCAGCACCGCGTTGTAGTCGGCCATGGCGTTGTCGTTGTCACCCTTTGCCTCATAGGCAAAGCCGCGGGCATAGAGGAAGTTGGGATCGTCCGGATCGGCGTCATGCGCCGCGCTGAACGCCGCGATCGCCTTGTCGTGGGCGTGCTTCTGCATGAACGCCTGCCCCCTGACCGCATAAGCGAGCGCGAGATCCTTGCCGGTGGCCTGTCCCCCCGCGATCACCCGCTCGCAGGCCTGCGCGCGTCCCGCCTTGTCCTCGGCTTGCTTGTTGCGGCAGGTCTCGAGGTCGTCCGAAAGCGTCGGGCCGGCAATCGCGGGCGCGAGGGTCGAAACCGCCAGCAGGATGATTGGCAAGAGAAAGGCGCGCAACATTTTAAGGAACGCTCCGGGGCATCGAAGCTTTGTCGTTCAGGGGCGATCGCGGTTCATTTAAGACCAGTTGCGGGCGATGTGCCAGCCGGACTGCCGATGGCGGTCCGCCCGGCCGCATTTCTCCAGCCGCTAACGCCTTGAACAGCCGCGATTTACTCACGAACTCGTGTCCATTTCGATGTAACAAAGTGAGGCCCGCCGCGTATCTTGGGGCATCGGGCGGGCCGGCGCCGATTTGCGAACGGCGACCGCCGCATTAGACTGCCGCTAGTCCGGCGCGCTATCAAACCCCTAGAGGAAATCCCATGTCCCGCAGCCAATTCAGCCGCCTGTCGCTTTGCGCCGCCGCCCTCGGCGCGCTGGCCGTTGCCGCCTTCGCCGTGGCGCCGTCGCGCGCGGCGGAAGATGCCGTGGTGATCCCCGCCCCCAGCATCGACGTGAAGCCCACCGACGGTCTCCAGACCGCTGTTATCGCCGGGGGCTGCTTCTGGGGCGTACAAGGCGTGTTCCAGCACACCGCCGGCGTCGTCAACGCGGTGTCCGGTTATGCCGGCGGCAGCAAGGCGACCGCCGACTACCATACCGTCTCCACCGGCTCGACCGGGCACGCCGAATCCGTCGAAATAAAATTCGATCCGCAGAAGATCAGCTACGGCAAGCTGCTGCAGATCTTTTTCTCGGTCGCGCACGACCCGACCCAGCTGAACCGCCAGGGCCCCGATAGCGGCACGCAATATCGCTCGGCGATCTTCACCACCTCCGACGAGCAGAAGAAGGTCGCCGACGCCTATATCGCCCAGCTCAATGCCGCGAAGGTCTACAAGCGGCCGATCGTGACCAAGGTTTCCCCGCTGGAGGGGTTTTATCCGGCAGAAGCCTATCACCAGGACTACCTGACGCTGAACCCGACGCAGCCCTATATTGCCTATAACGACATTCCGAAGGTCGAGAACCTGAAGAAACTGTTCGCCGACAATTATCTCGAAAAGCCGACCCTGGTGAGCAGCGCAAAGGTCACCAACTGACGGCCCTTTCGCAACGTGTGAGGAACCTCCATGTCCGACAGCAAGACGATGCCCGGCAAGATCCAGAAGAGCGAAGCCGACTGGCGCAAGGAACTGACGCCGATGCAGTACGCGGTGCTGCGCGAAAAAGCGACCGAGCGGCCGTTCTCGGGCGAATATGAGCATGAGCAGCGGCCGGGCACTTACACCTGCGCCGGCTGCGGCCAGACCCTGTTCGAGTCCGACGCCAAGTTCGACTCCGGCTGCGGCTGGCCAAGCTTCACCGCACCGGCGGCGGAAAGCCATGTCGACGAGGAACGCGACATCAGCCACGGCATGATCCGCACCGAGGTATTGTGCTCGAAGTGCAACGGCCATCTCGGCCATGTGTTCGAGGACGGCCCCGGCCCCACGGGCTTGCGCTACTGCATCAACTCGGCGGCGCTGAAGCTCGAGCCGAAGTAAGCGGCAGTGCCCGACAATTGGGCTGCGATCGCGCCCCTCTTTTAACGTCGTCCCGGCCTCCGAGCCGGGATCTACCGTGTTGCATGTCAAGTGGCGGAGGCGCCTTTCCAGGGCTGGCCTGACCTGAGCACGGCGTTGGCGAAGACGACGAGACCCGACCGCATCAGCGGTTCCCGCTATGGAATCAGTCGCCGCAATATGCTTTTCTGCGGGACGCGCGGGGTGGCGGATGTCCATCCGCGGCGAAGGAGAGTGCCATGTCGCTCGGAATGATCCTCATCATCATCGTGATCATCTATTTGTTGGGCGGCTTTTCCGGCCGTTTCGGCGGCTACGGCTATGGCATGGGCCATTCCGGCATGGGGCTGGGCGGCGTGATTTTGGTCGTGCTGCTCGTCCTGTTCTTGTTGGGCAAGCTGTAATCCTCGCAAGCTATTGAAATAAAAAGACTTATTCTGGAACCGGTACCGGGGTGGGCGGATTCATCATCGCCCCGCTCCGGAGTCGCATTTCTGTCAAACGAGCTTATATTGGGGGCTGTCCTGAAATGACGTGTACCGGCGCGTCCGCGCGCCCGTGCGATCCGTTCGCGATACCGTAATCGCGTTCTCACTAAAAAGATTCAGAGGTCCCTGACCATGGCTTCCTTCAGCTTCAACACTGCCGCCGAATTGTTTCCCGCCGCGATCCGCAAGAAGAAGCGGGCGGGTTTCGCGTATCGGCGATTTGGCACCGCGGCCGAAGCCGTGCGCTTTGCGATCGAGGAATTGCCGGCGGATTCGCTGAACGGCGCCTATCTGCAGGTCGACGAAGCCCGCTTCGACCAGAGCGGCATCCGCAACCTCTATGAGAGCCAGGACTTTCCGCTGCCGCGCCGCCCGCGCGCGCCCGAGCCTGCGCCCGCCGGCGACAAGGCCGACACCGAGGCGGCTTAAACTTCTGCACGGGAATGACACCCTCGGGCTCGCGCCCGGGGGTTTATTATTTCTAGCGCGGCTGCCTGTCGAGCCAGCGCCGCAACATCCGCGCATTGCGCATGTTGGCGCGGAACAGCACGTCGAAGGCGTCGCCGGCGACCGGCACGGCTCCGACCACGCCCTGGATCGCGACATTGCCGAGCATCCGCGCCGTGACGTGCCAGGGCGCGCCCAGCGCACGCGCCTCGCGCACCAGCCATAATGACAACGCGGTGGCGATGATGTCGCCAACCACCGGGATCAGCCCGATGATGCCGTCGATGCCGTAGCGGATGTTGGTGCCGGGCAGGATGAAGGCGATGTCCAGCAATTTCGCGATTGCCTCCAGCCGCGCCAGCCGCTGCTCGCGGGTGAGATTGGCAAAGGGATTGGCGGCGGAGTTGCCGAAATCGAAACGGAAACCCTGGAACTGCGGACGAAAACCCTGGAACTGCGGACGAAAGGTCTCCGCAGGGATTTCACGCCCGTCCTGATCGATCACTGGCCCATGCGGTTGGGACCTGCGAAAACTCGCGTCGGCGGAGCTGTTGCCCTGATAACGGGCTCGCTTGGGGACAATGATCTCTTCGTTCGACATGGCCATCAGATGGGTAACGCGCAAGGAGAGCGCAAGTTGCGTCACGATGCCGCCGAGGGTGTATCGTCGTTCCCCCGCATACGCGGCAACTGCACATGCCAAAGTAGAGCCAATCGACCGGAAAGGCGACAGAGCGGGCTTTGCCATCGGCTCTGCTCAGATTTACCTCGCTTCAAGTACGTTCCCAGCAAGGCAATAATTCGTCAGCAATCATCTTCACAGCTTGCCCGAAGCTCAAGGTCAAGGTCGGTAAATCTGCGCCACCCAAATTTTGATCCATCAAGCAAAGAGAGATGTGAGCATGGCTGACATTTGGTTTTGCCCCCTCAACGTGAACATGGGGGCCACGTTTGTACTGAAAATGACCCGATGAGGGATGGAGTGATGGATCACAGTGCAAGGAAAAAATCTGTTGAGGAAGCGATCCAGCAGCTAAATGAATATGCATATACGCTCTGTCGAGATAGTACTCGTCTGCTTTTCCACCTTGTTTCCAGCTCTCGTAGTAGTTCATAAGTATGTTCGGAACTCGTGTTGGGACAAGAACTTCCTCTGGATTTAGATAAGAACTGGGTCGCCTTCCATTCGGCAAAACCCCTATCGTATAGGCGTTTCTAATTACCCCGACCTGCTCAACGATTATGTTCGGCGGTTGCGGTAGCAACGGCGCAACGAGGCGTCGCACCGCCCTACGTCTGTCTCGGTGTAATGTCGCACTTTCGACGATAATCGCGGGCATCATTTTAGACCAAAAAGGCCTTGCCTCTCGCTGGGAGTGAAGCCGTAAAGGCTACAAATTAAGTTGTCCAATTCGTCGTCAAGTTTTTCATCAGCCCTCTTTGAAACTTGATCGACCATTTCCGTGATCGATGACAGTGTCCTAGAATCAACCGCAGCCAGATCCGGAATCGGGACTCCATTCAGCAGGGTAACTTCCAACCGATTATACCCCCTCCCATATTTGGGCGCATAAGTTCGTATATACCAATTGCAGATCGTGGAATTGAGGACAGCGCAAAAGAAACGAATGAGAGTTTGCTCCTCTCCCTCATCTTTAGAAATGATAAATGGGCTATGGCTCACGGCTAGTTTGCCATTAGGATTGATAGCAAACCGAGGCGTCAGCATAAGATGCGGACATACGATTTTCGGCTTTAGGAGCGTAGAGGGACTTCGTGAGCGCACAGGCTTCCACCAAGGAACGCCACTGCGCGTTACAGACCTTCGCTTTTCCAGCGATTCTCGGTGAGAGCAAAGATAGGCCCAAGTCTCCGGGTAACGAGTTTTAATTTCCTCCTCGGAAAGCTGGCTATCACCCTCATACGGGAAAAGGACAACCTCGGCCGTGCGCCTTGGAACGGAATAGCGACCAATCTGCCTATCTGGCAGATAGTCCACGTAGATACGTTCCTCCGCGTCAGGAATTGCGTCGCGGGGCCGGATAAATACACTATCGGCTCCGGTTACAAAGCCTTGAGCGACGGTCATGAATTCGGAAAGCTTTGGCAGCTTCGAGAGCCGCTCGTCGATGCGTATTTGCTCTGGGCTAACCAGTACCCACGTCTTCGATAGAAATATCGATTGAGCAGCAGGGAAGACACTGAATAGATTGTTTTTTACTTCTCGACCGTCCAGACAAGCCTGTAGCGCGGCCCCTACCGACTCCGTTACCTGAGCAATCTGTGCAGGCGGCCGATCCAATCCAGCGATTACTATTCTTCGCTGAAGAACCAGCAGAATCGTGTACGCGCCCACACTCTCGAAAACTGGTACCGCGCTGAGGTCGACAAGACATCTAACATCGAATTCTAGTGAGATTTTTGCACGAAGAAATGACGCATTTGCCGCAGTCATAAATGTCTGAGGAAGAACCAAACAGACAATACCTCTCGGCTGAGACAATTCGAGACAAAGGCGCACAAAGGGTATGTATGCATCCATTCTACCAGAATGGTCTTCTCCGAGATACTGAGCAAAGATTTTTCTGTCTTCCTCGGGAAGATGATCCAACTTAACGTATGGCGGATTGCTCATAACAGCGCCATACGCTCGTGGCGCAAGACTACCGTCCATAATCGCAGCAATCGCGTCGGCATTTCTTACCCGAAGCGAACTAGCCTTCGGCAAACTCCCCGTTGCAATAAGGTGAAGCAGGGCAAGCGACAGTCTAGTGGCTTCGCAGGCATTGATATCCTTATCTATAGCCTCGGTTCGCGAGAATGCATGCGTTATTGAAGCAGGAGTTATTCCGGGCGCAAAAGGATCGCATTGTAGCTCCAAGAGATTTCTCAAAAAAATTCCCGATCCACACGCGGGATCGATAGAACGCAGTTCGCGAAAACTTTTCGGAGTCAAATTCTCTCGAATAAAACGGGAAAAAAACCCGGCAACGAATTGCGGGGTATAAATTGCTCCCGATTTGTGTTGATGCACCTCTTGAGGTATCGGCCTCAAGAGTGAAAGCTGACCAGCCTCGGCGTTCGACTGCTCCGGTCGAAGCAAGGCAACATATTTTTCATAAATGCGACTAAGCGCGTGCTTCGACATCAAAGCAAAATTGAAGTCATAAGCAGCGTCTTTCGGAGCGTAAAGCTCTCGAAAGATATTTTGCGCGGTAGCCGAATCCAGGGTCTTAAATGGCTCCAAAGCCTTCTCGTCAATAAATTCGCCCAACACGTCTGGGATGCCCGTTTTGGCCAAGCTGGCCTTGAGTATCGTGGACAAGTCAATCTGATCTGCCGGCTGCTCAGCCAATGAAGCGAGTAGAACACGGGTACTTCCGGGTGCATTGTCGAGATTGCGATCTTCACAGCCACGAACAAAAATCAACGCGTTGAACAACGCGGAAAAATTCCGATTTTCAACCTCTGGATAGTCGGCCTTTAATAGGAGCTTCCAGCGTGAGATCACTTGCAGAAGTGCATCATCGCAAGATTTTATCGACTTTCGGAGACCACCCTCTCGATCCAGTTCGTCGAGTCTAGAAGACGACACCACTTGCATCAAGTCGCTGGGATCGAACGCGACGACTTTATCCGCTTCTGGCGTCGCTAATCTATCAGCTAGATTGTTCACCCATCGTGCGTCGCTATCGGAAATGAATAGATGCCACTCAATCAGATTGTTATAGGATACCGCCAGCAAAGCTTTTAGTTGATCCGGTCGCAACTGAGCAGAGCGGTAAGGGGCCTTTAGAAATGATATAGCTGCGGCATTCTCCAAGCCGTGCTCAACGATGAGATGACCAGCTACCGAGCTTATGCCGAAATTTCCTTGGACCTCGTAGCTTGGAACCCAATTAAGCTCTTGAGCAAAGCTCCGCATCGCCATCGCTCTTTGATCGGGAGCAGTAGCGGCATCTGCGATACGGACTAAATCTCTATACGGTGATGGCACGGTGGACCGCCGAATCTATTGAATCGGTTACTACAAGTGCCACGACATGCGACAAATCACAATCGCGGGTATGCATGGTCTTAGCGTATGCATCCCACAACGCGGGCGGCCATACCCTATTCGCTCTTCACCGCCGGCTCCGCCGATGCCTCCCCTAGCGCCGCCTTCGGCGGCTCGTCGATCGCCTCGTGCGCGAGCCACGAGCACACCATTGCGGGGACGAGGCCGACCAGGCCATAGAGCACGAACTGCAGCGCGCCGCTGTCTGGTCCGCGGCCGCCATAGACAAACTCCGCGGCGACGAAAGCGATCGCGCCGACGATCAGCATCCGAAAGCCCGGGCTGATGCGCCGGACGTGCCACAGGATGTCGTCCACCGCCCCGATCATCAGCGCCGGCAGCACGCCGAACAGATAACTGTATTGCAACGTCTTGGCGAACACCGTCAAAAGCTTCGCGGCCTCGGCCGCATTCGGCGGACGGCTCCAGTAGCCGGACATCACCGTGGAGGTCAGCAGCAGCAGGAATCCGCCGAGTAACGGCGAAAGGGCTGCGAAGATCAGGTAACGTCTCATGCTGCTCCTCGCGCGTTCTGCCGAGCAATGACGGATGGCGCTTCGCCTACTCCCCCCACGCCGCGAAGGCGTCGGCGAACGCGCGTTCGCCCGGCGGGCCCTTTTCGATGGCGATGATGGCGCGTTGCTTGTTGACATAGACCAGCGGCACGTCGAACCAACTGCGCTCCTTCAGGAGCTGGATGTTGCGGGCACGCTCGGCATCGACGTTGGACAGCCCGACCAGGAAGAAGCCGTCGGTCACCTTGACCGCGAGGCCCGACAGCGGCAGGCCGCGGGCCTGCTCGTTCTGTTTCATCAGGATGCCGGGCACGTTGCTGACGCCGCCGCCGACGAAATCCGACGGCAGGGTGAAGGTCAGTTCCGCGGTATGGCTCGCCGGCAGCGAAGCGTCGGTGTTGCGGCGGAACGACATCGACATCTTGAACTTGCGGTCGGGAATTTCGATGTCGGCACGCACCGCGATGTCGGCCGGCTGTCCGGCTGCGCCCTTGATCTGTTCCGTGCGCCAGACCACCGAGCCGACATATTGCTTGCCCTTGGGATCGTTCGGATCCTCGTCATACAGCACCACGCGCTGCCCTACCGGCGCGACCACGTCCGACGACGCCGGCTGGCCGACCCGGTCGGGAATCTTCGGCTTGGCCAGCGGCGAAGTATCCTTCGGCGCTTCCACCACCTGCTGGGACGGCTTGAACAGGCCGCTGACCGAGGTCACCACCGCCTTGCCCCACAGGATCGCGGCGCCGACCAGGATCAGCACCACGCCGATGGCGATCGCGCTCTTGAACGGAAATACCGCGCCGCTTCGCGCCCGCTTTTTCGGCTCGCGGTCGGCCGCCACCCGCGGGCGCGGGGCCTGCGGCGGCGGCGCGTAGCGCTCGGCCTCCTCGATCGATTCGTCCCAGGAATAGGGCGCGTCGGGATCGGCGCCGCGGTTTTCGAGGTTAGGCTCCAGCCGGTCGAACTCCGGCGAGGGCGACGGCACGTTGGCATAGGTTTTTCGCGCGGCGCGATTGGCTTGCGCGGCGGCGCGGCCGAGATCGTCGGCGTCGGCGGCGATGTCGCGAAAGCCGCGCACGCCTTGCGTCGGCGGCGAGCTGTCGGGGCCGCGGCGCGGCGCGCCCGTGCGCTCCCGGGTCGGCGGCAATTGCGGATCCTGCATCGGGACCGGCGGCGGCTGCTGCGGACGCGTTGGCGGCGGGCCGGCGTCGGCGCGAAGGTTGCGGGGGCCGCGATCTTCCTGTCCGAGCGGCGGGCGCTCGTTGCGCCCCTGTGGCGCGGGCGGGCGCGGACGCGCCGGCGGCTGCGAGGCCGGAGCGGGCGGCGGAGCTGGCGAAGCGGCCGGCGGCGGCGCATCGGCTGATCGAGCGGGGTTACGGGTATTGGCGCGGAACGCGTCGCCGGCGCGGGAGCGATCGCCACCGCTGCCGCGCGAGGCGTCGCCGGAGCGCGATGCGTCCCCGGAGCGCGACGCGTCCCGGGCGCGCTGCGCGGCCTCGGATTCGACCTTGCGCACGGCCTCTTCCAGCGACAGCCGCTCGCGGGTGATTTCGGATTCGCTTAAAGGTGGCTCGACGCTGCGCAGCTGCGCGATCAGCGCGGCGCGCGCGCGCTCGTAAAGCGCACGCCTGCTCTCGCCGGGAGCACTGGGGTCCAGTCCGGCAATGGCGCGGGCGATCAGCGGGTAGTAATCAGCCATTTCTACTCAACAATGCAGGCTTTCCGGTAACATCTCCTTAAGCCTCGAACGGGTTCTGGACCAGAATAGTATCCTCGCGTTCCGGGCTGGTGGAAAGAAGCGCAATCGGGCAGCCCACCAGTTCCTCGACCCGGCGGACATATTTGATGGCCTGGGCCGGCAAATCCGCCCAGGAACGGGCATTGGCGGTCGGCTCCTTCCAGCCCTCGATGGTCTCATAGACCGGCACCACGCGGGCCTGCGCGCCCTCGCCGGCCGGCAAATGGTCGATCTCGCGGCCGTCCAGCCGGTAGCCGGTGCAGACCTCGATCGTATCGAAGCCGTCGAGAATATCGAGCTTGGTCAGCGCCAGGCCGTTGATCCCGGAGGTGCGCACCGTCTGGCGCACCAGCATGGCGTCGAACCAGCCGCAGCGCCGCGGCCGGCCGGTATTGGTGCCGAACTCGCGGCCGCGTTCGCCGATCCGGCGGCCGATCGCGTTGTCCTGCTCGGTCGGAAACGGTCCCTGCCCGACGCGGGTCGTATAGGCCTTGCAGATGCCCAGCACATAGCCGACCGCGCTTGGGCCCAGGCCGCTGCCGGTGGCGGCTTGCGCTGCGACCGTATTGGACGAGGTGACGTAGGGGTAGGTGCCATGGTCGACGTCGAGCAGCGCGCCCTGCGCGCCTTCGAACAGGATGCGCTTGCCCTCGCGGCGCTTGACGTCGAGCAGCCGCCACACCGTTTCGGCATAGGGCAGCAGCTGCGGTGCCAGCTCGGTCAGCTCCTTCAAGATGCCCGCACCATCGATCTCTTCCAGCTTGAGCCCGCGGCGCAGCGCGTTGTGATGCGCCAGCAGGCGGTCGATCTTGTGCGGCAACGTATCGAGATCGGCGAGATCCATCAGGCGGATGGCGCGGCGGCCGACCTTGTCCTCATAGGCGGGGCCGATGCCGCGCCGCGTGGTGCCGATCGCGGTGACCGTGCTGGAGGTCTCGCGAATCGAATCGAGGTCGCGATGCAGCGGAAGGATCAGCGTGACGTTTTCGGCGATGCGCAGGTTTTCCGGGCTGACGGCGACGCCCTGGCCCTGCAGCCTTGTCACCTCGTCGAGAAAGGCCTGCGGATCGACCACTACGCCGTTGCCGATCACCGAGAGCTTCGAGGGCCGCAGCACGCCCGAGGGCAACAGCGCCAGCTTGTAGGTCACGCCGTTGATGACCAGCGTATGGCCGGCATTGTGGCCGCCCTGGAAGCGCACGACGATGTCGGCCTGCTCGGACAACCAGTCGACGATCTTGCCCTTCCCTTCGTCGCCCCACTGGGCGCCGACGACGACGACATTGGCCATTTCGCGAAACTTCCCTCTGCAAGTGAGAATTCACACGAGCATGATTGTCCGAAAGAACCGGCCGCCGTTCCGGATCATGCGCCCAGCCTAAATCACGGCCGGGGCCGCTCGCATGCGAGGCATCCCACCGGATAACGGAAGCAGGCTGGCGACGCAAGCAAGAACGGGCCTTTGGCCGGCCTCGAAATCGGCTTCAAGCCTTTGATATCCCCCGAAAATTTATGTCGAGAGAATGGCGGCGGATACGGCTAAGGTCGAATGCGCGTCGTTCGGCCGCGCCCATTTTGCAACCGGTCGGACGGCGTGCAGCGAACGGGCGCCAGCGCTGCGTCTGCTCCGGAAATTTGCTATCGATGGACTCCGGCGGAATCCGACGACGGAGCCAAACGCCATGCCCAAGTCGACGCCTGCCACCCTTGCACTGCGCAAGCTCGGCATCGCCTTCAAGCTGCACACCTATGTCTACGATTCCGGCGCCGAGAGCATCGGGCTGCAGGCCGCCGAAGCGCTCGGCGTCGAACCGGGCCGGGTGCTGAAAACCCTGATGGCGGTGGTCGACGAGCGGCCGGTCTGCGTGGTGGTGCCGTCGGATTGCGAGGTCAGCATGAAGAAGCTCGCCGCGGCGTTCGGCGGCAAGGCCGGCCACATGATGCGGCCCGCCGATGCCGAGCGGCTGAGCGGATATCATGTCGGCGGCATCAGCCCGTTCGGACAGAGAAAGAAAGTGCCGGTCGCGATCGAACGCGTCGCGATGCTCCATACCACGGTGTTCGTCAATGGCGGGCAGCGCGGCCTGCAGATCGAGATCGATCCCAACGACGCCGCCATCGCGGCAGGTGCGGTCGCGCACGCGCTGGTGACGGTTTGAGCGAGGCGCCGTTTCCTGCTATCCAGCTGATATGACCGAGCTGATGGAAGAGGCGCTCGCCGCCATAGGCTGTTGGCCCACGGCGCGACAGGACGAAGCAGCCGAAATGCTGCTGGCGCTGGATCGCCTCGGCGAAACCTATGTCGCCAGCGACGACGAACTCGCCGCGGTCGACGAAGCCCTGGCGCAGGTCGGCCGCGGTAAATTTAAACGGTCCCCGACCTAGCGATTCTTTTCCTTGCATTCGATGTCGCGATCGACCTGCCAGAGCGAGATGCGCTGATCCGGGGCCAGGTACATCGCGTCGCCCGGCTTGACGTCGAAGGCTAAGTCGAAAGCGCCCTGGTTGCGCAGGCTGCCATTGGCGCGGAACTGGCCCGGCGAATGCGGGTCGACCTTGAGGCGCTCGATGCGGGCGGCATCGCGCATCTTGTCGTGCCAGATTTGCGCGAAGCTGATGAACAGCCGCTGCTCGCCGCTGTAGCCGTCGATTTTAGGCGCGGGGCAGCCGCCGAGCGACAGCCGCCAGGCGCGCTCGGCGATGGCAAGGCCGGCATTGTCGGCGACGTTTTCGCCGAGCGTCAGCGCGCCGTTGACGTGATAGCCGGGCAGCGGGCTGAAGGCGTCGTACTGCGCGACCAGGCTTTTGGTCTTGGCGTCGAAGCGGGCGCGATCTTCGTCGCTCCACCAGTTGCGCAAGTTGCCCTCGCCGTCGAAGCGGCTGCCCTGGTCGTCGAAGGCGTGGCTGATCTCGTGCCCGATCACGGTGCCGATACCGCCGTAATTGGCGGCATCGTCGGCTGATGCGTCAAAGAACGGCGGCTGCAGGATGCCGGCGGGAAAGGTGATCTGGTTGCGGTTCGGATCATAATAGGCGTTGATGGTCTGCGGCGAGGTTCGCCATTCATCACGGTCGACCTCGTGGCCGAGCTTGGCCATCCAGAAATCGGTGCCGAAAGCGCGCGCGCGCATGACATTGCCGGTGAGATCGTCGCGCCGGATCTCGAGCTTGCTATAGTCGCGCCACTTGTCGGGATAACCGATCATCGGGCGGATCTTTGACAGCTTGTCGAGCGCCTGGCGGCGGGTCTCGGGACCCATCCAGTCGAGCGCAGCGATGCTCTCGCGATAGGCGGCCAGCAGATTGGCGACCATGGCTTCGGCGCGGGCCTTGTTGGCAGGCGGAAAGTAGCGGGCGACATAGAGCCGGCCGAGCGCAAAGCCGATCAGGCGATCGACGGTCGCGACACCGCGCTTCCAGCGTGGCAGGTTTTCCGGCACGCCGCGCAGCCTGTGCTGCTCGAAGGCGAAATCCTCGTCGACGAAGGGCTGCGACAGATAGGGCGCATAGGCGCTGAGCAGGTTGTAGGCGAGATAGGCCTGCCAGGTTGCGAGCGGCACCTCGCGCAGGATCGCGCCGATTTGGTCGAAATAGCTCGGCTGCGCCACGATCAGGGTGCTGACATCCGCGCCGACGCCGGCGGCGGCAAGATAGGCCGGCCAGTCGTCCGTCGTCACCAACGCCGGCAGCGCCGATATCTCGCGCTTGTTGTAGGTCTTGAGCGGATCGCGGTTTTCGACCCGCGTCCACTGCAGCCGCGCGATTTCGATCTCGAGCGCGATGATGCCGTCGGCGATCTCCGCCGTCGCTGGCTCGCCCGCGAGCGCGAGCAATTTGACGATGTGTTGCCGATAGGCGGCGCGGATTGCGCCGAAATGCGCGTCGTCCTTGAGATAGTAATCGCGATCCGGCAATCCGAGTTGGCTTTGCTCCAGATGCGCGACATAGCGCGTCGCATCGTGCTCGTCGGGGCCGATATCCAGGTCCCAGGGGATGCGCACCCAGAGGCGCGAAAGACGCGCGAAGGTCGCGGGCAGCGCCGCCTTGTCGCCGATGCCGTGGATGCGCGAAAGCTCGTCGCGCAGGCCAGACAGGCCCGCGGCTTCCACGCCCGCCTCATCCATGAACGAGCCGTAGAGATCGGCGAGCTTGCGCGGTTCGCTGCCCTCCGGGCTCAAGGGATCGATGCCCTCGATCGCTTCGCGCAACTGCTTCTGGGTGGTCTCGTAGACCTGCAGGAAGGTGTTCCAGGCAGGGCGGTCGGGCGGGATGGTCGTCGCAGCGAGCCATTTGCCGTTGGCGAACTGCCAGAAATCGTCCTGCGGGCGCACGGCCGGATCGATCGCCGAGACGTCGATGCCGGAGCGGGGCTCCGCCATCGGCATTCCCGGAAATGCCACGCCGATCGCCAAGGCCAGAATGAATTTTCGCAACATCGCCGCACAATAGACCAGGCGGCCTTCGATTTCCAACCACGGCTTCGGAACCCGCTGCACGCATGGTCGCGATGCATCGCGCGCCATTGAACCAGCGCGAAAATCCGTGTCTGTGAGAGGGCCGGGTCTGACCGGCCCGGAGCGCCGGGCCGGGCCGCGGCGTCGTCGAACCCGGGCCAAGAATCCAAACCCTCATGTCCGCTTCCGATCGAGCCACCCGCGCCGCCTCGCCCGGTAACTGGCTCGCCAACCAGCCTTATCTCTTGCTCTCCATCACTTCCCTGTGCTGGGCCGGCAACGCCATCGTCGGCCGGCTCTCCGCCGGCCACATTCCGCCGGTGACGCTGTCGTTCCTGCGCTGGTCGCTGGCGTTCCTGATCGTGCTGCCCTTCGCATGGAAGCATTTGCGGCAGGACTGGGCGGCGATCCGGGGCCGGATCGGCATCATGATCCTGCTCTCCATCACCGGCATCGGCGTTTTCAATACACTGCAATATTGGGCGCTCGAATACACCACTGCGCTCAACACGCTGCTGTTGCAGTCGGCCGCGCCCTTGTTCGTCGCGGTGTGGTCGCTGGTGCTGCTCGGCGTCCGGCTGACGCTGACGCAGGCCGGCGGCATCGTCGTATCGCTGACCGGTGTGCTGGTGATCCTGCTGCACGGCGATCCGACCGCGCTTGCCAACATTGCCTTCAACAAGGGCGACCTCATCTTCACGGTGGCGCTGGTGATCTTCGGGCTGTATTCGGTGCTGACGCTGAAACGGCCGAAAATCCATGCTTTGTCGCTGATCGGTTTCACCTCCGGCGTCGGCGCCGCATGCCTGATCCCGCTGTTGATATGGGAATTGCTGACGCGGCCGCTGATGCAGCTCGACACCGCCAATCTGTTGACGTTGTTCTACGTCCCGGTGTTTCCGTCCATCATCGCCTATCTGTGCTTCAATCGCGGCGTGCAGCTGATCGGCGCCAACCGCGCGGCGCCCTTCTTCCATCTGGTGCCGGCGTTCGGCGCATTGATGGCGATCGTGTTTCTCGGCGAACGTCCGCAATTGTTTCACGTCGTCGGCTTCGCGCTGGTGCTGACCGGCGTATTCATCGCTTCGAGGAAGCAAGCCGGCGCCGGGTAGTTTCCAGGCAAAGTGCTAACGCAAGGCGGTTGACCGCGCGTCCGCCTTGTCGGACCATCGTGACAGGACTTCCAAGGACGGATCGCCCCCCGACATGCACGACAAGACTTCAAATATGACACCCCCACCCACCACGGTGCAGCGCCCCGAAAGCGCCGTGCCGCGCGGCTTGCGCCGCTATCTTTCGCTCGACGATTTCGAGGCGACTGCGCGCCGCCTTCTGCCGAAATTCCTCTACGGCTATGTCGCCGGCGCCGCCGAGACCGACACGGCGCTCGCGGATAACCGCCGGGCGTTTTCGGAATACGGCTTTGTCCCGCGCGTGCTCAACGACGTCTCCGGCCGCGATCAGACCACGCAACTGTTCGGCAGGACCTACGCCGCACCATTCGGAATTCCGCCGATGGGCTCGGCGGCGCTGGTTGCCTATCGCGGCGACATCGTGCTGACCCGCGCGGCCAAGGCCATGAACGTGCCGATGATCCTCAGCGCCGCGTCGCTGATTGCGCTGGAGGAGGTCCGGCGCGAAAACCCCGCGGCCTGGTACCAGGCCTATCTGGCGGGCGACGCCTCGCGCATCGAGCCCCTGGTCGACCGTGTAGCGGCCGCCGGCTACGACACCTTCGTCGTTACCGCCGACGTGCCGGTGCCGCCCAACCGCGAGAACAACATCCGCAACGGTTTCAGGACCCCGATTGCCGTCACGCCGCAGATCGCCTGGGACACGATCACCCATCCGCGCTGGCTGTTCGGCACCTGGGCACGCACCCTTGCGAACCACGGCATGCCGCATTTCGAGAACGTGGATGCCGCGCGCGGCCCGCCGGTGCTGGCCAAGAACCTGATGCGCAACATCGGCAAGCGCGACCAGCTTGCCTGGAAGCATGTCGAGCTGATCCGCAAGAGGTGGAAAGGCAAGCTCGTGGTCAAGGGCTTGATCGCGCCCGCCGACGCCCGCATCGCGCGCGAGTCCGGCGTCGATGGGGTCATCGTCTCCAACCATGGCGGAAGGCAGCTCGATTACACCGTGTCCTCGCTGCGCACGCTGCCGGAGATCGCCGCCGAAGCAGGCCCCATGACGGTGATGCTGGACGGCGGCATCAGGCGCGGCACCGACGTGCTGAAGGCGCTCGCACTCGGCGCGCAATTCGTCTTCATCGGCCGGCCGTTCCTGTTCGCGGCCGTCGTCGCCGGCGAAGCCGGCGTCACGCGCGCGCTGACGCTGCTGCGCGACGAGGTCGATCGCGACATGGCGCTGATGGGCGTCCGCAGCATCGGTGAGATCACCTCGGAACTGGTGCGCAAGTTCTAATCTAACCCACCTTGAACTTGCTGTAGGCCTCGCTGGTCGCGATGATCAGATGCTCGGCGCAGCCGTTGCGGCGATGCGGGTCGCTCAGATTTTCGTAGTCCAGCGACGTCATCATGTCGATGAAGGCTGCGACGGACGGATAATACACCAGCGCCACGTAATCCCATTGATTGCCGGCCTGTTGACCCAGCGCGACCACCTTGGCGTTGCCGGTCCATAGCAGCGTACCGCCGCGCGCCTTGATCATCGGCACGGTGTGCGCGCTGTAGCGCAAGTAGGCGTCCCAGCCGCTGCCGTCACCGTCGAGCGAGCGCTCGTGGAAGCGCATCAGGTTCACCATCACGACCGGCGCCCGACGATCGAGCGCCTCGAGGCCTTCGATATTCAGTAATTCCACGGCCATGGCCAAGCTCCTTCATCGATCCCGATCAACTCCGCAACGATTGTGTCACAGTATCATCCTGAAGCGATGTGCGGGGCGTCCAACCTGGCGTGCGCGCGATTCGCCGGGAGGGATCGCTGCATGGCACCAATCCGCCGCAGTATCTTGCCGGCACTGTTATTTCGGGCGCAACGTGCGGGGATCAGAGGATTCGATTGTCGCGCATTGACTGACCAGGCTCCGCAGCGCTCCCCGCTTCGCTGGCTCAACAACCAGCCCTATCTGCTCCTGAGCCTGACCTCGCTGTTCTGGGCCGGCAATATCGTGCTGGCGCGCTATGTCGCCGGCCATGTGCCACCGGTGACGCTGTCCTGTATCAGGTGGATCGGCGCATTCCTGATGCTGTTGCCGTTCGCGAAACCGCATCTCGAACGCGACTGGCCGGCGCTGCGGGCGCGGCTGCCGCTGATGGTGACGCTGTCGGCGACCGGTTTCGCCTTCAACAATGCGCTGTCGTATTGGGCGCTGCACTACACCCAGGCGCTGAACGCGCTGCTGATCCAGTCCTCGGGACCGCTGTTCGTGGCGCTGTGGTCGCTCACCCTGTTCGGGGTGCGGCTGACCTGGGCACAGCTCGCCGGCATCGCGATTTCGCTTTTGGGCGTACTTACCATCATCCTGCGCGGCGACCTCGCGGCCCTTGCCAGCATCCAGTTCAACAAGGGCGACGTGATGTTCGCCGGCGCGGTGCTGAGTTTCGGGTTGTATTCGGCGCTGATGCCGCGGCGGCCGAAGACGCATCAGCTGTCGCTGATTGCCTTCACCATGGGCTGCGGCGCACTGCTGTTGCTGCCGCTCTCGGTCTTCGAATATTCCACCGGCGCCACCTTGAAATTCGACGCCTTGACGGCGGCGACCCTGATCTATGTCGTGATCTTTCCCTCGACCCTGGCGTATCTGTTCTTCAACCGCGGCATCGCACTGATCGGGCCGAACCGCGCCGCGCCGTTCCTGCATCTGGTCCCGGTGTTCGGCTCGGCGATGGCGATCCTGCTGCTCGGCGAGCAGCCGCGGCTGTTTCACCTGATCGGCTACGTCCTGGTGCTGGCGGGCGTCGTGACCGCCTCGCGGCAGGGGTCGGCCGCGTAAGCTTACGCGGCGCGGACCTTGGCCAGGAATCCGTCGACCGCGCTGCGCAGCATGCCGGACTGGTTGTCGAGTTCGCGGGCGTTCGACAGCACGTCGGAAGCAGCCTTGCCGGTGGCCGTCGCGGCCTGGGTGACGCCGCCGATATGGGCCGAAATCTCGTTCGAGCCGGCCGCGACCGACTGGATGTTACGCGCGATCTCGCGGGTCGCATCGCCCTGCTGGTCGATCGCCGCGGAAATGCTGACCGTGATCTCGCTCATCTGCGCGATCGTTTGCGTGATGCCGCTGATCGCGGCGACCGCGTTGCTGGTCGAAGCCTGCATCGCCGCCACCTGGCCGGAGATTTCCTCGGTGGCCTTGGCGGTCTGGTTGGCCAGCGCCTTGACTTCGGAGGCAACCACCGCAAAGCCGCGGCCGGATTCGCCGGCGCGGGCCGCCTCGATGGTGGCGTTCAGCGCCAGCAGGTTGGTCTGCGCCGCGATCGAATGGATCAGCTTGACCACCTCGCCGATCTTCTCGGCGCCGGTCGACAACACCTGCACGGTGGCGTTGGTGCGCTCGGCATCGCCGACAGCCTTGCTGGCGATCTCGCTCGACCGCGTTACCTGACGGGAAATCTCGGCGACCGAGCTCGACAGCTCTTCGGCGGCGGCGGCAACCGTGCCGACATTGTTGGAGGCGCTTTGCGAGGCCGAGCCGACAGTGGCGGCCCGCGCGCTGGCGTCGCTCGCGGTCGCGGTCATCGATTGCGCGGTGGTCTGCATGCCGGCGGCGGCGGTCGACACCGAACGGACGATACCGTTGACGCTACGCTCGAAATCGCCGGCGAGGCTTTCCATCGCCGCGCGGCGCTCGGCTGCGGCGTGGGCTTGCGTTTCGGCTTCGGCCTGTTCCAGCCCGCGGATCCGCACCGCGTTGTCCTTGAAAATCTGAACGGTCGCGGCCATCGCGCCGATCTCGTCGTCGCGCCCGACGCCGGGGATTTCGTCTTCCAGCGAACCATCGGCCAGCGCCTGCATGCGGTTGCCGAGCTGGCCGAGCGGCCGGCTGATGCTGCGGCCGATCATCCAGGCGATGCCGCCCGAGAGCACCGCGATGATCAGCGTCGCAAGACCGAGCGCCCAGATCACCGGCTTCAGCTTGGTGTCGAGATCGTCGAGATAGGCGCCGGTGCCGAGATACATGTTGAAGGCGGGGATCGCGACGGCGTAGCCGATCTTGCGGACCGGCGTCTCCTGGCCGGGCTTGACATATTCATAGGTCAGAAGGATTTCGCCATGGGCCTTGACGCCTTCCATTAATTCGCGGGACAGCATCCGGCCATTGGTCACCACGTCCATGCGGTTCGTGCCGACCTGCTTGGGATCGGGCGCCAGCACGGTGATGCCGTCGAACGTCGTCCCGAACAGGTAGCCACTGCCGTTGTCGTAGGTCATGGAATTGGCGCGGCGGCCGAATTCGGCCAAAGCTGCTTCCTTGGTGAGCTGGCCGGCCTCGACCTGCTTCTGCAATCCAGCGGCCATATTGCGCGCCATGTCGACGATCGAATGCACCTGATCGATCCGGGCATTCAGCATCTCGCGCTGCATCAGATAGCCTGCGAGCGCGCTGGCGATGCAGAGGCCGACCAGGGTTACACCCACCAAAATGCCGAGTTTGGGGGTGATCTTCAGATTGGTCAGCGTCACGGGGTGTCTCCGGGGGAATTGGCGGGTGATTGGCGGATTGATTCCGGGCACGGTATAGTGAACCCTTTAGCGCTTGGTTACGATGCCGCGTAGAACTACTGAGATCGACGGTGTGTCGCGGCCATAAGCAACACCGAAACGTCAAATCGGGAGAAAGCAGGAAATGCCGAAATTCAGGATTGTAACGCCGAAGGGCGCGAGCTTCACGGTCGCCGGTGGCGGCTATGCCTATGAAAAGGAGGCGCTCGACCCGGTCGACGCCGAAATCATCGAGGCGCCCGCCAACGAGGCGGAGTTCATCGAGGCCGCCCGCAGCGCGGACGCCGTCTACGCCAAGGGCATGCCGATTTCGAAGAAGATCATCGATGCCTTGCAGAACTGCAAGGTGATCTCGCTCGGCAGCGTCGGCGTCGACAGCGTCGACGTCAAGGCCGCCACCGCACGCGGTATTCCCGTCACCAACATTCCCGACACCTTCATCGAGGAAGTTGCCGACCATGCCATGATGCTGCTGCTGTCGGGTTTCCGCCGCCTGGTCGAGCAGGACAAGATGGTGCGCCAGGGCCGCTGGTCCGAGGGCCGGCCGCAGCTATTGAAGATTCCGCGGCTGATGGGACAGACGCTGGGCTTCATCTCGTTCGGCCGCGTCGCCCGCGCGGTGGCAAAACGCGCCGCTCCCTTCGGCCTGCGGATGATGGCCTACGATCCCTTCATCGCCGAGACGCTGATTTCCGATCACGGCGTGCTGCCGGCGACGCTGTCGGAGGTGCTGTCGCAATCCGATTTCGTCTCGATGCATGCGCCGGCGCGGCCCGAGGTGCACCACATGCTGGGCGAAAATCACTTCAAGCAAATGAAGAAGAGCGCGATCTTCATCAATACCGGACGCGGACCGACCGTGAACGAGGAGGCGCTGATCAAGGCGCTGCAGGAGGGCTGGATCGCCCATGCCGCGCTCGACGTGCTGGAGAAGGAACCACCCTCGCACAACAACCCGATGCTCGGCATGGAGAACGTCACGCTGACCGCGCACGTCGCCTCGGCCTCGGCGCGCTTCGACGAGGCGCGCAAGCGCCGGGTCGGCTATGAATTGTCGCTGGTGCTGCAGGGCCTGTGGCCGGTGAGCTGCGTCAACCCCTCGGTACTGCAAAATACCTCGCTTCGCCGCTGGCAACCTGTCAGCATGGAGCGCGGTCCGAACAGCTAGGCCCTAGTGGAAAGAATTCACCGGCGATTCAACGCCGGGAACCGAGGATACAGGGCGAGGACACAGGGAGAGAACCATGAGCAACGACCTCACCCGTCGCGATGCGCTGGCGCTCGGCGTCGCCGCCGCTGCGCTGGCCACGAGCGGTGCGAAAGCGCAGACCGCCGCATCCAGCGTCAAGGCCGCCGATGTCCCGGCACCGGCGCTCCCGATCGAAAAGGGCGCGACTTTGCGCATGCTGCGGCCGGTGCGGTTCGTGCAGCCCGACGAGGACGTGTTCCGCGCCAACGCCGCGCGGTTCACTGAAAAGACCGGCGTGCCGGTCAAGGTCGATTTCGTCGGTTGGGAGGACATCAACCAGCAGACCGCGGTCACCTCCAACTCGGGCGCCGGCCCCGACATCATCATCGGCTTCTCGGACGCGCCGCATATCTATGCCGACAAGCTGATCGAGCTGACCGAGGTCGCCACTTATCTCGGTAAGCGTTACGGCGGCTGGATGTTCCTCGCCGAGAAATACGGCAAGCGCCACAAGGGCGACGCTTGGATCGGCTTGCCGTTCGGCGCCAGCGGCGGTCCCCTGGTGTATCGCAAGTCGATGGTGCAGGCGGCCGGCTACGACAAGGTTCCGGATGATCATGCCGGCTTTCTCGAGCTGTGCCGGAAACTGCAGAAGGGCTCAAAGCCCGCCGGCTTCGCGCTCGGCAACGCCGTCGGCGACGGCAACGGGTTCGCCAGCTGGCTGTTGTGGTCGCACAACGCCTCGCTGCTCGACGAGGAAGGCAATGTCACGATCAACAGCAAGGAAACCATCGCCGCGCTGAACTACCTGAAGGAGTTGTACCCGACCTTCATCGCCGGCACGCCGTCGTGGAACGACGTCAGCAACAACCGCGCCTATTCGGCCGGTGACATCTCGCTGACCTCGAACGGCGTCTCGCTGTATTTCTCGCTGAAGAACGATCCCGCCACCAGGCCGATCGCCGACGATACCGAGCACCAGTTCGTGCCGATGGGGCTCGCCAAGACCTCACCGATGGCGGGACTTACTTTGAACGCGATGGTGTTCAAGCACAGCCCCTCACCGAACGCCGCCAAGGCATTCCTGCAATTCATGCTGGAGCACGAGCAATACGAGCCGTGGCTCAATGCCAATAGCGGCTACTGGGCGCATCCGCTCAATGCCTATGCCACCTCGGCGGTGTGGTCGGGCGATCCCAAAGTGCGCATCTTCAAGGACACCATGGCCAACAAATACTGGACCGGTTACAAGGGCCCGATTTCCGCGGCCTCCGGCGCGGTCAACGCCGACTACGTGCTGGTGCAGATGTGCGCCTCGGTCGCGACCGACGCCGCCACGCCCGAAGCCGCGGCGGCAGAGGCCGAGCGCCGGGCGAAGCGATATTTCCGGAGGTGAATTGTCATTCCGGGATGGTCCGAAGGACCAGACCCGGAATCTCGAGATTCCGGGTTCGATGCTTCGCATCGCCCCGGAATGACCAAGACACTCAGGACAAACATTCGATGTCGGTAACGACGCTACCATCAAGAGGCGTGGTCCAGCAGCAGCCCGGCTGGCTGGTGCGGCTGTTCGACTACAAGCCGTTCCTGATCGTCGTATGTCTCACACCCGCGATCGGCCTGCTCGCGGTATTCCTGACCTATCCGCTGGGCTTAGGCATCTGGCTCGCCTTCACCGACACCACTATCGGCCGCCGCGGCCATTTCATCGGCCTCGAAAACTTCCAGTATCTGCTGACCGATCCCTTGTGGTGGAACGCGGTGTTTTACAGCGTGTTCTATACGGCGGTCGCCACTTTCGGAAAATTCGCGCTCGGCTTCTGGCTGGCGCTGCTGTTGAACAATCACTTTCCGTTCAAGAGCATCCTGCGCGCCATCGTGCTATTGCCCTGGATCGTGCCGACTGTGCTGTCGGCGCTGGCGTTCTGGTGGATCTACGATCCGCAGTTCTCCATCATCTCCTATCTTCTCGTCGACGTGCTGCACGTCCGCTCGACCAATGTCGACTTCCTCGGCAGCCCCTGGCCGGCGCGCTTCTCGCTGATCGCCGCCAACATCTGGCGCGGCATTCCCTTTGTTGCGATATCGTTGCTCGCGGGCCTGCAGACCATCTCGCCGTCGCTCTACGAGGCGGCGATGCTGGACGGCGCCAGCGCCTGGCAGCGATTTCGTTACATCACCTTTCCGATGATGCTCCCTATACTGGCAATCGTGATGACGTTCTCGATCATCTTCACCTTCACCGATTTCCAGCTGGTCTACGCCATCACCCGCGGTGGGCCGATCAACTCCACGCATTTGCTGGCGACGCTGGCGTTCCAGCGCGGCATCGCCGGCGGCGAACTCGGCGAGGGCGCCGCGATCGCGGTCTCGATGATCCCGTTCCTCGTGTTCGCGACGCTGTTCTCCTATTTTGGCCTGGCGCGCCGCAAGTGGCAGCAGGGAGAGGCCAATGACTGAGGCGCTCGCGCCATCGGCGCAATCAGGCAATCTCGCCAGCGCCACGCCCGAAACCATGGAGTGGGATTCGCGGGCACGGCGGATGGTGATGATCTACCTGCCGCTGTCCTGCTTCGTCCTGATCCTGCTGTTTCCGTTCTACTGGATGACGATCACCTCGTTCAAGCCGAACGCGGAACTGCTGAACTACAGGGATCACAATCCGTTCTGGATCTCCTCGCCGACGCTCGCCCACATCAAACATCTCCTGTTCGAGACCGCCTATCCGCGCTGGCTGTTGACGACGATGTCGGTCGCAATCGGCGCCACCTTTCTTTCGCTGTTCTCGAGCACGCTCGCGGCCTATGCTATCGAACGCCTGCGCTTCCGCGGCAGCCCCTATGTCGGGCTCGGCATCTATCTCGCCTATCTGGTGCCGCCGTCGATCCTGTTCATTCCGCTCGCAACCGTGGTGGTGCAGTTCGGGCTGTTCGACAGTCCGCTTGCGCTGATCCTGGTCTATCCGACCTTCCTGGTGCCGTTCTGCACCTGGCTGCTGATCGGCTATTTCAAATCGATTCCCTACGAGCTCGAGGAGTGCGCGCTGGTCGACGGCGCCACGCGACTGCAGATCCTGTGGCGGATCACGCTGCCGCTGGCCGTGCCCGGCCTGATCTCGGCCGGCATCTTCAGTTTTACGCTGTCGTGGAACGAGTTCATCTACGCGCTCGCCTTCATCCAGAGCAGCGCCAACAAGACCGTCCCGGTCGCGATCCTGACCGAACTCGTCTCCGGCGACGTCTATCAATGGGGCGCGCTGATGGCGGGCTCGCTGCTCGGCTCGCTGCCGGTCGCGATCTTCTACTCGCTGTTCGTCGATTATTACGTGTCGTCGCTAACCGGCGCGGTGAAGGAGTGAGCTATTCCTTTTTTGTCCGGTAATCGCCGAATGTCGTATCGCGCTGGTCGAGCTGTGTCTTGACGCTGCCGCCGTCGCGGCGGAACGTCGACATGTAATTCCGGCTCGCTTCCGTGGTGAAGGCCAGCGCCTGGATTTCGGTGCCGGCGCGCATCGCGGCGCGTGCGCCCATGATCTCCATCGCGCGATGCACCGAGCGCTTGTTGAGCTGCTGCAACTCGACCGGCACTTTCGCCGCGCGCTCGGCGAAATCGAGCGTGCGTTGTTCGAGTTCGGCAAGCGGAAACGAGCGCGTCGCAAAGCCCCATTCGGCGGCCTCGCGGCCGGACATCGCGTCTCCCGTCAGCATCAGCTCCATGGCGCGGCGCATGCCGACCAGCCAGGGATGATATTGCATATCCGGCGGGCTCATCAGCCGCACCGGTGGGTATCCGATCTGGGCATCGTCGGCGACGTAGACCACGTCGCAGGCGGTGGCGAGTTCGGTACCGCCTGCGAGGCAATAGCCGTGCACCTGCGCGACCACGGGCTTTGCCAGATCCCAGATCGAAAACCAGCCTTCGACCACATGCCGCGACCATTGCCCCGGCCCCGCCGCCGAATGATAGGGCTGGTCCACCGAATTATTCGACGACAGGTCATAGCCTGCGGAAAAACACGGACCGGCGCCGCGCAGGATCGTGATCGAGACACCGGGATCGCGATCGGCCGCTTCCAGCACCTCGAACATTTCGGCGCGCAGACGGTTGTTCAGCGCGTTGCGTTTTTCCGGCCGGTTCAGGGTGATGCGCCGCACCCGCGGGCGGGGATCGTCGACGAGAATGTGCTGGTAGGTCATCGGATGGCTCCTCCCGATCGCGGGCCGCGCGATCAGCAAGAGTGGTAGCCGATTTCGAGTCGGATCGCGCGCCAAATCATAAATCGACAGACGGTCCAATCGCCAGAAGCCGCCAAGCGATGTCAGGCCCCTCGGGACTCCGCCGATCCTTCCCACCAGGGCTTGGAACCCGGGTTCTCGCTGAGCATGCGGTGAATGAGTTCGGCCGCGTTCCGCACGCCCACCTTCTTCATGATGTTCGATCGATGGCCTTCGATCGTTCGCGGACTTAACCCAAGCTGTCGCGCGGCTTCCTTGTTGGTTGCCACGACGACCAGTTGCGCCAACACCTCGCGTTCCCTGCGGGTCAGGGGTTCACGCCCCGGCATATGCAGCGGCGGGATTTTCAAACGGCCGTCGCTCCCGCGGAGTTGTGGAAGCGTGGCGATCACCGCCTTGACCGGCGCGACGATCTCGCAGATGGGGTGCGGCTTTTCAATGAAATCAAGCGCGCCGTTCCTGATCGCGTCGACCGCCATCGGAATGTCGCCCTGTCCCGAAATAATGAAGATCGGCGAGGGATAATCCTCCGCGCGCAGTTTCTTCAGAATATCGAGTCCGGATTTCCCGGGAAGACGCACTTCGATGAAGATGCAGGCCGGCACGCGATTCCGTGCCAGCGACAGCAGAGCCGCGCCGTCCGCAAAGCAGATCACGTCGTAGCCCTCTTCCTGCAGAGCGAGTGACAAGGTCTCTCGCAACGCCGCATCGTCGTCCAGAACGAATATCTCGCCCCGGGAAGCCCCGTTCCACCCCATGACTTATTCTCCGGCACCGGAAACGACGTGCAGGGCCGGCCGCGGCGTGGCCAGGCTGTCGTCCGTGGCCAATTCGGCCTGCCCAAGGGCTGCTGAAAACAGCCGCGCCGACACTTCAAACAGGGCGAGCCCAACCCGCTTGTCCCGGCATTGGCGGGAGAGTCGCGCGCACTCTCTGGCGCATTCGAGAAGGATGTCTGAAACGTGCATTGGAATATCCCGATACGGATTGAGGCCGCAGGCCTCCTGCAAGGCATGCAAGTCCATCGATTTGAAATGGCCATCGTCGGCACTTCATGGAATTGAACCGGGCGACGTATGCGTGCTTCAAAAATCAAGCCCGGGCATTTTCGCGCCGGATACGTCGGTCGTTCGAGCGTAAATCTACCTGAGGACGCCCCTCGTCGTTTGACCGATCGGGACATTTGTTTTACAATTGGGGACATTGCCGGGATACGTGCGATGACGGACCTGATTCGCAGCGCCTGCCTGACGCGCTATGCCGAAATCGCGCGGTCGGTGGGCCTCGACCCCAGGAAGATGCTGAGAAAAGTCAGGCTTCCGCTTGCCTGCCTTGACCAACAGGACATGCGCGTCGCAATCGGCGGCGTCCGCCGCCTGCTCGAAGACTCCGCCGAAGCGTCCGGCATCGACGAGTTTGCGCTGCGAATGGCCGACCGCGGCGACCTTTCCAACCTCGGACCGGTCGGGCTGATCGTCCGCGAGCAGGCAACGGTGGGGGCGGCCATTGAGGCACTATCGCGCTATATCCACATTCACAATGAAGCGATGCGCCTGCGCATCGAACGGGTGAATGACATCGTCACGCTGGTGTTCCTGCTGCGCGGCGAACGCCAGCGCGCCACGCGCCAGTCGACGGAATTGGCTGTCGGGACCATTTATCGCGTCATCCGTTCCCTGTTCCACGCGGATTGGCGCCCGCTCGAGGTTCACTTCGCCCATTCTCCGCCGCGCAGCCGGAAATATTACCGGTATTTCTTTGGCTGCGACGTCAGTTTCGATTCCGATTTCGACGCCATTGTGTACTCCGCCGATGATCTGGATCATCCAATCCCGACCGCGCATCCCCAGATCGCCCGCTACGTGCAAAGCCGCATCGAAACCATGGACATCCGGCCCGACAATTGGGACGCCAAGGTCAGCGAATTGGTGCGCACCCTGCTGCCCGGCGGATATTGCACGATAGAACGCGTTGCCGAACATCTCGGGTGCAATCGACGCACCGTCCATCGGCATCTCTCCGATTGCGGCACGAGCTTTTCAGCAATTCTGGACGCGCAGCGTGCAGAACTCGTCATGCGGCTGATCGAGGACAGTGACCGGCCCCTGGCGGGAATAGCCGAACTGCTGGGCTTCTCTGCGCAAAGCGCGATGGCGCGCTGGTTTGCCGGGCGCTTCGGATGCAGCATAACCCAGTGGCGTAACGGTATCCGGCCGACCATGCCGAGCAATGGAAATGCTGGGGCGTCGCCGACACCAGCGGCGTCTGACCAATTTCAGGACACGCACCGCCGCTCGCCGTCACCTGCCGCCGTTCGATCGGGCTCCACCGGTCCGTTGTCAGGCGACGCGCACCGAATTGAGGAATTTTCCGACTTCGAGCTTAAGGCGGTTAGAGTCGCCGGACAGCGACTGCGCCGCGGACAGAACCTGCGACGAGGCTGATCCGGTCTCGCTTGAGCCGCGCTGCACGTCGGCGATGTGAGAGCTCACCTCCATCGTGCCCTGCGCCGCCTGCTGGACGTTGCGGGAGATTTCCTGGGTGGCGGCGCCCTGCTCTTCCACCGCAGCTGCAATGGTCGAGGAAATCTCCGACAATTTCTCGATGGTGCCGCTGATTTCCTGGATGGCGTTCACCGATTCCTGGGTCGCCGACTGGATGCCGGCGATCTGCTGGCCGATCTCGCCGGTCGCCTTCGCGGTCTGCTCGGCCAGCGCCTTGACCTCGGAAGCCACCACCGCGAAGCCGCGGCCGGCTTCGCCGGCACGCGCCGCCTCGATGGTGGCGTTCAGCGCCAGCAGATTGGTCTGCCCGGCAATGGTGTTGATCAGTTCGACGACGTCGCCGATGCGGGCTGCCGCCTTCGACAATTCGCCGACGCGATTGTTGGTCTCGCGCGCCTGGTCGACCGCCTCATTGGCCATCCGTGCCGATTCCTGCACCTGGCGGCTGATCTCGTTGACCGACGAGGTCAGTTCTTCCGTGGCCGAGGCCACCGACTGCACATTGGTGGAGGCCTCCTCGGACGCCGCGGCGACCTTGGTTGCGAGTTCCTGGGAATGAAGGGCGGTCGAGGTCAGCGTCGAGGCGGAGGCCTCGAGTTCCGTGGAGGCCGACGAAACGGTTTCGACGATTTCGCCGACCGCGTTTTCGAAATCGTCCGCGAGCTTGATCATGTCGGCCTTGCGCCGCTGGGCCACGGCCTGATCCTGCCTGATGCTGGCTTCGACTTCGTCGCGCGCCTTCTGCTCCGCATTGATCTTGAAGGTTTCGACCGCCTGCGCGATCTCGCCGATTTCATCGGCGCGGCCAAGTCCCGGCAGGACAACCGCGAAATTGCCCTTTGCGAGCTCGACCATGGCGGCAGTCATGGCGGACAATGGCCTGGAAACCGATCTTCCGATGAAGAACCCCGCCCCCAGCACCAGGGAGGCGATCAGCAGGATAGCAATCTCGATCTGCCGCTGAACGCTGTCGCGCTCCGCGATGTTTGACTGTTCGGCCTGGGACCTGATGTCGTTGACCGACTTTGATACCGCCGCGATGACCGGCTCGACGGCCGAAAACGAATCCGACGTCGCCTTCAGCTCGCCGGCGAGCGCCAGGGCAGTCTCCATCCAGGCAAAAAAGTCGCGCTGATAGTCGGAAAGCTTTTGTCTGAGCTCGGTCTTTGCGGCCGCTGGTATCTCAGCGTTCTCGATCCCGGCGGTGAATTCCGACGCGCGCTGCTTCATTTCGTCGCCATATTTGCGGTCGCGCCGCAACATGAAATCCTTCTCATGGCGGCGCATCATCAGCATGGTTGTCAGAAGTGCGGGCTGATGAAGTTGATCGACCTGTGATTCGATCTCGTGAACCGACTTGCGCAGTTGCCCTTCGAGACCCGAATTCTCGTCCAATCCGAGCCGCCGCTTCTGTTCGACGACCGCCACAAAATGCGCCTGATACTGCTTTAGCGACTCGCTCATGGCCTCGGTTTGACGCGCCAGTTCCGGCTTTCCGATCGCAGCTATTTTTCCGTGAAGCGCGTCGATGTCGGCGACCACGGATTTGCCGATCTCGATCTGGCTATCGGCCCTCCCGGCGTCATTGCGAAGCAGGAAGTCCTTCTCGGCTCGCCGAGCTTCGAGCAATTCAACCTCGATCCTGCTGTTCAATTCAAAGATCGCTCGCGCGTTTTCAGCCGCATCGCCATAGACCGCCGTCGCGGCCTCGCCGTACAAATGGATGCCGCCCACCAGAACGACGCCAATCACTCCGATGACGCCAATCGCCGAAATCTTGTGAGTTAGCCGGAAAGCAAAGCTGCTCATGATGGGTTCCCCGCGGACAAACGCCCGTCGTCCTCGCGCTAACCAAGAGCGCTCCCCTCAAGCGGTAACCTCCGCGTTTCCAACTTTCGGTAAATTTTGGCTTCCGTAAAACTACGCGAATACAATCGAGCGGGCGGCCGGCGCGACGGCGCCGGCAGCGCCCGCGCCTTGCCGAGCACGGCCGGGAAGTCATCCGCCGGTCAAGGCCGGCGTCACCCCGCCGGGATCATGACGACCCCCTTGTCCTTGGGCCAGCGCATCCGCCAGGCGAACGCGATGTCCCTCGCCTCGCCGGGCTTGGCCTCGAACGCCCATTCCAGCACGCCGCGGCGGTCATGCACATCGGTCGCGGTCGGAGACGTCGTCGACGGCAGCATCTCGACCTGGATATCCTCGTTCTCGCTGACCGGCAGCTGATCCTGGATCGCGATCCGGATCGGGAAATCGTGGCCGTTGCGCACCGTGGTCTTGAACGCGCGTTCGTCGGTCTTCGAGGTCGTCACGATCAGCCCGGCCGATCCCTCGTTGCGTTTGACCACGGAGCGCTCGATCTTGACCTTGTCGTCGGCGCCAAAACCGAGCCGCACCGTCTCGTCCTTGCCGGCCGCCGCCATCTGGGTACGGCCGACGAAGGTGCCGTCACGATAGATCGAGACCCGACCCGGCAACAGCGGCGCGTCCTCGCTCTGCTTGAAGCTGGCTTCGAGAAATGCAGTCGGATCCCTGACCGGCACCGAGCGTACCACGAGATCGGGCGCAATGGTCGCTGTCGACACGCGCAGGCTCTTGGCACCCTCGCTGGCGCCGAGGCTGACGCGGCCGGGGATCCTGAAGGTCACCTGGAAGCCGCCGACTTCCACCTTGGCCTGCTGCTCGTCGGCGCGTTGCGCGGGCGCGAGCCCCGCCGGCCCCGGCGCCGGCTCTTCCTGCAGCTGCATCGAACGAAGCTTCGTCGTATCCGAGAAAGCGCTGGCTATCGACCTCGGCGCGTCCGGGTACTGCACGATCAGCGAGCCAAGTTCGGGCGCGCTGCCGCCGCGGGCGGTGCGCACGGTCGAGACGGCGAGTGCGACATTCGACCAGTCCTCTCCCGTGGTCTGGGTGATCTCGGCGCGGCGCACCAGCTCGAGCACGGGCTTGCGGTCGCTGGCGCCGGTGTCGAGCCTGGCGTCATAGAGCGGCATCCAGCGCGCGTTGCGCACGGCGTAGGTCACCCGCAGCGTTACCTTGGTCGCGGCTTGCGAAGCGAGATCGATCCGGACCTCGAGCTTGCTCGGCGGCTTGGCCGCACGGTCGGTTTCGAGCCGCGCGATGTCACGGTCGATGTCGCGCTGCTTGCGTTCCGCGTCGCGGATCGCAGCGTCGGCTGCGGCCACTTCCTCGGCCACGGCAGCAAAGGCCGCACGCCACTCGGCAAGCGGACGCGCCTCGCCCTTCTCGCCCAGGCCAGCCGGAGAGGCATCCGCAAAACGCTCGGCGAATTTGCGGCGGGCGCTTGCGGCCTCGATCGCGTCGGCAAGATTGGCGCGTTCGTCCTTCAATGCTTCGATGCGCTTGTCGAGCTCCGGCAGATTGACCGGCGGCGCCGCGCGCGGCGGCCTTGTATCGATGGCGCCGATCGTGAGTTTGGCACCTGCCTCGCCCTCGACCCGCAGCGAGGCCGGATCGAGCGTCAGCGGGAAATCCTTCGCCACCAGCGTGTTGTCGCCCGAAGCCAGATCGGCGGTGATGACGCGCGTGACGCTGGCGCCGTCGGGATAAACGGTAACCGCATCGACTGTCGAGGTGGCGTCGACGTCGGCCGCCCGCGCCGGCACGGCGAAGACCGCCATAACGAGGAGACTCGTGGTGACAAGACTGTTGGCAATGGTTCGCATGATATTCCCTCCCGCAAAATTGCTTTGCGTCGGCCGCGGAACCTGATCGGTCTGGTTCGCCCGGACGCGTGAATACGGTCTCACCATGATCGTGAGACGCTGCGACGAAGGAACTTGTTCGATTGAGGTATCCGTATGGCGCCGCCATGGCGGGGCCGCGGCGACGGATCGACGGGTAGCGGAAAATTGCTTCACCCTCCCCTGGAGGTGAATATAAGAGTTGGCAAACCCACTGTGATCGGTACCGGTCTGTTTCGACCCTAGTGGCCTAATTTGAAAACAGCAGCGGGGCCTAGTTTGAAGGGTCTTGCTCGGCGGCTTTTGCATCACTGAACTGTCGCTGACGACGAAGATCGTCCCAATGCTTCTGACGACGGGAGGCGATAACCGCCAAGGGCGTGCCAATCGCGGGCCCAATAAGCAGCCACCAGTGGAATTGATGGTAGTGGAAATACACTGGGACGCTCGCCACAAGGGCGGCACAGAAAACGTAGAGCAGTATCTCTTTTGTACGCTGGCTAATGTTGGCCCCTTTGAAGGCTTCGCCTTCGCTATCTTCTTTAGGTCTTTCTCAAACCGCTCCCTCTAGGGTATGGGTTTGGCAAGTATAATATTCCCCTCCAGGGGAGGGTAAAGAGCCCGTCGTCAGAACACCAGCGCCTTGGCCTGCTTGACCTGCGGCAGCGCCTGCACCTTGGCGAGCACGGCCGCCGGCACCGCGCCGTCGACCTCGACCAGCGCGATGGCGTCGCCGCCCGGCTTGTTGCGGCCGAGATGGAAGGTCGCGATGTTGATTTTGGCGTCGCCGAGTAACCCTGCAAAATGGCCGATGAAGCCGGGCTTGTCCTCGTTGGTAATGTAGATCATCGACTTGCCGAATTCGGCATCGACCCGGATGCCCTTGATGTCGACCAGCCGCGGCTTGCCGTCGGCGTAGACCGTGCCCGACACCGAGCGCTCCTGCCGCTCGGTCGTCACCGTCACCGTGATCAGGCTTTCGTAGTCGCTCTGCGCCGCGCGGACAATCTCGTCGACCACCATGCCGCGCTCCTTGGCCACGACGGGGGCCGAAACCACGTTGACGTCGCCCAGCATCGGCCGCAGCAGGCCCGACAGCGCCGCCGAGGTCAGCGCCTTGATCTTCATCTCCGCGACATGGCCCTCATAGGTGATCTGCACCTTGAGGATGCCGCTCTCGGTGAGCTGGCCCGCGAACGAGCCGAGCTTTTCGGCAAGCTCGATAAACGGGCGCAGTTTTGGCGCCTCTTCCGCGGTGATCGAAGGAAAATTGACCGCATTGGAAATCGCGCCGCTCAACAGATAGTCCGACATCTGCTCGGCGACCTGCAGCGCCACGTTCTCCTGCGCCTCGGTGGTGGCAGCCCCCAGATGCGGCGTGCAGATCACGTTGGGATGGCCGAACAGCACGTTGGAGGTGGCCGGCTCCTCGACGAAGACGTCGAAGGCAGCGCCCGCGACCTGCTTGGAATTGAGCGCATCGACCAGTGCCTGCTCGTCGACCAGCCCCCCACGCGCGCAATTGATGATGCGCACGCCTTTTTTCATTTTTGCAAGGGCGCCGGCGTCGATGATGTTTTTGGTTTTCTCGGTCAGCGGCGTATGCAGCGTGATGAAATCGGCGCGCTTGAACAGCTCGTCGAGATCGACCTTTTCGACGCCGATATCCTTGGCGCGCTCCGGCGACAGGAACGGGTCGAACGCGATCACCTTCATGCGCAGGCCGAGCGCGCGGTCGGCGACGATCGAGCCGATATTGCCGCAGCCGACGATGCCGAGCGTCTTGCCGGTGATCTCGACGCCCATGAAGCGGTTCTTCTCCCACTTGCCGGCCTGGGTCGAGGCATCGGCCTGCGGAATTTCGCGCGCCAGCGCCAGCATCAGCGTGATGGCGTGCTCGGCGGTGGTGATCGAATTGCCAAACGGCGTGTTCATCACGATGATGCCTTTTGCCGTCGCCGCCGGAATCTCGACATTGTCGACGCCGATGCCGGCGCGGCCGATCACCTTCAGCCGCGTCGCCCTTTCCAGGATCTTCGCGGTGGCCTTGGTGGCGGAGCGGATCGCAAGCCCGTCGTAATTGCCGATGATCTCGGCGAGCTTGTCCTTGTCCTTGCCGAGATTGGGCTGGAAATCCACCTCGATGCCGCGATCCCTGAAAATCTGCACGGCGGCGGGCGACAGCGCGTCGGAAATGAGAACTTTTGGCTTCGTCATATGGAGTGGTCCTTTGATGGACGATACATTTTAAAATCGTCACACCCGGGCTTGACCCGGGAGTCCATCTCTTTCGATAGATGGCCGGGTCAAGCCCGGCCACGACGATGATGGGGATGAAGGAGAAAACTCACGCCGCCTTGGCGAGCGTCGACTTCATCTCGGCGAAAGCCCAGTCGATCCATTGCGTCAACAGCGCGACGTCTTTTGCTTCCACCGTGGCGCCGCACCAGATGCGCAGGCCCGCCGGCGCGTCGCGGTAATGCGCGAAGTCGTAGCCGGCGCCTTCCTTTTCCACCAGCGCAACCAGCTTCTTGGAAAAATCCGCCTGCGCGTCCGCGGTCAGCGAGGTGATGGCGGGATCGACCACCTTCATGCACACCGAGGTGTTGGAACGCACGGCTGGATCCTTGGCCAGGAAATCGATCCACGGCGTTTTCGCCTTCCAGTCGGCGAGCGCCTTGGTGTTGGCGTCGGCGCGCGCCATCAGGGCCTTCAGGCCGCCGATCGACTTCGCCCAGTTCAGCGTGTCGAGATAATCCTCGACGCACAGCATCGACGGCGTGTTGATGGTTTCGCCCTCGAAGATGCCTTCGTTGAGCTTGCCGCCCTTGGTCATGCGGAAGATCTTTGGCAGCGGCCAGGCCGGCTTGTAGGTCTCCAGCCGCTCCACCGCGCGCGGGCTGAGTACCAGCATGCCATGCGCAGCCTCGCCGCCCAGCGCCTTCTGCCAGGAGAACGTCACCACATCGAGCTTCGGCCAGTCGAGCTTTTGCGCGAATGCCGCCGAAGTGGCGTCGCAAATGGTGAGGCCTTCACGATCAGCGGCTATCCAGTCGGCATTGGGGACGCGCACGCCCGAGGTGGTGCCATTCCAGGTGAAGACGATGTCGGAAGCAGGATCGACCTTGCTGAGATCGGGGAGCTCGCCATAGGGCGCATGCAGTTTGGTGACGTCCTTGAGCTTCAATTCCTTGACGATGTCGCTGACCCAGCCCTCGCCGAAGGATTCCCAGGCGATCGTCGTCACCGGCCGCGCGCCGAGCATCGACCACAGCGCCATTTCGACGGCGCCGGTATCGGACGCCGGCACGATGCCGATCCGGTAGCCGGCCGGCACTTCCAGCACCTCGCGCGTCAAATCAATCGCGAGCTTGAGCCGCGCTTTACCGATCTTGGCGCGATGCGAGCGGCCAAGGGCTGCGTCTTTGAGAGTTTGGGGGTTCCAGCCGGGGCGCTTGGCACAGGGGCCGGAGGAAAAATGCGGCACGTTCGGCCGCGAAGCGGGCTTCGCTACGGTCATGATCTATCCTTCCAGATAGCTAGCCTCCCGTTGGGGGGAGGTGTCCCGCCGCGGTCAATAGGGGAATCGTCCGGAATCGTCAAGGAACTTCGTGGGGATCAGCTATGCCCTGGGGATCACGGGCCGTTGATGGCAAGTCGTGGACGTCGGAGGGCGTCGGTGTTGCCTTCGCGGGATCCATCAATTCCGTTGCATCGCTGACAAGCTTGGCGGCCCGGCGCCGGCTCGCGATTTTCAGAACGCTTTTTTCGTCCGCCTGCACCACGTACTCGTTACCGATCCTGACAATCGAATAATTTTTCATGTGCGGTCCCCAAGCTGCCCGAGCCCGACGGGATACGCGATCATGTCACGGTCCGTTCCATCGCAATAATTACGATCGGCTGATTAGTTTATCGCGTGTTAACCGGAACCAATGCCAAAACGCGTTTCGCAGCGATGGCAACGGACGATAGATGAATGTCTCATTCCGGTGCGGCGCCCACCGGCGGGCCGCCGGGCGGACGGTGCAGAAAGGTGATGCTCGCGAACGCGCCGAGCCAGGAGCCGATCGCGGCAAAACCGACATAGACCCAGTTCTCGGTGTAGCTGATCACCGCAAACGACGACAGCAGATACCAGACGCTGCTCCAGGTCGCCGCGGGCACGCGCCGGCGCGCCACCACGGCGGAGGTGAACATGACGTACACCGCATCGGTGGCGGCGGTGGCGACCACGACGGCGGCGGCAGTCAGGGGATCGATGGCTGACATGGCGGGCATTTCTCCTTGCACTTGATCGACACGCGGGAAGCAGCGCCGGTTGCGATCGCGATCTGTTGCCCGGCGATGGCTCGGGTCAAAACCGCAGCGTCATCCCGACATGGCTCGGCGCAAATCCGAGCCGCTTGTAGAACCGCTGCGCGTCGACGCGGGTTTGGTGCGTCAACAGCTCGACCAGCTTGCAACCCCTGCCGCGCGCTTCCGCGACCGCCCATTGCACCAACTGCTCGCCGATGCCGCGGCCGCGGCAATGGCTGGCGACGCGAACGTCTTCGATCAGAGCGCGCGAGGCGCCTTGCGAACTTAAGCCCGGCAGGATGCAGAGCTGCAGGCAGCCGACCACGGCGCCCTTTTCATCTTCCGCGACCACCAGCTCGATATTGGGATCGCGCTCGACCGCCTCGAACGCCTGAAAATAGCTTGGCGGCAGCGGATCTTCGATCCGCTCGCGCGCGCGGCCGAGTGCATCGTCCGCCAGCATGCCGATGATGGCGCCTACGTCGTCGCGGCGGGCGCGATGGATGGTGACGGATGGGATTGCGGTCATGCGGGTTCCGTGAGGCTCTCAACGCGCAGGCGGCAGCCCAAGCGAGCGCTCGGCCTCGCCGATCCAGCGCCGTAACGAGGCATAGCCGTCGAGGTGAAAGCCGCCCTCATGCGCCAGCCTGGTATAGGCCAGCAGCGCGACGTCGGCGAGCGAGAAGCGTTCGCCGACGAGGTAGCGCGACGCGGCGAGCTGATGCTCCATCCGCGCCAGCGCTGCATAGCCGCGCTTGATTTTTTCCGGATCGAGCTCGGACGCCGGCTTGCCCTGATATTTGACCTGGAAGCGGCACACCGCGATATACGGTTCGTGGCTGTACTGTTCCCAGAACAGCCACTCGTCCATCCTGGCGGCGTCATAGGCATCGGTCGGGATAAGGTCGCTGCCGCGGGCAAGATAGCGAATGATGGCGTTGGACTGCGCCAGCGCGCGGCCGTCATCGAGCACGACGGTCGGCACCTGCCCGCCTGCATTGAGCTTGAGAAACTCGTGGGTCCGGCTCTCGCCCTTGAGGATGTCGACTTCAATCCATTCATAGGGCAGCGCCAGGACGTCGCAGACCCATTTCACCTTCAGGCAATTGCCCGAAATGCCGTCGCCATAGATTTTCATGGGTGCGCCGATCCCCGACCGGCGGATATCCGACCAGCCGCGTCATCGGCTGTCAAGGCGTCCCTTGTGTCAGAACTTGTAGCCGATGCCGGCATGCAGGCTGTTCATCGACACCGAGGTATTCTTCACCGACAGGAACTTGATGTATTCCCACTCGCCCCGCATGAACACGTTGCCCCACAGCATGTATTCCATGCCGAGACCGGCGGTCCAGCCGGCCACGAAGCTGTTGGTTCGCTCTTCGCTGTCGCTCTGGGAGAGCGAGGGAATGTTGCTGAAGACCGGCGGCAGGTTGATCGTCGTGGTGTTGCCGAACTGGTCGGTCACCGTCTCGGTGGCGTCGTCGCGCAACACCACGTTGGTGGTCACCGAGCGGGAGACGTCCATGCGGCCGACGGCCACGCCGCCGAACAAATAGGGCAGGAAATTGCCGGTCGCCCAGCCGGCGCGGCCGCGCAACGTCACCACGTCCTTGATCTGCAGCGCGGCGGTGCCGGTCAGACTCGTTTCATAGGTGTAGGTGTGGTTGGGTGGCGGACTGGAGCCCGGCGGATTGACAATGCCGAGCGAGATCGAACTCGTCGACGAACTCGCGAGCTTGTTCAAATAGACGTAGTTGGCCTCGAAGCCGAACACGAGATCGTCATATTGATAATTCCGGCCGGCGAAGGCGCCAAAGCCCGAGCCTTGCGGACTGTTCTTGTTCAGCAACGACCATGTCGATGTCGGCTGCTGAAGCACGCTGTTGCGAAAGATGAAATTGGTCAGGCCGACGACGGTTTGGCTGAAATCCATCGACGACGACGCGTAGCCGACCTGGCCGCCGGCGTACCAGCCGTCCCAGTTCCGGGTGGCGCTGCTCAGGCTCGGCGGGACGCTGCCGCGAAGAACCGACAGGTCGGGCATGTCGGCGGCTTGCGCGGTCGACACTGCTCCGATCATCACCACCGCCAGCAGAAACCCACGCATCGCAACGCTCCCATCGAACCCACCGACTTGGCGATGATCATCGCTCGTTAACCTTAACCAATCGTTGTCGCGGGACTTTTTTGATGGGCATGAGGTTGTCCGAAAAGCGATTGCCGCCTTTCGGGATCCTGCCGCGTGCGCAAAGCAAAACGGCGCGGGAACATCCCGCGCCGTTAGCAATCGTTAAGAGATCGCGAGCCCGATCAGCCCTTGCGCACCAGCGGCGGCGGAGCCGCCGGCGGCAGATCGCAGCAGGTCCAGCGCAGGCCGATCCGCAGGTCTTGCGAAGTCAGGTCGTTGACGGTCCATGAATGGGTGCCGAGCACGCCCGGGCTCGAATAGGCGAAGTTGGTGGAACCCGTCACCGCAGATCCCAGATCGAGATAGCGGTACGCCAGTTCGATGGTCAGGTTCTGGTTGACGTGGTAGGCGAGACCGGCATGGGCGGCCCAGGCAAGGCTCGTCTTGTCGCCGTTGGCGGCGAACTGAGTGCCGGCGGTGAGGCCGTTGAAGGTCGTCAGGCCGTCGTCACGAAAGTCGGCGAGATGGTTGTACGCCACACCGACACCTGCACCGATGAACGGCGTGATGCACCACCAGGTGCCGAGATCGACATAGGCGTTGGCGAGGAACACAAAGCTGGAGAGGTTGGCGCTGTAGTTGTCGACATCGGCGAAATTGCCGCCGAATGCGCTGAACTGCCCGTAGACCGAACCCTTCAGCGCGGCCGCATTGCGATATTCCGCGGTAAGGTCGGCGCGCAGCCAGTTATTGAAAATGTAACCGACGCCGATGTCGTAGCTTCCCGCGCCGGACAGGCCAGTCCCGGCGTAGCTCGGACCAGTGACGTTCAGCGTCGTATCCAGCGGGTTGGAAATGTTCGTCGCGCGCTGAGCGGTGATGCCGACATCGCCGCGCAGATACCAGCCGCCGAAATCCTGCGGCGGCGGCGCATAATACTGCTGCGGCGGGGGCGGCATGATCGAAGGCATGTCCGCGGCGAAGGCCGACGATGAAAACAGGGATGCCGCACCGGCGGCGGCCATCAGATACTTCACGCTACGCATTGGCTTCGTCCTCTTGTCCGGTGAGGCATAGCGAAAGCCCCACATCCAAAACTCACGGTCGGACGATGCCACCAAATGCTTAAGCGCCACTTAACCCTAATTCTTAAGGTTGATATTCTCCGAAGATTTTTGGCGGCCGTGAAACACGAACGGCCAAAGATGGCAGACTCGCCATAATCGCTAACAAATTATTGACGTGAATCCGGCGCAGCGCTGGGCGCGTCAGTGCGCCCCGCGCGGCAGCTTCGGCAGGAACACCGCGAGCAGCCCGATCGCCGGCAGGAACGCGCAGATCTGATAGACGAATTCGATGCCGGTATGGTCGGCGACCTTGCCGAGCACCGCGGCGCCGAGGCCGCCGATGCCGAAGGCGACGCCGAAGAACATGCCGGAAATCATGCCGAAGCGGTGCGGCATCAGCTCCTGCGCGAACACGATGATCGAGGACGTCGTCGACGAGATGATGAGCCCGATGAAAACCGTCAGCACTGCGCCTCCGTACAGGCCGGCATAGGGCAGCGCCAGCGTGAACGGCAGCGCGCCGAGGATCGACCACCAGATCACGTATTTGCGGCCGAAGCGATCGCCGATCGGTCCGCCGATGAAGGCGCCCGCCGCGTTCGAGGCGAGGAAGATGAAGAGATAGAGCTGGGCGGTCTGGGTCGAGACGTGGAATTTCTCGATCAGATAGAAGATGTAGTAGCTCGACAGGCTCGACACGTAGAGCTGCTTGGAGAACAACAGTGCCACCAGTACGGCCAATGCGATCAGGACCCGGCGCGAACTCGGCGCATCCGGGTGCGGCGCGGGGGCGGCGAATTTCTTTGCCGCGATCTGCGGCCGGTACCAGCGACCGATCCGCCACAGGATCACGATCGCCAGGAACGCGATCAGCGAGAACCAGGCGATGCTCGGTTGCCCGAACGGCACCACGATCAACGCCGCCAGCACCGGACCCATCGACGTGCCAAAACTGCCGCCGAGCTGAAACACCGATTGCGCGAAGCCATAGCGTCCGCCGGAGGCGAGCCGCGCGATTCGCGCCGACTCCGGGTGAAACACCGCGGATCCCAAGCCCACCAGCGAGGCAGCCACGAGAATAACGCCGTAATGGGTGGCCGCGCTGAGCAGCAGCAATCCGAAGAAGGTGAACCCCATTCCGATCGCCAGCGAGAACGGCTGCGCCTTCTTGTCGGTGAAATGCCCGACCACCGGCTGCAACAGCGAGGCGGTGAACTGGAACGCCAGCGTGATCAGGCCGATCTGCGCGAAGTCCAGCGCATAGCTGTCTTTCAGGATCGGATAGACCGACGCGATCAGCGACTGCATGGTGTCGTTGAGGAAATGCGAGAAGCTGATGCCGGCGAGCACGATGTAGGCCGGCCCGACAGCCGCCCTGCCCGCCACCGAAACGGGCGTTATGTCGGATACCACCACCGGCTCGACCAGCGCTTCTTCGGAGACAATGATGGACTGGTTCAAGAGGCCATTCCCGATGGATTCCCAATGCTGTGCCGGTTTACTACGATGCCGGCGTCCCGCCGACCAGCGCCATAAGATAATGGCTGGGATGCGATCCGACGCGCCTGATCCCGCGCAAGCGCAATCGGTTCGGCGCAGAGAATATAATGAGCGCCCTGAAAGCCGGTCAGGCCGCGGCCTGGCCGAGCGCGGTGACGATGTGATCGACCACTTCCTCGACCAGGATGCGGTCGTCGCCCTCACCCATCACGCGAATCACCGGCTCCGTGCCCGACGAGCGGACCAGGAGCCGGCCATGGCCGTTGAGCCGCTTCTCGCCGGCGACGATTGCCGACTGGACCTCGGCGTCGTCGAGCGGCTTGCCGCTGCGGTAGCGCACATTCTTGAGGATCTGCGGCAGCGGATCGAAGCGATGGCAGACCTCCGACACCGGGCGGCGAAGTTTCTGCACCACCGCGAGCACCTGCAACGCTGCGACAAAACCGTCGCCGGTAGTGGCATAGTCCGACAGGATGATGTGGCCGGAGGGCTCGCCGCCGAGATTGTAGCCGCGGCTCAGCATCTGCTCGAGCACATAGCGGTCGCCGACCGGCGTGCGCACCAGCTCCAGCCCCAGACCATTGAGAAAGCGTTCCAGTCCCAGATTGGACATCACGGTCGAGACCACGCCGTGCTTGGAGAGGCGGCCGTCTTCCTTCCAGCTCTGCGCGATCACCGCGAGCAACTGGTCGCCGTCGACCAGATGGCCGCGCTCGTCGACCAGGATGACGCGGTCGGCATCGCCGTCGAGCGCAATCCCGATGTCGGCGCGCATCTCCCGCACCTTGCGCGAGAGCGCCTCCGGCGAGGTCGATCCGCATTCCTTGTTGATGTTGAATCCATCCGGGTCGACGCCGATCGGAACCACGTCGGCGCCGAGCTCCCACAAAGCTTCCGGCACCACCTTGTAGGCGGCGCCATTGGCGCAGTCGATCACCACGCGCAGGCCGTCGAGGCTGAGATCGCGCGGCAGCGTGCGCTTGGCGAATTCGATGTAGCGGTCGTGGACGCCGTCGATGCGGCGGGCGCGCCCGAGGCTCGCGCTCTGCGCCAGTTTCTTGTCGAGCGATTCGTCGAGCAATTGCTCGATCTGCTTCTCGACGTCGTCGGACAATTTGTAGCCCTGCGGGCCGAACAGTTTGATGCCGTTGTCCTCGAACAAATTGTGGGAGGCCGAAATCATCACGCCGAGATCGGCGCGCATCGACTTGGTCAGCATCGCCACCGCCGGCGTCGGCATCGGGCCGAGCAGCAGCACGTCCATGCCGACCGAGGTGAAGCCTGCGACCATGGCGTATTCGATCATGTAGCCGGACAGCCGCGTATCCTTGCCGATGACGACGCGGTGGCGATGCTCGCCGCGCTGAAACACCAGCCCCGCCGCCTGGCCTACCTTGAGCGCCAGCTCCGGCGTGATCAGGCCGTTGGCACGGCCGCGAATCCCATCGGTCCCGAAATATTTGCGGCTCATGGTCCCCCCAACAGCTATCGAGGCCGCTTAACCGACGGCGACAAGCCTCGAACGCCCGCCAGACATGGCGTGTCGAGCGGTTATAATGCCTTCGGAGCTAAAATGGCTTCAAAAAATATGATGAACGGTTACCGGCCGCCGCTCCGGTTCCCCGCACTTAACACATTGTTAACGCATGTATAATGCCGGCCGTAGGGTGGCGAGCGAGCTAGTGCTGGTCCTTGCGCCTGACGTGATGGTCCACCTTCGAGGGCGACGGCTGGGTGACACTGACGGGATCGGAAGCCGGAAAGGTCTCCTCCAGCCCCTCCTCCAGCGCCTGGTCGAGCCGGCGCTTCTCGCCGTCGTCGACCTTTTCGGGCTTCGAGCGTGGTGCGGTCATGAGACGACCTCCTCGTGGCATGCCGTTCTGCCCCGGCGTTTGGCGGATGGCCCAACCATGCTAGATGACTGCCAGGCGGGAAAATACAAGAAGGCAATAATAGAAGGGGCCGGGAACGTCCATGAAGCACATCACCTGTATCGAAGACCTGCGTCAGGTTCACAAGCGAAAGGTGCCGAAGGCATTTTTCGACTATGCCGACCGCGGCTCCTATTCCGAGGAGACGTTGCGCGCCAATCGCGACGACCTGCAGCAGATCAAGTTTCGCCAGCGCATCCTGGTCGATGTGTCGAAACGCGATCTCTCCACCACGATTCTCGGCGAGCCCGCCGCGCTGCCCTTGATCCTGGCGCCGGTCGGACTCACCGGCATGCAATATGGCGACGGCGAAATCCATGCCTGCCGCGCCGCGCAGGCCGCCGGCATCCCCTACACGCTGAGCACGATGTCGATCTGTTCGATCGAGGACGTCGCCGCCAATGTCGACAAGCCGTTCTGGTTCCAGCTCTACGTCATGAAGGACCGCGGCTTCATCAAGGAGCTGATCGAGCGCGCGATCGCGGCCAAATGCAGCGCGCTGGTGCTGACCGTCGACCTGCAGGTGATCGGGCAGCGTCATGCCGACATCAAGAACGGCATGACGGTGCCGCCGGAATGGACGATGTCGAAATTTTTCGATTTCGCCACCAAGCCGGCCTGGGTCGCCTCGGTGCTGCGCGGCAAGCGCCGCACCTTCGGCAATCTGGTCGGCCATCTCAAGGGTACCGACGACATCACCGCGCTGGGGACCTGGATCTCCACGCAATTCGACACCACGCTGAACTGGAAGGATGTCGAATGGATCCGCAGCATCTGGCCGGGCAAGCTGGTGCTGAAGGGCATTCTCGACGTCGAGGATGCCGAGGAAGCGGTGAAGACCGGCGCGCAGGCGCTGGTGGTCTCTAACCATGGCGGCCGCCAGCTCGACGGCGCGCCGTCATCGATCGAGGCGCTGCCGGAGATCGTCGACGCCATCGGCTCGCAGATGGAGATCATGTTCGACGGCGGCATCCGCTCCGGCCAGGACGTGATGCGTGCGCTCGCGCTCGGCGCCAAATCCTGCATGATCGGCCGCGCCTATATCCACGGCCTCGGCGCGTTCGGCGGCGAAGGTGTTGCCAAGGCGATCGACCTGATCGCCAAGGAACTCAGCGTCACCATGGGCCTGTGCGGCGTCAACAGAATCGCCGAAATCGACGACCATGTGATTGCGGTGTGAATCTCTCGTCGTCATCCTGAGGTGCGAGCCTCTTCGGCGAGCCTCGAAGGATGACAGGCACAGGTGCCCGCGGCCATCCTTCGAGACGCCGCGCCAGGGGCGCGGCTCCTCAGGATGACGTTCTGTCCGCGGAAGCAGCCCTCACATCGGCGGCGTGATGCCGTCGAGGCCGACGCCGACGCGGCCGGCTTCGAGCGAGCCGTCGTCCTTCTTGGTGGCGCCGAAGATGATGATCTTGGCGCCCGGCTTCAGTTCGGCCTTGTCGCCGGTGACGAACGCGACGATCGGCGTTCCCGGCGGCACCACGACTTTCTTCTCGCCGTCCTTGTACTTGACCATGATGTTCTGGCCGTCGGTGCTGGCGACCGTCTCGGCGACGGTGGCATTGGTCATGGTCGAGTTGGGACGCAGATCCCAGGGCCTGAAACCTTCCGCCGCGCCGCGTTGGGCCTCGGGGAAGATATGGACGGCGAGCGCCTTCTGGGTGCCGTCGGGCTCGGGCATCGCCGAGACGCCGATATAGGAACCCTCCTTGATGTTGGAAAGCTCGCTCTTGGCGATGCCGACCACCACCACATTGTCGGTCATGCGCACCTTCATGTCGGTGCCCTCGCGCGACTTGATCGAGAGCATGGGGCCGTCGACGGCTTCGATGGTGCCGCGGATGCGTACCGTCGGTGCCGGCTGGGCGAAGGCCGTCGTTCCCAGAACGGACAAGATCGCCAGCGAAGCCAGCGCACGCGGTAGAAACGAAGACATCGGCATGGATTTTCCCTCCCAGGGCGGTTTGCGGTCAAAGACAGAACCCCGCCATTGCCGGGCTATTCCGCCGGCCAAATGGCGCGCAAGTCACATGGGCGGGGTCAGCCCGTTGAGACCGACGCTGATCCGGGTGGCCTCATAGGAGCCATCCGGCAGCTTCTTGAAGAAGGCGATGATCTTGGCGCCGGGCTTCAGTTCGGACTTTTCGGTGGGTACATAGGTCACGACCGGGGTATCCGGCGACACCACGACCTTCTTCTCGCCGTCCTTGTATTTGACCAAAAGCGTATGGCCGTCATTGCCGGCGACGCTCTCGGCCACCGTGGCGTTGGTCATGGTCGAGTTGGGCCGCAGGTCGAACGGCCGCGATCCCTCGCCGGTGCCGCGCATGTCCTCCGGAAACACATGCACTTCGACGGCGTTGTTGCTGCCGTCCGGTCCCGGCACCGTGGTGGCGCCGACGAAGGAGCCGACCTTGATGTCGGACAGCGATATCTTGACGATCCCGACCAGCTTCATGTCGCTCGCCATATGCAGCTTGAAATCCTCGCCGCTGCGCGACTTGACCGCGAGCATGTCGCCGTCGACGGCCTCGATGGTGCCGCGCACCCGCGACGGCGTCGGCGGCTGCTGGGCGAGCGCCGCGATGCACGATGCGGCAACGACGGCGATGGCGACAAGGGGACGCGCGAACGTTGAACGGTGGATGGGCATGAAATGGTCTCCGGCTGATATGATCCTAGCAGGACCCCGGGGCTTCCCGGGTATTCCGTCTCTCAACGGCGCGCGATCAGCAAGAGTGTATGCGGTTTTGCGTCCGATCGCGCGCCAATTATTAGTGAGCGCGTGATCTTTTCGCCAAACCGCTCACACTTTGGCGAATCACGCGCGTGTGAGATCGGCCTCGACCAGCGCGCGCAGCTCCGGCGTAACCGTGGGCCTTTCACCGAACCACAATTCGAACCCGCGCACCGCCTGGTGCAGCAGCATGCCAAGTCCGTCGGCGGTCTTCAATCCCCGTGCCCGCGCCGCGGCCAGCAGAGGGGTTTGCAGCGGCACATAAACCAGATCCGCGACAACGGCATGTGACGGCAGCAAGCCGGTGTCGAGATCGAGCGGGGGCTGGCCGTGCATGCCGAGCGAGGTCGTGTTGACGAGCAATTTTGCTCGCGGCAGCAGATCTGCAACGGCATCCCAGGCCACTGGCAAAACGTTGGCGCCGAATCGATCCGCGAGCGCTCCGGCACGCTCGAGGGTGCGGTTGGCCAGATGCACGCGCTTGATGCCGCGCTCGATCAGTCCGAACACCACTGCGCGCGACGCTCCACCGGCGCCCAGCACCAGCGCTTCGGTCGCTTCATCCCAGCCCGGCACGCAGGCGTCGAGATTGTCGACAAAACCTTCGATGTCCGTGTTGGTCGAGCGCAGTTCGCCGTCCTCATACCACAGCGTATTGGCGGCGCCGACGGCACGCGCGCGCGCATCCGGCTTCGACAGCGCCAGCGCATGCTCCTTGTGCGGACGGGTGACGTTGGCGCCGACGAAGCCATGGGCCTTCAGATGCAGCACGAATTCCGCAAAACCTTCCGGCGGCACCGCCTCGATATTGTAGCCGCCCTCGATGCCGAGCGTCTTGAGCCAATAATGATGGATCAGCGGCGAGCGCGAATGCGCCGCCGGCCATCCGATCAGGCATGCGGCGCGGGCTTTTGTCTCCGCCATGTTGGAAACCATCTCCTCCGTCATGGCCGGGCGTAGGCGAGCGGTAGCGACGCCGTCCTCCGGCGACTATTTCGGGCCGGGACGATCAATTTATCTTCTGCCGGACGGTGTCAAGAACGCTGTTATCCCGCTCAGCGCCAGGCTAGCCCGCGGCGAAATCGTCCGGCACGACGGCCGGTTGTTCGCGATGCCCCCTGATATCGGCGATTGCCCGCGCGATGGTTTCGCGATATCGGGCGCGCGGCGGAATGACCCCGTGGGTCAGCAGCACGCGGCGCACCGTCGGCGACGCGCCGGTGATGAAGAGACGGATGTTCTGCCGCTTCGCCTTGGCCGCGACCCGGCTCATGGCATTGGCCGCGGTGGAATCCAGAAACGGCACCGCCGCGAAATCGACCACGAACGCCTTGCGCGTGTCGGCGATGCTGTCGAGCACCGTCCCCACCGTCGATGCCGCGCCGAAGAAGAACGCGCCGGTGATCCGGTACACCAGTACGTCCGGGTCGGCGGCAAGGCTGACATCGTAGGGCACGCGATCGCCGTCGTCGTCGGCCCGGTCGACAGTCGCCAACGGAGTTTCGGACTCGATGCCCGTCATCTGCGCCATGCGGTTGATGAACAGCACCGCGCCGAGAGCGAAGCCGACCACGATGCCTTCGGTGAGATTGCGAAAGATCGTCAGCAGGAAAGTCGCGAGCAGCACGGTGGCATCGCCGCGCGAGGAGCGGATCAGGGTCGCGAACTCCTGCTTTTCAGCCATGTTCCAGGCGACAACCACCAGCACCGCTGCCAGCGCGGCGAGCGGAATGTAGCTCGCCAGCGGCGCTGCGATCAGCATGAACAGCAGCAGGAACACCGAATGCAGCATCCCGGAGATCGGGCTGCGCGCGCCGGCGCGGACATTGGTCGCGGTTCGCGCGATGGTGCCGGTGACGCAGATGCCGCCGAACAACGCCGATCCGATATTGGCAAACCCCTGCGCCACCAGTTCGCAATTGGAGCGATGCCTGCGGCCGGTCATGCCATCGGCCACCACGGCCGACAGCAGGGATTCGATGGCGCCAAGCAATGCAAAGGAGATCGCGTCGGGCAGCACCGCTTGCGCCTTCTCCAGCGAGAACACCGGCCATGCCGGCCACGGCAGTTCCCGGGGAATGCCGCCGAAGCGGGTGCCGATGGTTTCCAGCGGCAGCGCCAGCGCCCAACTGGCGAGTGCGGCGACCACGACCGCGATCAGAATGCCAGGCCAGTGCGGCCGCAGCCTTTTGAGCACGACGATGATGGCGATGCTGACGGCGGCCACCGCGACCGCCGAGAGGTTGGCGGTGTGCAGCGAGTGCGCCAGCACCTCCAGCTTCGGAACAAATTCGCCCGGCTCTTTCACGGTCAGCGTGATGCCGAGGAGGTCCCTGAGCTGGCTGGCGAAGATAATGACGGCGATCCCGGCGGTGAATCCCACCGTCACCGGATAGGGAATGAACTTGATGTAGGTGCCGAGCCGCAGCAGGCCCGCGGCAATCAGAAACACGCCGGCCATCGCGGTGGCCAGGATCACGCCGTCGACGCCTTGGCGTTCGGCGGTCAGCGCCACCACTACGATGAATGCGCCGGCGGGCCCGCCGATCTGGAACCGGCTGCCGCCGAGCAGCGAGACGATGAAGCCGCCGACCACGGCCGTATAAAGCCCGCGATCCGGGGTCACTCCCGACGCGATCGCGATCGCCATCGACAGTGGCAGCGCCACGATCGCCACCGTCAGGCCGGAGACCACGTCGGCGCGAAAGTCCGCGAAATGGTAGCCTTCGCGAAGCACAGTGATCAGCTTGGGCGCGTACAATTCGGCAAAGGTCGGTCGATGAGTTCGATGCGTTCGCTGGCCCGCGATGCTCATTGCCACGATGCTCCCGTATCAGGCCGCGAGATCGCCGTCGCGACGCCGCTACTCTGTCAGATCCGGCGCGGCGGACCCGGCTCTCTCAATCGCACACCGCGTCCGCCGTCATCGCTGCGCGCGTGCTCGCCGATCAGTTCGACACCGGCGCCATTCAACGCATCGACCACCCGGGTCAAGGATTCGACGACGCCGCGAACGGTGCCGACGCTCGCTTCCATCCGTTGGATCGTCGGCAATGAAACCCCCGCCAGTTCGGCCAGCGTCCGCTGGTCGATGCCCAGCAACGCCCGTGCCGCTCTCATTTGGAAGGACGTGATCACGTCGCCATTCTGTATATAGAGAATGATAAATGATATCCCATCCACTTACAATGATGTAAAAAACATCATGTGGCAAGCACGAACTCGCATCTGCGCGGGGAGAGGTCGCCGCGCTTCGCGCGGCGGGTGAGGGGCGAGGCACGCTATTGGATTTGGCATTGTCACCCGGGGACAGAGCCCCTCACCCCACCCTCTCCCCGCAAGAGCGGGGCGAGGGAGCGGACCACCGTCGCTTACGCCGCGACGCGGTGCGCTGCGATGATCTGGTCGGCGGCACGTCCGGTGACTTCGGCCATGCGGTCGAACTGACGGGTGAAACTGCCGGCGCCGGCGGTGGCCGAGCGCAGTTCCACGATCAATTCGCCGATCTCGGCCTCCGGCATCATGGCGCGGACGCGGTCCCAGCCCGGCCAGCCCTCGCGGGTGTCGAAGCCGAGAATTTGCCCGCGCCGTCCCGACAGGATGGCGTTGATCTTGGCGGTGGCTTCCGTCGGGCAGACGATCTCGACCACATGGATCGGCTCCAGCAGTACCGGCTGGCACTGCGGCAGCGCTTCGGAGACGCCGATCCGCGCCGCGGTGCGGAAGGCGAGGTCGGAGGAATCCACGCTGTGATAGGAGCCGTCGGTCAGCGTCACCTGCACGTCGATGACGGGAAAGCCGAGCGGCCCGCGCAACAGCCCGTCGACCACGCCCTCTTCGACCGCGCCGATATAGTTGCGCGGCACCGCGCCGCCGACCACCTTCTCATGGAACACGAAGCCGCTTCCGCGCGGCAGCGGTGTGATCTCCAGCACGACGTCGCCGAACTGGCCGTGGCCGCCGGACTGCTTCTTGTGCCGGCCGCGCTGGGTCGCCGATTTGCGGATCGTCTCCTGATAGCCGATCGCCGGCGGATGCGATTTGACATTGACGCCGAAACGGTCGCTGAGCCGCTCCAGCGCCACCCGCAGATGCATCTCGCCCTGTCCCCACAGCACGATGTCGTGGGTGAGCGGATTCTGGATCATGGTCAGCGAGGGATCCTCCTCGTTCAGCCGCAGCAGGGCCTGACCGAGCTTGACGTCGTCCTTGCGGTCGCTTGCCGCAAGCGCCGTCGCCAGCACCGCAGGCGAGGGTTCGATACTGACGAGAGCTTTCGGCGCGGTCTTGCCGCTCGACAGGGTATCGCCGGTCTTGACGGTGTCGAGCTTGCCGAGCGCGACCGTGTCGCCGGCCTCGGCGGACGCACGCTTCGCGTCATGGGCGCAGTTGGCATTGGTGATGCCGGACACCCGGCCGCTCTCGCCCGATGAGGCCTGCAGCGTCGCGCCGTCGTCGAGGCGGCCTGAAAGCACGCGCGCCAGCGACAGCTTGCCGCCGTGCTGCAAATGCACGGTCTTGAAGACGTAGGCGAGCGCGTCCTTGCCCGAGGGCGCGCCGAGCCGCTTGGCGGTATCGACTACGCCGGGCGATTCATGCCGCAGCGCCTTCATCAGCCGCAGCACGCCGTTTTCGCGCAGGGCCGAGCCGAGCAGCACCGGGCAGATCAGTCCCTCACGCAGTTCGCGCGCGAGGTCGTCGAATACCGCGTCCCGCGGCGGCGCGATGTCCTCGAGCAGTTGCTCCATCAGCGCATCGTCATGGTCGGCGAGCTTTTCCAGCATCGAGAAGCGGGCTTCCTTCTCGCGGTCGAGATCGCCGCCTTCCAGCGCGATGACTTCGGAAGCCTTGTGTTCACGGTAGACGAAGGCGCGTTCCAGCGCCAGATCGACGAAGCCCGCGATCAAATCGCCGTTCCAGATCGGAATCTGCCGCAACACCAGCGGAATCCGCGACGCCGGCTGCAAGGTCGCGAGCGTCTCGCGGATGCGCTTGCTGGCGCGGTCGATCTTGTTGAGAAACAGAAAGCGCGGAATGCCGAGATCCTCGAGCTCGCGCAGGATGATCTGGAGCTGCGGCAGCTTCTTCTCGTCGGCCTCGCAGACCACCACCGCGGCGTCGACCGCCGGCAGCGCCGCGCGCATGTCGTGCGCGAACTCGACCGAGCCGGGACAATCGATAAAGGTGTAGCTGTCGCCCATGAAAGTCGTGGTCGCGGCGGAAAGGCCGGTACCCATCTTGTGATGGCGGGCCTCGGGACTGGAATCGCCGACCGAGGTTCCGGCATCGACGCTGCCGGCGCGCGGGATGGCGCCGGTGCGCGCCAATATCGCTTCTAGAAGTGTGGTTTTACCGCTTTGGAAAGGGCCCACCAGTGCAATGCACCGTGGACCGCGGGGACTTCTGACGTCCTGTCCCATTGCCGCCTCCTTGGCTGGAGCTCGGCCCATGATTGGGTCGGCGGGCCTGATGCTCCCCCTCCTCTGGCGATTTGGCAAGCCGGAAAAACGTCGCTGCGGTGCATTGTGAGGTGCGGAGGCCGGCGCCCCACCCATCGGCCGTCATTGCGGGCGCCAAAGGCGCGAAACAAAAAATCGCGAAAACAACCCCATGCAAAGTAGAATGGACCCCGACTCCCGGCACCCGTTGCTGCGCTGCATCCGGGGCACGAGAGGAAAATGCTGCGTCGTCACGGCGTGCCACCGGCCGTCATTGCGAGCGCAGCGAAGCAATCCATTCTTTCTTTGCTGGGTGGCATGGATTGCTTCGCTACGCTCGCAATGACGCTGCGAGAGTTCCAATTGATTTCAAACAGCAGATACACGAATGCGATCTCGCGGCATGAGCTTGCCCGAGTTTTGCGTTTCGTTGTCCCTCAAACAGGAGGGAGCAGGGAATGCCGGATGCGCGCTGCACCCGCGGTCCCGTGTGAAGGGTAGAAAGAAAATCGCACACGAGCATACAGGGCAGCGGGAGAACATCCGACATTCCCTGCGCAATGGGCTTTACGGCTTATATCGCGCTCACCCCGGGTATCGGGCTTTCTTGCCTCCGTCGCCTCCCGGAAACCGGCACTTGGGCCCGGTTGGGCCTTCGCCTTCGAAAGACTTGACGCCGACCTCTGAGGCGTCAGGACCACACGACTTTACCGTACGCTTCGGCACCGCTCGTCAGCGTGTCCGGCGATCGCTCACGGAGTTTATCCCGCCCTGCAATCCCCATTGCGCGCACGATGCCGCCGCGTCCACCGCATCCCATCCCAACGTTCGGTGACGATGGCCAACGCCCCTTCCTAAGAGGACAAGATGGCGTGAATCGTAAAAGTGATTTGCCCGACGGCGAAAGGGAGATTTTGCCCGTCGGGTTAATTTGTCGCAGGCAGGGATGAGGAAGGATGGGTGCGAAGCGCCCGCAGGATGGTTGGGCGCTTCGAAACCCGTCGTAGGCAACTGCTAAGCTGTTCAGTTGGTGAGGAACTGAAATCATGAACGAGACACTTGGCGGACGTCCGCTTTGGTACGCACAACGGACTCGGATCAGACTTCGCATCATGTACGTTAAGTGCCAGAAACGGAAGTGGGTTCTCCTCATCCGCTCACCTCGAGAATGGCAGCAGTATCCCCGACCCATCCGGCTATTTCTTGCTTGAGTCGTCGGAGGGATTCACATATGTGATCGCGAAAGGACCTTGGGCGTGAACCTGAATGACGGTGGGACTGGTGGCTCAAGCATAGTGGTTCATTTTTGCAGGAGCTTCGGCGTAACCGCCAGCCGTTAACAGCATTCCCTTCTTTTCATCAAGCTTGTCGCCCATCCCAAGATGAAGGTTGCCAGATATAACGGTTACCATTTCATCCGTCGGATGGTTGTGAGCCGGGATTTTATATCCAGACGGCATTTTCATCCGAACCACGTACAGACCGTCCTTGAAGGGGTCTCCGGAAAGCACTGCGATCTGCGCGCCCTTGGGAAACACTGAAGGCGCTGGTCCCCAAGTTCAGGACACTAGCGCTTAGAAGCCTTCGTCGATCCAGCGAGATTCCCGGCCTTGGTTAAGACCTTGCCGGAATTAGCGGTTGCCTTCCTCCTCGGGGGCACTCGCGGCATCGAGCGCGAACGCCCGGGCTTTCCGGCCCACTCTGATTTGCATCCCAAGGATGGCAATCCCGTGAGATGCAGATAGTCTATCACCTTCACGCCGGAAGGCAGCCGCGGCCAAGTCTTCCTCAATCTGATCTTCCTGCTGTCGATCGTCATGCTTCCGGTGACAAATGGATTTTTACGGCGTGTAGCCTAGCGGTGGTCAACTTAGTTCTTGTCTGTGATGTGTCGTATGACCATTTCCGAAAGATGAATGACGAGCGCTTTAAGCGACTTGTTTTCTTTCTGACAAGATTCCAGTGCACGCCTAATTCGCGTCTCGTCGTTTAATTCCAGGGGCCAGAGCGTGGGCGGACTTTGCTCGGGGACTGCCATCGGGTGGCTTGCCTCGGCGTCGTGTGTACGTGTCTTCATTACGATTTCGGTCTCCCGTTGCAGCCTTTGCAAATGGCTTTCAACTCCGAGTCGAGAGCAAATGCCGTGACGCTTAGGTGGCTTCCTGTCTCTTTACTTTCTTGAGGGCCCTTCGCTTCTGGGTGGCGGTCATTTTCAGGGGTTTGTACAGAATCTTGACGGCGTTACGCTTTTCGACGCCAGAATTCGCATGCTTTTTGGTGCGTCCACCTGCTGGCATCATTATCATTGTATGTCCAATCCCTCAAAGGCGCGGTGATCGCTCGTAACGGGAAAGATATGCCGGACAATCCGGTCTCCATTTTCGAATATTACAGAAGTGCCGTACGGATGTAACTGGTATGAATACGAGGAGCGCTTGCGGGACAGAGCATTTGCCGCATTTCTTCGAGAGGAAAGGGGGCGATGAAAGGCGCGCCCCAGGAATTGGATCCCGAAGAAGCCATGACGAAGTCGAAAAATTCTTGGCGTGGAGGCACTGATTTGCCAGGCCAGCCCGATCCTGCTTCTGGACAAGGAGCGGAGTCACTCCGGGCACCACAATCGGAAAATCAGCGTCTTCGGAAGCTGGTCGCTTGCCCTTCGGTCGCGGAAGCTGCAGGGGGATCCCCTCAACACTCCAGGCCATTCCAAACGCGGCCCCAAGGTGGGTGCCGCACGGATGAGCCGATCGTGCTCAACGACCTGCCCGGGGTGATCCCCGTCACCAGGCGGGAACTGGAGATCATCGAAACATTCCTCGGCAATCTGATCGACCGGCTGCTTTTGGACGCCGCCTCATCATCATTCAAACGACCCTCAACCGTCCGGCGATCAGACCGCCTCCACTGTCTTTGGGTGCTGGAAGAAGCGCGGGCGGCCGAATGAATCGTCCGCGCAGCAAAGCCGTGGCCTGGGCAGCGTCAACTGGGCGGCTGAAGAAATAGCCCTGCGCGAATTTGCAGCCAGCAGACGACAAAAACCGCGCATGCTCCGCATTTTCGACGCCTTCCGCAAGCACTTCAGTGTCCAGTTCTTCGGCAAGATGAATGGCGGCGCGAACCACCGCGGCGCATCGGATTTTCGTCGTGCAATTGAAGATTAGCTCCTGGGCAATCTTGATCCGGTCCACCGGAAAGTTGGTGAGATAGTTGAGCGATGAATAACCTGTGCCGAAATCGTCGATCGCAAGTCTCAGCCCGAGTGTTCGCAGGCGTGCAATGATGTCGCGATGGTGTTGGGTGGCTTCCATTAGAACGGATTCCGTCAGTTCGAGTTCGATACGACCGGGCGCAATCTTCCAACGCGTGAGACTCGCGACGATATCCTGCTCAAGCTCTGGTCGCTTACACTGGATCGCGGACACGTTGACCGCGACGGAGGGCGCATCAATACCTTCGTCCTGCCAAACCCGCGTCTGACGGCAAGCTTCATCGAATACCCATTTCCCCAGGTCGACGATTGACCCGGTCTTCTCTGCGATCGGGATGAACAGCGCAGGTGATATTGGGCCGCGCTGAACATGATTCCAGCGCACCAAGGCTTCGAGCCCGACAATGCGGCCGGAATCGATGTCAACCTGAGGCTGGTAATGCAGGGCGAGGCCGCCGCTTTCGATGGCAGCCATAAGTTCTCGACCGAGAATTACGCGGTCGCACGCAAGCTGATCGAACGTCTTGTCATGAATGCAAGCGCGATTTCGGCCGGCATCCTTTGCCCGGTAAAGCGCGAGGTCCGCTTGCATGAGCATGGCATCAGGTCCGTCCAACTCCTCGACGTAACGCGAAACCCCGATGCTGGCCGAGATGCGCGCGGCGTGTCCCTCAAGCATCGACGTCTCATTGAGCGCCGCTACAATTTTCTCGGCCAGCGCCTCGCTGGCGCCTTCTGCACCTGCATTTGATTGCAGGATGGCGAATTCATCGCCGCCAAAGCGCGCAACGCAGTCAGCGTCGCCTGCTACGGCGAGCAGCCGTTTGCCGACTTGTACCAGCAGAGCGTCACCGGCCGGATGACCCATCAAATCGTTGAAATCCTTGAAGTGGTCGAGATCGATATACAACACGGCAAAGCGTTCGCCGCTACACTTTGCCTTCTCGAACGCTGCAGCCATCCGGTCTTGAAAGACTCTGCGATTGGCAAGTGCGGTGAGAGGGTCAGTACGCGCCAACTCACTGATGGTCTTGTTGGCTTCAGCCAGTTTACGGGTGTGCCGGTTCGCCTGCCACATAAAGGCAAAGACCACCCCGGTGAGGCATAGGCCGGCTGTGAGGATGATCCAGGCCCTGAGGTGCAAAAGGATAGATCTTTGCTCGGGAACAGCGATCATCTCCCATTGACGATCCGCAATGGCGACCTTGCCCGACCAATGAAAAGCCGTATCGATCTTTCCGCGCCGGCTTGCTGCGAGCGGCTCACCCGACGGTTTTAGCAGACTGGTGTAAAGCGGTCGCGCGCTTGAACCGGCTTCGGACGAGAAGATGTAATAGTCGGCCGGAATCTGAATTCCGCGCAGCGTCGCGGCGATCATGGTGTCGATCTGAAATACGCCTTGCACAAAACCCACGAGATTGCGGCGGCGCTCTTCGATCGAGTTGTGTGGCAGACCGCGCTTGTAAATCGGCAGGACAACGAAGAAGCCGATCCGGTCGCCGGTTCCCGATTGCAACGGGAATTCTTGCGAGGCCGCCAGCGTACCGCCGTCTCGCGCCTTTTCGAGGGGCTGTTGGCGAATGCCGCTATCGGCCAAATTCAACCCACGCACCACGTGAGTGCGGATTTTTTCCGTCGTGTAGTAGACTGGAAAATACTCGGCCGCAGCCGGCGACGGACCGAGCGTGCCGTCTTTGCTCACCGAACGGATGCGATAGTCTTCGCCGGTCGCCTGTTGAGCTGCTTGCTCGTGGGCCGCCCTTTCCTCGTTTCGAATAAGGGGCACCCAGGAAAGGCTCAAGATTGCCGAATGATCTCGCAGCAAACGATCGGAAAAAGTTAAAAATTCCTGCTCACCGACCGCCGCTGGGGCGGACTCAAACAACGCGCGGAGCGCAGACAAGTTTGCTAAGTACCCATTTATGCCGTTTTGAAGGACCACCGCCATATTGTTCGCACGAAGATTGAATTCGGCCGCCGAAGTCCGGTCCTCAAGACCTGAGACGATGAACCAACCCGTGATCGACAAGGCCGTCCCAAGAACAGCGATCATCCATATCGGCGCTCGATGCCGAATGCTATGCGGTGTCGTACAGTTCATCGCAGACACGCTCCAGTGACAACTGGCCGTCATGAGAGGCGATGGAGCAGATTTTGCACCGGTATATCTACTAGTTTGACGGCGTACTTCGTCAAAGACGGTAACCAAATGGCAAAGGAACCGTCAGTCACCAGTTTCGGAACGCTCGAAGTTTCCGACCACGATCCGCACCAGGTCGGCTACGTTCTTGGCGTCGAGCTTCTGCATAATGTTGGCGCGATGAAAATCAATCGTGCGAGGACTGACGTTGAGCCAGCTGGCCGCCTCCTTGCTAGAAGCGCCGCGCACGATTTGAGCGAGAACTGTTCGCTCCCGCGAGGTCAATAACTCGTGACCTGCGAACGGCCGCGACAGCACGAGCAAGGCTTTGCCAAGACTTTTGATCTCCCTCTTGGCTTGCTTAAGTTCTGGGGTCTCCGAAAATTCCCACTGACCTCGCCGTCGGGCGACGGTGAACTGATGGGCTCGCGCAACGTCGAGTACGTCGACCGCACGGCTCGCACTGAGCGAATAGGTGCACAGGACAAGCATAGGCCGGTCTTCCAGCGATTCATCCAATTCTTGTTCGTATTCACGAAACTCGTTCCAACGATTGTGTTCAACCCAAAATGCATTACCGCTGATCCGCAAGCCCTCAAAGCCCTTGTCGAGCGCAAATTGCAACTTTTCATGCCAGCCGCTCGTGATCTTTTTTGAATCGAACTCGTCGCCCTTGAGGTACCAATCGTAACCAGGGAGAATCTCGAATTGACCGCTTGCCGCGCGATTATCGAGATCAGGAATGTCGCGACGCAACACAGCCCACGCCTCATCCTCCGTGATCGGTTCTGAGATTGCCCAAACGCAGTACTCATTGCTGTCGAGGCCAGCCTTGATGTACACGGCGTTGGCATCGAGCAGATCTGCCTTGGTCTCGTAAAACAGGCAGATATGCGAACCCCAGGGCATATCGCCCATGACGCGAATGCCGGTGGGCCGTAATGGCGACCGCCCGCTCAAATCAGAAGAGCCGCCCTCGCGGGGGTGCTCAGGGGACTGCTCAATGTTTGCTGATTTGCGCGACGACTTCGTTTTCCCGAGGGCCTTCATCGGCTGCTCCGCAAGATTTCGCGCGAATTGTGCGTCAGTTTTCGCCATCACTCAAGGGTCGAGCAAGCCCCCACGGCTTGAGACTCAATCTGGAGCATTTCCTGACGGCAGAAGCGTCAGGTGGTCGAAGCTCAATGTCCGAGAAGGGTCAGAGCCGGAAAAGCTCTAGGCGAGCACATGTCTTCCGCTTTGGTCCCGATAGCGGACCAGGTCGGGCACGGTTGCCGGATGTCCGTTTCGTGCCGAGTAGCGGACTCCAAAATGCCGTGAGCCCGTTCCTTCAGGTCCCGGTCTTCGCCTGCCGCGCCGCCAGCTTGTCGATCTCGGACTGCACCGCCTGCGCCGCCTGGCCGGCGAACTCCTTCTGCTGGGTCGCGGCCGCGGCGTAAGCGTCGACGCGCGGCGCAAAGCTGTTCTGGAAATGGGAATGAACGTAGCGTGCCATCAGCTCGTAGTGGCGGCGGGTGGCGTCCCAATCGGCCCAGTTATGGGCGAGCTCCATGATCACGCCGAAGCCGCCCGAGCCCTTGAGCAGCTTGTCGATGTAGGCAATCGCGTCATCGGGCGTGCCGATGCATGCGGCGCCGGTCTCGACCAGCCAGTCGTAGTCGTCGGGCACGTCAGCCGGGATGATCGGGAAGGTCGCGATCTCGCGGAAATAGTCGGCGAACGCCTTGAGCCCGAACTTGACGTTCTGCTTCGCCTGCTCGCGGGTCTCGGCGATATGCATCAACGTCACGACGCGCCACTTGGCGCGATCGGGCACGTGGCCGGCCTTGCGCGCCTCGGTCTCGTAGAGATTCCAGTTCGCGGTGTGATGGGCGATCGAGGTCGGCGTCGCGCCGCCGATGGCCAGCATGCCGATGCCGTGGCGCGCCGCCGCCATCGCGCCGACCGGCGAGCGCGCGCTGGCGACCGCCATCTCGATCATCGGCCTGGTGTAGGGCGCAAGCTGCAGGCTGGCGTTGCAGAGCTTGAACCAGTCGGTCTCTTTGTTGACCGTCTCGCCCTTGAACAGCGCGACGATGACGTCGAGCGCCTCATCCATCATGCGCCGCTGATTGGCGGCATCGATCCCGATCTTGTGGGCGTCGTACACCAGAGCGCCCGGACCGACGCCGAACATCGCGCGCCCGCGCGTCATGTGATCGAGCTGGACGATGCGGCTCGCGAGCATGAAGGGGTTATGATACGGCAGCGACGACACGCCGGTGCCAAGCCGAATGTGCCTGGTGCGTTCGGCCGCCGCGGCGATGAACATATCGGGAGCTGCGATGATCTCGACACCACCGGAATGATGCTCGCCGATCCACGCCTCGCTGTAATTCAGCCGGTCGAGATGCTGCAGCAGCTCGAAATCACGTTCCATCGCCAGCGTTGGATTGTCGGCTTTGGCATGAAACGGGGCGAGGAAAATACCGCTGCGGAGAGGCGTATTCATCGGTGCTCCCTATGGTTCTTGCCGGCGGTCGCTTGCCGCCGATTGGGCTTAAAGCATGTGCGACTGAGGCAGTTAGTTGTTCGCTAGGCTATCAGGTCCGTAGGGCGGATTCCCTTTAATCCGCCATCTCGTAGGGATCGGCGGGTTAAAGGGAACCCGCCCGACGCGAACTATTCGATGACCTCGTCCGCCCGCAGAAGCATCGATGTCGGCATGGTCAAGTTCAACGCCTTTGCGGTCTTCAAATTCACGACCAGATCAAATCGCGTAGGGCGCTCCGCCGGTAAATCGGCGGCCTTTGCTCCTTTCAAAATCTTGCCGGCCATCGCTGCGGTTTCCCGGTAAAGGTCCTCGAGATTCGGTCCGTAGGAAATCAGCCCACCGCTACGAGCAAAATTTGCAAAAAGAGAAATCGCCGGTAGTCGATGTATGAGGGCCAGTTCCGCGATTTGTTTTGAGCTGATGGATACGATCGGCGAAGACAAAATCAGAAGCCCGTCCGGTCGACGGGCGCCGGCGGCCTCAAAAGTTGCCTCGAGATCTGAAAACGACTTTATTTCCAAAACCTCGGTCTTGACACCGACAGACTGCGCCGCATTGGCAATGGCTCTGGGTTGAACGGTCGACGTAGCCGGGTCCCACAGCGCCACAACATTTGAACAACTGGGGATCGTTTCCTTGAGGAGTTCCAGCCATTTACCGCTGAACTCCGGGAAATCGGAGAAAACACCGGTAATATTCCCGCCCGGATGTGCGTATCCGCCAAGCCAGCCGCTTTCGATCGGGTCGGATTCCAGATCGAATGTCACGATCGGAATAGTTCGCGTCAGGGTGCGAGCCGCTCTCATGCACGACGGGCCAGTGGGAATCAGAAGCTCTACCCCTTCAGCAATCATCTCCTTGAGCTGCGGGACGATCCTTGCTTCGTCTCCACCTGTCGCGCGCGCGACAAGTATGAACTGATCAGGCTCGTGAAAGCCTTCGCCACTTAATCCCTCAAGCAGCAGGGCCATACGTGACTTCAGCGCATCCTCGGGCCCGGGAAAAAGAAAGCCGATTTTTGGAACGGCATTTCGCGATTCCGCCCTCACCAAGCCGGGACCTGTGAGCGAGCCGGCAGCCCCAAGAATGAAATCGCGCCGTCTCATGAAACCACTTTTCCTCGGGGTTCTACCCTGCGGCTTCATCCTGATACCATGGGGGCCTTCCGATATCACCAATAGACTACGCGACCGCCGATATCCGTTCGGATCAAAAGGCGATATCTGCCAACGACCCGACCACGCCTGCTCCTCCTCCAAGAACGGATATCGGCGAAGCGATAGCCGGTATCAAACCCCGCAGTCGCGGAGACCGCCTCACCTTCCCGGCCGCAGCTCCAGGCTTTCCAACCCGGCCGCGACGTTGAGCCCGACCTGGCCCTGCACGCTGAGCGGCTGCAGCGCGATCGAATTGTCCGAACCGCCGATCAGCGCATTGCCGCCGACGCCGACGCCGACCGAGGCCGAGCCCTGCGCGCCCGCATAATTGCCAGAGAGCGCGCCCGGCCCGAGCCGCGCCGTCGGCGCGAACACGCCCCAGGCCAGCGCCGATTCCTGGGTGATGCCGAGATCGACGCCGACCTTGCGGATGGTGGCGATATAGCGGTCGTCCGGCATGCCGTCGGCGCGCAGCACGCAACCGAGATTGGTCACCGAGCCGACGATGAAGCCGATGCTGGCGCCGCCGCGGCATTCGAGCACGCCGATCTGGACGCGCTGCATCGGCTGCTGTGCGGAAGCGCCGGCGAGGGATGCCACCAGCGTGGCCATGGCGACACCGGCAAGGATGAGGGAACGGCGCATGAGGAAATCTCCGGCTGAAAGATGTGATGCGAGCAGAATCGAACCAGCGCCATTGCCCCGGCGCTCGCACCTCTATGGCACAACATCGGCGGCCGTGCCAGATTTTGGCGTGACCTCATCCTCCACGTCATTCCGGGGGCGATGCGAAGCATTGAACCTCAGATGTGCAGTTGCACATCGGGGAATCTCGAGATTCCGGGTTCGATGCGGAGCCTGTCATCGGGCCGCGCTTCGCGCGGACCCGTTGGCGCGCCCGGAATGACGGCCCATAAAAAAAGGCCCGCTTCCGCGAACCTCTTTCGTTAACATTTTGCGGCATCTCAGCCGTGATGATGATGCCGGTAATGGTGCCGATGCAGGCCGAACCGCACCGGCTCCAGTTCGATGTCGGCGACGCCGGCCGCGACGTTGAGACCGGTCTGGCCCTGCACGCTGATCGGCTGCAGCGCGTAGGCATTCGCAGGTCCCCCGACCAGGAAATTACCGCCGCCGCCGACCCCGACCGAGGCGTTGGCGCCGACGCCGCCGTAATTGCCGGCGAGATCGCCGCGGCCGACCCGGTTGGTCGGGGCGCTCACCGCCCAGGTCAGGCGGGTGTGGTCGGTGACCCCGAGATCCAGCCCGATGCGGCGCAGCGTTGCGATGTAGGGTTCCGGACGGTGGCCGTCGCTCTGGAACACGCATTCGAGGCTGGTCGTGGAGCCCACGACGAAGCCGACATTCTGGCCGCCCTGGCATTGCAGGAGGCCGGCGCGCACCGGCGGCATCGCGCTGGCGCTTCCGAACGAGGCTGCGAGCGCAGCGATGGCGATAGCTGATGTCAGGAGTCGCATGAGTCAGGGTTCCCCGCGTGATGAATGAGTAGCGGGGCGGACAGGAAGGAAGCGCCGTGTCCAAAACAAGGCGCTTGCTTCATGCTGCCGTCAAAACATCAAGAGTGTGCTTCGAGATGTGATTTGACAGCCTTTTTTCTGACGCGTTTTCTCGGACAGCGAACCGGCGACCACTTCGCTTGAAAACGCTCTATCTCAAATTGCCACAAAAGCGCTGGATGCGCTTGCAGGCTTCCTCGAGATCGCTGTTTTTCGCGGCATAGGAAATCCGGAACGCAGGCCCGAGCCCGAACGCCGAACCCTGCACCACCGCAACGCCTTCGTTCTCCAGCAGTTCAGTGACGAAATCCTCGTCGTTGCCGATCACCTTGCCCGACGGCGAGGTCTTGCCGACGGTGCCGGCGCAGGACGGGTAGACATAGAACGCGCCCTGCGGCCGCGGGCAGTCGATGCCCTTGGCCTGGTTGAGCATCGCCACCACCAGATCGCGGCGCTCGCGGAACGCCTTGTTGTTGACCGGGATGAAATCCTGCGGGCCGTTGAGCGCCTCGACGGAAGCCCATTGCGAGATCGAGCACGGGTTCGAGGTCGACTGCGACTGGATCGTCGCCATCGCCTTGATCAGCTCGGCAGGACCGCCGCCATAACCGATGCGCCAGCCGGTCATGCAATAGGCTTTCGACACGCCGTTCACCGTCAGCGTGCGGTTGTACAGTTTCGGCTCGACCTGCGCCGGCGTGGTGAACTCGAAATCGTCATAGACCAGGTGCTCGTACATGTCGTCGGTCATGACCCAGACGTTCGGGTGCTTCACCAGCACGTCGGTGATCGCCTTCAGCTCGGCGCGCGTATAGGCGGCGCCGGTCGGGTTCGACGGCGAGCACAGGATGATCCACTTCGTCTTCGGCGTGATCGCCTTCTCCAGCGCCTCGGGCTGAAGTTTAAAACCATGCGCGGCGGTGCAGACCACGGCGACCGGTTCGCCGCCGGCCAGCGCCACCATTTCCGGATAGCTCACCCAATAGGGCGCGGGGATGATGACCTCGTCGCCCGGATTGATGGTGGCCATCAGCGCGTTGTAGAGCACCTGCTTGCCGCCGGTGCCGATGATGACCTGGTTCGGCTTGTAGGTAAGGCCGTTCTCGCGCTGGAACTTGCCGATCACCGCTTCCTTCAATTCGGCAAGGCCGTCGACCGCGGTGTACTTGGTCTTCCCCGCCTCGATGGCATGGATCGCCGCCAGCTTGATGTTGGCGGGGGTGTCGAAATCGGGCTCGCCGGCGCCAAGCCCGATGACGTTGCGGCCGGCTGCTTTGAGCTCGCGCGCTTTATCCGTGACCGCGATCGTCGCGGACGGCTTCACACGGTCGAGCGCAGCGGACAGGAACGGCATCGTCATCTCCTCAAGGCCAAGGCAAAAGGCCAACACACCACGTGTCGCCAGCGATCCACGACTCTTCTGTTGTTGGGATCGCGGCACTCTAAAGCGGGCCACGCTGCATCGCAAGAAGCTTGGGCCGCGGCGCCCCAAACTTTAGGAAACGTTAAAGGGCCCCTTGTAGCTTGGCGCAACATTCATAAAGTTCCGCGGCGAAATGACAAATTTCTGGCAAGGCCTGCGATCCGGCCGATGGCTGACCGCCTCGCGCGCCCGTGGCTACAGCCTGATCCTGCTCGCCATCTGCGCCGTCGCGGTGATGGGGTGGATCGCCTTGTCCGACGGCCTGATCGATCGCAACGGCAAGCCGATCGGCACCGACTTTTCCGACATCTATGCCGCGGGAACGCTGACCTGGCAGGGCCGGCCCGCGGACGCCTATACGCCGGCGCTGCAGCACGAGGCGGAGAAGGCCACCTTCGGCGGCCGCGAGGTGCCGTTCTTCGGTTGGCATTATCCGCCGCTATTCTTTGCCATAGCCGTCGTCGTGGCCGCCTTTCCCTATGCCTGGGGCCTTGCGATCTGGCTCGCGGCGAGTTTTGCGGCCTATATCGCAGCGATACGCGCGATCCTGCCGCGGCCGGAAACGCTGTTGATCGCCACAGCCTTCCCCGCCGTATTCGTCAATATCGGCCACGGCCAGAACGGATTTCTCACCGCGGCCCTGCTCGGCGGCGCGCTGCATTGGCTCGACCGCAGGCCCTGGCTCGCCGGCGTGCTGATCGGATGCCTCGCCTACAAGCCGCAATTCGGCGTCCTGATTCCGATCGCGCTGCTCGCGGGCGGACGATGGCGCACTGTCGGCGCGGCCGTTGTCACGGTCGCTGGCCTCGTCGCGCTCAGCTTCGCAACGCTGGGCGGCGGCGTCTGGCACGCGTTCGCGGATTCCACGACCTTCACCCAGACCGTGGTGCTCGAACAGGGCGGCACCGGCTGGGAGAAGATCCAGTCGATATTCTCCGCGGTGCGGATGTGGGGCGGCAGCGTCCATCTGGCCTATATGACGCAGTTCGCGCTCGCCCTCGGGCTTGTCGCAAGCCTTGCCTGGCTGTGGCAGAGCGAGGCCGCCTTCGAACTCAAGGCATCGGCGTTAGCGACCGCCAGCCTGCTGGCGACGCCCTATGTGCTCGACTACGACCTCGTCGTATCAGCGGTCGCGATCGCGTTTTTCGTGCGCCATGGACTCCGCCGCGGCTTCCGCGACTACGAGATCAGCCTGTTGGCCGCGGCCTTCCTCGTGCCCCTGTTGTCGCGCGGTATCGCCGGCCTAACCGGCATACCGCTGGGGCTTTTGGTGTCGTTGACGCTCTACGCCTTCACGCTGCGGCGCGCGCTGTCGGATCGTATCCCCGTCGCGGTCCCGATTCGCGGCATCGCGCAGGCGTGATCCGATTTGTTCGCCCGTGTTGGCATAGCCTTCTACGCGTTTGCAGTGCGGCAGAAGTTTTCGACCTTTTGCTGCCTGCGGGTCTTGCGACGCAGCGGCAGCGGCATCATTGTTTAGCCGCGTTGCGGGGCGACAACACAATCGCTCTCGCGCATGCGAGGAAACGTCTTAGGCGGTCGAACTGATTTTCGAATGTACAAGCTCTATTCGATGCAGCGCTCCGGCAACAGCTACAAGGTCCGCCTTGCGCTGGCGCTGTTGAATGCGCCCTACCGCGCGATCGAGATCGACATCCTGCATGGCGAGAGTCGCACGCCGGATTTCCTGGCCAAGAATCCGTCAGGACAGGTGCCGCTTCTGGAAGTCGCCGAAGGACGCTATCTCGCCGAATCCAACGCCATCCTGTGGTACGTCGCCGGCGGAACCCCGCTGGCGCCGGAATCGCGGATCGAGCGCGCCGAGGCGCTGCAATGGATGTTCTTCGAACAGCACGCGCTGGAGCCGAACATCGGTGCGGCCTATTTCTGGCTGGCGCTGGTCAAGGGCGGCCGCGACCTGCAGACCCATGCGCTGGAAGACTGGATGGAGCGTGGCTACGCCGCCTTGCAGGTGATGGAAAATCACCTCAAGACCCACGCCTATTTTGCCACCGGCCAGCTCACGGTCGCCGATATCGCGCTGTACGGCTACACCCATCTTGCCGACCGTTGCGACTACGATCTGGCCACCTTTCCGGCCGTTCGCGCCTGGCTGCGCCGGGTCGAGCAGACCCCGGGCTTTGTCGCCATGGATTGGCGCCCGGACGCCAATGTCGACGATTCCGCTGATGTTGCCGCCGAGGCCTGAGGCGCGCGAGAACAGCGGGGATAACCGGAGATAACAACGGGAATAGCGGGCATAACCGGCTTGCCTGCCGCCTTTTTGCCATTTTCGATGCCGCCCCGCCCCAATATTGCCAGCGATTCCATCGACATTCTCGGATGTTGCGGGTGATTCGCCCGCGCCTAGTTAAGGATTCCGGACCATGATTCGGTCGCCCGGCGCGGCAGGCTTCAACGGCCGCTCCGCGCCCGTTGCATCGTCCCGGCTGAGGAATGCGGTTGCGGCCTCGCTCGCGATCGGCTCGCTGTCGTTGTGCGTCATCCTCACGTTGACGGTGCTGGCGACCAAGGTCTCCATGGCGATGCCGATCCCGGCATAACGAAGAAATCTTTTTCCCGACCATTGGCAATTCGGCACGACAACACGCGGTGCTTGGCACCGCGAGCGGGCAACGATGAAGACACCTGTCGTCCTCGTGACAGTAGCGCTGACGGTGGCGATCCTGCTCGCCGCCTCGCTCTTGATCGTCACCAGCACGCGCGGCGCGGAGGCGCCGGCGGGCGGCGGCCTCACGACCACTCGTGAAAGATGAAAAACGCGCCGAGCGCGATCAGCGCAAAACCCAGCGCGTGATTCCAGCCCAGCGGCTGCTTCAGGTACAACACAGAGAATCCGGCGAACACGATCAGCGTGATCACCTCCTGCATGGTCTTGAGCTGCGCGGCCGTATAGACCGCGCTGCCCCAGCGGTTGGCCGGCACCGCCAGCCAGTATTCGAAAAACGCAATCCCCCAGCTCACCATGATGACGAGCGGCAGCGAGACCTCCTTGAATCGGAGGTGGCCGTACCAGGCGAATGTCATGAAGACGTTGGAGCCAAACAGCATCAGGATCGGCAGCAGCTGCGGTGAAATGGCTGGCATGAATATCCCTTCGAAAATCTCAGCGCTTAACATCCGGGCGCGAGCCCGGTTCCATCCGCTTTCGTTATCATTTGATCGAATAGTTCGGAAAGGCCTCACGATCCGGTCAACCGCCCCTTAAGGATGCGGCGAGAAAACCCTCGCCGCACGCAAACCATCGTTCAGGCTGTGCCTCTAATCTCATGCGTCAAATGAGAGGCGACATGCAGTTCGACTGGCGTGCGATCTCCGGTCCGGCCCTGACGGCAGCCACCGCGCTGATCGCCATCCTTGTCGACCGCACCCTTGTCACGGTTCCGAACCCGGCGCCGCTGCTGATCTGCATTATCGCCTTCGCAGGCTCGCTGTCCGGCCTTGCCTCCGGCATGATCAGCGCGACCATCGCGATCGCGGCGTCGACGCTGTTTTTCCTCAATCACCGCGCCACTCCCGGCTACGACGTCGCCGATCTGGTCCGCCTTGCGATACTGGCGATGACCGCGGCCGGCACCGCCGCCATCACCGGCCTGTTGCGCCAGCGCATGCTGGATGCGTTCGGCTGGGAGCGCCGGCATCACGCCACCGCGGAGCGGCTGTCGGCGGCGCTCGACCGGGTCGACATCGGCATCGTGCTGCTCGATAGCGACACCCGCGCGGAATTCATCAACCGCGCCTTCCGCGATTATTTTTCGCTCTCCGACGCCAAGGCCGACAGCAAGCCGCCGTTCATCGCGCTGATGTATCACGGCCGCGATACCGGGGCCTACGAACTGCCGGAGGACGAATTGAGCGCTTTCATCGCGCGCCGCACCGAGATGATGCGATCGGGCGACACCACGCCGCTCAATATCGCGCTCAAGGACGGGCGCGTGCTGCGTTTTTCCTGCGCGGTGTTGCCCGACGGCGGACGGATGCTGAGCTACACGCCGGTGACGGACCTCGTCCGCCATGACGACGACCCCTCAAGCGCCGAATTCCACCGCGCGCTGCGCGGCGGCGGCGACCGAGGTCTCGTACGGCACCTGCGCGCCGCGGAGTGAACGCCGGCAGGGCATCGCCCCGCGAACGCGATTGATCCAGCACTGCGATTTCCCTAAACAGGGGATGCGATGCGAATCGTCCTCTCGCGCATGTTGCTCCCTGCATGAATGCCAAATCCCAAAACTCCGACGAGTTGTCGGTCCGCTTCGTGACCCGGCAGGATTACGTGCAATGGCTCCCCCTGTGGGACGGCTACAACGCGTTCTACGAGCGATCGGGTCCGACCGCGCTGGCGCCCGACATCACCGCGATGACCTGGGCGCGCTTCTTCGACGCCTATGAGCCGGTTCATGCGCTGGTCGCGGAGAGCGGCGGGCAATTGCTCGGCCTGACGCATTATCTGGCGATTGCGCCGCTGTGTTATCTGCAGGATCTGTTCACCACCGAGGCCGCGCGCGGCAAGGGCGTCGGCAGGGCGCTGATCGAACGCGTCTACCAACAGGCGCGATTGGCGGGATCGCCACGGGTCTATTGGCAGACCCACCAGACCAACCAGACCGCGATGCAGCTGTATGACAAAGTAGCCGAGCACTCAGGTTTCGTGGTGTATCGCAAGCCGTTGTGAGGCGTGCCCCGGATGCTGCGCAGCGCCATCAGCGCGTTCACGCGCGTCTTCGACGCACTGTGCCTTGCGGCGTGATGCGCTGCTGATCCGGGGCCCATTCATCGTCTGGACGATTGGGTCCCGGCTCTGCGGAGCAGCGTGAAAGGCGCTGCACCGCGTCCGGGACACGAGATGATCTGCTGTCCACGCCGCCCTGTGGATAAATAATCCTGTCACGGCCGCGTAACAAAGCAGGGCTAGGTTCCGCTCGCGTCTGATCAGGCCCCCGTCACAGATCACGCGCCCCAGCGGTCCCCGTCAGTCGCCGCGTCTGACCGGGACCGCATTTTTTTGGGCCCCTGCCTGGCGCATGGCGTCAGGCGCGCCGCCACCTTGCGGCAGGCGGCTCCGCGCGCCACAATGCCATCCCGCTCGCGTCCCCATCCCACAGGACCCACCCATGCAAATTCGCAATCTCGGCGGCTCCGGCCTGCGTGTTTCCGCCGTCGGCCTCGGCTGCAACAATTTCGGCCAGCGCATCGATCTGGAGGCCTCGCGCAAGGTGATCCACAAGGCGATCGACCTCGGCATCACACTGTTCGACACCGCCGACATCTATTCCAACATGGGCGGCTCCGAGACCGTGCTGGGCGAAGTGCTCGGCGACCGCCGCAAGGACATCGTGCTGGCGACCAAATATTCCAAGGCGATGTCGAACGACGGCACCAAGCAGGGCGCGTCGCGCCGCTACATCATGGAGGCCGTGGAAGCGAGCCTGAAGCGGCTGAAGACCGATTACATCGATCTCTACCAGCAGCACGACTACGATCCCCTGACGCCGATCGAGGAGTCCTTGCGCGCGCTCGACGACCTGGTGCGGCACGGCAAGGTCCGTTACATCGGCAATTCGAACTTTCCGGCCTGGCGCGTCGCGGAGGCCGAACATGTCGCGCGCGCGATGAACGTAACCCGCTTCATCTCCTGCCAGGACGAGTACAGCCTCGTGGTGCGCGACATCGAGAAGGACCTCCTGCCCTGCGCGCAGGAATATAATCTCGGGGTGCTGCCGTTCTTCCCGCTCGCCAGCGGCCTGCTCACCGGCAAATACCGGAAGGGCGAGGCCGCGCCCGACGACACGCGCTTTGGCAAGGTGCCGCGGCTGCGCGACCGCTACGTCACGCCGCGCAACGAGGAAATCGTCGAAAAGCTGCAAGCCTTCGCGCAAGCCCGGGGCCACAGCATGCTCGAACTCGCCTTCTCCTGGCTGGCGTCGCGTCCGCAGGTATCGAGCGTGATCGCCGGCGCGACGCGGGTCGAACAGGTCGAGCAGAACGTGAAGGCAATCGGCTGGGCGCTGAGCGCGGAGGAGACGGCGGAGATCGACAAGATTTCGAAGTAAGCTCCTCCCCCTCTCCCCGCTCTTTCGCGGGGAGAGGGTCGGGGTGAGGGGCTCTCTCCGCGAGCGCTGAACTCGCGATAACACTCTGCCATGCCCCTCACCCGAAATTCCCGCTTCGCGCGAATTTCGACCTCTCCCCGCAAAAGGGCGGGGAGAGGTTAAGAGATCAGCTCGCTTTGAATCACCGTCAGCACGCCTTCGAGATTGCCAAGGACATCGTTATTCCAAAATCGAAGCACTTGATATCGGTCTGCGGTCAGGCGCTGATCCCGTATCTTGTCGGTTACGGATTCGCTATTCTGCCCACCATCCGCTTCAATGATTAGAAATTTTTCGCGACAGACGAAATCACAAATATAGCCGCTGACCGGTTCCTGACGTACGAATTTGTATCCGTCGATTTGGCGATTGCGAATTCGAGCAGCCGTCTTGCGATTCGGGTCATCTTCCGATCTGGCCCGCGCATTGTGCCTCGCCCCTCACCCGGATTGCTTCGCAATCCGACCTCCCCCCGCAAAAGGGCGGGGAGAGGTTGAAAAAGAGATCACGCGATGAGCCCCGTCATCCCCTTCACGGCCACGCTCTCCGGGAACACCCGCTCGGCCAGCACGCGCTCGGCGATGCCGAGATGGTCGCGCAGCACGCCCTTGATCGCGGCGCGGAGGTCGGTGGTGGGCTTAAGATCGCGGTTCTCATAGAGGTTGGCGGGTTTCAGGCCGGGCCAGTCTGATATCACCCGGCCGCCTTTCACCGCGCCGCCGGCGAGCAGCGCGATGGTGCCGGTGCCGTGATCGGTGCCTTCGGTGCCGTTGATCCGCGCGGTGCGGCCGAACTCGGTGGCGACCACGACCACGGTATCGCGCCAGCGTTCGCCCAATCCGCTTTCGAATTCCGCGAACGCGCCGTCGAGCCCTGACAGCAGGAACGCCAGACGGCCGACCGGACCGCCTTCATTGGCATGGGTGTCCCAGCCGTCGAAGGCGAGTGCTGCGATCCGCGGGCCGTCGTCGGCCGCCATCAATTTGGCGGCGCCGCGCGCCACCTGCCGCATCGCCGCCACGGCATTGCCGCCGGGTTTCGGCTTCATGTCGTCGCCCTGCGCTGCCTTGTCGAGCTGCAGGCCCTGCGACAGTGCCGACGCCAGCGCCGGATCGCGATGACGGTAAAGTTCGACCAGCCGCGTCGCGGTGTCGTCATCGGCCTGCGGCAGCGCCACCGGCGCCCAGCCGACGGTCGGTGCCGCGCCGCGCAGCACCAGCGGCGTGGTCGGCCCGACCGCGAGCGCGCTCGTCACCCGCTGGCCCTTCGGCAAGGCTTCCAGCGCGCGGTTGAGCCAGCCGGATTGCACCCGGCCGGGCCCGGCAAAGCCGCTTTCGAGCACGTCCTGGCCGTCGAAATGCGAGCGGTCGCGATACGGCGTCGACACCGCATGGATCACCGCGGCATGCTTCTCCCGGTACATCCGCGCGAATTCCGGCATCGAGGGATGCAGCGCGAAAAACGAATCCAGCATGGGCGCTGCGTGCGGACCATCGGCGGTGAGCGCGATCGAACCATGCAGGGCCGCGTAATCCGGATCGCCTACCGGCGCCACGGTGGCAAGGCCGTCGAGCGCACCGCGCAGGATCACCACGATCAGGCGCGGGTCGCGGCCGTCGGCGGCGCGCGCGAATTTCGGCAAGTAGGCCCAGGCCGCGAACGAGGCGCCGCCGAGCAGCAGCGCCCGGCGCGATGCCGGGAACGAGGTGCGGCTTTCGCAGCAATCCATTCTCGTTTCCATTGCTGTCATCTCCTCTGCAATTCCGGCGACATCAACAACAGCGCCAGCGCCTGTTGCCGCGTCTCCGCGCGCTCGATGGTGCGCCTTGTTTCCGGTGAGGCGGCGTCCGCCGCGGCAAACTCCAGCAGGTCGCGGGGATCGATATTGTTGCCGAGGCGCGAGGCGATCTGCGCCGAGATGTCGAGCCGCAGCTTCATGCCTTCGGGCGCGGCCCAGGCCGCATTGGTGTCGGCAAAACCGTTCGGACCGGCCGGGGTCCATAGCGGCTGGCCCAACTGGTTGAGACCGCCGAGATAGGCGCCGGGATCCTCGGGAACGCGCGCCAGCAGGCGGCCGGTCGCGACCAGGAATTCATACGGCGAGCGCATCTTGGTCAACGGCGCCCGCCAGGCCTCGTCGGAATCGACCAGCGCCATCGTCATCTTCAGGAGGTCGCCGTCGGATTTGCGGAATACGTCCTGCAAACGTGCCACCAGCACGGGCGGCGGATCGTCGGCGACGAAGTGGCGGACGAATTTGGTGGCGATGAATTTCGCGGTGGAGGGATGGCGCGCGATGTCCGAGAGCGCCGCTTCGCCCTGCGCCACGCCGTTGGCCTCGTAAACCCTGCCGAGCAGCGGTTGCGGACCCGGCTGATGCGCATTGGCGTTGAAGACGAAACTGCCGGGCGCGCCGAGCTGTCCTTGCCGCCCGGCAAAGGTCCAGCCGGTGATGATGCGCGCCAGCGAGGTCACGTCGTCCTGGGTGTAGCCGCCGCCGACGCCGAGCGTATGCAGCTCCATGATCTCGCGCGCGAGATTTTCGTTCAGCCCGCGCTTGCGGTTCTGCCCGGCGCGACTGTCCGGGCCCAACGACTGCTGGTTGTCGAGGAAGAACAGCATCGCCGGATGCTGCTCGACCGCCCTGAGCATGTCGGCGAAATGCCCCAGCACATGCGGGCGGATCGCCTCGCGCTCGAACGAGCCGGCCCACATCCGCGCCAGTTCGCCCTTGTTGGCGGAGATGCAGAAATGGTTGGACCAGAACGCCACCAGCCGCTCGGTTATTCCGCAGTCGGCGATGATCGAACGCTGCAGCCGCGCCAGCGCCTCGGCGCGGTAGGTTTTCTGGATGACGTTGAGCGGCTGGGCCTGTTGTTTGGCGGCGTTTTGCTGAGCCGCGTCGGGCGCAGTCATCGTCGCGGCGGGATTGGCGTTGTCCGCCGTCTTCATCGCCGGATCTTTTCCCGCGATTTCCATCGCGACGCTGTTGAGCGAAAGGCTTCGCCGCGGCGTCTTGCCGTCGGGTTGCGCCGGCGGCGCCGGATTGGCCTCCGAGGGGGCACCGCCCGCCTTTGCCGCCGCCTCGCGCGCGGCCTTGACCTCGGCCTGATAGGCGAACACCGCCTCTGCCAGCGCCGGGGTCGACTGCAGCCCCGGCATCTCCAGCAGCACGCCGTTGGGACGGCTCAATTCCGCCTTGACATAGCCGCGCGGGTCGGAGGCGGCATTGACCAGATCGCCGGAGGCGCCGCCGCGGGCGCCAAAGCCGAAGCGATTGAGCGCGACCAGCGCTGTTAGCGAATCGCGGGCCATCGGATTTCCCTCAGGTGAATCCTGCGCGTATATTGCAGGCGGAGTATACCCCAGTTCGGCATGAACCGGACATGAAGAACGCGACTGCGATTCGGTTCAATTGATGACAAATCGGTTAGAAATGCCGCCGTCCCGGCGCCTCGCCTGTTCCCGATGCGGAACGGAATTCAGCTGCGGCCTGTCGGGATCGTGCTGGTGCGCCGAGGAAGGTGCCCGCCTGCCGCTGCCGGGCGATCAGGCCGAGGATTGCCTGTGCCGCGAGTGCTTGCGGAAGGCTGCGGGACACACGCAGGCTGTGGAATAATCGGCGCGCTATTCCATCGTCATGGCCGGGCTTGTCCCGGCCATCCACGTCTTTCATTCGATAGGACAAGCAAGAACGTGGATGCCCGGGACAAGCCCGGGCATGACGAAAAATTATGCCCTACTCTGCTGGTCCCGCGCACGAGAGCCTACACCGGATAGCCCGGCGACCGCCGCGCCATGCCGTCGAAGGCGTCGAGCAATTTTTCCCGCCAGGCATGGATCGGATCATTCTCGGCGAGCAGTTTGAAGGGACTGACCACGCGCGCCCACTGGAACGGGCCGAATACGATGTAGTCGGCGTAGTTCGGCTTCGCGCCACCGAGAAAGGCTTGCGTCTTCAGGGTCTGCCGCATCGGCTCCAGCGCGCGGCGGAAACCCTCGACAGCCTTGTCGCGCCCGGCCGCCACTTCTTCCAGCGGCTTGCCGAAGCGCACTTCGCGCGTCTTGCGGAAATAGTCCGCATCGACCGGCTTCAGATGCGGCGGGATATCCGCGACGATCAGCGGAAACATGCCGCCGACCACGGCGATGTCGCCCCACCAGTTCATCATCCGCCCGACGGCGCGGCCGCCCTCGCCGCCGAACAGCGACGGACGTTCCGGATATTTGTCCTCGAGATAATTCGCGATCGCCCAGGAATCGGCAACCGAACTGTCGCCGTCGAGCAGCACCGGCACCTTTTCGGATTGATGCGGGGCGATCGCGTCCTTGTCGGTGAAGCACCAGGGAATGGTTTCCGCAGAAAACCCCTTATGCGCCAGCGCCATCCGCGTCCGCCAGCAGAACGGGCTGAACGGGCGCGATACGTCGGTGCCGACCAGTTCGAAGAGTTTGAGTGACATGATTTTTCCTCGCCTATCTCAAGCCGTCATTGCGAGGAGCGAAGCGACGAAGCAATCCATCTTCCTGCTTGTTGATAGATGGATTGCTTCGCTTCGCTCGCAATGACGAATTATACATAAGCTGTCATGCCCCGCGAAAGCGGGGCATCCAGTACGCCGTGACGTCCGGGTGACTCACGACCGGCTGCGTTTACTGGATCATCCGCTTTCGCGGATGATGACATCGAGGCGTCACTTCACCACTGCCGCGGTCTGGCCGAACAGCAGCTTGCGCTCTTCCTCGGTGCGGATCGCGGGCTGGCCGAAATTCGGATTGACCTCTTTGGCCATGGCGTAGGCGCGCACCGTGGCCGCGCGCGCGCCGATGGTCTCCAGCCAGCGTTTCAGATGCGGGAAATCGTCGATGTTCTGGCCCTGGTTCTTGTAAGGCACGACCCAGGGATAGCTCGCCATGTCGGCGATCGAATAGTCGCCGGCGATGAATTCGCGATCCTTCAGCCGCTTGTTGAGCACGCCATAGAGCCGGTTGGTCTCGTTGACATAGCGAGTGATGGCGTAGTCGAGTTTTTCCTGGGCGTAGTTTCGGAAGTGATGGTTCTGGCCGGCCATCGGCCCGAGCCCGCCCATCTGCCAGAACGTCCACTGGATCGCGTCGTAGCGGCCGTAGAGGTCGGCGGGCAGGAATTTGCCGGTCTTCTCGGCGAGGTAGAGCAGCATCGCCCCGGATTCGAAAATCGAGATCGGCTTTCCCCCGCCCTTCGGCTCGTGATCGACCATCGCCGGAATCCGGTTGTTCGGCGCGATCGCCAGAAATTCCGGCTTGAACTGGTCACCCTTGCCGATGTTGATCGGGAAGACCTTGTAGGCGAGCCCGGTCTCCTCGAGAAACATCGTGATCTTGTGGCCGTTCGGCGTGGTCCAGTAATAAAGGTCGATCATGGGCGTTCCTGTCCTGCTTGGCTGCGCAAATTGGATGCGATTGCATGAAGTTCACCGCATCACCGCGGCGAAGTCAATGGCGGGGGGTTGCTCGTCGCGCCGAATTGATGCGTCGGCCGGCCCACGCCGAAGAGCCGCCTGCTATTGAATCGTCGCGCTCATCTGCACCGTTGCAGTGACATTGGTACCGGCGTCTCCATCGCCAAATACGGCAAAGGTGAAGGAGTCATTGCCCTTGAAGCCGGGCTTTGACCGGTAGGTCACGCCGATCGGCCCGGCCGACGCGGACCCGTTTTTCGGTGGCGATGTAATCTTGACCGACTTGATTACGGTTTTGGATCCGGTGCGGGTCGTGGTTACCGCGCAGGACTCGCCGCTTGCCGCAAGCAACGTGCCGTTGGTTACCTGACCGAACACGAAGGAAAATCGAAAGGTGCAGGCCTGCGCGCTCGCGCAAAACAGGAAGGAGAAGGACAAAATCAACAGGAGTCGCGACACGACTATCCCCCATGAAGATCGAATTGCCGCTTGGGGATTTTAGGCGTGCCGTCCCAGCCTTTGCAAGTCCGCATCGCTGCCGTGGTGCGTGACGGCTGGCTGGACCGGCGCAGCCCTGTCAGCCGGCGCGGCCGTGCGCGCGCAAGAATTTTTCGCCGACCTCGGTGATCGTGACCAGCACGCCGCTTCCTGCGACCGTCTCGCGCTCGACAAAGCCGCGGTCGACCGCGTCCTCCCAGATCGTCAGCCGCGGGCACGACGTGCGCCAGGTCGCGATCACCTCGGAATAAAGCCGCGGCTCCCGCGCGATCCATTCGACCAAATCGAGCACCAGCGGATCTGCGGTTTCGACCATCGGAATCTCCTTCGTCAGAATGCCAGCGCGTAGCTGCGCGAAAGCAGCAGCCAGCCGCCATAGAGGATGTAGTAGCCGGCGACCGTGGTGATCAGCCGCTGCGCCCAGGTGCGGAATTGCAGATCGGTCATGGCTTCGAGAATGCGCCGCGCCAGCGACGTCCCGAGCATCGATGCGGCGATGGCGACGCCGGCCAGCACCGGATCGAGGGTCGCGGCCTGGTCGATGATGCCGCCGAAATAGATCAGCTTCAGGAAATGACTGGCGACCTGGCAGGTCGCCTTGGTCGCGACGATGCCGCGGCGGTCGAACTGGCCGCCGAGGAAGAAGGTGTCCATCAGCGGGCCGGAAACGCCGGTCATCAGCATCAGCCCCATGCAGATCGAGCCGTAGAGCGTGCCCTGCCAGACGCTGTTGGGATCAGGTTTCAGCTTGGGCGGCATCAGCCGCGCCATGAACGGCGTCACCCCCAGCATCAACAGCGCCACCGGCTTGTCCGGCACGTAGCGGGTGATCGACCACGCCGCCAGTGCCGCGGCGCATCCGATCAGATAGACCCCGACCGGCCGCCACCGGATGTGGCGGCGCCACAGAAAGGCGCGCCAGCCGTTGGACGCCATCTGCGTGATGGCATGCAACACCATCGCGGTCGGCAGCGGCATCAGCGCCAGCAGCACGCCGATCAGGATCAGCCCGCCGGCCATGCCGAACAGGCCAGACAGGAACGCGGTCGCGACCATCAACAGGCCAAGCGCTGCGATCATCAGCGGCGTCATTGCAAATCCCCCGCCGATATTTCTGCCCTGCTTGTAACGGGCGTGCAAACCGAGTTATCTTGCCCTGGCATCAGTTTTCCTGAGGGTGGCAAGTTTTTTGGGATGGCATGCGGCGGCTCCTGTTTCTCAACGGCATCAAGGCGTTCGAGGCCGCGGCCCGCAGCGGCAGTTTTGCCGGCGCCGGCGCCGAGCTCAATGTCTCGGCGGCGGCGGTGAGCCGGATGGTGCACCTGCTGGAGCAGCGGCTCGGCGTCGAATTGTTCGAGCGCAAGGCGAACCGGCTGGCGATGACGCCCGCCGGCCGCGCCTATCAGGGCGGACTGACGCCGATCTTCGATGCGCTGGCGAGCCTGACCGCGCAGGTCACCGCGCCCTCTGGGCTGCGCGTGCTGACCATCGGCGTCGGGCCGACCTTTGCGATGAAATGGCTGATCCCGCGGCTGGCGGATTTTCGCATTGCCGAGCCCGACATCGAGGTGCGCATCGCCACCGGCGGTGCGGCGGCGCCGTTCGCCGACGACTGGAGCTGCGGCATCCAGCTCGGCGACGGCGAATGGCCCGACCTCACAGCCGAGCCTTTATTCGCCGCCGATCTGTTGCCGGTCTGCGCGCCGCGGCTGGCGGCGCAGCTGAAACGCGCGAGCGACCTGCGCGGCCCGAACCTGCTGCGCGTGGCGCATGCTTCGGAGGATTGGCCGCTGTGGCTCAAGGCCGCCGGCGTGGCCCGGGTCAGCGCGCGCGGGCCGGAATTTCAATTCTACGGCCAGGCGCAGCAGGCGGCCGCCGACGGGCTCGGGGTTGCGATGGGCATCCGGCCCTATATCGACGACGACCTCGCCGCCGGCCGGCTGGTGGCGCCGTTCGCGCTGAGCGTGCCCAAGGGCATGCGCTGGTACCTGGTCTATCGCGGCTTCCGCACCGAGCAGCGCGATTTTGCCGCCTTCAGGCGCTGGATCATCCGCGCCGCTGTCGGGCCAGCCGGGCGCTGCGCGGCAAGGCTGCCGGCCGGACGCAGCGCCCCGCCGGTTGAGACTTCTTGAAAAGAAAATCGGAGGATGTGAACGGCTTCACATCCGTCCCGGCCGGCGCATGTTTTGGTTCGGACATCCAATGCGGTGGGCTGCGCGGACGAGACCGTCGGCGGCTCACCCGATTTGAGTGCGGCAGGCATCCCATGTTTGGATCCGACACCATATCGAGCGAGCAGCCTTCCCGGACGGTGCGGTCCGACTGTCCGGACTGCGACGGGCGTCTTTCGATCCTGCGCGTCATCGCGGGCAAGGCGGGGTCCGAATACTGGACCATGCGCTGCACGAAATGCGGCGGGATTCATCTCGATATCGTCAAGGCGCCGGCGCCTTCGCACGCGAGCTGAGCTGTTTTCGAGTCACCTCGCCCCGCTTGCGGGGAGAGGTCGAAATTCGCGGCAGCGAATTTCGGGTGAGGGGGACTCACCGCGCATTCGGTTTTTGTTGAGGCAGCCCCTCACCCCACCCTCTCCCCGCGAAAGAGCGGGGAGAGGGAGCGGTCAGGCGGTGAACGCCGCATCAATCGCGGATTGCGCCTCGCGCTGAATCTGCCGCAGGTGGGTTTCGCTCTTAAAACTCTCCGCATAGATCTTGTAGACGTCTTCGGTGCCCGAGGGCCTTGCCGCGAACCAGCCGTCGTCGGTGATCACCTTGATGCCGCCGAAGGATTGGCCGTTGCCGGGCGCGGCCGTCAGCGCGGCGCGAACCGGCTCGCCGGCGAGTTCCTTCAGGCCGAGCTTTTCGCCCGTCAGCGCCTTGAGCAGATTCTTCTGCGCCGACGTCGCCGGCGCATCGATCCGCTCGTAATAGGGCACGCCGAGTTCGCGGGTGAGGATGTCGAACAGCTGGCTCGGATCGCGTTTCGTCCGCGCCGTCATCTCGGCGGCGAGCAATCCGAGGATCAGGCCGTCCTTGTCGGTGGTCCACACCGTTCCGTTCAGCCGCAGGAACGAGGCGCCGGCGCTCTCTTCGCCGGCGAAGCCGAAGCCGCCGCCGATCAGGCCTTCGACGAACCATTTGAAGCCGACCGGCGTTTCCACCAGCTTGCGCCCGATTTTCTTGGCGACGCGATCGATGATCGCGCTACTGACGATGGTCTTGCCGACCGCGCTGTCGCTCCGCCACCCCGGGCGATGCTCGAACAGATAGGCGATCGCGGCCGCGAGGTAGTGGTTGGGATTCATCAAGCCGTTGGAGCGGGTGACGATACCGTGGCGGTCGGCGTCGGTGTCGTTGGCGAACGCGACGTCGAACTTGTCGCGCATGCCGATCAGCCGCGCCATCGCATAAGGCGACGAGCAGTCCATCCGGATCTTGCCGTCCCAGTCCACCGTCATGAAACGAAAGGTCGGATCGACGGCGTCGCTGATCACGGTGGCGGCGATGCCATAGCGCTCGATGATCGGCTGCCAGTAGCGCACCGCCGCGCCCCCGAGCGGATCGATGCCGATCTTCACCCCTGAGCTGCGGATCGCCTCCATGTCGACGACATCGGCGAGGTCGGCGACATAGGGCCCGATATAATCGTAGCGATGCACGTTGGCCGATTTGCGCGCGCGATCGTAATCGATGCGTTTTATTCCCTTGAGACCGTCCTCGAGGAAACCGTTCGCGGCGCGTTCGATGGCGGAGGTGATGTCGGTATCGGCCGGCCCGCCATTGGGCGGATTGTATTTGAAGCCGCCATCCTCGGGCGGATTGTGCGACGGCGTGATCACCACGCCGTCGGCAAGCCCGCTCTCGCGACCCTTGTTGCTGGTGAGGATCGCATGCGAAATGACCGGCGTCGGCGTGTAGCCGTCATGTTCGTCGATCATCGCCTCGACGCCGTTGGCGGCGAACACTTCCAGCGCGCTCGCCAGCGCCGGCTCCGCCAGCGCGTGGGTGTCGATGCCGATGAACAGCGGCCCGTCGATGCCGGCGGCCTTGCGATGATCGCAGACCGCCTGGCTGATGGCGAGGATGTGGTTTTCGTTGAAAGCATTGTTGAGCGCGGAACCGCGATGGCCCGAGGTGCCGAACGCCACGCGTTGCGAAGGTATGGCGGGATCGGGCTTTTCGGCGAAATACGCCGTCACCAGCCGCGGAATGTTCGCCAGCATCGACGGATCGGCCGGTTTGCCGGCGAGCGGGTTGATGTTGGCGGCCACGGCGGTTCCTTCGTGCGTTCAGGGAAGCATTGTAGAAGGGTTTTGCGGTGACGAACAAGGGATCGCTGGTCCCCAGCCGTCATTGCGAGGAGCACTTGCGACGAAGCAATCCATCTTGCTTCCCTGACGCATGGATTGCTTCGCTTCGCTCGCAATGACGGCTGATTAAGCCGCCCCCTACTCCACACTCGCCTTCTTCGGTTCGACCACTTCGAAATCCGGGGTGAAGTCGTCGAGCAGGCCGAACAGCTCGCGCAGCTTCAGGGGGTTGCCCGATATACCGACGTCGCCGGTGGCGATGCTGCCGACGAAGGAGCGCTGCTTGAGCGTGATGGCGTCGAGCGCCGCGCGGGTCAGTTTCACGCCGGCATCGGCGTCGTCGGCGAGTTTGCCGGCGCGGTGGGTCAGCGCCGAATTCTCCAGGTTCATCACATAGGTCTCGTTGGAATCCGTAAAAGTCCAGTTGATGACGATGTGCTTGCCCTCGGCCTTCGCGGCATTGAGGCGGACGCCGAGGAAATCGAAGGCCAGATCGATCGAGACCCCCTTGAGCAGTTCGGCGCTCCCCCCAGAGGCCGGCAGCGGCGGCACGCCGCGGCGCAATTCGGCCGCGCCGACCAGATAGGCGTTGCGCCAGGTCGCGGCCTCGCTCTGATAGCCCAGCTGCTCCAGCGCGTCGGCGCCGAGCGCGCGGGCTTCCTGGTTGGCGGGATCGGCGAACACCAATTCGCTCATCACGCTCGCGACCCAGCGATATTGCCCCTTGGCAAAATCCCCGCGCGCGCGCCTCAGGACGGCGTCCGCGCCGCCCATATATTCCACCTGCTTGCGCGCCTCCTCGCTGCGCGGCAATGGATTGAGATCGGCGGGATTGGCGTCGTACCAGCCGAGATAGAACTGGTAGACCGCCTTCGCGTTGTGGCTCAGCGTGCCGTAATAGCCGCGCGAATACCATTCGCCGGCAAGGCTCGCCGGCAGTTTCAACTGCTCGGCGATCTCGGTCGGCGTCAGGCCGTGGTTGAGCAGCCGCACGGACTGGTCGTGGATGAACTTGTAGAGGTCGCGCTGCTTCTTCAAAAAGGCAACGATCCGCGCATTGCCCCACATCGGCCAGTGATGCTGCGCGATCACGGCGTCGGTCTTCTCGCCATAGCGCACGATCGCCTCGTCGATATAGCGCGACCACAGCCGGCCGTCGCGGATCTCGGCGCCGCGCAGCGTGTAGAGATTGTGCATGTTGTGGGTGGCGTCTTCCGCCATGTCGAGCAGCCTGAACTGCGGAAAATACATCAGCATTTCCGAAGGCGCCTCCGAGCCCGGCACCAGATGGAATTCGATCTCGACGCCGTCGACCGTCCGCGTCTCGTAAGGCGCCTTGATCAGATCGTTCGGCGCGATCAGCGAGACCGTGCCGCGCGACAGCGCCTTGCCGAGCCCCTCGTCGACCTGCGCGCGCTCGCCGACCGGCAGCGTCACGCCGTACATGTATTGCGCGCGGCGGCTCATGGCGTTGCCGGCGATGACGTTCTCGGCCACCGCATGCTCCATGAATCCGTCCGGCCCGATCACCCTGATCTTGCCGCTGGCCGCGTCCTCCGCCGACATCACGCCCTTGGCCCCGCCGAAATGGTCGATGTGGCTGTGGCTGTAGATCACGGCGACCAGCGGTTTTGCGGGCCGGTTTTGCAGATAGAGATCGAGCGCGGCTTTCGCGGTTTCGATCGACAGCAGGGGATCGATCAGGATCAGGCCGCTATCGCCCTCGATGATGGTGAGGTTGGCGAGATCGAGGCCGCGCACCTGGTAGACGCGCTCGGTCACCTTGAACAGGCCGTTGACGGCGTTGAGCTGCGCCTGCCGCCACAGGCTGGGATTGACGGTGGCCGGCACCGTGTCGCTCTGCAGGAAGGCATAGGGTTTGGTGTCCCATACCGGTTTCGCACCCGGGCCGGCGACGACGCCATCCGGCAGCGTGGCGATGAAACCGCGCTTGACGTCGTCGAAATCGGCGCGGTCGGCAAACGGCAGCGATTTGGCGAAGAGGTCATTGACCGCGCGCGTCGCCGGTTCCGCGTCCCGGGATTGTGCTGACACCTGCTGACAGGAGAGCGCGCCGGCCGCGAGCGCGATGAGCCATGTCGTCGCCTTCAGAGGACCCTTCATCCGCGCTTCTCCTTTGCCCTTTTCTGGCAGCCGGACTCATCCCATATTCGCCCCATGGCGAAGAATCCAGACCAACCGAAAAAGCCTCGTAAAACCCCGAAATCGAAGGCCCCAAATTCCAAGGCTTCGCGCCCCGACGTGCAGCCGATCGGGCCGGCGCTGGCCGAACTGCTCAATCCCGCGATCAATCGCGGCGACGCGGGCCTCGGTTCGGGCACCGGCCTGCAGCCGCCGCCCGACAATTCCTGGGACCGCCGCGCCGGCGGCGAAGCCGCCGCGCATCGGGCACGGAAGTCGACACGCGCGACCGGCGACGATGTGGCGAAACGGGATGCTTCCTTCCCCCCTCCTCCCGCGCGCCCCTTGGCGCGTGGCGGGGAGGGAGCCCGCCCCGGACTTGATCCGGGGTCGGGGGTGGGGGGTGGTGCAGCGAGTCCGACTGCCCGCGAGTACGACGAGGGTGGTGCAGCGAGTCCCTCTGCCACCGAGTCTGCTGAAGCACCCCCCACCCCCGACCTCGAGAGCGAGCTTCGCTCGCCTCGGACCCCGCCGCTTCGCGGGGGGAGGGGAGAAGAAAGAGGCGGCCTCGGCGAATCCCCGCAACGCGAATTCGCGCCGGCCAATTACGGCACCGCGGCCACCATTCCCACGCTCGATCCGGAACTGGCAAAGCAGCTCGGCTTCACCACCGAGGAGGAAGACGCCGCTGCGATGGCGCGGCCGCCGCGCAACAAGATGGAGGCGCTGGGCGTCGCCGCGACCGCGGATGCGCTGGACGCGCTGATCCGCGACGGCCGGCCCGAGTTCAAGGGCGCGGACGGCCAGATCAAAATCTGGACGCCGCATCGGCCGCCGCGCCCGGAGAAATCCGAAGGCGGCCAACGCTTTGTCATCAAGTCCGAATACGAGCCGAAGGGCGACCAGCCGACCGCGATCGCGGAGCTGGTCGAGGGCATCGCGCGCAACGACCGCACCCAGGTGCTGCTCGGCGTCACCGGCTCCGGCAAGACCTACACCATGGCCAAGGTGATCGAGGCGACGCAACGCCCCGCCATCATCCTGGCGCCGAACAAGACGCTGGCCGCCCAGCTCTATGGCGAGTTCAAGAGCTTCTTCCCCGACAACGCGGTGGAATATTTCGTCAGCTATTACGATTACTACCAGCCCGAGGCCTACGTCCCGCGCACCGACACCTATATCGAGAAGGATTCCTCCATCAACGAGCAGATCGACCGCATGCGCCATTCGGCGACGCGGGCGTTGCTCGAGCGCGACGACGTCATCATCGTGGCCTCCGTCTCCTGCATCTACGGTATCGGCTCGGTCGAGACCTATACCGCGATGACCTTTGCGCTGAAGAAAGGCGAGCGCATCGACCAGCGGCAGCTGATCGCCGACCTCGTCGCCCTGCAATACAAGCGCACGCAGGCCGATTTCACCCGCGGCACCTTTCGCGTTCGCGGCGACGTCATCGACATTTTTCCGGCGCACTACGAGGATCGCGCCTGGCGCGTCAATTTGTTCGGCGATGTCGTGGAGAACATCGAGGAATTCGATCCGCTCACCGGCCACAAGCAGGACGAGCTGGAATTCATCAAGATCTACGCCAATTCGCATTATGTGACGCCGCGCCCGACGCTGGTGCAGGCGATCAAGTCGATCAAATCGGAATTGAAGATGCGGCTCGACCAGCTCAATAACCAGGGCCGCCTGCTGGAAGCGCAGCGGCTGGAGCAGCGCACCACCTTCGATCTCGAGATGATGGAAGCCACCGGCAGCTGCGCCGGCATCGAGAACTATTCGCGCTACCTGACGGGACGCCGCCCCGGCGAGCCGCCGCCGACGCTGTTCGAATATGTGCCCGACAACGCGCTGGTATTCGCCGACGAAAGCCACGTCACGGTGCCGCAGATCGGCGGCATGTTCCGCGGTGACTTCAGGCGCAAGGCGACCTTGGCGGAATACGGTTTCCGCCTGCCCTCCTGCATGGACAACCGCCCGCTGCGCTTCGAGGAATGGGACATGATGCGCCCGCAATCGGTCGCGGTGTCGGCGACGCCTTCCGCCTGGGAGCTGAACGAGAGCGGCGGCGTGTTCGTCGAGCAGGTGATCCGCCCGACCGGGCTGATCGATCCGCCCGTCAACATCCGCCCGGCGCGCACCCAGGTCGACGATCTCGTCGGCGAGGTCCGCGCCACGGCGCAGGCCGGCTATCGCAGCCTCGTCACCGTGCTGACCAAGCGCATGGCGGAAGACCTCACCGAATATCTGCACGAGCAGGGCATCCGCGTCCGCTACATGCACAGCGATATCGACACCATCGAGCGCATCGAGATCATCCGCGACTTGCGGCTCGGCGCCTTCGACGCGCTGGTTGGCATCAACCTGCTGCGCGAGGGCCTCGACATTCCCGAATGCGCGCTGGTCGCGATCCTCGACGCCGACAAGGAAGGATTTTTGCGCAGCGAAACCTCGCTGATCCAGACCATCGGCCGCGCCGCGCGCAACGTCGACGGCAAGGTGATCCTCTACGCCGACCAGATCACCGGCTCGATGCAACGCGCCATCGCCGAAACCGACCGCCGCCGCGAAAAACAGGTCGAATACAACACCGAAAACGGCATCACGCCCGAAAGCATCAAGAAATCCATCGGCGACATCATGAACTCTGTCTACGAGCGCGACCACGTGCTGGTCGAGATCGGCGACGGCGGCATGGCCGACGACGTCATCAGCATCGGCCACAATTTCGAGACGGTGCTGGCCGACCTCGAAACCCGCATGCGCGAAGCCGCCGCCGATCTGAACTTCGAGGAAGCCGCGAGACTCCGCGACGAAGTCAAACGCCTCCGCGCCACCGAGCTCGCGGTCGTCGACGACCCCACCGCCAAACAGCGCACCGTCCAAGGCAAAGCCGGCGCCTATGCGGGATTAAAGAAATACGGCGAGTCCGCGAACCTCCCCACCGCCTCGCTGAAAAAGCGCGGCGGTGGTGCGATGCGCGCCGCCGCCTCTTCCCCCTCGCCCCGTTCTTCACGGGGAGAGGGCCGGGGTGAGGGGCGATCCACGGGCGGTGCCAACACCCCCGCCTCCAAAATCCACAAACCCCACCTCGACGAAATGCACGGCCCGGAATCCCTGCCCTTCCGCCCGAGCGGCGCCCTGCCCAAGAAACCATTCGGCGACAACAGCCGGATCATCCAGCCCACCGACTCCCGCGAATCCGGGCCTGAATTCGGGCCATCCCCGCGATCGACAGGCGGCGCACCGGGACATCGCGGCGGGTGGAAGAAGCGGTAGGGCGCCGCCCGGTCATGGTACCATGCAAAATTAAGCGTTCATTCCGCCGCGATCAATCTCGCTTGCGAATGGTTTGCGTAAGTCTTCCACGTCGGGGTATAGCCTTCGTCGGCCTGATCGCCCCATGTTATCCAACCCTTGCGAGTCCCTCGACCAAATAATTCGAGAAACGGACCCGGACTGCATGACTCGATGATCTCGTATTGCTCGTCCGGTTTTCGCGAATGTTCGCGTTTGCGCGTGCCTAGCAAATTCACTTGACTCCGACCGGGCGCGAGAGTCCGCGCGTTCTTGCCGCGCACGCCAAACAATATGAGTTCGGTGACATTGCGGAAATAGAATCCGACGCCTCGCCCATCGGAACCACCGTCCTTACGTATCTTGTGCCAAACTAGGTTGGATTTGTAGTTGAACCCCCAAGCTTTCATGACGGCAAGGCCGTCAGGCAAGAGCGCATTGGGGCACCACAGGTAAAGATGTGAAGTTGGCGCAGATATCTGCGCCACCGGCAACGCGGCAATTTCATTGAGCTTCATAGTGTCGTAGCGATTAAGGCGCTTATGCTCGGGTGCGACCTTGCCGGTTTTGTTTGCAAATTGCCAAGGTGGGTCCGCAAGAACCGTTCCAACACGTCTTCCACCAGTCGCTTCCCACAACTCTTCAACGCCGCACATCAAGCACAATCCTCTCTCATACTTCAAATCCCGCAGCGGTGAATTGATCAAAGAGCTGCGCTTTGATGAAGGACACAAATTCAAGGTCTTCTTCGCTGTACTGGCGGTAAGGGCTCTTATGTGCGCTTACTCGGCGAATCTCATTCAATTTTTCAAGCCAAGTCAGATAATATTTTTTTCCTTTCTCCCCAGCCATTGGCACGTTAAATATCGGCTCAAACTCCGTCCAATTGGACGGTTGCTTTATTATTTTTTCAAAATCGATGAGATCAAGATATGCCTCCTTCGGAGCACGCTTGGCTACAGTCGCCTGCTGCTGTTTCTTGTAGGCATTCTGCTTGATCTCGACATTCTCGATACCAGTATCCCAATATGCCTTTTCGCCAGACGGCAACTCGTGAGTCCCATGGATCCTTTTCAAAGTCTCAATGACAACTTTTGAAATTGCACCTTGTAGATCACCGATATCCTCGTCAGCTTGTTGGACTCGCGCGTCGGCGGCATGCGCCTTGTATTTCTTGAAATCCTCTCCACCAAAATCTTTATGCTTCTTCTGGACGATCTCACAAAGATTGTAGAAATAGTCTCGCACACCTCCCTCTCCAAACTTCCGAGCAAAATTTGCCTCAATCTGTTTGTCGGAAGCGGCAGCAAGGAAAGTGCGAATGGGCTCGATGAATGAGATCAACGCTGCAGCTACTTTTTCAGGACTCTCGATGCTCGGATCGAAGTCTCCAAGTTCCGCTAGAGAACGCAAGATCTCTTGTATAAGTTGGAAATGAGCACGAATTCCAGGATTGACACATACGTGCGCAGCTCGCCCTTTTTCCCATCGAAGGGGATTAGCATCCATTAGCGAGCGGAAATATCCATTTGTTATCTTTCGAGCGCGCGCGAGCGTCTCATCGTCGGTTTGCCCCGCAAAGAATCCAGGAATCTTCGACTTTTTCGGCAAGACCCGCCCGAAAAGATTCGAACGCACCAAGCCTTTTACCGCCTCCGCAATAGTAAGATTCTGGGTCTCGGTTGGCAGAAGACCAGGGATCTCAAACCTTCTAAAGAACGGGCTTGTGTTGTCGCTGTTGATTATCCGAACGAGGGACGACGCCAGCGCGGAGATTGACTCTTTTGGGTCGCCAGACCCCAGCTTTAAATCTGCCTGAAGTGTGACAAGCAAACCCTTAGGAACACTTCGTTGCTCATGATTTATTGTGATGAACAAATCCGCTTCGGCTTTTGTATCCATCTTCTCGAACGCCAACACAAATAGACTCGTGTCCAAGAATCGATCCGGAATATTCGAAAATCCGTAGAGCCGATGTTGTCCATCGATTACCCAAGCAGATTTAAATTTGCTCGGTAAATACAACAAGCCAAATTTGATATTCGGGTCAGCATTGTCTTTGTTTGATAATAGGTCGAAGCGACATGTCTCGGTGAAATTGACCAAGATATTCGTTGGAAAATAGCCGCCGCGCTGAATAAACGCTCCGATGTCAGTGATCCGCTTCTTGTTGATCATGCGTTGATAAGCGGGGCGCCCATCTGGATGGTTTAGCGCCTGATGATTGACGAATGCGATCTTCAAGAGGTGTCGAGCACTTATGACGAAGCTGTAGTAAGTGTGAGCGCCAAATCGACCGCGTACGGCCGGAATGCGGACATTCTCCAAATGAGGAATTTCCTGCCCTTCCAGAAATTCGGCGAGAAATTGATATCGGCCTGCAGTGCCGATGTGTGAAACGAACGCTTCGAAATACTGAAGTTCGTTCTCAGTAATGATACGAAGGTTTGCTTGCTCAGCCCGTTCGACATCTTTTTCGGCCCAGATCACGTTTGCAGTCGCAAAGAGCCAGATGATTTTTGGATTATAGCCGTTTCCAAAATGTGATCGCACAGCTTGACTTACTTTCCGCTGCGTCTGCTCTATCTCCTCAATTTCCTTTTGTAGAGATCTTCTGCCCCTAGTTTCTCGCGCCCGACATTCAACGATTATTGCCGTTTCATCGTCCTTCGCGAATACATCGACCCACTTCGAGCCAAGAGTACCATCCGATTGCTTGTATTGAATTCGAAATTTTTCGGAGCTTAAAACAGGATACCCCATTTGAAAGAATAGAGACCAAATGCGATCCTCTAGCCTCGCATCGGGTGATTTGGATTTTTTCATCCAGGTATGAGTGCGTGTTGGTTTGTGTACTACCCAGCCTTGATCCAAATGATGCCGTTCTTCATCTGACGAAATCTTCTTGTAAACAAACGGGTCCCTTCGACGCCTGGAGGTTGCTCGCAACGACTCTTGGTCGACTAGAGGGCCCAGAAGCCCCTCGCGTTCTGACCCAACTTTGGTAGGCATGCGTTCCCTCAACCCAGTCAGCTCTTCATCGCTGAAGGCGTCCCTTCGGGGCGTGACTATGCACCATCACAATCGAGCGTTGATAAAAGGATTAAGAAACGGTTAACGTCGCCCCTAAACTATTGAAAACACTTATGCTTCCTGTTGCAAACTGTGGATTTATTTTGATTTCATTTCACGCGGAGGTTATCATTTGCGATCTTGAGGAGGCTCGCATGGCCTGGTTTCTCAACTTCTACAAGTGCGCCCGCTGCAGGCGCAGATGGACCGACGAATGGTCCTGCATGTGCGACGACGAATGCCCGCACTGCGGCTTTCGGGATATGACGCCTTACGAGAGCGAAGAACTGACGACGATCATCGAAGAGGAAGGCAAAGAGTTCGTCGTCCTCTGGTCGCCGGAGACAGCCGAGCACAATCCCGATTATCGCGAGCTTGGCCGCTTCCCGTCGCGCGAGAATGCGCTCGAGTTTATCGGCGCAGACGGGTGAACTCGTCATTCCGGGATGGTCCGAAGCACCAGACCCGGAATCACGAGATTCCGGGTTCGCGCTGCGCGCGCCCCGGAATGACGGCGGAGACCGCACGATTTGCCCGTCGGGTTATTTTGTCGCACCCTTTTCATAAACTTCTTCTTTACCGAATATTCGGAATATCCTATATTCCCTCTGTCCCGCCCCACTAAAGGGGCGTTGCGCAACGTCAACAACGCGGGGCGGGATGCGGTGGACGCTGAGGGTGCCTTTGACGAATGGCGCCGGAAGCGTACGGCAAAGACGTGTGGGCCTGGCACCCCGACGCTGGTGTCAAGTTCGCGTTAAGGAACGCGGATGACGGTGGCCAACAAGCCCGGAGCACCGGGGCGAGCACGTAGCAGCCGTAAAACCATTGCGTGGGGAATGCCGGGTGATTCCGGTGTGACCTGCTAACGTGTGTGCGCTCTACCCACTCCCATTGCACACACGGCTATCGGGCGCATCGGCCGCCCGGCATTCCCTGCGCCCTTTGTTTGCAGAGGGCGGGAAATAAACCAATACCTCGCGCAAATGCATGCGGCGAGATCGCGAAGTCATGCACAGTTGTCGTCACCCGCGAAAGCGGGTGATCCAGTATTCCAGAGACGCCAGTGATTGAATCGAGAAGCCGCGGCGTACTGGGTTGCCCGGTCAAGCCGGGCAATGACAGGGAATGTGGGCGGCGCTTTGCGCCGACCCGTTGGCTCGCAATGACGGTTTCCAGATCGTTCGCGTCCCAGGCTGTTTGAAACGTGAAGCCGCAAGTTCTTCCTCGTGTCCCGGACGCGGTGCAGCGTTCTTCACGCTGCGCCGCAGAGCCGGGACCCACGGGCAACACGATGGACCCCGGATCAGCAGCGCATCACGCCACAAGGGTGGCGCGCTGCGCAGCATCCGGGGCACGTGGGAGCGCGCCTTGTGGTGCGGGCTGTTACGACCCCTTCGTCACCACGTCCGCGATCTTCTTGTCGGACGGGTTCACGATCAGGACCTTGTCCTGGGTCATGGCGTAGCGGTAGGGTTTCACGGCCGGCACGTCGCGGGCGGCCTGGCGCGGCAGCGGATAGGTGCTAAGGCCGGAGGGGATCGCCTGGCCCGCGGCCGCGTTGAAGCCGGACGGCGCGGGCTGGTTGGTGGCGTGCAGCCTGAGATCCTTCCAGATCTCCTTTTGCTGCGTGGCCGAGAGGTTGAGCGTGTCGCCGGCCTTGGTCATGTGGCTGGCGGCGGCAGCGGCGGACACCCCGGACAGCAGCAATGCGGCGGCGACGGCGACGGACGTGGATTTCCTCATGTCGGATACTCCTTGGAGAAATCGTCGCCCGTGCCGATCAAACCGCCCGGGACGTGCAAGGTTGCATTAAATCGGGGAAAGGCTCCGCGCCCTGCCGCGCGACCTGCGATGCCGGGCATACAAAGCCGCGCGCATTTGCTAACATCGCCCGCGCGCCAAATTCTTCAACCCGGCGCAAGGGAGAGCAGCCATGGCCAAGGGTCAGATGCGCAGCAACAAGGAAAAGAAGAAACCGAAGGCCGACAAGAACCTCAAAAAGGGCGGGGCGGCGCCGTCGCCGTTCGCCACCGGCAAGACGCCTTCGGGCCAGAGCCCCAACAGCAACAAGAAGTGAGGATTGCCTCACCCCGGCCGGCTGACGGGCCACGCGCCCGGGCCGGCCGGCCCTGAAAGATCTTCGCATTGCAGGGTTTTCGGTCGAGGGCCGCCGCGCGCGACACGATGCGCCGCCGCCTTCGCTCATTGAGCTATGGCGGACGGATTGCGGCATGCGATGGCCGGATCCGGCGGCCGGATTACGCCACGCGCGCCCGATAGCGCCGGCGCCCGGCCAAATAAAGGCGGGTGCCTTCTCCAAAATACATCTCCTGGTAGTGAACCGTTTTTGATATGTTAACGTCAAACGGGTTGAAATGCGCCGCCGATCGATCGGCAGGCAATTCGGCCCACCCTGCGGGCTGCAATCCGAGTCGGGCCCCCACCACCGGCGGAGACGAAGATGGTCGAGCAACTCAACCGGCAGCGCGTCATCAACATGCTCGAGACGTTCTACGCCGGCGACATCGAGGGCGCGCTCGACCGCTGCACCGACGACGTCGACTACATCGCCTCGGCGCCGGTCGACATCCTGCCGCATCTCGGCCACCACCGCGGCCGGGCCGAGGTCCGGCAGATGTGGCAGACCGTGCGCGCCCGCTATACCAGCATGCGCTACGAAGCGCCGATCACGGTCGCCGAGGGCGACAAGGTCGCGGTCTATATCCGCGCCTTCTTCACCAAGCGCAGCAACGGCCGGGTCATACAATTCGACGTCGCGTTGTTTGCCACGCTGCGCGACGGGCGCATCGCGCAAGTCCGCGAGGTCATCGATTCCTTCGATCTGGTGCAGCAGGTGCTGGAGCGCGACCTCGCCGCGCTGCTGGCGGAGACGCGGCCGGACAAGGCGTAGGGGCAATAACGTGTCCCGGACGCGGTGCAGCGTTCTTCACGATGCACCGCAGAGCCGGGACCCAAGGGATACGGAGTCACCATGGGCTCCGGATCAGCAGCGCAGCACTCCGTGCTGCGCAGCATCCGGGGCACGCACCTCGATTATGGTGAGACAAGGCCGCCACCATCATATCGGCTCGTCGACCGAACATTATTTCTCCCGCCGCGTTGAACCTCGCTGCCCCCAGCCGCGACACATCTCGGGAAATTGCTGTTACCGACCGGCGAACCATCCTCATGAAAATTGCGTTGCTGGCGTTGCTGGGACTGTTGCTGGGCGCGCTCGGCGGCGCGGCGCTCGGGATCGGCGCGGGGCTCGCCTGGGTCGAAATCTTCCAAACCACCGGTTTTGAAGGCTATAGCGGCATGCTGGTGTTCTTCACCTTCATGCCGCTGGGGGCTGCGATCGGCGGCCTCGGCGGCGCGCTGCTGTTTGCGGTGATCGCGATGCGCGACGCCCAGATCGCGGTCGAACGGGCGCCGGCGCAGCGCCGCAACTCCTGAATTTTCGCAAAGCCCCGCATTCGTGGAATGCATAATTGCGCCTTGCATTTCGGCCGGCGGCCATTATTTGAAGCTTCAACTAATGTGGCGAGCGACCGGGTCCCGGCGTCGGCAATGACGCCCTTTTTGGTGGCCGCCGGCTCGCCTGAAAATCCAGTTCGGAAAGCAGAAATTCATGACAGAGCACAGCCTCTGGCGTTTTTCACGCGCGTTCCATCGCGCGATCAACGAGCGCCGGCACGACGAACTCGAACAGCTGATCGACGACGAGGTCGACTGGGCGATCTACGGCCCGATCGACATGTTCCCGTTTCTCGGCGCCCCGCCGCGGCAAGGCGGCGGTGCTGGAAGTGATGCGGCAGATCGCCGACAATGTCCGGGTGCACCGCTTCGATCGCGAGACCATCATGCTGGGCGTGGATTCGGCCGCCTCGATGCTGCGCTATTCGCTGACCATGCTCGACAGCAACAAGCCGATCAGCTTGCGGGTCGCGCATTTCGCGCAGTTCAAGGCCGGCCGGCTCTCCAGCATCCGCGTGCTGCTCGACAGCTTCGACCTGGTCGAGCAGGCGCTCGGGCGCCCGATCCATCTGCCGAAGATCACCTCGGTGGCGTGAGGTCTTCGTCAAACGGCACTCCATATCATCGTCATGGCCGGGCGTGTCCCGGCCATCCACGTCTTGAGGCGCGCCAAGGAAGCAAGACGTGGATGCCCGGCACGAGGCCGGGCATGACGAATCATTGACGGCAGTGGCCCGATAACCCCCGCCACAATTTCGCGCCGATGTATCCGCATCAATGGCGCAGTTGCAGGCGGGCGGGCATGGTCTCCACACTTCGATATGGGTTGGCGCTGATGCTGGCGGCGAGCCTTGGCCTGTCGGCGCCGCAGACCCGCGCGCAGCCCGTCCCGGTCGACGACCATCGGCACGCTTCGGGCGAGGTGGAGGCCTCGGCCATCCCCGACGCCAGCGAACTCGACTGGAGCCAGCTCGACGTCGATGCCGCCACGCTAATGAAAGGCGCTCCGGCGTCGAAGCCGCGTTCGCCGCAGGCGGGGCCGGCCACCGACCTGTCGTGGTCGGGAAACGACAAGCCGAACGGCTCGGCGGCGGTCTCCGTCAAGCAGCCGCTGTCGCCATTGTGGGATGCCCGGATCGGCGCCGACATGACGGTGGCGCCGGGGCAAGCGCAGACCGAGTCGCAGCTATTGGCGGAAAAGCTCGCCAATGGCGGCAACTTGCCGCAATCCTCAGGCACCGCATGGGCCGCCGTCACGGCGCCCGGCCTCAGTTCGATCTGGGACAAGACCGCGGTCGAAGCCAGGCTCGATCCCACCCAGGAGCAGAGCAAGCTCGGCACCTCCTTGAGCAAGTCGATCCCGTTCAGCGAGCAGTATTCGCTCACCCTGCAGAACGGCTACAACGTCACCGAGCAGGGCGCCCTGCCGCTGCCCGGCATCCCCGGACGCCCGGTGCGCAATTACGACACGGAGCAATCCGCCAGGCTTTCCATCGCCGAGACCGGCACCAGCTTCATGGCCGGCCAGACGCTCTCCACCGCCGACGACAAATGGCTGCGTAGGATCGGCGCCGAGCAGAAGCTGTTCGGCGACGTCACCATCAACGGCTCGATTGGGGAGACGCCGCAGGGCGCCACCAGCAAGAGCGTCACGGCGGGCTTCAAGCGCAGCTGGTAAGCCGACGAACCGTTCGCCCGCAATTCCCCACCAATGATCAGGCATTGCCGCATATTGGCCGCGTTGCCGTCAAAATCGGACGCCCTGATGGGGCTGCTTCACATTCGTCGTGCGGGGGACGTCCGCGCTCGCTTTGAACCGCGAAACAGGGGAATAGCCGATGACTGCCATTCGTTCCGAAAAAATCGAGTCCACTGAAGAAGACTCCAATCTCGCCGCGGTCTCGGAGGTCGAGGCCGGCATCCGCGATTTCGTCCGCAACGACATCGCCTATCTGCGCCGGCCCGCGCCCAGCATGCTCGCCGGCACCGATGCGCCGCTGGAGCCGTCCGCGGAGGCGACCGTCAACAGCGTCAACTCGCTGATCCAGCGGGTGGCCGGAACCTCGCTCGGCGAGATCGAGAACCTGATTTCCGAACTCGAAAGCCTGCGCGACCTGCTGCATGCCGAAGGCCAGCGCGTCCAGCGCGAGATCTCCGGCTACGCCCAGCTCAGCCAGGCCGCGATGAAATCCACCCGCATGATCGCCGACAATGTCGCGCAGTGGAAACGCACCGCCGACGGCCTGCGCAACGGCTGACGCGGTTGTCTCTCGTCGTTCCGGGGCGATGCGAAGCATCGAACCCGGAATCTCGAGATTCCGGGTTCGCGCTGCGCGCGCCCCGGAATGACGATCAGGTTTTCCCGAAGCCGTTGAACTTGCCGGGCTCGCGCCGCGACCAAGGGCAGGCTCAATCACGAGGCGGGGACATGTCTTCATGAAAAGCGTTCAGCCGGACAATCCCGATCCCATCCCGCTGCAGAACGCGCCGCGGATGGGCATCCTCATGATCCGGTTCGTCGGACTGTTGATCGCGACCGTGGTGCTGCTGGCGCTGATCTGGAGCCGCTGATTTTTTCGCCGGGTAACCCCGCGATTCCGCCAAAATGGTTAGCGAATGGTGACTTATCGGCTGGCGACCTGTGCGCTGTCGAGCGAATAGCCGCCGTCGGCATAACCCTTGACCACCATGGCGGCCGTCAGCATCACCACCAGCGTCACGGTTGCGAAGATAAAGCCGACAAGTTTCAGGCCGTTGCGGTCTGCCATGGATCGTCCCCTCACCTCAGTCCCCTGGACCGAGTCCATAAAGGGACAAAGTTCAAAATGCGTTAGCGGGAGAAACGTTCCACGGCCCGCAAAACGGGCGCGAATCAGCGGTTCGGGTTCCGGCGCGGCACGAAGGCGGTGGCGAGGAACGAGAACACCAATTCGCCGCGCTGATTGGTGCCGGTGTTGCGGGCCTGCAGGATGCCCCATTCGGGGCGCGAATCCGAGGTGCGCAGCGATTCGATCTCGCTGGCGAAACTGACGGTGTCGCCGGCCAACACCGGCTTGATCCAGCGCAGTTCGCGGAAACCGGGCGAGGGTCCCCACACTGCGACCTGCTCGCCCCGCGCGGCGGCCTCCTTCGCCAACCGTTGGCCGTCGGTCACCAGCAGCTTCATGCTGACCGAGCCGATATGCCAGCCCGACGCGGCGAGCCCGCCGAACAGCGATTTCCTGCCCTCCTCCTCGTCGAGATGAAAGCGCTGCGGATCGAATTGGCGGGCGAATTTCTTGATGGCCTCGGCGGTGAAGGTGAACGAACCCACCTCACGCCGTCGCCCGATTTCGAGCTCCTCGAAAAAATACATCAGCCGGGCTCCGCCGCGACGGCAGCGCGCCGCATCATGATCATCGGCGAGACCATTTCGCATAGCGCCTGCCCGGCCGCGTTGCGGGCCACCGCCTTGAGCATCACGAGGCCGGTCGTGGGCCGGCTGCGCGAAACCCTTGCCTCCACCACCTCGATATCGAGCGTGACATCGTCACCGGGGCGAAGCGGCGCCAGCCAGCGCACTTCGTTGACGCCGGGCGAGCCCAGCGACGCGCTGCGGCCGGCAAAGCCGTCGACCATCATCCGCATCATGATCGAGCACAGATGCCAGCCGGAAGCCGACAGCCCGCCCAGCATCGATCTTGCAGCCGCCGCTTCGTCGAGATGCATCGGCTGCGGATCGAACTCCGCGGCAAAGGCTGTGATCTCCTCGCGGCTGACGCGGCGCGGGCCGAAGCTGCCGAAATGGCCGATTGGGAAATCTTCGAAGGTCAGCGTCATCGTGGGGATTGCTGCGAGGAAGGCCTGATTGTGGCCGCACTTTGCGGCAATCTCAACAGGCCTGCCCGCATGGCTCGTGCTCCGCGGGCGAGCATCGCCCTTGTCGGTCTTGCTTGCGACCTTGCCCGGAATGGCATTCGGAGCTAGGCCCTGTGGGTTCGTTGCGCCAGGTCCTGGGGCCTGGCGCAATTGATATTCGGTTTGCCGGGGGGAGAACGCTAGATGTTTGAATTTCGCGATTTGTTCCAGTGGGACCGTTTCATCACGCCCACCATCATCAAGACCTTTTACTGGCTGGTCATCGCGCTGATCTCGCTGTTCGGCCTCTCCGGAATCTTTTCAGGCCTCGCCGCGATGGCGATCAGCCCGTTCGGCGGGTTCATCGTGCTGCTGTCGTCGATCGCGAGCGTAGTCGTCGGCATCGTGTTCTCGCGCATCGCCGCGGAGTTCATCCTGATCGTGTTCCGCATCAACGAGCATCTCGGCGCGATCCGCGACCAAGGCGCGGGGCATTGAATTGCTTCCACAAGTTCGCCGTCATCCTGAGGAGCCGCGCGCTTGCGCGGCGTCTCGAAGGATGGGCCGCGAGCACCTGTCTTCGTCATCCTTCGAGGCTCGCAAGAGCTCGCACCTCAGGATGACGTCCTGCATATTTGCGCTAGCGCTCGGGATGACGCCCTTTACGTGTTGAACCTGAAATGCATGACGTCGCCGTCGGCGACGACATAGTCCTTGCCTTCCAGCCGCAGCTTGCCGGCGTCCCGCGCGCCGGCCTCGCCGCCGAGCGCGACGTAATCGGTATAGGCGATGGTCTCGGCGCGGATAAAGCCTTTTTCGAAATCGGTATGGATCACGCCGGCCGCGGCCGGCGCCCTTGTGCCGCGGTGGATGGTCCAGGCCCGCGCTTCCTTGGGGCCAACGGTGAAATAGGTGATGAGGTCCAAGAGCTGATAGCCGGCGCGGATCAGGCGATCGAGGCCGGCTTCTTCCAGCCCCAGCGTGTCGAGAAACTCGGCGCGTTCCTCGCGCGACAGGGTGGCGATCTCCGATTCTATTTTTGCCGAGATGGTGACCGCGACGGCGCCTTCCTTCCTTGCCTGCTCGGCAACGATTTCGGAGAACTTGTTGCCGGTGGCAGCCGAAGCCTCCTCGACATTGCAGACATAGAGCACGGGTTTCGAGGTCAGCAGGCCGAGCATGCCGAAGGCGCGCTCCTCTTCGGGCTTGCGCTCCAGAAACCGCGCCGGCCGGCCCTCGCGCAGCAGCACCAGCGCGCGGTTGACGAGATCGAGCTGCTCCTTGGCTTCCTTGTCGTTGCCCTTGGCCTTCTTGGCGAGGTTGTCGACGCGCTTCTCGAGGCTGTCGAGATCGGCCAGCATCAATTCGGTCTCGATGGTCTCGATGTCGGCGAGGGGCGCGATCTTGCCTTCGACATGGGTGATGTCGGAATCCTCAAAGCATCTCACCACATGGGCGATCGCGTCGACCTCGCGAATGGTGGCGAGAAACTGGTTGCCGAGGCCTTCGCCCTTGGAGGCGCCGCGCACCAGCCCTGCGATATCGACGAACGTCAGCCGCGTCGGGATGATCTGCGCGGACTTGCCGATCTCGGCAAGCTTGTCGAGCCTGGGATCGGGTACCGCGACCTCGCCGACATTCGGCTCGATGGTGCAGAACGGATAATTCGCCGCTTGGGCGGCTGCCGTCTCCGTCAGCGCGTTGAACAGCGTCGACTTGCCGACATTGGGCAATCCGACGATACCGCATTTGAATCCCATTTCGTCCTCGATATTTCCTCACCGTCATGGCCGGGCTTGTCCCGGCCATCCACGTCTTCTCTGGCAAAGGAAAGACGTGGATGCCCGGCACAAGGCCGGGCATAACGGCGGTGTGTATGTTTGCGCGCGCGAGACGTCAGTCCTGCTTCCCCGCGCCGTCGTCACCCTTCTCGAAAAATCCTTTGGCCTGCATCGCCAGATGCACCTTGTTCTGGAACGTCGAGTCGCGCCCGGTGGCGAGCAGTCCGGCATTGTCGGCGACCGCTTCGCAGAGCGCTTCGACCCAGGGGCGGTCGCTCTTGGCGAAATCGGCCAAGACGTAGCTGTGCACCAGTTCCTTGATGCCGGGATGACCGATCCCGAGCCGCACCCGGCGATAGTCGTTGCCGATATGCGAGGAGATCGACCGCAGGCCGTTATGACCGGCGATGCCGCCGCCGATCTTGACGCGAACCTTTGCCGGCGGCAGTTCGAGTTCATCCTGGAACACGGTGATCTCGCCCGCCGAAAGCTTGAAGAAATTCGCAGCCTCCTGCACCGCGCGGCCGGAATCGTTCATGTAGGTCGTGGGCTTGAGCAGGATCACCCGCTCATGATCGAGCGTGCCTTCCGCGGTCTCGCCCTGAAAGCGGCGGCGCCACGGTGCGAAACCATGACGCCGCGCGATTTCATCGACGGCCATGAAGCCGATATTGTGCCGGTTATGCGCGTATTTCGCGCCGGGATTGCCGAGCCCAACGAACAGGCGCATGACGCGGCATCCCGCGTCCGGTTACTTCTTCTTGTCGCCGCCGCCGGCGGGCGCCTTGGCGCCGGCCGCGGGCGCCTTCGCACCGGCCGCGGGAGCAGCCGCCGCACCGGCAGCAGGCGCCGCCGCAGCAGCACCAGCCGCGGGAGCCGCCGCACCGGGCGCAGCCGCCGCACCGGCAACCGCCGCCGTACCGGCAGCAGCCGCTGCCGCCGCAGCCGCCTTCATTTCTTCGGCGTAGCCGGACGGCGGCACGATGGTCACCAGCGTCACGTCCTCGCGCGTCAGCGACTTCACGCCGGCGGGCAGCTTGATGTCGGACAGATGCAGCGAGTGGCTGATCTCGAGCCCACTGACGTCAGCGTCGACAAATTGCGGAATGTTGTCGACCGAGCATTCCAGATCGATGGTGTGGGTGACGATGTTGACGGTGCCGCCGCGCTTCACGCCGGGAGCGGCTTCCGCATTCATGATGTGGAGCGGAACGCTGACGCGGATGGTGGCGCCTTCGCCGAGCCGCATGAAGTCGACATGGATCGGAAAGTCCCGCACCGGATCGAGATGGAAGTCGCGCGGAATCACACGGTGCTTCTTGCCATCGAGATCGATGTCGTAAATCGTGGTGAGGAACCGGCCCGCCAGGATGCGCTGGCGCAGCTCGGCGTCGTCGACCGAAATGGTCGTGGGGGGCTGGTTGTTGCCATAGATCACTCCGGGCACTCTCCCGGCGCGACGCTCTGCCCGTGCGGCCCCCTTGCCGCCTGCCGGACGTGCGGTCGCCTTCAATTCCTGGACGGTCGCCATCTGCTTTAAGTCCTTGTTTTCAAAAAGTTAAAGGCCGCAACGCGGCCCGGTCACACTCCACAGCAAGCCTCCAGGGGTGCGGGGGCTGCGGACGTGGCGGCGTTCTAGCCCCAATGGGGCGAAATGACAAGGAAATGCAGGGATTTTGTTTCCCTACCCGTCCGTCCGCATACTGCCGACATCAGGGGGCCGACGGCGGCGCCCCGAGCTTGGCCTCCAGCACGGCGATCCGCGCCTTCAGCGCCTCGTTTTCCTCGCGCGCCAGCCGCGCCATGTCCTTGACCGCCTCGAATTCCTCGCGCTTGACGATGTCGAGGTCGCGCAGGATTTTTTCGGCCTGGGTGCGAACCACCGCGTCGACCTCGCGCTTGACCCCCTGGGCGGCGCCGGCGGCATCGTTCATCAAACGCCCGATCTCGTCGAAAAACCGGTTGCTGGTCTGGGTCATCGCCTTAAGTCTCCGGTGGGCCGTGCAGGGCTCGGTCCATCACACAATGGCGATCCGGACGGCGCAGTTCAAGGCCGGCATGAGCCCCTTCGCGGCGGCTCGCCTTGTCATGCTGCGGTTTCCTTGCAATCGTATCGATCGCCAGCGCCAAGAAACGCCAAACGGGAAGCGAGAAACGCCCATGATCGACCAGCAGATCGAAATCCCCACCAAGGACGGCCACACCACCACCTTCATCAGCCATCCCGAGCGCGGCGGGCCATTCCCCGTGATCATCTTTTACATGGACGCACCCGCGATCCGCGAGGAACTGCGCGACATGGCGCGGCGGCTGGCGACATCGGGCTATTACGTGATGCTGCCCAACATGTATTACCGCGCCGGCGTCATGGAACTCGGCCCGATCAATCCGGATCCGAATTCGCCGGAGCGAAAGCGGATGTTCGAACTGATGAACTCGATCAACATTCCCCTCGTCATGGAGGACACCAAGGCGCTGCTCGCCTATGCCGAGGGCCAGCCGGCCGCCAATGCGAAAATCGTCGGCACCGTCGGCTACTGCATGAGCGGGCGCTATGCCGTCAACGCGGCCACGCATTTTCCCGATCGCGTCAAGGCCGCGGCCTCGATCTACGGCACCCATCTGGCGACCGACCAGCCCGACAGCCCGCATCTGGCCGGACAGAAGACCAAGGCGGAGCTTTATTTCGGCTGCGCGGAAACCGACATCTATGCGCCGCAGGAAATCATCGACAAGCTCAAGCACGCCATGCAGGCCGACAAGGCCAATGCCGAGGTCGAGGTCTATCCCGACACCCATCACGGCTTTGCGTTTCCGAAGCGGCCGGTCTACCACCGCGACGCCGCCGAGCGGCATTGGGAGCGGCTGCTGGCGCTCTATCGCCGCAATCTGTCGGCATAGACCTGCTCGATGCTTCTCCTCGTCATCGTCCTTCCGGTGTTCAATTCGATCGCGATCGCGATCGGACCGATCGCGATCCGCTGGTATGCGCTCGCCTATATCGGCGGCATCGTGCTGGGCTGGATCTACGCGCGATCGCTGGTCAAGAACGATGGGTTGTGGGGCGGCGTGGCGCCGATCACGCTGCCGCAGCTCGACGATTTCATTCTTTGGGTCACGCTCGGGATCATCCTCGGCGGCCGCACCGGCTATGTGCTGTTCTACAATTTTCCCTTCTTCATCGAGCATCCGCTCGAGATCGTCGAGCTCTGGAAGGGCGGCATGTCGTTCCATGGCGGCTTTCTCGGCTGCGTCGCCGCGGTGATCCTGTTCTGTCGGGCGCACGACATTCCGATCCTGTCGCTTGGTGACATCACCACCGCGGTCGGACCGATCGGGCTGTTCCTCGGCCGCATCGCCAATTTCATCAACGGCGAATTGTGGGGCCGGCAGGCCGACCCCACCCTGCCCTGGGCGATGGTATTTCCCAACGACGCGCTGCAGCTGCCGCGCCATCCCAGCCAGCTCTACGAGGCAGGGCTCGAGGGCATCGTGCTGTTTACGATCCTGGCGGTCATGATCCGGATGGGCGCGTTGAAGCGGCCGGGCCTGATCCTCGGCAGCTTCATCATGCTGTATGGGTTGGCCCGGATCGCCGGCGAGCATTTCCGGGAGCCCGACCCGCAGCTCGGATTTTTGTGGGGTGGGCTGACCATGGGTATGCTGTTGTCGGTGCCGATGCTTGTTGCAGGTGCTATCCTTATTGTGCTGGCATGGCGCCGCAAGGCGCCGAAGCCGTTGCAAGTCAATAGTTGAATAGTTCCAGGGCTGGCCGTGACCGAATATTCGCCGCTGCAATCCGAGATCAGGCAGCTGATCAAGGCGTCCGGACCGATGCCGGTCTGGCGCTACATGGAGCTGTGCCTGACGCATCCGAAGTTCGGCTATTACGTGTCGCGCGACCCGCTGGGCCGCGAGGGCGATTTCACCACCGCCCCCGAAGTCAGCCAGATGTTCGGCGAATTGCTGGGGCTGTGGGCGGCCTCGGTCTGGAAGGCGATCGGCTCGCCGCCGCTGCTGCGGTTGATCGAGCTCGGGCCCGGCCGCGGCACCATGATGGCGGATGCGCTACGCGCACTGCGGGTGCTGCCGCCGCTCTACCAGGCGCTCTCCATCCACCTGGTCGAGATCAATCCGGTGTTGCGAGACCGGCAGAGGTCGACGCTGTCGGGCGTGCGCAACATCGCCTGGCACGAGACCATCGACGATATCCCCGACGGGCCTGCGGTGATTTTCGCCAATGAATATTTCGACGTGCTGCCGATCCACCAGGTGGTGAAGCGCGAGAGCGGCTGGCACGAGCGCACCGTCGAAATCGATGCCGACGGCAGGCTGGCGTTCGGCGCCATGGCCGAGCCGACGCCGCGGTTCGAGGTGCTGCTGCCGCCGCTGCTGCGCGCGGCTCCGGTCGGCGCCGTGTTCGAGTGGCGGCCCGACGCCGAGATCATGAAGATCGCGTCCCGCGTCCGCGACCAGGATGGCGCCGCGCTGATCATCGATTACGGCCACGTCCGCAGCGACGCCGGCGATACCTTTCAGGCGATCGCCCGTCACAGCTTTGCCGACCCGCTGAAAAATCCCGGCCAGGCGGACGTCACCGCCCATGTCGATTTCCAGGCACTGGCGCGGGCGGCAGAGGATTTGGGCGCCCGCGTCCACGGCCCGGTGCCGCAGGGCGATTTCCTGCAACGGCTCGGTATCGAAACCCGTGCGCTAACCTTGATGGCGAAGGCCAACCACGAGGTCTCCGAGGATATTTCCGGCGCGCTGAAGCGGCTGATCGGCGGCGGCCGCGGCGGCATGGGGCAGATGTTCAAGGTGCTGGCGGTCTCCGAACCTCATCTCGACACGCTCGCGGGCTTCGAGGGCGAGAAGCAGAACGCCGGGACCGCGCCTTCATGATGCTTGCCTCGCCGCTGCTCTCTGCGATCCCCGGCCTGCGCCACGCCTTCTTCACCCGCGACGGCGGCGTCTCCGGCGGCGTCTATGGCAGCCTCAATGGCGGTATCGGTTCCAACGACGATCCGGCTCACGTCGCGGAAAATCGCCGGCGCATGGCGGAGCAGATGGGAGTGCGGCCCGAGCACCTTCTCAGCGTCTGGCAGGTCCATTCGCCCGATGCGGTGGTGGCCAGCGGTCCCTGGCAAAGCGAGCGGCCGCGCGCCGACGCCATGGTGACCCGCGCCGAGGGGCTCGCCATCGGCGTCACCGCGGCCGACTGCGGTCCGATATTGCTGGCCGATCCGACTGCGCGCGTGATCGGCGCCGCGCATGCCGGTTGGAAGGGCGCGCTGACCGGCATCATCGAGGCCACCGTCGAGACAATGGAGAAACTCGGCGCCGAGCGAAGCGGCATTGCTGCGGCGATCGGGCCCCTGATCCGCCAGCACTCCTATGAAGTCGGCGACGAATTCGTCGAACGGTTCATCGAGGCCGATGCGGACAACGCGCTGTTCTTCATCCCCGGCGAGCGCAAGGGACACGCGATGTTCGACCTCGCCGGCTTCATCCGGACCCGACTCGAAAACGCCGGCGTCCTGATGATCGACGACATCGGCGTCGACACCTATTCCGACGATCGTTTTTACAGCTACCGCCGCTCGGTGCATCGGAACGAGCCGGACTACGGCCGGCATGTTCACGCGATTGCGCTGGAGCGCGCGTAGGAATTGACCGCCGCCGTCGTTGACAACGGCCGTTGCGCCCGGCCTCCTCGGCGGGGCCAATGGCGCGGCGTGCAGAGGAGACGGATCATGAAACAGATTTCCACAATGGCGATCGCGGCCGCCTGTGCCTCGATCGGCGCCGCGGCGTCGCAGGCGCAGACCTTGCCGACGCATCGCATTCCCGCGGCGCTCGCGGTCGAAGCGGCGAGCGAGGCCGTGGCGGCCTGCGCCCGGCAGAATTACACCGAGACCGCGGTCGTGCTCGACGCCGACGGCGCCATCATCGCGGTCGAGCGCGGCGATGGCGCCGGCATCCACACCATCGATAGCGCGCACGACAAGGCCTACACCAGTGTGTCCTTCAAGACCGACACGTTGGCGCTCGCCGAGCGCGCCAAGGGCGAGGATTCGATCGCACCGCTGGCCAAGCTGCCGCACATCATGTTCTTCGGCGGCGGCGTGGTGATCAAGCTCGGCAACGAGGTGATCGGCTCGATCGGCGCCGCCGGCGCGCCCGGCGCCAAGCTCGATGACGCCTGCGCCCATGCCGGGCTCGACAAGATCAAGGAGCGGTTGAAGTAGCCGTCCAGCCTTACCGCTCAGCCTCCTGGGCGGGTTCGATGCGAAAGCGCGCAAGCTGGCGCGAGTGGGGTCACCTCGCCCCGCTTGCGGGGAGAGGTCGAAATTCGCGCGAGCGAATTTCGGGTGAGGGGGAGTCTCAACGAGTCGCACTCGCTGAGAGAGCCCCTCACCCCGACCCTCTCCCCGCAAGTGCGGGGCGAGGGAGAAACAGACGGCGCGAGGCTTGTATTTTCGGAACCGGTTCCAAACTATGTTGCAGCCGGCAACGGAGGCCAAACCATGCACGACCAGAACAATGTGTTCTATGCCCTCGCGCTTTCCGTGGTCGTCCTGATAACCTGGCAATATTTCTTCGCTACATCCTTTCTCGGCAAGCCAGCTTCGCAGCCCGGCCCGGTCGCTGCCGGGATCGCCCGGCCGCAAACACCGGCGATCGCAACGCGAACTGCTGCGACAACGGACACGCAACGCGCCGAACCGATCGCGCGGCTTCAGGCGCTCGCAAGATCGCAACGCGTCGCCATCGATACCCCGCGGCTCAAGGGATCGATCGCCTTGACCGGCGGACGGATCGACGATCTCGCGCTTGTCCGCTATCGCGAGACCACCGATCCCACCTCGCCGGCGATCGAACTGCTTTCGCCCGCGGGCAGCCCGTATCCGTTTTATGCCGAATTCGGCTGGGTCGATGGCTCCAGCGTCGATCTCAAAGTACCCACCTCGGAGACGGTTTGGCGCCAGGAGGGCGCGGACAGCCTTGGCGTGGGCCGCCCGGTCACGCTGGTCTGGCAGAACGGCCAGGGGCTGGAATTCAGGCGGACGATTTCGGTCGACGACAAATACCTGTTCAGCATCGGCGACGAGGTTCTCAACAGCGGCGATGCGGCGGTTTTGCTGGCGCCCTACGCGCTGATTTCCCGTCACAACCCGCCGCCGACATCAGGGTATTATCTGCTGCACGAAGGTGCGATCGGCGTGCTCGGGGACCAGGGGCTGCAGGAGGTCAGCTACAAGAATCTCGACGACAAGAAGCGCATCGCCTTCAACCTCGCCAACGCCTGGCTCGGATTCACCGACAAATACTGGGCGGCCGCGCTGCTTCCCGATCCCGCCGCGCATCTGCAGGCGGAATTTTCCGCGCACTCCCTGGGCGCGCTGAAGACCTACCAGGCCGACTATGTCGAGGACATCAGGACCGTCGCACCGGGCGGTCGCGCCGTCGCAACTATCAGGCTGTTCGCGGGTGCGAAGGAAGTGGCGGTTATCGACGGCTATGACGGGGCGCTGCATCTCAACCGCTTCGATCTTGCGATCGACTGGGGCTGGTTCCGTTTCATCACCAAGCCGATGTTCACGCTGATCGACGGTATTTACCGGCTGGTCGGCAATTTCGGCGTGGCGATCCTGCTGGTGACCTTGATGCTCAAGGTCGCGTTCTTTCCGCTCGCCAGCAAATCCTATGCCTCGGCGGCGAAGATGAAGGCGCTGCAGCCGCAGCTTAAGATGATCCGCGAGAGCTTCGCCGACGACAAGGTCAGGCAGCAGCAGGCGACGATGCAGCTCTACCGCAAGGAGAAGATCAACCCGATCGCGGGCTGTCTGCCGACGCTGATCCAGATTCCCGTGTTCTTCGCGCTCTACAAGGTGCTGTTCATCACCATCGAGATGCGCCAGGCGCCGTTCTTCGGCTGGATCAGGGATCTGTCGGCGCCGGACCCGACCAATGTGTTCAACCTGTTCGGGCTGATCCCATATGACACGACGTCGCTGCCGCTGCTCGGCGGATTCCTGATCGTCGGCGCCTGGCCGCTGATCATGGGCGTCACGCAATGGCTGCAGCTGAAACTCACGCCGGCGTCCGCCGATCCGGCGCAGGCGGCGATCCTGGGCTGGCTGCCCCTGATCTTCACCTTCATGCTGGCCAAATTCTCCGCAGGGCTGGTGATCTACTGGACCTGGAACAATTCGCTGACGATTCTGCAGCAGGCCGTCGTGATGCGGCGGAACGGCGTGCGGATCGGAATGTGGGACAGTTTCCGGGCGCGGTTCGGCAAACGCAAATCCGGCGATTGAAGGGCGGCCCGCCGTTCCAACTCTCCGCCATCGTGGCTTTCCTGCCCTAGACCTTAACGCGTTTTAACGATATCGCTCGGGACGCGATGAGGGACGTCTCGGCAACTTTGTTTCGGGCCAAACCGGTGCGTGCCGCGTTGGCGGCAACGCTGCTCGCGCTGGCCTGCGCGGTCGGCGGCTGCGCCGCCGGCGGGGCGGCCGGCGGCTCGTTTGCGGTGGCGCCGGGTGGCAGCGGTCCCACGGTTGCGTTCGAATCGATCGACGGCCCGCCGCCGCAGATTTTCGATCGTATGGTCGGCGTGCTCGACAGCGAATCGAAATTGCGCAACCTCTCGATCGTGTCGCGTAACGAGGGCTCGGCCTCCTACCGGGTGCGCAGCTACCTCGCCGCAGAGGTCAGCCACGGCCGCACCACCATCGCCTGGGTCTGGGACGTCTATGACCTGAACCAGCAGCGGGCGCTGCGGCTGTCCGGCGAGGAGCCGGCCGGCAAGTCCGGGCGCGATCCCTGGAATTCGGCCGACGACCTCGTGCTGCGAAGAATAGCCCAGGCCGGCTTCAGCGGGCTCAGCGCCATGATCAACGGCACGCCGGCTCCGGACGCCCCGCCCGTGGCTCCGGCGCCCGGCAAGCGGGGCCCTGCGATCGCCAACGCCGATGGGCCCGCCCCGGCTACCACGGCGTTCCAGGTCAGCGCGCTGGCCCATTAACCCAAAATAGGCCTTGGGCGCTGATTTTGCGCAGGAAAACCTGATTCCACGGGTTGCCAGCCGCGCCCGCTCCTTGATATCACCTCGCTCGTCCAAACGCGCCAGTTCCATGGGTATTCCGATATGCTGAACGTCGTATCCCCCAAGGCGCGAGGAGAAGCCTCGATGTCGGCCAAGAACGGCTCCATCAAGCTCATCGCCGGCAACTCCAATCCCGCGCTGTCCGAGGCGATCGCCAAGGGCCTCGACCTGCAGCTCACTAAGGCCGTGGTCCGGCGCTTCGCCGACATGGAAATCTTCGTCGAGATCCAGGAAAACGTCCGCGGCTCGGATGCCTTCATCATTCAGTCGACGTCGTTTCCGGCCAACGACCATCTGATGGAACTGTTGATCATCACCGATGCGCTGCGCCGTTCCTCGGCGCGCCGCATCACCGCCGTGATCCCCTATTTCGGCTATGCCAGGCAGGATCGCAAATCCGGCTCGCGCACGCCGATCTCCGCAAAACTCGTGGCCAATCTGATCACCCAGGCCGGCGTCGACCGCGTCATGACGCTGGATTTGCACGCCTTGCAAATCCAGGGCTTCTTCGACATCCCGACCGACAATCTGTTCGCATCGCCTGTCATGGTGCGCGACATCAAGGAACGCTTCGACCTCGGTAACGTCATGGTGGTGTCGCCCGACGTCGGCGGCGTGGTGCGCGCGCGCGGGCTGGCCAAGCGCATCAACACCCCGCTTGCCATCATCGACAAGCGCCGCGAGCGCGCCGGCGAATCCGAGGTCATGAACGTGATCGGCGATTGCGCCGGCTTTACCTGCATCCTGGTCGACGACATCGTCGATTCCGGCGGCACGCTGGTGAACGCCGCCGACGCGCTGCTCGCCAACGGCGCCAAGGACGTCTACGCCTATATCAGCCACGGCGTGCTGTCCGGCGGCGCCGCCGCCCGCATCATCGGCTCGCGGCTGAAGGAGCTCGTCATCACCGACTCGATCCTGCCGACCGAAGCCGTCCGCAACGCGCCGAATATCCGCACCCTGCCGATCGCGCCGTTGATCGCGGAGGCCATCGCGCGCACGGCCGCGGAAGAGTCGGTGTCGAGCTTGTTCGATTAGCGGCGAGTATCTCCCCCCTCCCCCCGCGAAGCGGCGGGAAGGGGTCGGGGGTGGGGGGCGCCTCAGCAAACTCGCTAGCAGAGGAGCTAGGCTGATAGACCCCCGACCCCTCCCCGCCACGCGCGAAGGGCGCGTGGGAGGAGGGGAGCGCAGGCACCGCCCGCGACTTCGCGAGCTCGCTTATGGGCCTCGCAACGAAAATATCGAAAACAACCCCATGCAAAGGAGCATGGCCCGGCCTTTGGGCGAGCCCGCAAAAACATTTTGACTCGTCGGGCAAATCACCGGCATGACTCCATCATCGCGCCAGTCGTAAGACGCCCATGGCCCCCGTCCAGCAACGGGCTCTTCGGCGCGATGACACCCAAAATCCCGACCATTGAAGTTGCACCGGCTCGCCGCGGCGAATGATCGCCTTACGGCGTGCCGAATCGCGCGCGCTTCCGATGCGCATTTCCAAGGAGATATCGACATGGACACTGCTTTGGACCTCGACAACGCAACGGCCATGGCCGCAACCGGTCAAACCAATGCTGCCGCGGCCGTGCGGGTAATACTTTCGCCCCACGGATTCTCGATCGACCATCCGGATTCGGAGCTAGGCGAACGGCTGATGGCGGAGAGCTTGGGGGTCGCCGATCGCGATGCGATGCATGGCATTCTCAAACAATTGGTGAAGGCCAGCGCGAAGGGCGAGAGGCCCGACGCGGTCAACCTCGGCTTCATGATTTCGATGATCAAAAGCATCAAGCCCAGGGATTCCGTCGAGGCCATGCTGGTGGCGCAGATGGTGTCCGTTCATGTGATGGCGATGCGATGCGCCTATCAGCTCGCCAACGCGGACGACATCGCTCGCCAAGACAGCGCCGCGCGCGCGCTCGGCCGGCTGGCCCGCACCTTTCCGGCCCAGATCGAGGCGCTCAACCGCCATCGCAACCATGCCGAGCCCGCCATCAAAGTGCAGAACGTGAGGGTCGGGGATGGCGGCAACGCCATCGTCGGCAACGTCACGCAGCATCGAAGCGTGATCGTCTCGGACAAAAGCGGGGCGGCCGCGGCGATGGATGCAAGGATGCACACGACGCCCGATCGCGGCGCACGCGAGCACGATTCCGTGGACGCGAGGGGCGAAGCGCAGGGGTGAGCGATCACGCCCGCAATACCGGCCCCATGCTGGCGAGCCGGCGTTGCGGCGCCAAAACCCGCAGCTGCGGATCGTGCCGCGCGCCGGCGGTGCGCGGCAAACGGCGCTGCCGCATGCACGGCGGCGCGCCGGGATCCGGCGCCCGATGCGGAAACCAGAACGCGCGCCGGCACGGCCTGTTCACGGGGGAAGCGATCGCCGAGCGGAAGGAGATACGGACTTGCTGGGTGAGGCAAGGAAGATGCTGCAAGGGATGAAATGATGTGATTTGGCAGGGCGAACATCACAGGACCGACCTCAAGGGCAGTCTAGGCCGTGTCATGGTGGCATACATTCGCGTCTCACGATCAGGTGAGTCGAATTGCCGCATGGCCATAGAGCGCGGCAACTGGGTCGATACCTTTGGCAAGTTAAGGCCGCCTGTTGGGCTTTTCCGGGCCAAAATGACACACATGTACGTGATTTTTGGTAACTAGGCCTTAAACCTCCGGTTAACCGTACCTATCATATTGACAGGTTATAGCCTATCATTATGATAGGTCGCATGGAAGATGATCCGACAAGCAAGAATGCCGTTTTGTATCGCCCCGACCCTCGCAAGCTCGAAAAAAGTGCGGGAATTGGCTCTCGATTCCAGAAACGTCCGCTGGCGCTCGGCCAACTATGACATGCATGCGGAAAGTCAAATGGACTGGAGAGGCATAACGGACAAAATGATGTTTGAAGTTTTGCGAACCGGTTTTGTCAAAGGAGAGGTTGAAGCTGGAAAATACCCGGGAGAATGGAAAATCAAAATGTGTAAAGCGATGAAGGGGCAGAGAGAGGTTGGCGTGGTCACGATTGTTGTCCGCGATCAACGCCTGTTCGTCAAAACAGTAGAATGGGAGGACCTCAGATGAGCAACGCACAAGTATTCTCAATAGGCGCGGATGCTCCTGCGGAGAAGCCTTATCTCTACAAGGAGTGCGGCCTGGACAATATCTATCTTGACAGTGGTTTTTCCATAGAGAGGGTGGATGGAGAAGAGTACGTCAGCATAGAGAACATAGACGGACTGTGGCGAGCAATTGGGCTGCATCTGGTAACATCCCAAAAAACGCTTGACCCAAAGGAGATCAGGTTTCTCAGAACCCAAATGGGGAAAACTCAGTCTGAAATTGCGAAATTGCTACGTGTGGACGATCAAACGGTTGCCCGATGGGAAAAGAAAAAATGCAAAATCCCCGGCCCCGCCGATCTGATTCTTAGGGTACTTTTTCTGTCATCTGAGGTTGCTCAACCTCAGGGCAGAGAAATACTCAATGAACTACACGGGACGATTGCAAAGTTGGTTGAACAGGACGCACCTCTCCGCGATGAAATCCTTTTCAATCATGATCGGGCCGATGATGCTTGGGAGCCGCGTCGGGCTTCCATGTGAGGCCGATTAAGCAACGGCAACATAATCTGGAAAGCCCGCTATCGTTGGCGGGTTTTTCATGTGCCGCTCAGTTCTACAGGTAGTGATCGAACTACCTAAAGCGGCGACCCTGGATGGTCTGAAGAAACACGGCAAGCGAGACACACAGCAATGATCATTGCAGCCGTGGCCTGGTCAGACGTTGCCGGAATTTGGTCGTCCACATGGCCGTATCTCACGTTTCCCGCAGGCTTCGCCGCCAAGGCTGTCTTCGATCATCTCGTTGACTACAGATCAAACAAGGCCATTGAGGGCTATAAGGCCGAGCTGAGAAAGACTGAAGTCGCATTTGACAGAAAGTCAAAGTCTCAGGACGATGAAATTGCCGCACTAAGAAGGACCGCGCTCGACGGCTTCGCCGTGGCATCTGCAGCGGTAACCCAACGCAAATTGGAAGCTGTTGATCGCCTTTGGGCTGCCGTCATTGATTTGAATCGCTACCAAATTGTTTCGAAGATGATGAGTCCAATCAAGGTCGATGTGGCGATTGAAGCCGCATCTCAGCAGACGCCAGACGGGTTGAGGGCGCGGCAGTTCGCGGAAATGCTCTGGCGAGCATGCGGGCTCGACGATATGAAGCCGCCGCCATCCCCGCCAGACAATGAAAGGCCATTTCTAACCGAAACCGCTTGGGCGCGCTTCTCGTTGTATAGAAGCGCGATGACTCTCCCAATATTTCACCTAGCGAGCATGAAGGGAGGTATGCCGCACGGCTGGTTAAAAAGTCCACCACCGTTGCTAGAGGCCGTCAAAACCGCGATGCTGCACTACTCACAATTGATCGATGACTACGGAGTATCCGCGGTGCCGGAACTTTTAGACGAAATCAGAGATATGGTTTTAGATGAGATCAGAGCGATAATCGCCGGTACGTCTACCGACTACGATTTAGAGAAGGCTGCAAAAATTATTTCAGCAACCCGCAGCGTCGATGATCTGAACACTAGACCCCTCGAAGTGCCGCCCGATCTGGCAAGGTAAAGTCCGCGAAGTTTCCGCCGCTTAAGGCGACAATTATCTATTACTTTCAATGGCTTGCGAGCCGATAGGGTATTAATTCGTTTCTCAATTTAATGGATTATCAGGCCTTGCCGTATTATATTGAGAGCGAGGAGATTCCATGCCCGCCCGACGTAGCGCAACCCGCCCTGCCTATACCGAAGCTGTCATTCGCAGGCTTGCGAATGCCAACAACGTGACGGTTGTCGTGTCGTCGAACGATGTCTTTGCCGAGCACATCACTCGCTTGTCCGGCGATGACGTCGCGTTCGATGCGGTTGAGAACACGATCGTTGCGCTACAGCGGGCAGGTATCTTGAGCCGCACCCAGGCGGTTCGACTTCAGGCACGGTACCTGCGCGAAAGTCGCCCGTGACCTTCGATCCCTTTGGTGATTTCGAAACGCGCGGTTACCTGCGTAACGTCGCCAAAGCCAAAGATCCCTCCATCGTTCAACGGCTGCAGCACAACTCCTTTTTGACCGGCATCGACGCCGCCCTGGAGCATCTCAAAGGCCGGCCCACGCTTGCCTATGGAGACGTCCTTCACACGCACAAAACGCTGTTCGAAGGCGTCTTTCCCTGGGCGGGCGAGGACCGGGTCGCCAATGCGCCCAATCTTTTCGTGAGCAAGGGTCCGGTGCTGTTCGCGCATCCCAACGATATAAGGAAGGCCATCGATTACGCGTTGCAAGAGGGCCAGGACAAAGCATTGATGCGGCAGAACCCCGGGCAGGTGATGGGCTATCTCGCCTACGGGCATCCCTTCCTCGATGGCAACGGCCGCACGATCATGCTCGTGCATGCGGAGCTCGCGCGGCGCGCGGGTTTCGGCATCGATTGGGGATCAACCGGCAAAGATGAATATCTCACCGCCCTGACGGCGGAGCTTGAGACCCCCGACCAGGGCACGCTTGATCAATACCTCAAGCCATTCGTGCGGGAGGGTGCCGGCGGAACCGTTGCGGAGGCCATCAAGGCGGCGCCCGGCCTCGATGGAAATAACGCCGACGCGGTCGCCGGGACAACGGACAATGCAGCGTTGAAAGCCCAATACGAAGCGCAGCAACTCAGACGCCGGAAATCGCAAGCGGGTTAGAACGGGATGTCTCGAGGCCCGACCCCTCCCCGCCGTCCGCCTTCGCCCAGAGGCTACGGCGGACGGAGGGAGGGGAGAAGAAAGCCATCGTTGGGTCAAACGTGCCCGCGCTACACCGGCGTCCCGTGCGGCCTGAACAGCCGGCCCTTTTCCACCACCAGCACGACCGCCATCGAGGCCAGCGTGCAGAGGAAGAACCCGGTCGCGAACGGCAGCAGCGTGCCGTCATAGGCCTGGCCGATCGCGGTGCCGACGCCGATGCCGACGAGCGTCGTGATCGAGCCGTAGAACGACGATGCGGTGCCGGCGATGTGGCCCTGCGGCTCCATCGCCAGCGAGGTGAAATTGGCCATCATCAGCCCGAAGGCGAACATCATCAGCGCCGACAGCACGACGAACAGCGGCAACGGCAGCATCTGCAGCTTCGCCGCCAGCAGCATGATCCCGGCCACCGCCACGAAGCCTGTCAGCGCGCCATGCGAGATCACCCGCATGCCGAGCCGGCCGACGAAGCGGGCATTGAGGAAGCCGGCCGCCGCCGTGCCGATCGCGATCGCCGCGAACGCCAGCGGAAAATAATGTCCGAGCCCGTAGATCCCGGTGAACACCTGCTGCGACGAGAACACGAACGCGAACAGCGAACCCAGCACGAGGCCTGCCGCCAGCGCGTAACCGAGCGTCTGCCGGTTGGTCACGGTCTGGCGAAAGGCTGCGAGCACATCGCGGATCGCAAGCGACTTGCGCTCGGTCACCGGCAGCGTCTCCGGCATCCGCAGCGCGCTCCAGATCAGCGCCAGCGCGCCGTACAGCATCAGCACGACGAAGATGCCGCGCCACTGCGTCAGCAGCAGCACCGCCTGGCCGAGCGACGGGGAGATCACCGGCACCGCGATGAACACCATCATCGCCAGCGACATCACGCTGGCCATGCGGCGGCCGGAGTAGCAGTCGCGAACGATCGAGGTTGCGATCACCCGCGTGGCTGATGTGCCGAGCCCCTGCAGCAGGCGCGCCAGCAGCAAGGTCTCGAACGACGACGCCGTGATCGCAACCACGCTGGCAATGCAATACAGCGCCATGCCGTCGACCAGCACCGGACGCCGGCCGAAATGGTCCGACAGCGGTCCGGTCACGAATTGCCCGAGGCCGAAGCCGATCAGGAACGTCGACAACACCGCCTGCGGCCGGTTGGCGGCCGTGATGTGGAAGGCCGAGGCGATGTCCGGCAGCGCCGGCAGCATCATGTCCATGGCGAGCGGGTTCAGCGCCATGATCGAGGCGATCACGACGACGAATTCAGGAAAGCCCATCGGCCGATGGCTCGATGAAACAAAGGCATCGGCATTGGTATCGGTCACGCCGTTCTCGCACCTCGCAGGAGATGCGTGACTTATTCATTATGCTGCGTCGCACAACCCATGTTCCGGGATGGCTGATACGCAAGTGGCAGCGCGGCGAGCGAGTGCGATGGGAGGAAAGCCGGGTCCGAAACGCGACGAGAAAACTTCGCCGCCTAGAAGCGATAATTCACGCCGGCGGTTACTGCGTGGATTGTATCCTTCAGGCTGAATATGGTCACGGTCACGTTGTTCGTGCTGCTGCCGAGCACCGTGCCGCCATTGCCGAAGTCGTAATAATTGTATTCAAGGGTCGTCGACCAGTGCGGAGCGAATACCCATTCCACGCCGGCACCGGCCGTCCACCCGGTCCGGGTCTGCGTCACGCCGGGATCGACGGCGAGCCCAAATCTCGTGTAAGCATCGTCAATCTTTTCACGGGTCCAGGCCGCACCGCCCCTGCCAAAGACGAGCCAGCGGTCAGCGAAACTGTAGCCGAGCCGCGCGGTCGCTGACGCCAGGAAGTCGTTGCCGAAGGTAAATTGCGACGGGAATACGATCCCCGTAGCGAGGTTTATGACAGACCCGGCATGGGTGTTTTTCAGGCTGCTCCAGGCTGCCCGATCTTCGACGCCCACGACCCAGCGGGGCGCGAATTGATAGTCACAGCCGAATTGTCCGCCACCCACGAAGCCGGTCGAACCGTAGGCGAGAAAGGTTCCGGACTGGTTGGTCGTCCTGTCCTGGCTAACGAGGCCGCCGACATGGCCGCCGATGTAGCAACCGCTCCAGTTGTAGGCCGTGACGGGCGCCGCTGCAGGCGCCGGGGGGGGCGTTGTAGGCAGGCAAATCTGCCGCCGATGCCGCACCTACGAATCCTGAAATCGAAAGCAATCCAACCCCGACGACGGCAAAACGGCGCATTCCAAATCTCTCAACAATGGAGATTGTCTATGGCATGCAACCGATAGGCGAACCATACCATATCACCTCTGCGTGTATTTTCGCTTTGAGTGTTGCCGAAATGCCGCAGTCCTGGCGGGCGCGGAGCAGCGCGGCTCAATCAAAGCCCGGCCGCGGCACCAGGTTCATCAGCGTTCGCGTGTAACCGCCATCGACCACGATCTCGTCGCCGGTGACAAAGGACGAGCGATCGCTGGCGAGATACAGCACGGCGTCCGCAATGTCCTGCGGCATGCCGACCCGTCGCGCCGGCGTCACGGCGGCGCGGCGCTCGGTGACCCCCGGCGTATCGTAGAACGCCTGGCTCATCGGCGTGATCACCATGCCCGGACTGACGACGTTGCTGCGGATGCCCTCCGGACCCCATTCGCTCGCGAGCTGCCGCGACAACATCACGACGCCGGCCTTGCTGACGCTGTAGGCGCCGCTTTTGCCCTGCGCATGGCTGCCGGCGATGGAGGCGATATGAACGAGGCTGCCGCGCTTCAGTTCGCGCATTGGCCTGCCGAAAATCTGCGCGCAGAGGAAGTAGCCGGTCAGGTTGACCGACAGCACGGCATTCCATTCCTCCAGCGTCAATGTGTCGAGGCCGCCCGGCCGCAACACCGCCGCCGTGTTGACGAGCACGCCGCAGGGTCCGAGCGATTGCTCGATAGCCGCGGCGGCTGCCGCAACGCTGTCGGCGCTCGTGGTGTCGCATGGTGCCACCACATGGCCGTCGCCGAATTCACGCAGCTCGGCGCGCGCAGCGTCCAGGCCGCGCTCGTCGCGATCGATCGCCGCGACCCGCGCGCCGGCCCGCGCCAGACTCGACGCCACAGCCCGGCCGATGCCGCCACCTCCGCCGGTCACGACGCAAACGCGGCCGGACAGGCCAAGCCAATCGGAGGGGTGCTGTTCGTTCATGATGTTTTTTTATTCCAATCGGGCGACGGAGACCAGCGTAGGGTGGGCAAAGCGCAAGCGTGCCCACCATCTTGATCGGCATTGACATGGTGGGCACGGCGCAAGCGCGCCTTTGCCCACCCTACGGTGTTTCTCCGTCATTGCGAGCCAACGGGTCGGCGCGAAGCGCCGCCCGATGACAGGCTCCGCGAAGCAATCCATGGTCGCAAATACTGCGAGCGAAGCATGGATTGCTTCGTCGCAAGCGCTCCCTTGCGCAAACGCTTTGCGTTTGTCGCAGGCAATGACGGGAGCTACACCTTCACCGCCGCCCCGCGCTGCCCGCGCCGCCGCTCCACCGTGATCTCCGCCAAAATCGACATCGCGATTTCTTCCGGCGTGATCGCGCCCAAGTCGAGGCCGGCGGGGGCTTTGACGCGGTCGAGTGCCGAGGCCTCGATGCCTTCGGCGATCAGCTTGTCGCGCAGCGCCGCCATCTTGCGGCGGCTGCCGACGAAGGCGTGGTAGGCGGCGTCGGTGGCGACCGCTGATCGCAGCGCGGCTTCGTCGCCCTTGCCTTGCGTGGAGACCACCACAAAACGTTTGGCCTCGTGCAGCGGCCCGAGGGCAAAACCATCGACCAGCGTGTCCGCGTCTGGCGTCGCGCTGACATCGGCGGCGGGGGCGGCGACGGTGACGTGATAGCCGAGCTGGCGCGCCTGGGCTGCCAGCGACAGCGCCACCGGGCTTGCGCCCAGGATCACCAGTGAGGGATGCGGCAGCACCGGCTCGACGAACACGTCCATGGTGCCCTTGCTCGGGCACATGTTCTCGGCAAAGCGCACGCCGTCGCGGTTCTCGCCGGGCTTGACGCCGAGTTCGGCGAGCAGATTTTCCGGCTGCACCGAGACCATGCGCGGCTCGCCGTCGGCGAGCGCGTCGCGCGCCGCCTTCAGCACCGCGCCGCGGGCGCAGCCGCCGCCGATCCAGCCCGCGACGATGGTGCCGTCGGGGCGGATGATCGCTTTGGCGCCGGCCTTCGCCGCAGTCACCGACACCGTGCGCACGACGGTGGCGAGCACGAAGGCTTCCTCGGCGGCCTTCATCTGCGCGACCAGATCCATCACTTCGACATGCTTGGTCATGGGCACCTTTCCTGTCACCTCTCCCGCTTGCGGGGGAGCAGAGGCCGCCATAGGCGGCCGTCCTTGGATAAGAACGCCGAAGCTGAGCTTCGGCTGTGGCGCTCGCCAGAGCGCGGCGGGTGGGGGAAATCTCTCCGCGAGCACCGGCGTTCCGGTCGGGCACCCCCACCCCTACCCTCCCCCGCGAAGAGCGGGAGAGGGGGCGTACCCGCGTTGCCGTTCCAAGCTCGATTCACTCTCATTTCCTCCAATTCACAGCTTCGCCAGATAGGGTTCGAGCTCGGTCAGGCTTTGCAGCGTATTGGCGGGCGCGTAGAGGTCGACATAGGGCAATGCGGCCTTGATGCCGGCGGCCTCGGGCGCATAGCCCTGCCACGCCATCATCGGATTGAGCCAGACGATGCGGCGGCAGCGTCTGCTGAGGGCGGCCATCTCGCGGCCGAGCAGCTTGGCATCGCCAGTCTCGTAGCCGTCGGAGACGATCATCACGCAGGAGCGCGAATGCAGCACGCGCGCGGCGTGCCAGCGATTGAAGGTCTTCAGGCTCTCGCCGATTTTGGTGCCGCCGCCGGTGCCCTGCGCCAGCAGCGCCAGCCGGTCGAGCGCGCGGCCGGCGTCCTTTTCCTTCATCGCGTCGGAGACATAGGCGAGACGAGTGTGGAACAGGAACGCTTCCGCCTCGCGAAACTCGTCGAGCACGCCATGGATGAAACGCAGGAACACGCCGGTATACATGCTCATCGAACCGGAGGCGTCGAGCAGCATTACCAGCCGCAGCGGCTTTGGCTTGCGCTGCCGCCTGACGAGGGTGATCGGCACGCCGCCATGGCTGATATTCTGGTGGATCGTTCGCCGCAAATCGAGCCGGTAGCCGCGCCGCCGCGCCAGATCGCGCCGGGTCAGCCGGGTGCGCATGGTTTTGGCCAGCCGCGCCGCGGCTTCGTGGGCCTGCGCGATCTGGTCGGGGTCGGCGAGCTTGCGGAAATCGACTTCGCTGAGATTGTCGGCGCGCGAGGCGCCTTCCTTGCGGCCTTCGCCGGCGCGGTCCTCCACGTCGTCGTCGCCGGCGGGAATTTGATCGGTCGCGCCCTCGCCCGCCATGGGCTCCAAGTTTCTGTCCTGCAGGCTTTTCAGCGACGGGCTGTTGGCGGCCTTGGTCGAACCGATCGTGAGCGAGCGCGCCCGCACGCGCTTGCCCAGCCAGAACGCATCGAAGATGCCGTCGAAACGTTCCCAGTCGGATTTGCGCGCCGAGAACAGATGCTTCAGCGCCGAACGCAGCAGGCCCGGCTTCGCGGCAAAACCCGCCGCCATCAGCGAGGCCGCGTCCTGGCCCTCCTGAAGGCCGACGGCGAAACCGGCCTCGCGCAGGGTTTTCAGGAACGCCGCCAATTTGCCGGCGACGAGGCGCGACACCTGGTCGAGTTCGTCATATCCGGGACTGTCGCCGCAGCAGCTCATGCGACCTTCCCCAGCAAACGATCGGTGACCTCGCGCGTCAGGCGCGATCTGTCCTCATGGGTTTTCAAGAGGCACATCATTGTTTCGTGCACGGTCTCGGGCATTTCCAGCAGATCATGCACGCCGATGCCGACCAGCGCTGCCGCCCAGTCCAGCGTCTCGGCTACGCCCGGGACCTTGCGCAGCTCCTCTTTCCGGATGCCCTCGACCATCCGCGCGATCTGCAGCGACAGCGACGCGGTCGCGCCGTCGATCCGCGCCATGATGATGCGCGCCTCGCGGTCGACATCGGGATAATCGACATAATGATAGAGGCAGCGCCGGCGCAGCGCGTCCGAGAGTTCGCGGGTGCCGTTCGAGGTCAGGACCACATGGGGGATGGTGGTTGCGGTGATAGTGCCGAGTTCGGGGATCGAGACCTGGAAGTCGGACAACAGCTCCAGCAGGAACGCCTCGAACTCGTCGTCGGCGCGGTCGATCTCGTCGATCAAGAGCACCGGCGGCTTGGCGCGCCGGATCGCGGCGAGCAGCGGCCGCTCCAGCAGATATTTTTCGGAAAAGATCTGGTCCTCGATGGCGTCAGCGTTGTCGCCGCGATGCGCCTGGATCGAGAGCAGCTGGCGCTGGTAATTCCATTCATAGAGCGCGGCGGACTGGTCGAGCCCCTCATAGCATTGCAGCCGGATCAGCTCGGTCGCGTGCACCCCGGCCAGCGCCTTCGCCACCTCGGTCTTGCCGACACCGGCCTCGCCTTCCAGCAGCAGCGGCCGCCGCAGCAACTGCATCAGCGAGATCGCAGTCGCAAGCTCGCCATCGGCGATATAGCCGGATGCGGCAAGCGCCTGCACGATCTCCTCGCGGTCTTTCATGGGCAGAATATTTTCCTCTTGCTTTCTTCTCCCCTCCCCCCGCGAAGCGGCGGGGAGGGCGCGTGGGAGGAGGGGAGAAGATCATTTCCTCGTCATTGCGAGGAGCTCTTGCGACGAAGCAATCCATTCTTCCCGTGTTGTGACATGGATTGCTTCGCTGCGCTCGCAATGACGATTGATCGCCGTTCAGGACCTCACGCCGCAAACACTCCCAAACTCTTCGCCGCCTGCCAGTTGCGCCAGTAATCGTGCGGCATCTGGATGTGGGTCGAACCCAAAAACGAGAACGCGTCGTTGACGGCGTTGGAGAAGGCCGGCACGCCGCCGACATTCGGGCTTTCGCCGACGCCCTTGGCGCCGATCGGGTGATGCGGCGACGGCGTCACGGTGAAGTCGGTCTCCCAATGCGGGGTCTCGACCGCGGTCGGCATGAAGAAGTCCATGAACGAGCCGGTCACCACATTGCCTTCCGGATCGTAGCGGATTTCCTGGCCCATCGCGATCGCAAACGCCTCGGTCAGGCCGCCATGGACCTGGCCCTCGATGATCATCGGGTTGATGCGGGTGCCGCAATCATCCAGCGCATAGAAACGCTTGATCTTGTAGACCCCGGTGTCGACGTCGATGGTCATCACGCAGATATAGGCGCCGAACGGATAGGTCATGTTGGGCGGGTCGTAGTAGCTCACCGCCTCCAGCCCCGGCTCCATGCCCGGCGGCACCGAATTGTAGGCGGCCCAGCAGATGTCCTTCATCGACATCGTCTTCTCGGGGAGACCTTTCACGCGGAAGCCGTCGATGTCCCATTCGAGGTCGTCCTCGTGCACCTCGAGCTTGTAGGCCGCGATCATCTGCGCCTTGGCCTTGATCTTTCGCGACGCCATCGCGATCGCGGCGCCCGCCACCGGCGTGGAACGCGAGCCGTAGGTGCCGAGGCCGTAAGGCGCGGTGTCGGTATTGCCCTCTTCCACCATGATGTTGTCGGCGGGGATGCCGATCTCGGTGGCGATGATCTGGGCCCAGGTGGTCTCGTGGCCCTGGCCCTGGCTCTTGGAGCCGACCCGCGCAATGCCCGCGCCGGTCGGATGCATGCGGATCTCGCAGGAATCGAACATCGCGATCCCGAGGATGTCGCAGTTCTTCGAGGGACCCGCGCCGACGATCTCGGTGAAGAACGACACGCCGACGCCCATGATCTCGCGGGTCTCGCCGCGCTTGAACGCTTCGCGCTGCGCCGCCTGCTGCTTGCGCAGGCCGGCATAGTCGACGCTCTCCATCATCTTCTTCATCGCGGTATGGTAGTCGCCGGAATCATATTCCCAGCCGAGCGCCGAATGATACGGGAACTGCTCGGCCTTCACAAAGTTCTTCAAGCGAAGTTCGGCCGGATCCATCTTCAGCTTCTGCGCCAGGATATCCATCCCGCGCTCGATGCAGTAGGCGGCCTCCGTCACCCGGAACGAGCAGCGATAGGCGACCCCGCCCGGCGCCTTGTTGGTGTAGATGCCGTCGACCGACAGATGCGCGGTGGGGAAGTCGTAGGATCCCGTGACGATGTTGAAGAAGCCGGCCGGCCATTTCGACGGGTCGGCGCAGGCATCGAACGCGCCGTGATCGGCCAGCACATGGACGCGCAGGCCGGTGACCTTGCCTTCCTTGGTCGCAGCGATCTCGGTGGTCATGTGGTAGTCGCGCGCGAACGAGGTCGCGGTCAGGTTCTCGATGCGGTCCTCGACCCATTTCACCGGCTTGCCGGTGACGATGGAGGCGACCGCGGCACAGATGTAACCGGGATAGGCGCCGACCTTGTTGCCAAAGCCGCCGCCGATGTCGGGCGAGATCACATGGATCTTCTGCTCGGGCAGTTTGGCGATCAATGACACCACCGTGCGGATCACATGCGGCGCCTGGAACGTGCCCCAGATCGTCAGCTCGCCCCTGATCTTGTCGAAGGAGCAGACGCACTGGCAGGTTTCCAGCGGCGACGGATGGACGCGCTGATAGGAGATCAGCTCCTTGATCGTGACATCCGCCTTCTTGAAGGCGGCGTCGGTCAGATCCTTGTCGCCGACGGTCCACTCGAAGATGTGGTTGTGATGCTTGCGCGGCCCGTGCGCGCCGGTGGTCTTGCCGGCAAGATCCTCGCGCAGCACGGGCGCATCGGCGTCCATCGCCTTGAACGGATCGATCACGACCGGCAGCGGTTCGTATTCGACCACGACCTTGTTGATGCCGTCGTCGGCGGCGTAGCGGTCGGTGGCGACCACGAACGCCACCTCCTGGCCCTGGAACAGCACCTTGCCGTCGGCGAGCACCATCTGCACGTCGCCGGCCAAGGTCGGCATCCAGGCGAGGTTGACGGTCTTCAGCGTCTCGGCGGTAATCACCGCGAGCACGCCCGGCACCTTCAGCGCCTCGTCGCCATTGATCGATTTGACCCGCGCATGGGCATGCGGCGAGCGCACGAAATCGCCGTGCAGCATGCCCGGCAATTTCAGATCGTCGACATAATTGCCCTTGCCTTGCGTGAAGCGGATGTCCTCGACCCGCTTGCGCTTGCAGCCCATGCCTTCAAGCGCGGCTTCGCGTTGTTCCCGCGTGGGAGTTAGGTCGTTCATTCCGCGGCCTCCTTGAATTCCACGCCGTTGATCTTGTCGGCGGCGTACTGGATTGCCCTGACGATGTTCTGGTAGCCGGTGCAGCGGCAGATATTGCCCGAGATGCCCATCCGGATTTCCTCCTCGGTGGGGCGCGGGTTCTCCCGCAGCAGCCGCTGCGCCCGCACGATCATGCCGGGGGTGCAAAAGCCGCATTGCAGCCCATGCATCATCCGAAAACCTTCCTGCAGCGCCGACAGCGAGCCATCGGCGTTCGCAACGCCCTCGATGGTGAGGATGTCGGAGCCCTGCGCCTGCACCGCGAATACCGTGCAGGATTTGACCGACATGCCGTCGAGATCGACGGTGCAGGCGCCGCAATGGGTGGTCTCGCAGCCGATATGGGTGCCGGTCAGCGAAAGATTTTCCCGAAGGAAATGCACCAGCAGCGTGCGCGGTTCGACGAGGCCTTCGACCTCGACGCCGTTCACTTTCATGGTCACATGGGTTTTTGCCATTGTTGTTTCCTCTCTTACTTTGCGCGGCCGGCGGCGCGGGTCAGCGCCCGCGTCACCATGATGCCGCCGACATGCTTGCGGTATTCGATGGGACCGCGGGCGTCCGCGGCCGGCGACATGATCGCGACCGCAGCAGCCGCGGCCTTTTTCAGCGTCGCGGCGTCGAGGCTGGTGCCGGTCACGATCTTCGCGGCTTCGGTCGCCAGCAGCGGCGTTTCGTGCAGGTTGGTGAGGCCGATGGCGCAGGAGGCGACCTTGCCGCCCGCCATGGTCAGCACGACGGCGGCGGCCGCGGTGGCGTAATCGCCGACTTTCCGCTTCAGCTTCTCGTAGGCGTAGCCGTGGCCGGCCGCGGGTGCGGGAACTGAAATCGCGGTCAGGATTTCGCCCGGCTCGAGCGCGGTGAAATAGGCGCCCTGATAGAACTCCCTCGCTGCGACGTCGCGGGCGCCGGATTTGCCTTCGAGCCGGTAGCTCGCGCCCAACGTCATCATCAGCGCCGGCATGTCGTTGCCGGGATCGCCATTGGCGACATTGCCGCCGATGGTACCGCGGTAGCGCACCTGCGGATCGGCGATCAGGAGCGCGGTTTCATGCAAAATCGGCAGCGATTTGGCGATTTCGTCGGAGGCCAGCAGTTCGTGCTGGGTGGTCATCGCGCCGATCACGATTTTGTTGCCGTCGCGGCGGATGCCCTTGAGGCCGTCGATGCCGTGCAGGTCGACCAGATGCTCCGGGGTGGCGAGCCTAAGCTTCATCATCGGCACCAGGCTGTGGCCGCCGGCCAGCGGCCGGGCCTCTTCGCCGAGATCGGTGAGCAGTTTCACCGCATCGGCCAGCGTCGCCGGCCGGTGATAGCTGAACGGGCCAGGAATCATGGTCTCCTCCGTGGGTGCTTTTGGTTGTGCGGAGGCTGTTCCCGGAAATTTGCGCGGGCAAGGCGGCGGCGGCCGCTTGGTCACGGGCGGAGAAAATTCGCACGAATGGCGGACAGCCGCGCACGAAATGCGTCAGGGGTTGAGACCTAGTCTTTCAGTCCCGTCACCCCCGCGTAACGGCTTCGCCGTTATCGCTGGAGGTGCGAGCTCAGGGGTGCGCTTGCACCGCTGAGCGAGCCTCGAAGGGCGACGGCCCGGCTGCTGCGGCACGGGCCGTTCATCCTTCGAGGCTCGCCGAAGAGGCGAGCACCTCCAGCGATAACGGCGAAGCCGTTACGCGGGGATGACGGATGAGAGAGCGCTTATGCGGGCCTCAAACGTGATGATTGCGTTTCGCCAGCCCCAGCCTTGCCTTGACCTCGGCGATCTTGGCGCGGCTGACGGGGACGCGATGCGGCGAGGGACCGTCGAGTTCGATCACGGCGCCGTCGCCTTCCTTGCGGACGAAAGTGACGTGCGGGATCGCCACGATGTGGCTGCGGTGGACGCGGACGAACAGGCCGGGATCGAGCTGCGCCTCGGCCTCCGAGATCGACCACGGGCACATCCGCTCGCGGGTGCCGTCATGCACTCTTGTATAGTGAGCGTCGGCCCGCACGCTCCTGACATCGGCGGTATCGATGAAATGGGTGCCATCGGCGCCTTCGATCGGCAACCTGACCACGGGCGCCGGGCGCGGCGGCCGGCCGAGGCCGCCGAGCGGCGCCGACATCACGCGGGGAAAGGGGCTTGCGATCGCCTCCAGCAACGGCGCGGCGGCCGGCTCGGGCGTCGCTGGGGCCGCCGGGGCTGGCTGCCGGCGCGGATCGGGCACCAGCGACAGCAAAAAGCCCGCGGCGATGACAAAACAGAGCACGGCGACCACGATCGAGAGCATTTGCGGCGAGGCGGCCAAGCCCCCGGCGCCGATATGGTGATGCGCGGCCTCCGACGGCGGAACGAAATGCATGCCGTACATCGCGGTGTAATGCATGCCGGATACCGCGATGCCGAAGGCGATCGAACTGGCGATCAGCCGGATGCCGTCCTGGCGCGCAAGAAACGCGCGCAAGCCCCCATAGGCGGCAGCGATGGCGATGAAGATCGACAGCACGACCATCGCGGTGTCGTGCTGGATCGCGAAATGGCCTTCGAGCCCATGAATCCCGACATAGTGCATGCTGGCGATCCCGACCCCGAGCAAGACCGCCGACGAGATAACCCGCCGCTGCGACGGTTCGCCGATGCTGAGGAAGAACAAGGAGACGCCGACCACTAGCGCGCAGATCAAAAACGAGACGATGGTGGGCAGCACCAGATAGACGGCATCTGATGGAATCGGCGCCGCCAGCATGCCGACGAAATGCATGGTCCAGATGCCGATGGCGAGGAAGGAGGCGGCGCCCGCCAGCAGGACACGCCGGCTCACGCCCGGCGTGCCGCGAATCCGCGCCGCCAGACCGAAGCCGGTGTAACCTCCCAGGCTCGCGATCACCACCGAGAGCGCGACGAGATAGGGATCGTGTCCTTCGAACATGATCGTTTCGGCCGCCCGTCTCCACGGGAATGCCGCCTCCCGCGCCTGAGTTTATCGGCGGCGGTGGAAATGACAATCGAGCCTCTTCTCCCTCTCCCCGCTCTTGCGGGGAGAGGGCTGGGGTGAGGGGCTGTCGATCCGGAAATAGTGGTGATGATCAGGCATGGTGCCATGCCCCTCACCCGAAATTCGAGTTGCACTCGAATTTCGACCTCTCCCCGTAAAGGACGGGGAGAGGTAAGCCGACACGCCGCTCGTCCGCGAACGTGGTCCGCACCGGCTACGCGGCCTGGATCGATCCGAGGAAGCCGTCGACCTCGACCTTCAGCTGTTCGGACTGCGACGACAATCCGCAGGAGGCTTCCAGCAATTTGGACGCCGCGGCGCCGGCCTCGTCTGCCGCCTTTGTGACCCCAAGGATGTTGTCTCTCACTTCAGTGGTGCCGGTTGCGGCCTGCTGCACATTGCCGGCAATCTCGCGCGTCGCGCCATTCTGCTGATCCACGGCGCTGGCGATCGCGCCGGAAATCTCGTTGATCTCCGCGATGGTGCCGACGAAGGTCTGGATCGCGGTCACGGCCTCTCCGGTCGCGCTCTGGATGTCCTGGATTTGCGCGGAAATTTCTTCCGTCGCCTTTGCCGTCTGGTTGGCCAGCGCCTTCACTTCGCTCGCAACCACGGCAAATCCCCGGCCGTGTTCGCCTGCGCGCGCGGCTTCGATCGTCGCATTCAGCGCCAGCAGGTTGGTCTGGCTGGCGATGCTCTGGATCAGCGTCACCACCTCGCCGATTTTCTGGGTGCCGGCTGCCAGCCCTTCGACGACGACGTTGGTACGGCGCGCCTCAGTGGCGGCTTTTTCCGCGATTTCCGCCGAGCGGCTTACCTGTTTGCCGATCTCGCCGATCGAGGCCGTCAGTTCTTCCGTGGCCGATGCGACGGTTCCGACGCTGCTCGACGCCTGCGACGACGCCGTCGCCGCCGCAGCCGCTTGCCGCGCCGTTTCCTCGCTGCTGCGGCTCATCGACGCCGAGATCGCCTGCATCTCGCCGGCGGCGACCGCAACGGCCTTGACGATACGGCCGACCTTGCGCTCGAAGTCGGACGCCATGTCGCGCCGCGCGGCGTCGCGATCCTGCTTGGCGCGGCGCTCGGCCTCGATCCGGTCGGCCTCGGTCTGCGCCTCGGCCGCGTGAGCGGCTTCCACCTCGGCGGCCTGCCTGGCGGTGGCCTCGAACAGCTGCGAGAGCTTGCGCGCCAGCCAGATCAATACCACCGCTTCCGTCCCCAGGATGACGGCGTGCAGCACCACGCGCTCGACACCCGCCTCGCCCGGAAAGACCGCCGCGGGCAGCAGGAAGTTCAGGACGAGATGGTGGAGCGCGACGGCCACGGTGCCGATCACGATCGGCCGATAGTCGCAATAGGCGACCAGGCACGCCAGCGCCGCAAAGAAATACATGTGCGCGTCGCTCTGCCAGGGATGCCCCGACAGCTGATAGACAAACACCGAGACGCCACCCATCAGCGCGACGGCAAAGGTCAGGCGCGTTGATAGTCCGTTGCCGGTCATGCGCCATGACAAGGTCGCGGCGGCGGCGAAGACCGCCGTGAACACCGCCGGCCACAGCCAGCTGGCGCCGCGCGCCATTGCGATGGCGATCGCGATCGCAAGATGCACCCAGAGCAGCGCGACCAGCGCCTTGCTCGTGGTGTCGCGCAACGCTTCGAGATCCTTGCTCTCGACGGCCATGCCAAATTCCTTCCGGGTTATCTTGTGAGGCAGGCGGCGATCGCCTGCGGGTCGAGGGTAAGCCACGCGCCAGCCTCTTGCAGGCGCTGCAATCCATTGCTGCGGTCCGGCTGCACCACCAGAATCGATGGGATGGCGGTGATCCGGACAATGGCGGCGTTGGCGGAAGCAGCTGCCGTGAAGACCTGCTGCGCGCCCCACCAGGGCGGAAAGGCCACGGCCACGATCTCGGCGCCGGGCCGCGCCTGCAGCGACAGCGCGGCCACCCCGATAAAACTCGCGATCAGCAAGCCGGTGGCATTGACCCAGACGGGCCAACGAGATGCCGTGATGTCCTGGACCCGTTCCATGTCAGGAATTATGCGGGGATAAAGCTAATTGCCCGTAAATATGACGGTTTCCGCGAAATGTCGCAGCGCTGCAACCGGGCGCGCGCTGGCGCGCGCGCCGTGGCGACAAACCCTCTCCCCGCTCTTCGCGGGGAGAGGGTTGGGTGAGGGGCTGTCGATCCGGAAATAGTGGCGATGGGTCTGGCACGGTGCCATGCCCCTCACCCGAAATTCGCGGCCGCGAATTTCGACCTCTCCCCGCAAAAGGGCGGGGAGAGGTAAAGCGCTGCGCCTGCTCGCTACACGATCCCCGCGGCGACCTGGCCGCGCAGGCGTTCCAGGCTGAGCAGCGTGTTGGCGCAGGCTTCCGCGACCTCGACGCCCTTGGTGGCAAAATGCTTGCGGAAGAATTCGACATGGGCCGAACTCTCGTGGAATTGCTGCGGCGTCAGCACCGCGGAGAAAACCGGCACCTCGGTCTTCAGCTGCACGTCCATCAGCGCCTTGATCACGGTGTCGGCGACGAATTCGTGACGGTAGATGCCGCCATCGACCACGAGGCCGGCCGCGACGATCGCGGTGTAGCGGCGCGTCTTGGCGAGGATCTGCGCGTGCAGCGGGATTTCGAACGAGCCCGGCACCTCGAACAGATCGACCCGCGCGCGATCGATGTGGCGCGCCTCGATCTCGTCGAGGAAGGCGATGCGGCATTGCTCGACCACCTCGCGGTGCCAGGACGACTGCACGAAGGCGACCCGCTGCGGTTTTGCAAATCGCGGGTGCGCCGGCGCCGGCGGGCGATCGACGATGTCGGGGGAGCGTTTGGCTTCGGTGGGTTCTTGTGCTTCGGGAGCATCTTGCAACATCTGATTCATGGCTTTCCTCTTTCAGGACCAGAATCAGGGCATACGGAACAACGTTAGCCGCGCACGAATGCGGCTGCCGCGACCGTTCTCTTTCATCCGGACTTTAACCGTCGGCTTCGGAATCGCACCGAATCTGCTAACCCTTCCTCGCCAAAAATCGATGGAGCGGAAGGCGCTCGCGGGCTTGGGTCTCGTCCACCCTTACCGCCGGTGGGGAATTACACCCCGCCCTGAGAACATCGGCCGCCCGGAATGAGCGGCCTGAGGTCAATTATGGCGAAGCCAGGCGGTGCCAGCAAGGACCTTCGCTATGGCGAATCAGCATGTCCCCATGCCGGCGGGGCCGCTGCCGGGGTTTCCGCGGCGGGCCCGGGTTAAGGAAAAATTAACCCTTTCGGCAGCCCAATCGAAGGTGCGAATCGGGCCGGAACCGGAGCCGAACCACTCTGATTCCGGTTTGTTCTCGTAAGCGAAAAAGTTAACGCACGATCAGTTGTGGACGATCGAAATTTAACAGCTGGTTTGCTGTGGATGGACTCGGCCTGCCGTTGCGCCGATTCCGCAAATCACATCAGTTGATCCCGGCAGGCCCCGGGGCAACCTGATCGGGACTGCAACTGGCAGCGGCGCGACAGCGGGCTGACGTGCGTAACCACCATCGTATCTGAACTAGCGAAAGTAAGGTCGAGACGGCATGTCCCTGCTCGAAGGCATCATCGATTCCCGGAACAATCCGCTCGCGGTGGTCGAGGACATCGCCGTCGATAACAACTGGTCGTTCGAACGTTCCGGCGAGGACGAGGTGACGATCGTCTCCAAGGGCGACTGGACCGATTATCAATTGTCCTTCACCTGGATGAACGAGATCGAGGCGCTGCATCTGGCCTGCGCCTTCGACATGAAGATTCCCGGCCCGCGCCGGCCAGAGGTGCAGCGGCTGATCGCCGCGATCAACGAACAATTGTGGATCGGGCATTTCGACATCTGGACTCACACCGGCATGATCATGCACCGCCAGGCGCTGGTGCTGCCGGGCGGCATCACCGCCTCCACCGCGCAATGCGAAAGCATGCTGGTCGGCGCGATCCACGCCTGCGAGCGCTATTATCCGGCATTCCAGTTCGTGGTCTGGGCCGGCAAGAGCGCAGGCGAAGCGATGAGCGCGGCGATGTTCGATACCGAGGGTGAGGCTTGAGTCTTCGCGACACCCCGAAGTCGTCATGCCCGGGCTTGTCCCGGGCATCCACGTCTTGCTTCAAATGAGCAAAGAAAGACGTGGATGGCCGGGACAAGCCCGGCCATGACGAATATGTTGTCGGGAGAATTCCGTTCCGAGATATCGAAATGAACGCTACTCAGCCGCTCGCGCAAATCAAAGGCCCCATCGTGCTTGCCGGCGCGGGGAAGATGGGCGGGGCGATGCTGACGGGGTGGCTCGCGGGCGGGCTTGATCCGAAGCAGGTCGCGCTGATCGAGCCGTATCCCTCCGACGACATCCGCGCGCTGGCGGCGAAAGGCATTCGTCTCAATCCATCGGCGAAAGAGGTCGGCGCCGCGGCGACGCTGGTGGTGGCGCTGAAGCCGCAATCGTTTCGCGAAGCGGGCTCCGCGCTAAAGCCGTTCGCCGCACCGTCGACGCTCGTGGTCTCGATCATGGCGGGCATGACGATCGCCTCGATTTCGGACGTCTGCGGCGGCAGCGTGGTGCGGGCGATGCCGAACACGCCGGCCGCAATCGGCCGCGGCATCACGGTCGCGGTCGCGGCCGGCAGCGTCAGCGCAGGCCAGCGCGCGGTGGCCGATGCGCTGCTCCGCGCCACCGGCTCGGTCGAATGGGTCGATGACGAGAAATTGATGGACGCGGTGACCGCGGTTTCCGGCTCGGGACCGGCCTATGTCTTCCTGCTCGCCGAGGAACTGGCGTGCGCCGGCGTTGAGGCCGGCCTGCCGGAAGCGCTTGCGACAAAGCTTGCGCGCGAAACCGTGGCCGGCTCCGGCGAATTGCTGCATCGCTCGGAATTTGCGTCAGCCGTGCTGCGGCAGAACGTCACCTCGCCCGGCGGCACCACGGCGGCGGCGCTGGAAGTGCTGATGGGGCCGGACGGAATGCAGTCGCTGCTGATCCGCGCGGTTGCGGCCGCGACGAAGCGGTCGCGGGAATTGGCGAAGTAGCCCTATGTCGTCATTGCCGGGCTTGACCCGGCAATCCATCCCTCTTCACAAGACTCTTTTGACGAAAGATGGATGCGCGGGTCAAGCCCGCGCATGACGAGTTGGGGGCGATCGCTCTGCCCTACCCCGCCCCCAGCCGCTTCGTGAATGCCTCGACATTGACCAGCCCGCGCGCGTGGCGGCCTTCGCCGATGCGGCGCTTGTCGTCGAAGGCTTCCACCTCGAAACGGATCACGCGGCGCTCCACCGCGATCACTTTCGCGGTGGTGCGCACGGTGGCGCCTACGGGAGTTGCGGCGAGATGGCGGATATCGACCTCGGTGCCGACCGTGACCCAGCCGGGTGCGAGATACCGGTTGATGGCGTCGCCCGAGGTCATCTCCATTTCCAGGATCATCATCGGCGTCGCATAGACCATCGGCATATGCTTGACGAAATGCCCGACCGTGCGCTCCGGCGGCACGATCAGGGTGCGCTCGGCGCTCATGCCGACCTTGATGACATCGCGGGCGTCCATGGGATGATCCGAAATGTCGTCGTCCCGGCCTAGTGCGCAATTGCGCACGGGGGGCCGGGACCCATACCGCGTGATGTCGCGTTGAGACGCGATGGCCGACGCCTCGCAAAACAACCAACGCCGGTGATTATGGGTCCCGGCCTTCGCCGGGACGACGAGCGAGCTACTTCTTCGCCGCGCGTTCCACGAAGGTCTTGCCGCCCTTCATCTTGTGGGCGAGCGGCGCCTCGTTGATCTGGATCACGACCGCGTCGGCATCGATGCCGAGGTTCGTCACCAGCGCCTTGGTGATGTCGCGCATCATGCCGGCCTTCTGCTCATCGGTGCGGCCGGCGGCCATGCTGATGGTGATTTCAGGCATTGTTCGTCACTCCCTTTTTTGCCTCGTCATGGCCGGGCTTGTCCCGGCCATCTACGACTTCCGCTATCAAACAAGACGTAGATGGCCGGGACAAGCCCGGACGCCGCGTCTTTGGAAGAATGGCCATCGCACCCTATGCGGGGCCAGGACCTCGTGGCCCTATTCCATGCCAGCCCAAGGTTTCTTCGACCGCGTCAACAAGCTGCAAGACAGGCACTCTCTTCTGGATCAGTCGCTGTGTCTGCAAATATCGGTCCCGAGTTTCTTCCACGTCGGTTACAGTAGAGCCGACCCACAAATCTTTGACAATTACCTGGGGTCCTTCGGGATCATTCAGTTCATCCGATCCTTGGATAATTACACATGGCGCGTTTCGGCGATCAGCATATTTGAGCTGATTACCCATGTTCTTAGGATTGCCAAGATAGAGTTCGGCGCGGATGCCAGCCTTGCGAAGTCGAGTAACCATCTTCTGGTAGTCGGCCGTGCGCTCCTTATCGAATATCGTGACCACGACTGGGCCCACTTCGGGCTGCTGATTCAGTTTGCCCAACATGCTCAATGCAGCTTGCAGTCGCGACACGCCAATTGAAAAGCCGGTCGCGGGCACTAGCTCGCCACGAAAGCGCGAAACCAGCCCATCATAACGCCCACCACCGCCGACCGAGCCGAATCGCACGAGACGGCCCTTCTCGTCTTTTGTCTCAAGTAACAGTTCAACTTCATAGACTGCGCCGGTATAGTATTCGAGACCGCGAACAACTGAAGAATCAACACGAATTTGATCGTTGTCGTAACCTGCCGCCCTCACGATTTTGATAATCTCACCAAGTTCGGACAGACCAACTCTCATGAGACCTTCACCCTCCATACCAAGATACTTTTTTGGTAATTGGCCGTCTATGTGCTCACGCCAAGCACCATCGGGCATTTGCTCAAATTCAATGTTGAATCGTAGAGCCTGACGAATTGCTTCGATTTGATCCGTATCTAACCCTGCTCCTTTAGTAAAATCCCCACTTTCATCTTTTCGCCCTGGCCCAAGAAGCTTTTCGACCTCCGACCATTCGAACTTATCCGCTTTGTCAACAGCTCGGAGCACAGTCAGCCTGCGCGCTGAGTTCTCATCGCCCCCAAGCCCAATTGTTTCCAGAACACCGTCGAGAACTTTCCGGCTGTTCAGCTTCACAACATATGAGCCCTTCGCAATCCCCAGAGCCTCCAAAGTTTCTGCAGCCATCATGCACATCTCAGCATCGGCAGCGGCGGCTGAGGGGCCCGAGACGGCTGTCCCAACTGTATCGGCGTCGAATTGCATAAACTGGCGAAAGCGGCCGGGCCCCGGCTTTTCGTTGCGAAATACCCAACCGTGACGATAACTGCGATACGGTAGAACCAAGTTTTCCGTTCCGTATCTCTCCGCGACATAGCGCGCCAGCGGCGCGGTCAAATCGTAGCGCAGCGAAATCCACTGCTCGTCGTCGTCCTGGAACGAGAACACGCCCTCGTTGGGCCGGTCCTGGTCGGGCAGGAATTTTCCCAGTGCGTCGGTATACTCGAACGCCGGCGTTTCCACCGGCTCAAAGCCGTAGCGCTCGTAGACGGCGCGGATTTTTTCTACCATCTGCCGCGTCGCGTTGATCGCGGCCGGGCCACGGTCTTCCAGCCCGCGCGGCAGGCGCGCCTTCAGTTTTTGCGGCTTTTTCGGTTTGTCGGACATGGTGCGCGCGTTGGTATCAGCCGGGACGCCAAGCGGCAACCCGGTTCAATGTGGCGGCTGCTCCATCAGCGCGCGCATGGCATCGGCGTCTTCTTTCGGCATCGATTTCAGCAGCAGCTTGATGGTCTCTCCGCCGACGATCTTTTCATTCCGCATGAACATCCAGTCGGAGATATCGGCCTGTTCGAATTCGGCCTGATCGCCGATGTTGCCCGGCAGATTATTCGGCTCGTTGGAGAACCGGCCGGAATAATTGCCATCCGGAAGCCTCTCCACGTCGGCCATCCAGATATGCTCGACGTAGCCATCACTGGCAAAACGAACTTTCAGGCAATGTCCTGACTCTGTCGGCTTCGGCGCATCGTAGGAAGCCCAGAAGGTCGGAAGCGTGTCGCGGGCATGGGCGATCGCAGCGTTCATCTCGGCATCGGCCGCACGAAAGTCAATGACCGGCGGATCGTCTTCCGTCAGAAATTTAGCCACCATACCAATCACCCCAAGGTTGCAAGGCTCGAGCGTTCGTCGTTCGTCATCCTGACGCGGTTGACGGCAGCCGGTCACAAAACCTGTCTGATCCAGTTGTGCGGATCGGCGGCGCGGCCGTACTGGATGTCGACCAGTTGCTTGCGCATTCCCATGGCGACGGGGCCGGCGGCGCCGCCGCTGATCAGGAAATCGCCGTTGACGGAACACACCTTGCCGATCGGCGAGATCACGGCCGCGGTGCCGCAGGCGAAAGCCTCTTTCAGCCTGCCGCTGGCGGCGTCCTTGCGCCATTGCTCGATCGTGTAGGGCTCCTCGCGCACGACCGTGCCAGCATCCCTGGTGAGCGCGATGATCGAATCCCGCGTGATGCCCGGCAGGATGGTGCCGAGCGGCGGCGTCGAGAGCGAACCGTCGTCGAACACGAAGAAGATGTTCATGCCGCCGAGTTCCTCGATGTAGCGGCGCTCCACCGCATCGACGAACACCACCTGGTCGCAGCCGTGCTCGATGGCCTCGGCCTGCGCGCGCAGGCTGGCGGCGTAATTGCCGCCGCATTTGACGGCGCCGGTGCCGCCGATCGCGGCGCGTGTGTAGTTCTCCGACACCCAGATCGACACCGGCGCGGGTCCGCCCTTGAAATAAGAGCCGACCGGGGAAGCGATGACGGCGAAGATGTATTCGGCCGAAGGCTTCACGCCGAGGAAGACTTCGCTCGCGATCATGAAGGGCCGCAAATAGAGACTGCCCTCGCCGCCCGGGATCCAGGCGCGGTCGATGCGCACGATCTGCTCGACAGCTTCGATGAAGACCGCCTCGGGCAGCGGCGCCATCGCCATGCGCTCGGCCGAATCCCGAAAGCGCCTTGCATTGGCGTCGGGGCGGAACAGGTTCACCCCGCCATCGTCGCGCGTGTAGGCCTTCAGCCCCTCGAAAATCTCCTGCGCGTAGTGCAGCACGGCGGTCGCCGGATCGAGCGGGAAATTGGCGCGGGACTCGATGCGCGCGCCATGCCAGCCCTTTGCAGAATCGTAGCGGACCACCGCCATGTGATCGGTGAAGACCCGGCCGAAGCCCGGATCCTTCAATAGCTTCGCCCGCGCATCGGAGCCGACGGGGTTGCTGGTCGGGCTGCAGGAAAAGATGATCTTCTGATGTGCGTTCATCGGACGGGTCCGTGGCTGGCGTTTCACTCAAGTTGGTAGGCTTGTTAGTGCGCTTGGCCCTGCGTCCTCGGCCCTGCGGCCGGTTTCCGCGCCGGCATGGCCATAGGACATGCTTTTGCGGAGGGCGGAAGTCCAGTATGTTTGCCGAAATGCCGCTCGACAATCTCGACGGTAACCAAATTCGCGGCCTTGGCCGCCACCTCGGGCTTCCGCCGCTCGAAACATCGCCGCCGGCGAAACGACCTAATGTTTCGTCGTGGTCGATTGTTTTGTAACATTGAACCCAAGATACGTCAATATGGCTGACATAAATTTCTCGAATGCCTCCCCCAACCCCGATTCGCGGCCGCCGGAGGGGCGATCTGCGGCCTCCGGAGCGAGTGATTTGCGCTGGGACATCATCGAGTTGCTGTTTTTCGCCTACCGCGATTTCGTCGGCGACGCCGACCATGAACTGGAGGCGTTCGGGTTCGGCCGCGCGCATCACCGGGTGCTGCATTTCGTTCACCGCTATCCCGGATTGAAGGTCGCCGACCTGCTGGACGTGCTGCGCATCACCAAGCAGTCGCTTGGGCGCGTGCTCAAGCAATTGCTCGACGAAGGCTATATCGTGCAGAAGACCGGCAACAACGACCGCCGGCAGCGCCTGCTGTTCGCCACCGCCAAGGGCGAGGCGCTGGTGGCAAAACTCGCCGGCCTGCAGACCGACCGCATCAACCGCGCGCTCGCCGGCATCGGCCCGGCAGGCACCGAGACGGTCCGCCAGTTCCTGCGCGCGATGATCGATCACGACGATCCCGACAAGGTGCTGGAGAAGATCCTCTCGACCTCCAGCGCAACCGCAAAGGAAAAAACGTGATCCAGGCCGCCACCATCGCGCGCACCCCGCCGCAGCCGGCCGATGACGCGCCGCATCTGTTGCTGGTCGACGACGACCGCCGCATCCGCGACCTGTTGTCGCGCTTCCTCTGCGGCGAGGGTTATCGCGTCACCACGGCGATGAGCGCGGCCGACGCCCGCGCCAAGCTCCACGGCCTGCATTTCGACCTGTTGATCCTCGACGTGATGATGCCGGGAGAGACCGGCTTCGATCTCGCCCGCTTCATCCGCTCGTCGTCGTCGGTGCCGATCATCATGCTGACGGCGCGGCATGAGGCCGAAGCCCGGATCGAGGGCCTGCAGATCGGCGCCGACGATTACGTGGCCAAGCCGTTCGAGCCGCGCGAACTGGTATTGCGGATCGGCAATATCCTCAAACGCACCGCGCCGCCGCCGGTCGAGACGCTGGAGCAGGTCGCGTTCGGGCCCTACGTCTATCACCTGGAGCGCGGTGAATTGCGGCAAAGCGAGGAGACCGTCCATCTCACCGACCGCGAGCGCGAGATGCTGCGCATCCTGGCGCTGGCGCGCGGCGACACCGTGCCGCGCGGCGCGCTGACCGGCAACGGCACCGTCAACGAGCGCGCCGTCGACGTGCAGATCAACCGCCTGCGCCGCAAGATCGAGCGCGATCCGGCGAACCCACTGTTCCTGCAGGCGGTGCGCGGCATCGGCTATCGCCTGGTCGCCTCGCCGTGAACCATTTCAGATGAGCACGCTCGACACCGGCATCACCCTGATCCGCTCAGCCGCGGGCCGCGTCTCGGCGGCCAACAACTGGATGGGCAACGCGTTCAAGGGCTGGATGCCGACCGGCCTCTATGCCCGCACCATGCTGATCATGATCGTGCCGATGGTGGTGCTGCAATGGGTGGTGGCGTTCGTGTTCTTCGAACGGCACTGGAGCAACGTCACGCAACATCTGTCGGCGTCGGTGGTGCAGGACATCGCCAGCCTGATCGACGTCTACAAGGGCTATCCGCAGGACAAGGACCGCGCGCTGCTACGGCGGATCGCCCAGCAGCGGCTCGGGCTGGTGGTGGATTTCCTCCCCGTCGGCGACATGCCTGCGCCCGGCCCAAAGCCGTTTTTCTCCCTGCTCGACCAGTCGCTCTCGGTGCAGCTCGGCCGCCAGATCGGCCGGCCGTTCTGGATCGACACCGTCGGCCGCTCCAACCAGCTGGAAATCCGCATCCAGCTCGATGACGCCGTGATGCAGATCTTCGCGCAGCGCAGCGCGGCCTATGCCTCGGATTCCGGGGTTTTCCTGGTCTGGATGTTCGGCACCTCCTCGATCCTGCTGATCGTGGCCTGGCTGTTCCTGCGCAACCAGATCAAGCCGATCCTGCGGCTGGCGGACGCCGCCGAAAGCTTCGGCAAGGGCCGCGAGGCGACCAATTTCCGGCCCCGCGGCGCGCGCGAAGTGCGCCGCGCCGCCCAGGCCTTCCTCGAAATGAAGGGACGCGTCGAGCGCTCGATCGAGCAGCGCACCGCGATGCTGGCCGGCGTCAGCCACGATCTGCGCACCATCCTGACCCGCTTCAAGCTGGAGCTGGCCTTGATCGGCGACAGCCCCGAGGTCGACGGCATGCGCCGCGACGTCGACGAGATGAGCGGCATGCTGGAGGATTATCTTGCGTTTGCGCGCGGCGATTCCGGCGAGCAGGCGCAGCCGACCGACATGGCGCTGGCGCTGGAGGAATTGCGCAGCGACGCCGAACGCAACGGCCATACCGCCGCGACCGTATCGTTCAACGGGCTGCCGGTGGTGACGGTGAAGCCGGCCTCGTTCAAGCGCTGCCTTGCGAACCTCGTCTCCAACGCGGCGCGGCACGCAGGCGCGATCTCGATCACGGGCCAGCGCGATCACCGCTATCTGACGATCACCGTCGACGACGACGGGCCGGGCATTCCGGCAGGCATGCGCGAGGAAGTGTTCAAGCCGTTCCTGCGGCTCGACGACGCCCGCAACCAGGACGAAGGCGGCACCGGATTGGGCCTTGCGATCGCCCGCGACATCGCGCGCTCGCATGGCGGCGACATCACCCTCGGCGACAGCCCGATGGGCGGCCTGCGCGCCACGGTACGGATTCCGGTTTGATTTCCTCCGCCGCGGCGCCTCTTCTCCCTCGCCCCGCTCTTGCGGGGAGAGGGCTGGGGTGAGGGGCTCTCTCGACATCGGGACTTGCCGAGAGAGCCCCTCACCCGGCGCTTCGCGCCGACCTCTCCCCGCGAAGAGCGGGGAGAGGTGAATGATCGCTACTTCGGCACCAGGCCCTTCAGCTTTTCGGCGTCCCTGACGTTGAGCCTGAAGCCGCCGGGCATCACGATGTCGCCGGGCTTCTGGCCGGGTTTGCAGTCCCCCAGCCATTTCGCCTCGATCATGGTGGTCGCATCGCGCGAACCGAGCGCGCCGCCTTCGCTGTGCGCGGTGGTCTTGACGGTATAGGCGGAATTGAAATCGCCGGTGACCTCGGAATGCGAGGTCATCGACGCACCCGCCACGCTGCAGACGGAATCGATGACGTAGCCGGTCGCGGTCTGCTGGATGTCGCGCCTGGAGCAGATCTCCTTCGACAGCGGCGAGGACGCCGTGCTCATGTCGCGGTCGGTGGTCTCGTCGGTGCAGTGCTGCATGGTGAGTTCGGGAAACGCCGAGCCGGTCTTCACCAGCTTCATCTCCCACAGGCCGGGCTTGCGCAGCGGTATTTCGGCCGCCCGCGCCTCCCGCCCCGGCGATAGCGCCAGCAGGCAACATCCCAAACAAAATCCAAGAAGCTGTCGCGTCATGCTTCTGCTCCGGTCAGCGCGTTCCGCCGGATGGGATAGCGCGGTTCAGTAGCGGGTGATCAGCGGCTGGTCATTTGCGCCATAGGGCACCCAGCGGCAGGAGAAGGAAATATAGCCGCCATATTGCGGATCCACCCCGAGGAACTTCGCCACCTTGCCGTAGCGGGCGCAGTGATCGACCGCGAGCTGCCGGGCGTCGTACTGCGAGGCCAGCGGATAGGGGATGATGCCGCCGGTGTCGTTGCCCTTGACGCCCCACACGCCCTGGGCCTGCGCGGGCGCGCACGCCAATATCCCGCAGACCGCAACCAGGCTCGCCGCCATCTTTCGCATCGCCAACTCCATTTTCGGAAGACACCTTAGTGTGCATCGTTGGCGATGGAAAGAACGGCCGACCGTGCCGCCTGGACTTATTGGACAGGTGTTGCCGCGTTGCACTTGACCTCGTTCGGGCTTCACGGCACCGTCCCCGCGTTAATTTTCCCGGCGGATCGCCCATGCGCATGTCTATCAAGAAATTCGGCCTGGCCGCGCTCGGCGCCATGTTCGGCGCGCTCGTCCTGGGTTCGCCGGCGCAGGCGGCCAACCCGATGGAGCTGAATTTCGGGCTGTTCGGTCCGAAATATGACGGGCGCCTAAAACCCTGCGAGGCGGCGCTCGGCACCATCACCTCCCAATTCCAGGAAAAGGAAAGCACGTTCTGGAATTCGGCGCTGCAGATCAAAGCCTATGGCGCGGTGCACGAGATCGCTTTCCGGCCGTGGCAGTCCGACAACATTCCGCGCCGCTACTGCGCCGCCGACGTCATGCTGAGCGATGGCAAATTGCGCCAGGTGTATTTCTCGCTGATCGAGGACGGCGGTTTTGCCGGGTTCGGCCAGGGCGTCGAGTGGTGCGTCACCGGGCTCGACCGCAACTGGGCCAATAGTCCCGATTGCAGGGGCGCCAAGCCCTGATTCCCAAGCCTTGATCCACAAAGCCTTGATCCGCGAAGCCTTGATCCACAAAGCCCCGATTCCCGCGCCTCCGCGGCTTTAGATCGCCGTTTCAGCTTTTTGTTCTTGAAATGTTCTGGGCGCCTGCTAGGCTTGCGGCGGCATTGGTATTGGGAGCGTAGCCATGTTGCAGCCATTTCCGACCGAGCGGATTTCCAGATCTTCGATTGCTTCATTCCTGGCCGCCTGGGGGCTACTGACCTTGGCGCTGGCCTTCGCGGCAGCACCCGCATCGGCGCAGGATAGCCGGCAGAATACACCCGGGGAGTTCGATTACTACGTGCTGTCGCTGTCATGGTCGCCGTCCTTCTGCGAGGAGGCCTCCGAGCGCGGCAATGAGGGCCGTTCCCGGGCCCAGTGCGGCGAACGGCCGTTTTCCTTCGTGGTCCACGGCCTGTGGCCGCAATATGAGCACGGCTTTCCGGAATATTGCCAGCGGCCCTCGCCCCGGCTCGATCGCAATATCATGACCTCGATGCTGGATGTGATGCCGGCGCCCGGGCTGATTTTCAATGAATGGGACAAGCACGGCACCTGCTCGGGGCTCGGCGCGCGGGCCTATTTCGAAACCATCCGCAAAGCCCGCGCGGCGGTGAAAATCCCGCCGGAATACCTCGAATTGTCGCAAGCCCTGACGGTGGCGCCCGACGAGATCGAGGCTGCCTTCATCAAGGCCAATCCGGGCCTGAGCAACGCGGCGATGGCGGTGACCTGCAACCGGACGCGGCTTTCCGAGGTGCGGATCTGCCTGAGCAAGGACCTGCAATTCCGTGCCTGCGAGGAAATCGCCCGCCGCGGCTGCCGCCGCGACCAGGTGACGATGCCGCCGCTAAGGGGCGGGTAAGCGACACCGTCATTCCGGGGCGATGCGAAGCATCGAACCCGGAATCTCGAGATTCCGGGTCTGGTCCTTCGGACCATCCCGGAATGACGGTGGGTTGCTACAGCCGTCATTGCGAGCGCAGCGAAGCAATCCACACTTACTTTGCCGATCCATGGATTGCTTCGCTGCGCTCGCAATGACGTGGTAACCCTCCGCCATGAACTACCGTCACGCCTTCCATGCCGGCGGCTTTGCCGACGTCATCAAGCACATCGTGCTGGTGCGGATGCTGGTCTATCTGCAGGAGAAGCCGGCCGCGTTGCGCGTCATCGACAGCCATGCCGGCGCCGGGCGCTACGATCTGACCTCCGACGAAGCGCGCCGCGGCGGCGAGTGGCTCACGGGGGTAGCGCGCATCATGCAGGCGCGGTTTTCGGAACGGACCTTGCCGCTGCTAAAACCCTATCTCGACATCGTCAGGGCCTTCAATCCGGAGCGCGAGCTGAAGACCTATCCCGGCTCGCCCCTGATCGCGCGCGCCTTGCTGCGGCCGCAGGACCGAATGACCGCCTGCGAGGTCGAACCGAAAGCGCGCAAACAGCTGATCGACGCGCTGCGCCGCGACACCCAGGCCCGCGTGGTCGACCTCGACGGTTGGCTGGCGCTGCCGGCCTTCGTGCCGCCGAACGAGCGCCGCGGGCTGGTCCTGATCGATCCGCCGTTCGAAGCAAAAGACGAGTTCGAGCATCTCGCCGACGGTTTTGGCGAGGCCTTCGCGAAATGGCCGACCGGCAGCTATTTGCTGTGGTATCCGGTGAAGAGCCGCCGCGCCACCGACACCCTGGCCCGGCATGCCGCCGCCGTGACAGCTGCCGCCCGGCCCCCGGGAAAAGTCCTGCGGCTGGAGTTTTCCGTAGCACCCCAGGCGGCGGGCGAGCCGCTTGCCTCTTGCGGTCTCCTGATCGTCAACCCGCCGTGGACGCTGATGGGCGAACTCAAGGCGATCCTGCCCGAACTGGAAAAGCCGCTGGGCCAGGGCGGCGCCGGCCGGTTCAGGCTGGAGACGCCGAAACCCTAGTCACGGCCGGACCAGCGAAAAGAACGATTTCCACCGTAGGCAATTTGCCGGGAACCGTATTATGCTCAGCTCCATTGGGATCGGCTTTACGTTCCGCTTCCGCAAATGGTAGCGGCGGAGTGACAAGGCCTCGAATTAATTGAAGACGGATCGGCCTCGAACGGCCTAATCCGCAAAAAAGTGGCCAAGCCTTCCGAGCGCGCATGCCGGTCGGGCCGGGACGCAAGCTTCGCGTAGCGGCGGGTGCAGTACGGGGGAGGAGTTTCCCGATGGCCATGAGTGGTACGGTCAAGTTCTTCAATGGAGAACGGGGCTATGGCTTCATCAAGCCCGATGACGGCGGTCGCGATGTGTTCGTCCACATCACCGCGGTGGAGCGGGCGGGATTGAAGGACCTGACCGAAGGACAGCGCATCACATTCGAAGTCGAACCGGACAAGAAGGGCAAAGGCCCCAAGGCGGTCAATCTGGTGATTTCGTCTTGAGCGGTCGCTTCGCGACGGCGACGGGATAGGATCAAAAAATTCCGGCCGCACGAGGCGGCCGGAAGGTTGTGATCGCGAAGTTTTTTGTTGCTATCAGAAGTGATAGTTCACGCCGGCGCGCACCGTTCCGAACCGGTAGCCGTTCGACAGGCCGGTGATGACGAAGTTGCTGGAGGCGAGATCGACATAGAGATATTCGATCTTGGCGCTCCAGTTCGGCGCCAGTCCGACTTCGGCGCCGACACCCGCGGTCCAGCCCAAATTGGTGTGGGATTCCGCCAGTCCGAAGGTCTGGCCGCTCAATTCGCCGAACGCCAAACCCCCGGTGCCGTAGAACAGCACATTGCTGACGGTATAGCCGGCGCGGCCGCGCATGGTGCCGAACCACGGGTTGGAGAACTTCCAGGGCGCAAAGGTGTCGTCGGCGCCGGTCGCCTGGATGTCGCCCTCGACGCCGAACACCCACGGGCCATTCTGCCAGTTGTAACCCGCCTGGACGCCACCGACGAAGCCGGACGGCCTGGTCGGATTGTTGCTGACCGTACCCCAGTCATAGCCGAGATTGCCGCCGAGATAGGGGCCGGCCCAGCTATAGGCGTTGAGCGGCTGGTTGACGGTATAGGGCGCGCGCGAGCCGTAAGGCAGATCGGCCGCCTGTGCCGATACCGCAGAGCCCGCGGCGATCAGCGCCGCCATCCGCAAAAAATTTTTGCTCATCCCACTCTCCCAACGCAACTGCCGCGACCCAGGGTCGTGCTTCGAATGAAGCGCGCGAGCGCGAGGTCTCGATGGTTACGGAATTCCACTTCTTATCGATAAGATTTATCGAGACTTTTAAGTTAAAGGCTTGTTAAGGCACCTTACCGGCCGCTCAGCATTCTTAAGAAAGTGTTACGCACGATGGCCGGATCGCGGTCTGCTATTGGCGTTGCAGCGCTGGCGATGAGCGGCCGGCGCGCTTAAGTTCAAGCCCATGGATCAGGATTCCAAGGAGAGCCCGAAGGCCCCTGCCCCGCGGACGACGCCGCGCGGTTCCGGACCTGCCGTGGCGGCCGACGTGCCGCCGCAGGCGCCGGCCACCGACGATATCGACCCGGCGATGACGGCCTCGGACGAGGACGACGAAGCGCTGTTGCCGGAGGTTGCCGAGGAGGCGATCGAGACGGTGGCCGAAGGCCCGCTCGCCGCCGGTCATGCCGCGATCGAAAACGCGGTCAAACTCGCCCCGACCTCGCCCGGTGTCTACCGCATGCTGAACGCAGCCCACGACGTGCTCTATGTCGGCAAGGCTAAAAATGTCCGCAAGCGGCTTTCCTCCTACGCGCGGGTGAGCGCGCCGCAGCCGGCGCGCATCCTGCGGATGATCGCGGCGACCGTTGCGGTCGAGATCATCTCGACCTCGACGGAGACCGAAGCGCTGCTGCTGGAAGCCAATCTGATCAAGCAGCTGCGGCCGCGCTTCAACGTGCAGCTGCGCGACGACAAGTCGTTTCCCTATATCCTGATCACGGGCGACCACTGGGCGCCGCAAATCCTCAAGCACCGCGGCGCGCAGACGCGGCCGGGACAATATTTCGGACCGTTCGCATCCGCCGGCGCCGTCAACCGCACCATCACCGCGCTGCAGCGCGCCTTCCTGGTGCGCTCCTGCACCGACGGATTCTTCGAAAGCCGCACCCGGCCCTGCCTGCTCTACCAGATCCGCCGCTGCGCAGGACCCTGTACCGGCGAGATCGATTTTCCCGGCTACACCGAACTGGTGCGCGAGGCCAAGGACTTCCTGTCCGGCCGCTCGCGCCTCGTGAAGCAGGAACTCGCAGGCGAGATGGAAAAAGCCTCCGCCGAACTCGAATTCGAGACCGCCGCGCTTTACCGCGACCGGCTTGCCGCCCTGTCGGCGATCCAGTCGCAGCAGGGCATCAATCCGCGCACGGTTGAGGAAGCCGACGTGTTCGCCATCCACCAGGAGGGCGGCTATTCCTGCGTCGAGGTGTTCTTCTTCCGCACCGGACAGAACTGGGGCAACCGCGCCTATTTTCCGCGCGCGGAGAAGTCGTTTACGTCAGAGGAAGTGCTGGCCTCGTTCCTGGCGCAATTCTACGACGACAAGCCGCCGCCGAAACTGATCTTGCTGTCGCACGAAATCGAGGAACAGCAACTGCTCGCCGACGCGCTCTCGATCAAGGCCGGCTTCAAGGTCGAAGTCGCAACGCCCCGGCGCGGCGAGAAGAAGGAGTTGATCGTTCATGCGCTGACCAATGCGCGCGAGGCGCTCGGCCGCAAGCTCGCCGATACGGCAACGCAAGGGCGCCTGCTGGAAGCCATGGTGACCACCCTCGGCCTGCCGCGACCGCCGAAGCGGATCGAGGTCTACGACAACAGCCACATCCAGGGCACCAACGCGGTCGGCGCCATGATCGTGGCGGGGCCGGACGGCTTCATCAAGAACCAGTACCGCAAGTTCAACATCAAGTCGGAGGGGCTCACCCCCGGCGACGATTACGCGATGATGCGCGAGGTGCTGCAGCGGCGCTTCAAGCGGCTGATGACGCCGCCCGCGGAAGGCGACGCCGCCAAACCTGCCGACGACGATTCGTTCCCGCAATGGCCGGACCTCGTCATCATCGACGGCGGCCGCGGCCAGCTCAATGCCGTCAGGGAGATCTTCGAAGGTTTTGGGCTGAACCAGATCGCCCTGCTGGCGGTGGCCAAGGGACCGGACCGCGACGCCGGCCGGGAAACCCTGTTCATGCCGGACCGCGAGGCGATCAAGCTCGAACCGCGCGACCCCGTGCTGTACTTCATCCAGCGGCTGCGGGACGAAGCCCACCGTTTCGTGATCGGCTCGCACCGCAAGCTGCGCAAAAAGGACATCCGCGAGGCGGGCTTGCAGGAGATTCCCGGCATCGGTCCGGCCCGCAAACGTGCATTGCTGCATCATTTCGGAACCCTGAAGGAGATCGAGCGGGCCTCGATCGCCGACCTCGGCAAGGTTCCGGGCGTCAGCGCCGAAAGCGCGCGCAAGATTTTCGAATTTTTCCATGCCCAGGCGGGCTAGACAAAGGTCGTGAGTCACATATGCGTCTTATCCGGCGGGTCATGTGCGCCCCACGGTTGACCTTCCCAATCAGTCGGTATTGGTAGGACAAATGAACATTGCGACAACCCGAGGGGCGGCGAAGAACTCGCTCTCCCTGCCGAACATCCTGACTTACGCCCGGATCGCCGCCATCCCGGTGGTGGTCGGCTGTATCTATGCCCAATCCATCATGGACGGGCCGCTCTGGCTGCGCTGGGTCGCCGTGGCGATCTTCATTGCCGCAGGGGTCACCGATTATCTCGATGGCTATTATGCGCGAATCTGGAACCAGCAATCGGCGTTCGGCCGCATGCTCGATCCGATCGCCGACAAGCTTCTGGTCGCCTCCTGCCTGTTGATGCTGGCCGCCGATGGCATCATCCACGGCTGGGCGCTGTGGGCCGCCATCGTGATCCTGTGCCGCGAAATCCTGGTGTCGGGATTGCGCGAATATCTCGCAGGCCTACGGGTCAGCGTGCCCGTGACCAAGCTCGCCAAATGGAAAACCACCATCCAGCTGGTGGCGATCGGCTTCCTGCTCGCGGGCGAGGCCGGCGACATGGTGGTGCCGATCGTCACCCAGGTCGGCCTGTTGCTGCTCTGGGCGTCGGCGATTTTCACGATCTACACCGGCTACGACTATTTCCGGGCCGGCATTCATCACCTCATCAAGGAGGATGAAGGGTGAAGGTGAAATATTTCGCCTGGGTGCGCGAACGGGTCGGCAAGTCGGAAGAAACCATCGAGCCGCCGGCCAATGTGCGCACCGTCGACGACCTGATCGGCTGGCTGGCCCAGCGCGGCGAGACCTATGCTCATGCCTTCGAGACGCCGAAGGTGATCCGTGCCGCGATCGACCACGCCCATGTCAGGCCGGATGCGATCATATCAGGCGCGCGTGAGATCGCCTTCTTCCCGCCGATGACCGGGGGCTGATTTCCAAGGGGATCGTGACGGCTTCATGTCCGCTCATTTCACCATCCGCATCCAGCAGGCCGATTTCGACATCGCGCAGGAAATCGCTGACCTGACCAGGGGCCGCACCGATATCGGCGCGGTCGTCAGTTTCTCCGGCATCTGCCGGGGCGACGACGATGGCGGGAACATCGCGGCGCTGACGCTCGAGCACTATCCCGGCATGGCGGAAGCCGAAATCGGCCGCCACGCCGAGACCGCGATGTCGCGCTGGCCGCTCGAGGGCCTGACCGTGGTTCACCGCGTCGGCCGCATCGCACCCGGCGAAAACATCGTGCTGGTGCTGACGGCCTCAAAACACCGGCAGGCCGCGTTCGAAGCGGCGGAGTTCCTGATGGATTTTCTCAAGGCCAACGCCCCGTTCTGGAAGCGCGAGGAAAGCGCTGGCGGCACCAGTTGGGTCGATGCGCGCGACCATGATGACGCGGCCGCCGCGCGCTGGACCAAATCCTGATGGCGAAACGCGCAAAGCCGGCTGCCAGGCACAGCGCCATCGCACCGAAATTTCCCAAAATACCCGCCGGCGAACTGGTGACGCTGCTCGACTTCGTCCGCTATGCGGTGAGCCGCTTCATCGAGGCAAAACTGGTATTCGCGCACGGCACGCCCGATCCGGTGGCCGAAGCCGCCTTCCTGGTCTGCGAAACCCTGCATTTGCATCCCGACCAGTTCGAGGCCTTTGCGAACGCGCGGGTCACCGCGCGCGAGGCAAAGCAAATTCTCGACGTGATCGGGCGCCGCATCACCACGCGAAAGCCGGCGGCCTATCTCGTCAACAAGATCTACATGCGCGGCCTGCCATTCTATGTCGACGAGCGGGTGATCGTGCCGCGCTCCTTCATCGGCGAATTGCTCGATTCGCACTTCAGCGGCGAGAGCGACCGAGGCGGTTCGCTGATCGACGATCCCGGTGCGATCGAAAGCGTGCTCGACCTCTGCACCGGCTCGGGCTGCCTGGCGATCCTCGCCGCGCAAAACTTTCCGAATGCGCGGATCGACGCGGTGGATATTTCGAAGGACGCGCTCGACGTCGCCGCCCGCAACGTCAGAGATTACGGCCTCCAACACCGCCTGACGCTGCACCGCAGCGACCTGTTCGGGCCGCTTGGCGCGACGCGTTACGACCTGATCATCTCCAACCCGCCCTATGTCGACGCCGAGGGCATGGCCGCTCTGCCGCGCGAATGCCGCGCCGAGCCGAAAATTGCTTTGGATGGCGGTGCCGACGGGCTCGATCTGGTCCGCCGCATCCTGCAGGAGGCGAAACGGCACCTGACGCCCGCAGGTGGCCTGTTGTGCGAAATCGGCCGCGGCCGCGAGCGGCTCGAGGCCGCCTTCCCGCAATTGCCTCTGCTTTGGCTCGACACCGAGGATTCGGACGGCGAAGTGTTCTGGATTGTAGCCGCCGACCTCTGAGCGAGTCTTCCCCGCGATCCGTCCCGAAGCAGCCCGATTGTGCGGAAATAGGGGGGCTGATGGCGTTTCCGTCTCGCGACGAAACTGATAGCCTGCCGGAAAGCCGCCACACCCCAACACTTCAAGAGGCCCCCGATGCTGGACAAGAGCCCACGCCCCGCCGCCGTCAATGTCCCCAATGACCTTGCCGCGCACTGGATGCCGTTCACCGCCAACCGGGCGTTCAAGAAGAATCCGCGACTGCTCGCCGGCGCCAAGGACATGCATTACATCACCATCGACGGCCGCAAGATCATCGATGCCGCCGCCGGCATGTGGTGCTGCAATGCCGGCCACGGCCGCAGCCAGATCGCGGAAGCGATCGGCAAGCAGGCCGCAGCCCTGGACTACGCGCCGCCGTTCCAGTTCGGCATTCCGCAGGCCTTCGAGTTGGCCAGCCGCATCGCGGACCTGGCACCGGCCGGCCTCGATCACGTGTTCTTCTGCAATTCCGGCTCGGAAGCCGCCGACACCGCGCTCAAGATCGCGCTGGCCTATCACCAGACGCAAGGCGCGGGCACCCGCACCCGCCTGATCGGCCGCGAGCGCGGCTATCACGGCGTCGGCTTCGGCGGCACTTCCGTGGGCGGCATCGTCAACAACAGGAAGATGTTCGGCACGCTGCTCGCCGGCGTCGATCACCTGCCGCACACCTATGACCGCGACAAGCAGGCCTTCACCAAGGGCGAGCCGGAATACGGCGTCCATTTCGCCGACGAGTTGGAGCGGCTGGTCAACCTGCATGGCGCCTCCACCATCGCCGCCGTCATCGTCGAGCCGATGGCCGGCTCGACCGGCGTGCTGCCGCCGCCGAAGGGCTATCTGAAGCGGCTGCGCGAGATCACCCAGAAGCACGGCATCCTCCTGATCTTCGACGAGGTCATCACCGGCTACGGCCGGCTCGGCTTTGCCTTCGCCGCCGAGCGCTACGGCGTGCTGCCGGACATGCTGACTTTCGCCAAGGGCATCACCAATGGCGCCGCCCCGATGGGCGGGGTGCTGGTGCGCGACACCATCCACGACGCCTTCATGAGCGGCCCGGAGCACATGGTGGAGCTGACCCACGGCTATACCTATTCGGCGCACCCGATCGCCTGCGCCGCGGCGCTGGCGACGCTGGACATCTACCGCGACGAAAAACTGTTCGAGCGCGCCCACAAGCTCGAGCCGAAATTCGCCGACGCCGTGATGTCGCTGAAGAGCGAGCCGAACGTGGTCGACATCCGCACCATCGGACTGACCGCGGGCATCGACCTTGCGTCGCGGCCGGACCTGCCGGGCAAGCGCGGCTTCGACGCGCTCAACAGCGCCTTCCACGACAACGATTTGATGCTGCGCATCGCCGGCGACACGCTGGCGCTGACCCCACCCCTGATCGTCAGCGAAGACCAGATCGGCGAGATCGTCGGCAAGGTCGCCAAGGTGATCCGCGCGGTGGCCTAGGGGATTGGCAACCTCTCCCGACTTCTTCACGGGAGAGGCACAGCCGCTCGCGGAACCTTACAAACGTCTCCACGTTCAACCACCGCAGCGACGCTTCGGTCGCTGTGCGGAGGAACGACGGATATGCCGGGAGCATCGAGCGGCTTGCTGCGCGCCGGACTCGCGCTCAAAGTCAACCAGCTCAAGCTGGCGACGCGCTCCTATCTGCGCGACCGCGCAAACCAGGCCACCGGGACGGTTGCGTCCTACGCCATCGCCGCCGGGCTGTTCGCGGCATCCGGCATCTTCCTGATCGCGGCCTGTTTTGTCGGCATTGCCGCGCTGTTTCGCTGGGTTGAAATCACTTATGGCCGGTTTCCCGCCTTTGGTGTGGTCGGTGCCTTGCTGCTGTTGATCGCCTTGGTGCTGGCCGGCGTCGCCGCCAGCCGATTGAAGCGCTCGCCGCCGCAGTTTCCATCGCTCAGCAGCCGCCTGCGCGTCGCGATCAAGGCCAATCCGGTTCAACCCGATCAAGTCGAGGCCGTTCGGGAGACCGCCGAGGCCATCCTGATGGCTCCCTCTGGGCCTGCTCCGCAGATGGGCCGCAGGCGTCGGCGCGCGCCGCATCGCGGCGGGCCAGGCAACGCGACGATGAAAGCTGGCCTGATCCTGACCGCGACCTTGCTGGGCTGGGCCGCCGCGAGACGGCGGCAGACGCGACGGACGGCCGTGTGATGCTGGACCGGCGATCTGGGCATGCCGACAATCTGCTCCTGATCGCCGCCACAACGCTGCTGATCCTGACCGCGCAGCGCTTTTTCGGGGCGCACCAGCACGGCCCTGTTCCGCAACCCGCGGATGCCGCGCTTGCGGAGCATGGCCATGGGCAGCCCGCATTGCAGAAGCCCGCTCGCGGACGCCCCGCCGCTGGTCCCCTTCATATCCCGTGGAACGGCTGGAAAGGCATTCTGCGGCGGACCTATGTGAGGACCGGCGACGACCGGCTGCTCGCCACCGCCGCCGGCGTCGTGTTCTTCGGCCTGTTGGCGGTATTCCCCGCGATTACGGCACTGGTTTCATCCTACGGCCTGTTCGCCAAGCCATCGACCATCACCGACAATCTGCAGACGCTGGCGCTGATGTTGCCGGCGGACTCGTTCCAGATCGTGCGGGACCAGATCGCCCGGGTACTGGACAAGGGAAACGCTTCGCTCGGGACGACCTTCCTGTTCGGTCTCGCGCTTGCAATCTGGAGCGCCAATGCCGGCGTCAAAGCGGTGATCGATGCGCTCAACGTCGCCTATGAGGTGCGCGAGACGCGCGGCTTCTTCAGGTTGAACCTGATTTCGCTTGTGTTCACGGTCGGCGGCATTGCGGCCCTGCTCTTGATGGTGGCCGCGGTCGTGGCGCTGCCGCTCGCGCTCGATCATCTGGGCCTCGAGCCGGAAAGCCGGGCCATTGTCGCTTTCGCGCGGTGGCCGCTGTTGCTCGCCGTGCTGATGATAGCGCTCGGCGTTCTCTACCGGTTCGGACCGAACCGCCGCGCGACGCGCTGGCGATGGTTGGGCGTCGGCGCCATCGCGGCTTCCTTGCTGTGGATCGCGGGCTCGGCGCTATTGTCCTGGTATCTTTCCAATTTCGCCAATTACGATGCGACCTATGGTTCGCTGGGCGCGGCCATCGGGCTGATGATATGGATGTGGATGTCGGCCATCATCGTGCTCTGGGGCGCGGAGTTGAATTCGGAAATCGAACACCAGGCCGGGCTGGATGCCGCCGTCGGACGCCCGTAGCCGTCCGGTGCCGGCGGCTCCGCGACCGCCAGCGCGCCCTGATGCGCCTTTCCCGTGTGCCGAAAGAACACTAGCTCTGCGAATCAACATTGGTGCTAAGGTTGCGCCGCTTGGGGGAGCGCGACGGGCCTGTGCGAGTCGCTCCCGGCCAGGGGAACACAGGGACTTGAGGGCCTTCCGCGCAACATGATCCGCATTTCCACGATTTTCATCGCCATCTGCATGGTGCTGGTCGCAGCCTCCCTCGGCCTGATCCTGTATTCGGTGGCCGGCATCAGCGGAACGGAATCCGCGATCGTGGCGCTCACCGCGCTGACCTTCCTGATCCTCTACAACGCGGTATCGATGCGGTTGCGCGATCGCACCGACGTCGGCAGCCAGATTGCGGATCTGTCGCGCGGCACCGCCGACCTCGCCCGCCAGGTCGCCGAATTCGGGCGCAGGCTGGCCGCCGTCGAGGGCCGGGTGGCGTCGGCGAATTCCGCCAATGCCGATCGTGTTCAGGCGGTAGCCGGCGAGATCGGCGAACTGGGCACACTGGTCAAGCAGCTTGCGGCCTCGGTCGCCGGCCATGACGACCTGCTGTCGGCCGGTGTCGCGGCGGCGGCCCTACCCGCGGCGAGCAGCAAACCGGACAACGAACCGCAAAAGGAACCGCCGTTCGCGGCCGAGGACGCGGGCGCGGCGCGGGCGCTGCCCGCTGCCGTCGCCGGCGACGCCACGCCCTCCCGCAGCCCGGCGCAAATCCTCGCCGCGGTGAAAAATGCGGTGGAGGAAAACCGGATCGATATCTTCCTGCAGCCGATGGTGACCTTGCCGCAGCGCAAGGTGCGCTACTACGAGGCGGTGACGCGGCTGCGCGACGACAAGGATCAGTTGCTTGCCGCCGACGATTTCATCGCGATCGCCGAAGCCGCCGGCCTGATCGGGCGGATCGATCACGCGGTGATGCTCAAATGCATTCAGGTGCTGCGCCGGCTGATGGTCCGCAACAAGGATGTCGGCGTGTTCTGCAACGTCGCCGCCGCAACGCTTGCCAACCCCACGACCTTCGCGCAATGCCAGGATTTTCTCGAGGCCAATCGGGCGCTGGCGCCGTCCTTCGTGCTCGAATTCAAGCAGGCGACGTTCCGCAATCTCGGCCCGATCGAGACCGAACATCTGGCGGCGCTGGCGCAGCGCGGTTTTCGTTTCTCGATCGATCACGTCACCGACCTGCGGATCGAGCCCAGGGAGCTGGCCGACCGCGGCGTCCGCTTCATCAAGGTTCCGGCGGCGCTACTGCTCGATCCGAAACAAAACTCGGTGTCCGACATTCACCCGTCCGATCTCTCCGACCTGCTCGGCCGCTTCGGCATCGACCTGATCGCGGAGCGGATCGAAGGCGAACGCGCCGTGGTCGACCTGCTCGACTTTGACGTGCGATTCGGCCAGGGATTCCTGTTCGCGCCGCCGCGGCCGTTGCGGCCCGAGGGCGCATCTGCTACCGGCGGGGCCCCGACCAAGGCGCAGGAAAACAATGGCTCCGGCAAATCCACGACCCTCGACAGTCCGGCGATCGATCCGCCGCGGGCGACCGGCAACGCCGCGCTGGCGCGCCGAGCCGCCGGGCCGGGCTGAGCGGCCATCCCTGCCATGACGTCACTCCGTTTTGTCGAGCGGCTGCGCGACCTCGTCGGCGGCGTCGACGTCGTACTCTCCGATATCTGGGGCGTGGTTCACAACGGGCTGGAGGCGTTCCCGGAAGCCTGCGAGGCGCTGCACAGCTTTCGCGGCCAGGGCGGCACCGTGATCCTGATCACCAACGCGCCGCGGCCTGCGGATTCCGTGCAGCGGCAATTACGCAAGCTCGGCATCGCCGACGATACTTATGACGCCATCGTCACCTCGGGCGACCTGACCCGGCATTTCGTCGCCGGCCACCCCGGCCGCAAGATGTACTGGGTCGGTTCCGAGCGCCACAATTCGATCTTTCGCGGGCTCGACGCGGTATTCGCGCCGCTGCCGGAGGCCGACTGCATCGTCTTCACCGGCCTGTTCGACGAGGAAACCGAATCGGCCGAGGACTATCGCGCGATGCTGCTGCAGGCGCGCGAGCGCAAGCTGCCGCTGGTCTGCGCCAATCCCGACATCGTCGTCGAGCGCGGCGACCGGCTGATCTATTGCGCCGGCGCGGTCGCCGAACTCTACCGCGAGCTCGGCGGCGAGGTGGTATTTTACGGCAAGCCGCACCGGCCGATCTACGAGCGCGCCATGGAGCTGGCCGCCGAGCGCCAAAGCCACGCCATCACGCTCGACCGCGTGCTCGCGATCGGCGATTCCGTGCGCACGGATCTCGCGGGCGCCCACGGCTTCGGCATCGATTGCCTGTTCGTGACCCGCGGCATCCATGCCGAGGAATTCGAGGGCATCGACCAGCTCGACCCGGCCTCGGTGAAGGAACTATTCGGCCACCCGCCGCGGGCGTTGATGCGGGAGCTGCGGTGGTAGGGATTTCGACGCTCGCAGACGTCATCCCCGCGTAACGGCTCCGCCGTTATCGCTGGAGGTGCGAGCCTCTTCGGCGAGCCTCGAAGGATGATTGACGGAGGTGCTTGCGGCCCATCCTTCGAGACGCCGCGCAAAGATGCGCGGCTCCTCAGGATGACGGGGGAGCGTGAATTGACGGCCCTTACGCGCTCACCGTATCTGGGAATACCGCCTCGATCTTGGTCTTCAGGGTCGCGGCGTTGAACGGCTTGACGATGTAGTTGTTGACGCCGGCCTTCTTGGCCGCGATCACGTTCTCGGTCTTGGATTCCGCCGTGATCATGATGAACGGCGTGGTGGCGAGATTGGGGTCGGCGCGGACTTCGCGCAGCAGGTCGTAGCCGGTCATCGGCTCCATGTTCCAGTCGGAGATCACGAGCCCGTATTTCTTGCCGCGCATCTTGTTCAGTGCCGCCGATCCGTCGCTGGCGTCGTCGATATTCTCGAAGCCGAGCTGCTTGAGAAGGTTTCTGATGATGCGGATCATGGTGTTGTAGTCGTCCACCACCAGAACCGACATCGACGTATCAACCGCCATCTTGAACTCCCCGCAACCAAACCTGACGCCACAAACCGACCACCGGCCCGCGCGGGCCATGCCCGGCAGTCCTTCCCAACCACTAGCATCAGCCGTTAAACAGCGCGTTAACCCGGCCCTTGCCGGATAAACGCCGTTGTCTGCCTGGACTTCCCTTCGCCCGGCTTGACTTCATTGCGGCCCCCGCGTCACGGTCCCGTCCCCACCGGCCAAGTTGAAGAATTCTGCAAAAATGACGTCCGGCTTTACGATTATCCGCGACAGCACGCCCGCTTCCGCCATCCCCAGGGGAGCGGTGGTGGCGATGGGCAACTTTGACGGCGTCCATCTCGGCCATCGCGCGGTGATCGCAGCCGCCCTTCAGATGGGGCGCGCGCATGGCAGGCCGGCATTGGCGCTGACCTTCGAGCCGCATCCGCGGCTGTTTTTCAGCCCGAACAGCCCCCAATTCCGCCTCACCGACGAAGCCGCCAAGCTGCGGCTGCTGGCCGGAACCGGGCTTGCCGGCGCCGTCGTGATGACCTTCGACAAGGCCAGGGCCGGAACCACGGCGCAAGATTTCATTCACCATGAACTGATCGGGCGGCTCGGCATCAGCGGTATCGCGGTCGGCTACGATTTTCATTTCGGCAAGGGCCGCGTCGGCTCGCCGAGCCTCTTGGTCAACGAGGCGCCCCGGCTCGGCATCGACGTCGACGTGCAGCCGCATGTCGATATCGAGGAGCGGCCGGTCTCCTCCTCCGCGATCCGCATGGCGCTGGCTGAGGGACAGATCGAGGACGCCACGGCGATGCTGGGGGGTCCGTGGTTCGTGACCGGCGAGGTGATCCATGGCGACAAACGCGGCCGCGACCTCGGTTTTCCTACCGCCAATATGCGGCTAGACAGGAATTGCGGGCTTAAGCACGGCATCTATGCGGTGCGGGTCGGCCGCGGCGAGAAGCGTTACGACGGCGTCGCAAGCTTCGGCCGCCGCCCCACCTTCGACAATGGCGCGACGCTGTTGGAAGTCTTCCTGTTCGACTTCTCGGGCGACCTCTACGGCGCGACGCTGGATACGGCCTTCATCGGTTTCATCCGCGAGGAGCTGAAATTCGATAGCGTGGACGCGCTGGTGGCCCAGATGAACGACGACAGCGCCCGCGCGCGTGCGATATTGGCGGCTGCGCCGGACGCGTTTCCGAAGCTGGGCGACATTGGCTGAGATTCATCTGAGCAAGCGAGCGTCAAATGGCGCGTGAATGATCTCCGCTACGGTAACCTTCGCCGCATCGGGATGAGCAGGATTCAAAAGGAAGTTTTGTCCCTGCTCGCTGATCGCAGATGGTACCCGCAGCAATGCACTGGTTGATCGATCGAGCCAACGATCTCCGATTTCACGACTCGCTATCGTGTCGGTCCGCCAGTTCCCGGATAAATCACCTGCCACGACGGCCTCAATCGTCACGTCGAGGGAAATATCGATGCGAAGCAATTGGTAGGTAGGCGGGATCAGATCGCGGTCCATGTGGACCAGCAGCTCCAGCAAGGCGCTCGATGGATGATCTGCGAGATAGACGATGCGTCTGCCCTGCGAATGCCATCGCCCACCGGCTCTCATGCCTCCGATGCCGGACAGGTCGGGATAATTTGAAATTCGCCAGAGCTCCACGATGCGGGCTCAGGCGAAGATTCCGTGATCGATCTGTTCGAGCATTTCGCGAACGACGGCAGCGCCGAGTTCATCCTTCAGGAGGTCGGTCGGTTTTTGGCCCGACAGAAATGTATTGGGGCGGCGCAGCCAAGCATCCGCCTTTTCTTCGTCGCCAAAAACGCGGTCAGCAAGCGTTTTGATGTCGAGCGACCTGACCATGAAATCGACGTCGGTGAGATCGTCGTATATTTCGCGGAGGTTGTCTCCGATTTGCGCGTCGACGTCCGACTCACCTTGACGGCGAGATTCCTTCAACTTCTCATAAACCTCCGCAAGCTTCGCTCTCATGAATTCGCTCCATTTATCAATAGATTAGTATCTTTGAAAGAAACTGCAACAAACGCTTTTTCGAGCCCGGAGATGAACGCTGCTGCCTTACGCCGGGCTTTGCGCTTTCCTCGGCCGGCTGCTATGAGAAACTCCATGTTTGCGCGGCGCACCATCGACATTAGCGGCCCGGCTTCCGCCTGAGCTTTGGCTCGGCGCAAGACCGGGGTCCCTATATTCATCCCGAATCATCGCATTTTCAGCGCCCTCCGAGCCCTATCAGAGCCTTCATGTCCGAAAAGCCGCAAAAGTCCGACGCCACTGACTATTCCAAAACCCTGTTCCTGCCGCAGACGGAATTTCCGATGCGCGCCGGCCTGCCGCAGCGCGAGCCCGAAATCCTCAAGCGCTGGAACGAGATGGGTCTCTATCAGCGCCTGCGTGAAAAAGCCCGCGGCCGCACCAAATTCGTGCTGCATGACGGCCCGCCCTACGCCAACGGCAACATCCATATCGGGCACGCGCTGAACAAGATCCTGAAAGACGTGGTCACCAAGAGCCAGCAGATGCTCGGCTTCGATTCCAACTACGTGCCAGGCTGGGACTGCCACGGGCTGCCGATCGAATGGAAGATCGAGGAGGAGAACTACCGCTCCAAGGGCAAGCAGAAGCCGGATTTTCGTGACTCTACCGCGATGGTCGCGTTCCGCAAGGAGTGCCGCGCCTACGCCGCGCACTGGATCAACGTGCAGCGCGACGAGTTCAAGCGGCTCGGCATCATCGGCGACTGGGACCACCCCTACGCCACCATGGATTATTTCGCCGAGGCCCAGATCGCGCGCGAGCAGATGAAATTCGCCGCCAACGGCACGCTGTACCGCGGCTCGAAACCTGTGATGTGGAGCGTGGTGGAGAAGACCGCGCTGGCTGAGGCGGAGGTGGAGTACGAGGATTATACGAGCGATACTGTGTGGGTAAAGTTTCCGGTGTCGCATATTCCATATGGACCATCGGCACGACGGCTGGGTCCTCCGAGCGAGCCATATCCGGAAATGCGTCGTTTGCTTCCAGAAGGCGCATCGGTCGTAATCTGGACGACGACGCCTTGGACGCTGCCGGGTAACCGCGCGATCAGCTATTCTTCCAAAATTTCTTATGGGCTTTACCGAGTAACCGATGCCCCCGCCGACAATTGGGCGAAGATCGGCGATCTTCTCATCCTTTCCGACAAACTAGCCACCGACGTGTTCAAGCAGGCAAAGGTTGTTAGCTTCGAAAGGGTCATGGACGTTCCATCATCGGTACTAGACAATATGACTTGTGCGCATCCTCTTCGCGGACGGGGGTATGATTTCATCGTTCCTCTTCTCGAAGGGGACCACGTAACCGACGATACTGGCACAGGATTCGTACACACCGCTCCGGGACATGGCCGCGAAGATTTCGATATCTGGATGGAGAACAAATCTCTGCTGGATGCGGCAGAAATCAACACCACCATCCCCTATACCGTCGACGAGAACGGCGCCTTCACCGACCAGGCCCCGGGCTTCACGGGAAAGCGCGTCATCAATGACAAGGGCGAAAAAGGTGACGCCAACGAGGCCGTGATCAAGGCGCTGGTCGAGGCCGGCATGCTGTTGGCGCGCGGGCGGCTTAAGCACCAGTATCCTCACTCCTGGCGCTCGAAGAAGCCCGTGATTTTTCGCAACACGCCGCAATGGTTCATCGCGATGGATAAGCCAATCACGGCAAACCCCATCCGATGGGAAGGTACAGGCGCCGCTTCATCGGACACTCTAAGGAACAGGGCGCTTAAAGCGATCTCGGTCACCCAGTGGGTGCCGCAGTCCGGCCAGAACCGCATCAACGGCATGATCGACGCCAAGCCCGACTGGGTGCTGTCGCGCCAGCGCGCCTGGGGCGTGCCGATCGCGGTGTTCGTGCGCGAGAAGGGCGACGGCTCGGCCGAAATCCTGCTCGATCAGGCCGTCAACAAGCGCATCGCGGACGCCTTCGAACAGGAAGGCTCCGATGCCTGGTACATGGACGGCGCCCGCGAACGCTTTCTTGGGAGCCTCGCCAACGAAGAGTGGAAAAAGGTCGACGACATCTGCGACGTCTGGTTCGATTCCGGCTCGACGCATGCCTTCGTGCTGGAAGACCCCGTGCACTTCCCGGGGTTGGCCGGCATCAAGCGCAAGGTCGATGGCGGCGACGATACCGTGATGTACCTGGAGGGAAGCGACCAGCACCGCGGCTGGTTCCAGTCCTCGCTGCTGGAAAGCTGCGGCACCCGCGGCCGCGCCCCGTTCGACGTGGTGCTGACCCACGGCTTCACGCTCGACGAGAACGGCCGCAAGATGTCGAAGTCGATCGGCAACACCGTCGAGCCGCAAAAGGTGATCGCGCAGTCCGGGGCCGATATCCTGCGGCTCTGGGTCTGCGCCACCGACTATGCCGACGACCAGCGCATCGGCCCGGAGATCCTGAAGAACACCATCGAAACCTATCGCAAGCTTCGTAACTCGATCCGCTGGATGCTCGGCACCTTGCATCACTTCAGGCGCGGCGAGACGGTCGCTTATGCCGAGATGCCGGAACTGGAGCGGCTGATGCTGCATGAGCTCAGCCAGCAGGCCGACATCGTGCGCAAGGCCTATGCCGAGTTCGATTACAAGACCGCGGTGGCGAGCCTGTCGGCGTTCATGAATACCGAACTGTCGGCGTTCTATTTCGACATCCGCAAGGACACCCTGTATTGCGACCCGCCCTCCTCGCTGGCGCGCAAGGCGGCGCTGACGACAATCGACATCCTGTGCGACGCGATCCTGCGCTGGTTTGCGCCGGTGTTGAGTTTTACCTGCGACGAAGCCTGGCAGCTGTACCGGCCGGACGCCGAGCCGTCGATCCATCTGACGCTGTTCCCGGACGGGTTCGAACGCTTCCGCGACGATGCGCTGGCGGCGAAATGGGAGATCATCCGCAATGTCCGCCGCGTCGTCACCGGCGCGCTGGAAGTCGAGCGCGCGGCCAAGCGCATCGGCTCCTCGCTGGAGGCCTCGCCCCTGGTCTACGTCTCGGACAAGAAGATTTTCGCAACCCTGTTCGATGTCGATCTGGCGGAAGTCTGCATCACCTCGAACGCGATGGTGACCGATGACGACCCGCCGGCGGATGCGTTTCGGCTGCACGACGTCCCCGGCGTCGCCGTCGTGGTCGAGAAGGCCACAGGCCTCAAATGCGCGCGCTCCTGGAAAATCCTGCCGACCGTAGGCCAGGACCCCGAATACCCCGACGTCTCGCCGCGCGACGCGCAGGCGCTGCGCGAATGGAAGGCGCTGGGGGTTTCGGTTTGACCTCCCGCCTCGGCCCCGGAATCATCGCCGCGCTTGCCGTGCTCGCGCTCGATCAGGCCTCGAAAGCCTGGCTGTTGTTCGTGTTCGACATCGCCCGTCGCGGCGCGGTGGCCGTGACGCCGTTCTTCGACCTGGTGCTGGCCTGGAATACCGGGATCAGCTACGGCTGGTTCCAGGGCGAAGGCGCGGCCGGGCAGGCTGTCCTGCTCGCGGTCAAAATCGTGGCGGTCATTGTGCTGGCGATCTGGATGGCCCGGTCGCGCACCCTGCTTGCCACTGTTGCCCTCGGCCTGATCATCGGCGGCGCCATCGGCAATGCCCTCGACCGCTTTACCTATGGCGCGGTGGTCGATTTCGTCCTGTTTCACGTCCAGATCGGCGGAAAACCCTTCAGCTGGTACGTATTTAACCTTGCGGACGTGGCGATTGTTGCTGGCGTCGCCGCTCTATTGTATGACTCGCTGTTGGGGGTACCCGCCGCAAAAGCGCCCTGATCCCGGCTGATACGGACCCCGAGCTTTGCCCAGAAGGTGCGGAGCTTGCGCCTGGTTTGGCGTGCTCTGCGCCTTACAAATTTGGACGGGAATAGCGATGCGCGACATCGAAGCCAGCGGCCGGATGCTGCAGAACTCGCCGGGAGCGCTCAACCGCGGCCTGCGGCTCGCCGCGATCGCGCTCGGCATTGGCCTGATGATGACCTCAGGCGTCGCCCGCGCCCAGGACGATGACGATGACGGCAAGACCTTCGAGGAGAAGGTCATCGAGGGCATCATGGCCGGCGTCGGCGGCACCAACATGGAGAACCGGGGCATCGACTATCGCGAGCGGTCGCCCCTGGTGGTGCCTCCGAAGCTCGATCTGCCGCCGCCGGAATCCGCAAGAAGCGAGATCAAGGATCCGAACTGGCCGAAAGATCCGGACGAGGCGCGCCGCAAGGCTGCGATCGCCGCCCGCAAGAAGGCCAACAAGGATCCGGTGGAAGCGGCGCGTATCCTGAGCCCGAGCGAGCTCAATGTCGGCCGGACGGATGCTCCGATCCGCACCAATAACGATCCGGTCCAGCCGGGTAACTCGGCCACCAACCCGATCCTCAGCCCGTCGCAGCTCGGCTTTGAAGGCAAGTTCGGTTCGCTGTTCGGCGGCAACAAGGCGGAGGCGGCGCCGTTCAAGGGCGAGCCGACGCGGGAAAGCCTGACCCAGCCTCCGCCGGGCTACCAGACACCGTCGCCGAACTTCGCCTACGGCACCGGGCCGAAGGAATCCATGAACAAGGAATACAACCCGGCCGCCGGCAAATATGGCGAATAGCCGCCTCTGTCTCTCGGCTTCGTGACCCTTGTCCGCCACCACGCGGTATACGGTGCCGTGGTGCAGGCGCGAACTGGTCCGTGCGGAGCTCTTGCGCAAAGATCGCGCACAGCTTTCCCGAAAAGACCGCTGCCCACTTTTGCGTAACGACGCGCCACACAGGTCATGATGCCGCAACCCCGCTTCGCTGCCACGCTTTCCGCCGTGCTGCTCTCGGTCCTCGCGCTCTCGACCTGCGCCGCGCGCGCCCAGACCACGGTGACATCGGATCCTCCCGCCAGCTTCACACTCAAAAATGGCCTGCAGGTCGTGGTGATCCCCGATCACCGCACCCCCGTGGTCACCCAGATGATCTGGTACAAGGTCGGCTCCGCCGACGAGACGCCCGGCAAGTCGGGGCTGGCGCATTTTCTCGAACACCTGATGTTCAAGGGCACGGCGAAACATCCGGAGGGCGAATTTTCCAAGACCGTGCTGCGGGTCGGCGGCAACGAGAACGCCTTCACCTCGACCGATTACACCGGCTATTTCCAGCGCGTGCCGCGCGAGCAGCTCGGCACCATGATGGAGTTCGAGGCCGACCGCATGACCGGCCTGATCCTCAAGGACGAAAACGTGTTGCCGGAGCGCGACGTGGTGCTCGAAGAATACAACATGCGGGTCGCCAACAATCCGGACGCGCGGCTCGCCGAGCAGATCATGGCCGCGCTCTATCTCAATCATCCCTATGGCCGCCCGGTGATCGGCTGGCACCACGAGATCGAGGCGCTCGGCCGCGAGGACGCGCTGGCGTTCTACCGGCGCTTCTACGCGCCCAACAACGCGATCCTGGTGATCGCCGGCGACGTCGATGCCGCCGAGGTTCGCCCGATGGCGGAAAAGACCTTCGGCCAGGTCGCGCCGCAGCCCGCGATCCCCGAAAAACGCCTGCGCCCGCAGGAGCCGGAACCGGTCGCGCCGCGCACGGTGACATTAGCCGACCCGCAGGTCGAACAGCCGAGCCTCAAGCGCTATTACCTGGTTCCATCAGCCACGACCGCAGCACCTGGAGAGAGCCCGGCGCTCGACGTGCTCGCACAATTGATGGGCGGCGGCAGCAACTCCTACCTGTATCGCGCGCTGGTGGTCGACCGCCCGCTCGCGATCAGCGCCGGTGCCGGCTATCAAGGCACCTCGCTCGACGCCACACAGTTCATGATCTCGGCCGCGCCGAGACAGGGCGTGGAGTTCTCGCAGATCGAGCAGGTCATCGACGGCGTGATCGCCGATGCCGGACGCAAGCTCGCGACGCCAGAGGATCTCGAACGCGTCAAGACCCAGCTGATTGCGGAGGCGATCTACGCCCAGGACAACCAGGCGACGCTGGCGCGCTGGTATGGCGGCGCGCTGACCACGGGCCTGAGCATCGCCGACATCAGGAGCTGGCCGGACCGGATACGCGCCGTCACCGCCGAACAGGTCCGCAACGCCGCGCTGAAATGGCTCGACAAGAACCGTTCGGTGACCGGCTATCTGGTCAAGGACACCACGCCCAGACGCGAGGAGAAGCGTTCGTGATTTATTCCAACGCAGCTTCCAGGGTTCGCTCGCGGCGCCTCGCATGGATGGTTGCCGCCGGCCTCGCGCTGCTGCCGCTTGCCGCGGCGCCTGCGCAGGCCGCGGCAAAAATCCAGCACCTGATTTCGCCCGGCGGTATCGAGGCCTGGTTCGTGCAGGATTCGACCGTGCCGCTGATCGCCATGGAATATGCCTTTGGCGGCGGCGCGACCCAGGACCCCGCCGACAAGCCCGGCGTCGCCAATCTGGTCGCCGACCTGATCGACGAAGGTTCTGAAAACCTCGATTCCAAGGCGTTCCACGAGCACCTCGACCGCCGCGCCATCGAGCTGAGTTTCGCGGCGACCCGGGACTATTTCCGCGGCAGCTTGCGGATGCTGCGGGACAACCGGGACGAGGCCTTCGACCTGCTGCGGATGTCGCTGACATCAGCCCATTTCGATGCCGCCGACGTCGAACGGATTCGCTCGGAAGTGCTATCCGGACTGCGGCGCGAGACCAGCGATCCGGGCTCGCTCGCCGGGCGCAAGTTCCTCAAAATCGCTTTTGGCGACCACCCCTATGGCCGACCCGCCAGCGGCACCCTGGAAAGCGTGCCGAAAATCGACGTCGCCGATCTGAAGGACTATGTCCGCCGCGTGCTGGCGAAGGATACGCTGAAGATTGCCGTGGTCGGCGATGTCGACCCGGCAACCCTCGGCCAGCTGCTCGACAAGACTTTTGGCGGGTTGCCCGCCAAGGCCAGCCTGACGCCGGTCCCCAACATCGTGGCCGCCGCGCCCCCGCAGCGCGCCTTCATTCCGCTCGACGTGCCGCAGACCGTGGTGACCTTCGGCGGCCCCGGCTTCAGGCGCCACGACCCGAATTTCATGGCGGCCTATGTCGTCAACCATATTCTCGGCGGCGGATCGTCGTCGCGACTCTACCGCGAGGTCCGCGAGAAGCGCGGGCTCGCCTATTCGATCTATGAGTCGCTGCTGTGGATGGATCACTCCGCGCTGTTCGTCGGCAATACCGGTACCCGCGCCGACCGTGCCGGAGAGACCGTCGATGCGGTCGAGCGCGAGGTCCGCCGCATGGCCGAGGACGGCCCGACCGGGAAGGAACTCGACGAAGCCAAATCCTATCTCAAGGGCTCGCAGATGCTGGCGCTCGACACTTCCTCCAATCTCGCAGGCGCCCTGCTGCAATACCAGCTCGACAGGCTGCCGATCGACTATATCGAAAAGCGCAACGCCATCATCGACGCCGTGACGCTGGATGACGCCAAGCAGGCGGCGCAGCGGCTGTGGGGCAAGGGCCTGATCACCGTGATCGTCGGCCGCGCCCCGCAAGCCGTCGCCCAGCCCGCGGCGGCGACCGCGCCGTCGTCGACGGCGAATTAAGACTCACCGCACATGCCGCCGTCATCCCCGCGCGAGCGCAAATGCGCTCGTCGCTGGAGGAGCCGCGCTCTTCGCGCGGCGTCTCGAAGGATGTGCTACACAGCACGGTATATCATCCTTCGAGGCTCGCCGAAGGCGGCTCGCACCTCAGGATGACGTACTTTTTTGCTTCGGGATCATCCCGGCTTTCGGTGACGCCATGCTGCGGATTTCCCGCGATCACGCAATCGACGAGAACGACATCGAGATCTCCTTCGTCCGCGCCTCCGGCCCGGGCGGGCAGAACGTCAACAAGCTCTCGACCGCCGCCCAATTGCGTTTCGATACGCGCAAGATCACGCTGCCGGATGACGCCGCGGCGCGGCTCCATCGGCTCGCCGGCCAGCGCATGACCAAGGACGGCGTGATCGTGATCCATGCCCAGCGCTTCCGTACCCAGGAGCGCAACCGCGCCGACGCGATCGACAGGCTGCTCGAATTGTTGCGCGAGGCCATGGTGCGCCCGATTCCGCGTCGCGCAACCAAGCCGACCTTCGGCTCGAAACAGCGCCGGCTCGAGGGCAAGAAGCGCCGCGGCGACATCAAGGCCAAACGCGGCTCGGCGGGGTTCGAGGATTGAGGGTATACCCGCAGGCAGTGATGGTGGGCTCTTGATGGAGGTAAGACATGGCAAAGAAAGCCAAGCGCCGGCTGACTGAGGAACTGCTGGAAACCGCGCGGGATATGCGCGCGAGCGGCATTATGAGCGCGGCCGCCCATGAAAAGATCACCATGCGTCATTTGGGTGCAACCGCATCCACGATTCCACCGAGAAGAGTGGGGAGAGACTCCGCCCTCGCCCTCCCGCCGCCTCGCAAAAACTCCTAGATTGAGGGCATCCCGCTCCCGCGAGTCGCCCAAATCCCATGCCCGTCCGCCAGCTTCCCGAACAAATCGTCAACCGCATCGCCGCCGGCGAAGTGGTCGAGCGGCCGGCGAGCGTGGTCAAGGAACTGGTGGAGAACGCCATCGATGCAGGCGCCAGCCGGATCGACATTTTCACCGATGGCGGCGGAAGGCGGCGGATCGGCATCACCGACGACGGCTCGGGCATGACCTCGGCCGACCTGGCGCTTGCGGTCGACCGCCATGCGACATCGAAACTCGACGACGAGGACCTGCTGCGCATCCGCACGCTGGGGTTTCGCGGCGAGGCGCTGCCCTCGATCGGCGCGGTAGCCAGGCTCGGCATCACCACGCGCCATGCGAGCGAGCCGCATGCCTGGTCGCTGTCGGTCGAAGCCGGGATGAAATCCGCGATCATGCCGGCGGCGCTTTCGGTAGGCACCCGCGTCGAGGTCGGCGACTTGTTCTACGCAACCCCGGCGCGGCTGAAATTCCTCAAGACCGACCGCACCGAAGCCGAAGCGATCCGCGAGGTGGTGCGGCGGCTCGCGATGGCGCGGCCCGACATCGCTTTCACGCTGGCGGGCGAGGAGCGCGCGCCGGTCACCTGGGCCGCCGCATTGCCCGGCCCGGCGGGCCGCCTGACGCGGCTCGGCGATATCCTGGGAAGTGATTTTCGCGCCAGCGCGATTGAGGTCCGCGCCGAGCGCGAGGGCGTCGTGGTCGAAGGCTTTGCCGCCGCGCCCTCGCTGACGCGGGCCAATGCGCTCGGGCAATATTTGTTCGTCAACGGTCGCCCGGTGCGCGACAAGCTCATTCTCGGCGCGGTGCGCGCGGCCTATTCCGACTATCTGCCGCGCGACCGCCATCCCGTGGTCGCGCTGTTCGTGACGCTGGATTCCGCCGAGGTCGACGCCAATGTGCATCCGGCCAAGACCGAGGTGCGCTTCCGCAATGCCGGCCTGGTGCGTGCACTGATCGTGCACGCGCTGAAGGATGGGCTTGCCCGCGAAGGCAGGCGCACCGCCGCGAACGGCGATGCGGACGTCATCACCTCCGCGTTCCGCCCGGCGTTTGCGCCGCGGGCCAATTGGGACTGGCGTCGCTCGCCGGCCTATCCGACAGGCCCGAGGCCTGCCTTCGAGGGCGCGGCGGCGACGGCTTTTGCCGAGCCAGGACAGGCCGCGTTCGATGTCGGCACGCCCACCGCCGACGTGCGTTTCCAGGAAGCAGCACCGGCCGATCTGCTCGACCGGCCGCTCGGCGCGGCGCGGACCCAGATCCACGAGACCTATATCGTCTCGCAGACCCGCGACGGGCTCGTTGTCGTCGACCAGCACGCCGCGCATGAGCGCATCGTCTATGAGAGGCTGAAGGCCTCGTTGGCGAAGAACGGCGTGCAGCGGCAGATCCTGCTGATACCGGAGATCGTCGAACTCGACGAGGCCACCGTGGAAAAACTGCTCGACCGCGCCGAGGAGTTGGCGACGTTCGGGCTTGCGATCGAATCCTTCGGCCCCGGCGCGGTGGCGGTGCGCGAGACGCCGTCGCTGCTCGGCAAGCCGGACGCCGGCTCGTTGCTGCGCGATCTCGCCGAGCACATGGCGGAATGGGATGAGGCGCTGCCGCTGGAGCGGCGCCTGATGCATGTCGCCGCCACCATGGCCTGCCACGGCTCGGTCCGCGCCGGCCGGCGGCTGAAGCCGGAAGAGATGAACGCGCTGCTGCGCGAGATGGAAGACACACCGAATTCCGGCCAGTGCAATCACGGCCGGCCGACTTATGTGGAATTGAAGCTCAGCGATATCGAGAAGCTGTTCGGGCGGCGTTAGTCCGTAGTAATTCGTAGGGTGGGCAAAGGCGCGCTTGCGCCGTGCCCACCATCCATCTGCTTCGGACCTGACGCACGACGGTGGGCACGCGGAGCCTGTCATCGGGCGCGCATTTGCGCGACCCGTTGGCTTTGCCCACCCTACGGATTCCGCAAAAACACAAATTCCGTATCGTCATACACCCGCCGCTCCAGCTCCTCGAAACCTTCGGGCGCGGCAAACCCCGCCGCCTTCGCTTCCTCCACCACCACCAGTGCGCCCGGCGTCAACCAGCCGCCGTCGCGCAGTGAGGCGAGCGCCTTGTCGGCGAGCCCCCTGCCATAGGGCGGATCGAGAAACGCCAGCGAGAACGGCTGCATCGGGTGCGCCGGACCGAGGTCGGTGGCGTCGCGGCGATAGACTTTTGTCACGCCACCAAGACCGAGCGCCTCGACATTGTTGCGCAACAGCGCCCGCGCCTCGGCGCCGTTGTCGACGAACAGCGTGAAAGTGGCACCTCGCGAGACCGCCTCGATGCCGAGCGCGCCGGTGCCGGCGAACAGGTCGAGCACACGCGCGTCTTGAATTGGATCGTCATAGGCGTGAATCAGGATGTTGAAGACGGACTCGCGCAAGCGATCCGCCGTCGGGCGGATGTCGCGCGAGGACGGCGAGGCCAGATTGCGGCCCTTCAATCGTCCGCCGACGACGCGCATTAGAAGATCTCGTCATGCCCGGGCTTGTCCCGGGCATCCACGTCTTTAGGCGGCCGACGCAAGCAAGACGTGGATGGCCGGGCATAGGCGAGCGGAAGCGACGCCGTCCTTCGGACGGCTATGCCCGGCCATGACGACTTCTTGAAAGATCGCCACATCGTTCCAACCATCGAACGTCACTCATCCCGCGGTTTGAGGTCGCGCTTGCCGTGATAGCCGCGCTGCGGGCGGCGCGGCGGGCCGTAGCCGTTGGCCTCCAGCTCGTTGCGGGCGCGGGCCTCCTCGCTGCCGGTGCGCTGGACCAGCACGCGGCGGCCCTTGCGGTCGGCGATCAACCCGCTCTTGCCGGCCGGCTTGAACGGCTTCTTGCCGCCGGGCGCATCGGCTTCTTCATCGGCCTTCGCGGCCTGATCGCCCGGCATCGGCCGGTTGAAATCTGCCCCCGCCAGTGCTGCGATCTTCTCGCCGAGCTGGTCGCGCAGCACCCGCGTCTTGACCTCCTCGACCGCGCCTTCGGCAAGCTCGGCCAGCTGGAACGGGCCGTAGGATATCCGGATCAGCCGATTCACCTCAAGGCCCAAATGCGCCATCACGTTGCGCACCTCGCGGTTCTTGCCCTCGCGGATCGCAAACACCAGCCAGACATTGGCGCCCTGGTCGCGCTCCAGCACGGCGTCGATCGGACCGTATTTGACGCCGTCGACCTCGACGCCGCGTTTCAGTTCGTCGAGCTGCGCCTGCGTTACCTCGCCATGGGCGCGGACGCGATAGCGCCTGAGCCAGCCGGTGTCGGGCAGTTCGAGCGCGCGCGCCAGCCCGCCGTCATTGGTGAGCAGCAACAGGCCCTCGGTATTGAAATCGAGCCGGCCGATCGAGATCAGCCGCGGCAGGCCTTCCGGCAGATTGTCGAACACGGTCGGCCGCCCCTCCGGGTCGGCATGGGTGGTCATCAAGCCGCGCGGCTTGTGGAACAGGAACAGCCGCGTGCGCTCGCGCGGCGGCAACGGCTTGCCGTCAACGGTGACGACGTCGCTCTCGGTAACGTCGAGCGCCGGTGAATTGATGACTCTGCCGTTGACGGTGACGCGGCCCTGCACGATCCATTCCTCGGCGTCGCGGCGCGAGGCAAGCCCGGCGCGCGACACCACCTTGGCGATGCGCTCGCCGGATTTTTTGACGCGCGGCGGGCGGGCTGCACGTTTTTCAAAATCGGGCGCACGCTCGCGATAGGCGCCGCGGCCGCCGAACGCGGGGCGCTTGGCAAAAACCTTGCTGTCGTCTTCGTTGTCGCGGCGCGGCCGGTCGGCGTTGCGGTCGAACGATCGCGGCTCGCTGCGCGGATGCTCCTGCCAGGCGCTGCGCGGGCGTTCATCGCGGCCTTCGCGGGGACGATCGAATTTCGGTCGCTCGCGGAATGGACGATCGGCTTGAGGGCGATCCTCGCGTGGCCGCGAAAACCGCGGCCGCTCCTCGCCGCCGCGTTCGTCTCGCGGCTTGTCGAAACGGGGCTTGTCAAAATTTCTCGCGCCGTCGCGCGACGGGCGCGAATTGCGGCCCGCGTGATCGGGCGAAGACGCATCGCGCTTCTGCCATGGTTTTGAGTCGCCACGATCTCCCGGGCCGCTCTTGCGGTCCCGGTCGCGATCGCCAAAATCCTTGCGCGGGCCGCGATCCGGGCGACTACCGAAGTCCTTGCGAGGGCCCCTGTCCGGCGCTCCGCGCGAAAATTTCTTGTCGCCACCGAATTTTCGCTCGGGCCGATCGCCGCGGGGCCGGTCACCGTCCTTGCGAAAGCCTTCGCCGCGTGGCGTATAGGGCCGCTTCTCGCCGCCTTCCCGCGGCGTGTAAGGCTTCCGGTCGCCGAACTTCTTGTCCTGGAAGCGCGCGGCCGGGCGGGCATCGCCGCGGGGGGTATACGGGCGCTTGTCGCCGCCGCGATCATCGCTGCGGGGGCGGTCATCGCGGTTGAAGCGTGGCGGGCGCGGCGTATCGCCATCGTCGCGGCGCGGCGGCGGACCTTCGCGCTTGCCCGCATATGGTTTGCCCGGACCGGAATAGGGCTTCTTTCCATAGGTCCTGGGGCCGTCTGACTTGCCGGCAAACGGGCGCTTCTCGCCATCGCCCTTGCCGGCAAAACCGCGCTTGGCGAATTTCTTCTCGGGTCCCCGAGCTGCGCCGGAGCGGCCCTTGCCACTGGGCGGGCGGTCACGCCGGCCGCGGGAATCGTTGTCTTTATCGTTGTCGCGGGGCATGAAGGGTCTCTCGTGGACAGGTGAAATTGGCGGTCCGGCAGATGTGGACTGTCATGGCGATCACGCGCGCGCTCTTGGCTCGAGGCGCAATCTCACGCAAAATCGGTGTCCACTTTTGCTGAAGGCGTTTCTCATAGCAGGTTTATTCCGATGATACGAGGCATGACCGTCCCCTCTTTCATGGATTTGGCGCTGAAAACGGCCGAAAACACCGGAAAATCCGGCGAAGTTCCGATCGGATGCGTGATCGTGCGGGGTTACGAGGTGATCGCTACCGCCGGCAACCGCACGCTGACCGACCGCGATCCGACCGCGCACGCGGAAATCCTGGCGATCCGGCAGGCCGCCGACGCCATCGGCACCGAGCGGCTGGTCGATTGCGACCTCTACGTCACGCTGGAGCCATGCACGATGTGCGCCGGCGCGATTTCGTTTGCGCGGATCAGGCGACTGTATTACGGGGCGGCCGATCCCAAGGGCGGCGCGGTGGAATCCGGCGTGCGGTTCTTTGCCGCGCCGACCTGCCACCACGCGCCGGAGGTCTATTCCGCCGTGGGCGAGACCGAGGCGGCGACGCTCTTGAAGGATTTTTTCAAGGTGCGGAGGTGATCGCTCGTCACCTCCCCCGCTTGCGGGGGAGGTCGACGCGCGAAGCGCGGCGGGTGGGGGAAATCTATCCGCGGGCACCGGCGTATTGGTCGGGCACCCCCACCCCGGCCCTCCCCCGCGAAGAGCGGGAGAGGGAGCGCACTTCCGTTGCGGAGATGGGAGAGATTCAACCCGCCAGAAAAAACTCCCGCAACAACCTCGCCGTCGCGTCGGGATTTTCCTCGGTCAGAAAATGCCCGGAATCGACCGGCTCGCCCGACACATTGGTCGCCCATTTTCTCCAGGTATCGAGCGGGGTCACCGCGGCGGCGCTGGCGATGCCGGCATTGCCCCACAGCGCCAGCATCGGGATCGTGATTTTCCTGCCGGCCGCGAGATCCGCCTTGTCGATCTCGAAATCGGCATAGGCGCCGGCGCGGTAGTCCTCGCACATCGCGTGCACGCGGGAGGGATCGCGGAACGGGGCGAGATAATGTTCCAGCGCGCGCGGATCGATGGCATCGAGATTCTTGCTCTTGGTCTGGCTCGCCATCTTGAAACGCAGGAAGAAATCCGGATTACCGCCGATCAGCGTCTCCGGCAGCGGCGCGGGCTGCGCCAGGAACGTCCAGTGATAGATTTTCAGCGCATAGAGCCGGTTCATGCGCTCCCAATATTCATAGGTCGGCAGGATATCGAGCACCGCCAAACGCGACAGCCGGCCGGGATGATCGAGCGCCAGGCGATAGGACACCCGCCCGCCGCGGTCGTGTCCGGCGAGTGCAAAATGCACGTAACCGAGCCGCTCCATCGCCTCCACCATCGCCCGCGCCATCGCGCGCTTGGTGTAGGGCATGTGATCCTTGTCGCTGTCGGGCATGTCCGACCAGCCGTAACCCGGCAGATCGGCGATGATCAGGGTGAACCGATCGGCGAGCTGCGGCGCCACGCGGTGCCACTGCACATGGGTCTGCGAAAACCCGTGCAGCAACAACAGCGGTGGTCCCTTGCCGCCGACGCGGGCGAAAATGCGACCCGAATTGGTGTTGATCCATTCGGAGGCATAGCCGGGATAGAGGTCGGCGAAATCTGGCATTTTCACAACTCTCATGTCGTCGGCGGCGCGGCGGGGTCCGCTTCAAACTTTGTTTGTCGTTGCCGCAGGCCGCCAGCGGATATATGCCATCCGGCAAGCCCGACCAACAACAAACCAGTGCGAGGAAACCCCCGATGTCGATCGATTTCGAAATCCCGGCCGAGGCCAAGGCGATCCGCGAGAAAGTCCGCAAATTCGTCCATGACGAATGCATCCCGGCGGAGAAGGAACTCGACACCAAGCCCTACGAGGAAGTGCTAGGCAAGCTCCGGGCGAAGGCGCGCGCGCAAGGGCTGTGGTGCCCGTTCGTGCCGAAGCAATATGGCGGCATGGGGCTAGGCCCGCTCGCCAACGCGCTGGTGCAGATGGAGCTCGGCGAGAGCATACTGGGCGCGCTGTCGATGAACACGCAAGGCCCCGACGATGCCTCGATGCTGACCATCCTTGAGCACGGCACGGAGTACCAGAAGGAGAAATTCCTGAAGCCGCTGTTGAACGGCGACAAGCGCATCTGCTTCTCGATGACGGAAAAGGCCTCGGGCGCCGACGCCACCGGCATGCGGACGACAGCCGTGAAGGACGGCAACGAGAATTACATCCTCAACGGCGAGAAATGGTTCTCCTCGTCCGCCAGCGTCGCCGACATGGCGCTGGTGATGGCCAGGACCGATCCGGACGCGCCGCGCCACAAGCAGTATTCGACCTTCATCGTCGAACTGCCGAACCCCGGCTACAACATCAAGCGCAACATCAAGAACATGGCGATCGAGGGCCCGCATTACGACAAGCTCTCCGGCGGCCATTCCGAAATCGAGATCAAGGATCTGAAAGTGCCGGCCGACAATCTGCTCGGCGGCGAAGGCAACGGTTTCAATATGGGCCAGCACCGGCTCGCCTATGGGCGCTTGCGTCACGGCATGCACAACGTCGCAAAGGCCCAGCGCGCGCTCGACATGGCGGCGGCGCATGTGACAAAACGTTCGACCTTCGGGGTGCTGCTGGCCGACCGCCAGGGGGTGCAATTCATGCTCGCCGAATGCGCCACCCAGCTCTATATCGGGCGGCTGATGCTGCTGCACATCGCCTACAAGGCGGAGAAGGGCATGGATCTCAGGCAAGAGAACTCGATCGCAAAGGTCTATCTGGCGCACATGGTGCATCACGTGATCGACACCGCGATCCAGCTGCACGGCGCGCTCGGCTTCAGCCAGGATACGATTTTGGCCAAATGGTACACGCAGGTGCGCTCGCAGCGGCTGGTCGATGGTCCCGACGAGGTGCACAAATGGCGGGTCGGCCGCAACGTGATCCGGGCGTTCCGCGAGCACGGCACCACGGCGCTGGCCGCAGGCGGCGATTTGCTGTGAGACGCGCGTGATACGACCGCATAATTGTCATTGCCGGGCTTGACCCGGCAATCCATCCTCTTCGCAAGAGTATTTTGAAGATTGATAGATACGCGGGTCAAGCCCGCGTATGACGAGTGGAGGTGCGGAGGCAATGCGCATTACCCGTCATTGCGAGCGGAGCGAAGCAATCCATCGTGCCGCAAGGTGGATTGCTTCGTCGCAAGCGCTCCTCGCAATGACGGGAATAATCAACCCGCTTGCTTCTCCCGCTCCACCGCCTGCCAGCCGATGTCGCGGCGGCAGAATCCGTCAGGCCACTTGATACGGTCGACCGCCGCATAAGCGCGGGCTTGCGCTTCCGCAACGGTCTTGCCGAGCGCGCAGATATTCAGCACGCGCCCGCCATTGGCGAGAATGGCGCTGTCCTTCGCCACCGTGCCGGCATGGAAAATCTCGACGCCCTCGACTTTCGCAGCCTCATCGAGGCCCTCGATGCGCGTGCCTTTCGCGTAATCGCCGGGATAACCCTTGGCCGCCATCACCACCGTTAGCGCGGACTCCGGAAACCAGCGGACATCGAAATTCTTCAACTGGCCGTCGCAGGAGGCGAGCATCGCCGGCACGAGGTCCGACATCATCCGCAGCATCAGCACCTGGCATTCGGGATCGCCGAACCGGACATTGTACTCGAACAGTTTTGGTCCGTCCGCCGTCAGCATCACGCCGGCATAGAGCACGCCGCGAAACGGCGTTCCGCGCGCCTTCATGCCGGCAACCGTGGGCAGGATGATCCGCGACATGATCTGATCATGAATCTCCGGCGTCACGAAGGGCGTCGGCGAATAGGCGCCCATGCCGCCGGTGTTCGGCCCCTGATCGTGATCGAATACCCGCTTGTGGTCCTGGGCGGACGCCAGCGCGATCGCGGTGTCGCCGTCGGACAGCGCGAAGAAACTGATCTCGCGGCCCGACAGAAACTCCTCGATCACGACCTCGGCGCCGGCAGCCCCAAACGCGCCGTCGAACATCATGGCAATGGCAGCTTCCGCCTCGGCCACGGTCTGTGCGACCACGACGCCCTTGCCCGCCGCAAGGCCGTCGGCCTTGACCACGATCGGCGCGCCCTGTTTTCGCACATAGGCCAGCGCATCGGCCGCATTGCTGAACCGGCCATAGGCGCCGGTCGGAATGCCGAACTCCGTGCACAGCGCTTTTGTAAATCCTTTGGACCCCTCCAGCTGCGCGGCCTGCCTGCTCGGCCCGAACGCCTTGATGCCGGCGGCGGCGAGATCATCGACGATGCCGGCGGCGAGCGGCGTTTCCGGGCCGACCACGACCAAATCCACCGCGTTTTCATTGCAGAAATCGATCACGGCGGCGTGGTCGGCGATGTCGAGCGCCACGCACTCGGCCTCGCGCGCGGTCCCGGCATTGCCGGGCGCGCACCAGAGTTTCGTCACCAGGGGGGAAGCCGCAATCTTCCACGCCAGAGCATGTTCGCGGCCGCCGGAACCGAGCAGGAGGATATGCATGACGAGCAGCCGGATGGGGCGTGAAAATCTGTCGGTCGCACGAGTCCGCCCCTCGCCGCAAGGGGCAGATTTCCGTCATTCCGGACGGCGCGCCCTGCGCGCCGATCCGGAATCCCGAGATTGCAGCATCAGGCATGCCAGCTCCAGATTCCGGGTTCGATGCTGCGCATCGCCCCGGAATGACGGGAAACTAACCCCGCCCCGCCGAGGCCGCGATGATCTCCTGTAGCGTCGCGACATGGCGCATGAAGGCGCCGCGCCCGGCGGCGGTGACCGTCACCGTGGTCTGCGGCTTCTTGCCGACAAAGGCCTTGTCGACCGCGACATAGCCGGCCCGCGCCAGCGTCTCGATATGGGCGCCGAGATTGCCGTCGGTCGCCCCGGTCAGCTTCTTCAGCCGGGAGAATTCCAGCCCCGGGGCGGCGGCCGGCAGCGCGTTCAGCGCCGCCATGATTTGCAGCCGCAGCGGCTGGTGGATGACGTCGTCGAGCTCGGCCATCACTCGCCCCAGCGCATCCAGAGGCCGCTGAGGATCAGCCCGCCGCCATTGACGGCGGCCATCCACAGCAGGAATGCGAAGCCGGTGATGAAGAAATAGCCGATCAGCGTCAACACGGAGATGGCAACGCCGATGGCGATGAAGGCGTGGCCGAACCACAGGCCGGCGAGCACGTAAAACAGCATGAAATAGATCGGCCAGAACGCACCCATCTCGCGCGGGCCGAAATGACCGAGTACATCGGTGCAAAGAACGCCGAAGCCGTAGAACAGCAGGAACGCGACCAGCACCCTGAAGTCGAACGCGCGCACGCCGGTGCGGCGAGAACCGGCGATACTGATGACGGCGGCAGCAGCGACGTTGAGGATGTTGATGCTGATCCAGATGTAGGGGCTGTAACGCGGCGCGATGTAGGTCGCGAGATTGCCGGCCAGCACCAGCACGCCGGCTGCGATCATGATCTGGCTGGCAATGTCGTAGATCCGCGACTGGCGGACGCGGCGAACGATATCGTCGATCTGGCTGAGCGCTTCGGAAGCCTGTTTGATGTCGATGCTGGTCATGACCCGCTCCCTGCTTTCGCCACATCGTCGGCGATGACAGATAGCGCCGCCGGGTCGCTGACGATAGCCATGTGATTGACGCCGTCGATCAGTTTCACGGGGACACGCGGTCCGACCGTGTCGCCATACTTGTCGGGAAACATCAATTCATCGGCGGCGCCCGCGTACAGCGCGACCGGCTTGCCGGCGGCGGCGAGATCCGCGCGATATTGCGCGGCGCCGAAATTGCGCATCAACCGGTACGAATAGGTCGAGGCCAGGATCGCGCTGGTATCCGGGCCAACCGCGAACGCAATCGTCGGCAGCGACTCGCAGCAGGTGATGCCGAGGCGGCGCAGCACGGACAGGCCGAGGAAGCGCGGGAGGTCGGGGCTCGCCCAGCCGCCGGCGTCCTGGCGGCTCGACGGCGCGTCATAGCCGAGATAGGGCGACAGCAGCACCGTGCGCGCGAACAGGTTCTGGATCGAGGAGCCCGCGATCCGCAGCGCAAAGCCGCCGCCGGAGGAATGGCCGAGCAGCGTCAGCGGCGCGGCGGCATTGGTCTTGCGGATCTCGGCGACCAAATCCGACATGTCGTCCTCGAGCTGGCCGAGATAGACGATGTCGCCGCGCGTGCCGGAGGCGCCATGGCCGCGAATGTCTGGCGCCCAGGTCTCGACGCCATGCGCGGCGAGCGCCTTGGCCAGCGCGTGAACGGCGACGCTCGACCCCGACGAGCCGTGGATGAGCACGGCGGCCTGCCCGCTAGCGGGCCCGCGCGCTGGATAATGACGGTAGCCAAGCTCGGTGCCGTCGCGGGCATGAAACCGCTGCAGGGGCGGCATATCGCTGCGATCGACCGCGCCCGCCGCCGCCGAAATAGACGTCAGCTCCGGCGGCCGCTTGATCGGCGTCGCGATCATCGCCGCCAGCACCAGTCCCACGAAAGCGACGAGCGCAAGGCCCCAGACGATGGCCTTGAAGCTTCCCCAAACGATGGTCATCAACATGAACAGCCTCCAAATTGAAATTCTTGAGCACTGAAAACAGGGGTCGATCGGGACAGCGTGTCCGCCCGAAATTCCCTTACACGGCGGGTTTCACCGCGACCAAGACGGACCGCTCGTCCGCTCTCGAGATTTCGGATCGGAACGGCTGCCTGCTCGCCCAGATGGGCTGGCTCGGATGCCAGTCGAGCACCTGCATTTGATCGCCGCACACGGTCTCTACGCGACCCTGCACCAGATCCGCGGCCATCCTGATTGAAATCGAAAACGACGAGGTTTGCGGTTTGCTCTCACGACCGTCGCAGCGCGGCAGCGGAGGTTCGAAAACAACGCGAAGAAACTCGCCATTGGCGCTGTGATCGACATACTCCCTGAGTTGTCCGGTCTGGTCGATCGCAAGCGAGACGCTGCCGCCCCAAGGCTTGTTCAACACATAAAGGCCTGCAGTCTCCGACGACGGCATGTATCCACCAGGGCCGAACGTGGCCTTGAACGATTGGTAGAGAATGAGGGCGATCGAAATTCCGTGGCTGTACGACCACTTGAAGCGAGATGCACCTTGGGGTTCTTCACGGCCGAAAGCATAATTCGTGGATCCGATCAGCGCGCGGCCCTCCCGGGCCAGGGCGCCGGTATCGCGATAGAAGACGAGGAACGCCCGGTCGCTCATGTGACCGCTCTGGTCGGTCAATCCCGCGCCCTGCCGGGTCAGGGTTCGGTCCGCATCGAAATCGACATCGATAGCCACCGGCATGGATTCGACATCGTCGAACCGCACCTGTACGCCGCGAGGTCGACCGACGTCTCCCGATATCCGATAGGTAATCTGGCGATAGTTGCCGCCAACGAAGCTCGCCAATCGGGGATCGTTGCGGTAGTGAATCTGGCGCTTGGTACCGGCGCGTTCGGTGAACCAGACCCATACAGCGACGCGGCCATCATGGTCCGGTTCGCGGCTCGCCACTTCGACCGCTTCGAAGACCGGATGATGCGGCAGCCAGAGGAACCAATGATGATCCCAGAAGTCGACCACGGTCGAGAACGGCACCAACGGATGGAGCATGGCGGATTCCTCCGGCGCGGCGACTGCGGAACTGCGAAGCAAGGGCGGTGGACACGCGAGTAGCGCCGCGGCCCCCATTGCCTGGCGGATGAATTGGCGCCGCGCGTCGCTGGTCAGACCCCCGATCATGAGTTCGGCTCCGAGTTCGCGACGTCGTCGGCGATCGCCGACACCGCCCTGGGGGCGCTGACGATGCCGATGTGATTGACGCCCTCGATCAGCTTCACATTGACCGGCGGCGCAATGCCGCGCACGGCCTCGGCATATTTCTCCGCGATCATCAACTCGTCGTCGGTGCCCGAGAAGATCGTCAGCGGCCTGGTCGCCGCCGCCAGATCCGTGCGATAGCCGCGCGTTGCGAAATTGCGCATCAGCCGGTCGGAATAGGCCGGCACCAGAGCCATTTCCGAATGCGGCGGCACCGCGAAGGCAAGCGTCGGCAGCGCCGCGCAGCAATCGATGCCGAGCTTGCGGAGCGCCAACAATCCGAGCACGCGCGGAATGTCGGCGTTGGCCCAGCCGCCGGAATGCGGGTAGTTGGTCGGTGCATCATAGCCAAGATAGGGCGCCAGCAGCACGGTGCGGGCGAACAGGTTCTGGATCGGCGAGCCCGCGACCCGCAGCGCAAACCCACCGCCGGCGGAATGGCCGATCAGCGTCAGCGGCAGGGTCGGCGCGCGCTTGCGGACCGCCGCGACGAAATCAGTCAGATCATCCTCGAGTTGGCCGACATAGCCAATATCGCCGCGGGAGCCCGAGGTGCCGTGGCCGCGAATGTCGATCGCCCAGGTCTCGACCCCGCGCGCGGCGAGCGCCTCCGACAGCGCGTGAATGGAGCCTCCGCTCGATCCCGAGGAGCCATGAATAACGATGGCGCCGCGGCCGATTGCCGGACCAGTGGCGGGATAGTGCCGGAAGCCGAGCAGCGTGCCGTCGCGCGCGGAAAACCGCTCGACATCAGGCAGATTGGAGAAATCGACGGTCTTGCGGCCTTCCGAAAGCGAACGCAGTTCAGGAGGGCTTTTCAGCGGCGTGGCGACGAGGGCCGTGAGCAACAGGGCGGCCGCGCCCACGAGGCACAGCAGCCATCTGACGGCGCTAAAGAACCCGATTAGCAGCGATTTTGCCATGACATCACCCGATACTATGGATCAATATAGAGTACTCTATATCACAGAGTAAGCGGATTGCAAGGACCAAATTGCAAGTCGCGATTAGCGGTCGCCGCCGAAAATCCCTACCTTGGGCGCCAGTCCAAAAAACCCGAATCGATTGTCCGCAATGCCCGCCCCCGAAGCCCTGATCAACGCGCCGGAATTCACGGTGACCGAACTGTCCTCCGCCCTGAAACGGACGGTGGAGGACAATTTCGGCCATGTCCGGGTGCGCGGCGAAATCACCGGTTTCCGCGGGCCGCATTCCTCGGGACATTGCTATTTCGCGCTGAAGGACGAGGGCGCCAAGATCGAGGCGGTGATCTGGAAATTCGCGCATGCGCGGATGCGCTTCAAGCCGCAGGAAGGGCTCGAGGTCATCGCCACCGGCAAGCTCACGACCTATCCCGGCTCCTCAAAATACCAGATCGTGATCGAGGCGCTGGAGCCCGCCGGCGTCGGCGCGCTGATGGCGCTGATGGAGGAGCGCAAGAAGAAGCTTGCCGCCGAGGGCCTGTTCGACGCGGCACGCAAGCAGGAATTGCCCTGGCTGCCGGAGGTGATCGGCGTCGTCACCTCGCCGACCGGTGCTGTGATCCGCGACATCCTGCACCGGCTGCAGGATCGCTTTCCGCGTCGCGTGCTGGTGTGGCCGGTCAAGGTGCAGGGCGAAGGGTCGGCCGAACAGGTCGCAGCCGCGATCCGCGGCTTCAACGCGCTGCCGGAAGGCGGCCGTATCCCGCGCCCCGACCTGTTGATCGTGGCGCGCGGCGGCGGCTCGCTGGAGGATCTGTGGTCGTTCAACGAGGAGATCGTGGTCCGCGCCGCGGCCGAGAGCATGATCCCGCTGATCTCGGCGGTCGGTCACGAGACCGATATCACGCTGATCGATTTCGCCGCTGACAAACGCGCGCCGACGCCGACCGCGGCCGCCGAAATGGCGGTCCCGGTGCGCGCCGAACTGTTCGTCGAAGTCGCAGCCCACGCGCGGCGGACGCTGTTGTGCTGGCAGCGCGGCCAAGAATCCCGCCGCAATGAATTGCGCGCCGCGGCGCGCGCGCTGCCCGCCGCCGGCGAGTTGCTGGCGATCCCGCGGCAGCGGCTGGACGGCGCGGGTGCGTCGCTGCCGCGCGCGCTAAGGGCGAACACCCACGCTCATTTCCGCCGCTTTGCAAGTTCGAGCGCGCGGCTGACCATGCGGGTGCTGCGCGGACAGCTCGCACAGGCCGGCCACCGGCTGACGGTGAGCGGCGAACGCCTGACGCTATCCGCGCGGTCGCTGCTGCACAAACGCAGGGACCGCTTCGCCGGACTTGCGGTCCGGCTGCAAGCCTCGAAACTCTCCAACGCGCAGGCGCAGCGGCAGGCCATCGCGCGCAACCGCGAGCGTGTGACCAGGCTCGCCGAACGCGCGCGCCGCGCGCTGGCAACCGCGACGCAGCGGCTTGCAGCGCGCGTCGAACACAGCGGGCAACTGCTCGGCGCCTTGTCCTATCGCAGTGTGCTGGCGCGCGGCTTCGTGCTGGTGCGCGACGAGCAGGGCCACGCGGTGTATGCCTCAGCGAGCGTGGGTTCGGACGCGCGGCTCGATCTGGAATTTTCCGACGGCCATGTCGCGGCGACCGCCGACGCCGATCGCCCGGCGGTGATACGCCCGGCGAGGCCCGCAGCCAGCGAGCCGAAGCCGGCGGCGCCGAAGCGGGTAGTCAAGCCAGTCGGGCAGGGAAGCTTGTTCTGAACTAATATCGCCGTCATGGCCGGGACAAGCCCGGCCATGACGATTTATTTCGATCGATCTAGCTCGTTTGCTATCTCGCCAGCCATTCCGCGACGCGCTTTTGCGAGTCGGCGCGGGCTTCGGGGTCGGTGCCGAGATGGCCGCGTTCGGGCAGCGCTGCATCCGACGTACTGCTTGCCACATGCAGCGGGAAATTGGCGCGGTCGAAATCGTGGTAGGCGCCGGGATAGACCACGATCCGGACCAGCGCGCTTCGCCCGCGGGCGCCGTCGATCATCTGGCGGCAGGCCGGCGGCGAACTGACATCGTCCTTGGCGCCGATCAGGACCAGCGTCGGAATCCGCGCGCTCCAGCCCAGCCCCGCCGAGACCCGGCAGTCCGGATAGAACGCAACGGCGGAACGGAAGTCCGGCTCGGCGCCGCGCGACGACAGTTGCGGCCGCACCGCCCACAACAGCGCGCTGGCGCCGTTCGCCCAGCCCATCAGGCTGATGCGGTCGTGCGCCGCCCAGGGCTGCTGCACCAGCCATTGCCTGGCCGCCATGATGTCGGCCACCCGTTCGCGGCGGGCGTGCACCCGGCGCTCGCCGACACGGCACTGCGGACCCAGCTCGCGCGAGCCGTAGCTGTCCGGCAGCAGCACGGCCTTGCCGCCCTTGATCAGTTGCTCGGCCCAATCGCGATAGCGCGGCGCCACCTGTTCGGAACGGCCGGCGGCCAGTCCGCCGCAGCCGTGCAGCGCGATCACCACCGGAAACGGGCCATCGCCGTCGGGCTTGTAGAGTTGCGCGTGCAGCACCCCGTTGGCCTGGGGTATGTCGACCTGATGCGGACTCGGCAACGGCGCCGCCGTGGCCGCAAAGGCCACGCTCAACAGCGTCAGGAATATGATTGCCGACGGAAGTCGCATCTCGATTGGCCGGTGGCGGCGGCGCGCTGAAAACAGCGTCCTCTGGCGAAACGCTAGCATGCGCGAAAGGCGGAATTTCATCACAAATCGGTGGGTTTGACGGGCGGACAGCAAGACCTATTTATGATAGATCGCCATTGGGAAAACCTTTAGCCCGGTTCGAATCGCCGGGCGACCGGGGAGTTCGGGAGAATTCGAGCGTGTTGAATAAATTCGGCCCCTCGGGCCATGGCGAGGCCCAGGTGCAATATCTGGACGGCGATTTCCGTGTGATCTCGCCGGGAACCTATGTGCGCTGCGCGGTGACCGACGCACGGATCCCGCTCGACGAATTGAAATACTGGAGCGTCGATCTGCAGGAGGCCTATGCCCTTCCAACCGCGGTGCTGCAGCGGCATTTTCCCGGCGCGCTGAAGGGATGAGAACGCAGGTTGGGCAAAGGCGCGCACTTCGCCCCCGTGCCTACCGTTCATCAAGATTGCGCGCGCTAGATGGCGGGCACGCTTACGCTTTGGGCTTTACCCTCCCTAAAGAATTCAAGTCCGAAACTTCTTCTCTCTCGCCCTGAACAGCCGTTCCGAGACGAACTTCCGTAGTCGCGCGGCGTCGTCGAATTCGAGCGTCACCTTGAACGGCACGATTTCGCGTGCCCAGACCGGCAGGCCCTCGCCTGCCCGGCGCAGCCGCGCCAGATCCTTTTCCGTCGTCACCAGGGTCAGGCCGTCACGCCCGGCGTCCGCGATCAGGCTCTCGATCTCGGCTTGCGAAAACGGATGGTGGTCGGCGAATGGCCGTTCGGCTGCGAGCTCGATCCCGCAGCCGCGCAGCGTCCGGAAAAACCGTTCGGGGTCGCCGATCCCGGCGAAGGCGAGCGCGCGCTTGCCGCGCAGCGAGGCCACCTGCGCCTCGTCGGCCACAAGATGCGCCGACAGCACCGGCTTTTCCCGCGCGGCGACCGCGGCGGCAACCGGCGCGGCGGCGGTCCCATTGCCGATCACGATCAGCGCATCGGTGCGCTCGAGCTGCGGCAATAGCGGCGCGCGCAGGGGACCGGCGGGAAACACGCGACCATTGCCGAGACCGCGGTCACCATCGATCACGATCAGCGAAGCATCCTTGGATATCGCCGGATTCTGAAAACCGTCGTCCATCAGGATCACGGTCGCACCTTGCGAGCGCGCCAGCGCGACGCCCTCCACGCGATCGCGCGCTACCGCGACCGGCACGGTGGCCGCCAGCATCAGCGGCTCGTCGCCGACATCGTCAGCCGCATGCCGTTCGGGGTCGACCTTGACCGGGCCGCGCAACCGTCCGCCATAACCGCGGCTGAGCACGACCGGCGTCTCGCCGAGTTCGCGCAGCAGCTTTGCGAGCGCCAGCACCATCGGCGTCTTGCCGGCGCCGCCGAGATGATAGTTGCCGACGCAGAGCACGGGAATGCCGGCATCGAAACCCTGGCGCTGCAACCGGTTTGCCGCGACCAGGCCGTAGAGTGCGCCGAGCGGCGCGAGTGACGAGGATGTCCACGACGGCGGCCGGTGCCAGAAGGCCGGCTCACGCATTCGCCGCTCCCATTTCGAGCCGCAATTGCAACAGATAGGGCTCCAGCGCGGCGAGCGTGCGATCGAGCGCGCCGCCGAGTTCGGCGACCACGCGCTCGGAGGCCGCCAGCGAGATTTGCCGCGCCGCGGGGTCGGCCAAAAGCTGGCCGAGCTGCTTCACCAGTGCCTCCAGCGTATCGGCCCGCCTGGCGCCACCGGCGACGTCGAGCGCATCATAGACGTCGGTGAAATTGAAGACGTGCGGGCCATGAACGATCGAGGCGCCGAGCTTGACCGCCTCGACCGGATTCTGCCCGCCATGCTCGACCAGCGATCCGCCCATGAACACGATTCCCGACAGCCGGTAGAACAGGCCGAGTTCGCCCATGGTGTCGGCGACATAGATGTCGGTGGACGCCATCGGCAGCTCCTCGCGCGAGCGCAACGCCGCGCGGAGCCCCGAGGCGGCGATGGTGCGGGCGACGACCTCGCCGCGATGCGGATGCCGCGGCACGATCACGCTCAGCAGGGACGGGAAGAATCCCGCCAGCGTGCGATGCGCCTCGATCAGAATCTCTTCCTCGCCGGGATGGGTCGAGGCCGCCACCACGATCGGGCGGCCGCGCGTCACCGACATCAGCCGCTCCAGCCTGACCGGATCGGCGGGCGGCGCCGGCACGTCGAGCTTGAGATTGCCTGTGGTGACGACATTGCGGCTGCCGAGCGCGATGAAGCGTTCGGCGTCGGCCTGGGATTGCGCGAGGCAGACCTCGAACCGGCCGAGCAGCGCGGAGATCGTGCCCGAGACGCGGCGCCAGCGCGGGAACGAGCGGTGCGACATCCTGCCGTTGATCAGGACCATCGGCAGCCGCCGCGCTGCGCTCAACAGGATCAGATTGGGCCACAGATCGGATTCGATGAACAGCGCCAGAGAAGGCCGCCAGTGATCGAGAAAGCGCGTGACATAGCGCGGCGAGTCGTACGGCACATATTGATGGATGATGTCGGCGGGAAACCGCTTGGCCACGATCGCCGCCGACGTCACGGTGCCCGAGGTCAAGAGGATGCGGATGTTGAGCGCGCGCAGCTTTTCGATCAGCGCTGCGGCGGCTAGCACCTCGCCGACGCTGGCGCCGTGGATCCACACCAGCGGTCCGTTCGGCCTGACGTCCCGGCTCATGCCGCGGCGCTCGCCGATCCGCGCCGGATCCTCCTTGCCGAGCTTCAGTCGCCGCTTGATCACCGCCGGCGCCAGCGGCACGATCGCAAAAGACAGCTTGCGGTAGACGCGCAGCGTCATCGGCAGCGTATTAGCCATGCGCCGCCCCTTGCGGACGGCCGAGCTGCGCATAGGCGCGACGGGTCGCCTCGTTCAGATTGGCCTCGAGCTCGGCGCGCAGTTTTTCCATGGTCTCGGCATCGGCGTCCGGCGGCACGACTACCGCTTCGATCCCCACCAATGCGCCCTTGCCGAATGGCAAATTGATGGTGGTACGATCCCAATTCTTCAACCGGATGAAGCGGCTGGTCGCCATTGCAAAGGGCATGATCGGCCGTCCGGATTCCCGCGCCAGCATGATGATGCCTAATCCGGCGACGCGCGAGCGCTTCGGCACGTCGGCGGTGAGAGCGACGTTATAGCCCTCCTCGAGCGCGCGCACCATCTCCCTGAAGGCGCCGACGCCGCCCTTGCGATGGAACGCCGAGCCGTGATCGCCGGAGCCGCGGATGGTGCCGATGCCCAGCCGTTCGGCGGCGATGGCGTTGAATTCCCCATCGCGATGCAGTGAGATCAGCACCTTGGCGCGATGGCTCTGCTTGGTCTTGATGAACGGCGTCATGAAATGCTGGCCGTGCCAGAACGCGAAGATCGCCGGCTGCTGCGGCTCGACCAGTTCATAGACGTCTCTGGGTTCGAAGCTGAACCGGTTGGTCAGCCACACCAGCCGCAGCCACTCGGCCGCGAGGAAGCCCACAGCACGCTGAACCCAGCTGCTGCGCAGCACGTTGCGAAGCAGTCTCTTCAACGGGCAGACTTCGCGTCTTGACCTGGATCGAGCAGCCGGTGGAGGTGGACGATGAAGTAGCGCATGTGGGCGTTGTCCACGGTCTGCTGCGCCTTCGCCTTCCAGGCGGTGTAGGCGGTCGCATAATTCGGATAGAGGCCGACGACTTCCACCTTGTCGAGATCCCTGAAGGTGGTGCCGCCGAGTTCGGTCAGTTCGCCGCCGATGACGAGATGAAGCAGTTGCTGGGCACTATCTGGCATGATCCCTTTTCCTAACGCAGTGTCCGGCAGATTGAATGGGCGACGCCAGCCCGGGGCATTCAGGGCAACGGGCGGTTGCGAAAATGCTCGACGATGCGAGCATGACGATCGCGCCCCGCTGCCACCAGCACCCCATGCGTCACCTCCCGGCGATTATACGAAATCGCGTCCCCCGAGAGCGCGGTCATGTTACCATCCGCTTCCTGCACGATCAAATTGGCCGCGGCAAGGTCCCAGTCGCGGCTTTGCCCGCCGGCGAATGCGGCGTCAAGACGGCCCTGCGCGACCCGGCAGAGCCGCAGCGCCAGCGATCCGATGCGCGGATGCAGGGTAATCTCGCCGCCAGTGCGGTTGAGCCGCTCGACCAGGGGCTTGGGTCCGGCGATGCGGGAAAAATCCAGATCAGTGCCGGCGGTCACACGAACCGGCACGCCGTTACGGAGCGCGCCCTGCCCACGCGCGGCAAAGAAAAATTCGTCCGTGGCCGGCGCGAACACCGCCGCCAGTACCGGCGAATCATCTTCGACCAGCGCTGCGCTCACGCACCAGTCCTCGCGGCCGGCGAGATAGCCGCGGGTGCCGTCGATCGGATCGACGATCCATACCAGGTGTTTGCCGAGCCGGGACTCGTCGTCGACGCTTTCCTCCGACAACCAGCCGTAGTCGGGTGTCGCGGAGCGCAGCCGCTGCTCCAGCAGATCGTTGACGGCGATATCGGCTTCCGACACCGGTGAGGAGGCGCCCTTGGTCCAGTTCTTCAGCTCGGTGCGGAACAGCGACAACCCCAGCGCGCCCGCCTGCAGCACGGTATCCCGCAGCAGCGCGGCATCGCGCGCCAGAATTCCGTCGTCGACATCAGCCCCGCTAGCGTCCGCCAAGCGTCAGCCCCTCGATGCGCACCGTCGGGGCATTGACGCCGTAGCGGAATTCCAGGTCGTTGGCGGGCACGAGCGACTTGAAGATCTCGAGCAGATGGCCCGCGATCGTGACCTCGCTCACCGCGTAGCTGATCTTGCCGTTCTCGATCCAGAATCCGGAGGCGCCGCGGCTGTAGTCGCCGGTGACGCCGTTGACGCCGGAGCCGATCAGGTCGGTGACATAGAACCCCTGCTTGATGTCGCTCATCAGCTCGGCCGGCGTCGGCTCGCCGGCTTCGAGGTGCAGGTTGTATGGCCCCGGCGACGGCGACGACGATACGCCGCGATGGGCGTGGCCGGTGGTGACCAGCCCGAGTTCGCGCGCGGTGGCGCTGTCCAGCAGCCAGGATTTCAGCACGCCCTCGTCGATGATGGCGAGCTTGCGGACGATGACGCCCTCGGCGTCGAAGGTTTGCGAACGCAAGCCGCGCCGGCGCAGTGGATCGTCGATGATGCGGATGTTTTTCGCGAACAATTGCTGGCCGAGCCGGTCTTTCAGGAAACTGGTCTTGCGCGCGATCGAGGCGCCGTTCACCGCGCCGACGAGATGGCCGACCAGCGATCCCGACACCCGGGGGTCGAACACCACGGGCACCTTGCAGGTCTCGACCTTGCGCGGATTGGCGCGCGCCACCGTGCGCTCGCCGGCCTTGCGGCCGACTTCTTCGGGTGACGCGAGGTCGGAGGCATGCGGCGCCGAGGTGTAGTCGTAGTCGCGCTCCATGTTGGTGCCGTCGCCGACGATTGCGGTCATCGAGATGCCCTGGCTCGAGCGCAGGTAGGAGCCGTGGAAGCCGGTGGAGGTCACCAGCACCATGCCGCCGATTCCCGAGGACGCCGACGCACCGCCCGACTTGGTGACGCCCTTAACCGCCAGCGCCGCGGCTTCCGCCTCGCTGGCGCGGCGTTCGAGCTCCGCGGTGGTGGGAACATTGGCGTCGAGCAGATCGAGATCCGGGAAATCGCGCGCCAACAACGACGGATCGGCGAGGCCGACATATTTGTCGTCGGGTGCGACCCGCGCCATGGCGACCGCGCGCTCGGCGAGCTTCGCGATGCCGTCGCCACTGACGTCATTGGTCGAGACCACCGCCTGGCGCTGTCCCACCAGAACGCGCAGCCCGATGTCGTCGCCTTCGGAACGCTCGGATTCCTCGACGCGGCCGTCGCGCACCTCCACCCCTTGCGAGACGCCGCGCACCGCCACCGCGTCGGCGGCATCCGCGCCGGCGCGCTTCGCCGCCTCGACCAGCCGCTCCGCCAGCGAACTCAGGGTGGATTGATCGAACAGGCTGGCGCTGGCGGCGTCAGGTGAAAGCCTCGATGCGGCGGATGGTGAAGAGATCACGAACGAAATCCCGAACAATGAAAGGGGGCACGGCTGAATTGCCGGTCCTCAGAGATGTGCCTGATTCACGAGGACTTCAAGCAATTTAATGCACGAAACGGCAAAGATTTTCGCCAACGCCGCAACGTCTCGTCAATCATGTGAGCCAAGCACTTGTCAATCATGCGGGCGAATGCAAGGCAGGTGACGTCGGGTTAACCAGCCTTTTTAAGCGGTTTCGGATGCCGCTCTGGCATGCTCTCGCGTATCGACCGGGAACATAATCCCGGCGGGGAGACAAAGCCGTGAGGCGTCAAACATCAACAAGCGGGATCAACCCCGCCGGGTCGAGCCGCGCATTGCGGCTCGACCCTCTTTCCCTGCCCGTCAGCTTCGACACGCATGACAGCCGTGCCGACGGCGGCGTGCGCAGCATCGAGCTGCATCGCGAGCGCGTCGTGCTGCGTCGTGCCCTGCACGGCATGCGGATGGCGGTCAATGTTCGCGTGTGCGATTTTCTCGGCGTAGCACTGCGCGGCATCGACGATGCCCAGATGCTGGCGCTGGTGCATCGCGACCCCTCGCTGACGATTCCCTTGTGCGTAAGTTCCGACCCCGACGAGATCGCATCCGCCTGGGCAATGTGGAGCGACATCTTCGCGCTGCCGCAATTGCCGGAAGACAAATCGGCCGAACCGGCGGCGCGCCGGCGCCGTCACAACGCGATCCGCGCTCGGCGGCCGAAGTTTTTGGTGCGGCGGCGCAGCGGCGATCTGCTCAACCCGGCCAACATCCATCAGGGCGAGCGCGAGATCATCGCGCGGGATTGAGCGCGGGTTAGACGGTGGCCATCACTGCATCCGCGAGCAAGCCTGCGAACAGCAGCAAGCCCGCATCGCGGCTGGATTTGAAAATGCGCAGGCACAGCGCGGCATCGCCGATCTCGAGGCGCCCGATCTGCCAAACCAGATGCGCCGTGAATGCGGCAAGCCCGATCCAGGCCGGCAAGCCGGCGCCGGCAAGCCCGAGCGCCACGCCGATCAGGACCGCCGCGAGCGCGTAACACACCGTCAGCGCCGGTTTCGTGCGCGCGCCGAACAGGCGCGCGGTCGATTTCACCCCGATCAGCGCGTCGTCCTCGGCATCCTGATGGGCATAGATGGTGTCGTAGCCGACCACCCAGGCGATCGAGCCGGCGTAGAGCGCAAGCGCGGCCGCGTCGAGCCGCCCGAGCGTCACCGCAAACCCCATCAAGGCGCCCCAGGAGAACGCCAGCCCCAGTACGATCTGCGGCCACCAGGTGATCCGCTTCATGAACGGATAGACCACAACGATTGCGAGCGAGGCGATGCCGGTCAAAACCGCGAAGCGGTTGAACTGCAGCAGCACCGCAAGGCCGATCAGTGCCTGCGCGACCAGAAAGGCGAACGCCTGCCGCACGCTCACTTGCCCCGCCGGGATCGGCCGCGACCGCGTCCGCTCGACCTTCGCGTCGAGATCGCGATCGGTAATGTCGTTCCAGGTGCAGCCGGCGCCGCGCATGGCAAAAGCGCCGACGAAGAACAGCGCCAGCACAAGCGGCAGTTGGCCGATCGAGTGGGCCATCCGTGCCGCCAGCGCCGCCGACCACCAGCACGGCAGCAGCAGCAGCCAGGATCCGATCGGCCGGTCGAGGCGCGAAAGCCGCAAATAAGGCCGCGACCATTGCGGCGCACGGGTATCGACCCAGTTGCCGGTCGCATCGGCAACCCGGGTGGCCGCGCCGTTCATCGGGCTGATGTCATCGCGTCAGCACATTGCCGTTCAACGTATCGAAGGTGCTGCCGCCCTTCTTGGTCGTGGTAGAGGCTTCGGGAAGCGCCGCCGCAGAACCCAGCACTTCGCTCAGGCTCGGGCCGGCCGGCCCCCTTGTCTTCGCCTGCTCGGCGAAGGCGCAGACCTTCTTCTCCATGTTCTCGGTGCCCTTGTGGCCGGCCCTGAGCTGCTCCGCGACCTGCGGCGGAATCCCGCATTTCGCCGAGTTCTTCTCGACGTAGCTGATCATGTTGAGTTCGGCCTTGCCGAAATTGCCGATCAGCTTGCAGGCCTCATCCGGGGGCGCCTTGCGATCGCCGGCGGCCTTGATCAGCTTGCCGCGCTTCTCGGCTTCTTCGCGCAACGGGATGAAACCCTTCATACACGCCTCGGCGGCGGCTTGCTGCGACGGCGGAGCTGGTCCCTGCCCGAATCCTCCTCCGCCGCCGCCGAACGGCCCCGCGCCGGTGACCGGGAAGGAGGTGGGGGCCGCGCCTGCGGAAGGGGCTTGGGCCGGGCCATTCACCGGCGGAAAGGCCGGATCGTTGGGCTGGATCTGGCTCGGCAGCGGCGCCGGAAACGCGCCCTGCGCCAACGCCTGACCGGCGTGGACGGCGACGACCGCCACGGCCAGCGGCATAATCAAGCGGCGGATGATCAAGGCTGTCCCTCCGGCAAGCTGCAATGGTTCCCCAACGTCTTCCCGACAGAAGAGCGACTTCCGAGCGAGCCCATTTTACGATTCCTGCCGTCCCTTAACAACCCGTGGAATTTGGCAATAGCGCGGCGCAGAGTCGCGTCCGGACATCAATTATCGCGCCAGTCCTGCTCCTTTCGGCTAAAAGGCCGCGGGCCAATGGACCCTCAAAGCATGCCTCAGCTGGATTTTCGCAGTCGCCGCCTGTTCGTCGATGCCGCCCTGGCGGAGGGCCAAACGGTCGCGCTGGAGCGCAGCCAGGGCAACTATCTCGGCAATGTGCTGCGGCTTGGCGCGGGCGATTCCGTCCTGGTGTTCAACGGGCGGGACGGGGAATGGCGGGCCTCGATCGAGGGCCGCAAACGGGTGGATAGCCTCACCATTCTGGCCCAGGCCCGGCCACAGGATCGCTTGCCCGACCTCGCTTACGTGTTTGCGCCGCTGAAACATGCAAGGCTCGATTACATGGTGCAGAAGGCGGTCGAAATGGGCGCCTCGACCCTGCAACCGGTCTTGACCCGCTTCACCCAGGTCTCGCGGGTCAACGGCGAGCGGATGCGCGCCAACGTCATCGAGGCCGCCGAGCAGTGCGGCATTCTGAGCCTCGCCGAGGTCGCTGAGCCGGTCACGCTCGATCGCTATCTCGCCGCGCGCGAGGCGCAGCGCCTGCTGGTCTTTTGCGACGAGGCCACCGAAGTCGCCGATCCGTTTCGGGCGCTGCAGGGCGAACGGCGCGAGGCCGGGATCGACGTCCTGGTCGGCCCCGAAGGCGGATTTGCCGAGGAGGAACGCGCCATCCTGCTGCGGCAGGAACGCACGTTACGGCTCTCGCTGGGGCCGCGGATCCTGCGCGCCGACACCGCAGGCGTGGCGGCGCTGGCGCTGGTCCAGGCCGCGCTCGGCGACTGGATCGGTTCCGGCCCGGACAGGTAGCAGCCTTAACCGGTATTAAGGCGCGTATTGGCGTATTAAGGGACTTGGCTGATCCCTGTCGAAACCGGCCCCGGGCCATGCTAAGGGCTGCCCGGCTTACCGCCGGAACCGGTTTTCCGGCCCTCAACCGGACTTCGTGATGACCCTGACCGCCGCCCCTCGCGCGACCGGATCCGCCGCCTGGGCGGAGGGCCTGCTGTTGTCGTTCGCGCAAGCCGGCTACGCCAGGGCCGAGCCTTCGATCCTGCAGCCGGCCGAGCCATTCCTCGACCTTTCGGGCGAGGACATCCGCAAGAGTCTATATCTCACGACCGATGCCGGGGGCGAGGAACTCTGCCTGCGTCCCGATCTCACCATTCCGGTGGCGCGGGATTACCTTGCATCCGACCGCTGCGGCCAGCCCGCCGGCTTCAGCTATCTCGGGGCGGTTTTTCGCTACCGCGGCGGCCAGGCGAGCGAATTCCTGCAGGCCGGGGTCGAGTCGTTCGGAAGGCCCGATCGCGCCGCGGCGGATGCCGAGATGCTGGCGCTGGCGCTGGAAGCCACAGCTGCGGTCGGCCTGAGCGAGATCGAGATCCGCACCGGCGACGTGGCGCTGTTCACCGCACTGATCGATGCGCTTAAGCTCTATCCGGTGTGGCGGCGCAGGCTGCTGAAGGATTTCAACCGCAAGATCAACCTCGCCCAGGACATCGAACAGATCACGCTCGCAACCGGACCCGGCCACAACGAATATGAGGGTGTGCTGGCCGCGCTCGCCGGCTCCGATCGCAAGGCGGCGCTTGCGCTGGTGAGCGACCTGATGACGATCGCCGGCACCACCAATGTCGGCGGCCGCACGGTCGCTGAAATCGCCGATCGCTTCCTCGAACAGTCGACGCTGAAGAGCGGCGCGTTGCCGCGCGACGCGCTCGGCCTGATCAAGCGCTTCATGGCCATCGACGGCGAACCCGACGAGGCGATCGCGCGATTGCGCGCCCTCGCCGCCGACGCCAGGCTCGACATCGCGGCCGCAATCGATCAGTTCGAAAGCCGGGTCGGCTTCATGGCCGCGCGCGGCATCGACGTCGGCGCGACGCGATTTTCCACCTCGTTCGGACGCGGCCTCGACTATTACACCGGCTTCGAATTCGAACTGCATGCCAGGGGCAACGGCGTCGAACCGCTGGTGGCGGGCGGCCGCTACGACGGCTTGATGACGCAGCTTGGCGCCGCCAAGCCGATCCCGGCGGTCGGATTTTCGATCTGGGTCGAAACCCTCACCGAGATAGGCCGCCAGCCCGCAACGGCCGGGAGCGTGTCATGACGACGCCGTTCGTCGTCGCGGTCCCTTCGAAAGGCCGCCTGCAGGAGAATGCCGAAGCGTTCTTCACCCGCGCGGGAATGATGCTGGCAAAGCCGCGCGGCGCCCGCGACTATCGCGGCACCATCGCGGGCCTCGACCATGTCGAGATCGCCTATCTCTCGGCGAGCGAGATCGCCTGGCAGCTTTCGCGCGGCATGGTGCATCTCGGCGTCACCGGCGAGGACCTGGTGCGCGAAACCATTGCGGACGCCGACAGGCGCGTATTGCTGATCGACAATCTCGGTTTCGGCAGCGCCAATGTCGTGGTCGCGGTGCCGCAGGCCTGGATCGACGTCCGCACCATGGCCGATCTCGACGACGTCACCACCGGTTTTCGCGCCCAGCATAACCGGCGGATGCGGGTCGCGACCAAATACATCAACCTGACCCGGGCGTTCTTTGCTTCCCACGGCGTCGTCGACTACCGCATCGTCGAGAGCGCCGGCGCCACCGAGGGCGCGCCCGCGGTCGGCACCGCCGAGATGATCGTCGACATCACCACGACCGGCGCGACGCTCGCCGCCAACGGCCTCAAGGTGCTCGACGACGGCGTGATCCTGCGCAGCCAGGCAAACCTCGTGGCGTCGAAGGACGCCGACTGGTCGGCGGAGGCGCGCGAGACCGCGCGCGTCATCCTCGACCACATCGCCGCCCGCGCGCGCGCCAGCAAGTACCGGGAAGTGCGCACCCGTTTCAAGGAATGCGATGCAGCATTGCTGGCCGAGGCCCACAATCGTTTCGGGGTGGTCTCGCCGTTCGGCGGCCCGACTTCGTCGGGCATGGTGACGCTGCACTGCCCGCCGGCGCAGCTTTACGCGCTCGGCAGCTTTCTTCGCGCGCACGGCGCCGATACAGTGTCGGTGGCTTCGCTCGACTATGTGCTCGATCGCGACAATCCGCTGTTCGCCCGGCTCGAGGCATTCCTGCGGCAATGAGGCGAAGCGGCGCAGTCGTTGACGTGGCGACAAGTCGCGGTGATTGCCATATGTTGCGGTACCTTGTCTTGCGATGTTGGAACCTGATCGATGATGCTTGGTAGCGACGTTTCCAGCCTGTCCACCACCGCGGCCACCGCCGCGGCGCAGGGACTGTCGATCGTCGTGCCGCTCTATAACGAGGCGGCCGGGCTCGCGCCGCTGCACGAGCGTCTCGAAGGCCTCGCCAGGACGCTGCGGAGCCGCTACCGGCTCGCTTCCGAAGTCGTCTATGTCGACGATGGCAGCACCGATGCCACGCTTGCGATCGCGCGCGCGCTCGCAGCCGATGCGCTCGACGTGCAGGTGGTGTCGCTGTCGCGCAATTTCGGCAAGGAGGCCGCGCTGATGGCGGGCCTCGATCACGCACGGCGCGGCGCAGTGTTGTTCATGGACGGCGACGGCCAGCATCCGCCCGATCTGGTCGAGCAACTGGTCGGCCACTGGATCGATGGCGGCTATGACGTGGTCTATACCGCCAAGGCGCACCGCGACAATGAATCGGTGCTGCGGCGGCTTGCGGTGGCCGGCTTCTATGCACTGATCAATTGGGGTGCGCGGCAGAAGATCCCCGAGGATGCCGGCGACTTCCGCCTGCTGTCGCCGCGCGCGACCGCAGCACTGCGGCAGTTGCCCGAGCGCAACCGCTTCTTCAAGGGGCTCGCCAGCTGGATCGGCTTCCGCCAGATTCGCGTCGATTACGAACCGGCCGCCCGCGCCCACGGCATCACCACCTTCAACGCCGGCCGGCTGGTCGGGCTTTCGATCGAGGGCCTGACCTCGTTCTCGGTGGCGCCGCTGCGTTTTGCGAGCCTGCTCGGCGTGCTGCTCGCCACCGGCGCATTCCTGTTCGGGCTGTCGATCGTCTGGGAGGTCTGGACCACCGGCAAGCAGGTCCCCGGCTATCCCTCGCTGGTGGTCGGCCTGATGACCATCGGCGGCGTGCAGCTGATCATGATCGGCATCGTCGGTGAATATATCGGCAAGATTCTTTCCGAGCTGAAGGCGCGCCCGATCTATTTCGTCGCCGAACACAGCGAGAAGCATGCCGCGGCCGAAGCTGAAACGGCCGCCACCGAGCGGACCGCGGCCGAATGAGCGAGGCCGCGACGCCGCGCCGGATCTGGCTGTGCGCCGACGATTACGGTCTCAGCCCCGGCGTCAACCGTGCGATTCGTGATTTGATCGAGCGCAGCCGTCTCAATGCGACATCGGTGATGGTGGTTGGCCCTGCGACCGGCCGCGACGAAATCGGCAAGCTTCGTGACAGCGTCGCCAATAGCCCGCGTTGCGCGATCGGCCTCCACGTTACGCTAACCGCGCCATTCCGTCCGCTGACGATGCATTTCCGCCCCGCCGACGGCGGCATGTTCCTGCCGTTTGCGAAACTATTGCGCGCTGGCCTGCTGTGGCGGCTCGATCCCGAAATCATCCAGGCCGAATTGATGGTGCAGCTTGCGACCTTCGGCGAGATGTTCGGCCGCGCGCCCGACTTCGTCGACGGCCATCAGCATGCGCAGCTGTTTCCGGGCGTGCGCGAGGCGTTCCTGGCGGCCGTGAAAGCGGCCGCGCCCGGCGCCTGGGTTCGCCAGGGCGGACGCCATCAGAACCTCGCTTGGCGGCTCGGCTCGCCCAAGGCCGTTGTCCTCGACATCCTCAGCGCGCAATTTCGCCGCCGCGCCGCCCAGGCCGGTATCGCCTTCAATCCCGGATTCGCCGGCGCCTATGATTTCACAGGGCGGCCCGACTTCGGCGACTTGATGCGGCAATTCCTCGACGGGCTGCCGGAAGGCGGCCTCATCATGTGCCATCCCGGCTTCGTCGACGACACGCTGGAGAGCCTCGACCCGCTCACCACCCAGCGCGAACATGAACACGCCTTCATCGGGGGCGAGGAGTTTCCGCGGCTTTTGGCCGCGAATAAAGTTACACTGGGCTGATATCCTTCAAGGATCCCTCGAAAATCCCGTCGCACAAATTTAATTTTCGAGAGCCACTACTGGCGACACAAAGCCCCCCTACATCTCCGCCTGCGCTTCGACGCGAGGGAGAAAATCCATGACACCGCAAGAACGCCAAATGATCGACGATCTTTTCGACCGACTCGCCAGGCTGGAGGGTACGCCGCGCGATACCGATGCCGTTGTCGCCATCTCGGATGGCTTGCGCAGGGCGCCGAACGCCGTCTACCCGCTGGTGCAGACCGTCCTGGTGCAGGATGAAGCGCTCAAACGCGCCAATGCCCGCATTCAGGAACTGGAGGCCGCGGGCACAGGCGAGCAACATCCCTCGGGCGGATTCCTCGATTCGATGCGCGACAGCATCTTCGGACAGAATCAGCCCCGCGGCTCAGTGCCGAACGTGCCGCCGCCCACCAGCCGCCCGGTCTGGAATAGCGGCCAGGTGCTGCAGCAGGGCCAATCCACCGGACACTACGATCAAGCGCCTTACGGTGAAGCACCCTACGGTCAGGCGCCCTATGGTCAGCCGTCAGGGGCGTCGATGGGAGGCGGCGGTGGCTCGTTCCTGGGGACCGCGGCGGCGACTGCGGCCGGAATGGTCGGCGGATCGCTGCTGCTCAACGGCATCCGCTCGATGATGGGAGGCAGCCGTCACGGTTTCGGCGATCAGAGTGCGCTCGCCGACAGGGGCGTGAGCCAGAATCCACTAACCGATCAATCCGGCAGCAGCCTCGCCCGCGACGCCGGCATCAACGACATCGGCTCATCGGCGAATCGTACCGACGACACCAGCCGTGCCGGATTGTTCGACACGGCATCGAACAACGACCAGGATTCGGCCGACGACGACGACCGCGACGACATGGATCTGGATTCCGACGATTTTGGCGGCGACAACGACAGCGACTACGCCTGATCGGCTTTTCCGAATCGCACAAAAGCGGCACGGCCGCCCGATCGGGCGGCCGTGCCGTTTCAATGGTATTTTTGTAGTCCTACTCGCGTTCCCACGGCCGGCGGCGGGCACCGTGGCGCACGTAATGAACGATCACCTCGCCCTGTCCAACTTCATACACGATCAAATAGCTGCCAACCGGAAATCGCCGGAATCGCGATTTGCGCGTTGCCTCACCCAAATAGGGATTCTCGGCAATTCGTGCCGCCACCTCCTCGAAGCGAGCAACAAGCCGCTCCGCGGCCTTCCGGTTGTCTCTCGCTATGTAGGAAAAAATCTCGTCGAGATCGGCGAGAGCGCCGCGATCATACCGGAGCCTCATGCCCCACGGTAACGGCTGAACAGTTCCTCGACTTCCTCGTCGCTCGCGAGATCGCGCCGGGCGGCGCGCGCTTCGATGATCGTCCACTCCTCATCGGTAATGTCATCGCCGGACCGCCACTGCTCGACCTGCTGCACGAAGCGCGCAACTTTCTCCTGGTCGGTTTGCGGCCAACTCAAGACGCGGTCGAGGATTTCCTTCACCTGTTCTTTGGTCATGCGTGATCATACCCAATCGGCGGAACGCGAACGCGTCCTGAATATAGCATGAGACCTATTACATTTCCACGCCGGTCTATGCACCCTGGATACGGTAGAGCCGCGACAAAGTGGCAAAAACCCTGATGCCCTGGCCGGACTCGAACCAGCACGATGTTTCCACCACCTGGTTCGAATCGCGGCGCGGTCAGATCACGACCACCTTGGCGCCGACATTGACGCGGCCGTAGAGATCGATCACGTCCTCGTTGCGCATCCGGATGCAGCCGGACGAGACGTTGGTGCCGATGGTCCAGGGCTCGTTGGAGCCGTGAATCCGGTACAGCGATGATCCCAGATACATCGCGCGCGCGCCGAGCGGATTGGCCGGGCCGCCTTCCATGTGCCGCGGCAGATCGGGACGACGCACCAGCATTTCGGCCGGCGGGGTCCAGTCCGGCCATTCCTTCTTCGCCGAGATCGTCTTGACGCCCGACCAGGTGAAGCCGGGCTTGCCGACGCCGATGCCGTAGCGCAGCGCCTTGCCGTCGCCCTGCACCAGATACAGGAACTTGTTGGGGGTATCGACGACGAGGGTGCCGGGGCCTTCCTTGCCGTGATACTCGACGATCTGCTTTTCAAATTTCGGATCGAACGGGCGCTGTCTGGGATCGCCGGCATCCTCCTGCGGCAGCAGCGCGCCCTGCGGCGGTTGCTGCTGATAGGCAGGTTGCTGATAGGCGGGTTGCTGCTGATAGCGCTCGCCTTGTCCGGGTCCGTCGCCGAACAGGAACTCGATGAAGCCGCCGCCCATGTTGGAACGCTCGGCATAGGCGGTTCGCACCGGGAGTGGCCGCTGCGCGGAGGGATCGGCGTAGATCACGTTGGGGTCCGGCGCAGCCTCCAAGGCGATGGCCTGATGAAGTCCGAGGCTGAGAGCGGATGCGCCCGCGAGGAGCGCCAGCGACATGGTTTTGAACATCGACGTACTCTGTACTGTTTCGTCTTGTTGACACTGTTCTTCGAAAAACGCCCGCTGCCGAGCGTCCTTGCACGTCACCAGCTAGAACCAAAACCGCATCGGTTTGGTAAACAGAAACGGCTTTTCGATTCACCACGTCGCCAGATCGGCGCGGTTTTGTCCGGTAGCGTTTATTTTCGATGAACGTCGGGCGCACATGGTTAATCGCCGGTGTGTGGCCGCAAGCCGCATCATTCACGGCGGTTCCGGCGTGAACCCGATGTTAAATCGCATCTGTGTAAAACTTTTGGAGTGAAGCTCAGGAACAATCTCATGCCGGTTCATCGCAGACGTTTTCGAATCGAAGAAGCATTCAGCGGCGGCGACGCGACGATGCCGGAGGCCGCCGACGGCGATGTCGGTCTGGTCCATCGCGAGATCATGAACGAGCTACGCGCGATCCGCGCCCAGATGGCCAGTGGCCGCGGCGCGACGGCGGAGACCATCGGCGAGTCGGTCACGCGCGAGGTCGCCGAGGCCCATGCGCTGCTCGAGACCTATCGCGCCCAGATCGAGCAGTGCGAGAAACTCAAGATCGAACTCGACCTGATTCACGATGCCATCAGCCGCACCAAACGCGAAATCGCGGTGCTGCACGGCAAGAGTTTCGACGGCAACGAGATGGCCAAGGTCAATGGCGAGCTCGGCGCGGTGGTCGGCGGCACCGAGGAGGCCACCCAGCAGATCCTGGAAGCCGCGGAAGCCATCGACAACGCCTCCAGCGCGCTGTCCAAGGTGACCTCCCCCGATCAGCAGAAGATCCTCAGCGAGGAAATCCAGGAGCGCGTGGTTTCGATCTTCGAGGCCTGCAATTTCCAGGACCTCACCGGTCAGCGCATCAGCAAGGTGATGACCACGATGAAATTCATCGAAAACCACATCAACGTCATGATGGATATCTGGGGTGGCGTGGATGCGATCAAGGCGCATGCGCCGCCACACGTCGATACCCGCGAAGGCGACGCCCGGTTCCTGAACGGTCCGAAGCTCGACGGCGACGAAGGTCACGCCTCGCAGAACGACATCGACGCGCTGTTCGACTGAGACTTGGCGCATCGGACGAAATACAAAACGCCGGCCTCAGGCCGGCGTTTTTGGTTTTCGTCATTGCGAGCGCAGCGAAGCAATCCATTGCCGCGGAGAAAAGAAAGAATGGATTGCTTCGCTGCGCTCGCAATGACGTTGAAAGAGCTGCGCCCTACGCCCTGGGCCCGCAGCGGACATAAACCATGTTGCCGTAGCGGGTGGCGGCGTCCTTGTCGGTGAAGCGGGTGATCAGCACGCGGCCGTCGAACGAGACGATCTCGCGATCCTGCTCGCCGGGGGTCGGCCCGGGCGGGCCGATATAGTTCTTGCCGCTCGGCGAGCCCTTCAGCCGCAGCTCCTGCGGGGTTGCCTGGTCGGCCAGGTGCATGATCACGCCGCCGGACTGGCCGGCGCCGATCACGTAAGGCTGCTTGCATTGCGCCTTCGCGGCGGCTTCGGTGCGCACGCGGTCGGCCGGGTTCTGGTAGGAGGCAAGACCCCAGCGGCCGACGATTTCGTCAGGCCGGATGGTGGCGGGCATTTCGGGCGCCATGCCGGGCTCCGGTGCCGCCTGCGGCGGCGGCGAGGACGATGACAGCGAGGGCAGGTTGAAGCCGCCTTCGCACGCGCCCAGCGACAATGCCAGCGCCGAGGCGATCCCCACCCTGGCAACCGTCCGCGCGCGAACTGACCTGAACATGGCATTCCCCTGAGCAAATTCGTGGCCGCACCCGTCCCGCAGCCAAGCGCAAAACTGCTGTCGGAGCAATGACGTCCAGCAAATTACGCTGGCGCTCCGATTTGGTTTCCGAAGCATCCTATATCGGCCTCACCAACGGATTAACCCCCATTGCTTGACAGCATCGGCGTCAGGCCATATTCCCGGCCGCACCAATTAGCACTCCAAGAGCGCGATTGCTAAGGAATCCAGACCATTTGGCCGCTTCGGCGCTCTAGAAGGGATCCGGATTCCGATCGGCATTCGACGCGCAAACCAGATCCGAAAGCCCAGCCCACAAAAGGAACCACCATGGCTAAATCCAGTTTTCGTCCGTTGCATGACCGTGTCGTGGTCAAACGTATCGACGCCGAAGCGAAGACCAAGGGCGGCATTATCATTCCCGACACCGCCAAGGAAAAGCCCTCGCAAGGCGAAATCACGGCGGTCGGTCCCGGCGGCCGCGACGAAAGCGGCAAGCTGATCCCGATCGACCTCAAGGTCGGCGACCGCGTGCTGTTCGGCAAGTGGTCGGGAACCGAGATCAAGCTCGACGGCGAGGAACTCCTGATCATGAAGGAGAGCGACATCATGGGCGTGCTGGCGTGAGCTAGGTCAAGAGGCCGCACCACCCACCTTCGTCATGCCCGGGCCTGACCCGGGCATCCATCCTCTTCGGAAGAGTCTCGTGAAGCGATGGATTGCCGGGTCAAGCCCGGCAATGACGAGCAACATTTCGACCAATCGATCACTCAAGGAGTCAAAAGAATGGCTGCCAAAGACGTCAAATTTTCCGGAGACGCGCGCGATCGCATGCTGCGCGGCGTCGATATTCTCGCCAATGCGGTGAAGGTGACGCTCGGCCCCAAGGGCCGCAACGTCGTCATCGAAAAGAGTTTTGGGGCGCCCCGCATCACCAAGGACGGCGTCACCGTCGCCAAGGAGATCGAACTCGAGGACAAGTTCGAGAACATGGGCGCGCAGATGCTGCGCGAGGTTGCCTCCAAGACCAACGACACCGCCGGCGACGGCACCACCACCGCGACCGTGCTGGCGCAGGCGATCGTGCGCGAGGGCGCCAAATCGGTCGCCGCGGGCATGAACCCAATGGACCTCAAGCGCGGCATCGAGATCGCCGTGCATGCGGTGGTCAAGGACCTCGAGAAGCGGGCCAAGCCGGTCGCCTCGTCGTCCGAAGTGGCGCAGGTCGGCACCATCTCGTCGAACGGCGATGCCGCGATCGGCAAGATGATCGCGCAGGCGATGCAGAAGGTCGGCAATGAGGGCGTCATCACGGTGGAGGAGAACAAGTCGCTCGACACCGAAGTCGACATCGTCGAGGGCATGAAGTTCGACCGCGGTTACCTCAGCCCCTATTTCGTCACCAACGCCGAGAAGATGACGGCGGAACTGGAAGACGTCTATGTGCTGCTGCACGAGAAGAAACTGAGTGGCCTGCAGGCGATGCTGCCGGTGCTGGAAGCGGTGGTGCAGTCGGGCCGCCCGCTGCTGATCATCGCCGAGGACGTCGAAGGCGAGGCGCTGGCGACGCTGGTCGTCAACCGGCTGCGCGGCGGCCTCAAGGTCGCCGCCGTCAAGGCGCCGGGCTTCGGCGACCGCCGCAAGGCGATGCTGGAAGACCTCGCGATCCTGACCGGCGGCCAGCTGATCTCGGATGAACTCGGCATGAAGCTCGAAAGCGTCACGGTCAACATGCTCGGCCGCGCCGGCAAGGTCGTGATCGACAAGGAAAACACCACCATTGTCAAAGGCGCCGGCAAGAAAAAGGACATCGAGGCCCGGGTCGGCCAGATCAAGGCGCAGATCGAGGAGACCACCTCCGATTACGACCGCGAGAAGCTGCAGGAGCGGCTGGCCAAGCTCGCCGGCGGCGTCGCGGTGATCCGGGTCGGCGGCGCCACCGAGATCGAGGTCAAGGAGAAGAAGGACCGCGTCGAGGACGCGCTGAATGCGACGCGGGCGGCGGTGCAGGAAGGCATCGTGCCGGGCGGCGGCGTGGCGCTGCTGCGCGCCAAGAAGGCGGTCGGCCGCATCCACCACGAAAACTCCGACGTGCAGGCCGGCATCAACATCGTGCTGAAGGCGCTGGAAGCCCCGGCCCGCCAGATCGCGGAAAATGCCGGCGTCGAAGGTTCGATCGTGGTCGGCCGGATTCTGGAGGACAAGTCGGAAACCTTCGGCTTCGACGCCCAGACCGAAGAATATGTCGACATGGTCGCCAAGGGCATCATCGACCCGGCCAAGGTGGTGCGCGCCGCGCTGCAGGACGCGGCTTCGGTGGCGGCGCTACTGGTAACGACGGAGGCCATGGTCGCCGAATTGCCGAAGGAGCCGGCTCCGCCGATGCCCGGCGGCGGTGGCGGCGGCATGGGAGGCATGGGCGGCATGGGCTTCTGAGGGCCATCCCGCAACCGGCATCATCAACCCTCGAAAGCCGCCTCCCGGCGGCCTTCTTTTTTGGTAAGAAATCTCTACGGTGACGGCCGATTCTTGGGTCCTTCGAGGGAATGTGACATGCGCGCGCTTCTGTTCTGCCTGCTCGGTCTGATGATGGCGTCGCCGGACGCAGCCTTCGCCCAGATCAAGCTGCAGACCAAGCCTGCGAACCCCAACGAAACCAGGTATTTCACCGCGATCGACGGCCTGATGGACGGCGATGCGGACGTCATCCTGAAAGAGACGCGGCAGGGCAAGACCGTCACCTCGGCCGTGCTCGACGTCTGCTATCCCGCCACCAAGGGCTCGGAGCGCAAGGACCGCTTCGTCGCCAATCTCGCGGTCAACGGGCAGAACATGACCGGCGCGACTCAGAGCCTGGTCGACAAATTGCCGGTGACCGTGAAGCTCATACGCAAGCCGACCGGCGACACCTTCGAATTCAAGGGCGAGATCGGCGTCGGGCAGCGCGTGACCGAGGTGAACTCATCGGACAATTCCGATCTCGGCGAGAAGGAATTTCTGGACAGCCAGACCACCGATGACGGCATCGCGCCGGCGCCGAAGGATTTTACCGAAGTCTCGCCGGAATCGATTGGCGTCCGGGTCAAGCTCGGCGCGGCGCAGGATTTCCTGAAAGCGCTGAAGGGGCAGGATCTCGAAGTCGCCCTCTCGAGCCTTGCCGTCGGCTGCGATGCGCTGCGCGCCGGCGAGCAGACCATCAGCATTTCGGTCGATCCCGACCGTGCCGCCGCATTGATCGCGAAATTCAAACAGCAGCCCGGCGTGGTCGCGGTGGGCTGGACCAACGGCATCGTGGACATGGATCGCGCGATCCGCATATCGGCCGCCGACTGGCGCGACGGCGACAAGCTCAACAAGGACAAGCTCGCAGCCGCGATGGCCGGCGTGCTGGCCAGGACGCTTGCCGCGAAATCATCTTCATCGAGCTGGAACGCCAATACCGGCACGCTGAAATTGACCTTCAAGCGGCCGAGCCAGCTCTACCCCGCGCTCGACCTCACCGAGACCGTCGAGGTCACCGCGCTGGTCTCCGCCGACAAGCCCGGCGGCAGCGACAGGCTGATGCTGTGGATCGGCAATCCCGTGATTTCGACGGCCGACGAATCGACCGGCGCCAAGCTCAATCTGTCGGACGAGTCGAGCGCCGACGAGGAAGGCGAGCAGAAGGACGACAACGGCTCGATCGATGCGCTGACAAAGGAATTCAACGGCCAGCGCTGGGATTCCGACAAATACGTCTGGAAATAACCGGGCGCGCCATCCGGCCGAACCCTCAGTTGGTATTGAGCTGGAACCGCAACGTCCTGGTCCCGATGAACGAGACAAAATCGCCCTGCCGCCGCCAGGTGGCGGCCTCGCTGAGGGTTGCGACCAGATCGTCGTCGGCCTGGGCCTTCGCCGGTGGACAGGCGCGGTCCTCGATCGGGCCGGGAACGAAGATCACGGTTATTGCCCGCCACCGAGAACTGGCCCCTGGCGCCCTTGCACCACAACTCCAGGACCGCCTCGCCATTGTCGCCGATCTCGAGGTTCGGCAGCCGCTTCGATCCCGGCTGACGCGCCACGTCCAGCGTCATGTTCATTCCGAACGGAAAGCCGTCATCGGCCCGAACCGCACCGCCATTGCCGACGGCCGCAAGCAGGGTCGCGCCTAAGACGATCCGCTTCACATTACATGCGACCGAAACCATGCACCCTCTCGAACTGTCATGACCCACAACTCGTGCGCCGTTTTATTCGACCAAAATGACGTTGAACAGACACACCGTCCTCGGATGAACCGATGCTCGTCATCACGTGCATCGTAGCCAAAAAAATGGGCCGCCGTCGGCGGCCCATACCAGGTCTCAATTGCCGTAATTTCGGCTCATGCTGCTAATGTCCCGGCAAAACCGCGATGCTCGGGAAGAACAGATAGCAGGCCACCCCGATGATCACCAGATAGACCAGCAGGACGAGGGTCCAGCCGAAATTATGGCGGATCACCTCGCCTTCGTTGCGCACGAACCTGCTGGTCGAAACGCCGACGCTCGCGGTTTGCGGCGCGATCGGCTTGCCGATCTCGGCACCGACCGAGTTCAGCGTCGGCAACAGCAGCAGGGGAAAGCCGAGCACCTTGCCGACCAGTGCCTGGAACGTGCCGAACATGGCGTTGGTCGAGGTGTTGCTGCCCGACAAGGCCACGCCGATAAAGCCCAGCAGCGGCGCCACGACGATGAAGGCGGCTCCGAGCTTGGAGAAGGCGCTGGCGAGCGAGCCGGCCATGCCCGAATAGTTGAAGACATAGGCGAGGCCGAAGATGAACACGCCAACCAGGCATGCGCCCCACATCTGCGACCAGGTCTTGGCAAAGATTGCGGCGATCTGGCTCATGTTGACGCGCAGCACGATCACCGTGATGAGCCAGGACACCAGGATGGCCGAGCCGCCAACGAACGGCGTCCAGTTGAACACGGCGCTGATGGTCGCTCCCGGCGTGATCGCCGAACTGGCAGTGACGACATAGTGTATCAGCACGATCCCGGGCAGCGGCGACCAGGGGCCGGTCCAGGCAACCACCACCGCAATCAAGATCGCGATCGGCAGCCAGGCCATGCCGACTTCACCGGGCGAGAGTCCGTGCGCCTCCGCCTGCATATCGCCGGTCGCCGGTGCACCGCCATACGCCAGGATCTGCGCAGGCCGCCACATCTTGAGCAGCAGCAGCAGCGCCGCGAAGCAGACGATCGCGCCGATCACGTCAGGCAGATAGGGCCCGAGGTAGATCGCCGTCGGCAACTGGCCGGCGATATAACCGAGCGAGCCGACGATGGCGAGCGGCCACGCCGACCACATGCCTTTGCGGCCCGAGACGAGATAGAGCAGGATCCACGGCGGCAGCAGGGCCAGGATGGCTACGATCTTGCCGACCGAAGCCGAATAGATCGGCAACAGCTCGACGAAGCTCATGCCGAGCGTACCGGCAGTCACGGTTGCGAGCGCGATGATCGGGGCTCCCAGGGCGCCATAGGAAACCGGCGCGTTGTTGGCAATCGCCGCGACCCGGATCGCGTCGAGATCGGGGATGCCGATCGCGATCAGGATGGGGGCGACGAACGCCCACGGGTAGCCGAAACCGACCAGCCCTTCGAGCAGCGCGCCGAAGGCCCAGGCGAACAGAATGGTCTGCACCCGCACGTCACGGGTGCCGTGCTGAATGAGCCAGCGGCGCAATCTGTCGAACCCGCCGGTCGTCATCAGCGTGTTGAACAGCATCACGCCCCAGAACGTGATCCAGTCGACATTCCAGATGCCGGTGGCCGAGCCGTAGAGATAGGCGCGGATGCCGTCGTCGAGCGGCATCTTCCAAACCCATAAGCCCAGCAGGAAGGTGACGATCGAGCCGATCAACACGGCGAGCCAGGCCGACAGGCGCAGGCCTGCCAGCAGGAACAACAACAGGACGACCGGAACCAGCGCGACCAGCCAGGTCAGGAACAGGTTTCCGGTCGGATCGAGAATCTGCGTGAACATAGACAATTCCTCCCCCTCGTATGGGCCCGTAGGCTTCTTTGTTTGTGTCGCCGCTCGATGTCCCGAACGGCGGTCGATTAGAACGCTTGTTCGCTTGAGGCGGCAGATGAAAATTCGTCACCCGCCGGCGATCGACGCCAACAGCCTGACCACGCAAGTTGCGGCGGCGCTGGTCGACAACGCAGCGTTGCCGGGCGGGTCATGGATTTGATTCCACATTGCACGTCCTCCCCACGCCGTTATGCGGCGCGCCCCGGACCAGCGTGGAGGGTCAGGCGTGCCTGGCGCGATTGCGGGAGTGCCCAAGTAATACGCGAGGTGAGCCGCAAATTTGGGCAAATCCAAAATCCGCTCACAACCTCGCGAAGTGTTGACGCCCCCGCCCCTCGCCGTTGCAGCCATGCTAGGGTTGACTCGGAGCCGGGGACAAGTGAACGCGAACCATAAGAACTACGACTTTAGTCTAGTTTCCTCCGATTTTCCCGATCTTTCAGGCCTTTAGGGCCATTTCTCCCGGAGACGGCACTCTGTGAACAATCTTCGAACGACGCTCGCCACCGTATGGCGGATCGCTGCGCCCTATTTCCGTTCGGAAGACAAATGGGCCGGGCGCGGACTTCTCGCCGCGGTCATTGTCATCGAACTCGCAAGCGTGTTCCTGACGGTGCTGCTCAACAAATGGAACAATGATTTTTACAATGCGCTGCAGGAGCACAATCAGGCCCTGTTCACCTATCAGATCATTTATTTCTGCGTGCTTGCGACCTTTTGGGTCGGGCTCAGTGTCTATAAGCTCTATCTCAATCAATGGCTGCAGATCCGCTGGCGGCGCTGGATGACGGCGCGCTATCTCGGCGAATGGCTGCACGAGGCCAATCACTACCGGATGCAGCTGCTCGGCGATGCCGCCGACAACCCCGACCAGCGCATCGCCGAAGACACCCAGCGTTTCGTCGAGCTGACGCTGGGGCTTGGCATCGGCTTGTTGAGTTCGGTCGTGACGCTGGCATCCTTCGTCGTAATCCTCTGGGGCTTGTCCAATGATGCGCCGCTGCATTTGTTCGGCACGGACATCCTGATTCCGGGTTACCTGGTGTGGGGCGCCCTGATCTACGCACTGTTCGGTACATGGTTGACCCACCTGATCGGCAGGCCGCTGGTCGGGCTCAATTTCCAGCAGCAGCGCTTCGAGGCCGATTTCCGCTTCAACCTGGTGCGCGCGCGAGAGAATGCCGAGCAGATCGCGTTGCTGCGCGGCGAGCCGGCCGAACGCACGCGGCTGCTTGCGCGATTTGGAGCGGTGGTCGAGAACTGGCTCGGCATCATGCGGCGTACCAAGCGGGTGACGGCCTTTACCGCGAGCTATTCGCAAGCCGCAGTGATCTTCCCCTACATTCTGGTGGCGCCGGCCTATTTTGCCGAGAAGGTTCAGCTCGGTGGCATGATGCAGACGGCATCCGCCTTCGGCAGCGTGCAGGATTCGCTGTCGTTCATCATCACCTCCTACCGGACCATCGCCGAATGGCAGTCGGTGGTGCAACGGCTCGATGGGTTCGAGACATCGATCGAAAACGCCGCTGCGCTGATCGTCACGCGGGATGTCATTCATGTCAGGCCGGACGACAGCGGAACGATCGACCTCGAAAAGCTTGTGGTCGGCCTGCCCGGCGGAACGCCGCTGGTCGCGGCCGACGGCTTTCGGATTCGTAGCCGTGAGCGCACGCTGGTTACGGGCCCCTCCGGCGCCGGCAAATCGACCCTGTTCCGCGCCATCGCCGGCGTCTGGCCGTTCGGCAGCGGCTCGATTTCGATCCCCTCGCAGGCAAAGCTGATGGTGCTGCCGCAACGGCCGTATTTTCCGATCGGCTCGCTGAAGGCCGCGATCGTCTACCCCTCGGAAGCAAGCGCGTTCGATACCGAAAAGGTCAGAGAGATTCTGCTCGCGGTCGGCCTGCCACAGCTCGTCTCGCGGCTGGAGGAGGAGGCGCATTGGAACCGGATGCTCTCGCTCGGCGAACAGCAGCGCCTGGGACTCGCGCGCGCGCTGTTGCACGCGCCGCAATATCTGTTCCTCGACGAGGCGACCGCCTCGCTCGACGAAGCCTCGGAGGCGAAACTGTACCGGCTGCTCGAAGAGAAAATGCCGACGGCCACCATCGTCTCGATCGGACATCGCTCCACGCTCAAAACTTTCCACCAGCGCCATGTCGCGCTGACAGCAGAAGGCGACCGGTTCGCGCTGCAGGACGAGCGCGAAAGCGTCGAGCCCTGACAAAACAAAAGGGGCGGCAGATTGCTCTGCCGCCCCTGCTGTTTGCCGGAGAAGGATTTACTTCAGGTTGGTCATTGCCGTCAGGTCGGCCGAGAGCTTGACGATGCCGGCCGCGCCGCACCAGTTGGAGCCGAAGCCGCCCGGATTGGTCGGGGTGATGAAGGACGGCGAGAAGTTACGCGTCGTGTAATCGCTGGTGTAGACGTTGCAGTTGGCCTTCGACAGGTCGGTGTCGGAGTAACGCAGGTCCAGCGTGAACACCTTGTAGGTGAAGCCGACGCCGATGTTCCAGGTGTTGTAGCTCGGCTCGGGAACGCCCGCCGCGAACGGCGTGCCGGGTCCGGTGCCGTAGAACGCATCCGACGTTCCGAGCCACTGACGGCCGAATTCGCCGGAGACATACAGGCCGACGCCGCTGCTGCCGAAGATCGTGGCCGGCGCGGTATACTTGGCGGTGATCGATGCGTAGTCGCCCCAGGCGCCGAGGTTCAGCATGTTCGGCGAGTAGTACTCGTTGACGCCGACCGCCCAGTTGTCGTTGATGGTGTAGTTAAGCTTGCCATAACCTTCGAAGAAGCTCGCGTTTCGCTTGGCCACGTTGCCGTTGAACGGCAGGCTGCCGTTGATGATGCAACCCAGTTCCGAACCCGGGATGCCCGAACCCGGGAAAGCGCCCGCATTGAAGCACTGTCCACCCGGATAGAGATAGCCGAACAGACCGAAGTCGAAGGCCGCCGCGCCGAAGGTCGGGCGAATACCGCCGTAGATGTCGGTTTCAGCCGCGGCGCGGTTCGGGAACGAGATGCTCTCGAACGACGTGCCGATGTAGACCTGCACGTCCTTGTTGAAGTTGTAGCGCGGTTCGAAGTAGGCCGCGGCCGACGGGTTGTGGTTGGACTGGGTGACACCGCGGAAGATGTAGTCGTTCATGATCGCGCTACCGAAAGCGAGATCCCAGGGATCGAACGGCGCCGGGGGCGGCGCCTTGACTGCCTTCACCGGCAAATCTGCCGCCAGAACAGACCCCGATACCATTGCCAGCGCCGTTGCCAACAAGACGATTTTCTTCATGACGATCCCCATCCCGTTTTAAAGATCAGTCCGTTCCGGCGACCCCAAGGGACGTGCGACAACCGACTGCGACAAATTCGTTAACCCGCCCGCAATCTGGAACGCGCCACTCGCGCCGTGAAGCTAAAAAGAGAAGCATTTGCCGACTTTTTAGGCGTTATGGCCGTTCTACGAAAGGTTGTCGGCGGGTGTTGCATTCCGACAACAATTTCAGGCGGTTTCAGCGTCGCCCAGACGACTCCAGAGCCCCCGCCGCGGGCCAGTTCGGGAGACTGGGCCGTTCGAATCAAACGCCTTCGGGCCGGCCGTTCGGGGTGGGTCGCCGGCAAGCCAATGCAAAAAGGCCGCAGCGGCGAGCGCTGCGGCCTTGAAACGCACCCGAGGGGACCGGGTGTTCAGCGCTTCGGTTCTGATCCAATCAGAACCGGTCGCCCTCTAGTTGTCGTGCTCTCCGCCCGAAGAACCGTCGGTCGAATATCCCGAATGCGGCGCCGGACTCGGAGCCGCCCAGCTCGGGGCCGCAGGCGCGGGAGCCGGCGCGGGCGCTGCCGCGGGAGGAGCCGCAGGTTTGGGAGCTGCAGGCTTCGGGGCCGGCGGCTTGCGAACAGGTTTCGGTGCAGCCGGCGCTGCCGCGACGGGCGCGGGCGCGGGCGGCGCCTGCTTTGCCGGGGCCTTCTTGGCGACGGCCTTTTTGGCTGATTTTTTCGGCGCAGCCTTGGACTTCTTGGCGGATTTCTTTGCCGACTTCTTGGCCTTCTTCGCCGACTTCTTGCCGGCCTTCTTGGACGCCTTCTTCGCGGATTTCTTCTTTGCCGTCAGGACTTTTTTGCTTTTCTTGTTCTTCTTGCCACCCTTCTTCTTTTTGCCTTTAGCCATCGTGATCCTCCTGTTGCCGCCGATCAATGTGTATCGAGCGTTTCAAGTCGTCCGCCTCCAACGAGGCCCATCGATCAGGTCAATCCTGGGGCCTTCAATCCAGGCTTTGGACCGCCTGTCGCCCAATCGAGAAGCTCAATCGTGTGCACCACAGGAACTGACGTGCCGCCGGCAATCTGAACCATGCATCCGATATTGCCCGCAGCAATCATGTCCGGCTTGACCATCGCGATATTGGCGACCTTTCGATCGCGCAATTTGTCCGCAATGTCAGGCTGGAGAATGTTGTACGTCCCCGCCGAACCGCAACACAAATGGCTCTCGGGTACATCTTTCACCACGAATCCGTTCTTGGAAAGCAATTCTTTCGGAAGCTCGCTGATTTTCTGTCCGTGCTGCAGCGAACAAGCCGAGTGATAGGCGACCACTATGTCGCCGTGTCGCTGCGAGTTCTGCAATGCGATGCCGCCGAGATACTCCGTGATGTCCTTGGCCAGCGCCGAAACCCTGGCCGCTGCTGCCGCGAAATCGCGGTCCTCGCGCAGCATGAAGCCATAGTCCTTGATCACCGTCCCGCAACCTGACGTCGTCACCAGGATGGCGTCGAGGCCGTTCTGTTCGGCCTCGGCGAGCCAGACCGCGATGTTGGCGCGGGCGCGCGCCTTGGCGTCGTCATCGCGGCCGAGATGATGCGTCAGCGCGCCGCAGCATTGCTCATCCCTGACCAGCACCACCTCGATGCCGTGCCGCGTCAGCAGGTTGATGGCGGCCTGGTTGATGCGGGGCGCCAGCACCTGCTGGGCGCAGCCCTGCAGCAGCGCGACCCGTCCGCGACGCTCGCCTTGCGCCGGAAAAACGCTTCCGCCGGGGGCTCCCCTCGGCGGCAGGCCGGCCGGCGCCAGCGCCAGCATCGCCTTGATCCGCCTCAATAAACCAGGAGTGGCCGATGGCGATTGGGGGGCCGGCAGCAGCCCCGCCAGCGGTCGCGCCAACCGCGCCAATGTCATGCTGGCGCGAAACCATTGCGGCCGCGGCAGCACGAAGGCGAGCGCCGCCCTTAGCAGCCGCTCGGGCAAGGGCCTCGCATATTGCGTCTCGATCCTGACCCGCGCCTGGTCGACCAGATGCATGTAGTTCACTCCCGAAGGACAGGTGGTCATGCAGGCAAGGCAGGACAGGCAGCGGTCGATGTGCTTGACCACCTCCGCGGTCGGCGGGCGGTTCTTTTCCAGCATCTCCTTGATGAGATAGATGCGGCCGCGCGGGCTGTCGAGTTCGTCGCCGAGCAGCACATAGGTCGGACAGGTCGCGGTGCAGAACCCGCAATGCACGCAGGCGCGCAGGATCTTGTCGGCTTCCGCGATATCCGGATCGGCGAGCTGCGCGAGACTGAATTCGGTCTTCATGCCGCACTTCCTCGCAAGAGCCGGCCGCGATTGAGGATGTTCTTCGGATCAAAGCTTTGCCGGACGCGTTCGCTTAGGGCGGCGAGACCGCGGGCCTGTGGATGAAACACGTCGACATTGCGGCGAACTTGGTCGGAGGCGCGAATCAGCGTGGCGTGGCCGGCGACCTCGTCGACGCGGGCGCGGACCAAAGCGGCCTGGGCGTCGGGCTTGGGCGGCAGCGCCGCCCAGATCAACCCGCCGCCCCAGTCGTAGATCACGTCGCCGCCGGTGTCGCGCGAAAGCCGCTCGCCGAGCCTGCCGCCCGAGGCCGGCGGACAGACGATCCGCCACACCGGCCATGCCCCCAGCGCGCCGCCGGCCGCGAACGGCTCGACGTCGCGAATGGAACCCCAGAGCGCGGCAGAAGCGGCGTCTTCCAGCATGTCCGCCGCCGCGAACGGAGCCAGCAGTTTAGCGAGGGCTGTGGCGCGATGGGCGACGGAGGCCGAAATGCCCTCCAGCCGCAACAAAGTGGCCGCCTGCCGCTGGGCGCCGAGCTCACCGAGCCCGCCGCCGGCCGATCGAAATGCCGAATTCGGAACGTGCGCCGCGCCCGTGACATCGAAGGGCGAGCCGAGCGCCGCCGTCATCGCCTTGTTCGCGCTGATATCGTCGAGCCCGTGCAGCACCAGGGTGCGCTCGCTCTCCGGCCGCGGCATGACCTTCAGCGTCACTTCGGTCATCACCGCCAGCGTACCCCAGGAACCCGCCAGCAATTTGCAGAGATCATAGCCGGTGACGTTCTTCACCACCCGGCCGCCGGCCTTGAAACTGTCGCCGAAGCCAGACACCCCGTGTGCGCCGAGCAGATGGTCACGGGCGCCGCCGGCCTTGATGCGGCGGGGGCCGGCGAGGCCGGCGCCGATCATGCCGCCGATGGTGCCGATATCGGGCGTCCCCAGCAGCACGGCGGTGTTCATCGGCTCGAAAGCGAATTGCTGGCTCTTGGAATCGATCAGCGAGGCAACGTCGGCCAACGGCGCGCCGGCCTGCACGGTGATGACCAGTTCGTTCGGCTCATAGGCTGTCACCGCATTGAGCGCCGACAGGTCGAGCAGCGCATTGGTCGCCATCGGCTGACCGATCAGCCGCTTGCCGCCATGGCCGACGATTTCCAGCGGCTGGTCGCTCGCGATCGCCGCCCGCACCACTTGTTCGACATCCTTGGCGTCACGTACCTTCAGGGTATCCACGTCTGTCGCCTTGCCCCGTCCCGTCACCAACGCGGCCACCTCGGTCGCAGCCGTCATCGGCATCCCTTCTAAAGCGCTGGATGCCGGACACAAGAGCGCCGATGCCGGAAGGCGGCAGCCGGTTCGATGAAAGTCGCGGCCATCGGCTTCCGGCAGAACCTGCGCCTCGCGTGCCTCCAGGACGCTTCGATCGGGATCGAAGTGATTAACGTTATCGTTCGACGTTGATCGAACTATAATCTTCGGGATTCGATCTATCAGAGGACTTCCCGAAGAAAACAAGGAGTGATGACGATGGTTCGATATGCAATGGACAAGACTGTCGGCGAAGCCGTCGATGGCGGCGGCCTGTTGATTGTCGCGCAATGGGAGGCCAGGGAAGGACAAGCCGACAGGGTCGCCGGCATTCTGGATCGTTTCCTCCCCGAGGCGCAGAAGGAACCCGGCGCAAAGCTGTTCCTGATCTCCAGGGCCAGGGAAAATCCGGCGCAGTTTTTGTTCTACGAACTGTTCCGCGACGAAGCCGCCTTCAAGGCCCATCAGGAGAGCGCGCATTTCAAGACCTACATCGCCGGCGAAGCGCTGCCGCTGCTCGCCAAGCGCGAGCGCGCGCAATATCAGTTGCTGTGACGACGCGACTCCCCTCCCCCCGCGAGCCTGGCGAGGGGCGGGGAGGGGGTGCTTGCTCGTGGAGAGGTCCACTCACCAGGGCGTGTACTCATAAATCGGGACGGCCATGGAGTTGACGATGTCCGAGTTGCCTTCGGAAGCAGACGTCTTGGCTGACTCGAGGCCAATCCGCTAAACGCCAACAACGGAAATGACCGAGGTTATTCGATCACCTCGTCGGCGCGAGCCAGCAGCGTGGGAGGAATCGACAGCCCGAGCGTTTTGGCGGTCTTCAAATTAATCGCTAATTCAAATTTGGTCGGCAGCAGTATGGGTAAATCGGCGGGTTTGGTCCCCTTTACAATACGCGCAGCATAGATGCCCGCCTGTCGGTAGGTTTCAGTGTAACTCGTCCCGTAGCTCATTAGGCCGCCTTCTGCGACCTGTATCGCTGAATCATAGATCGTGGGCACCGCTCGTCGTGCCGCCATTCTGATTATCTGATCGCGGTGAGCGCTAAAAAACGGATCGGATATCACCACCAGACCACCGATCTTCGCTTGGACGATTTCATCAAATGCTGAGTCGATCTCGACCTCGGTGCTGGCAAAAAGAAAATGAACTGGTTGTGAAATTGATTGCGCCGCGTTTTCGATGCTCGATTTCACGTCGGTCAGATCCGGCCGTTTTGGATCGAGCAAGACGCCAAAGCTCGTGTTTCCGGCAGGGACCAATTCGCGAAGCAGCTGAAGTTTTTTCTGCTCCAACGCGACGCTGTAAAGCGTGACACCCGTAACATTGCCGTCCGGGCGGTTGAGGCTACTTACTATGCCGTGTTTGACTGGATCAGTTCCCACCACGAACACAATGGGGATCGATTTAGTCGCGGACATCGCCGCGCGCACAGGGAGATCGCCAGCGACTGCTACGATTAGCGCCACGCGCTGGTCCACCATTTCTTTTGCGAGCATCGGCAATCTGTCGAACGTTCCGTTAGCCCAGCGGTACTCCATCTTGATGTCTCGGCCTTCGACCAAACCGACTGCGCCAAGCCCTCGAAGGAACGCGGCCAGGACCGCTTCGGAATCGGTGGCGGTGCGTGCGCTCAAGAACCCAATCACGGGCAGAGACTGCTGCGCCCTTACCGTGAGCGGCCACGCCACTGCACCGCCTAAAACACCGAGAAAATGCCGCCGACGCATGTCTGCCCCATGCTCTGGAGACGACATCTTAGCGGCTCAAACAAGCACTGCGATAGGGGCTGGACCCGCGTCGAAACCATTGCCGCAGCGCACAGCTAATGTCGCAGTTGGGTCAGTCGCGACACTTTGACCGTCGGCCGGCCACTTCCGGTCCACCCCGAGGAACGGACATCGTTAGACCGCTCCGGCATGTCAGAAAAGTGCCAGAAGGAAACTCATCCACCGCAGCAAATTGCAAAGCTATTCGATCACCTCGTCGGCGAGCGCCTGCAAAGTGGGCGACACGGTTAGGCCGAGCTCTTTCGCAGTCTTGAGATTGATGACAAGTTCGTAAGTTGACGGCTGCAGCACCGGTAGGTCGGTGGGCTTTGCGCCCTTGAGTATCTTTCCCACATAAATTCCGCATTGGCGAAATGCATCGGGCAGATTTGCGCCATAGCTCATAAGTCCGCCTGCCTCCGCATACTGGCGCAAGGGGTACATTGTGGGCATCGCAAAACGTTTCGCCAGGGTCACGAGCTGATCTTGACGACTGATGAGATATCCATCAGCGGTGATGATTAGCGCTTCGACCCGGTGCTGCAGCAAGGTGGGGAAAGCACCCTCGATTTCCGCGTCATTGCTAGCGCCAATAGTGACAAGTTGCAGGCCAAGCGCTTGTGCGGCCGTTCGCAGGTCGTTCAGTTGGGGCTCAGCGTTCGGATTCACCGGATTAGCAAGTGCGGCTATAACGGTGGCCTTTGGTACGAGCTCGCGCAACAACTCCAGGTTCTTCGCACCCAATCTGGTAAACATGAAGGCGATGCCGGTGACATTACCCGTCGGCCGATTGATACTCGATACCAGACCCGATCCAATCGGATCACTACCGCTCAGGAAAACGATCGGAATTTCTGGAGTTGCTGCTTTCGCCGCCAATCCGGCAGGAAGAAAGTCAGCGGCTATGACTGACACATGACGGCTGATCAAGTCCGCCGCCAGCGCTGGTAGTCGATCGTATCGACCGTCCGCCGGACGATCTTCGATCGTAACGGTAGAACCTTCACCAAAGCCTCCCTCGACCAGACCCTTCCGGAACGCGGTTCTGGATGGCATCGTTGGCAATGACCCTTGGTGGAGAAAACCTATGACCGGGCTCGGCTGCTGCGCGCGCGTCACAACCGGCAAAGCCGCCGCCGCTCCGCCAACAAGTGTGATGAATTCGCGCCGCTGCATGTCAGAATCCACGCTCAAGAGACGGCATATTAGCGGCTAAAGCGAGTACTCCGATAGGGCTCAAACCGTTCAAAAACCATCTTGCAGGGCACGGCCAATGTCTCAGTTGGGTCAGTCGCGACACTTTGACCGTCGGCCGGCCACTTCCGGTCCACCCCGAGGAACGGACATCGTTAGACCGCTCCGGCATGTCAGAAAAGTGCCGGACTCGGAAGAAATCCCGCCCCGGCAATTGCTTCAACCAAAGCTCCCGGGGTCGCAATGATTTCGGCTTCGCGAAGCCCTATTCGGCAAGGTCGGGATCAATCTTCTTTGCGGCGACGATATCGGCATCGCCGCCGGCCCTGTCTCCGTCCAGCCGCCTGACGACGCCACGTCGAAACAAGGCTGCGGCGTAACCGGGATCAAGCCGAATTGCCTCGGTGTAGTCGGCGATGGCGTGAGCATAGTCCTTCTTTCGGACGAAAGCCGTGCCGCGATTGTTGAAGGCAACAGAGAATCTTGGATTGAGCCGAATGGCTTCGTTGTAGTCGGCGATGGCGCGGTCGATCTCGTTTTTGTGCAAATAGGCGAGCCCGCGATTGTTCAAGGCAACGGGTAATCGTGGCTGCAGGCGGATTGCCTGATCGTAATCCGCAATGGCGCGATCATAGTCCGCCTTGATGCTGTGGACGACGCCGCGGTTGTAGTACGCTTGGGCCGAACTCGGATCGAGGCGGATGGCTTGACTGAGGTCCGCCAACGCATGGTCGTAGTCCTGCTTTTCCGTGTAGACGCTGCCTCGGTTGGCGTAGGCGTGAGCCAAACCAGGATCGAGGCGGATCGCCTGATCGTAGTCCGCGATGGCGCGATCCCGGTCACCCTTGTTGCCGTAAATGCTGCCGCGACTATCGTAGGCAGGGGCGTAGGTCGGGTCGATCCGGATCGCCATATCGTAATCGGCGATGGCGCGGTCATAGTCGCCTTTGATCTGATATGCCCCACCGCGATTGTTGTGGGCTAGGGCGTAAGCCGGATTGAGGCTGATCGCCTGGCCATAATCGGCGATGGCGCGGTCGATGTCGCCCTTGGCCTGGTACATCGACCCGCGGCCATTGAAGGCATACGCGGCCTTGGGATCGATCCTTATCGCAGAATCGAAATCGGCGATGGCACGGTCGATGTCACCCTTGGCCGCATAGGCGTTGCCCCTGCCATTGTAAGCGACGGCGAAATTCGGATCGAGCGCGAGGGCCCTGGTCAAGTCGTCGATCGCGTTGTCGTTTTGCTTTTTGGCAAAATATGCCGCGGCCCGGCCGTAAAACCAAACGGCTGAGCTGGCATCGATGGCGATCGCCTGATCATAATCCGCGATCGCAAGGTCGAGCTCGCCGTTGTCGAGATACGCCCTGCCACGGTTGCCAAAGGCTACCGCAAGATCCTTGCCAACAAAGGCTCCCGACTTGATCGCGTCACTGCATCCGAGGATTTGTTGGCCGGCCGGGATATCGGACTTGCCGGTGCAACTACGGTCGATCAAAGTTTGTGCGCGAGCCGGTGCCGGAATCCATGCCAGCGACAGAATTGTCATTGACGGCATCGCTGCGGTCAAAACTGCGCCAAAAAATCGCGCCCTTGAAAGCATAGCCCACCCCTGCCGGTCAGAACGCATCCCCGGTTCGGCTTATTGGTGTGCTCGGACGATATACCGGTTCAATGCTGCGATGGGTTACGCAGTCCATCAACCATCGACATGATCGCCCTGGTCAAACCGGTCCGGAATCGGCTGCCGGTGCCATGTCCGGTGTACCCCCGCAAGCGACCGCATTGCGGGCATGCCTGGTGCTCCCTTTTGTGCCAAAGAGCGACATCGACTCGATCACGATCCGTCCGCTCAGATGGCGGGGATCGTAAACTGAAAGAAAACAGCCTGCGGTTCGCACGGGATCGCCTAATCCAAACCGGCACGACGGAACCCTTCCAAATAATGTTCGCGATCAGCGTCGTATCGGATCGGCATATGGCTGGCGAGCCAGCCAAGGGAAATATTGGGCTGCGCCCGTTCAAGCTCGAGCAATGCGGCCCTGGCCAAATCGTCACGGCCCGCCATGCCGGCGGCGGCAGTCAATACCCGATGACCGCCGACGAAGTCGCCGCGTTGCCTGATGCCCTCGGTTGCGAGGCGTATCGCGTCGTCATAATTGCGCCCGACAAAGTGCGAATAGGCGGCGATGCCGCAAAAAATTGCCGCGAAGGGGTCGCGAGGGCTCAGTCGCAACGCCCGTTGCGCCGCCACGCAGGCCTCTTGCCAACGACCGCAATACGACAGGGTCAGGCCGTAGTAACCCTGGGCAAGCGAAAAATTGGGATTGAGGCTTAACGCCGACTCGAACGCGCCCAGCGAATCTTCGAAGCGCCGCTTGAACAACAACGCGCTGCCAAGTGCGAGATGCGCCCAGGGATCCTCGCTGTCGGCCTGGATCGACGCCAGCGCAGCGCGTTCGGCGATCGGCACGACAGTTGCCATGTCCGCCCACCCCATATGCGCGCTGAAAGTATGGCTGGCGGCGAGCACGCCAAGCGCCTGGCCGTAATTCGGATCGATCGCGATCGCCTTCTCCAGCAGCGCTTGGGCGACAACATTATCCTGTCGCGTCACCCGCCAATAATGCGACAGCGCCCGCATCACCAGATCCCACGCATCCATGCTGTCCGGCGGCTTGCGGCGGGCACGAAAATTCTCCGCGGCATAGAGTTGCGGTTCGATCGCAGCGACAATGGCCTCGGTGATTTCATCCTGTACCGCGAACACGTCCGCGATGCTGCGGTCGTACTTTTCCGCCCAGAGATGACTGCCGGTTGCGACATCATTGAGCTGCGCTGTAATGCGCACGCGGTCGCCGCGCTTGCGGACGCTGCCTTCGACGACGTAGCCGACGCCGAGTTCCTCGGCGACCTGCTTCAGGTGAACGGCCTTGCCCTTGTAGGTAAACGACGAGTTGCGCGCGATCACGAAGAACCAGCGCAACTTCGACAGCGCGGTGATGATATCCTCGCTGATGCCGTCGGAAAAATACTCCTGCTCGGGATCGCCACTCATGTTGGTGAATGGAAGCACGGCGATGGCGGGCCGATCCGGCAGCGGCATCGCCGGGCGCGGCTGCTCGTGGATTTCATCCGGAGTTGCCGCGGCGTGAGTCGGCTCGGCGCCGTTTGACCTGGTATCGACAATACCGACGAAACGCACGCCCTTGCGCGCAACGGTGCGTATCAATTTCTGGTCTTCGCCGCTGTCGCCGACCGCCTTGCGCGCGGCGTTGATACGGCTGGTCAGCGTCGACTCCGACACGATGCGCCCGCCCCAGACCGAAGCGAACAGATCATCCTTGCTGACGACACGATCGCGGTTCTGCAGGAGGTAGATCAGCAGGTCAAACACCTGCGGCTCGACACTGATGCGCGCCGAACCCCGATGCAACTCGCGCCGTTCGGTATCAAGCCTATGATCGCCAAAGATAAACTGCAACGGCGGTGCTCCCAAACCCAAAACGCGTCTCAAGAAATAATCAAGCTCATCTCAAGCAAAAATCGGGCTCCGGGCAAAGCCTTTTGATCTCACCTCCCTGCATCTTCGTGGCTTCAGACGCAGTCCGACGAAGGAGAGAGATCATGACCCAAATCCAGGCCATAGGCGAGGAAACGAAGGGCGGTCCAGTCGGCAGGTTGCTGGCTTTCGTCTACGGATTTGCCTCCTACGCCATATTCTTTGTGACATTCCTCTACGCCATCGGCTTCGTATCGGGCCTGATGGTGCCCAAGACCATCGACTCCGGCGCGGTCGGGCCGATGCCGGAGGCGATCATCGTCGATCTTGTCCTGATGTCGGTTTTCGCCATTCAGCACAGCGTCATGGCGCGCAGGCAATTCAAGCAATGGTGGACCCGATTGGTGCCGAAGCCGGTCGAGCGCAGCACCTACGTGCTGTTCTCCAGCCTCGCGCTTGTCCTGCTGTTCTGGCAATGGCGTCCGATCCCTGCCGTGGTTTGGGAAATCACCAATCCGGTGATCGCCATGGCTATCCTGGGCCTGTCATTGATCGGCTGGCTGATCGTATTGACGAGCACGTTCCTGATCAATCACTTCGAATTGTTCGGGCTGCATCAGGTCACCAGCAACCTGACCGGCCATCCGATGCCGGAACCGCGCTTCCGCACTCCGCTTTACTACAAGTTCGTGCGTCACCCGATCTACCTTGGTTTCATCATCGCATTCTGGGCCGCCGCTGTCATGACGACAGGGCATCTTCTGTTCGCGGCGGTGACCACGGCCTACATCTTCGTCGGAATCTTCCTGGAAGAACGCGATCTGGTCGATCTCTTCGGCGACGACTATCGCCGCTATAAAGACCGCGTCTCGATGATGCTGCCCTGGCGCAAGTCGGCTTGATCGATGAATGCCGGCGCAAAGGACCGTTCGCGATGGTAGACGAAGCGCAGGCCGCAGCGATCATGATGAATGCGGATCCGGCCCTGCGCTCGTGCTGCCGCCTGGATCATGCAGCACCGGCGCGGCTTGGCGACCCAAAATCGCCGCTGGGGCAACCAGTTTCGCAGCGCTACCACCGCTCTACCCGGTTATGGTAGAACCAGCGAGCGGCGCACCGCAGGCGATCCCTCCAACTCACGCAGCACCGAAGCAATGGACTCGGTTAGAGGAAATGTCGGTTCCGGGTCAAAGGCGAAATACTCGCAGCGGGCAGATGTTTTCCGCTCTGCCCCCAACAACCGACATCGCTTAATAGGATAGGGTCGGAATGTCCGTTTCGCACCAGAAGCGAACTTATGCACCTTTGCTCTCGCCAGCAATCTTGGTGCAGAGCGGCGAGGGGCGTTTGATGGCTTTGTCGACCCGCTTCGACCAATCACCGTAGTAGGCGACGGCGCACAAAGTTGCAATTCCGCCGGCACTGGCGAGCACCTGCTCCAGAACTGTCCCGTAACTGATCGTCAGCAAAAAATAGCCGAGGAACGACAGAAATACGCCTACGCAAAATACACGCAGCGACTGCTGTCCGCATTTAATGAGTGGATCGAATGCCGCCCAATTCAGCCCCTTCCAGTCTTTGGGGAGAAAGCGTGCCACGAGCAGAGCGAGTACAACGAAATGCAAAACACGATAGGGTGCGAGATTTGTTTTGTCGTTTGGATTGAAGGTGCCATACAGCCACCCGGGAATGAGTTCGCGAAGGCCTTCGAAAGTTACCGCCAACGTCATGATCAGTGCAAAAAACAGATATGCGCCACCGAGATAGACCAGCCATTGCGAATTGATGACGGGCTGCAACTTCCTGCCCCCACCCAGTGCCGCCCACGCCCCCAGGCAAAACAACAGCTGCCAGCAGAACGGATTGAAGAACCACCGGCCTTCTGGCCATGCCGCAAGATTCCAGCCAAACTGGCGAGCCGCGAAATAAAGCGCAAACGAGCCCAGCATCGTTAATCCCGGACGTCGCAGCACGCTCCATAGTACGAATGGAAACAACATCATCAGCACGATGTAGAGGGGCAGTACGTCGAGGTTGTAAGGTTTGAACCGCAAGACGAGGCCTTCTATGATCGTCTCGATCGGATCGTGGATCAAATTCACCACATTGAATTCGTGCAGCAGGTTGTCATATTGGAAACGGAGGGCGACGTATCCAACCGCCGCGGCATAGATGACGAACAGCATTACATGCGCGACATAGAGCTGCCAAATCCGCTTCGCCAGCCGAGTTGCAGCGATCAAGAAGCCATGGTCTGCCATCATGCGACCATAGACGATGGCGGCGGTATATCCCGAAATGAAGACGAATAGATCGGCGCCGTCACTGAAACCGTAATTCCGTGTCGTGATCCAGTTGACTGCATTGTTTGGAATATGATTGAGGAAGATCGCCCAGTTGGCAATCCCGCGGAACAGATCGAGGCGCAGGTCTCGACCGTAGACTGGTAAGATGGCCCTGATTTTCATGTTCTATTCGCCGGATAGAGACTGCGTCCGGGCCGCCACCCGAGCAACCGAGAAGCGTAATGAACTCGCACCACTTCGTTGCAAGAGCGTACCATAGTTCGGGTTCTGAAGGTCGGCACGAAACAGCCCGGCTAGGGTTTTTCCAGGAGGTCGGGTAATTCCCCTGGGGGCTGATGTCCGAGAAGGGTCTTGGCTGCGTAAAAACGCAATGGCGCAGCGGTGGCATAGAACAGGCTTTCCACCAAGTATCCTATCTGGCCGTCGAAACTTCTCACTTCTGGCGGACATATGGGGCCTCGATAACCCTTCATTCTAGACACAGGCGCGGAAGGAGATATGGTCGGGCGCGCTGAAAGCGCCGAAGTACTCTTTTTGAGTAATGCTCGGTCTATCGCCGCTTCGATAGACTGCTGAGGCCGATGATGGCTGAAACGGTTCTGCGACGAATTCGGCAGGCCATGGAACGATCGCGCTGGCGGGCCGTGGCTTTGGCGGCGGCGATGCTTTTGGCGATCGCCTTGTTTAGCTGGTTCGGCGTCACGCCCCCCGATCGGACAGCAGAGCAATCATTCATGGCCCGCGCCGAAGCTCGCCGCCAGGGCGCGGTAACCCTTCGCGCGGCGGTTTTGACCGACGACGAAAGCCAACGCTACTTCGGCGCGTCTCTGGCCGACCATGGCATTCAGGCGATCTGGCTGGGCGTGGACAACGCCAGTGAATCCCCCTTGGAGTTTCTGCCGATCGTCACGGACCCGGAATACTTTTCGGAAGCGGAGGTGGAACAGATTCTTCAAGGATGGTGGCGAGGCAGCGCCAATGCGTCCATCAAGGCCGCCGTCGCCGGGGCTCGCATGCCCGATGTCGTCCTGCAGAGGCAAGCCGCGGCCGGCTTCGTCTTCACGCACCGTGAAGGTGGCTTGAAATTGTTTGGCGTGGGGTTCGAAACCGGCAGTGAGGAACTGCTGTTCAGGTTCGCCCTCCAGGTTCGCGGCGGGTCCTATGCGATCGAGAAAGTCGATTTCAGCAACATCTATCCGCCCGGATCGGTCGAGGATATCGATCTGGCGACGCTGCGCGAAAGGCTGGCGAAGCTGGCATGCTGCACCACCAACAAGAGCGGCACGGATAACGGTGATCCGCTCAATATCGTCGTCGTCGGGCGTGGACTCGACGCACTTTTCTCATTCATCGGGCGCGGATGGAGGCTCGACGAGCCGTTCGATCTTCACAGCGTTTATCGGACGATTCAAGCTTTCCTGTTCCGCAGCGAATATCTCAACGCACCGGTCAGCCCGCTGCATGTCTTCGGGCGCCAGCAGGACGTCGCATTGCAGAAGGCGCGCAACACCGTGAGCCTTCGCAATCATCTACGACTGTGGCTCGCTCCGTTCACGGTCGGTGGGCAGCAGGTCTGGGTGGGCCAAATCAGCCGCGACATCGGCATCAAGCTGACCACGCAAGTCTGGTATCTGACCACGCATCGGATTAGCCCGGCCGTCGACCAGGACCGCTTCTATCTGCTACAGGACCTGATCATGTCCGGGACCGTATCGCGCTTCGGCTTTGTGCAGGGCGTGGGTGCATCGTCCATGCCGGATCCGCGCGTCAATCTCGGTGGAGACCCGTATCTGACCGACGGCCTTCGGCTCGTTCTGTTCCTCGGCACGCCGCGACGGGCCTTCGATCAAATCGAGTTTCTCGACTGGGAGCATCCGCGCCCGTAGAAGGAAATCGAATAGATTCACAGCCTCTGAAGCGCGCCCTGCGGCGGCTCTCGCATCGGCGAACAAGTTCGGACCTGTCGTCCAGTCTCTTTCGTCAGACCCGGCTCGAGCGTCTCTAGATACACGGGACGGTTTTTTTCGCATCAACGCCCGCCCTGCTTTCAATCTCTTTCTACCGATTTTCAGGCGAAAGACGCTAAACGAGAGCAGTGCGAGGTCCGCATTACGTCAAAACCGGCAATGCTCGCAGCGGGCAGATGTTTTCTGCCCCACCCAATAGCGAACATCCATCGGTTTATGAGCAAGCGCCCTAGAACCGTGGCAGATCCGGAAACGCCAGCTTGCCGCCGTGGACATGCATGCGGCCGAGTTCGGCGCAGCGGTGCAGGGTCGGAAACACTTTTCCCGGATTGAGCAGGCCCTGCGCGTCGAAGGCGCATTTCAGGCGCTGCTGCTGGTTAAGGTCGATCTCATTGAACATTTCGCCCATCAGGTCGCGCTTCTCGATGCCGACGCCATGTTCGCCGGTCAACACGCCGCCGAGTTCGACGCAGCAGCGAAGAATATCGGCGCCGAACGCCTCGGCCCTCTCCATCTCGCCCGGCTTGTTGGCGTCGTACAGGATCAGGGGATGCAAATTGCCGTCGCCGGCATGAAACACGTTGGCGCAGCGCAGACCGTATTTTGCCGAGAGATCGCGGATGCGCGCCAGCGCCTTCGGCAACGCGCCGCGCGGAATGGTGCCGTCCATGCAGAGATAATCGGGCGAAATCCGCCCGACTGCGGGGAATGCCGCCTTGCGGCCGGCCCAGAACAGGTTGCGTTCCCGCTCCGTGGTCGAAATCTGCAGCGTGGTCGAGCCGCACGCCTTCGCGATCGCCTCGACGCGGCCGATCAGTTCGTCAACCTCGATCCCGGGACCGTCGAGTTCGATGATCAGCAGCGCCTTGACGTCCAGCGGATAGCCGGCGTGCACAAAAGCCTCGGCGGCATGGATCGCGGGCTTGTCCATCATCTCCATGCCGCCCGGGATGATGCCGGCGCCGATGATTTCGGCCACGCATTGGCCGGCGGCCTCGACTTCTGCGAATCCGACCATCAGCGCGCGCGCCGTCTCCGGCTTCTGCAGGATCCGCACCGTGATCTCGGTGATCACGCCGAGCAGCCCCTCGGAGCCGGTGATGATGCCCATCAGATCGTAACCGCTCGTTTCCGCGGACTTGCCGCCGACCCGGATGATCTCGCCCGTGATCAGTACGATCTCGCAACCCAGCACGTTGTTGGTGGTCATGCCGTATTTCAGGCAATGCACGCCGCCGGAATTTTCCGCGACATTGCCGCCGATCGAGCAGGCGATCTGCGACGACGGATCGGGCGCATAGTAGAAGCCGGCATGCGCCACCGCCTGGCTGATCGCGAGATTGGTGACGCCGGGTTCGGTCACCACCGCGCGGTTGTCGAAATCGATTTCGCGGATGCGCTTGAACTTGCCCAGGCCCAGCAGCACGGCATCCGCGAGCGGCAGCGCGCCGCCGGACAGCGAGGTACCGGAGCCGCGCGGCACCACCTTGATGCCCTGCTCGAAGCAATATTTCAGAACCTGCGACACTTGCTCTGACGTGTCCGGCAGCACCACCACCATCGGCGGCTGGCGATAGGCCATCAGGCCGTCGGACTCGTAAGGGATCATTTCGGCCGCGCTGTCGATCACGCCCTCGCCCGGCACGATCGCGCGCAAGTCAGCCACGATTTTCTCGCGGCGGTCGAGGACGGCCCGATCCGGCGCCGGCATCATGACGGCCATGTGATTTTCTCCAGAAGCGCCGCTCAAGTCCGGGCGCGGATTCCTGCTTGCTGATTTATCATGGCAAATCAAGCATGTTTGGGCCGCTTTGGGTAGCTGGTCGACGCACGAGCGGGACGAATGCCAGCCATCCGAAAGATGAAGGCGGCCGAGATGAAACCGCGACGCATTTGGCGGCTTGTCGATTGCGACCGCCCCATGCGACAACGGCGGCACCGTCATCCCTCCCCCGGAAAACCAAGAGCCCCGCCATGACAAAACTGACCCTGAGCGCGCTGGTCGTCATCGCCGCGTCGGCAGCCAGCACGGCCGCGCCGGCGCAGGACGCCGCCGCCGGCAAGACCTCGTTCAACAAATGCCTGCCGTGCCATTCGATCGGCGACGGCGCCAAGAACAAGGTCGGCCCCGAACTCAACGGGCTCGACGGCCGCAAGTCCGGCACGGCGGAGGGTTATAACTACTCCGATGCCAACAAGAATTCCGGCATCACCTGGAACGAGGCCGAGTTCAAGGAATACATCAGGGATCCGAAGGCGAAGATTCCCGGCACCAAGATGGCTTTCGCCGGCATCAAGAACGACAAGGAGGTCAACGACCTCTGGGCGTTCATTTCGCAATACGACAAGGACGGCAAGGCCAAATAGCGGCCCCCACGGACGGCTCTCGATCGCTGCAGATCAGGGCGTCTTGGGTTACCAGGCATACCGCACCACGCCCTTCCCGGCGTAGGAGTTGGTGACTTGCGAGAATTCGCCCTCGAGGGTCGCGGCCGCCGACCAGCCGTTCAGCCATTTCATCTCGGCGGACACAGTCGTCAGTGCAGAGTCATGCGCCTGCATCGCGCCGTTGACGACGAAGGAGGCGCCGGGCAGCGTCTGGAAGGTCGCGCCAATGTTGCGGTCGGGGTTGAAATCATGCGCCCAGGCAAAGCGGCCGCGCAGCGTCAGGATGCCGCTCGCCATCGCCCATGATCTGTCGGTGCGCAGGCCGAGCTCGCTACGCGTGTCGGTGACGTCCCTGGCGCCATAAGCCAGCGCAAAGGTATTGGCGCCAACGATCGCCTGCTCGGCGTAAGCCGGTAGATCAAAAGTCGTGAACTGCGCGGCCGCGTAAGGTGTGATGCCCATCCACGGCGTCGCGACGCGATAGCCGCCTTCGGCGCGGCCCGAATACGCATTGGCGTTGAACCGCGCCTGTAGCTGGTCGATACCGGCGATGGTGACGATGCGGTTGGTCGTGATGTCCTGCCAGCCATAGGCGAGCGCGGCCGAGATATAGGCAGGTCCGGCGGTGTGGCGCACGAAGCCGCCGGCCTGGAACAGGTCGGAACGCCCGGTACCGCCATCGGCGACGCTGAAATTGGTGCCGCCGCCGGCGACTGCAAAACCGGCGATGGTCGACGGCGAGAAAATGTAATCTGCGCCCACCGCGGTGCCGAACACGCGGCTCGCGGTGTTGCTCGATCCAACGGCCGCACTGCCGTCTGTCGTCTGCGATCCGCCGAATCCCGCCGCCCACACGCTCCAGCGCGGGTCGTAGCTCTGCGCCAGCGGCGCCTTGCGATAAAGCGCGGCGTAGGCATCGCGCTCGGCACCGCTACGCTGGCGGCTGGAAGAGGCATAGGCACTCGAGCCGTCGGTCTCCTCCGCATAGCCCGGCGCGCCACCCGAAGGTGGTGTCGGAATTCCGCGGCCCGCCACGAACGGGTCTGTCAGCAGGCCGAGAAATTGCGACATCGCGTCGTAGGTGGTCTGTTGCGTTCCCGTCGCCAGCTCCCCCGAAGCTTGCGTCAGACCCGCCGGCGAAAGTGCCGCGAACGCCATCGGGATGCCGCCGGTCGTATTGAAAAAATTGGTCAGGGCGTTGCCGACATTCTGCTGGTTCTGATTAAGGCCGGTTGGCACGCTGAAATTCAGCGTCAAATCGAGAAAGGCATCGTTGGCGTCGTAGCTTAGGCCGACATGAACATTCGGCGGCAGGTTGGTATCGACGAGCGCGCCGAATGTCCCGCTGACGCCGCCGGTCGCCTGCAGGATCGTATATCGCTTCGAGAGATAGCTGCCGTTGGCGTAGACGGCATCGACCGTGGCGCCGTTGAGCGCCGCCGTCCCGGTCACATTGGCAAATGACGACGTCGCGGGATTGATCTGGACTAGATATTGCGCGCCCAACTGAAATGCGAGATTGCCGGCCACCGTCATGAATGACCCCGGCGTGCCGCTGCCCGGCGCGAAAATGCCGCCGTTGTTGATCTGGGTATTGCCGACGGTGCCGCTGCCGCTGAGCGTGGCGCCGGCGTCTACCGTCGTCAGCGCCGACGCGGCGATCGAGCCGCCGACATTCAGCGTGCCGCCGTTCACCGTGGTCGCGCCGGTATAGGTGTCGACCCCGGAGAACGTCAGCGTTCCCGTACCGATCTTGACCAGCGAGCCGCTGGTGCCGCCGCCTCCGCCGAAACCGCCATCGGAAATGATGCCGGTGACGGTCGTCGACAGATTGTTGCCGCCGACGGTCAACTCATTCTGCCCGAGATAGAAGATGCCGCCTCCGGCGATCGAGCCGGCGCTGAGCTTGTGGTCGGCATTGGGCCCGCTGGATTGGCTGAAATCCGTGACCACGGGAACACGGTCGCCGTTGACGATGGCGAAGTCGCCATTGGTAATACTGGCGTTGCCGCCGGTGCTATTGTTGTGAAAATCGAGGAAAAAGTTGTTGGCAATGCTGGCGCTGCCTGCGGTGCTGGAACCCGTGAACGAGATCTCGCCAAGGTCCACCGTGACGATGCTGGCGTTGCCGGCCGTGCTCGTGTTGTTGAATTGCAACAAGCCGGCGATGCTGATGCTGGCGCTGCCGGCGGTGCTTGAATCGTTGAACCGCACCGTGCTGAGGTCGTTGGTGCCGATGCTGGCGTTACCAGCCGTGCTCGAATTGGAGAATTGCACATCGGCCAAGAACTGGGCGACGATGGTGACGCTGCCGCCATTGGTGACGATGCCGGCCCCGGTAAAGTCGATGCCAGAGCCGACCGAAAAGGTATAGGCCGGTGCCCCGGGGTTGAAGGTCCAGCCACCAACGGTAGCATTATTGAGGATGACCACCGTGGTGTTGGCCGATGCTCCGAAAAAGGCCGTGCCGCCTGGCGGTCCGGTCGGTGTCCAGTTCGCGGGGATATCGTACTCGCTTTGGAAGGGTCCGACCGGCAGGCCGCCGACCCAGGTGGCGTCTGCGGCCTGCATGGGGCCGGCTTGGATCAAGCCAGCAATCGCGACCAAAGCCGGCAAAAAGCCGCGGCCATATACCAAGGCCAGCAACCTTGTCGACAGGTCCATGCGATACCCCAGGCAATCGGCGTCTCGCCGCAACAATAAGACACATTCGGCACGGGTAGCTGCATCGTAGAGGTTCTGGAATCCGAAACCGGCCATGTGTTGCATGTCAAACACACGTTTCGCGATTGCCGATCTCAGCTTCGCGGACGCCGCGACGGCCTCAAGTCCGGGACTATCGAGGTCATTGCGACGCCAACAAGAATTCCGGCATCACCTGGAACGAGGCCGAGTTCAAGGAATACATCAGGGATCCGAAGGCGAAGATTCCCGGCACCAAGATGGCTTTCGCCGGCATCAAGAACGACAAGGAGCTCAACGACCTCTGGGCGTTCATCTCGCAATACGACAAGGACGGCAATACCAAATAGCGCGTTATTCGAACGTCTTTTCCGGCTGCACCGTGAGGCGGATGGCGATTTCGGTCGAGCCGTCGAACACCTCAATGAGATGATTGCAGAGCAGGCATCGGAACTCGCCCTTCGGTCCCGGCTTGGAGACCAGCTCGATCCGGCGATAGCCGGCCCTGCATTCGGGACAGATGATATCGGATTTCTTCATGGGCAAACGATTATCACCCCGTGCCGATGATTCCAACCGAAGCGGCTGCGAACAAATCGCCGGTCTGTCGCGCTGTCGTGACATGGCGCGACGGGCGAGCAGCGATCCATCGCCCCGCACGATCGCCCTTCGCGCCGGATCGACGGCTGCAGAAACGAAACGTTGACGTATCGCTGCGATACAGTTACGTTTTACAGGTAATTTAGAGGCACGGAGGATCGTCTGATGGCAACGGTTCAGGTCCGCTACATCGTTGATGACGTCGATGCGGCGATCGCGTTCTATACCGGCCAACTGGGATTTGATCTTGTCATGCATCCGGCGCCCGCCTTCGCCATGCTTACGCGCGGCGACCTTCGGCTGGTGCTGAGCGCGCCGAATCCATCTGGCGGCGGCGGTCAATCGATGTCCGACGGTAGGCGTCCGCAGCCGGGCGGCTGGAACCGCTTTGCCATCGAGGTCGGGGATCTCGCGGCGATGGTCGAGACGCTGCGCAGCGCGGGTGCGCGATTTCGCAACGACATCGTCACCGGCGTCGGCGGCAAGCAGATCATCCTGGAGGATCCTTCCGGCAATCCGATCGAACTGTTCGAACCGCTGCTCGCCGAGGCCCGCCTTGGCTCGCGCCCATAATGGCCGGCAAGCCGCGCAAGACGGAAATCGACCCCCGGATTGAACGGTCGCAGCAACTGATCCTGCGCGCCGCACTCGACGAACTCGGCGATGTCGGCTATGGCGCGTTCGCGATCGAATCGGTTGCCGCCCGCGCCGGCGTCGGCAAGTCCACGATCTATCGGCATTGGTCCGACAAGCTTGCCCTGATCAGGGACGCGTTCATGACGTTCCACAAGCAGCAAGGACCCGACCTTTCGAGCGGCGGTCCGCGCGACCGGGTCGAGCGGATCATGCGTCACGTGGCCGAGGTGGTGGCCGGCTCGACCTTCTCTGCCTGCATCCCCGCGCTGATCGAAGGCGCCGAACGCGACCGCGATCTCAGACGATTCCACCATCGTTTCCAGGCCGAAGCGCGCAAGCCGCTGATCGCCGTGATCGCCGAGGGCATCGCCAGCGGCGATTTCACCGGCCCTGTCGATCCGGAGCTCGCTGCGCAGGCGCTGCTTGGCACGATCTTTTTCAAGCGCTTGATGACGAATACGCCATTCGAACCGGAACGAGCTGGCGAACTCGTCGACACCGTTCTCGGCCGGCCGCCGCGGGCATAGTCCTCGCGCGGGACGGCCTTGGCGAAACCCGTTTGCAACGGGGATCAGGTGGCTTATCCTCTGCGCCATCGGCTTCTTGCCGCGAGGGGGCAGCAGGTGCTGCAGTGGGGTCATCCGCTTCCGGCTCTGGCGGCAGCCGTCATGCTGACGGCGGCAGGCTGCCAGCAGGCGCGCGCGCAGCTTTCGCCCCCGCTCCAAAAGCGGACCGTCCTGGCCCAGGCCGGCAGTACCGGCGGAAGTGTCGGCAAGCGCAACAAGTCGATCTCGGGCGAGGAGGAAAGTTCTCCCGACGCCGGATCCGGCCGCTCGACGCATGCCGGCCGGGAGGACGCGCTGCCGAAAACCATTCAGCTGAACGAGCATTGGCACGGCATGAACTGGACGGTCAGCTTGCGCAATATCGGCGGCAGCAATTATCAGGGAACGTGGAGCAACGGTTATGCCACGACCTTCGCCGTGACCGGTTTTGCAGGGAACTCGATGAAGATGGAACGCAAAGACACGCCCGGGTTTGGCGCGGTGACCGGCAGCTACACCGGAACGCGCACCGGCAACCGCGCCGCTGGCGACGCGTCGATTTCAAACGGAGCAAATTCCAAATGGGACGCCTCGTGGTGAAGACGCCTTCGCGGTTGGCCGGTCGCGCGCGCCTGGCCGTCAAGCTGTCGTCGCTATTCGTCGCGATGACATGCTTTTCGCTCCTCCTCACCGCGCCCGCCGCCGCCGAGAAGCGGTTTGCGCTGGTGATCGGCAATTCGGCCTATCGCAGCGTCACGCCGCTCGACAATCCGAAGAACGACGCAGCCCTGATGGCGAGGACACTGGCCGATCTCGGCTTCACGCTGATCGGCGGCGGCGCCCAGCTCGATCTCGACAAGTCGGCCCTCGACACTGCCGTGCAAAATTTCGGGCAGCAGATTCAGGGCGCCGACGTCGCCTTGTTCTACTATGCCGGCCACGGCGTGCAGATCGGCGACGTCAATTATCTGGTGCCGATCAACGCCAATCCGACGCGGCAGACCGACGTCGATTTCCAGATGATGGACATCAATCTGGTGCTGCACCAGATGCAGGGCGCCGGCACGCGGCTCAACCTCGTCGTCCTCGATGCCTGCCGCAACAATCCGTTCGGCGGCCGCGCCTTGCGCGCGGCCAGCGGCGGACTGGCGCAGATGCGCGCGCCCGAGGGCACGCTGATTTCCTATGCCACCCAGCCCGGCAACGTCGCCCAGGACGGCAGCAACGGCGACAGCCCCTATTCGATGGCGCTGGCTGCGACCATCGTCCGTCCGGGGCTCGACATCTTCACCGCCTTCAACGAGGTCGGGTTGATGGTGAAGCGCGAAACCGGCGGCGCCCAGCAGCCGTGGGTTTCCAACTCGCCGATCGACGGCAATTTCTATTTCAAGTCGCCGCCGGCCGCCGCCTCGTCGAGCGGGCGCGCCGACCAGGACAATGTCGAAGTCACGTTCTGGAACTCGATCAAGGACAGCAAGAACCCGCAGCTGTTCGATGCCTATCTCAAGCGTTATCCCAACGGCGCGTTCGCCGACATCGCCAGAATCGATCTCGAGCAGTTCAAGGTCGCGGTGGCCCGGCCGATGGCGTCGGCGCCCGACGAAAAGCTCGCGATCGACGATCCCGGATCGTTGCGCGAAATCAGGGATCGGCTCTATGAGCTGAACTTCGATCCGGCCTCGGCCGCTGCCGGCGACATCAAGACGACGATCCGGGAATTCGAAACCCAGAGCAAGCTGCCGCCGACCGGCGAAATCACGCAAGGCCTGCTCGCGCGGTTGCGCGAGATCGGCGGCCTGAAGCCGTGGGGCGCCATCGTCTACGACAAGGCCGCCGGCCAATGGGGCATGGCGTGGGGCGAGCCGTCGCGCAAGCAGGCGGTCGCCAGCGCCCGCTCGCAATGCAAATCCGCAGGCTGCGCCGCCGAGATCAGCTTCTTCGGGACCTCCTGCGGCGCCTTTGCGCTGTCGACGGCGAGCTGGTCGATCGTGTCGCGCGACGACATCCAGAAAGCCAGGGCGAATGCGCTCGACGAATGCGGCAAGCGCGGCAAGGCCTGCCACATCGTCGGCGCCTCCTGCGCCGACGGCACCGCGCGCACGGCGTCGAGCAATTGAACTTCCGCTCTTCTCCCTCTCCCCGTACTTCACGGGGAGAGGGTCGGGGTGAGGGGCTCTCTCAGCGAACTCGACTCGCCGAGAGTCCCCCTCACCCGGATTGCTCCGGACGATGCTACGCATCGCTCGGCGCAATCCGACCTCTCCCCGCAAGCGGCCGCAAGCGGGGCGAGGTGACCAAAAGCCATCCTGGGCTAATCCTGCCCGCGGCGCGCGCCCGTGAACTTGATGCCGCCGCCCCATGGGCTGTCGACGAATATGCCGTTGCCGTCCTGCGAGACGGTGATGCGGTCGGTGCGGCTCGATCCGCCATTGCCCCAGACCACACTGACGGTGTCGCCGGCGCAGGTCCATTTGCCGTTGGTGCCGCTGGCAGGGTGGAAGGCGGTGCCGTCCTTGTGGAACACCGAGTCGCTCACTCCGAGATACCATGACCACCTGCCGACGATCCGGCCACAGCCATGACTGGAGGCGCTCTCCTGCGTCTTTGCAGCCGCCCGCTTCGGCTGCGGCGCCGTGCGAGGCGTGCCCGGCTCCGCGCCACCCGAGATCGATTTGTCCAGCTTGCCGACGCTGCCCCCAATGCTGCCGGACTGGGCCAGTGCCGAAGGCAAAGTTGTGAATTGCGACATCGCCAGCAGGGCAATCCCGATCCACGCGCACTGCCTCATGCCGCCCCCCAGACTTCGTCACCGGCAGTGTAACCGTCGAACAGGGGTGCGGAAAGACCTCACGTCCTAATTCGCCGCGGCGGCCGCGCGGTGCGCGATGCTTGCGCTCATCGCCTCGATCTCCGAGATCACGAGGTCCGGCGCGGCGTTCTGGATCATGTGGCCGGTGCCGGGCAATACGATCAGTTTTGCATCCCGCACCGCTTTCGCGAACGGCCGCGAGTGAATGCCGGTCGACACGGTCTTGTCGACGTCGCCCGAGATCACCACCACCGGCAGCTTGATCTCGCCATAGCGCGGTGCCTGCGCGATCACGGCTTGCTTCAACGTCACCAGATCGTAGGCGTTGGCGAGGAACTCGCGCGGCCGCAGCAGCAGGCGGGTCGCGGTGCTGCCCACATAATTCTCCGGCATGGCCTGCGGCAGGAATACGTTTCGCGCACCGGGCTCGGTGAGCAAAAGCCCGAGCGGCAGCGTGACGGTATAGGCGAGCAGCTTCCCGATCAGGGGCGTGGTGACGAGCGTGTTGTACCAGCCGACCCCGCCCGGCCAGGGATAGGCGACCGGGGCCAGCATCACGAGGCCCGCGACGCGGCCGGGATAGTCCAGCGCCATGCGCGCGCCGAGCGCGCCGGCCCAGGAATGCACCACCAGGATCACCGGCCCGACGCCGAGTTTTTCCAAAACCTCGTCGATCATCCGGCCCTGGATATCAGGCGTCGAATCCTGCAGCCGCGCGCGCGTGCTCCAGCCGTGCCCGGGACGGTCGATCAGGATCACGCGATGTGTGGCGGCGAGTTTGTCGCCGAGCGGCTGACGCATGGCCTCGAGATTGGAGCTCGCGCCATGGATCATCACAATCGGCGGGCCTTTGGCGTCGCGCGGCCCGAGGTCGAGGACGTGCAGCGTTGCGCCTTCAACCTCGATCATGCGGCCTTGCGCAGGATGGAGCCGCTGCAGCGCAAAAACTCCCGCTTGCGTGACCAGCGCCAACAGCGCGAGCGCGGCCACGACGACGATGGCTATCATGTTGAAGGTCCGGATGGGCCTGGGCATCCCCGAGGTACGGTTTTACAGCCGTCTGGTTTCGAAAGCCAAAAGGCAGTTATCCCGCATGACGGTACGCACCGTCATATAAGCATCATCGTGAGCTTCATATAACGACATATCCTCAACGCAGTTTTGCCATGTGGCGAGGGCACCCCATCGAGGCCGTCGCCTGTCCACGCAATCCACAGGAACGCGGATCAGACGCCAAGAGTTTACGTCACATGAAATTGGAGGTTTTTCGATGAGTTCCAAACCGGTCGAAGCTGCCATCGACCAGATTGTGGCGAGTTGCAATGGCGACGTCCACAGTGCGCTGAAAGCGCTGCTGCTGGTCAACGAGCATCTGGAGGCGGAGTTGCAACAGCTCTATGCGGCCGTGGCGCTGGGCGGGACGTTCGAGCGCGGCGACAACGTCCTGCATTAGATTGACGCATTTTCTTCACGTGAACCGGTGCCCACTTCGCTCTAAATCGCTTCAGGCCCGCACTCCGCCTGCCTCATTTGGCGGTCGGGTCCTTTTCAGGACAGACGGTAATGGTCGAGCGGGCGAGCTTGGCGTCGGCGAGCGAATTATAAGGGCCATCCTCGAACCAGATGTCGCCTGTGATGACCGGATTGCTGGTGACGATATCGCACTTGCCGGTCGAAAGATTGCCGACCACCCAATAGAGCCCGTCCGCAAGACAGGCGGTCGCGGCGCCAAACATCATTACGCCGGCCAAAATCAGGGATCTCATGTTTTCGCTCCCATGAAGCAGGGTACCGGCGAATAAGTCGCGGGCAAGCGAAAAGCGTTCCCGTTGACGATGCGTCGTCTGCGATTGTGGTTAATCAGCGCGCTGCGGGATCGATCGACAACGAGATAGATCGATCAGATGTCGCGGCCTTCGACCTTCTCGCTCAGGGTCTTGACCAGTTCCGGCACCTTTTCCAGATGCGGATCGATCGCGAGCGCCCGGCGGAACGCGTCGAGCGCGCGCTTTTCGTCGCCGAGGTCCTGCATGATCATGCCGAGTCCGGCCAGCGCGCCGAAATGCCGGGGCTCGCGGACCAACACCTGCTCGATATCCTCCAGCGAACGGGCGTAGTCGTTGCGCAAATAATACAGCGTCGCGCGCCGGTTCCAGGCCTCGATATAATCGGGCCGCAGTTTTATGACGGCATCGAGCAGTTTCAGCGCGACGTCGGTCTGCTGGGCGTCCATCGCCGCCTTGGCGCGCATCATCAACAATGCCGCGGTATCGCTCGGGGTCTGCAGCCAGATCGCCCAGATCCGCGCCTCGACGTGCCTGGCGCTGGCATCATCGGGCGCGGCCTTCAGCGCGCCGAACAGGAAGTCGAGCCCCTTCGTCTTGTCGCCGGCCTTCGGCAGCTTGCCGGGTTCAGGCGGTTTCTTCTGCCTGGCGGGCGCGACCTGCGGATCCTGCGCCAGCACTGCGGTCGGCGCCGCAGCCGTCACCATGGCGAAAAGGATCGCGGTCAGGCCAATGCCGAAGGGCGGGAATCTCTGTGCCATCGGCAAAGTCTAGACGCGACAAAACGCGCTGCAAAGCAGCAAAAGCGTCAAACAGCCGTGAAGGCGCTAATTTTCGTGGCCGGCCAGCCGTGAATCAACCCTGCCGCGCCTTGAAACGGCGCTTGACCTTGTTGATCACATAGACCCGGCCCTTGCGGCGGACCAGGCGGTTGTCGCGATCGCGACCGCGCAGCGATTTCAGCGAGTTACGGACTTTCATGAGACAATCCTGATGCGTCGAAAGGCCGTTTTGGCGCTATCGTTTGGGGGCCCGAAGCGTTGGCGAAATGAGCTTTATCCCTGAAAGCGGCCACGCCGCCCGAGGACGCGCGGTTTCTAAGCCATGGGGCCGGCGAATGTCAATCGAAACGGGCGTTTTTCACGGCCAGAAGGCTAATCCCGAGGGAACCGATCCTCGTTCCGTCCATCAAAAATAAATGAATTTGGCCAAAGGTTTGCACCCACGGCTCGACGAATCCCTGTATCAGGAAACGGGCTTTCAGCCGACAGACTGCGTCTGGCGCAGAGACGGGTATCTCGACCTCGCCATGACGATCATTCCCCTGGCGGTCGTCGAGACCGCGGCGCCGCTTGCTTCGACCGAGCGGCTGAAATTGCCCGAAGGCGTGAGGCCGTTTCGGCTGAACTGGCCCAACATCCTCGTGATATCGGCCTATCATGCGGCCGCGGTTACGGCCTTTCTGCCCTTCTTCAGCTGGAGCGGTCTCCTCATTGCCGTGCTCGGCACGCATATCTGCGGGCTGTTCGGCATCAACCTTTGCTATCACCGGCTTCTGACCCACCGCGGCCTGACATGCCCAAAATGGCTGGAGCACGCCATGGTGATCGTGGCGATGTCCTGCCTGCAGGAAACCCCCGCGCGCTGGGTCGCCGTGCACCGCAGGCATCATCAATATGCCGACGAGCAGCCCGACCCGCACAGCCCGCTGGCAAACTTCTTCTGGGCCCACATGGGATGGCTGCTGGTCGATCAGCCTGAACTCGCGCGGCTTGGCATTTACCAGCGCTACGCCCGGGACATCCTGCGCGATCGCTTTTACGCCGGCCTCGAACGCAACCATTGGCTGGTCTGGATCAATCTCGGCCAGATGCCGCTGTTCTTCGCCGCCGGTTTTGTCGCGGGCCTGCTGTCCGGCGAGCCGCTGGCGGATGCGGCAGGGACCGGGCTCAGCATCCTGATGTTCGGCGTGTTCGTGCGCACGGTGCTGGTGTGGCACATCACCTGGGCGGTCAATTCGGTGACCCATCTGTGGGGCTACCGCAGCTACGAGACCGACGAGGACAGCCGCAACAACATCCTTGTCGGCCTGATCGCCAACGGCGAAGGCTGGCACAACAACCACCACGCCGATCCGCGCTCGGCCCGCCACGGCCACAGCCGCTGGGAAATCGACAACACCTGGCTCACCATCCGCGCGTTGGCGTGGCTTGGACTCGCCAGCGACGTGGTGGCGCCGAGCGTGCATCTCGCGGGATGGCCCGCGGGAAGCAGGTTGACGACCCTTGGGGCGACCGGCGTTCCGGCCGAGTAAGCGCAGTCCTGATTTGCCTCGACGGGCCGTTCGGTGACGCCACGGGCGGATTGGCGACAGCGCAATCCGCCGTTAGTGTCATCAAGCCGACGGATTACGCCGGAGCCTGTCATCGGGCCGCGCCTTGCTCGGACCCGTTGGGCTCGATCCCCCCGGGCTGGCTAAGCATGCAAGAGTTGGCAGACATGGGAGGTGGTCCATCCGCGATTGGTCCGAAAGTACGACCCGACCTTCTTGAGCATGTCGTCCCGAATCGAGAATGCGGCGATTGCGTCGCATGTTGCGACATACTTGAAATCCGCAGCCCCGATCTTCAAAAGCCCGCGCACGTGCTGTGCCCGCATTGCGTGAGCGGTGGTTGCGGGATTTATGAAAACCGACCGAATGTATGCCGGGACTGGTTCTGTCTGTGGCGCCGGATCGAGGCATTGCCGGACGAGATGCGGCCGGACAAATGCGGTGTCGTCCTTTCCATCGGTCAGCATAATCCGCCGCGTACAGTCTTTGAGCACGCCTACATAGTGGCCCGTGCCATCGACGATCCGTCCGTCTTTCGGACGAGAATCGTGAAAGACGCGCTTGAAATGTTCGCGGAAGAAGGGTCGCTACCCGTCTGGGTCGGCTTCGAAGGCGCCAAAAGATTGTATTTTCCGGCGAATGCTTTCGCCGATGCAATTATGCGCCCCGATACCACACCCTGGGACAGCCTTGTCATCCCGGCGCTGGCCTGGCGGAAACGCTACGGTTTGGATTGAAATCAATTTTCGTCGCAGGCGAGAATCGTCAAGCCCACGGATGGCGCCGGAGCCTGTCATCGGGCCGCGCCTTGCGCGACCCGCTGAGCTCAATCCCCAATCCAGGCTCCATAACCGATAAAATCTAAACTTTTCCGATAATCGGACCTTAACAGACGCCGGCTTATCTGGAGCCCTCAGCAATCGCGTGACGCGTCCGGAGGCGCCCAACCATCATGTCAGTTCAGATCGATTGGGATTTCTCGGGCGAGGAAGATGCAAAGGCCGAGCTCGGCGCGGCGGTCAAGTATCTGCTCAGAGATGCCCGCGGCGCCGTGCGCGACGACATCGTCCGGGAAATCATCGAGACCGTTCATGACATCGCAGGCGGGCTATCCCCGCTGCAGCAGCAAAAGCCAGCCATGAGCCGGGTGACCTACAAGGCCTATGTCATCGACGCCTTCCAGCACGACACCGACAACTGGCGCGCGACCATCCGCCGGCTGGACGGCAAGAAGATCCGGGTGGCCTTCCCGCCCGCGGTGCTCGACGAAGCCACCACCTCGGCCGATGCGCTCACCGCCGGGAAAGCGGTCGAGTTCGCCAAAAGGTCGATCGATGGCGGCGCGGTGACTTGATCGGCCTGCCGTTTGCTGGATAGCTTCCGTCCGCTGGCCCCTGCCGCACGCGGAACCGGAGTTGCCCATGGCTTTTGCGACCACTGACGACGGCGTACAACTCCATTACGAGGAGACCGGCAGCGGCACGCCGATCATCTTCGTCCATGAATACGCCGGCGATCATCGCAGCTGGGAACAGCAGCTGCAGCATTTCGGCCGGCGCTACCGCGCCATCGCCTATGCCGCGCGCGGCTATCCGCCGTCGGACGTGCCGGAGCATCCCTCCTCCTACAGCCAGAACCGCGCCGCCGACGACATCCTGGCGGTGCTCGATCATCTCGGTATCGACAAGGCGCATGTCTGCGGCCTTTCGATGGGCGGCTTCGCAACCTTGCATTTCGGCTTTCGCCATCCGTCCCGCGCGCTGTCGCTGTGCGTGGCCGGCTGCGGCTACGGCGCCGAATTGGACATGCGCGAGCAGTTTCGCGCCGAGGCCGACGCCGTGGTGGCGTCGCTGCGCGCCGACGGCATGGCCGCGTTTGCCGAGCGTTATGCCTACGGCCCGACCCGCGTGCAGTTCGAGGCCAAGGACCCGCGCGGCTTTGCGATCTTCAAGCAGGCGCTCGCCGGGCACTCGGTGCTGGGAGCGATCAACACCCAACTCGGCTGCCAGAAAGAGCGCCCCTCGCTCTATCATCTGCAACAGGAGATGGCCGGCCTTAACGTGCCGACGCTGATCCTCACCGGCGACGAGGACTGGCCCTGCCTGACGCCGGCGCTGCTGATGAAGCGCACGATTCCCTCAGCCGCGCTCGCGGTGATGCCGAACTGCGGACACGCGATCAATCTCGAGGCGCCGGGCCTGTTCAACGATATCGTCGGCGACTTCGTGGCCCAGGTCGATGCCGGCCGCTGGCCGGTGCGCGACCCGCGCGCCATGTCGAGCTCGATTACCGGCATGCGTTGACGGCAGCCCGACCGCACCGGCCCGGCCGATTTGCCCGTCGGGTTATTTTGTCGCAGCCTTCCGGACAAGATTCCGCTTTACCGAATATTCTGATTATCCTATATTGCATCCGTCCCGCCCCACCAAAGGGGCGTTGCGCAACGTCAACAACGCGGGGCGGGATGCGGTGGACGCGGGAAGTGCTTCTGACGAGGGCACTTTTCCTGCGGACGGAAAAGTCGTGTGGGCCTGGCACCCCGACGCTGGTGTCAAGTTCGCGCTTAGGCGCGCGGATGACGGTGGCTAACAAGCCCGGTACGCCGGGGCGAGCACGAGATAATCCGTAAACCATTGCGTGGGGAATGCCGGGTGATTCCGGTGTGACCTGACAACGCGTGTGCGTTTTTTACTACCCGTTTGCACACGCGGCTATCGGGCGCATCGAGCGCCCGGCATTCCCTGCGCCCTTTGTTTGCAGAGGGTGGGAAATAAGCGAATACCTCGCGCAAACGCATGCGGCGAGATCGCGAAGTCATGTCTCAACGTCATTGCGAAGTTATGCGCGGTGCTTGCGCTCCCCTCCTCCCACGCGCACTTCGCGCGTGGCGGGGAGCTGGGCTCTTTGAAATTCAAATCCAAAGATTCGTAGCCCGGACGGAGCGCAGCGAAATCCGGGGCCGGTGTCTCGTTGACTCCCCGGATTTCGCTTCGCTCCATCCGGGCTACGATGTTCGCGCGAAAACGCGCGGCGAGATCGCGAAGATGTGTGTTGCCGTCATTGCGAGGAGCCCTTGCGACGAAGCAATCCACAGTTGCTTCGCAGAGAGATGGATTGCTTCGCTTACGCTCGCAATGACGGAATGCCTCACTCCCCCGGAAACTCCACCATCGCCTCCCCGGTCGCGACCTTTTCGCCGGCCTGGTTCTTCACCACCACGTCGATCAGCACCCAGCGCGAATTCGCGGTCGTCTGCTTGGATTTGACGATGCCGGTGGGCTGGATGGTATCGCCGGGGCGGACCGGCTTGACCCATCTTGTTTCGAGGCGGCGATGAACGGCGCCGGCGGGATAGGCCCAGTCGGTGATCATGCGCGAGATCAGCCCGAAATTGTTCATGCCGTGCATGATGATGCCACCGAAATGGGTCTTGCCGAAATGGCCCTTCATGTAATCGTCGTCGAGATGCAGCGGATTGTAGTCGAGCGAGGCGTCGCAGAACAGGCGGATGGATTCGCGAGAGACCGCAAAATGCGGTCCCTCGATGGTGTCGCCGTCACGCAAGTCTTCGAAGGTCGTGGTCATGTTGTCAGCCCCTCACTGCGGCCGGATGGTCCAGCCGCGGCCCGAGCAGATCACCTGGCCATGCTGGTTGAAGAAGACATTGTCGTGCACCACGAACAGCCGCTCGCGCTTGATGAATTTGTCGAGCGCGCGCGCCTGCAAGGTGATGACGTCGCCGGGGCGCGCCGGGATGTTGTAGCTCCAGGATTGCCCGGCATTGACGGTGCCGGGCGAGCGCATCCAGTCGTCGGCCGGCGTGCAGGAGAACATCAGCAGGATGTGGATCGAAGGCGGCGCGATCAGCCCGCCATAGCGGGTGGTCTTCGCGAAAGCCTCGTCGAAATAGATCGGGTGGGTTTCGCCGACCGATTTGCAGTACAAATCGATCGCCTCTCTGGTCAGGGTATAGGGTATGGTCGGGCGCGGCTCGCCGGGAACGATGTCGTCCCAGACCTTTCGCAGATTGGCGTGCTTCCAGAAGTCGGTCTCGAACGCCTCGCTCTGCGCCATGCCATGCTCCCTGTTGCCGCGGGTTTTTCAGCCGCCTTGCGGAATTTGTTATAAGGTATAATCAATTTATCGAACCACAAAATCAAGCCGCCGGGAAACGCAAAAATGCCCAAGCTGAAACTGCCTGATCTCGACGACGCCGTGGCGATCGACATCCACACCCATGCGGAAGAGCCCTGCGGCATGCATGGCGACGACGGCTACGACGATTTCCAGGCGCAGATGGCGGAATACTTCAAATCGCCGAACAAGCACCCGCCGACGGTGGCGGAGACCGCGGCCTATTACCGCGCCAAGAAGATCGCCGCGGTGATCTTCCCGGTCGACGCCGAGCGCGAGACCGGATTTCGCCGCTACAACAATTACGAGATGCTGGAAATCGCCGCCGAAAATTCCGATGTGCTGATCCCCTTCGCCAGCATCGATCCGCACAAGGGCAAGCTCGGGGTGCGCGAGGCGAGGAAACTGATCGAGGAATACGGCGTCCGCGGATTCAAATTCCATCCGACCATGCAGGGATTCTACGCCAACGACCGCTTGGCCTATCCGCTCTATGAGGCGATCAGCGAGGGCGGCGCGATCGCGCTGTTCCACACCGGGCAGACCGGCGTCGGCTCGGGCATGCCCGGCGGCATGGGGATGCGCCTGAAATATTCCAATCCGATGTACATGGATGATGTGGCAGCCGACTTCCCCGATCTCAAGATCATCCTGGCGCATCCCTCCTTTCCCTGGCAGGAGGAAGCGCTGTCGGTCGCGACCCATAAGCCGAACGTCTATATCGACCTCTCCGGCTGGTCGCCGAAATATTTCCCGCCGATCCTGGTGCGCTATATCAATTCGATCCTGCAGGACAAGATGCTGTTCGGCTCCGACTGGCCCGTGATCACGCCCGACCGCTGGCTGTCGGATTTTGCAAAACTCGAGATCCGCGACGACATCCGGCCGAAGGTGCTCAAGGCCAACGCGCGAAAACTGCTGGGGATTTGAAGGCGCGGAGAACCGGTGGGTGGTGTGCCAAGCGAGTGGTGATCCCTTGACGAAACTTGCCGAAGCCACAGCCTTGCTTGCCGCGCTCCTGATCGGAGCCGCGACCGAGCGCGTTGCCGCTGCTGAGCCGTCCGCGATCGTCGTCGACCTGGAAAATCCGCTGGCGAACCCGCAACCGCTGCAGGGCTATCTGCGACAGACCGACAGCCCGGGCCCCTCACCCGCCGTCGTGCTGCTGCATAGCTGCAACGGCAACTGGCTGCGGCTCGACGAACGCTGGGGCAAGCGCATCGCGGCCTGGGGTTACGTGACGCTGTCGGTCGACAGTTTCGGGCCGCGCGGCCTCAAGAACACCTGCGACAGCAACGGGCCGGTCGATCTCGGCCTCGATGCCTATCGCGCCCTGAAATATCTGGTGCGGCAGCCCTTCGTCGATCCCGCGCGCGTCACCGCGCTCGGCTTTTCGCAAGGCGGCTGGCTCGCGCTCGTCTCCGTCGAGCGCGGCATCATCGAGCAGACGTCGCAAACCAAATTCCGCTCCGCCATCGCCTTCTATCCGCCTTGCCGCGCATTCCGGGGCGACATGACCGTTCCCACCCTGGTGCTGGTCGGCGAACTCGACGATTGGACGCCGGCGGAGGAGTGCCGCAGCATGGTGGATGGCCGCGACGATTGGGGCACCTCGCGGCAGAAGGGCCAGGGGATCCCAACCCGGCTGGTGGTCTATCCCGGCGCCTACCACGCCTTCGATGCGCAAGGCCTCAAGACACCGATGCAGTTGCTCGGGCATCACCTCGAATTCAACCAGGCGGCGACGGATCGATCGATCGACGCCGTTCACCAATTCCTCGACGCGACGATCGGGGGGAAAGTGCAGGCGCAATGACCATCAAAGCCGTTGTGTTCGATGCCTATGGCACGCTGTACGACATTCAGTCGGTGGCATCCGTCACCGAGGAGGCCTTTCCCGGCTACGGCGAGATCATCACGCAAGTGTGGCGGATCAAGCAGCTCGAATATACCTGGCTGCGATCGCTGATGCGGCGCTATCAGGATTTCTCCGTCCTCACCCGGGATTCGCTCGCCTACACCCTGCGGGTGCTCGGGCTGAAGCACGATGCCGCGGCATTCGAACGCATCATGGACAAGTATCTGCATCTCGAGCTTTATCCGGACGCCATGGCGGCGCTGACGGCGATGCGGGATCGCAAGCTCGCGATCCTCTCCAATGGCTCGACCGCGATGCTCACCGCGCTGGCGGCCAATAGCGGCCTCGACCGCGTGCTCGATGCGACTATCAGCGTCGATGCGAAAAAGATCTTCAAGCCGGCGCCCGAGGCCTACAGCCTGATCGAGGAGCGGCTCGCCGTCACGCCTTCGGAAGTGCTGTTCATCTCGTCGAACCCGTGGGACGCCTGCGGCGCCAAGGCGTTTGGGCTCTCCGTCGCCTGGATCGAGCGGTTGACCCCGGAAGCGATGGCACAGCTCTGCATCAAGAGCGACGTCCTGCCGCCGCTGACGATGTTCAAGGCGCTGCGCACGCAGATGGACGAGCTCGGGATCGTGCCCGACCATCGCATCCACGCGCTCGCCGAACTTCCGGCGCTGGTCGCCCGCCAAACATCCTGAACATGGATACCCAACATGAGTCTTGAATCGGTCCGCGCCTACTTCGCGGAGAAAGCTCCCGATATCGCCGTGATCGAGTCGCCATTGAGTTCGGCGACGGTGGCGCTGGCGGCCGAGGCCTATCGCGTCGAACCGGGCCGGATCGCGAAAACGCTGTCGCTTCGGGTCGGCGACCGCGTGGTGCTGATCGTTGCCAGCGGCACCGCGCGGATGGACAACAAGAAGGTCAAGGCGCGGTTCGGCGGAAAGCCGAAGATGCTGGGGCTGGAGGAGGTCGCGGAAATCACCGGCCATGAAGTCGGCGGCGTCTGTCCGTTCGGCCTGAAGACGAAGCTTGCGATCTATTGCGACGTCTCGCTGAAGGCGTTCGACGAGGTGGTGCCGGCGGCGGGCTCGACCCACAGCGCGGTGCGGATTGCGCCGTCGCGAATGGCCGAGCTGACCGAGGCCGAATGGGTCGACGTGTGTCAGGACCAGCGGTAACGATGGCCTGTCTATCGGTCGCCGGATTAGAACCTCGGACGATTGCCAGGGCTTTTCGGCGTCTGCTGCGGGTCGGGCACGCTGTCATTCGATTCGAATACCGCGCGGCACGAATCCGAAAGTTGCGGTGTGTTCTGCCGCAGGCACGCCACGATCCTGTTGACATCAGGAATTTGATTGCCGCAGAGCCGCCAAACGTCGGGCGTGCAGGCCAACTGCTGTTCAAAGGTCCCCCGATATTCGTCGGAAGCGGCGGGCGAAAGGCCGGCGATGCCGAAGACGGCCGACATCGCCAGGCTCAGGACTACGCGGTTCGTGTGCATGTCCGGTCCTTCCCTGGGTTCGCAAACGTCACATGTTCCGCGAAGCGGAACGGCTCGATCGCAGGCTCGAGAATGAATGCGGCTTGGGAAGGTTCAGCAAATTCAAAACAATGTGAATACGCCATTCCTCCCTCACTCCACCTTGCCGATCTTCTTCACCGCCGCGATCAGGCGCGTGGAATCCTCGGCGACGAATTTGGCGAATTCCGGCGCGTCGAGGTAAGCGACCGGGCTGCCCGCGGTCTCGAAGGATTTTGTGACTTCCGGACTGTTGACCGCCTGCGCCATCGCCTCGCGCAGCCGCGTCATGATCGGCACAGGCAGTGCGGCCTGCGCGAACAGCCCGGCCCAGATGTAGAACTCGACATCCTTGTAGCCGAGTTCCTTGAACGTCGGCAGGTCGGGAAAGCTCGCGATCCGCTCCGCGCCCCAATTCGCCAGCACGCGCATCCTGCCGTCGTCGACCTGCTGCTTCAGCGTGCCCGGCGCCGACGCCAGCGCCTGCACCGTGCCGCCCATCAATGCGGCCAGCGCCGGGCCGGCACCGCGAAACGGGATGTGCAGCAATTTGATGCCGGCGGAAGCCGCAAACATTTCCATCGCCACATGCAGCGTGCCGTAGGGACCGGAGGAGCCGTAGGGAATCTGGCCGGGACGCTTCTTGGCGTCGTCGACGAAATCAGCAAGCGTCTTCCATGGCGCCGAAGCCGGCACCGCGAGCAAAGTCGGATCGGCGAGCACGCGCGCGACGGGAGCGAATTGCGAGACTTCGTAGAGCGGCGGACGATCGAACAGCCGGTCGGCTTCGGGCAGCACCGCCAGCGACGACAGCGTCATCAGCAAGGTATAGCCGTCGGGCTCGGCGCGCGCGGCCGCCGCGTTGCCGATCGATCCGCCGGCGCCGCCGGCGCGGTTGTCGACCACGAACGGTTTGCCCAGGATTTTCTCCAGCGCCTGCGCCACCGGCCGCGCCGCGAGATCGGCCTGTCCGCCAGCCGGAAACGGCACGATCATGGTGACGGGCCGCGCCGGCCACACTGCTTGCGCGGAGGCGCGGTTCAGGAGCGCAGCCTGCGCCAGCGGCAATGCGGCGGCGGTTTTCAGAAGTTCACGACGGTTCATCGGCAGTTTGCTCCCCGGAGATTCTTGATTGGTTATTGGGTGCTGGCTATAGCCCGAACCGCCGGATGGGCAAAGAAAATCGTAGGGTGGGCAAAGGCGCTCTTCGCGCCGTGCCCACCATTCATTCGCCGAATGCTCCCTGAACGTCGCACCTATCCCCTCCCCAATCCGCAGCAAGCAGTCCGCGTTCAACATAGCGATGGAAGCTGCTGTGTGGCCAATCGACTACACGCGTGACGTGGCCATGCTTCACTGGGTTGAAATGAATGTAGTCAACATGGCGCTCAAGATCGGCGTCATCGCGAATCGCATGCTCCCAATATCGACGCTGCCAAATACCCTTCTCTCGCTTATTTACCTTGCTCGCGGATCGCGACCTTGGAGCGAGGCCGCGCGAAAACCCGCTCTTGATCAGGCTCCAGCGCGCCGAGAAGTCGGCGTCACCCTCCGGGAGCGCCCAAACCGCGTGAATGTGATCGGGCAAGACGCAGATCCCGATCGTTTCGAAGGGACGCCGTTGGTAGACCGTCCGGTAGACCTGCCTCAGGCGATCGATCTCATCGACCAGAAGACTGCTCGGCCGTTCGGCGAGAACGACCGTGAAAAAGAAAACGCTGCCTTTTATTTTAGCTCGAACGTATCGTGGCATGATGCATCATATCATGGAGAATGGTGGGCACGCTTCGCTTTGCCCACCCTACGGAATCTCTTTTCGCTAATTCCGCTTCCTGCCCTTGGCAAAATGCTTCGCCAGAAAATCCGCCAGCACCTCGACCCGCACCGGCCGTGGGCCGCCGGGCGGCGTCACCAGGTGCACGGCGCCCTCGCGCTGCTTCCAGTCCTTCAGGATCACTTCGACCTCGCCCGAGGCAATCGCGTCGCCGACGATGAAATCCGGCAGGTCGGCGATGCCGAGCCCGGCGAGCAGCGCCGGCATCAGCGCTTCGCCATTGTTGACGCGCAGGGGTCCGGCGGGGCGCACGCTTGCCTCTTCGCCCTTCGAATTGGTGAAGTGCCAGACCCCGGGCGTGGAGAGATAGGAATAGCCGAGGCAGCGATGCTGGGCGAGATGCATCGGATGGGTCGGCCGGCCGTAACGCTTGAGATAGGCCGGCGCGGCGACGGTGTGGCGCGGCATTGCGCAGAGCCGCCGCGCGATCAGCGAGGAATCCGGCAGGCTCGCGATCCGCAAGCCGGCGTCGAATCCCTCCCCGATCAGGTCGACCATCGCATCGCTCAGATGCAGGTCGATCGAGACATCGGGATATTCCGCCAGAAACTCCGGCAGGATCGGCGCCACCGCCTTGACCCCGAACGTCATCGGCACCGCGAGCCGCACCAGCCCGCGCGGTGCCACCGACTGCGCCAACGCCTCGTTCTCGAGCGTCTCGCCATCGGCGAGCAGCCGCGCCGCGCGCGCCGACAGTTTCTGCCCGGCGTCGGTCAAGGCCAGCCGCCGCGAGGTGCGGTTGAACAGCCGTGCGCCGAGCCGTTCCTCCAGCCGGGTGACCGCCTTCGACACGGTGGCCTTGGACAGCGCCAACTCGCTGGCGGCCGCGGCGAACGAGCGCAATTCCACGACTTTCGCGAAAATCGCGAGGCCTTCGAAATCCGGGAGCTTTGCCATCGGCGAATTCCATGAGATCAAAAATGGAAACAATGCATTTCGTTAGTTTCTATTTATAGCCGATCAGGAAACACATATCCAGATGTCATGGGAATTCGAACGATGGAGAAATCCAATGACCAAGACCCTCACAGGCAAGGTTGCCCTCGTTACCGGCGGCTCGCGCGGCATCGGCGCGGCCAGCGCCCGCGCGCTCGCCGATGAAGGCGCCAATGTCGCCATCAGCTATGTCGCCTCCCCCGACAAGGCCGAAGCGGTCGTCAAGGAATTAAAAGCCAGCGGCGTCGAGGCCCGCGCCTACAAGGCCGACCAGGCGTCGTCCGCCGAAGTCGATCAGCTGGTCAAGAGCGTCGCCAGCGACTTTGGACGGCTCGACATCCTCGTCAACAACGCCGCCGTTGCCGTCGGCGGGCCGGTCGATGATGCCAATACCGACACCGCCGCGCTCGCCCGCCAGGACGCGATCAACGTCCATGGCGTGATCAGCGCGATCCGCGCGGCGTCGAAATTGATGGGCGAAGGCGGCCGCATCGTCACCATCGGTTCGGGCATCGCCACCCGCGCCTCGTTCCCGGGCCTGGCCGATTACGCCGCCACCAAGGCTGCGATCGTCGGCTACAGCAAGGGTGCGGCGCGCGACCTCGGCCCGCGCGGCATCACGGTGAACGTGCTGCAGCCGGGCTCGATCGATACCGACATGAACCCGAAGGACGGCGGCGCGTTCGCCGAAGCCCAGCGCACGCAGCACGCGCTGCAACGTTTCGGTACCGCGGAGGAAATCGCCGCCGGCGTCGTATTCCTCGCAAGCCCCGGCGCGTCGTTCGTGACCGGCACGGTGCTCAATGTCGATGGCGGTTTCGGCGCCTGACCCAATCCAGGGAAGCCGGGCGCGTTGCTCCCGGCTCACCCCACAATCAACTCAAAGGAATATCCCATGATCGAACTCAGACCCTTTGCGACACTTGGCGCCGCCGACCACGGCTGGCTGAAGGCCAAACACCACTTCTCATTCGGCAGCCACTATGACCCCGAGAATATGGGCCACGGCTCTTTAAGGGTGTGGAACGACGACGAGATCGCTCCGAACACCGGCTTTCCCGCCCATCCCCATGCCAACATGGAAATCATCACCTATGTCCGCGAGGGTGCGATCACCCACCAGGACAGCCTCGGCAACAAGGGCCGCACCGAGGCGGGCGACGTCCAGGTGATGAGCGCCGGCAGCGGCATTCGTCACTCCGAATACAATCTCGAGCCGACCAGGACGAGGATTTTCCAGATCTGGATCGAGCCCGACACGCAGGGCGGTGCACCGACCTGGGGCGCCAAGCCGTTTCCGAAGTCGGATCGCTCCGGCAATTTCGTCACCATCGCCAGCGGCTTCGAAGGCGACACCGACGCGCTGCCGATCCGCGCCGAGGCCCGCGTGCTCGCCACCACGCTGAAGGCCGGTCAGAGCGCCGAATATGCGCCCGGCAAGGCGCGCCATCTCTACCTGGTGCCGGCGGCGGGCGCGGTCGAAGTCAACGGCGTACGCGTCAACGCCCGCGACGGCGCCGCGATCCGCGACGAAGCCAAGCTCAGGATCACCGCGCTGGAGGATTCCGAACTGGTGCTGGTCGACGCGGCCTAGCGCTCAATAGCTCAAACTCGTCATGCCCGGGCTTGACCCGGGCATCCATCCCTCTCCGGAAAGAGTCTTTCGAAGGTGATGGCTTGCCGGGTCAAGCCCGGCAACGACGATCCCTAGAACCCCAAACTCACGGAGACCCGTCATGACAAAAGTTCTCGTTCTCTATTATTCCGCCTACGGTCACATCGAAAAGATGGCCAATGCCGTAGCCGAAGGCGCGCGCGAAGCCGGCGCCACTGCTGACATCAAGCGGGTGCCCGAACTGGTGCCCGAAGCCGTCGCGAAAGCGTCACATTACAAGCTTGATCAGCCGGCACCGGTGGCGAAGATCGAAGACCTCGCCAATTATGACGCGGTCGTCGTCGGTACCGGCACGCGCTTCGGCCGGATGTCATCGCAGATGGCGAATTTCCTCGACCAGGCCGGCGGCCTCTGGATGAAGGGCGCGCTGCACGGCAAGGTCGGCGGCGCCTTCACCTCGACCGCGACCCAGCATGGCGGCCAGGAGACCACGCTGTTTTCGATCATCACCAACCTGCTGCATTTCGGCATGACCATCATCGGCCTGAACTACGGCTTCTCCGGCCAGATGGAGCTCAATGACGTCACCGGCGGCTCGCCCTATGGCGCGACCACGATCACCGGCGGCGACGGCAGCCGCCAGCCCACCGAGAACGAACTCGCCGGCGCGCGCTATCAAGGGCGCGTGATCGCGGAGACGGCGAAGAAACTGCATGGCTGACAGGAAATGGGGCGGCATTGCTTTCGCTGAATGCCGTCCCATTTTGCTGGCGGGACCCCGATGGACTTCGCCATGCTCGAATTTCTCTTTATGTATCAACTGGCGCGCAATCCGATCGAAGCCATCGCCCGGCGCTGGTGGTGCCGCAGGCTGTTCCGCGCCACGCGCGGCAAGCGCGGATGCCCGGAGGCCACCAATTCGTGAGCGGGGCGTGACGATTTGTGATAGGTAGTGGGCCTGTCACGATTTCACGCTCCAGAGTTCAGGCATGCGCAGCGCCCCGCTAGTCCCCTGGCCGGAATTGCCGACCGCGGCGTGGCGCGAGACCTATGAGACGCTGCATCTGTGGACCCAGGTCGTCGGCAAGATTCGCCTGGTGCGCTCGCCATGGCTGAACCATTCCTGGCATGTCGTGCTCTACGTCACCGCGCGGGGGCTCACGACCTCGCCGATCCCCGACGGCACCCGCAGCTTCCAGATCGACTTCGACTTCATCGACCACGCGTTGCGGATTTCCACCAGCGACGGCGCCAGGCGCCAGCTTGCGCTGGCGGGACAATCGGTCGCGAGTTTCTATGCAGCCGTGATGGCCGATCTCGCGGACCTTGGCATCCCCATCGCCATCGACGAGATGCCCAGCGAATTGCCGGAGCCGATCCGGTTTTCGGAAGACAACCGTCACGCGTCGTACGACCCGAGCGCGGTGCGGCGCTTTTTTCAGATCCTGCTCGACGCCGATCGCGTGTTCAAGCAATTCCGCACCGGCTTCCTCGGCAAGGCAAGCCCGGTGCATTTCTTCTGGGGCAGTTTCGACCTGGCGGTGACGCGTTTTTCCGGCCGCCGCGCGCCGCGCTATCCGGGCAGCGTGCCGAATCTGCCCGATGCGGTGGCTTGCGAGGCCTATTCGCACGAAGAGTCGAGCGCAGGCTTCTGGCCCGGCAGCGGCGCGATCGACTATCCCGCGTTCTATTCCTATGCCTACCCGGAGCCTCCGGGCTATCGCGCCACCAAGGTGCGCCCTGAGGCTGCGTTCTTCAGCGAGGGCCTGGGCGAATTCATTTTGCCCTATGACGCCGTGCGCACGGCGGCAGAGCCCGAACAGGCGCTGCTCGAATTCCTGCAAAGCACCTACGAGGCGGCAGCCAATGCAGCGAAATGGGACCGCGACGCGCTGGAATGCCCGCTCGGCCGGCCGGGGGTGGTGCGGGAAATCTAGCTTTCTTCGCGGTTCGGCTGCTTGCCGAGCAGGCGGCCGAGCCAGGCTGCGAACCGTGGATAGCGACGGAGTTCGCGCACCGCGCGATCGCGCAATTCGTATGGAATTCCGCGCCAGCTCAGCGCCGCCGTGATATCGGCCAGCGGCATCGCGACCACGCCGAACCGGCGCTTATAGGCATAATTGCCGATGCTGAAGTCGAAGCTCCTGACACCATCTTTGTGCAGCGCCGCCATGGTGCGTTCGATGATCAGCCGGCCCGGCGAACAGTTCGACCAGTTCTCGCCGGCATTACTGCTGCGCAGCATCACGTAGCGCGAGCCGCAACGTATCCCGAGCAGGGTGGCAACGACTTCCTCGCCCGAGGTCAGCGCCGACAGCACGGCATAACCGCTGCCAAGACCGGTGCTGACCAGATTGTGGTAGAAGGCCGCCGACGTCTCGTCGTTGAGAATGAAATTCAGCCCCAGGGCCCGCATCCGCGCGCCCTGCTGGATCTCCATGGTCGAAAGCACATGCCGCGCCCGGTCCTGGTCGGTGACGATCTGCAAGCCGGCGGTGGGATCGCGGGTGAACACGCGCCAGCTGCGCGCCAGATTCTTGCGGACGCTGCGCTCCAGCGAACGAAGATAGGCGTCGAAATCATCGCCCGTGGTGACGAGGTTGCCGTTCAGCGGACATGGCGCGGCGGCATCGAGCAGCGCCAGCGGATTGGGCTGGCCCGCGAGATCGACTGGCATTTTGCGCAGTCGAATGAGATCGGCGCCTCCGGGCAATCCTCGCAACGCAACCTTCAGGTCGCGCCACAGCGAGGCGGCCGCCCTCGCATCGCGTGGGGCCGCTGTCGTCACCAGCGGCGCGTTGTAATCGGTCAGATTGAGATCGGCGAATTCGACGATCCGGACGCCCTTCCGCGTCCGGCGCAGCAGCGGCAGCAGCGCGACCTGCTCCGAGGTCGCCGCATTCGAGACGATGGCGATCAGCGGCTCGACATCGGGAAAAGACGCGAACGCCGCATACCACGCATCGAGCCAACGGCGATCCTGGAACGGCGTCGAGGCACCGGCATCGCCCCAGCGCGCCGCGGCCTGTTGCCAGTCGCTGACGAACTCGACACCAAAACGCGCCGCGCCGCGGGAATTTTCCCGCGCGCTCGGATGTCCTGCCTCAGTCAGCAAAACCGCCATCGTCCCTTGCCCGGAATCATCCGATGTCCCGATATGAGACGATGGACCGATCCTTACCGATTATATGGCAAGATGGGTACCCAGGCAGCCGTTGCCGCTTACGGTAAGATAATGTTCGCGTTGTATGGCTAATCGGGAACCTTGAATTTTTGTTTGACGCGTTGGCTCTCGCGCGAAACCGGATTGATGGCTTCAGAACCCGCTTATCAGGTGCTGTTTCTCGGCGCCGGCCCGCAGATGCAATGCGGCGTCGGACAGTTCACCCACCTGTTGGGCGAGGCCATTGAAGATCTCGATCCCGGCCAATGCGCGACATTAACCCTGACACGGTCGGAAGGAACCATCGCCGAGATCTGGCGCGCGGTGGGATCTGCAAGCAGCGTGGTCTGCAATTTCCCGATCGTGGCCTGGAAGCGCGTGATGGTGCGGCCGCTGCTGGCGCTCGCCATCGCGCGACTGCGCGGCCGGCGCGTCATCCTGATCCAGCACGAATGGGCCGGCCTGCACCGGCTGCGGCGCATCACCTATTTGCCGGCGCTGTGGCTGGCCGACACCATTGTGATGTTCTCGCCGTTGGTGCGGCGGGAACTCGCCGCCGCTCCGCTGATCGGCTGGACGGCGCGCAAATGCATACTCGCCCCGCTGCCGCCGAACATCGAGGCCCCCGCGGGCATCGCGGATTCCAAATTGCGGCAACGCCTTGCCGCCGCGCGGGAACAGGGACGGCTGGTGATCGGCCATTTCGGCTCGATCTACCCCGGCAAGCAACCGAACGCGCTGCTCGATATCTGCGCGACGCTGAAGGCGCGCGGACAGCAGCCGCTATTGGTCTATATCGGATCGTTCATCCGCGGCGTCGACAAGGTCGAGCGGGAATTTCGGGCTCATGCCGCAGAGCTTGGAATTTCAGACGATGTGATCGTCAGCGGTTATGTCGCTTCCGACCATGAAGTGTTCGGCCTGTTCAGCCAGGTCGACGTGTTCTGCTATCCGCTCGAGGAAGGCATCACCGCGCGGCGTTCCAGCATTCTCGCCTGCGTGCAATCCGGCCGGCCCGTCATCGTCACCGGCCCGGCCGGCACGGATGAGTTCGACCATCATCCGCGCTTCAAGGAAGAGATCGATCGCGGCGCCATCGTGCTGGTCGCGCGCGGCTCGGACGATGAGGCCTACGCCGAGCGGATCGTCTCGGCGCTGAAATGGCCGTCGGTGCAGATGCCATTCGATTTCGACGGCTGGTGGCAGGAGGTCGCGCAGGCGATGCACGCACTGATCTCAAACCCTACTCCTGGACCCGGAAGCGCGCCAGATAGTGCAGGCCGAATACCGCCAACAGGAACGTAAACCAGGTGGGATCGGCGCGGTCGAGGAAGAAACTCTCGAGCGACGAGAGATAGAGACCGAACAGCCAGATCCGCAGCAACGCCATTGTCAGCGGGCCGTTATTGCCGCCGCGGTCGGCGGCCTGAAAATTCCGCAAGGGCACGATGATCAGCACCACGATCAGCAGCGCCAATCCCGGCAAGCCCATCGACAATGCGGTGTCGAGATATCCGTTGTGGCTGTGGGAAGCATATTCCGCCCATTCCATTCCCTCCGGCACGTTCCGGATCGCGTCGGTGCCCCAGAACGCCTCAAAGCCGTATCCGGTCGGCAACCGCAGCTGCAGCGACTGCAACGCAAAAGTCCAGATCTCGGTGCGGCCGGTGAAGCTCGAATCCAGCGGCAGCATTTTGGCGATCTCAGCGAGGCCGTCGCTCATGACAGTGCCGATGCTGAGCAGCACGAGCAGCACCAGCGGGCTCAGCAGCATCAGGGCGCGCAGCCAGAAGGCGCGCACCACGCCCGTCAGCGACGTCAGCGCCAGTACGACAAAGGTCAGCGCCAGCGAACTCTTTCCGGCCGAATAGAACAGGAAAAGCGACGCCAGCCCGATGACGGTGCCGCCGGACAGCAACGCGCCGGAACGGACGATATAGATGCCGAGAAACACCAGCATCGCCATCACCGACGCCGCCACGTTCTTGTGCCCGAACGCGCCGCGCCAGTTGCCGGCGAGCTGCGGTTCCTGGATATCGGTCGCGAGGTGAACCGACAGATGCGGCGCCAGCATGATTCCGAGATAGCAGACGGCCAGCAACGCCAGCGCGGCGATGCTGAACCAGCGCATCAACTCGTGCTGCGATTTCGCCAGCAGCATCAGCGTCGCGGTCACCGCCATGACACAGGCGGTCAGCGCAAAGCGCTTGATCGAGGTCGCGGGGTCGACCGACAACACGACGGTGGCGGCGATCCAGCCGCCGAACAGGAGATAGGCCGGCGTCAGCAGCGTCGCGAGGCCTGGTAGATTGTCGCGCATCGCCAGCGCGAGCGTCAGCACCGCCAGGCCGCCAAACACCAGATAGGTCATCGTCTCGTTGCCGGTGGTGGTATCCTTGAGCTGCTGGTTGCCGAGATCGACGAACGGCCGCAGCGATATCCAGGCCAGCAGCAGCGCCCCGATGAAGGTAGCACCGCGAATGACGTCCATGACCTGCTGGCGCCGCAAGCCGAGGGCGACGACGCGCAGTTGCGTGGTGGTAACAAGCTGGCTCAAGACGCGATCTTCGAGGCTTTGTAGGGTTGCGGTTCGATGCCGATCGCCGCCAGCGCGCTGCCGATCGCGACGATAACCGGGTGCAGCGCGATCAGCGCCTTGTGTTCGGCAACCAGCAGGCGGAGTGCGAAGAACAGCGACAGCGGCAGCAGAGCCAGCATCTTGGCGACCAGCCTCGTCCGCGACCACGGCGACTGCGCCGCCTTGCGCTGGACGTGGTAGTTGATCGCGCCGATACGCAACGCGCGCAGCGCGAGCCAGCCCGGATGGGTGCGGCTGGCCGGCACGGTTTCGGTGATCACGGCCTCCTCGGCCCAATGAAATTTCATGCCGATCCTGCGGCAACGGTAGAAGAAGTCGGTATCGCCGCCGCCGAGAAAATTGAATCGGAGATCGAAGGCGGGCGTTCCGGCGCGGGCAAACACCGGCCGACGGATCAGGCAATTGCCGCAGCCATAGATCACCGGCACCGGGCCGCTCGAATCATAGGCCGGCCGGAACGCCGGATGGCGGTGAAGCCCGCGCTTCATGCCGCCGTCGAAATTCTGCAGCACGGGGCCGCCGATCACATCGGCCTTGGTGGCTTCGGCGGCACGCAGCATCAATTCCAACCAATCGGGCGAGGCGATCTCGTCGTCGTCGATCATCAGGAAGTTGACGGCCGTGGGGAACGTCGCCAGCGCGGTCTCGAACGCGGCGTTGATGGCGTGGCAATTGCCTTGCCGCGGCTCGACCACGCAAACACCTTGAAATCCGCCCGGGGCCAGGAACTCGGCGGCGACCGGCACGCTGCCGCGCGCCGCGCCATCGTTTTCGACGATAACGACCGCAAAGCGCCGCTCGGTGCGCTGAGCGACCAGCGAGTCCAGCGTCAGCCGCAGATGCTGCGGCCGACGAAAACAGGGAATGCAGACGACCGTCTCGACCGATGCATCGAGCGAAGCGGATATGGCGACTTGCTCGCGGGAGGCCTGCGCTGTCGCAAATCCGGACATGCCCGACGATGCGGCTGTGCCGAAAACGTCCAGTGCCTCGGCCTCCCCCGTGCAGGCAAGGAAATCATGCCGGGAATTCGGCTCTATCGACATGTCCAGACCTGGCTCCGCCGTACAAACGCAAGGATATGCAAAGCTCATTGCAATATCCGGTCCAGCGCCGCACTCCGCGGCACTGAATTATCGCGACGGTTAACGGGAGAAAGTTAACCGTCGTTAAGATTCGGTCCGCAAAAGGCGAGGTTCAGGACGCTCGGCGGAATAGCTTTCTGAAGAGGGCCTGCGATTGGGGAAACTGGCCGTTGTCGATCTGCGTCGGCCACAACCCGTCGACGTCGAAATAGGCGGCATAGGCGATGCTGTCCTTGTTCTTCACGAACCAGTCGTGCATCTGCTGGATGAAGAAGGGATTGTCGCCGAAGTTGCCGACCCCCCATTCGGGGTAGCTCATGGCCTTGCCGTGGCGAGCGGCAAAATCCCCGTGCCATTGCAGGCCGAAGGGCGCGTTCAGATAGAAGTTGTCCCATCGCTGCTCGACCGAACCGTCATATTTGAAATCGTAGACGTCGAGGCCGATGTAATCGACGACGTCGTCGCCGGGATAGGCGCGATCGGCAGCACTGTCCTGCGGGCCCCAGCCCGGGCACCAGTCGTATTTGAAGCCGTTCGAATGCCGCCTGAAGATTTCGACGACGCGCCGGAACGCCTTGATGTAATCGGCCTCATGATCCCCGGCAAACCAGGCCATGGTGCCCAGATTCATCTCCCAACCGAGGCGAATGATGGCCCTTGGCTGCGCTTCCGCGATCGCGGCAGCGGCTGTCTCGAACTCGGCGTCATGCAGGCCGTTGGCGACTTCAGCCAGTGGCGTCCCCTTCACCGTCAACGGAACCGACCAGACCACATTACGCTCCGGATTGAGCTTCTTCCAGATACCCGGCACCCAGCTCAATTTGTGAAAATCCTCCCAGGTCGTCTCTGCGTAGAAATCCACGCCGACTACGGATGACGGCGCCTGATTGAGCCAGGCTTCCCAGGCCTGCAGCATGCGTTCACGGCCGACCGGCCCCCAATTCACGAACGCACCGGCGAGCTTCGAGGAATTCGAGGCGTCGCGCGATGCGACGGTGGTCTGTCCGTAGGCTGCGAGGAGTCCGGCCAGCAGCAGAGACGCCAGCACGACGAGTCGCGTGGCGATCCACCGGCCGCCGCCCCTACCCTCTGCTGCACGGTCAGTTCGGAACATAATCCGCCCTCGCGAGCTTCCCGACAAAGAAGGCCGACAGTTTTCGGCCCACTTCGACCGAGCCCTCCGCGGTGAGATGGCCGGCGTCGAACTGCATGGGAACGTCGCCTTGGGCGAATTCCTCGCAATGGCCGGCGCGGCACACCGCATCGTAGACCGACAGATAGCTGGCGCCCAAGGCCATGACGATCCCGCGCATCGCGCGGTCACGCTCGCGGATTCCTGGCGTTCGCGTCGCGCTCGCAATGGAAGGGTTCTTGCGCAGGATTTCGTCGGCCAGAAGCCGCGGCAGCGCGCTGTCATATTCGACGATCGGTCCGAGCACGGTGACGTCGAGGCCCCTCGCCTTCAAGGTCTCGATGGTCTGGGACAGAACCGGAATGTCCTCGTCCTTCCAGGAGGCGGCGAGCAGAACCTTGTCGACCCTGTTGTTCAAGAGAAAATCGTTGAAGACGTAACCCATCAGCCGCGGACAGGCGCGCGTATCGAGCAGCGAGACCGGTACGACGGCCGGCCGGCAGGCGCTGGCGGTCGCCTGCATGATATTCACCTCCGGCATGGCGGACGACAGGCCGAACCACAGATGCGCCGCGTGGCTATCGCCGACCAGAAGATAGTTCGGCCGCGTCAGATCCGGTGTCATGCACCGTTCGACATCGAGCCGCTGCCGGTTGGTCGAGAGATAACAGTGTTCCGAGCGGAATGCCGCCGACGGATCGTAGCCGAGATAGGCGGCGATCGCGACCACGCGATCCGGAAAGCGAAACGGCGCCCCGTCCTCGACCAATACCAGGCCGCAAAGTGCCGCGACCGAGATCATCGCGGTCGAAGCGAAGCTGAAGACGGCGGCCGTGGAGACATCCTTCGCCTTCGAGCGGAACGGGATTTCGACGAATTTCCACGACAGCCACGCAACGCCGATGGAAGCTGCGATCAGCACGAGCTTCGCCGTCGCTCCCGAGGTGCCCGGAACAAGCATGGCATCGGTCCTCTGAAAGACAATCAGCGGCCAATGCCAGAGATAGAGCGAATAGGATATCAGCCCGATAAACCCCAAAGGCCGCAACGACAGCAATCTTCCCACTGCCGAAGGCCCGCGCTCGCTGGACGCGATCACCAACGCGGCGCCGATGCCGGCAAGCGAGGTCATCAGCAATAGCGGCGCGGTCGACGACCCCAGCAGGATGGCGCCGAGCAAAAGCAGCATACCGGTCGCGCCGCACGCATTCTTGACAAAATTGCTCTGCGGCGCCGGAATGAACCCGATCGACAGCAACGCGCCGAGCGCGAGCTCCCATGCGCGAAACGGCGTGAGATAGAACACAAAGGTCTCGTTTCGATAGCTGACCGCAAAGGCCGCCGCAAAGGACAGCACGGCGGCGCCGGCAAACAGCAGCCCGGCGCGCTTTGGCATCATCCGCCAGGCCAGCAGCATCAAAAGCGGCACGATCAGATAGAACTGCTCCTCCACGCCGAGCGACCAGGTGTGCAGCAGCGGCTTGGTCTCGGCCGGCGCATCGAAATAGCCGGCGGTGCCGGCGAAATAGACGTTGGAAATCGAGCCTACCGCGCTCGCAAGACTCTTCGCATAGTCTTCAAGCTCGACCGGCAGGCAGTAGAAATAAGCGAGAACGCTGGTGACCAGGAACATCACGAACAGCGCCGGCAGGATCCGCAAGGCGCGGCGCTTGTAGAAATTCGAAAGCGAGAACGACCCGTTGCGGATGTCTCCGTCGATCATGCCGCAGATCAGATAACCCGAGATGACGAAGAAGATATCCACACCGACGAAGCCCCCCGGGAAGCCGGGGACGCTGGTGTGATAGAGCAGCACGGGGACCACGGCCAGCGCGCGCAGGCCGTCGATGTCGGCACGATATCTCATCGATCAGACCTCGCCCCAGACGGCGGTCGTCCCGACATTAACCTTGCGGCGGCCGGGGCGGTCCGCGCCGTTGCAAAAGCGGACAGTGCGGACAGCCGAACTGTGCCAAAAAAGCGGGGTCGCGCGGACATAGCGCAGTCCGCGAGCAAATCGTGCCGGCAACAGGCTTGCATGGTCATGTTCACGCTATCTGACGTCTCGTGATTGTGTGCCGACACTGCAATAACCGGTCCAACATCGCGCGCTGCCGCTGCATCAACAACCGGCATGGTTACCGGGGAAGCGAATTAACCAATCGAATACGCGCCCGCGTGAAGTGGACCCATCCGGCACCGATCTTGCTCATTGCCTCCGCAAGAACGAGTCCGTCCGCGGTGGACGGCCTGATGCGACTGTCTGACGAGACCCACAAGATGAATTCGCTGGCGCTGTTAACCCCAACCTACGGACGCGATCTGGAGCTGTGCACCCTGCTCTGCGAAAGCGTCGATCGTCACCTCAGTGGGTTTTCGAAGCATTATCTGCTGGTACCCGATTGCGACCTGCCGCTGTTTGCGCGCTTCGAAAGCCAGCACAGGAGCGTATTGCCCGCGTCCCAATTTCTCCCCACCTGGCTGCGGCCGTTGCCTCGCTTCGTACAACGCAAGCGGCGGCACTATTGGTGGTCGTTTCGAACCAAGCCGGTCAGCGGCTGGCACGTGCAGCAATTCCTGAAGATCGCGGCGACCATCGCGTTGCCACATCAGCGATACTGCATCCTGGATTCCGACGTCGTGTTCTTCAGGGATTTCGACCTGTCGCGCTTCCAGCATCCGAATCCAATTCCGCTCCTGACCATCCCCAACGAGGTCACGTCCGACCTCGCCCGCCATTCGCACTGGGTCGAGACCAGCCATCGGCTGCTCGGTTTGCCGATGCCGCCGCTTCCGGCGTCCGACTTCATCGGACACATCATTTTCTGGGATCAGCAGACGACGCGCGCGATGACGGAGCGGATCGAGGCCGCCACCGGGCGCGACTGGGTCGAAGCATTGTGCCGGACCCACGGATTCTCGGAATACATGCTGTACGGCTATTTTGTGCAGAACGATGCCAGATTTTTCGGGCGGCACGCGCTGGCCTCCAGCACGCCCTGCGTCAGCTATTGGGATCCGGAAAAGCTCAGCCGCGGTGAATTGAACCAGCTGCTTGGCGGCGCGAACAAGGATGACGTCGCTTTCTCGGTGGCGTCGTTCTCCGGGACTCCGGTGGCGACGATCCGGGCCGCGATCGAGGAGATCGCCGTCGGCCGCGCGTGCTTTATTTGCTCCAGAGAAACCGCGGGGCTTGCGGCGCTATGCTGATTGGGCAAGCCAGCATCTATCTCTCCGCCAATATCCTCTCCGCAGGCTTGGGACTGTTGAGCGTGTTCGTCTTCACGCGGCTGTTCTCGCCGCACGACTACGGCACCTATCTGCTCGGCATTGGGTTTGCGTCCGTCATCAGTGTTTTCCTGGTCGGCTGGTTTCGCAACCTGATCCTGAGCGGGCACGCGAAGAACGACGGCACCGACGTTCGTGGCCTCGTGATTTCGGGCTATGTCGTCTGCTGCCTCGCCGCGCCGCTTGCTTACGGATTGGGACGCTTGCTCGGGCTGGACGCTACCGCGGCACTGGCCGCCGTCGTGCTTTCGGTCGCGATCGGCCTGTTCGAGCTCACCCAGGATCTGGTTCGGGCGCGGATGATGGCGCTGACAGTGATGAAAGGCGCGCTGGTCCGCGCGATTTCGCTGCTTTGCCTTGGCGCCGTCGTGGCCCTGCTCAGCCCGACCGGATTGCTGCTGCTGCTGTCGTCGGCATCAGCCTATCTGCTGGCCGTGTTGGTGCAGTCGCGCGCGGCCTGGCGGGGAACGATCGTCAAATTCGATCGCACCGGCCTTGCCGCGGTGGCGAGACAGGGCCTGCCCTTGACGCTGTCGCTCACCCTGCTCGCCGTCTCCAGCGTCACCGACCGGTTCGTGATCGCTGGTCTCGTCGGCGCCGCGGAGGCCGGGAAGTATGTCGCAGGCCTCGACCTGGTGCGGCAGACCCTGATGATACCGGCGATGAGCGCGGCAGCGGCGTTCTTTCCGCTCGCCGTGCAGATCCATGCCAGGCAGGGCAATGCAGCGGTGCGCTTGCATCTCGCCGAATGCGTGGAGTTGTTGCTCGGCATTACGCTGCCGGCTTGTCTCGGCTTTGCGGTCATTTCACCGCACGTCGCCAATGTCATTCTCGGCGCCGACTTCCGGGAGGTCGCCGCACAGGCGATGCCGATCGTCGCCGTCGCCGTGATCTTCCAGGTCCTGACCCAGCAATACCTGCATGCGAGCTTCCTGCTGTCGGGACGCAATTCGCTCTATCTGATCAACACCGCCTCGATCATCGCGGCCAATGTGATCCTGTCCTATGTGCTGGTCAGCCACCACGGCACCATCGGCGCGGCCTGGGCCCGGCTCGGCGCCGACATCATCGGATTTGCCTGTGCGCTGATGCTTAGCCGCTGGGCGTTTCGCGTTCCATTCCCTCTCGGCCGGCTCGCGCTGGTCATGATCGCAGGCCTGGTCATGGCGCTTGCGGTCGGAACCCTCGATCGCAGCCTGCATGTTTCGGATCTGACGGCATGCGTCGTCCTGGCCGGCACCGGCTTGGCCAGCTACGTGGCGATGTGCTGGCTGCTCGACATCTCACGCGCACGTGGCCGCCTGAAATTCGGTCTGGCGTTGTTCAAGACCAAGCTTGCAAACATCAACATCGGATAGAGAGCTGTGAATAAAACGATGACGATCGATCTTGCTTCCACGGCTGCCGTCGATATGAACGGCGATGCGCGCGTGCTGATGCCCGGCGAAGCGCCGGCCGAGCATCCGCAGTCGCTGCTCGAACTGCCCGCGGGCGAGGCGCGCGAAAGCCTGTTCGCCGTCCATGGCATCCTCGGCAAGGAACTGCCGCCGACCAGGCTTGCGGTCTATGAAGCCGGCGGCGGCTCGACCAGCTTCCTGCCGCTCGACGTGTTGCGCCGCGCCCATGTCACGGTGGTCGACATCGACGAAGACCAGATCCGAAACAACGACTATGCGCAGGAGACGATCCTCGGCGACGTCCAAAGCTATCGTTTCGCTCCCGGCAGCTTCGACCTCGTCATCTGCTACAACGTCATCGAGCACCTCGCCGATGTCGGCGCGGCGCTGGAGGGCTTTTGCGAGTCGCTGAAGCCGGGCGGGCTGATGCTGATCGGCGCGCCCAACCCGAGATCGCTGTCCGGCGTCGTCACCAAATACACGCCGCACTGGTTCCATGTCTGGTTCTACCGCCATGTGCGCGGCGACGGGAACGCCGGCAAGCCCGGCCACGCGCCGTTCCCGACATTCTTCCACCCGCTGGTGACGCTTTCCAATCTCGAGACCTTCGCAAGCACCCATGGGCTCGAAGCGATCTACTGGAACGAATATGAGAGCCCGCGCTTCCCTGAGATGCGGCTGCGCAAACCGGCGCTGGCGGCGCTACTCGATGCCGCCGCTGCCGTGATGAACTTTGTTCTGCCGGGGAAGGTCGACGTGCGGCGCGGCGACTATCACGTGATCCTGCGAAAGCGCTGAACGATGAACGCGGTGCAATCGATAGCCAAAGCGATCGTCGGCCATCGGCCGGCGGCGGCTCTGCGCGGCGGCCGCGACCAGATCACGTTCGCAAGGACGCCAATCAATAACGGAACGTTAACTTATCGCGGCTTCGGGAGCGCTTGCCGGCGTGCAAATGCCCGTTTTGGACATGACCGAGGCGTCGTCATGCGCAGCCGCTTAAACGCTTTTTTTGCCATTTCGGTGAATAGTCCCTCAATGAGTATGGTTAATTTTTCCTGTTGCGTTGGTTCCGCGCCGAAGGCGCGTGCGCGTGGCGTAACCCGAAGAGTGACCCCTCAGCCGATGCGTGCTGCAGTTCGAACGGAAGCTGGGGCCGATGTTTGCCTATGATCAACCCATAAGCCGTCCTCGGCCGGACGAGCGCAAGGCCCAGCCGCGAAGCCCCGCGGGCTTCAGCGTGCTGGAACTCGTTCGCCTGTTGTGGCGGCGAAAGGTCGCGATCGCATCCGCCGCCCTGATCTGCGCCTGCGCCGCGGTAGCGGTCGGCAAGAGCCTGACGCCGAAATATTCCGCGACCGCCCAGCTTTACGTCGACCCCCGCGAATTGCAGCTGGTCGATCGCGAACTCACGCCGCGCACCCAGGATCTTTCCGGCCTCGCCATGGTGGTCGAAAGCCAGGCGCGCCTGATCACCTCGAACAGCGTGCTGCTGCGCGTGATCCGGGACGCCAGCATCGACAAGGATCCGGAGTTCGGCGGCGAATCCAGGAGCCTGATGGCGTCGCTGCTTGGCCTGTTTGGTCTCGCCATCCGGCCGAGTGGCGATTCGACGCTGAGCCAGACGCCCACGCTGGAGGCGTTGAATCGGCACATCAACGTCAGGAAGACCGATCGCAGCTTCATCGTCGACGTCGAGGTCTGGTCCTATGATCCGGCCAAGGCCGCCATGCTCGCCAATGCGGTCTCCGCCGCCTATCTCGCGGAATCAAAGACGTCGCAGGCCACCGCCGCGCGGCGCGCCACCACCGATCTTTCGGGCCGGCTCAAGGAACTGCAGGTACGGCTGCGCGACGCCGAGAATACACTTGCCACCTACAAGGCGCAGAACAACTTCGTCGGCACCCAGGACACACTGATCAGCGACCAGCAGCTGTCGACGAGCAACCAGCGGCTCGCCGCTGCACATGCCCTGACACTCGACGCGCAGGCCAAATACGACCAGATCGAGGCCAGCCGTCGCGCCGCGACCGATGCCGGCGCGCTTCCGGAAGCGCTGCAGTCTCCGACCATCGCCAATCTGCGCGCGCAGTATGCCGAGGCCCGCAAGCGCTACGCGGAGCTCGCCAGCGAATTGGGGCCGCTGCATCCCTCGCTGCGCCAGATGGAAAAGCAGGTCGAGGATCTGCGCCGTAATATCAATGAAGAGGTCGACCGCTTCGTGCAGTCGGCGAAGAACGACTTGGCCCGCGCGCGCGATTACGAAGAATCGCTGAACAAGGCACTCGATGCGCAGAAACGGCAGAGCGTCGAGCTCAGCCAGGCCTCGGTGCGGCTGCGCGAGCTGGAACGCGAAGTCGACGCCAGCCGCGACGTCTATCAATCATTCCTCAAGCGCTCGCGCGAAACCGAGGAGCAGGAGAGCCTCAACACCTCAAGCGCGCGGATCATCGGCGAAGCCACCGTGCCGCAGCGGCGCACCTTCCCGCCGGCGATGAGCCTTTTGGCGATGCTCGGCTTCGCCCTCGGCGCGCTCGCCGCTTCCGGCTGGGCTGTCGCGGCCGACCGGCTGTCAGCCGGCACGGCGGAGCCGCGGCCGGCCGGCGCCAGGCCACAAACCCCGGCGCCGCCGGCGAAACCGCCGAGCGAAATTCCGCCGCCGCCGCCGGCGCGCGCCGCGGCCATCGAAAAGCCCTTGATCGCACGCCTGCAGGAAGCCGACGTGATGCGAACCCTGGGCGGAATCCTGGCCATTGGCGGGGTCCCCGATGTCACGCGAATGGGCTGGCCGACGCTGCGCGCGGGCTTGCCGCTGATGAGCTTCCTCAACACCATGCGCGACATGCGCTCGACGCTGGCGAAGCGTTTGCCTGCCGGGACGATCCCGGTGCTGGCGGTAATCGGCGCGGCAGAGGGCCGGGATCGCAGCATCGCCGCGCTGAACGTGGCGCTTGCGGCCGCGCGCGACGGCGCCAGCGTGCTGATGATCGATGCCGATTACGCAAGCCACGCGCTTTCGAGCAAGATCAACCGTCTCGGCAAGCGCGAACCCGCCCGCCTCGGCTGGCTCAGCATCGGCACCAAGGCTTCGCGCGCGATCAAGACCGTCAACGGCATCTCGATCCTGCCCGCGGTCAAGGCTGCGCCCACCAAGGCCGCCGACGCGATCTCCAGGGCGATCGCGCAGGCGCGTTCCGCCGGCGGCTACGATCTGGTGATCCTCGACGGCCCGGCAATGCCCTCAGCCGCTGCCGACCGCAAGCTGCTCGATGTCGCCGACGGCCTGATCGCGATCCTGCCGGTCGATCTCGATATCAACGACCGCATGGAAGACATCATCGCCGGGCTCGACGGCGCGGAGCGCAAGCTGGTCGGCGTCGTCCTCAACGAACTCAAATCCGCTTCCGTCAACCGCCCGCGAGACAAACAATATGCTTGAGCGCCGCACCAATTCGCTCGGCAGGGCCGCCACATCCGGCATTCCCAGGATCTCGCTGGGGGGCTTGCGGCTTGCCGTGCTCGATATCGAGCAGACCGCAAATTTCATGATCGAAATGGTGTTTCCGCAACGGCGGCTCGGCCGGCCGCTCTATCTGACATCCGCCAATGGCGAGGTGCTGGCACGCTGTTCGACCGAGCCGATGACCGGGCGGCTGTTTCGCGCCGCCGACCTCATCAACGCCGACGGACAGCCGCTGGTCACCGTGTCGCGATTGAAATCCAAGACGCCGCTACCGGAACGGGTCGCGACCACCGACCTGTTTCATGTCGTCGCCCGCAAGGCGCAGGCAGCGGGGCTGACGTTCTACATGTTCGGTGCCGATGAAGCCGAAAACGCCACTGCTGTCGCCAACGTCAGGCGAATGTATCCGGGCTTGCGCATCGTCGGACACTCGCACGGCTATCTGCGGGCCGAGGCGCTGCGGCAAAAGGTCGACGAGATCAACGCGCTGGCGCCGGATTATCTGTGGGTGGCGCTCGGCGTTCCCTATGAGCAGGCCTTCGTCGATCAATTCACGCCGCAGCTTGCCAATGTCGGCGTCATCAAGACGTCGGGCGGATTGTTCAACTTCCTGTCGGGCAGCCGGCCCCGCGCGCCGCGATGGATGCAAAAGATCGGCCTGGAATGGGCCTGGCGAATCTGGCTCGAACCGCGCCGATTGTTCTGGCGCTACTTCACCACCAACCCGCGCGCGCTCTATCTGCTGTTCAACAAGAGCCGGCCTTCAGGCGACGAAGGCGCGCCGCGCGGCTGACACGAGCGACGCTCCGCGGCGCGCGACGGCGCCGCGCGGCTCAACTCGCCGGCTTGCATACGCACACCAGCGACGTGCCGTAAAAGCCTTTCGGAACCAGTTTGCTTTCGAGCCAGAACAGATAACCGAGCCATTTGTGCAGCCGGGGATTCTTCGGCGCGGCAAAAACAGTCGGCCTGTCCAGTCCGGCCCGCTTCAACAGCCACGCCGGCAGGTAAAGCGCGTGAAAGAAATAGCCCCAGGCATGTATCGAAAGCCGGGATTTTCGGGCTACCTCGCGCAGCTGACCGATGTCGTAGCGAAGGAAATGACGAAAATGCTCGTCATAGTTCGACCATAGCTCCTGGCGCGCCGGCACCGTGATGATGAGCGAGCGAACAGCCGGCAGCGCCCGGAACAGCGCAGCAATCAAGTCGCACGGCCGCTCGACGTGTTCGATCACATCGAGCAGCAGAACGGCGCTCACCCGCTCGCGCAAGGCGGCTGTCAAATCCGCGAATTCGGTTTGACCGAAGACGAAGCCGCGCACCTCCTCATGCACCTTGGGGTGTCCGGTATCGCAGCCATAGGCGTCGAAACCATCGGCGCGCAGCAAGCGAACGTAATGACCTCGTGCCGCCCCGATCTCGAGGATCGTGTCACCCTTGCTGCAAAACGCGCGGACGAGGTCCCTGATAATTCCGCTGCGAGCGCGGTGCCAGTAGTGAAGCTCGTAACCCGGAGGGTAAGCCTCGTCGAATTCGTCGCCGCTGAATTCGGTGCTGCCGTCGGCATGATCTATCGAAAGATTCAATTGTTCTCTCCGACGCGCCGTCATCCTTCATGGCCGCCGGAGAATAGGGGCAAGCGAGGGGTTTCGTAAACTCAAATGAGCGCACCGCCAGTTTCCGGTTGAATCCCGATCTCGATGAGGCTTAAGTGCGCCGCACAAGCGCACCGAACGGGTTTACGTGAAGCGATCATGCAACAGAACGACCAGCAACAACCGACGGATATATTGCCGCTATCGATTGTTGTTCCATGCTTCAACGAGGAAACGGGAATAAAGGAACTGGTTCGCCGCTGCTGTGGAAGCGCGCTCTCCGCGGTCGGCGAGGGATACGAACTGATCCTGGTCGATGACGGGTCGACCGACGGTACCTGGGCCGCGATCACTGCCGAAATCGCGCATCGTGCGAACGTCGTCGCGATCAAGCTATCGCGCAATTACGGCCATCAGGTTGCGCTTACCGCCGGGCTGGCGGCGGTCCGCGGACGGGTGGTTTTCGTGCTCGACGCGGATCTGCAGGATCCGCCCGAATTGCTCGGCGCCATGCTCGAGGCCATGCGGGAGAGCCGGGCCGACGTCGTCTACGGCCAGCGCAGGAGCCGCGCCGGGGACAGCTGGTTCAAGACCACCACGGCCAGTCTGTTCTACCGGCTGCTTGAAATTTCAACGGATATCCTGATCCCGGTCGACGCAGGAGACTTCCGGCTGATGTCGCGGCGAATATCCGACATCGTCGCGCAAATGCCCGAGCGCGATCGCTTCATTCGCGGAATGATCGCCTCCGTCGGATTCAAGCAGATTCCGTTTCCGTACGACCGGCAGCAGCGTTACGCGGGTTCGACGAAATACCCGCTTTCGAAGATGATCCGCTTCGCCGCGGACGCCTTTCTCGGCTTCTCGATGGCCCTGCTCAGGTTCTCCTCGCTCGCCGCTTTCGGACTGCTGCTTGCGCTGATCGGCGTTGCGATCTATTCGATCTATGCCTGGGCCTCTCTCGAGGTCGTGCCCGGATGGACCAGCATCATGATCTCGATCATCGTGGTCTCGCTGTTCCAGCTGATTGCGCTGAGCGTCATCGGGGAATATGTCGGGCGAATCTATCTGAGCACGAAAAATCGACCGTTATTCATCATCGACGCCATCGAACGCGGTACCACGCAATGACCGACCTGCACGAATATACCGACGAGTTTTTTGAATATATCGAACGCGGCTCGATCATCTCGGCCAGGAAATTCAGTGGATTTCTCGTCCCCCTGCTCGGCGTGAATTCCATCCTGGATGTCGGATGCGGACGCGGCGGCTGGCTGCGCGAATGGAAGAACGCCGGCGTCGGGATCGCGCAAGGCGTCGATGGCCCCTATGTCCGCCGGCAATCGCTGCTGATTCCGGCGCAGGATTTCACCGCCGTCGACCTATCGCAAAAATTCGATCTGGGACGGCGTTATGATCTCGTCGCCTGCCTCGAAGTCGCCGAGCACCTGCCGCGTTCGTGCTCGGAGACGTTTATTTCTTCGCTGGCCGCACATGCCGACCTGGTGCTTTTCTCCGCGGCGACACCCGGCCAGGGCGGTGAAAACCACATCAACGAAAAACCCCCGTCATTCTGGCAGGCCATTTTCGAAGCCAAGGGCTTTGAGGCCTACGACGTGGTTCGGCCGGTTTTTCGCGCCGACAAGAGCGTCGAGCCCTGGTACCGTTTCAACACCGTGCTTTATGCAAACGCGCGCGCTCGCGCCTCGCTGCCGGAGGCGGTCGCGCGTACGCGGGTCGAGCCGGGACAGTTGCAGGAGATCGGCGACATTGGATGGCATGCCCGGAAATCGATATTGCGGCTATTGCCGAACACCGCCGTGACGCGCTTGTCGAAGTGGAACTATCGGCGCTTGAACCGCGCGCACAAGCGGCGGTCGACGGTCTGACTTCCGACGCCGAATTCCATTTCAGCACCACTGGACCGCCTGCATGAGGAGATTGGAACGATGGCTCTTTCCACGTGGTGAGTCTCTGAATCTTCTCCTGATCGCGTGCCTGTCAGGCGCCATTTCATTTATTTTGATCGGGCGGCAGATTTACCAGGCCAATTGGGGCCTGATCGACGATCACGAGATTTTCCATTTTCTTGGACCCGGCCTTCACCTTCCGCTGACCGATATCTGGAGCACGCTGCTGGCGAAAACCGAGGTCGGGTCCCTGCAGGGACGTTTCCGTCCGGGCTACTACACGGTCAAACTGATCGAGACCTCGCTTTGGGGCACCAACGTCCATCTCTGGTACCTGGCGCGGACTTTCGGCTTCGCCCTATTCCTCGGCTCGATCTGGTGGTTCATGCGGCGGTTCGTCGGCATTTGGCTCGGCGGCGTCCTGACCATCTGCATTGCGCTGCTTCCGCTATGGGCCGGCATCTGGTCGCGCTTGGGGACCTCGGAGGCCTATGGCGCTGCTTGCGTCGGCCTCATGTTGTTTGCCGGCTATTTCCTTTTCTTTTCTAGCGGCTCCCGGGCCAGAATCGTCAGCGCGGTCGCCCTTACGTTCGCCACCATCGCGCTGATCGGCATGAAGGAGACGTTCCTGCCCTTCGCCGGCGGCACTGTCGCGGCATTGCTGTTGGCAGGCATTGCAAAGCGGCTTACACCGTCCGTCGTCGCCATTCTGATGCTGACCGTGTCCGCTTCCGCTTGCGGCATCGTCGCGGTCGTCGCAAAGGAGGTGCGCGTCAGCGGCGCGGACTACTATGCCAATTCCGTGCAGGCCTGGTCGGTGCTGGTGTTTGCCGCCAAGGGCGTGTACTTCGCGGTCAGGCAGACTTGGTGGATATGCGTAGCGCCGATCCTGTTTTATGCCACGCTGTTGAAGCTCTCGGCGCGGCCGCTCGCGGGCTGGCTGACAGCTTCCGGAATCGTGATCCTGGCATACGGCTTTATGATCGCGATGTATGCCGCGCAATCGGCGCTCTATCGTTCGAATTTCCCGCTGAACACGCGTTACGATTTCCCGGCCATGCTGCTGGTGCCGTCCAGTCTTTGCATTTCGACCTGCTACGTCTTTTATCTGGCACGCGGCTTCCTTTCGGAAGGAGCCGTCAGCTACGCACAATTGGCCGCGGCATTTCTGCTTGCGCTGGGACTCGCGTTCGGCGTCGGCTATCCGGATAACGGAAAGGCGCTGGCTGCCGCCGTCCGGACCAATATTGAAATGACCAACGCGTTCTACGGCGAACTGCAGCGTGCACTCGGCACCGCGGAGAAGTCACCGGACAGCCCCATCATCCTCGAAGCCTATGGTCCCGGCGCCTATGAGCCGGTGTTTTCGCTGTCGATCTATTTGCCTGCGCTGGGAGCCCGAAATCGCATCTCGGTCCGTCTTCATCCGGAAGAAAAATCGGAAGGAAAACTCTACGACGGTCTGCAGCAGGAATTGTCCGATCTGGAGCAGGCCGGCGGCCACGGCTTCACCCCCTTGCGGGATGGCCTCGCCCATCACCCGGAGGGCTGCGTCAGCATCGGCATCAATGGGACTCCCGATGCCGCCTGCTCGGGATTTCAGGTGAAGACCCCATGACACCAGACACGCTGCGCGATATGCGCGCCCTCGCCCGCCATGCCATGCGCCGGCGTATCTTGCACCGTAGGAAGCAGACCGGCTAGCATCGAGCGACAATCAGCTAAACGCAGCGGAGGAACCCCATGAAAGCCACCCACCGGTTCTGGCGATACCTCGTGATGCCCCTGTCTCTCGCCGGCATGTTGAGCATCAGTTCGGCGGCCGAACTCAATCCCGCCGCAGTCGCCTACAAGCTGCCGGATCAAATTCCCTGGGGCCCGGTCAATGCCGCGGGCGCGCAGAGCGCTGTCGTCGTCGGCGATCCGACCAAGCCCGGCTTCTACATGGTCTACAACAAGTGGACCAAGGGCAATCATTTCAGCCGGCCGCATTTCCATCCCAACGACCGTTACATCGTCGTGCTGCAGGGCACCTGGTGGGTAGGCACGGGACCGAAATTCGATCCCGCCAACACCACCCCGATGCCCGCCGGCAGCTTCGTCACCCATTTCGGCAAGCAGGTGCACTGGGACGGCGCCAAGGACGAAGACGCGGTGCTGCTGATCATGGGCGAGGGACCCGCGACGTCGACCGCGGCCGAAGAGAAATAGCACGAGGCCGGCGGGAGACATTCGATGCATCAGGCCGAAAATCTGCAATTCGAGCGCGTGGTACGTGAGTTCGCGCGCTGGCGCGCGGTCCCGGAACGCGAGAGATCGCCGGCTCCGGCATGGTGGTGGGGCCCGGCGATCGAGATACACGGCGTGACCCAGCCGATGCCGGCCGACTGGTGCGCTCGTCTGGAATTGCCGCTCGACGCGACTTATACCGACGGCGCGGAGGTTTTCCTCAAATGCCTCGCCGGCCAGACGTCGCCGTCCTGGCCCGCCGATTTTCCGGGCCATGCGCAGCATGCGGATCCCGCATAGTCGTCAATGCCCTGCGGCGGCGCTGGTTTGCCTTGACCGCCGGGCCGGTTTGTTCGGGGCATCGGTCGCGGGCTGCAGCGGCGGCGACGCCAGCAAGGGCGGCGATCTCAGCAGTTCGGCCAATTGTCGCGGCGGGACCGGCTTGCTGAACAGGTAACCCTGCATCTCGTCGCAGGCATGGTCGCGCAGGAAGGTCTGCTGTTCGACGGTCTCCACGCCTTCCGCGACGACCGTCATCCCCAGCGCCTTGCCCATGCTGATGATCGCTTGCGCGATGGCCTGGTCCTCGGAATCCCTCGGCAGGTCGCGCACGAAGGAGCGGTCGATCTTGATGGTGTCGATCGGAAACTGCTTCATCAGCGACATCGACGAATAGCCGGTCCCGAAATCGTCGATCGCAAGACGAATGCCGCGGCTCTGGATCGCGTCGAGAACCTTGACGGCGCGGGAAACGTTGCGCATCACCATGCTTTCGGTGACTTCGAGTTGCAGCAGCACCGGCGACATGCCGCTCGCCGCCAGCGCCTCGTCGATGTCCTGCAGCAGGTGCTCGTCGACGAACTGCCGCGGCGACAGATTGACCGCCATCGATACCGGCCGCAAGCCGCGGCGCTGCCAGGCCATGTTCTGCGCGCAGGCCTCGTTCAGGACCCAGCGGCCGATCGGAACGATCAGCCCGGTTTCCTCGGCCAGCGGGATGAATTGCGCGGGCGGCAGCACACCGAGATCGGGATGGGTCCAGCGCAGCAGCGCCTCGACGCCGGTGATCTGCCCCGTCGTCATATCCACCTTCGGCTGGTAATGCAGCGCGAATTGGTTGCGATCCAGCGCCCGTCGCAGGGCGGTCTCCAGCGTCAGGCGCTCGATCGACTGGGTCTTGATCGCGTTGGTGAAGAAGCGGAAGCCGTTCTTGCCGTCCTCCTTGGCGAGGTACATCGCCATATCGGCATTCTTGGTCAGCGTCTGCACGTCGGAGCCGTCGGAGGGATACATCGCAATGCCTATCGAGGCCGTGGTGTGGCACTCGTGGCCGCTCAATTGCAGCGGCTGGCTGAGCACGGACAGCAGATTGCGGGCGATCCGCTCGATGGCGTCGCTTTCGGCGGTTTCCTCGAGGATCACCACAAATTCGTCGCCGCCGAGCCGCGCCACCACGTCGCTCGAACGCAACGAACTGCGCAGCCGGTTGGCGATTTCAACCAGCAGGACGTCGCCGGCGTCATGCCCCAGCGAATCGTTGATGATCTTGAATCGATCCAGATCGATGAACAGTACCGCAAATCGCCGCTGATAGCGCCGCGCCGCCTCGATCGCGTAGCGCAGCAACTCGTTGAACATTTCCCGGTTGGGCAGGTTGGTCAGGCTGTCGTGCGACGCCAGATATTCGATGCGTTCATCCGCCTTGGTTTTTTCGTCGGCGCGCTTGAAATTCTCGAGCGCAAACGACACGTTGTCCGCCAGCCGCTGCAGCAATTCGACGAATTCCGGGGTGAACGTGTCCTTTTCGGCGGCCATGAACATGATGACGCCGACCGCATCGCCGTGCACCAGCAGCGGAAACGCCGCGCCCGACCTGGCCCCGTCGCTGCGAAGGCGTGCGTGGAAGGCGCTGGCTCGCTGGTCCGCCCGATAGTCGTTGCTGATGCAGGCCTGGCGGGACCGAAACGCGGTCCCGCTCAGCCCGCGGCCTTCCGGGCACCGGTCGTCGATCGAAAGCTTGATGTTTCGTATGGTGTCCGCGGCCAGTCCGGCCACGGCAACGACATCGAGGGCATCGCTGGCGGGATCGGCCAGAGCGATGGTGGTCGAGGTGAACTTTCCGCCATTCGACGCCGCCACGCAGACCAGTTCGAACATCTCGGCGCGCGTTTTCGCCCGCATGATCGCTTCGTTGGTCGCGCTCAGTGCCGCGAACATCCGCGTCAGCCGTTCCTTTTGTTCCTCGGTCCTGGCCTTTTCGTCGGCGCGATCGAAATTATCCAGCGCGAACGAGACGTTTTCCGCCAGTCGCGCCAACAGCTCCACCAGATCGCCGGTGAATGCGCCCTCGTCGGGGGAAAGGAACAACAGCACGCCGACGGCCTTGTCGCCATTCCGCAGCAGGGGGAAGGCTGCGCCGGATCGCGTGCCGTCTTCCCTTGCCATATCGTGCCAGTACACGGTCCGCGGGTCGCCCAGAAAGTCGTTGATGATGCAGGGCTGTCGGGTCCGGAACGACGTTCCGGACAACCCCCGGCCTTCCGGGTGGTCGGCTGAGGCGACGAAGCGGCGTTTCCCCATGCGTTCGTAGTTCAAGCCTTTGGTCGCGGCAATTCGAAGATACTCGCCATCGGGCTCGACCAGCGCGATGGTCGCAGAGGCGAACATCCCGCCCAATACCGCGGCATGGCAGACCAGTTCGAACAATTCTGCCCGCGTCTTGACCCGGATGATGGCTTCGTTGGTCGCGCTGAGGGCTTCGAACATTCCCGCCAGCCGCTCCTTCTGCTTTTCCGCCCGCGCCTTCTCGTCGGCGCGATCGAAGTTTTCGAGCGCAAACGCCACGTTCTGCGCAAGCCGTTGCAGCAGCTCGACCAGTTCCGGCGTGAACGCGCCTTTCTCCAGGGAATTGAAGATCAAGACGCCCTCGGCGCGGCCGCTATTGAGCAGCGGCAATGCCGCCGACGATCCGAGGCCGCTGCGACGGCCGAAATCGTGCCAGGGTTTGGTCCGTTCATCGGCCAGATAGTCGTTGCTGATACAGGGTTGCTGCGTCCGGAACGCGGTTCCGGTCAAGCCGCGTCCCTGCGGTAGCGCCTGGGTGATCGCGAATTTCTGGTCCTTCACTTCGTTTGCCTTTGGCCCGTGCGAGGCCACCACACGAAGAAAATCGGAATCAGGCTCGGCCAAGGCGATGGTCGTGGAATGGAATTTCGCGCCATGCACCGCGGCTTGGCAGACCAGCTCAAACAGCTCGGGGCGCGACCGCGCGCGCATGATGGCTTCGTTGGTCTCGCTGAGGGCGGCGTACATCCGCGCCAGACGCTCTTCCTGTTCGCCGGCTCTCGCCTTTTCGTCGGCACGATCGAAATTTTCGAGCGCGAACGAGACGTTCTCCGCCATTCGCGCCAGCAGCGCGATGATTTCCTCGTCCATCGCCCAGGATTTACTGACGAAGAACATCAAGACGCCGACGCTGGCGCCGGCCTTGATCAGCGGAACCGCCACACAGGCCACGACGCCGGTTTCGCGTCCCGCCTGGCGCCACGGCTGCGCCTGCACCGAGTTCAGAATATCGGTATTGATGCTGGGCGTCTGGGTTCGGAATGCCTTGCCGCACACGCCGGTGCCATAGACGTTGTCCGGGTCGATCGAGAAGGGCGCGCGCGTCACCAGTTCGACGATTTCGCCCGTTCCGGCGACCGGTTTCAGCCAGATCGAACCGGGCTCTGCGAGGAAGACCACCGTGGCGATCGACTTGCCGCTGTGAACGGCGGCGTCGCAGACAAGCTGGTAGAGTTCCTGCGGCGTCCTGGCGCGAAGAATAGCCTCGTTGGTCGCGCTCAAGGCGCCGAACATGCGGTTCAACCTTCGCATCGCCCGTTCGCCGTTCTGGCGCGCAGCCTCGCGATCGAAGTTGGCGAGCGCATATGAAATGTTCGCCGACATCCGCTCCAGCAGCGACACGATCGGATCCGTCAGCGAACCGGCTTCGCGCAGGGTGACCAGCAACACGCCGACGCCGCGGCCGTTGCAGGTCAGCGGCAATGCCGCCGCAGCCCCTACCTGCGCCTTGGCTGCCCCTTCCCGCCACGCCAGCGACCGGTTGTCGTTCAGAAAATCGTTGCTGACGATGACTTTCTGATCGCGAAACGCCTGTCCGCAAACGCCCGAGCCCTCCGGCGTGCCAGCCAGGATCGAGATATCGATCTTGCACAGCCGCACGATGTCCTCGCCGAAGCCGGCGGCAAAGCGCAGCAGATTGGTTCCCGGCTCCAGCAGGAAGACCGCGGTCGCCAGGAAATCCCCGCTGGAAAACGCGGCTTTGCAGACCTGCCGGTACAGTTCTTCGGGCGATTGGGCGTACAGGATCGCTTCGTTGGTCGCGCTCAACGCCGCCAATGTACGCGGAATATTGGTCTCCAAGATCGCGGTCCCCAAACGGCATTTCCCAAGTCGTTTGCGGGAGTTATGCGCCGGCGAGGCCTAAGTGGCCGTTATGGGGCGGGATTAGTTGCGATTCAGAGTAAATGGCCTGCCAATAATGCCGCCAGAATCTCCGGAAAATTACGGATTTTTAGGCAATGGGCCGCCTCGGAAAGCCCCCTTGCGGGGGGCGGCGGGGAGCCCGAAGGGCTACCCCTTGCATGGCACCCAAGATTCTGGCCCGGGGTCATTGCTAACCGGCCATGGCTTTGAGACCATGGGCTTTGCGACAACAAGCAAGATCCGCTTCCCGTGCGGGCTTTGAGAGGAAACCCCCATGCCGATGGTCCAGGCCGACCGTCTCACGCGCATTGGCGCGGCGCTGCTCAGGGCTGCCGGCGCCTCCGACGAAGAGGCCAACGCGGTCGCCGTCGGCTGCGTCAACGCCAACCTCGCCGGCCATGACTCGCACGGGATCATCGCGATCCCGACCTATATCGACCGCATCAAGGTCGGCCATATCGTACCGGGCGCGAAATGGAGCATCGTGCAGGAGACGCCGACCACGACCGTGATCGACGGTCATTGGGGGTTTGGATTTCATGTCAATGCCAAGGCGATGGCGCTGACCATCGAAAAGGCCAAGACCGCCAATGTCGCCGCCTGCACGGTATTCCGGCAAAGCCATGTCGGCCGGCTCGCCGCCTATCCGATGATGGCGATGCGGGAGGGCATGATCGGGCTTGCCACCGCCGATTCCGGCCGCTCGCCGAAACATGTCGCACCGTTCGGCGGCCGCGAGGCGCGGCTCGGCACCAATCCGATCTCGATCGCGGTACCGTCCGACCTCGAGGCGCCGTTTTATCTGGACATGGCGACTTCCGCGGTGGCGGCCGGCAAGATCGCGCTTGCGGCTGCGCGTGGCGAGCAGATTCCGACCGGTTGGATCGTCGACAGCGAGGGACGGCAGACCACCGATCCCAAACAGTTTCGCAAGGGCGGCGCGCTGCTGCCGCTCGGCGGCACGGAAGGCTACAAGGGAAGCGGCCTCGCCGCGATGGTCGAAGTGCTCTGCGGGCTGCTCACGGGCCTGGGGTTTGGCGTCGAGCCCACCGGCCGGCACAATGACGGTTGCTTCATGGCGGTGTTCAATGTCGCCGCATTTCGCCCGCTGAAGGATTTCAAGAAGGAAGTCGCCGAGTTCGCGCGTTATCTCAAGGCAACGCCGCCCTCCGAAGGTTCGACCGGCGTGTTCTATCCGGGCGAGGTCGAATATATCCGGGAGCAGCAGCGCAAGGCGCACGGCATCGACGTCGAAGACGCGACCTGGGACAAGTTGCGCGCGCTCGCCGGCGAATACAAATTGGCGGCCGAACTCGATCTTAAGTGACGTCGCGTTAGGCAGGCCACAGGGAGAGCAACATGACGCGGCAAATGGTGATGGTCGGCTTCCTGCAGGCGCAGAACTGCACCAACCTGCCAAGCTCGTGGCGCCATCCGCAATCGCGCGACGATTCGATGTCGGCCGATTATTACCAGGAGATCGGCCGGATCCTGGAGTCCGGGAAATTCCACATGGCGTTTTTCGACGACCGGCTGGCGATGCCGGATCGTTACGGCAACGATCACGCCCACACCGTCGAATACGGCATCCGGTGCGTGAAGATGGACCCGATCGTGGTGCTGACGGCGATGGGGATGGCGACCGAAAAGCTCGGCCTCGCCTCGACCTGTTCGACCACCTATTACGAGCCGTTCGATGTCGCCCGCCGGTTTGCTACCCTCGATCTGATGACCGGCGGCCGCGCCGCCTGGAACGTGGTCACCTCGGTCAACGACGGCGAAGCCCACAATATGGGCAAGGACGCCCATCTCGATCACGACTTCCGTTACGACCGCGCCGACGAATTCATGGAAGTGGTGCTCGGCCACTGGGACAGCTGGGAGGACGGCTCGCTCCTGATGGACAAAAAAAGCGGCCGCTTCGCCGATCCGAGCAAGGTGAAACGCCTCGATCACAAGGGGCAATTCTTCAAGTCGCGCGGGCCGTTTACGGTGCCGCGCTCCAGCCAGGGCCATCCCGTCATCATCCAGGCGGGTGCTAGCGGCCGCGGCCAGCGTTTCGCGGGGCGATGGGGCGAAGTCATCTTCACGGCGGCGCGCAATCTTACAAACGCCAAACAGGGCTATGACGCGATCCGGAACGAGGCCGCCAAGGCCGGCCGCGATCCCGACCAGATGTTCCTCTGCAATCTGATCACGCCGGTATCCGGCGCGACAAAATCCCAGGCCGAGGACAAGATGGCGCTGATCGGAAAGCTGCCGCTGGAAATCGACGCGCTGTCGCTGTTGTCGGAAGGGCTGAACTACGATTTCGCCTCCAAGGGCATCGACGAGCCGCTGACCACGGAAGAGCTGCAGGGCATGCAGGGTATTCTCGGCATCCGCGACGGCGTGCTCAAAACCTCGGGCAAGACCAATCCCAGCGCGCGCGATTTTGTCACCTTCTCCGGCCGCGGCCAGACCGCGGACGCCATCGTCGGCGGGCCGAAGGAGATCGCGGACCGGCTGGAAGAGATGTTTGCAGGCCGCGGCTGCGACGGTTTTGTCATCGCAGCCACCTATGTGCCGGGGTCTTACGCCGATTTCGTGCGCTACGTCGTTCCCGAATTGCAGCGCCGCGGCTTGTTCCACAAGGACTACGCCGGCAAGACCTTGCGCGAAAATCTCGGGTTGCCGCGCCCGGCGGCCGGCGCATGGAAAAGCAAGCCGCAGGTCGCGGCGGAATAAAAAGGGAAATGACATGCGCTGGCTGAAATTCACTGCGAACGGACAGACCTCCTGGGGCATCCTCGAAAACGATCGCGTGACCGCGGTCAGCGGCGACCCCTTCGGCGAATGGCAGCGCACCCAGCGCTCGCATCCGCTCGGCGACGTCAGGATCGAACTGCCGGTGATGCCGCGCACCTTCTATTGCGTCGGGCTGAACTATCTCAAGCACCTCAAGGAAGCGGCCGACAAGGCCGGCACGGTCCCCAACATTCCGGACCGGCCCGAGATCGGCTACCGCGCCCAGAACGCGCTGATCGCGCATGACGAGAACGTCGTGATCCCGGCGAACGCTACCGAGAAAATCCACTACGAAGGCGAATTGGTGGTCGTGATCGGCAAGAAGGCAAAACACCTCGACGAGGCGAATGCGATGTCCTGCGTGTTCGGCTACACCATCGGCAACGATGTCAGCGAACGCACCTGGCAGAAGGCCGATCGGGGGCTGTGGCGCGCCAAGAATGCCGACACCTTCAAGCCGATGGGGCCGTGGATCGAGACCGAGGTCAGTCTCGACAAGATGGAGACCATCAACAAGGTCAACGGCAAGGAAACCGGCCGCTTCCACACCAACGACATGATCTTCGGCATCAAACCGTTCCTCGTCGAAATGACGAAATATTTCACGCTATGGCCGGGCGACGTGATCTGGATGGGCACCGACGGCGCTTCCCCCGATATCAAGAGTGGCGACGTGGTCGAAATCGAGATCACCGGCATCGGCACGCTTCGCAATAAATTCGTCAGGGAGACGCCGCCCGGAAGCAAGGCATGAGCCGTCACACCACCGCGCATCATTTCCTCGAAGGCCTGGTCGATCTCGGGGTCGACTACATCTTCGCCAATCTCGGCACCGACCACGTCTCGCTGATCGAGGAGCTGGCGCGCTGGGACAAGGAGGGGCGCAAGCATCCCGAAATTATTCTATGCCCGCACGAGGTCGTCGCCGTCCATATGGCCGGCGGCTACGCGCTGGCGACCGGTCGGGCCCAGGCGGTGCTGGTGCATGTCGATGCCGGAACCGCCAATGCCTGCATGGCGATCCAGAATCTGTTTCGCTACCGTCTGCCGGTGATGCTGTTCGCCGGGCGCGCGCCCCACACCCTGCACGGCGAATTGACGGGCTCGCGCGACGCCTATGTGCATTTCGTGCAGGACCCGTTCGATATCGCCAGCATCGTCAGGCCCTACGTCAAATGGGAATATTCGCTGCCCTCCGGCGTCGTGGTGAAGGAGGCCTTGGCGCGCGCCAACGCCTTCGCGCAGAGCGATCCGCCCGGCCCGGTCTACATGATGTTGCCGCGCGAGACGCTGGCGGAAGAATGGGATGACGCCGCGATGCCGGCCTATCCGCCGGCGCGCTATGGCAGCGTGCAATCGGGCGGCATCGAGCCGGCTCGGGTCGAGGCGATCGTGCAAGCCCTGATGGCGGCGGAGAACCCGATCGCGCTGACCGCCTATCTCGGCCGCAAGCCGCACGCCGTCGAAATCCTCGACCGCTTGGCGCGAACCTGCGGCATCCGGGTCGCGGAGTTCAATTCGATCGACCTCAACATGCCGCAGGATTCGCCGTGCTTTGCCGGCTTCGATCCGCTGCCCTTGCTGGAGCAAGCCGACCTCGGGCTGTTGCTCGATTCCGACGTGCCGTTCATTCCGCGCTACACCAAGCGCGCCAGCGCGATCAAATGGATTCAGGTCGACATCGATCCCTTGAAGGCGGAATTTCCGATGTGGGGATTTGCCACCGACATGCGCGTCCAGGGCGATTGCGCCATTGTGCTGCGGCAGGTGCTCGATGCCGTCGAGGCGCGCGCCGATGGCGCCTGGCGCCGGCGCGTCGCCGATCGCATCGCAAGCTGGAGCGACGCACGCGAGACGTCCGAAAAGCGCCGCGCGGCGGCAAGCGCCAACAAGGGCGTTTCGGGCGCACTCAGTCCGGCCTTCTTATTCGCAACGCTTGGCGCAAAACTGTCGCAAGACGATATCGTCGTCAACGAGGCGATCCGCAACGGGCCGATCCTGCAGGAGCACCTCAGGCGCACCCGGCCCGCAAGCTATGTGGGACTGGCCGGCGGCGGCCTTGGTTTCTCCGGCGGCATGGCACTGGGGCTGAAGCTGGCGCAGGGCGATCGCCGTATCGTGCAGGTGATCGGCGATGGCGGCTTTCATTTCTCCTCGCCCGACAGCGTCTATGCGGTGGCGCAGCAATATCAGCTTCCGGTGCTGACGGTGGTCGTGGACAATGGCGGCTGGCAGGCGGTGAAATCGGCGGTGCAGCGGGTCTATCCGAAGGGCATCGCGGCCGAGACCGACCAGTTCCAGTCGCGACTGACGTCGGGCCGTCAGGGCGAGGCGCGGGGCTTTTCGGAAGTTGCCAAGGCGTTCGGCGCCCACGGCGAACGCGTCAGCGAGCCGGACGGGCTTGCGGACGCCATCGACCGCTGCCTCGCAGCGCTCGATGACGGCAAGGCCGCCGTGCTGCACGTTCACGTCACGCGGCTCTGAGGAGCGACCATGACCACGTCCTGCCGACACTACCTGATCGGCGCCTACCTCGCATTGACCGTCCTGACGGCGAGTTCGGCGCGCGCCCAGGAAGACCCGTCGAAATACCCGACGCGGGCCGTCCACATCATCGTCGGATTCGCGGCCGGCGGCGGCAACGACATCATCGCGCGCATCTTTGCGCAGAAGATGCAGGAAGGCCTCGGCCAACCCGTGATCGTCGAGAACAAGCCCGGGGCCGGGGCGATCACCGCGACCGAATACGTCGCGAAATCCGCACCCGACGGCTACACGCTGTTGATGAGCGCCAGCGGCCTGTCGATCAATCCCGCTGTCTACGCCAAGCTGCCTTATGATGCGGTGGGGGATTTTACCGCCGTCTCCGAACTCGGCTCCTACCCGCTGATCGTGATCGTCAACGCGGCCTCGCCGATCAAATCGGTCGCGGAGCTCGTGGCCTACGCCAAGGCCAATCCCGACAAGATGAATTATGCAAGTTCGTCGGCTTCGTTTCAGCTGGTGACCGAACTGTTCAAGCAGAAGACCGGCGCGCCGATGCAGGTCATTCCCTACAAGAGCTCGACCGAGGCGGTGATGGCCGTGGTTTCGGACCAGGTCACCATGACGATCGCGGACGCCGGTCCCGTCTCCAGCCAGGTGAAGGCGGCAACGGTGCGGGCACTCGCCGTCACCTCACCGAGGCGAATGGAGGACCTGCCCGACGTGCCGACGCTGAAGGAAGCCGGCGTCGACGTCGACGCGGTCTTGTGGAGCGGCATTTTTGCACCAAAGGCCACGCCGCCCGCGGTCGTGAACAAGCTCGAGCGCGAGTTGATGCGGGTCGCGAGGCTCCCCGACATCGTTGCGCGGCTGAAGCTGATCGGGATCGACGCCGTCGGCAACACGTCGGACGAATTCGCCAAAATCCTCGCCGCCGATATCGCCCGGTGGGGCGCGGTCGCCAAGGCCGCCAACATCAAGATGGAACAGTAGCGCGGGATGGGATCAGGCCGGGGCGCGACGACGGACCATTTTCTCATGCCCGGAAGCGAGCCAGCACCGGGTTTGCCGGTCGAGGCCTTCTACTTTGCATGGGGTCGTTTTGCGATTTTTTGCCGGCACACCGGAACGGCCGTCATCGAGTCATTTGGCGAGGTGCCGATCGAAGAATGCGGTGATCTCTTCGAACGCCTCCTTGGTTTCGGGAGCGGTCGGGTCGAAGAGATATTGCGCGTGAGAAAAGCCCTCGAACACCTGCAGATAGGCCTCGACGCCGGCCTCCCGCAGTTTTCGATGGGTACGGACGGTGTTCGACAGAAACAGGTCCCGCGTTCCCGTGGTCAGGATCGCGGGCGGGAAGCCATGGAAGTCGCCGTAAATCGGCGAGAGCTGCGGGTCCTTCATGTCGTGGCCGTTGGCATATAGCGCGGCGGCGTGGCTCAGGTAACCGCTGTAGCTGACGAGCACATTGTCCAGCCACTCGTTGGTCTTGTAGCTGTCTCCGGTCTCGGTGAGGTCGGACCATGGCGTGCCGGGTGCGATGGCGGCCGGCAGCGCCAGGCCTTCCTGCTTGGCGCGCAGGATCATCGCCAGCGTCATGCCACCGCCGGTCGATGTCCCGACGATGGCCATGCGGCTTGGGTCCTGCATGGTGAGCGCGGCCTTCCAGACCGCCATCGCATCGTCCATCGCGGCCGGATAAGGCGCGTCCGGCGGCATGCGGTAGTCGAACTCGATCACCTTGTAGCCGCCGTACGCAGCCATCAGCATGGCTTCGGCGGTACCCGCCTCGCCGGGACCGTAAACATAGCCGCCGCCGTGAACGTTGATGATGAGCTGGTTCCTGTGCGCGTCCGGGATGATCCTGGGCGTGAACACGAACCCTTTGACGCCGCCTATCACGGTCGGCTCCATCGTCACGCCGAGCGTCTCCCGGGCCTTCGCCAGCACGGGGAGCGATGCATCGGCGAGTTTCTTGACCAGCGCGCGCCATTCTTCCGCCGAACCGGGATTGGCGTTCCATGCCGGCCTGCGGTATGGCGCGGCAACCAGCGCCTGCGCGGCCGGGCCGATGTCCTGCGGCACGGGCACGATCCTGGCCGGCAATGTGCGCGCACCCGGCGCGGCGTTGGCGGCATTCTGTGACGGTTCGAGAACGGAAAAGTCGGGCGACTGCGCCAATGCACCTGTCGTCATTGCAAGGGCCGAGGCCACCGTCACCAGGCGCACAATTCGCAACATGCTCTCCCCCTCAACCCTGTCTTCTACGACCTCTTGCGGTCGTGGACATCCTGGCTTCAATAAAACGCAACGAGGATGCCTTGGCAATACGCTCAAATGAGCTCGAAGCGCTCGCAGGAGCGCAACATCAAGATCGAGCAGTAGCGCCGGTCGGCTTCGGCGAGATCAGCCCGGCGATGACGGTCGCGACCGCGGCGACGACGACATTGAGCACCAGCGCGCCGAGCCCGACATAGAAGACATAATGCGCGCCGCCGAGATCGATCGACGCGAGCGGCTTCAGGCCATTGCTCCACGCCGTCCACGATCCCCACAAGATTCCCGCCGCCCAGCCGACCAAGAGTCCTTCCGAGCGGAACCAGCGCGTGAACAGCCCGAACACCAGCGCCGGAAAGGTCTGCAGGATCCAGAGGCCGCCGAGCAGCTGCAGGTCGAGCGCATATTGCACCGGCAGGAACAATATGAAGGCGAGCGCGCCGAGCTTGACGACGAGCGAGGCGATCTTGGCCACCGCCGCCTCGCCGGCATGGCTGATCCCGGGGTCGACATAGGATTTCCAGACATTGCGGGTGAACAGGTTCGCGGCGCCGATGCTCATGACCGCGGCCGGCACCAGCGCGCCGATCGCGATCGCCGCGAACGCAAAGCCCGCAAACCATGAGGAGAACAGCGCCTTGAACAGCTCGGGCACCACGTCGTTGGGCGATGTCACCTTGATATGCGCGGCATAGGCCATGTAGCCGAGCAGCGCGATCAGGCCGAGCAACAGCGTATAGGCCGGCAGCAGGATCGCGTTCTTGCGGATGGTGTCGGCGGATTTCGAGGCGAACACGCCGGTCAAGGTGTGCGGATACATGAACGCCGCCAGCGCCGAGCCCAGCGCAAGCGTCGCATAGGGCAGTATCTGCGAAGGCTTCAAGATCAGCCCGGTGTCGCCGCCCTTGGCCGCGAACGCATCACTGGCGGCCGAGAATACCGCGCCGTAGCCGCCGAGCTGCGCCGGCACCACGATCACCGCCACCAGCACCACGATATAGATCATGATGTCCTTGACGAAGGCGATCAGCGCCGGCGCGCGCAAGCCGGAGCTATAGGTGTAGAGCGCAAGGATGATGAAGGCGGCGATGATCGGCAGGTCGCCGGTCAGGCCCATCGCCTTGATGGTTACCCCCATGCCGATCAGCTGCAGCGCGATATAGGGCATGGTCGCGACCATGCCGGTCAGCGCCACCGCGAGCTCGAGCCCGCGCGAACCGTAAGTGCCATGGACCACGTCGGCGGCGGTGACGTAGCCATTGGCCTGCGCCACCTTCCACAATAGCGGCATCACCGCGAACACGAAGGGATAGACGATGATGGTGTAGGGCAGCGCGAAGAAGCCGTAGGCGCCGACCGCATAGACCAGCGCCGGCACCGCGATCACGGTGTAGGCGGTATAGAAATCGCCGCCGATCAGGAACCAGGTGATCCAGATGCCGAACTGCCGTCCGCCGAGCCCCCATTCGTCGAGATGCGCGCTGACCGGGCCGGCCTTCCAGCGCGCGGCCAGAAATCCCATCACGGTGACGAGCAGAAAGAAGAACAGGAAAACCGCAAGAGCTACCCAGTCGATCTGGTTGGCCATGGCTCAAAGCCTCGTCAGAAATCTGCCATCGGGAAATTACGGGGCGTCGTCGCGCGGGCGCGCACGATGGACCAGCCAGATCAGCACCGAGGTGATCGGCACCCATGCAAGCTGATACCAATAGAAAAATGGAAAGCCGAACAGCGCCGGCTCCTGGAAATTATAGAACGGCACCCACAGCAGCCCGACGAACGGCGCGAGCAACAGGATCCGCATCGGTGACCTCCGGCTCTGGCCGGCGACTTCGCCGGCGTTCCCTCGAAGGAACAATCTGGGGGATGAATTGTCGCGGCGCCAGCCGATTTTCCGATGTTGCAATGCGATGATCGGAACGCAATTGCGTGATCGCGTGCACAAACACCTTGGCGCCGCGGACGATGTCTCGCCGCGGCGCCAACGAAGACAAGGCGCAGGCTCCGCCCCGCGCGGAATACGCCGGTTATTTCACGATCTCGGAGCCGACCTTGCAGATGGCGGCGTCCTGATCACCGGTGCCGCCGCTGCAGCCGACCGCGCCGATCAGCTTACCGCCCTCGACCAGCGGATACCCGCCGGGGCTCGCGACCAGGCCGGGATCGAGCGTGCTGACATAGCCATGGCCGCCTTCAAACACGTTGTAGAACACCCGCGACTCCCGCCGGAAGCGGGCTGAGGTGCGGGCCTTGCCGATTGAGATCGGACCGGATGCGATCTGCGCGCCTTCCATCCGCTCGAACATGACGATCTCGCCATTGGTGTCGACCACGGCGATGTTCATCTTCCAGTTCCGCTTCTTGGCCTCGGCTTCAGCCGCGGCCACCACCTGCTTGGCCCGCTCCAGCCCGATCGATTGGCCATAGGGAATATCGAACGGCATCGCATCAGGCGTGCCGCCCGCCGCGGGCTGCGCCGGCGGCGTTGCCGGGGTTGGCGTCTGTGCAACGGCCGCCGGACTCAGGAACGCCAGGGCCGAAGCCGCCAGAATCGTCGAAACGATAAAACGCATACTAACCTCCCAGTTGAAGTTCTTATTTGTTGCAAGTCATCGAATACAAACATTTACATCGGCGGCGTCAAGCCATCCTTGCCGTAGGTGATGCGCGGGGTCTGCAGGGTGCCATCCGCTTGCTTCTTCGCGGCGGCGACAAAGATCTTGGTCCCGGGCTTGAGGTCGCTGCTGTCCCCGTTGACGAAAGTCACCACCGCGGTCTCCGGCGTCACCATCACCTTCTTCTCACCATCCTTGTATTTGACTGAGAGCACCGGTCCATCCACCCCGGCAACGGTCTGCTCGACATTGGCGTTGGTCATCTTGGTGTTCGGCTTGAGATCCCAATCGTAATGGCCTTCGCCGACGCCACGCATTGATTCCGGAAAGATGTGCACCTCGATGGCCTTCTGGCTGCCGTCGGGCTGGGTCACGCCCGTCGACCCCACATACATGCCAGGCTTGATGTCGGCCATCGTCGACTTCACGATCGCGACGAACAGCGGCTTGTCGGTGACCGTCAGCTTCAACTCCGCGCCGTCGCGGTTCTTGACGACGTATACCGGGCCGTCGACCTTTTCGATGGTGCCGCGAATACGGACGGTGTCCTGGGCCGAAGCCGGCACGATCACGTAGACAAGAGCAAAGCTAAGGGCTGCCAGAACGCGCTGGATCATGCCGGACATAGTGGTACTCCTCGAGTTAACGGCTCACGGCGCAGCGTTTGATGCTGCGGATGCCTCCCCTGCAACCCCTCGGGCCTTGTAATATTCCGAAACAAATCGATCTCTGGAGAACGGCCAAAGGCGCCCGCTAGTCTTCCTTGACGCCCGCGTCCCGGATCACCTTGCGCCAGCGTTCCTCCTCGCTGCTAAAGTAGCGATCCAGCTCCTCCGGCGGACTCGCGACCATCACAAGACCCTCGTTGACGGCGAGCTTTTTGAAGACCTCCGATTGAACCGCTGCTGCGGCCGACTTGTTGAGGCGATCGATGACGTCTTTTGGCGTCTTAGCCGGCGCAAACAGGCCGTACCAACTCTCGGCCTCATAGCCGGGAACGCCGGCCTCGGCGACAGTCGGCAGATCGGGAAACGCGGGCGAGCGTTGCGCCGAGGTTACGGCGAGCGCACGCAGCTGTCCGGCCTGGATCAACGATGCGGCGCTGGCCACCGTCGTGAACATCACCTGGATCTGGCCGCCGATCAGGTCGGTAATCCCGGGCGCCGCGCCCTTGTAGGGTACCGTCGTCAGATCGACCTTGGCGAGGTTCTTGAAAAGTTCGCCCGCCAGATGCGCCGAAGTGCCGGTGCCATAGGTGCCGTACGATAGTTTCCCAGGATCGGCCTTCGCCGCCGCGATCAGGTCGGCGATCGATCTGATCGGAGATTTGGGATTGACCACGACGATATTGAAGGACCGCGCCACCAGCGCGACCGCTGCGAAATCCTTGTGCGGATCGTAGGGCAGGCTCGCCTTGAGGCTTGGATTGACGGCATTGGCAAAGGTCCCCATCAAGAGCGTGTAGCCGTCCGGCTCGCTGGTCGCCACCGCCTGGGTGCCGATGATGGTCCCCGCGCCCGGCTTGTTCTCGACGACGACGGAGACACCCAGATCCTTCGCCAGCTCCTGCGCCAGCGTGCGCGCCACCACATCGGTGCCGCCGCCCGGAGCAAAGGGAACGACGATCCGGACGATCCTGTCGGGATAACCGGCCAGCGCGGGACTAACCGAAAATGCCGAGAGCCAGAATGCTGCAAGCGCGAACAGAACGGAGGCGGTTTTTGTCTTTGGCCCAAACGGCATGCGCATCCACTCACAATTGAAGTTTTCACTGAAGTCTCCGACTGCCATAGCAGATCACGGCATCCGACGCAGCGCCATGCGCCAGAAGACGAACCGTCATGACGGCTGATGCGGCGCGCGAGGATGGACGTCGGGACCCCGGATGGACTAGCGTCAATCGCAACGACAAGAATATTTTCGGGAGGAACTCATGAAGCACTGGCTGGCCGGATTGTTGCTGTTGGTTGGACCACCGGCCCTTGCGCAGCAGGCGGTGCCGCAAATCGCCTTCGAGTCGGTTGCCAATCCGCTCAAATTGCCGACCAACATGTATTTCGGCGAAGTGTCGGGCGTCGCGGTCAATTCCAAGGGCCACGTCTTCGCGCTGTCGCGCGGCAATACGTCGGGGCCGGCCTACGCGGCGGCGGCGACGCAACTGCTGGAATTCGACGCCAAGGGCGCGTTCGTCCGCGAAATCGGCAAGAACCTCTATGCCTGGTCGTTCGCGCACACGGTGAAGATCGATCCCCAGGACAACATCTGGGTCACCGACAAGGGCTCCGACATGGTGATCAAGTTCGATCCCGAGGGCCGTGTCGTCATGGTGTTCGGCCGCAAGCAGGAAGCCTCCGATGAAGATACCGCCCCATTAAAACATCCGAAGCCGCCGCTGCCGGCCGATGACGGCCGCTTTCGCCAGGTCACCGATGTCGCCTGGGACAAGGAGGGCAACACCTTCATCAGCGACGGCTATATCAATTCGCGCGTCGCCAAGGTCGACAAGGACGGCAACTGGCTGAAGTCGTGGGGCGACCGCGGCAAGGAGCCCGGCCAGTTCAACACCCCGCATTCGATCGCGACCGACGCCAAGGGCAATGTCTATGTCGCCGACCGCGGCAACCACCGCATCCAGGTGTTCGACGGCGACGGCAAGTTCCTGCGCCAGTTCACAATCGACGTGCCGGTGCCGCCGGACGCGAAACCTGCGATCGGCAAGATCCCCGATGAGGCGATGATGGCAGGCGGCACCTTCGCGCCGGGCTCGCCATGGTCGATCTGCATTACGCCACCGCCCAACCAGGTGCTATACAGCTCCGACTCCTGGCCCGGCCGCATCTACAAGCTCAGCCTCGAGGGCAAGGTGCTGGGGGTGCTCGGCAAATCCGGCAAGCAACTGAAGCAGTTCGGCTGGATCCACGCCATGGCATGCCCGTCGGAGAACGTGCTCTGGGCGGCCGAGTTGTTGAACTGGCGGGTGCAGAAGCTGATTTTGAAGCCGTAGCAATGGCCGTCATTCCGGGGCGATGCCAACGGGTCCGCGCGAATGCGGCCCTCGTTCCGTAATGTGATAGCGTAAGGCGCTTGGCCCAGGGGAAATCCGATGCGGCGGAGGGAATTCATTGCGTCCATCGTGAGCGCAATCACCGCATGGCCGTTTGCGGGGCTCGCTCAGACTGCGTCAAAGGTCTACCGCATCGGGATCCTCAGTACCGATGGACCCGCGGACGCCAAGAGCATTTTTGACGCGATGCTCCACGCTTTGGCGAGTCACGGCTACACACCCGATCGCAATATCGCGCTCGAAATCCGCGCTAGCGGGATCCACACTGAACAGCTGCCAGAGCTTGCCAAGGATCTTGTCGCGAGCAATGTAGACGTGATCCTTACCTTCAGCTTTCCCGCGGCCATGGCCGCCAAGGACGCCACGACAACCATTCCAATCGTGTCGACCGAAGCGGGCGGAGATCCCGTTGCGACCGGCTTGGTCAAAAGTCTGTCGCGGCCAGGCGGCAACGTAACCGGCGTCTCTGATATGGCCATCGAACTTGCTCCCAAGCGTCTCGAACTGATCAAAGACATGGTGCCTTCGGTGCGCACGGTCGCAATGCTCTGGAATGCGCGCGATCTGGGCATGACGCTGCGATACCAGGGGGCGGCGGACGCCGCGCGGGCAATTGGAGCTCGGGTGCAAGCACTCGCCGTGCGTGAACCGGACGATTTTGACGAAGCTTTCGCAAGCATGGTGCGCGACCCGCCGGATGCAATTCTCTTGGTCTCGGATGCACTCACTCGCTTGAATCGCCGACGGGTCTACGAATTTGCCGAAAAACATCGGCTGCCGGCCACCTACGAGCGGGCAAACTATGTGCGCGAAGGCGGCCTGTCGTCCTATAGCCCGGACTTGGATGAAATCTACGATCGCGCGACCTCTTTGATTGATCGCATTTTTAAGGGAGCCAACCCGGCGGACCTGCCATTCGAGCAACCTACACGTTTCCACCTCTCCATCAATCTCAAGACAGCCAAGTCGCTCGGCATAACAGTGCCCGCTTCAGTGGTTGCTCGCGCCGACGAGGTGATCGAATAGTTTGCGTTGATGCCCTGATCGCGACTTATTGCACCGCCGCAGGGTCTTGGTCGTTTTTGGGGTGAAGCGGACCTTCCGAAATTTATGAGAAGGCGCCCTAAATCATTCGCGCCACCACCGGAATCCTGCGCAACATTAGCGTGAGTATCCAGCTTCCGGACAGCGTGCCGATAAACACGATCGCAGCTTTGACTCCGGCGGGAAACGCCGGATCGTAGACGACATATTGCAGCCAGATGATGAAGATGTAGTGCACGAGATAGATGCCGTAGGCCGATGGCTGCATGGCGTCGAGCAGTTTTAGGCTGGAGTGCGCCAACCGCAACGACGTCGCCGGCACCGTGAATGCCATCGCGGCACTGAATGACGCGAAAGCTATGCCATAGGCCGTTCTCCACCACAGCGCAGGAGATGCGAAATTCGCGATCCAATTGTGGTGGGCATAGACCAGCAGCAGGATGGCGCCATAGAACAGCACCGCGAAGGCAAGCCAGACCGGCCAGCGTTTGGCGATCTCGCCATGCTCCGCAAGGATGCCCGTTCTCAGGCTGACGACGCCGATGCCGACGCCGGTAAAGAAGCAGGCGGGATAGAGCAGGATGCGGCTGGTCTGTATCGGGAACGGATAATGGCCCGGCTCGAACCAGCTTCCGTCGCCAAACGCCAGATGCAACGGCAGATAGGATGCAATGGAGACGGCCAGGAAGGCGACAAAGGCCGTCATCGGCCGGTTGCGCAAGCCATCGATCAACCGGCCAAAGGCCGCAAATATCTGCGGCGCGGTCGACCAGACCGCTGCAGCGATGATGTCGAGCGCAAGCAGCACCCATAGAAACCAGGCCTGTCCCGAGGGCCACGGCCCGATCGTTATGGTGTGCCACCAGAAATGGAAGAAGTTGAAGTCGGTCGTGCCCGGGAAATGATAGCGCAGGAATGAGGCGTAATAGGCGATCGGGATCAGCACGAAGATCGACACCAGCAGCGGCACGCCCAGCCGCCAGGCGCGGGCGCGCAAATATCCCGCCGCTCCCCGCCGGGTCAGGCTGTCATGGACGAACAGTCCCGAGATCAGGAACATGAAGGCCATGAAGAAGCTGTCGTTGAACAGGACGACCAGGTCGAAGCCGAGCCAGCGCATCCGGTCGCCATTGCCGAACCAGGTAAAATTGACGACGGAATGGTGGATCACCACCAACAGCGTCGTGAACGTGCGCGCCCGGTCGAGCGCGACAATGCGGGCCGTCTGTTTCGCGGGGGTGGCGCTTTCGCTGGTGCTACGCTGCATCGGCTTCATCCGAAAATCATTTCTCGAAGGCGTCGTAGATGATCTTCTTGATCGTCGTTATGACGTGCATCCGCCCGGAAGGCGAATCCTGCATGACGACGAAAAACATGTCCTCGGCACGGTCTACCACGATGTAGACGCCGGTGGCGCCATCCCACTTGATTTCCCCGAGCGAGCCCGGCGGCGGCGGCACCGCATTGCCGGGATCGGTGCGGATCCCAAACCCATAGCCGAATCCGAATCCGTCGCCGGGATAATAGAAATAGTCGCGTGCGACCCCCGACCCCGGGCCGATGTGATCGGTGGTCATCGCGGCGAAGGTCTTTGGGCTGAGATAGGTCGTGCCGTCCAGCGTCCCACCATTGAGCAGCATCTGCCCGTAGCGCGCAAAATCGGCGATGGTCGAGACCATCCCGCCGCCGCCGGATTCCCATCGCGTGATTTGAAGCGAGTTTCGCTCGACATGCCGGTCCTTGGCAAGCGGGTAGGCATAGCGCGCGCGCTCGGCCGGATCGGTCAGGAAGAACTTGGTGGTCTTCATCCCGAGCGGATCGAGCAGGTGCGTCTTCTCGAATTGATAGAGCGACTGTCCAGAGGCAACCTCGATCACGCGGCCGACAATGTCGGTCGAATGCCCGTAGTCCCACAGCGTGCGCGGCTGTTCGGCCAGCGGCAGCTTGGCGATCCGCTCGGCGAATCCGGCGTTGTCGAAATCGCCGAGATAGATGCCGGCATAGGCGGCCTTGACCAGCCCCTCGCCATAGAAGCCGTAGGTGATGCCGGAGGTCTGCAGCAATAAATCCTCGATGTTGATCGGCCGCCACGGCGGCACCAGGTCGAGCACCGGCTTGCCGGCCTCGTCCTTGCGCTCGACGCCGACCTTCACGCCGGCGAAGGAGGGAATGTATTTGCTGACGGGGTCGTCGAGCGCGATCTTGCCCCGGTCGATCAGCATCATCGCCGCCACGCTGGTGATGGTTTTGGTGACCGAATGAATCGGGAAGATGGTGTCCGCCGTCATCGGCACGCCCTTCTCGACGTCGCGTTGGCCGAAGCATTTGAAATAGACCGGCTGGCCGTGGCGCTGGATCAGGACGATGGCGCCGGGAATCCTGCCTCCGGCGATCTCGCCGTTGACGAAATCCTCGATCGGGGCGAGTTTTTCCAGCGCCAATTTGGCGCCGGGTGGGGGTCCAAAGGCGGGATCGGCCGCCGACAAGGGAGCCGTGGCCGAAATGGCAGCGGCCACGGCCGCGACATACGGGCGGACCGACGCGAAATTGCCGGAAATGATGGGTTGAGGCTGGGACCTTGCGAGCCGCATGCAGATGAGATTATTGCATTGCTGCAATTCGATCCAGACGCCGCTTTGTCGAAACGTGCGCTTCCGTTCAATTCCTCGGGGGCCAAGCGGCGGCGTAAGCGCGCCGTTGCGGCCTCGATTCACACCGCGGTGGCGCGGGCAAAATCGACGTAGATCTCGCGCAAGCGGTCGGTCATCGGACCGGGCTTGCCGTTGGCGACCGTCTTGCCGTCGATCGACACCACCGCCTGCACGAATACGGTGGCGGAGGTGATGAAGGCTTCCTTGGCGGCCAGTGCCTCGTCGACCGTGAACGGCCGCTCCTCGACGCGAAGCTGGCGCTCCTCGGCAAGCTTGACCACCGCCTTGCGGGTGCAGCCGGGCAGGATTTCGCTGCCGTTATGCCGCGTCACCAGTACGTCGTCCTGGGTCAGGATGAAGGCCGACGACGATCCCCCTTCGGTGACCTTGCCGTCCTCGATCATCCAGGCCTCGCCGGCGCCGGCTTCGGCGGCGGCCTGCTTTGCCAGCACCTGCGCGAGCAGCGCCACGCTCTTGATGTCGCGTCGGGTCCAGCGGATGTCCGGCACCGTGATCACGCCGATCCCGGTCTTGGCCGATGCCGCGTTGACGATGTCCTTCACCGACGTGAACATGATCAGCGTCGGCTTCACTCCCTTGGGAAAGGCAAAATCGCGTCCTGTATCGGCGCCGCGCGTCACCTCCAGGTAGACCATGCCGTTGACGAGGTTGTTGCGCGCTACCAACTCTCGCTGGATCTCCTGAATCCGCCCGGTGGTCTCCGGAAGCGCCAGCGATATCTCGCCGACCGAGCGCTCCAGCCGCGCCAGATGCGAGGCATTGTCGATCAACTTGCCGTCGAGCACGGCGGCCACCTCGTAGATGCCGTCGGCGAACAGAAAGCCGCGGTCCAGTATCGAGACCTTGGCCTCTGACATCGGCACGAACGACCCGTTGACGTAGGCGATCTGGTCCAAGCGAATTCTCCTGGTGGGGATGCGAAGCGGTGATGCGGACGGTATACGCGAATCGTTAATGCCGAGAAACCCTCGTATCGTCATTCCGGGGCATGCGAAGCATGAACCCGGAATCTCGAGATTCCGGGTCTGGTCCTTCGGACCATCCCGGAATGACTCTCGAGCTAATGCGACAATATCTTCGACAAGAACTTCTGCGCGCGGTCGCTGCGGGGGCTGCCGAAGAAATCGGTCTTCAGCGCGTCCTCGACGATTTCGCCCTGGTCCATGAAGATCACCCGGTGCGCGACCTTGCTGGCGAAACCCATCTCATGGGTCACCACCATCATGGTCATGCCCTCGCGGGCGAGGTCGACCATGACGTCGAGCACCTCACTGATCATTTCCGGATCGAGCGCCGAGGTCGGCTCGTCGAACAGCATGGCGATCGGGTCCATTGCCAGCGCGCGGGCGATCGCCACGCGCTGCTGCTGGCCGCCGGACAATTCCGCCGGATATTTGCGCGCGTGGTCCTTCAGGCCCACCCGGTCGAGCAGCTTTGCGGCCTTCGCCAGCGCCTCGGCATGGGAACGCCCCAGCACCTTCTCCTGCGCCAGGCAGAGATTTTCGATGATCTTCAGATGCGGGAACAATTCAAAATGCTGGAACACCATGCCGACGCGGGCGCGCAGTTTCGGCAGGTTTGTCCTGGGGTCGTTGACCCGGATGCCGTCGACCACGATTTCACCCTTCTGGAACGGCTCCAGCGCGTTGACGCATTTGATCAAGGTCGACTTTCCCGAGCCGGACGGGCCGCACACCACCACCACCTCGCCCCTGGCGACGCTGGTGGAGCAGTCCTTCAGCGCCTGGAAATTCGGCCCGTACCATTTGTCGACATGGCTGATCTCGATCATAGCGGTCTTTCTAATGCACGTAGGCGATGCGCGCCTGCAGGCGCCGCACGCCGAACGACGCGAAACAGGAGATGACGAAATAGATCACGGCTGCGAACAGGTACATTTCGACCAGCCGCCCGTCGCGCTGCGCGACATTGCTGGCGGCGCCGAGGAAGTCGGTGATCGACACCACATAGACCAGCGAGGTGTCCTGGAACAGCACGATGGTCTGCGTCAAGAGCACCGGCAGCATGTTGCGGAACGCCTGCGGCAGCACGACATAGCGCATGGTCTGGCTGTAGGTCAGGCCGAGCGCCTGGGCCGCGGCCGGTTGTCCCTTCGAGATCGACTGGATGCCGGCGCGCATGATTTCGGAGAAATACGCCGCCTCGAACAGGATGAAGGTGATGAGCGAGGAGGCGAATGCGCCGACGTGGATTGGCCGCGAAGCTCCCGTCAGCCACTGGCCGATATAAGGCACCAGGAAATAGAACCAGAAGATCACCAGCACCAGCGGCAGCGAGCGCATCAGGTCGACATAGAGCCCGGCGATACGCCCGAGCAGTTTGAGGCCCGACAGCCGCATCAACGCGATCAGCGTGCCGAAGACCAGGCCGCCAAGGCCCGCGAGCCCCGTCAGCATCAGCGTGAAGGTCATGCCGTCGAGAAACAGATAGGGAAGCGAGCGGCGGATGACGTCGAAGTCGAAACTGGCGAACATCTGCGCTCACTTCCCCGAGATGTAGCCGGGAACCGCCAGCGCGCGCTCGAGGAAGCGCATCGCGACGACGACCACGATATTGACGAGGAGATAGAGCACGGTTGCGCCGGTGAAGGCCTCGAACACCTGGAAGGAGAATTCCTGCATTGCGCGCGCGGCACCTGTCAGTTCGATCAGGCCGATGGTGATCGCCACCGACGTATTCTTGATGGTGGCGAGGAATTCGGAAGTCAGCGGCGGCATGATGATGCGAAACGCCATCGGCAGCAGGACGTAGCGATAGGTCTGCGCCGTGGTCAGTCCCAGCGCGGTCGCGGCCAACCTCTGGCCGCGCGGCAGCGAATTGATGCCGGCGGCGGTTTGTACAGCCACCCGCGCGGACATGAACAGTCCAATCCCGATCGCCGCGGTGTAAAACGGCGCGTGCGGCATCTGCTTCAGCCACAGCCCCCACGCATGCGGCAGCAGTTCCGGCAGCACGAAGAACCAGATGAACAGCTGCACCAGGAGCGGCATGTTGCGGAAGAATTCGACATAGACGAAACCGATGAGAGAAGCGGTCTTCGACGGCAGCGTGCGCATGACGCCGACGACCGCCCCGAAGGCCAGTGCGATGATCCAGGCGAACAGCGAGGTCTCGATGGTCAGCAGCAGCCCGGCCAGCAGCATGTCGAGATAGGTGCCGGTCCCGCTCGGAGACGGCTCGAAGAAAATGTGCCAGTTCCAGTGATAACTCACGACAACTTCCGTGCGCCAGAACTACGCCTCGACCCGCTCATCAGACGCCTCACATCGCCTTATACGAATCCGGATCGGGAGAATCGGAGGGATTGGCAAACTCATGCTGCAGCTCCGCGCTGATCGGCGTGTTGAGGTTCAACCCCTTGGGCGGGATTTTTTGCATGAACCACTTGTCATAGAGCTTCTCGCCCTCGCCGCTCGTAAAAAGCGAGGCGGTGGCGGCATCGGCTACCTTCTTGAAGGCGACGTCATCCTTGCGCAGCATGACGCCGTAGGGTTCCGGCTTGGAAAACGCTTCGGTGGAGATGACATAAGCGTCGGGATCCTTCGAGCCGGCGACGAAACTCGCGAGCAGGATATCGTCCAGCACGGCCGCGACCGCGCGATCGGTCTCGACCATCAGGAACGATTCGGCGTGCTCCTTGGCCGGCACGATGTTGATGTCGAGCTTGCGCGCCGCATTGGCCTCGGTGAGCTGCTTGATGTTGGTGGTGCCTGATGTCGAGACCACCGTCTTGCCCTTCAGCGCATCGATCGAGTCGAGCTTGCTTGCCTTCTTCGAGACGAAGCGGGTGGCGGTCAGAAAGAAGGTGTTGGTGAACCAGACCTGCTTCTGGCGCTCGGCATTGTTGGTGGTCGAGCCGCATTCGAGGTCGATGGTGCCGTTGGCCAATAGCGGAATGCGGTTCGACGACGTCACCGGATTGAACTCGACCGCGAGCTTGCCGAGCTTGAGTTCGGACTTCACGGCGTCCACTATTTTAGCGCAGATGTCGATCGCAAAGCCGATCGGCTTCTGGTTGTCGTCCAGATAGGAGAACGGGATCGAGGAGTCGCGGTAGCCGATGGTGATCGTGCCGGTTTCCTTGACCTTTTTCAGCGTCCCCGTGAGCTCCTCGGCACTGGATTGTCCGGCCGCGAGTGCAGCGGCAAGCGCGAGGCCGACCATGGGCAGGCATTTCATTAGCGCTCTCCTCGCCTGGATGACTGCCGCAATGCTTGCAAAAATCGAGCCGAACGCCGCTTTCGGCCGCGGCCCACGACCCGGCTACCCATGCAATGGCTGAGCCATTGCATGGGCCGGGCCAGCCTCACATCGCCTTGTAGGAAGCGGGATCGGGCGAATCCGATGGATTGGCAAATTCGTGCTTGAGCTCCGGGGCAATCGGCGTGTTGAGGTTCAAGCCCTTGGGCGGAATCTTCGACATGAACCATTTGTCGTAGAGCTTCTGGCCTTCGCCGCTCTTGTAGAGCACTGCGGTCGCGGCATCGACCATCTTCTTGAATGGCACGTCGTCCTTGCGCAGCATGATGCCGTAGGGCTCGGGCTTCGAGAAGGCGTCCGAGGAGATCGCATAGGAACTCGGGTCCTTCGAGCCGGCGATCAGGCTGGCCAGCAGGACATCGTCCATCACGAACGCCACGGCGCGATCGGTCTCGACCATCAGGAACGCCTCGGCGTGATCCTTGGCCGGAATGATGTTGACGCCGAGGTTGCGGGCGGCATTGGCTTCGGTGAGCTGCTTGATGTTGGTGGTGCCGGCGGTCGAGACCACCGACTTGCCCTTGAGATCGTCGATCTTGTCGAGCTTGTTGGCCTTCTTCGACACGAAACGGCTGGCGGTCAGGAAATGGGTGTTGGTGAACGAGACCTGCTTCTCGCGCTCGGCATTGTTGGTGGTCGAGCCGCATTCGAGATCGACGGTGCCGTTGGCCAGCAGCGGAATCCGGTTCGACGACGTCACCGGCTCGAGCTTGACCTCAAGCTTGTCGAGCTTGAGTTCCTTCTTCACGGCGTCGACGATCTTGTAGCAGATGTCCATCGCGAAGCCGATCGGCTTCTGGTTGTCGTCGAGGTAGGAGAACGGGATCGAGGAATCACGAAAACCGAGCGTGATCGTGCCGGTTTCCTTGATGTTCTTCAATGTCCCCGTCAGTTCCTGGGCGCCGGCTTGCCCCGCACAGAGCGCCGCAGCGAGCGCAAACCCGATCATGCGTAAATGCTTCATTCTTTCTCTCCCCGTTTGGATGGCCGCCATGATGCTTGCATAATCCGGGCCGGAATAGAATGTGACTTTCGGCGGCTTTTGCGCCTCCCGGCCCGATCAGGCATGGCCGTTGGCCCGGGTCCTGTGGATGGTAATCAGTGCCCAAAGGCTGAACAGGCACACCACGGTGAGATAATAGCCCGGCGCGAGATCGCCGATCACAGCGAACGTGCCGAGCCAAGTCACGGTCGCCGGACCCATCCCGCCGAAAACGGTCACGCCAATGTTGTAGCTCAGCCCCAGGCCCGTCGCGCGCGTGCCGGCCGGAAACAGTTCGGACATCAGCGCCGCTACCGCGCCGAGATAGAGCGCCTTCAGCGAGCCGAGCAGCAGCACCGCAAGCACGATGATCGGTCCCGACGGCTTGCTGGCAAGCAGCAGATACAGCGGGAAGACCGCAGACAGCAACAGGACACCTATCGTGATCATGTAGGGCGTGCGTCCGACCCGGTCGGAGATTGCGCCCGCGACGGGATTGAGGGTGATGGCGGCGATGGCGGCGGCAAAGGCCGCGAGATAGCCGATGATCTGCGGCAGATTCAACGTTTTGACCACATAGGTCGGCATGTAGATGATGAGATAATTGACCGCGGTCGCGGCCGCGATCACGCCGACCGCCAGCAGGACCGGAAACTTCTGCTGCGTGAAGACATTGCGGACCGGCGTGTCGTGTTCGGCTGCCGGCGGCGCGGTCGCATCCTCGATGTTGTTGCGGATGTAAAGGCCGATCGGCCCGATCAGCACGCCGAACAGGAACGGAATACGCCAGCCCCAGGTCTGCAATTCGGTTTCGGTCAGGGTCGAGGACAACAGCACGCCGAAGCCGGAGCCGAGCAGCGAACTGATGCCCTGGCTTGCGAATTGCCAGCTTGCGACAAAGCCGCGCCTGCCCGGCATATGCTCGACCAGGAACGCGGTCGAACTGCCGAACTCGCCGCCCGCGGAGAAACCCTGCACCAGGCGGGCGACGATAACGAGCAGCGGCGCCCATACGCCGATCTTGTCGAAGGTCGGCATGCAGCCCACCGCCAGCGTGCCGAAGGTCATCATCGCGATGGACAGAAGCAGCGACGCCTTGCGGCCATGGCGGTCGGCATAGGCGCCGAGCAGCAGGCCGCCAACCGGCCGCGCCAGGAATGTCAGGCCGAACGTGCCAAAGGTCAGCAACAGCGAGGTGGTCGGATTGTCGTTGGGGAAGAACGCCCTGGAGAGATAGACCGCGAAAAAGGCGTAGACCGAGATATCGAACCATTCGAGCGCATTGCCGAGCGAGGTCGCGACCACGAGCCGGGTAATGTTCTTTTTCTCCGGAACGGTTTGCGGTATTCCCTCCGCCGGCGCCAATGTTGTCATTTCAAATCCCCGGCGCGCGACGTTTCGCCCAAATCCCAGAACAGGCCCGCCATGATGCCGAGCGCTTCTTCGGTCACCGACAGCAGGATGTGCTCGTCGGGCGCATGCTGGGAGCAGCCGGGATAGGAGTGCGGCACCCAGATCGTCGGCATTCCCAACGTCTCGGAGAACACATCGTTCGGCAGCGAGCCGCCGAAATTCGGCAACACCGCGGGCGCCTTGCCGGTGGTCTGCCGGATCGAGTCCGCCGCCCATTTGATCCAGGGACTGTCGAAATCGGTGCGCGAAGCGATGAAGCTTTGGGTGGCGCTGACTTCGACCATCGGAAAGCCGCTGGCTGCGAGATGAGCGCGTACGGCGTCGACGACCCCTTCGTATTTGGTGCCGACGACGAAGCGAAGCTGCAGAACGGCTCGGGCATGGCCGGGAATTGCATTGGCCGGGTGATCGATATTGCCGGATGACATCGCCAGCACTTCGAGCGTGTTCCAGGCGTAGACCCGTTCCGCGGCTGATAATCCCTCCTCGCCCCAATCCTCCGACAGGGCGGGCTCTTCCGGCAGCGGCTTGATGTCGACATCGGCGAGCATGCTGCGGACCTGGTTGGTCAGCCGCGGCGGCTTCAGCGCCTCGAGCTTCATGCGTCCATGGCTGTCGACCAGCGATGCAATGGCATTGGCGAGGATGGTCGCGGGATTGGCGAGCAGGCCGCCCCAATTGCCGGAATGGTGACCGCCCTCGCGCAAATTCACGTCGAGATGAATGCGGATGCCGCCGCGGCAACCGAGGAAGATGGTCGGCCGGTCGGCGGCAAGCCGCGGGCCGTCGGAGGCGAGCAACAGATCGGCCTTCAGCTCGTCGCGCAGCGATGCGCAGACTTTATTCAGATCGGGCGAGCCGATCTCCTCACCCATCTCGATCAGGAATTTGGCGTTGAACCCGAGCTTGCCGCCGCGCGCGTCGCGCACCGCAGCCAGCGCGGCGAGATTGATGCTGTGCTGCCCCTTGTTGTCGGCAGCACCGCGGCCATAGACGCGGTTGCCGATCGTCGTCAGCTTCCACGGGTCGAGCCCGCCGCGCCATTCGCCGACCATGCCGTCGACGACGTCGCCGTGGCCGTAGATCAGGACGGTCGGCAACGCGTCGCTCTCGCGATGCTCCGCGACAAGGAACGGCGACTTGCCGCTGGGAGATTCCACCAGCCGGCTCTCGAAATCGAGCTCGGCAAAAGCGGTGCGCATTTCCTTTTCGAGATAGGCGCGCAGCTCGGCTTCGCGGCCGCCGCGCTGGCTTTCGGTCTGGTAGGCGACACGGCGCGCCAGCGTTTGCAGGAACTCGCCGGAAGAAAACTGCCGGTGGACGTTGGCGATGGCATCGCCCCTGCCTTGAACTGGCGCGGTCATGCGGCGCGGCCCTTCCGCATCGCGCTCGAGTAACGCGGGCAGATTTCCTCGGCGAACCGCGACATCATCCGCTGGCGGAGGGCGAGCGGCGTGCCCGGTGTCGCGCTGGATACCATGAAGTAGTTGAAGCCGAGGGCGGTCAGCGCATCGATGCGCCTGCAGATCGTCTCCGCGCTGCCGATCAGGTTGGAATCGTGGAACGGGCCGAGCTCCGCCGGGTCCGTCAACTTGCGCAAGTTTGCGAACATCCGGCTGAAATCGGTATACTCGGGAATGTCTGCCCACGGATTGGCATCCGCTTCATAGTGATCCGCCTGCAGGGCAAAATACGGCGGGAAATAGCGACGACCCAGATCGCGCGCCTCCTCGTCGCTGTCGGCGATGAACATTTTCACCGAGATCGGCAGAATGGCGCCGTTCGCTTTGGCGCCGGCGCGCGACCGCCAGCGATCCAGGATCTTCACCAACAGGCCATCGGGGAACGTCGAAAGGCAGATGGGAGGAATGCCGAGGTCACCCATCACTTCGGCGCTGGCCGGGCTTCCGATCGCGCCATAGAAGTGAACCGGTTTGTCTGATGGCTCGGGGCGGATGCGGATCGGCCGCTCGATGTTCCAGAACTTGCCTTGATAGGTAAACGGCTTTCCCGCCAGACCCTGTTCGACGATCCGAAATACTTCGGAAAAGCGCGCGCGGCCCTCGTTCATGTCGATATTGTACGCCTCATATTCCATCCTGGCCGTGCCGCGCCCGATGCCCAGATGCAACCGGCCTCTGGTCAGCAAATTGAGCATGGCGATTTCCTCGGCGAGCCGCAATGGATGATACCAGGGCAGCACCAGCACCGAAGTCCCCAGCGACAGATCGGGGAATTTGGCCGCGATATGCGCCATCATCAATAGCGGGCTTGGCGTCGGGTAGTAGTCGCTGAAATGATGCTCGAGCAGCCAGGCCGCGTCGTAGCCGAGCCGGTGACCCAGTTCGCAATCCGACATCAGATCGCGATAGAGCTGGTCATCGGGAACCCCCGCCACATCAGCGGCCGCCGCCTGAAAGCCGAACGATATGTCTTGCATGGAATGATCTCCGCCTGACCCTGATCCTAGAGACATGGTATCGGGACGCAACAGGCCACGAATTCCGGCTGGTGGCAGGTCTTACCACCATGGCTTGGTCCGAAGGACACGCCGAGCCTGCCGCGAGCGTGCCGGAATTGCCTTGCCAAAACCAGTCCGAATGCAACAAGTTCGGCCAACAGCCCGGCGTTCCGACCGGGCCGATACAAGGGAGGACGATCATGAAGACGATCCTGCGCGCGTCCGCGATTTGTTTGCTGTTGGCGGGTTCCGCAGTAGCGCTGACCGGCGAGCGCATGGCGGAAATTCCGCTCGATAAAATGTCGCCCGCGCAGCGCAGCGTTGCCGACGCCATCATGTCCGGGCCGCGAAAAGGGATGGGCGGGCCGTTCAACGCCTGGCTGCGCAGCCCGGAACTGGCGGACCGCCTGCAGAAGGTCGGCGAGTATGTCCGCTTCAATAGCTCGCTCGACAGACGCGTCAACGAGATGGCGATCCTCATGACCGCGCAAGCCTGGGGTTCGCAGTATGAGTGGCACGCCCACGCGCCGCTGGCGATCAAGGCTGGCCTCGATCCCGCCATCGTCGCCGCGATCGGCGCCGGGCGAAAGCCCGACAACATGAAGGACGACGAGGCTATTGTCTGGGAGTTCACCACGCAGCTGCGGCGCGATCACGCGGTCGACGACGCGATCTATGCGAAGGCTCTGGAAAAATTCGGCGAACGGGGCATCATGGATCTGGTCGCCGTGAACGGTTACTACGACGTGGTGTCGATGACGCTGAACGTCGCCCACGTCTCCCCGCCCGCCGACGCGGAATTGCCGTTCAAGCAGGCCGGCCGGTAATCTGCGGGTATTCACCATTGCCGCACGGCAGCCTCGCCGGGCGGCGCCGCGTTGAAGGTCATCGATCATGAAAAAGGAAATCCGGCTCAACGCCTTCGCCATGAACTGCGTGGCGCATCAGTCGCCGGGGCTGTGGACCCATCCGCGCGACCGCACTGCGGAATATAACCGCCTGCCCTACTGGATCGATCTCGCGAAGACGCTCGAGCGCGGGCGTTTCGACGGCTTGTTTCTCGCCGACGTGCTCGGCGTCTACGACGTGTTCGGCGGCAGTCCGGATGCGGCCTTGCGCAACGCCGCGCAGACGCCCTGCAACGATCCGATGCTGTTGATTCCGGCGATGGCCGCGGTGACCGAACATCTCGGCTTTGGTGTGACCTCGAACCTGTCCTATGAGCCGCCCTATACATTCGCGCGGCGGATGTCGACGCTCGACCATCTCACCGAGGGACGCGTCGGCTGGAATGTGGTGACCGGCTATCTCGACAGCGCCGCGCGCGGCGCCGGCAAGGACAAGCAGACCGGCCATGACGACCGCTATGCGGTCGCCGACGAGTATATGGAGGTGGTCTACAAGCTCTGGGAAGGCAGCTGGGAAGACGACGCCGCGCTGCGCGACCGTATCAGAGGTATCTTTGCGGACCCTGCGAAGGTGCATCGCGTGCAGCACGAGGGCGACAACTATCGCCTCGACGCCATTCATCTCAGCGAGCCGTCGCCGCAACGCACGCCCGTGCTGTATCAGGCCGGCACCTCGCCGCGCGGACGGCAGTTCGCCGCCGAGCACGCCGAATGCGTGTTCATGTCGGGTCCGTCGGCGAAGGTGATCGGGCCGCGGGTTTCGGCGATCCGCGAACTAGCCGCGCAGGGCGGGCGCGACGGGAGCGAGATACTGATGTTCAGCATGTTCACCGTCATTCTCGGGCGCACCGAAGCCGAGGCGAGAGCCAAATACGCCGACTATCGCAGCTACGTCAGCCCCGAAGGCGCGCTCACTTTGATGTCCGGCTGGACCGGCGTCGACTTCTCGACCTACGATCTCGACCAGGAAGTGCGCCACGTCCAGAATGATGCCGGCCGCAGCGCGATGGACAACGTCACCCGCGCCGATCCCGACCGGGTCTGGACCGTGCGCGAGGTCGCCCAGCATGTCGGCATCGGCGGCGCCGGCCCGGTCGCGATCGGCACGCCGGAAAAGGTCGCCGACCAGATCGAGGCCTGGTTCGAGCAGACCGATGTCGACGGGTTGAACATGCCGTTTGCGGTTTCGCCCGGCGATTTCGCCGATATCGCCGACATGCTGGTGCCGGAGCTGGTGCGCCGCGGGCGGTACAAGTCGGCTTATCGACCTGGCACGCTGCGCGAAAAACTGTTCGGCGAAGGCCGCGCGCGGCTCGCCGCACCGCATCCGGCCGTGCAGTACCGGCCCGGCGTGAGGGCGAAGGCGGCGGAGTAACGCTCCGTTGTAGGGTGGGCGAAGCGAAGCGCGCCCACCATCTATTTCGTGCGAGAACGGTGGGCACGGCGCAAGCGCGCCTTTGCCCACCCTACGATTTACGCTCGCCATGACGGTGTTAAACCGTGCCGTCAACCACGACCTCGATCAGCTTCGCACCGGGCCGCTTGAATGCCGACGTCAGCACCGGCTTCAAATCCTTTGCCTCCGTGATCCGCATCGCCTCCAGCCCGAGCGATTTTGCGATGCCGACGAAATCGACCGGCGGGTCGGCGAAATCCATGCCGACGTAATTGCTGTCGCCGTGGAACGCGAGCAGCCGCTGCTTGATGATGCGATAGCCGCCATTGTTACAGATCACCACCGTCAGCGGCAGCTTGTGATGGGCCGCGGTCCACAGCGCCTGGATCGAATACATCGCGCTGCCGTCGCCGGAGAAGCACACGACTGGCCGATCAGGGTTGGCCATGCTGACGCCGACGGAGGCCGGCAGGCCCCAGCCGATGCCCCCCGACGCCAGCGCATGATAGCCGTAGCGGTCGCGGTGCGGACGCAGCGCCAGCATCTGCCGCCCGGAGGTCAGCCCCTCGTCGACCAGGATGGCGTTATCCGGCATCGCCTCGACGACTTGCAGCGTCAGATAATCCGGATCGATCGGCGAGCGATCTTTGGCCTTCGAGATCTGCTCGATCAGCGGGCCGCGCCGCGCCGTCCAGTTCTTCGAAGCCAGTGCGGCGATGCCCTTTTTCGCGCGCGCTTGCAGCGCGGCGCCGCCGGCCGCCTTCAGCGCCGGCACCAGCACGCGCAAGGTTTCCCTGACGTCGGCCTTGAGCGCGATCTCGGCGCCGTAATTCTTGGCGAGGTCGCCGTCGACGAGGCCGACCTGCACGATCGCCAGTCCCTCCGGCAGCGGATTGACCTCGCTATAGACCGACATCCGCAAGGGGTCGGCGCCCAGCACGATCATCAGATCGTAGGGCGACAGCACCTCGCGCACCTGCTTCTGCAGCCGCGTCAGCGCGCCCATGAAGCACGGGCTTTCCGACAGAAAACTCGCGCCATAGGGCGTCGACGACTGATAGGCGGGACAGCCGAGCGTCTCGGCCAATGAAGCAGCCTCCTGCAACGCGTCGCTTTTCACGATCTCGTCCCCGGTGATGATGACGGGACGCTCCGCTTTCAGGATGCGCGCGGCCAGCGCCTGCAGCGCCTCGTCGGAAGGCCTGACCCTGGTATCGACGCGGGTCGAGCGGCCGAGTTCGATGCCGGCCTCCGAATTGAGGATATCGCCGGGCAGCGAGATGAACACCGGGCCGGTCGGCGGGGTGGTCGCGATCTTGGCGGCGCGGCGCACAATCCGCGGCAGGTCTTCCAGCCGCGTCACCTCGACCGCCCATTTCACCACCGGCTTTGCCATCTCCACCAGTGGCCCATACAGCACCGGCTCCATCAGGCCGTGGCCCTGCTCCTGCTGGCCGGCAGTCAGGATCATCGGCGTGCCGGTGAAACTGGCGTTGAACAGCGAGCCCATCGCGTTCCCCAGCCCCGGTGCGACATGGACGTTGCAGGCGACCAGCCGTCCCGAGGCGCGGGAAAAACCGTCCGCGATCGCCACCACCAGGCTTTCCTGCATCGCCATCACATAAGTGAGATCGGGATGATCCTTCAGCGCGTGCATGATCGGCAATTCGGTGGTGCCGGGATTGCCGAACAGATGGGTGATGCCCTCGTCCTTGAGCAGCGCAAGGAATGCCGAGCGCCCGGTGATGCGATTCATGAAATTCCTCCCGTTGCCGCGGCCGTTCCCGTCGGGCTTTTGCCATCATGGCTGATTGGAGATACTGAGATCAAGGAAGCCCGCTCATGGCTGCCCTGCGCGGAGGAGGCCGGCCGCCGCGGCTCGACGAGGCGTTCATGGCTCTGCACGGCTGAGCTCGAATGGGTCATCACCGACCCGGCGCTTTTTCTTTTTCGAGCGCTGCCAGACCACGCCGGGAAAGCCTTTCAGCGGCACCAGCGGCTCGCCGGTATAGGCCCATTCCTGCAGTTCCTCGATCGCGATGTGGTAGAGCGGCTGCCGGCCGGTGCGCCCCGAAAACAGCGCGCGCGGGATGTTCACCATATGCGGCGAGCGCGCGCGCTCGTAAGTGAGCGGCGAGCCGCAACGGGTGCAGAAGCTGCGTAAGGCTTTCGTGGCCTTGTCCTCGTGGCGCGCAATGTGGGTCTTGCCCTTGGTGATGCGGAAGCGCTTGCGCCAGCTGCCGACATAGGTCGCATACGCCGCGCCATGCGCGCGGCGGCTGGTGACCGAATGATCGTGCCAGGCCCAGCGCGCCGGCGTATCGATCTCGAACTGGACGGCGCCGCACAGGCATTGGCCGTGCGAGACACCGGCTGCTGTCGCTGCTTTTGCCATGAAGTACTCCGTCATTCCGGGGCGATGCGCAGCATGTAGCCGGTTCGCCCATTCCGCAAAAGGCTGGACGGCACGATCACGGCGGGCGAGGACCTCCCATGCGGTTACGGGCGTAGTGGGCCCGTCGCGTTGTCATAATTTGCTGTCAATTGAGCCATCCATCCCATCCGGAGAATCCGCGTGCCACATCCCGCCATGTCACCCAATAACGTCGCCGTCATCACCGGGGGTGCGTCCGGACTGGGTCTGGCGGCCGCGATGCGGTTCGCCCGATCCGGCATGAAGGTCTGCATCGCCGATCTGGCCGGCGATCGCCTCACCGGGGCCGAAGCGAAGCTTGCCTCGATCACGCTTGGAGGCGCTGCCAATATCATGGCTGTCGCCACCGACGTCAGCCGCATGGAGGATGTCGCCTCCCTCGAAGCTGCGGTGCGAAATCGTTTCGGCGGCACCGATGTGCTGATGAACAATGCCGGCATCGGCCCTGACAGCTCGAGCTTCGGCCCACTGGAGCACTGGCAACGCATTCTCGCTGTCAATCTCTGGGGCGTGATTCACGGTACCCAGGTTTTTGCGCCTCGCATGATCGAGCGCGGGCGGTCCGGCCTCATCATCAACACCGGCTCCAAGCAGGGCATCACGACGCCTCCCGGCAATCCCGCCTACAACGTCTCCAAGGCCGGCATAAAAGCGCTGACGGAGGCGCTGCAACACGAACTGCGCAACACCGCAGGCCACAAGATCAGCGCGCATCTGCTGATCCCCGGTCACGTCTTCACCGGGCTGACCGCGCGCGGCCGCACCGAAAAGCCGGCAGGCGCCTGGACGCCGGAGCAGACCGTCGACTTCATGATCGAGCGGGTGGAAGCCGGCGACTTCTACATTCTCTGCCCCGACAACGACGTGCCGCGACAACTCGACGAGCGCCGCATCCTGTGGGCGGCCTCCGACATCGTCGAGAACCGCCCCGCGCTGTCGCGCTGGCATCCGGACTACGCCGAGGCGTTTGCGGAATTCGTGAAGCGGGGGTGAGGCCGGTGGGAACATGCGGCGTCCTCGCCGCATAAAAAGCCGTCATCAAACAGCTAACACCGTCATTGCGGGCGCAAGCGAAGCAATCCATCGTGCAACAAGAAGAAAGAAAGAAAGAGTGGATTGCTTCGTCGCATCCGCCTTCGCCCGAAGGCGGGCTTCGGCGGACAAGAGTGCTCCTCGCAATGACGATCAGACATGAGTTCGCGATCTCGCCGCGAGCGTCGCGCGAGGTATTGGTTTATTTCCCGCCCTTTCCAAACAAAGGGCGCAGGGAATGCCGGGCGGCCGATGCGCCCGATAGCCACGTGTGCAATGAGTAGTGGTAGAGCGCACACGCGTTAGCAGGTCACACCGGAATCACCCGGCATTCCCCACGCAATGGTTTACGGATTATGGGCGCGCTCTCCCCGGTGCTCGGGCTCTTTGGCCACCGTCACCCCT